>Ga0272443_10000061_pt1 | contig 224761 bp, 179 predicted proteins | sample SSMAcet12_FD_193581 | JGI IMG/M metagenome (GOLD analysis project Ga0272443, IMG submission 193581) | Marine sediment archaeal communities from Little Sippewissett salt marsh, Falmouth, MA, United States - SSM-Acet-12 | ecosystem: Environmental > Aquatic > Marine > Wetlands > Sediment ... | reverse complement strand
CAGCGTTCTGCTTGGTCTGGCTTCCCACCTCGGTCATCGAGGCGGAGACCTCCTCGAGGGAACTTGCCTGTTCGGTAGCACCCTGCGAGAGCGACTGGCTGGCGGAGGAAACCTGTCCCGCCCCGCTGTTCACCTGCTCGACCGCGACCTGAACCTGGCCGAGAATCTCGTTCAGAGAATCGATGGTCGAATTCAACGCCCCGGCAATACTCGAGAAGGATTGCTGTACAAGCTCGGTATCCTGATCGCCAGCTGCGGTTTCATAATTTACCGCGAGGTCGCCTTCAGCCATGGAGTTGAGCGTGGTAAACAGTTTCTCGACTTCCTTGTTCTGGAACTCCGCAACTTTCGCATCCTTGCGTTGGGCTGTCTTGATCGCGGTCTGGTCACTTACAATTTCAAGGGCGCCAACAATGTTGCCATCTTTGTCTTTCAGAGGAGTACCCGTGTAAGCAATGTCAAGATTCAGGTCGCCGGGATGGGCGTCGGTTTCAGAGGAAGCGAGCTGCTTGGTGTTCATCGCCTTATGGCATGCACACTTCTCTGTGTTACAGTCAGCCGTTTTGAAGAAGTTGAAGCACTTGCTGCCAACCAGCTCTTTACCGGTTTTCCCGTCAAGGCTGGCACCGGCCTTATTCATGTAGAGAATATTGTAATCGCTGTCTATTAGCATCACAGGAGCCGGAACGGAATCAAGATGACTGACCACTGTGCCGATCGTGTCGTTGACGGCGGCAACAAGGTCCTCCCAGGCGCCGTCGAAACGGTCAAGGTCGCCACGGGCATTCAAATCACCGTGCCGTGCGTTATCTGCAACGGACCGGACTTCATCGATCAATGAAGTTATCTGGTTTTTCATTTCAACCATGGCATGGCCAAGCACATCCACTTCGGATGCGACGTTGATTTCCACGTTGAGATTTCCCTTTGAAATTTCGTCGGCCGCTTCCGTCTTGTTCGAAAGATTCTCAATCAGACTCGTGAATGACCGTCCAACATCGCCGAGTTCATCCTTCCGGTTATTGATTTTGGCAATCATTGTGTGGTCGAGCGACTCCAGCTTGATGTCTCCAAGGGATAGCTGCTTGGCACCAAGCGCGATGAAGTTGATTGGTTTGGTGATTTGCATTGCAGTGACATAAGCCGCAACCACCGCGAAGATGAGAATCAGCAAACCGATCACGGCCGTCAGCACGACCATGTTTGTAATAGCGCTAGCAACGTGCCGCTCCGCCTTCAGGAATTCTTCTTCATAGGAACCCGCACCGATCACCCAGTCCCAAGGCTTATAGTAGGTTACCGCGACAATTTTCTTGCGTGCCAGCAATTCACCCTTGTTCTTCCAGGAATACTCTTCGATGAAGGTTTGTCCACCATCGAGGTTGACAGCACCTTGGACGACCTCCTGTATGAATTTCTTGCCGTTATCATCGGAGGAGTCCCAAATGTCTGCGCCATCGGATTTGCCCTCGAGAGAGATGATGTAGTGGCCCCGGTCGTCGCCCTTGCCACCCAGGACATACACGTAACCTTCATTCCCGATCTTGATATTCATGATCTCTTCACGAAGCGCCTGGAGCTCGCTCGGGTCAACGTTCTCGATTCCACCCTTGGAAGCGATCGATGAATCGAAGGCCTTGCACATACCGTAAACGTTCAGAGCAGTCCGGGAGAGGTTTTCTTGACCAACCTGAACAAGCTCATCATACACATCCTTCTGAACCCTTGAACGCTCAATTAGGATTGTGGTGAGTGCGGCGATCAGCGGAAGCAAAGCGGCCAGCACGGCCATACCCACGATTCTGCTTTTAAGTTTAAGAGCCATCTTTCTTTCCCCCTACTGTATGCTTTAGTCTTCTGTTGTGTTTTAGTTAAGTGGTCTCAACGTTTATCGCGTGATGCGATGATGTCACATGTCCCAGATAATTCAAGTCCTATCGGCTTTCAATACATTCTTGCGCGCTATACCAGCGTCTTTCTCCCTGGAAGAGTCCGTTCTCGAGGCGTCCAGATTGGACAGCCATTGCAGCAACACATGGAGATCGAGCGGTTTGCGCATCAGCGACAGGTCCAGATCGCTGTTGCGCCACATCAGCTCCTCGTCTACGTAGGCAGTAACTGCAAGAATTGAGATATGTGGATGGCTTTCTTTCAGCTGGCGGATAAAGTCGAGTCCGTTCATATCCGGCATTTTCAGGTCAGTAATGACGGCGTCTACGTCGTTGCCTTCGTGCAGCCAGTTAAGGGCATGGATGGGATTTTGGTGGCCGTAACATTCATACCCAGCGAGATTCAATGTTCTGCCAAGAACCTCAAGTGTGAGTGGATCATCATCCAACAAGAGCAGCTTTTTCATCTTCCTTCTGTTCCCCCGCATAACTTTGTTGACCTACGATGCCAAGGGAATAGCAACTACTGGGCCAAATTAATTTTACTACCTAACCCGGCCCGTATGCTTTTAACTTTGTTTGATTTGGGCTTCTTTGTAAATTTGGAAAAAGTCCTCGGAAAATGACGAAGTGTTCGAAACGGCCTAGCGAAACCGAGCAAAGTGTTCAGAACCGCTCACTGGTCATACTTTAAAGTGCAGGTCAGGGGCTTTCTGTACTATCCGAGACGCGAACGCAGGGCACTTCGGGTCAGTCCGAGGAAGTCTGCCGTCTTACTTTTGTTTCCATCAAATTTGTCAAGCGCTTTTTCCACAATCTCCCGATTCAGCTCATCAAGTTTGAAAGGCTGATCAGGCAATTGAATGTTGCCCGGGCTGAATGAGACCTCGGTCGTGTGAAACTGGGGGCCGGGAGCGTTCAGCATCGTAATGTGTTCCGGTTGCAATTCCTCATCATTGTAGAGAAGCACGGCGTGCTCTATAACATTCTGAAGCTCGCGGATATTGCCTGGCCAGGGATGGTCTTCAAGGACTTTGCCTGCCTGAGCTGTAATCGTCTTGAACTTTCGGTTCTTTTGTTCTGCGAATCGTACCAGAAATTGTTCTGCGAGCGGCCGGATGGAGGTCTGCTGTTTGCGCAACGGAGGGACTTGCAGCCGCCCGACATTGAGGCGATAATAGAGGTCCTGCCGAAACTCGCCTTCGTGCACCATTGCGGCGAGGTTGCGGTTCGTCGCGGCGATGACACGAACATCCAGGGGAATCAGGTTGTTCCCACCAACCCGGTAAATGGCGTGGTCGGTGAGCGCCCGAAGCAGTTTTGCCTGAAGGCCGAGCGGAATCTCGCCTACTTCGTCCAGAAAAATCGTACCGCCCTTTGCCGACTCCAGTTTTCCGGCAGCTCCGCTCCGCAGCGCGCCGGTGAACGCTCCGCCCACATAGCCAAAGAGTTCACTTTCAAAAAGTGACGGGCTGAAGGCTGCACAGTTTACGGGAACAAAGGGCGCCTTCGTTTCTCTGTCAAGGCCATAATGAATCAGCCGGGCGAACATCTCCTTGCCCGTTCCCGTCTCCCCCTCGATCAACACCGGAACAGCACGGTCTTCATGAAAACGGAGCGCAACGTTGCTGAGCGCCTGCATCGCAGGGGTGTAAAGCCCTATCGAGGAGGCGTCCGGGAGGACTACGATAGAGTCTGGGGTTTCCAGCTCAGCTATTTCGCCTCGTCTGTTTTTCTCGCGGGAGGGGGACTGATGCCCTTTCTCCGGTTGGGGGACGGTAATAGAAAGCAAAACCCGGTTGATGACATCAACCAGATCTGAGGCTTGCAGCGGTTTGCGTAGAAAGTCGACAGCTCCCTCACGAAGCGCCTGAACTGCGGAATCGACATCCGCGTGACCCGTGATCAGCACAACGGCGGTGTTCTGGCCTACGGGGGAATTTTTTATGTCACGAAGGAGGTCCAGTCCACTTTTTCCCGGCATCTTCACATCCGTCATGACCAAGGGAAAGTGACCAGATTGAAAGGTGGAGAATCCCTCTTCGGCGTTGGACGCCTCAATGACTTCATGTCCGAGCAGTCCCTCGAGCACCTTGCGGACGACCCTGCGACTAAGATCATCATCGTCAACGAGTAGAATTTTCATGTGTTAGATCCTTGACTGTCCAACCAGCTATTTAGATTGTCCTTACGGCATTTTGCCTGCCTGAAATAAAGGAAGCTGTACTGTGAATTGAGCGCCGTGAGGTTGAACGTGGTCCACGGTGATTTTGCCTTCAAAACGGTCAACAAACATTCGTACGATCGCCAGTCCCAGCCCCGTTCCTTTACCTGGAGATTTTGTCGAATAGAACGGGTCAAAAAGCTCTTCCGGGGCAAGACTTTCCGGAAATCCCGGGCCGTTGTCAATAATTCTAAGGATGACCTTTTCCTTTCCGTTCTCGGTTTCCACCCGGATGCATTTATCTGGACGGTCCTCTTCGTCCAGCGCATGAATTGCGTTGATCACAAGGTTGTTTACGATCTGTTCCAGCTGGACGCCGTCGGCGAGGACGGGCAAGGGGGAATCATGCAGCCTCAAGTCGAGGCTGATGAAATGCATCTGCATCTGAGTGGTCGTCAGTGCCAGAGCCTTGCGAATACACTCGTTTAAATCCACCGGCTCCTGCAACTCTCTTGATGGGGCGAGCCAGTAGGATCGCATGTGGTCAATGATTTTCGAAACCCGTACGACTCCTTCGGTAATATCTGTGATCAGCTCCATAACGAGTTCGGGTTTTTCCACGAGATACTTTTGCGCCCACATTTTTATGCCGTCTGCACCCAACCGGATCACATTCAAGGGTTGGTTGATTTCGTGCGTAATTCCTGCGGCAATCACGCCCACGGAGGCCAGGCGCGACGTTTTTTCAGCCAGCAAAACCGCTTCTGTCCGTTTCTTCTCGGCTGCCAGCCGGGCCTGGAAATACCGTTTACGTTCCTGAATCGCGTTGTGTTCTGATGTCACATCATGGAGAATTGCCAGTACGGTTTCTTCGTTCAGCTGATCAAGCGAGGATGTAACCAAATCGAAATAGTAATTATTATCGTCCTCGCCGGGGAAAGAGAGGGATTTGTACGTTTCCCGCGAGGGTTGTGGCGAATCGTTCAGGTATCGACGGAGGCTTTCTTGGTGATGTGGGGAGACGAAATTTATCAGCCCCTCCAGACTATGTGGAACCTCTCTGCCCAGCCGCGAAAAGAGGGATTGGAAGCTGGGATTTGCAACCACGATGCTATCTCCACTGAGGATGAAAATAGCGTCAAGAGAATGGTCGAACATATTTCGGAACAACATCTCGTTCCTTCGCTGGCTGCTCTCTTTTTCCCTTCGAAGCCTGAGGTCTTTGACCACTGCAATGATCGTCCACCGGTTGTTAAACTCGAATCTGGCCGTATTGACCTCTACAGGAAAATCAATTCCCTCCCGGGTGCGGAATACAGATTCGAAACTCCCGAACCGCTTCTCCCGGGATTCCGCGGTCACATCCATCAGCAGTTCACGACTGTCAGGGGAATGAAGGTCGACCACGGTCATCGTCAATAACTCTTCCCTCGGATAACCGAGAGTGGAACAGACCATGTCGTTTACATCCAGCAAGGGCAAGGGGTTGTTGTCATCATCCAATGGGAAAATGATGACCATGTCATGAAGAATCTGATACAGATTCTGGAAAGTGAGCTTGCTCTCTCGCAAACCTGCCTGGATCGAGGGGATGTCAGAAGTCATCGCTGAAACTTCTGTTGTGTCGTTCACTACATGGATCAGATGCTCAAAAATGTGAAGTTCCTCTTTCGAGGGAGGCTGCTTTCCTGCAAGAAAAAATTTCAGGATCCCCCTGGCGGCGGGGAGGTCAATTGTAACGGCCCAGCGAAAAAGCTCACAGGCGTTGGAAGTCCGCAGGGCGTGGTACAAACGATCATTGGTTGCTGTTTCCACCGTGACAGGTTTGAGGTGGTGATCTTTTTCCCATCCCACTTCCTGGGCGAATTCCTGTGAATTGATTACCTCCGAGAGGCGGGCCGAGTTGGGGTGCCAGAGAGCGATGTGGTTCATCTTTTGAGTGCTCTTCTCGAGAAAAAGCACCAGCGGACTTATCTCTGGGTGATACAGGTTCTGGCAGAGAAACGACCGGAGTTCTGCCGGGGTGCCGGGGTCTGCTCGCCTTTCGCATAGTGACTGAAGCGCGTTATTAAAATGTTCGAGTCGCACTTCTGGAATGAGGGTTTGCCGGCGGTGACGAGCGAAGGCAACGGCGGTAATCAGCAAAATTACGTAAGTAAATGCCGAATAAACTAAAAGATAAATATCCCAAGAAGTGTGCTTGCTTGTTTGAACTATCTCGGATTTTTCGGATATCGAGAAGGGTGAGTTACTGAGCAGTAAAGACAGTCCAACAACCGGGATCAGGACTAAAATCGCCAGAAGCAAGTTCCACCAAATGGACGGTTTTAATTGCGGTTGTTCCTCGCTCATGACGATTTGGTCTCCAGCTTGAGCATTAACAATGTACGGTTCGGATTTGCACACTATCAAAAGGAAGTTGTTGATTCTTTAAAGATAAGGCGCGTGCGGTTTTGAGCAAACGGGTGAGCGGAACGGACAATATCACTGAAACAGATCACGCAAGAACTCCTGTAATCGGGAAGAACGGCGGCGCGGCCAAGGCCGGGGAGAGATGAAAAATCGGCGAAGCTCCGTTGCCGAAACTCCGCCGTTTTCGAGGGTCAAAGAAGATGTGTTCAGAAATTGGTTATTTAACAAGAATCATTTTTTGAGTTCTTGCGAAAGACCCGCTATTCATTCTGCAGAGGTAAACGCCGCTGGGAAGGTCGGAAGCATCGAAGAGGACTTTATGCTCTCCGGCGTTCATGATTTCGTCCACCAAGGTGAACACACGCTGGCCCATCAGGTTGTAGACAACAACGCCGACCTGACTTCGAACCGGAACCGCGAACCGTATTTCGGTCGACGGGTTGAACGGGTTCGGGTAGTTCGGGTGAAGCGCGTAGCTGGTCGGAAGCGAAGAGATTGCAGGCGGCACAGCATCAAACGGTATGAACCAAGCGTATATCTCCGCCAACAAGTCCGACAAAGCCTCATCTGGAACGATGCCCGTGTCATCCCCTGATGTATCCTGTGCAGCGAGCCCCATCTCAAATGACACATACAAGGCAAGTCCGTCACCCGTTGTGGTATTCATCACGCCGTAAACCTCGTCGTCATTTGATCCGTAGAAAACGGGCCCGTTGACCTCGTCAGCCGGATAGAGGGGGTCGTTCCATTCGCACCCCCCGAGTGTGTGCGGGTAAATGATGTATGGATCAGTTTCGAATGCTTCGCTTATCGTTCCGGAAACACCCACGAAAAAGGTGTCTGCATTTGCGACACCCGACTCCTCCGGATCGTTGTTGCAACCGACAATTCCAAACACATCAAAAACGAAATCGCCAGCGGAAAACATCGTTGGGTAATCACCGGAGCCGAATAAATCACTTCTAGCAAAGAAGTAATCGGGGTCAGAGTAAGCGAGGTTGCCTCCGTTTGCCAGATAGGTTTCGAACGGATTTTCATCTCCCGCGACCATGGGCATTCCTACGCCCCCAACGCCCGTATAGAGAATGCCGTACCAATCCTTCTGGTTGATCAGCGCGTCATCAAAACCGTTGTTTGCGTCGATGTCGTAGAATTCGGTTATGTCGTACAGCCCCCATTCCTCCAACGCCTTTTCGATGGCTTGCAGGCCTGCATGGGGTTCAGTTCCATAGAAATCATATTCGTCCATCCAGAGGACCACTTTGTTCTCTGCCGCGGGGGGGAGGATGGAGAAATTCAGGCCAACATGCTCCGAACTGGAATAGCCGCCTCCGTCGTCAAGGCAGGTAAACCAGTAGTATACCTTTGATCCGAGGGCAAGATTCATGGCGGGGATTTCCCCGGCGAAGTACTCATTATAGTCCTCGTCGAAAATCTCAACAGAATCGAAAGCCAGAACATTATCCTGACTGTCCACAGAGCGCCAGACAAGCCAGGCGTGATCTTCCGTAGTCCACTCGGAGAGAGCATCGATGATTTGCACTGACACTTCCACAGCCCTGTTGCCGTCTATTGTGTTGCAGGCTTGCGAATAATCGAGGAAGGAGGGGGGTGGATTTCCGACGAAGACCACTCCCACGGTCAGGGCGATATCCAGGCTCGCCGAACTCGAATACATTCCCCATGGAGACTCGTGTCCGTGGTTTTCCATCCACGGTCCGCCGAACCAGGTATAACAGTAGTCCTTATCACCGTAGTCCGAAATGGGGGAGGGAAGCGAATCCGTTTTAACAAATCCTGCAAGGAAACCCCGGCCATCCTCCAGGTAGATTTCCGCCTCCGCCATCGTGGCTTCATCGATCAGGTAGTTCCACCCATATTCGCTCGAGGTTGAAGAAACAGGCCCAATGATGACGTCCCCGAGGGGGGAGAGATCGACTGTGCCACGGGGACCGGTTGCTGCGTTTACAGCCCCATCCGGGAACGCCTCCAGCCACTCGGGGTTTGCTTCCCACACGAAGGCTTGTACGGTTCCAGCGTTGTACCATTTCTGCTGAACCCAGCGGAGTGAACAGGCGATTCCAGGTTGAAAGTAGACTGCAAATGTGTCTCCCTCTGCACCGTTGCCCAGGTAGTAGGTATGATCATAATCGGCCCGATATCGCATCAATGTGTAAACTTCGCTGGTTGTTGTTGCAGGCAGGAGTGGACCCCTTAGGTTGTTCTGGAAACTCTGTTTTCCCGGGTTTATCAGTTGGATCCCTTCGCTGGCGAGGTCGGTACCGAAAAGGGTAGGTGTGGCCGCAAACATCACAGCGAGCAACACGATAGCAAATGTCCGTTTCATAGTTTTCTCCTTCATTTGACGAGCACAAGTTTTTGTGTCTGAGCAAACGATCCGCTTGTCATGCGGCAGAGATAAACGCCGCTGGGCAAGTCACGTCCATTAAAATTGACCGAGTGTGTTCCCGCTTCGAACCGTTCGTCCGCCAGCGTGGCGACTTTCTGCCCGATCAGGTTGAACACCGCAACGTTGACCGCTCCCGCCTCCGGCAGTGTAAACCGTATCTCCGTCGAAGGGTTGAAAGGGTTCGGGTAGTTCGGGTGAAGGGTAACGCGGTCCGGTAGCTCCGCGGAGTCGTCGGCTTCCGAGGTGCTCACTCCCACCAGGTTGAGCAGATTGGCAAGCAGGGTCAGTTGTTGTTCGGTCGGGGGCAGGTAGCCATCCGCGTTGACATGTATCGTATCGGCGGCGAGCGTCAGGTCGAAAGCGAAATAGACAGCCGTACCGCCACCATCGAGAGAGTGCTGGACGGCATAGATCTCGCCGTCGTTGGCACCGGTGAAGAGGACGTCGTTTTCCGCATCAACCGGTTGCAGGAAGTCCGACAGGAGGTTGGCGGTGTACCCGAGGTTTTTCAACTGGTGGGGCACGATGTTGTAAGGATCGGAAGTAAAAGCGTCGGTGATTGTGCCCGCCACGCCGATGAAGGACAAATCGGGCATGGGATCGGATGTGCCTCCGCGCAAACCAAGGATATCGTAGGCAAAATCCCCCTCGGAGAATATGTAGGAACCCGTCACATCCCGGGCGTAGAGATAATCGGGATCGATGTATATGAGACTCCCTCCGTTGTCCAGGTATTGTTCAAAGGGGTTGAAATCACCGGCCAACATCGGTATTGCCGTTGAGTTCGATCCGGTGACAAGAATGGCGTCCCAGTTTTTTTGGTCGATCAGGTATTCATCGAAGCCGTTGTTTTCCGCGACGTCGTAGTACTCGAACTGGTATCGAATTCCGAGTTCCCCGGTGGCGAGGTAGGTGGATCCACCCCTGTTTCGAGGGGTCGTCTCTCCGTTCAACCCACCGAAGGCCCCATCCTGGAGCCAGAGAACGGTTTTCTCTTCCGAGGCGGGCGAGAGAATCGCGTAATGGTAATTCTTGTCTTTTTCAGAGTAGTAATCGTATTCGTACATAATGGCGGAAAACCAATGGCGGACTTCCGCGCCGGGCGCGAGGTCCATGGGGGGGATGGTGCCGTAGAAATAGTGATCGCCGTCAGGATCGAACACCTCAACGGAGTCATAGAATACGGTCGTACCGCCGATGTCGACCGCAAACCAGACCAACCATGCGCGGATATCTTCTGCGTTTTCGTCCATGAAGTAATAAACCCATGAACAGGCAGTGCGCTCCATGTTGCCGTTTAGCGTGCTGGGAAGAATGGATATGCTTTTAAGTTCCAACCGTGGGCACGAGTAGGAGACTCCCGCGATCAGGTTGAGGTCCAGGGGAGACGTGGAGGAATACATGCCCCAGCAGGCGTTTGTGTCGTTGTAGGACAGCGCCCAGGGGCCGCCAAACCAGGTATAGCAGATATCCCTGACATCGCTGGACAACGGATGCGGATCCTCACCCTTTTTTACAAAACCCGCAAAGAAACTCTCTCCATTATTGCGAAGTATCTTTTCGGTCCCCTCGAGCAGATTCTTATCCATCATGTACTGCCAGCCGTATGTCTCAGAAACGGCGGTCACCGGACCTGCGATGACCTCCCCGAGGGGAGATCTGTGGACCGTGCCGCGGGCGCCGTTGTCGGCGTTTACTCCGCCCCCGGGGAACCTCTCCAGCCAGCGCGGGTCCGGCTCCCAGAGATACGCCTCCACCTCTCCCGCGTCGTACCAGTTCTGGAGTATGTAGTGGAGGGAACAAGGTGCTAATGGTTGCAGATAGACGGCGAAGGTGTCGCCCGCCGCTCCTGAGCTCAGATAATAGGTCGAGGCGTTGCTTCGATAGAGTTGGAAAATCTCCGCGTCGGAGATTTGTTCACTTGACACCACCGGCCCACGCTTGATGTCCCGTTGTTGAACAACGCCAGAATCGAGCGCGTGAATCCCTTCGCTGGCGAGATCGGCACCGAAAAGGGTTGCCGCACTGAGCAGGAGAGAGATGACAAAAAGGAGCATAGGTTGGCGTTTCATGGCGTCCCCCCATTCATACAAAACACATTACATCGTGATCAGCTGATAGTAATTAAAAGGTAATGCTGTTTCCCTCATTGGTAAAAAGGGAGTGAAAAATTTGCAAAAAAAGGCGGATCCCGCTAGAGACCCGCCAAAAAAGGAAATATCAGAAAGACTCATCAGAACGCGAAAACGAGCCCCATTCCACCACGAGTTTCCTCCAACAGAAGGTCCTGTGTGACTTCGAGGACGAGGCGGATGTTGCGTTTGATCAGGTAGCCGCCGCCGATGGTTGCCGCATCGTAATCGAAGGCATCCAGGTCGCTGTCCACGTTGTTGTAGAGAGCGAGCGCATACCACCGGCTGTCGTCGCCGTGAGGCCAGTAAATCGCCTCGACAAACATGCCCGTTGTAGCCACATCCTTTGCGGCATCCTGGGCGAAAGTCGGGTAGGTGTCGTCGCGCATCAGGTACTGCACGCCAAGGGCCAGCGGTCCCAGTTCCGTGCTGACGTCAACACCGACGTAGGTCACCTCGTTTTTGTAGGGGATCGTCTCGTCGAGCGACTCCTCTTTGTTGTAGTAATAAAATCCGCCGAGACTGAAGAGCCCGACGACATCCTGCGCCACACGGAGGACATAGGCCTTGTTGGCGTCGTTGTCGAACAGGAATTCACCCGTCGCCGGACTCTCCGCGTCCGCCAGCCCGTTGCCGTTCACCACCTCGCCGATGATGTCGGTTCCAGTCGGCAGGCCCCATGTCATCATGATGCCTCGATCATAACTCAGGCGTGACTGGCTGTCACCGATGCGTGTCCGGTAGATCCAGTAGTTCTCGTAGGTGAGCCGCAGTTCGCTTTTGAACAGAGGATCGGAGACCGAGAACTGACCTGCGTAGAGGTCAAGGTCCTGCCCGAAAAGGTTGTTGAACATGACGAAGGCATCGTCAATGCCGGCCACCTCGCCCCGTTCATCGAGGTAGGAGTAGAAGTAGTAGGCGATGTCCTTTGTCAGTGCCCCGCCTGAAATCAGTTTCATCACATAGGGCGCCTGGAAGTCGGCGTACTGCTCCCGCGCGGTGTTGGCGAAGGCGTGCATGTCAAGGCGGACCGCGAGGGGAAACTCACGCAGAAGGTCCAGTTCCTCATCCCCTGTTTTTACGTAATATCCCGGCGCTTCCTGGTCGCTGAGCTGGAAACCGTTGCCTGCAAAATCGTCGCCATACTCTTTCAGGCGGGGGAATGGTGCGTGGCAGGTGGTGCAGGACATGCGGTATTTGCGGGCGAACGCCGGGATCGCCAGCGCGGACTCCGAAACCAGCGCAACCCCGAAAAACGTCAACAATAAAGCCATGAATAACCGTTTCATGTTCTCTCCCAAATCAATTCCATGTTCACTTTTTCAAATTCACCTGTTCCGGTGCCATCATGCAGTCTAGTACACGCTGAACGTTGTGCTGTGCGTGTTGACTACGATGGGATCTGCCTCTTCCGGAACGCCCATCAGCTCCGCCACCGATGAAACGAGCTTGCTGTAATAGAGCGTGGCGGTGACCGTCACCTTGCCAGGGGTGATCTCGTAGGGAATCTCGAAGGTGTAGGTCTCGAGCTTCGTTTCGCGCGGACCGAGCCGGTAGTCTACCCCGAGGCTGGCGGTGTTCCACTGCATAATCGTCATCACGCCATCTTCGGTGAAGTAGGGCATGCGGAAAATGCGGTCGCCCACCTGCGCGATGCCGTCACGGCGGACACCTTTGAAATTGGGCTTGCCGAGCGGAAGCGCCATGTCCTGAAACGCGAGGTCGTTGGAGCCAATCGTCCACTCTTCGCCTTCGAAACCCTTCTTGTCCACAGAAAGTGGATAGACATTTCCCGCCTCATCCACCGCTTCGACGTGAACCCAGACGATGCGGTCTTCCACGGAGCCGGTGGGGAATTTGTGCCCGGTCTTCTGGTTGAAAAGAGCAAGGGTAAGTTTCACAGGCATGCCCATGCCCACTTCGCGGACATCCGGGTGGATGCGCAGTTCAATCGTACCCTTCACCTTGCCTGGGTCATGTGCGCCGTGGAAGAGGTGTTGAGCAACGTTCTCGTGCTGGTTCCCCATTTTCGCGGATTGTCCCGGAGCGTAAGTCATGTGGCAGTCCATGCAGATCACGCCCTCTTTGGAATAGGGGCCCTCCAGCCATTCGATGTGGGTGGATTTGACCCAGATTCCCCATGGATCCTTTTCGTTGTGGCAGCTTCCGCAGAGTTCGGGCGTTGTGGTGAATTTGCCGTGGACCATGTTGTGGCGTGGTGACTGGACAACTTCGCTGACGGGTCTCGGCCCCTGTTTGTCCTGTCCGGGGACGGATTGCCAGGAGAAGTTGAAAGGAGGATCCGTTTCGACGGTGCCAACTGCGGTGTGGCAGATGTCGCAGGAAACCGATTCGTCCGCCCTGCTGTTTCCGGGCCTTGGAGGAGGAACGTCTCCTGCGAGGTAGGCGAGGGGTGCATGGCAGCCGTTGCAACCGTCCGCGACCGGTTTGAACTTCGGATCTTTGTCGCCGTGTGGAATAGCTAGGTCAAAGTATTCCGCTTCGTCCCAATCGTGCGTGAACGCCTGCGACATCATCGCCTGTTCCCACTGGCGGTAAATGTCTTCGTGGCACTGCATGCAGACTTCAGGTTTGTCGTAATCGTCGTAGCTGCGGGTTCCAAGAGCGTGCTCGCCACCGGGGACGGTTGGTTGGGCATGGAGAAGAAGTGGGAAGAGAAACAGCCAAACCAGGACGGAAATGGTTCTCGTTCTGGTGCCAGAGTGCATTCAAACCCCCTTTTCAATGATTGTCTTTTGTCTCCATCGTGGATTACATGAATCAATATTTGGGAATATAGGGATTTGTCAAGGCACGCGCATGAAGTTAGGTGTGTAGAACTCAAATTCACTAAAAATTAATCATTTGACATTGAAATAGTACAGATCAAGGCTGTTTGTTGCATTTAAACACGAACATTAAAACGATAAAAGGTGTTAGTATTAGGTGAACGTTCGAGAGGTAGGGAGTGGAAATGCTGAATATCCCAAGAATTGCCTTTAATTGTATGCGTTAATGGAGTTATATTCACCGGTTGAATCTGCGTACGTGTATAGCCCTCCAAACTTCATTTCAGCGGGGAAACCATGGTTGAGACGGACGGCCATAATAGTCAACGAAGACTGTTGATCGTTGATGACGAGGAGACGGTTCGTGAATCCATGATTATCGTCCTGAAGGATGCCGGATACGACGTTGTCGCTGCCGCTACAGGTGAAGAGGCCCTTGAGCTGCTAAAGAAAGAAAGCTTTAAACTCCAGATAATTGACCTGCAACTACCGGGCATGACGGGCCTGGAGCTTTGTCAGGAATCATTCAAGCTCGATCCGGTAGCAGTGAGGCTTGCGGTGACAGGGTACGCCTCGGTTTTTCATCTCGTTCAGGCGCGAGAAGCCGGGTTTGATGACTATTTCGTGAAACCCTTCGACCTCGGTCTGCTTCGGGAACAAGTCGACATAGCCTTCCATAAGGTGGACCGCTGGCGCCGTGGTAAATAGCCGGTTTTCAGCAGTACCTTTCCAGCACGGTTGACATCAGGAGCTTTTACGCCATGCTGCGTTCCTCATCAACACTCATTCCAAACATCAGTCCCATGGAAATCAGAAAACGCCGAGCTGTTGGCTACGGTGTGCTCGCGCTGACCTTTGTGGCGTTGGGAGCGATGGTGACCGGAGGTGCGCCTCCGTTGACGCGGCTGATCCTCCTGCCCTTCTGGTGGCTGGGAGTCCTCGGTTTTTTTCAGGCCTGGATGAAAACGTGTACAGCCATGGCGGCGAGGGGGCTTTGTGACCTCGAAGATGGACCCCAACCCATCGAAAATGACGAGGAGAGAGCCGCTGTTTTTCGTCAGGGACGGCGTGTTCAGCTTTGGAGCCTCGTGGCGACTGTTGTGCTGACGACCCTGTCCTTCCTTCCGTAAGTTCTTGCCGCCTTGGGGACCGGGTGTGGTATGGCTCCCGGTCCGGTGATTAATTCGAGAGAACAAAACAAATTCGCGATTGTCATGAGCCTCGTTCAACTAAACGCACTACAGAAAAGCTATGGCGCGCAGGATGTTCTGCTGCCGGTTTCGCAGGCGATCCACCCCGGTCAGGCGATCGGGCTTGTGGGCCGCAACGGTGTGGGTAAAACCACGCTGATGCGGATGATCGCCGGACTGGAAACCCCGAGCGGCGGCCATGTTGTCCGTGCGCCAGATCTTCGCATCGGCATGCTCGAACAGGACCCTGTGTACCCTGAGGGGCGCACGGTGTATGACGAGGTGCGCGAGGGGTTGGCTGCACTCGACGAACTTGAGGCAGAGCTTCGGTCGCTGGAGGTGAGACTTGCCGCGCCGGAACTCGTGGACGACCCCGAGGCGCAGGAACGTCTGCTCGACAGGTACGGCCGGGCACAGGACAGGTTCGAGGTTCGAGGCGGCTGGACCGCGGATGCGCGGGTGGAGGCTGTGCTGGATGGGCTCGGAGTGCCGAGGCAGGACTGGCACCGGGACGTTTCAACCTTCTCCGGCGGCGAACGGAACATCATCGGCCTTGCGCGCCTCTTCGTACAAGACCCAGACCTGATGTTGCTGGATGAGCCGGGCAACCACCTCGATTTTGAGGGGCTGGACTGGCTCGAGCAGGAACTCCGGCGGTTCAAAGGCGCGCTGCTTCTGGTCAGCCACAACCGTTATCTCCTCGATACCGTGACCAGCAGTACGTGGGAAATAGAACGGGGAAAGGTGGAAATTTATTCCGGCAACTACTCCGCCTATCGCGCGGAAAAGTTACTGCGGATAGAGAAATCCATCGCCGAGGCGAAACGCACCGAGCGTGAAGTGCAGCGGCTTAATTATCAGATACAGCGCCTGAAGAGCTGGGCGGCCGTTTACGATAATCCCAAACTGGCCCGGACAGCGAAGCGGTTTGAAAAACGCATCGAGACGATGCGGGAAGAGACGATCATCATCCGCGAGGACAGCCGGAAAATTGGCCTGCGGCTGGGTGGAGCGGCGACGAAAGGGGACATAGCTCTGGATGTCGTCGGGTATTCGCGTCGTCATGGTGACGATGGCGTCCTCTTCGAGAATGTCTCCTTCCGCGTTGGACAGGGCGAGAGGTTGGCGCTGGTCGGCCCCAATGGTTCAGGGAAAACGACGATGCTTCGGGACATCCTTCGCGAAGGGCGTTGGGAGAGTGATACCCTGCGCGTTGGGCGGGCGATGAAAATCGGATACCTCTCGCAGATGGGCGAGGAGCTGAATCGGGACAATGTCCTCGTGGATGAATTGATACGTCTGGCGAAACTCCGCCGAGGCGAGGCGGAGGTGATGCTTCACCGTTTCCTGTTCAGCCGTGATGATCTCGAGAAGTCCGTTTCGGTTCTCTCCGGCGGGGAGCGGGTTCGGCTCCAGCTTGCGGCGTTGATGGCGGGTGGTGCGAACTTCCTGCTGCTGGACGAGCCGACAAACCATCTCGACGTTTTCAGCCGAGAGGCGGTGGAGGATGCGCTTGAGGAATATTCCGGAACGATCCTCGCGGTTAGCCACGACCGCTATTTTCTGGACAAGATCGCGGACCGTGTAGTTGCAGTGAGGAACCCGGACATTGAAGTGTATGATGGCAACTTCTCCGAGTTCTGGGAACAGTACAAGGTGATCCGGGAACGCGCTTCCGAAGAGACTGCCGCCAGGAAAAAGGCGGAGCGTGAGGCGCGTAGAGCGAAGGCGGTCGAACGGTACAAGAAGGTGAAGTTCAATGCGGAGCGGTTTGAGTACCTCGAGGCGGAAATTCATCGCCTGGACGAGCAGGCTCGCCGGCTTGGTGAGGAGGTTGCTCGTGAGCACTCCAAAGGGAACGTCAAGCGTGAGCAGGCGAAACGTGAAAAACTGGACCAGACCCGCGAACAGCTCGACCTGATCTGGGCGGAGTGGACCGCGATGGGCGACCGCAAGTCGGATTACGGTATTTAATGGATGCCAGGTTCGGAGAACCCGGCCTACTTATAGGCAAGCGCCCGAAGTTCTAGCGCCAAGAGTCGCACCAAAGCAGTTCAGCGCGACACATTATTTGTCATTGCCCGGTTTAACCGGGCAATCCAGAGGATCAGAAACCCGACTCTAAAAAGTCGGGCCACCCAGTGCCACGATACGTTGACAATGTGTCATTGCGAGGAAGCTGTCAGGCTGACGAAGCAATCTCGTCGTTGGTTCTTGGTGTCATGCTGAACGAAGTGAACCGTAGCGCCGAAGGTGCAAGCTCGCATGTCCGAAGGAAGTGCAACAAAGCATTTTTTGATGTGGGCAGCTCCGGAAACGCGACGATAACGTTTTGGAGTGCTCGCGTCAAGAGATCCTTCCGGCGTAGCCGTCAGGATGACACATTGTTTGGGAGTGGTCTGCGATGGGCGACCGCAAGTTGGATTATGGTCTTTAGTCCTCATGTAGCTAAGAAAAAGAGTGGACGGTTGGCATGCGTGAAGTGTTGATGATAGCGGTAATGGGAGCGTTCGGGGCGGTGGGAAGGTACGCCGTCAGCGGTTGGGTCTATCGCGTTTTCGGCGAGCGGATGGCGTGGGGAACCCTCGCGGTCAACGTCCTCGGTTCGTTGCTGCTCGGGTTGTTGATGGCGGTAGGGCTGAATACGGCGCTCGTTCCCCGGATCTGGCGGCTCGCCCTCGGAGTCGGCTTCCTCGGCGCGTTTACCACCTATTCCACCTTCTCCTACGAAACCGTTCGTTATCTTGAGCAGGGAGCCTATGCCACAGCCCTTACCAACATCGGATTGAACCTGCTGATCGGGATCGGGGCGATGTTTGTGGGGCTGGTGCTTGGAAGGGCGCTTGTTGGGCTCGCTGGGTGAGGGCGAGAAAATCAATAAAGGGGACACTCACCTTTATAATTTCAAACACATAGCTCGCGTTGGGTTGTAAGAAACGTACAAAAAGTACAAGACTTTGACCCCGGAGGCGGCGATGAAAGCTCTGGAAGGTGAACAGATCCTGATGCGCGTTTTCCTCGGCGAGGATGACTGGACAAAAGGGCGTCCCACCTGGAGGGTGCTGCTCGAAATGCTTCGAGAACAGGGAGTGGCGGGGGCTACGGTGATCCGCGGGATTGCGGGGTTTGGGGCGAAGAGCCTGCTCCACACAGGAAACCTGCTCCGCCTATCGGGCGACCTGCCCATGGTGATCGAAGTGGTGGCCACCGAGGAGTGCATCGATCGGGTCCGCCCGATGATCGACGAATTGCTTAATGAAGGATTGGTGACGCTGGAAAAGGTGCGGGTTCTGCGTTATTCACCTAAAAAACACGACGACCAAAAAGAGTAAGTCGTTTTAAAACCTGAAAGAACATTCAACGCTTGCCATGCGGCAGGCGTTTTTTATGCAGGAGAGATAATCAGCGGTTGATTGTCCCGCCGAGTGGCGAAAGATAGTAGCGGTTCACCTGCCGCTCGATGAGGATGTCCGGCGTCCTCATCCAGATCGGGAGGCGGGACTCGTAGAGGGCGTTGTAGTCGCCGAACACCCGCCGTTCCAAGTGTATCCATGGCTCATCCGGAGCAGAGACATCCCCGGTGAATAGTCTCTGCTGGATCATGCGCCAGCTGCTCTCCGTGGCATCCACGTTGGTCAGTGCGCCGGAGGTGAGGGGGAACAGGGGTGTGGTGAGGGGAAGAGCTGCTGCCACGTTTGAATTGGTCTGGTCAACGATGGTGCTGTCCATGGGAGGTTGTCCAAAGGCCAAACCAGCCACCACGAACAAACCCAGTGCAGATAGTCCGACGCGCATAATGACCCTCCTCTTCGGTCCCTTCATAAAGGATACAACTGTTTCCAGATAAAGTTCCATAGTCATCTACGCAATTCAGGCGCGGAACCAGCAAACACTGTTGGTCCACGGCGCTGTGCAATCATGGTCACAAAGCCACAAAACAGCACAAAAGAGACCCGGACATTAAACTGTCCGGGCCACATTTCATACTGGCGTGTGGAAATGAATAGCCCCTGTTGTGCGATCGGACAGGGCCAGATTAACAAACGCAACTACGAGATTGCTTCGTTGCGCCATAAATGGCGCATCCTCGCAATGACACTTTTTTTTGCTGTCGCGCGCAACACCCAGGCATGGCAGAAAGCTCCAGCGACCTTGCTGCTCAGTGGTGATGTCCGCAGCCGCAAGAACCGTCCTCGTCGCCACAATCACCATCCCCATCGCACTCGCAATCCCCGCCACAATCGCAGGAGCCACCGTTTTTCTGGTTCGGGTAGGCGGCACGTCCGGCGATAATGTCATGGGCGAGGGGGAGTTTTTCAACAACATCGCCAGCAACGATGCCTGTGCTGCCAAGCTCTTCCGCGGCGAGGTTGCCCGCGAGACCGTGGACGGTGACAGCGGTCATCGCGGCGGCCTGTGTGTCGAGACCCTGCGCAAGGAAGCCGGCAACAACGCCAGTCAACACATCGCCCATGCCCGCTGTTGCCATGCCCGGGTTGCCCGCGAGGATCGCATAGACGGGGCCGCTGGGTCCGGCGATCAGCGTCGGCACGCCTTTGAGCACGACCGTAACGCCTTTCTCCTCGGCGAACTGGCGAACCATGTTCAGACGGTCGGAAACAACCTCCTCGTTGGTCACTCCCGCCAGCCGCGCAAACTCACCGACATGCGGTGTGAGGATCACATCCTTGCCACTCAGCGAGGCTAAGGCTTCCGGGAGTTGCGCGAGAGCGTTCAGGCCATCCGCATCGATCACTGTCGGCAGCGGCAGGTCTTTTACATGCTCCTCGAACCAGTTGATCGTTTCCGGGTTCAGGCTCAGGCCGGGTCCGATCACCTCGACATCCGCCCACTTGCGCGCCTCGTCGATAGTCGTTTCCGCCTCGGCGGAGATGGACCCCTCTGCAGTGTCGGCAACGGGGATGGTCATCACCTCCGCAGATCGTCCCGCGAGTGTCGCCTGCGCGCTCTTGGCGGTGGCGACTTTTACCAGGCCGGCGCCTGCGCGGAGCGTGGCCTTGCTCGCCAGTTCCGCCGCTCCGGTCATACCTACAGATCCCGCGACGACCAGCACCTTGCCGTTGTCACCTTTATGGGAGGACATGTGACGGTCGGGGAGCATGTCGTAGACATCCGCAGGTTCCACGAGGTAGAGCGGGATGTCCAGTTCCATCACGAATTTCGGAGGAATCTGGATATCGACGCGGCTGATTCTTCCAGAGTGGTCGATTCCGGGGCTGATGATGTGGCCAACCTTGATCTCGCCGAAGGTTGGGGTCAGATCGGCACGAACCGCGACGCCCTCGATGTGTCCGGTTGCGCCGTTCACGCCGGAGGGGATGTCCACCGAAACCACCGCCGCCTGCGAGGCGTTGATCGTTTCGATCGCATCCGCCATCAGCCCATCCGCACCACCGCGAAGACCAGTGCCGAGTAGCGCATCCACGATCACATCCACCGGAGGAACCTTTTCCAAATCACTGCGTTCTTTGATTTCGGTGACTTTGCCGCCGAGGTTCTCGTACACCTTCATGTTGGTCAGTGCATCGCCGGTGATTTTGGATTTGTCAGCGACGAGGTAGACGGTGACCTCCGCGCCCATGTTCAAAAGACGGCGCGCCACGGCGAAACCATCCCCGCCGTTGTTTCCACCGCCAGCGAAAACCAGCACCCGCGCGCCGGGAATCCGTCCGCCGAGCATCTGGTCGATATCGAGCACCACACCCCGTGCTGCAAGTTCCATCAGAACGATGCCGGGAAGTCCCACCTCATTGATGGTCTTCCGGTCGAGTTCGCGCATCTGTTCGGGGGTAACGATTGGCCGCATATGTTTTTTCCTGTCGGTCTGGGTTGTTTTTGTGTGGACGGGGTCAGGCCGATCATATCCAGCAGGCGCCCCGGTCGAGGGAAAACGTAAGCATCTCCTAACCCTCACACAATGGGGGAAAGGGAGGGCGAGAGGGTGGAAAAAGCAGGACGTTCAGGGGTCTGCAATTGTACAAATGGGGGAGTTCCCGTACATTACTTATGAAGCAACAATCTGTTCATGGAAGCTGTATGACTATGAAACGAGGGGGATGAATCATGAGAACTCTCCGAAAAAATGCAGCACTTGCCATTTTTCTTATTGCCGTTCTTCCGTTTGTGGCCACCGCCTCGACTTCAGTAAAAAGTCTGCTGCCCAACTCCATCGGTTTTGAATTCGGTGGCGATCTGGTGATGGATGGCAGCCTTTCGCTGGGCTGGCACGGTATCGCCAAGGTGAAATACACGGGAGCATTGTACGCGGGAGTCCGTGTATCTCCAATTCCTGGTGAATGGGAGGATACAGGTTGCCCGTTCCTGTCAAATTGCGATCCCAGCGAATATCACAAAATCTCCCCAAACATCCATTGGGGACTTTATGCGGGATTCGAGAACAATTCCTACCGCCGCATCCGAACCCGGGTGGAATGTCGGGCCAATGCAATGAGTGGTCCTTGGCAGCATGTTCTTGTCGACTATTTAGTGCCACATGAACACTCCGTAGACTATGTCGGAGACTATGTCGATGAAACGGGTAACGGCACTCTATATACATGGGGAGTACTGGGAAGCGCGGGGGTGCTGGTGTATTCGGGTCTGGAATGTTTTGTTACGCTCGGGGTGATGGATGTAATCGCTACCAGCGAAAGCCTGGATGTCATCGAAAAGCATCCGCGAATCCGTGGAAGCGTGGGGTTGCGTTTCACAAGACTTCGCTGATCGGGTTATACAAAAAGAGCCCTGCTGGCTGATATGCCAGCAGGGTTTTGTTTTCTGAAGAAAGATCGTCGCTATTCCCTCTCCGGGAACTGCGACATGAAGTACTCCGCGATGGCGGTGATCGTCAGGCTCGGGTTCACGCCAAGGTTCACCGGGACTGCTGAACCATCCATCACATAAAGCCCCTCGTAGCCGTGCACCTTGCCGGAGAAATCGATCACACCCTCTTTCGGCGTCTTCGACATGATGCAGCCGCCGAGGATATGGGCGGTGGTGGAGGTGTCGAAGAGGACTTCGGGCAGCACGCTCATCGGTTCTCCGCCGATCTTCTCCGCCATCTCCTCCGCATACTGATTGGCGACCGGGATGTAGGAGGGAACCCGTTTGTCGGTGTGCCAGTTTGAGGACAGCCCCTGCCGGCCAAATTTCCACCATTTTGGGATGTATTCGAACCGCAGGTAGTTATCGATCTTCTGCATCACGAGCAGGATCGTTACCCGCTGAGCCCAGTTTTTCGGGAGAATGCTCCGGAAAAATTTAAGCGGGTGGCGGATGATTTTTGCGAGGTAGAGCAGAGGGCGCGGAATTTTGCCGCCACCGCCGACGAGGAGCGTGGCGATCATTGACATGGCATTCTGTCCCTTGCCGTAGCGAACTGTTTCGATGTGGGTGTTCTCGTCCGGGTAGATGCCGGAGGTGATCGCGATTCCCTCTGAATAGTCGACATCGGTATTATCAGCCAGAACACCGACGAGAGCCTCGCTGTTCGTGCGGACGACGTTGCCGAGCTGGTCGGAGATCCTGGGCAGGGAACCACGGTTCTTGCATTTCAGCAGAAGCGGGACCGAGCCGAGCACGCCGCCCGCGAAAATCACTCCCTTGGCGCGGAATCGCCGTTTCGGTTTGTAGGGCAGGCCCAGTTTCTCCGCCTCGATCAGGTAACCGCCTTTGATCGGACGAACGTCAAACACGCGCGTTCGCGAGAGAATTTTTGCGCCCAACCCCTCAGCGAGGTGAAGGTAATTCATGTCGAGTGTGTTCTTTGCGCCGTGGGGGCAGCCGGTCATGCAGGCTCCGCACTTCAGGCATCCGGTGCGCTCCGGGCCTTTGCCTCCGAAGTAGGGGTCCGGAACGGTAACATCCTCTTCGCCGAAGAAGATGCCAACGTCGTTGACGTGGAACGTGTCCCCAAGGCCATGTTTGTCGGCGCACTCCTTCAGCAGTTCGTCCGCCTTTGTCACCACCTTGCTGGGGGTTGCCCCGAGCATCTGCTGGGCGCGACGGTAGAAAGGCATCATCACTCGCTTCCAGCTAGGCCCACCCCAGATCGGGTCTTCAAAAACTTCGTCCGGCGGCAGGAGCAGGTTGTTGGCATAGACGAGGCTTCCTCCACCAACACCCGCTCCGTGAAGGACAAAAACGTCTTTCAGCAGGGTCATCGCCTGGATGCCGTGGAGCCCGAGGGCGGGCAGCCAGAACGCTTTCGGCAGGTTCCAGTTAGTCTTGGGATAATCGGACGGTCGGAACCGCCTGCCCTGTTCGAGGACAATGACCTTATAGCCCTTTTCGGAAAGCCGCAGGGCTGCCACCGAACCGCCAAAACCGGAGCCAATGACGATATAATCGCAGGATTCAAACATGGGGAGCTCTCGAATGTGTTGTTCGCCAAGGGGGAAGGTACATACCAAAACTCTTGCTGAACCCCCCATCGCCCACTTTTTCCAAACTCATCCGCCTCCTATATTGCCGCCATGGCTGAACGGGAAGCGGAACGAATTGTCCTTGGCTTCGACCCCGGATCGCAGGTGACCGGGTACGGCGTCGTGGAGGCGGGGAGAAAGCCGAAGCTGCGGGATGTTGGCGTGGTCAGGCCCAAACGGGGAGAACCGCTCGAGTCCCGCCTCCGCACCATCTATGAACGGGCGCTGGAGCTGATTGACCAGCATTCACCGGATGTTGTCGCGGTGGAGGACCCCTTCGTCGGAAAATCCGCGGCAAGCGCCCTCGTGCTGGGTCAGGCGAGGGGAGTGTTGCTGCTGGCCGCCGCAATCCGTGAGGTTCCCGTGGTCAGTTATTCCCCGCGCTCGATCAAGGCCGCCGTGGTTGGCAGGGGGTCGGCGAGCAAGGAGCAGGTGCAGTTCATGGTGCAGGCTTTGTTGGGACTGCGCAAGCCGCCGGAACCACTGGATGCCAGCGATGCCCTCGCGGTGGCGCTCTGCCATGTCAGCAAGGGTGCAGCGGTTGTGAGCAGTGGTTCACGAGACACCGTGGATGTGGCGAAGTTGGTGAAAAACCCCGTGGACCTTGAAGCGGTGCAGAAGTGGAAACAGGGTAAGCGTGGGCGAAAATAGATTTTCTGGTTGAAACGGTTTAGCGACGGGATGGGAATGTGATTGATCGAATCGAAGGCGAGGTGGCCGCTCTGGAACCGACACACGCCGTGGTGAACGTTGGCGGTGTGGGACTGTTTCTCTCGATTTCACTGCAAACCTACGAGCGGATCGGACGGGCGAAAACGGTCAAGCTGTTTACCCACTTGCACGTTCGTGAGGACATCCTTGCGCTTTACGGTTTCGCCGATGCGGCCGAACGTGACGCTTTTCGGACCTTGATCGCGATCAGCGGCGTGGGTCCGCGGGTGGCCCAGGCGATTCTCTCGTCGGTTTCGGTTGATACGCTGCGGGATGCTGTCGCCGTGGGGGACTGGAAACGGTTGACCGCTGCGCCGGGTGTGGGACGAAAACTGGCGGAGCGGATGGCCATGGAGCTGCGAGGCAAGTTTGGCGAGGCGGTGGAGAGCAAAGGCGAGGCGGGCGAGGGATATGCCGGTGAAGCGGGCGCGATCTACGAGACCGTGCAGGCGCTGATCGCCCTTGGGCACAACTCGGCCAATGCAGAAAAATTGGCCCGTTCCGCCGCAAAGAAGGCGGGCGAAGGGGCGACAGTACAGGAGCTGATCCGCAGCGCTTTGCAGGGGTAGGCGGAGTTCCAGTGCTAGGATAAGGTCTACCTGTAAACCGTATATCTTATAGCGATTTTCTGTAGCTAGCCTGCACTTAAAAGTGGAGATCTCGCGCAGGTTTTGTGAAAAATTCCGCAAGTCCCGGTGTTGTACGGAGTTTGACGGGAGCGGACACCTTGCGGGGAAGAGGCGGGAGCCCTATTTTGGCCTCGCTTTCCGGATGGTGTTCATATCCGGAGCATGGACCGGAAGACAAACTCAAATTCCATATCATGAACACGGAGTCGGAGCAGGGGGGATGGCCGCCACTCCACTCCCGATGAGCATGAGGAGGCTCAGCACCATGTCGACTTTTGACAAAATCGTCGTCCCGGGCGAGGGACAGAAAATCACGATCAAGGACGGAAAACTCAGCGTTCCGAACAACCCGATTATCCCCTTTATCGAGGGTGATGGAATTGGCCGTGACATCTGGAAAGCCTCGGTCCGTGTGTTTGATGCCGCCGTTGCAAAGGCGTTTGGCACCGAGAAAAAAGTTCACTGGATGGAGGTTTACGCCGGTGAAAAGGCGGTCAATGTCTATGGCAACGACACCTGGATGCCGGAAGAGACCTTCGAGGCAATGCGCCAGTTCATCGTCGGTATCAAAGGTCCATTGACCACTCCGGTTGGTGGAGGTTTCCGCAGCCTCAACGTTACACTGCGCCAGGTGCTTAATCTGTATGCCTGTGTCCGCCCGGTGAAATATTTCGAAGGCATTCCCAGCCCGAGTCGCCGAGCCCACGAAATGGATGTGATCATCTTCCGCGAGAACACCGAAGATGTTTACAGCGGTGTTGAGTTTGAATCCATGAGTGACGAGGCAAAACGCCTGATCAAATTGCTCAAGGAAGAATACGGCAAAACCCAGATCCGCGACGATGCCGGCATTGGCATCAAACCGATCAGCCCCACCGGCACCAAGCAGCTGGCCCGCAAGGCGTTCATCTGGGCCATCGAGAACAACCTCCCGAGTATCTCGATCATGCACAAGGGCAACATCATGAAGTTCACCGAGGGGGCGTTCAAGAACTGGACCTATGAAGTTGCACGGGAGGAATACCGTGACAACATCATCACCGAGGCGGAACTCTGGGATGAGACCGTGGCGGAGGACGGCGTCACCCCGATCGAAGCTCCCGGCAAATTCGCAGACCTTCGCGGCGGAAAACCCGCAGGCGATGCCAACGGACGCATCGTGGTCAAGGACCGTATCGCGGACAGCATGTTCCAGCAGATCCAGACCCGCCCGAGCGAATACAGCGTTATCGTCAGCCCGAACCTGAACGGCGATTATATCAGCGATGCAGCTGCGGCCCTCGTCGGAGGTCTCGGCATGGCCCCCGGCGCGAACATCGGAGATTTCATCGGCCTGTTCGAGGCGACCCATGGCACCGCGCCGAAATACGCCGACAAGAACGTCATTAACCCGAGTTCCGTGATGCTTTCCGGCACGATGATGTTCCGCTACATGGGTTGGGGTGCTGTTGCTGACGCGATTGAAGAGGGTATCCAGCAGACAATCAGGCAGAAGCGGGTCACTTACGACCTGCATCGCCAGATGGAGGGGGCAACCAAGCTCTCCACCTCGGAATACGCCGATTCGATCATCGAAAACATCAACAGCATGGCCTGATCGGTAGAAAACAAGCCTTTCGATACGGCAACGAAGTCTTGAGTGAGTGATCACGCTTCGTTGCCGTATTTCATTGTATCAAACAGTTGTAGAGCGCTTTGACTCTTGAATGGTTGTGTTTTTCTTCACATTTGACAGTTAAATGGCTACATTTAGCCATTGGCGCCCCGATATTGGGGCGTTTGCTGTGTCAGGAACATCGGGGATTTTGTGAAAAGCAGTTCAAAAAAAGAGAACACATTTCTGCGAGACAACCTGATCGATCCGGTCTTCCGGGGTCGGGTTGTGATTGTGCTCGCGGCGGCGATGGTTCTCAGCCTTTGCAGCGTATCGGATGCGGTTTCTCGACCTGAGGACAGCGCTCCCATGCTGCAGCCCGATGGCAGGCTCGGGGTAGGCGTCGTAGACAATGTGGCTGACACGACGCTGCTCGACTCCACAGCAAACACCCTCTCCAAGGACCAGCCAGCCGTGGCCGTTTTTCACCGGGGTGTAGTCTCCTACGACTCGGTGATGTCCGATCAGATTAACCTGCCGGAAAACGGGTGGCGCTTTTCCCATGTGCCGGAAGGTTTTTTGCCGGAACTGGAACGGGAAAGGCCGCTTGTCGGGCTTGCCCTCTCGGGCGGTGGAGCGCGAGGGTTGGCGCATATCGGTGTTCTTCAGGTGTTTGAAGAAGAGGGGATTCCCATTGACATCATCTCCGGGACGTCAATGGGGGCGATTGTTGGAGCGCTGTATGCCTCCGGCACCTCCGCAAAGGGGCTGGAATACATCGTGGAGCGGATGGATTGGGGTGGTCTTTTCACTGATGCTCCGAGCAGGCGAAACCTCTTTCTTGGACAAAAAGAGCTGGCGAACCAGGAGGTGGTCACTCTCCGCTTCCACAAAGGACGTCCCTATATCCCCGATGCTCTGGTTACCGGGCAGACCCTTTATCTGGAAATTCAGCAGAAAGTAAGCCAGTCTCCCTATACGCCCGCGGGGCATTCGTTTGAAGGTCTTCGCATCCCGCTCGGAATACTTGCGACAGACCTGAACCGTGGCGAACGGGTGCTTATCCAGGAAGGCGACTTGTCGCTGGCATTGCGGGCAACCATGGCTTTGCCCATCGTCTTCCGGGCTCTTCGTTTCCGTGGCATGCTTCTCGTGGATGGCGGAGCGGTGGAAAACATTCCTGTCCGTGGCGCAATAGACATGGGCGCGGATGTTGTGATCGGCGTCGATTGTTCAAGCCCCGCCGTGCCAGACCTTGACCCGGACCTTCCCTGGGATATTGCGAACCAGGTGACAACGCTGATGAGTGCGCCGAACGATTCGGTTTCGCGTTGGTTGGCCGATCTGGTGATTGTTCCACACCTGAACGGAACGGCGTCCACGGATTTCGCAAGCGTTGGGGAAATCATTGAAGCGGGCCGTGAGGAAGCAGAGAAAAACATCGACAAGATTCGCACAATTGCCGGGCATATTAATGGCGCTCCTGCGCTCGAAGTTGATATCAACGCCGTACAGATTGCGACAAATTACATCAATGCTCCGGTGCTGAATCCGCTGGACTATGGGCTGCAACCCGGACGCCAGACCACGGCTACACTGAACAAGAGTCTGACTTCCCTGCTGAGCAACCTTCACAGGAACGGGTACTCAGCCTCCACCCTGAACGCAAAGATTCTCCCGGGTGGAATCTTGAGGGTTGAGGTGGACCTGGGCGTCCTTCGAAAAATACGCATCGAAGGAGTGGACCAGAAACAGATGCCGTTTGTCCTGCGCGAGGTCAACCTGAAACTCGACCAACCGCTCAACAGCAACGAGCTTCACCGTTCTCTGATAAGGCTTTATGCGACGGGTCGGTACACCACGGCGTTCAAGGTAGTCGAGCGTGACGAAAACGGCGGGATCATCCTGACCTATCTACTCGAGAAGGCGCCACTGCCGCGTATGGGTTTGGGACTCGGTTTCGATTCAGACCGGAGAAGCCGCTACTTTGCGGATTTGGCCTTCGCAAGCCCGTTCTCCGGGTTCGGAGATGAAATTCTGTTTCGCGCGCGCTACGGCGAGATGGATGAATACTACCGTTTTCACCTGCGAACGGACCGTCTGGCAAAAACCTACATCGGCTGGCAGGGATCCGCGGAATATGCCACTCGCGAACAGAGCGTTTACAACCATGATGGAGAGGCGATACGAGTTGGCGACGTGTACACAGCCCGTGCAAGGCTCGAAGGCCTCTTCAATCTTAAAACCTGGGGCGGCGTTTCTGCGGGTGTGCTCAACGAAAGAATTGCGGACAACGTTTCTGGAGATGACCGTGTCCAGATATGCAACGGTTTGGCATTTCGCGGGACAATCGATACAGAAGACCGCAAGCCGTATCCAACCCGAGGGTTCCTCGTTGATGCGGGCTACACTTCCTATATCCCGGAGTTGAGCGAAGAGGGGTTCAACGTGTTTGATCTCTTCGCCGAAACCGTCTGGTCCTTCACAAACCGCTGGGTAGGCAGGGCGGCATTGACGACCGGGGTTTCAGACCTGACTACTCCCTACACCCACAGATTTGCCATCGGTGGCACGACAAGTTTTCCAGCTGTAAAACCTTACAGATGGGTTGCGCTGCGGCATGTGGGATATACGTTCGAGCTTCGCTACGACCTGATCAGCAAGATCGTCGCCGACACCTATGTGTTGGTAAGGTATGATGTTGCAGGGTTCAGCGATCAGAAGGACTGGCGACCACAAAGGGAAGATCTCGTTCAGTCGGTGGCGCTTGGGTTTGCGCTGGACACCTTCCTCGGCCCCTTCGAAATCTGGAGCGCCTACATGCCCGAATCCGCCACGGCTCCTCAGGCCACGAGGGTTTCGGTCAACTTTGGCTACCGTTTCTGATCCTGTCAGACTCTGCCGGGTTTGTCGGGTGGAAAACAATCCAGGGGTATCCAGCCATACTTCTCTCCCTTCTTGACCCACGCCCACCCTCCCAGCTCACGGAGAATTTTCAACTCCTCGCCCACTTCTGCGTCAATCTCGGTTGAATTGTAGTCCTCGAGCATGACGGCGGCTTTGCCTGTTTTATCGAAGAGGCTTTCGTGCACCCAGCCACCAATTCCGGCGGAATTGACACACCAGAACCAGCCCGGCCATTCATCGCAAGCTTTTGTGATCGAAATGTATTCGCCGCGAGTTGTGATGAACGGGGGGTCCTTGAGGGGGCTTGGCGTCTTGGCGACTTTGCGGAGTGACAGCATCGATTTGCCCTTGTAGCAGGTGGCGAACAATGCGGTTCGGGGTAGACCGAGAATCTGCTTCGTATATAAAAGAATGGAATCCGGAGCCGTCTACCGTCAGGATTTTGCCAGCTTCTCGATCACCGCTTTCGGGCCACTGATCAGCACGACGTCGCCATTTCGCAGGACCAGGTCCGGGGAGGCCATCATGCTTTCCATGTTCCCCAATTTATCCGGACTGTATCGCCGGACAAGCATTACCTCGATCTTGTGATTTTTGCGAAGGTCAAGAGTCTTCAAATCCTTGGACGCCCAGGAGCTGGGAAGCTCCACTTCCGCCATCACATACCCCTCCGCCAGCGGAGTGCTGCGGACTTTCTGCGCCACGAGAAAGCTGCTGGCAACGGAACCCATAAGGTCACGCCTGAGGATTTCGTGGTTATAGGCATCCACTACATCCGCACGGTGAATGCTGCCGATAATCGTCCCGGGATCATCCGGATCCACAACAGCAAGCTCGTCCAGATTCCTGCGTGCGAATAACTGGAAAACCACATCGAGAGTGTCGTCCGGGAAAACGAAAACCGGATTCAGGTTTGCGATATCAGCGGCGGCAACGACAGGTTCCAGCGCTTCAACATCGAAGAGAACGTGACGAAGCTCGTTGTAAGCTACATGTCCGATGAGGTGGTGTTTTTTATCGGTAACAAAGACAGACGAGTTCGTTGAGGAATCACTGATCATGTCAAGCAGTGGGCGCAGCCGGGTGTTGTCCGGCACCGATTTGAAATCCCGTCTCATCACATCCGCCGTGCGAATACCCTTCAGAACGTTTACCTCTGTTCCTCGACGGAGTGTGATGCCCTTGGCTTTCAATTTGACCGTGTAGATGGATTCTTCGAAGAGTTTTCGACTCACGATTACGGCGAGCACGGTGGCCAACATCAATGGAAGAATAACTTCGTATCCGCCTGTCAGTTCGAAGAGAATCAAGATCGCCTGTAAAGGTGCGTGAGTCGCTGCACCGACAAGCGCCGCCATTCCGACGAGTGCATAGGGACCGTAAGTGGAGGAGACAGCGTCGGGAAAGATGGCATGTGCAGCATACCAGACTACTCCCCCGATCATGGCGCCGAGAAAGAGCGAAGGTGCGAGAATGCCACCCGATCCGCCTGAACCGAGTGTGGCCGATGTGGCGATGATTTTAGCGAAAATCAAGCCCACCATCAACCACAGGGCAAGGTGACCAACGAGCGCCTCTTCAATGAATTCGTAGCCAACGCCGTAAACATGGGGGAGGCCAACCGCGCCCATGATACCGATGATGAGGCCTCCGAGCGCGGGTTTGATCCAGTCAGGAACGCGCAAATCCTCGAAGAAATCTTCCGTTTTTGAGAGGGTCAGGTTGAAAAGAACCGCGATAAAAGCCGCCGCCACACCCAACAGGGCGTAGGGAATCAGTTCTAACGGACTGACGAGTTCATAACCGGGGACTGCAAATGCCGGTGCGGCACCGAGGTGCATACGGCTGACCGCCGTGGCTGTGACAGAGGCGACAATGATCGGGGAGAGCTGGCTTACAGCGAAATCTCCGAGAATGATCTCCACGCTGAACAGCATTCCTGCGACAGGTGCATTAAAGGTGGCCGCGATGCCCGCAGCAGCACCACAACCAACAAAGGTCTTCATCCGTCGTGGGCTCACCCGAAAAAGCTGACCCAGACCCGAGGCGATGGAGCTGCCGATCTGGACAATCGGTCCCTCAGAACCGGCGGAGCCGCCGGAGCCGATGGTGACTGCGCTCGCAACCACTTTCGCCGCTGCGACACGGCCACGGATAATGCCACCCTTGGTCGCGACTGACGCCATGACCTCGGGAACGCCATGTCCTTTCGCCTCGCTCGAAAAGAAAGTGACGATGGGGCCAACGATCAGCCCGCCGATAATTGGAAGAGCCAGACGGTAATACCAGGGTAGTGCCATCAACGCTTCGACAGTGGGAGACTTGATTCCGAGGATGCTCCACTCGACGAGTCCGATTGACAGACGGAACCCTACGGCTCCATAGCCACCGATGACGCCGATGACGAATCCCATCAATAGGTTGAAACTATACTCGCGGGAGGTGAAATCACGGAATACACCGGACAAGCGCGACATAAAAGAGTGGTTACCGACCTGCTCCTGACCAACCATGGTCACGAATCCTCACAACAAAAGGGTTTTGAATCCCGGAAAATCAGCTTTCGTAACGTTCGCCAAGAATATTAGTGAAGGCAAGCACTTTAAGGTCAAAGACGCGGGAGGGCGTGGTAATGGTCACCGTCTGTCCAGCTTTGGAACCGCGAAGTTGCTGGCCGATGGGCGACATGATGGAGATCATCCCCTTCTTTACGTCCATCTCCTCGGCGAGTACAAGCTCGTAAGTATAGCGTTTATTATCCTTGGCCTCCTCGAGATCAACCACGGAATAGAGGCCCACCGAGGTCTTGTCTATGTCATCGAGGTTGATGCCGGAGAGTTTCGAAACTCGGTGCTGGAGTTGCAAAACGCGTATGGCCAGATACCTTTGCAGATCTTTCGCCGCATGGTATTCCGCGTTTTCAGAGAGGTCACCCTTGGACCGGGCTTCATCAATACGGATTGGAAGCTCGACCTCGAGTTCGTGTATAACCTCCTGGATTTCCACTTCCAGTTGATGGCGGAGCTTGTCTATACGCTCTTTCATCCTCACCTCGTTAGAGGAACAAGAAAAGGCACCGGGGACAAGGCGTACCACCCTTATTGGCACGCTCTCCCGATGCACAGGGGCAGAAGATAGACCGGATGCCACAGAAACGCAAGCAGTCTTCTCCAATCCGATGTGAAGCCGAGACGGATTGAAAATCGTGTGATTTCCCGTGATAGACAGGACAAAGCGAATCTTCCTTGAGGAATGTCTGATGCAGCTGAGAAAAACGGACAACAGGAGTCGAATCAAGCGGTGTAGTTAACGTCGAATCCCTTCAGATCGCCCACGGCAGCGGAGAATTCCGTCTCTACCAACCGGACACTTGCTGAGGTGGGGCCTGTGTTGAGCACCTCGAGCAAAGCGTCCAGCTCCTCGTCCGTACCCTCCACGAGGAGCTCAACACGTCCATCCTGACGGTTGCGGATCCATCCGGTGATGCCGGGAATCCGGAGTTTCACCGCCTGGATAACGTGCCAACGGAAACCGACACCCTGCACGTACCCGGAGACAAACGCTCTCAGCCTTTGTTTATTCACCGCTTAAACCGCTCCGTATTGTACAAAACGTCTCTTTTGTCCTGCGCCGGTCTGTGTGGCTCTGGTACAGTTGCCTTTTTCTGCGAAAAGAGATACTACCCCTCTACGAATTTCTCGATTAATCGACCCTGTTGGATAAACCGGCAAGGCTAAACTACGAGATTGCTTCGTCTGGCTGCGCCATCCTCGCAATGACACAATTATTTTTCGCCGGTGCGCGAAGCCTTGCACCGGCACAGCGCAGCACGTCAGGTGCTTAGGGACGCATGCGGTAGGTCATGCGCGGGAAGGCGATCGCCTCGCGGAGATGTGACCGTCCCGTGATCCACGTGACTGTACGCTCAAGGCCCAATCCAAAGCCCGCATGCGGTACCGAACCATAGCGCCTCAGGTCGAGATACCACTGAAACGCCTCTTCCGGCAGCCCATGTTCACGAATTCGCGAAAGGAGGATATCCAGATTGTCCTCGCGGACGGAACCGCCGATGATCTCGCCATATCCCTCCGGCGCGAGCATGTCGTACCCGAGAACGCGGTCTGTCTGCTGCGGATCGCGTTTCATGTAGAACGCTTTGATGGCAGCGGGGAAATGGGTGACCATGATCGGGCGGTCATACTGCTGGGTGATGATCGTCTCGTGGCGTGCACCGAAATCGTCGCCATGTGTGAACTGGGCCTCTTCCTCTTCCGGGTGCGCCTTGGCATACTCCAGCAGGATTCTTGCTGCTTCGTCGTAATGGACACGAGGGAAATTCTTCTGCACGACGTTCTCGAGGGGTTTGATATCACGTTCCAGGGTCTCGAGTTCCACTTTGCGTTTTTCGAGAACACGTTCAACCACGTAGGCGATCATATCCTCGCCCAGCTTCATATCGCCCTCGAGGTCGAGGAACGCAACTTCCGGCTCGATCATCCAGAACTCGGTGAGGTGCCGGCGCGTTTTCGATTTTTCCGCGCGGAAGGTCGGCCCAAAGGTGTAGACCTTGCCGAATGCCATCGCCCCGGCCTCGGCATAAAGCTGACCTGACTGCGCCAGATAGGCGGTGCTGTCGAAATAGTCCGTGCTGAAAAGCGTCGTTGTTCCCTCAACGGCGTTGGGGGTAAACATCGGCGTATCGAAACAGACGAAGCCGCGGTTGTTGAAGAAATCCCGGATCGCCCAAATCACCTCATGTCGAATTCTCAGGGTCGCGTGCGGTTTTGCCGACCGGAGCCAGAGGTGACGGTTGTCGAGCAGGAAGGTTGTTCCGTGCTCTTTCGGGGTGATCGGATACTCGGGAGAATCGCCGATTATCTCGAGCGAGCTGACCTGCATCTCGTAGCCGCCGGGTGCGCGATTATCGGCCTTGATAATCCCGCGGACATAGAGCGAACACTCCTGCGTCAGCCCCTTGGCCTGCTCAAACATCTCCTCACCAACGTCTCCCTTGGAGACGACACACTGGACGATTCCGGTTCCATCACGGACGAGAAGAAACAGGATTTTTCCGCTTCCACGCTGGTTATAGAGCCAACCGGCGACTTCCACTTCCTGGTCCACGTGCTCTGCAAAATTCTCGATGTACGCGCGCTTCATAGATGATGCTCCACCTTCAACGATCTGGTCATCAGTTCCACCACCGCCTGCCGGGCATCCGCATTCTCGAAGAGAACGGAATAGACCTTTTCGGCGATGGGCATTTCAACGTTTTCACGGAGGTAAAGGTCGTGAACGGATTTTGTCGTCGTCACGCCTTCAGCCACCATGTGCATGCTCTTCAGGATTTCGTCGAGTTTCCGGCCTTTGCCGAGCTGCTCGCCGACGTATCTGTTTCGGCTGTGTTTGCTGGTACAGGTTGTAATCAGGTCCCCCATTCCGGAGAGTCCGGAGAAGGTTTCCCGTTGTCCGCCAAGCTGCAAACCGAGACGGCTCATCTCGTGCAAACCGCGAGTCATCAGTGCGCCGCGTGTGTTGTCGCCAAAACCCATACCGTCGCAAATACCTGTGGCGATGGCAATAACGTTTTTCAGACTCGCGCCAAGCTCCACCCCGACTACGTCACCGGAGGCGTAGACACGCAGGGTCGGACTGGAAAGGTCGTGCTGCACTTTCCGCGCGATCTCAAGGTCGTTGCTAGCTGCCACCACGGTGGTTGGAATTGAGAGTGCCACCTCTTCCGCATGACTGGGGCCGGAGAAGGCAACATAGCGATCCATGATTTTATCGCCGAGTATTTCGGTAGCCACTTCGGACATCCGCTTCAGGGTGCCGTTCTCGATCCCTTTGCTGCAGCCCACCCAGATTTTATCCATGGCGGTTGCGGGATCGATCTGCTCCAGCACTTTTCGAGTGACCTGCGAGGGGACCACGAGAAGTACTGTCTCGGCATCTTCAAGCGCCTCTTCCAGGACATTGGTCACTTCGATCTGGTCCGGGAATGGAGCTCCGGGCAAAAACTCCCGGTTCTCCCGATCACGTTTCAACGCCTCGGCAGCGTCAGGACGGAATTCCCAGAGACGAACCCGGTGTCCGCTGGCGCCCGCGAACTGAATAGCGAGAGCGGTTCCCCAACTACCCGCTCCAAGTACAGCAAGGTTAGCCATCAGTCCTCTCCCTCGTGATCTTCATGGGAATCGTGTTCTTCCATTCCCAATTCATTTCCGCGCAAGATACGCTTGATGTTCTTCCGATGTGTCAGCGTCAGCAGAAACGGAACCGAAAGCCCCCACGCCAGAACATTCCAGTCGCCATTCCCTTCTCGAAAGAAAAGAAGGAGTGGGTAGGCGACGCCAGCCGATAGTGTTGCGAGCGAAAAGGTCTTTGTCGCAAACAACGCTGCCGCGTACACGAGAATGGAAAGCGTTGCAGCCTGCGGCGCAAGAGCGAACATGGCTCCCAGTCCCGTGGAGGCGCCTTTGCCACCCCTGAATTTCAGAAACGGCGACCGAACGTGTCCAAGGAACGCAGCCAACCCAACCCACGCCATCACCGCAATCGGGGTCGGCGCAAATCCCGGCACGATCATCTCGTCCGCGAATTTTGAGACGAGCCAGACCGGAAGGTACCCTTTGAAAACATCAACCCCAAAGGTTGCCATTGCCCAGCGCGGCCCGAGGAGACGGAAAACGTTTGAGGCGCCGGGGTTGCCGCTTCCCTCCTTGAAAATGTCGATCCCGGCGATACGGCGAGCTATCAACACCGCTGTTGGCATCGATCCCAGCAGGTATGCGGCTATCACTGCACCGAGAAGAACCATTTTCTCCTCCCGAAAACTTTGCTCAGGCCAAGCAAAATAAGGAGACCGGTGGTAAGGTGAAAGGGTCAAACCCCAAGCAGGGAGGGTAGGGCGAGAGGGGGGAGCAGTGATCGGGAAAAGTTTGATAACGAGTAAACAGGTTCAAGAGAGGACATCATCTGTATCATTAATGGACAAGAACCGATGCAGAGCTAGAAAAACCCCCTAAGTTAAAGGAGTAAAAGAAGGCATACGGTTTGCACTTTTTCCCCGGTTTCAAACGGCTAATCACACTGAATGGGGGAGACAATGTTCAGGTACTGGCTGATTTCGAGTCTGCGTTTCCTTGCCAGGGATCGGGCCTATTCGCTGATAAACCTTGGTGGCATCACCATCGGTCTGGCTGTTGTTTTGATCATGGGTGTCTACGTGGCGGACGAATTCGGGTACGACCGTCACCTTGCCGATCCCGACAACAGCTACCTCGTCGTTTATGACGAACCCCGGCCGGACGGAAGTTTTGAGCGGTGCGGAATCGTTGGCGGTGGAATGGTCAAGGCTCTGCCGGGCGTCTTTCCAGAGGTGGAGGCTGCCGCAAGAACCACGATGATCGGTCCGCTTGAGGTGAAGACGCTCGATCCGCAAAGAGGGTGGAGCGAGAGTACGATGACCCTCAATCTCTTCCGTGCCGAAGCCTCGTTGTTCGACATCTTCCCCTACAAGGTTCTTCAGGGGGACAGCGCAAACATGCTTGAAACAGCGACCAACGTTGTGTTGACCCGGAGCACTGCGGAGAAGCTTTTCGGCAATAAAAATCCTCTTGGCAGGCAGATCGCAATCGACCCCGTGCGCCCCTACACGGTGACCGCTGTCATCGAGGACCTCCCGCGAAAATCACATCTGCAGTTTGATGTGCTGCTGCCCTTGATTGATTCGCCCGACCGTTACTACTGGGCGGATTTCGAGAGCTGGGCGATCACAGGTTATGTGAGGCTTCGCCCGGGCGCGGACACTCGTGCGCTGGAACTTGGCATCGACAAACTGGTGGATGAAAACACGGAGATTCAGGAGGCTAAAGCCTACCTCGTTCCGATCAAGGACCTGCATCTCCATGCCGCCCACTTTGTCTGGATGAGAAACAATATTGATCTTGGCGACTACAACCAGGTGGTGCTGCTCGCCCTGATCGCGAGTGTTATCCTTTTAATCGCAGCATTCAATTACATCAACCTGACGACCGCGCGGGCGACAATCCGGGCGCGAGAGGTGGGACTTCGGAAAACGGTCGGCGCGACACGAGGGTCGTTGATCCTGCATTACCTGGGCGAATCGATGATCCTGGTGATGCTGAGCCTGGTCCTCGCGATGATCATTGGCGAAATTGCCATGCCCTACGCAGGCGATTTTCTCGGCAAAGATCTGTCTGCCGTAAGCCTGTTTCGGCCGGGTACAATTGCCGTGATCATTCCTGTGGCTCTGTTGATCGGAGCGCTGGCGGGAATTTATCCCGGCCTCGTTCTCTCCTCCTTCTCGCCGATCAACGCGCTCAGAACCCAGAAAACCATGGCCAGCACCCGCTCCGGGCTGCGCAGGACGATTGTCGTTCTTCAATTCTCGGTTGCCATCGTTCTGTTGATCACCGTGATGGTGATCAGGAGCCAGCTCTCCTACCTGAGCAAGCTGGACATGGGGTACGACCGGGAACAGACGGTGATGGTGCTGTTTGATCAGGAGTGGGACAAACAGTCGCTGCTGGACAGGGTCGACACCTTCGATGAGGTTGCCAGTGTGAGCACAGCCAACGGCTGGCCCGGACGGGATGCGCCGGAGAGTTACATCGCGCTAGATGGGTGGTCCGAGGACGCTCTGAAGAACATGTCCTTCAAGAAAATGAACGTAGGTCACGATTGGTTTTCACTGCTGGGGATAGAGCTTCTTGAGGGTCGGCTGTTTCGGGAAGGGTCTCAGGACGACGTTGAAAACTCGATTATTCTGAACGAGACTGCCGCCAGGATGTCCGGCTGGGAGGATCCTGTCGGCAAATGGGTGCAGTTCTTCCAGGACGAGAAAAAATATGTTGTCGGCATCGTTCGCGATTTCCAGTTCGGTTCCGCACGAATCGCCGTTCCGCCTGTTGCCATCTCCTACGATCCCATCGGTACGACGAGCCTGATGTTTGTGAAACTGAAGCCCGGAAAAACCGTTGAGGGGATGAAGAAGATTGAAGAGGCGTACGCGGAATACGTCCCGGGCCAGCTCTTTAACTACACCTTCCTCGACGAGCGGTTCGATCAGCTCTATCGCAGCGATCGGGTGTTCGCACGGAACGTCGCGCTCTATTCGGGGCTGGCGATTTTCATCTCTGCGCTGGGTCTGTTCGGGCTGACTGCCTTTACCACGGAGCGGCGGAAACGGGAGGTGGCGGTGCGCAAGGTGCTCGGCGCATCGGAGTCCGGCCTTGTGACGATGCTCAGCAGGGAGATGTTGATGCAGGTGGCGTTGGCCAATGTGATCGCATGGCCGGTGGCGTGGATCATCATGTCGAAATGGATGGAGAGCTTCATCAGCAGGCAGGCAATGCCGGTCTGGCCCTATCTGCTCTCGGCTCTTCTGGTGCTGACGTTTGCGGGGCTGACGATATCCGCGCTCGTTGTCGGAATCGCACGTCGCAACCCGGTGAACTCGCTCCGATCCGAGTAGGAACAGGTCGAGGCTTGTAAAAGAATGTTGCAGGGGTCAGGCGGTTTCCACGTATCCCACGCGGAGTGCCTCGATCCCTGTTTGCATTCCGTGCAGGATCAGCTCCTTCGCCTTGCCTGCGGGAACAACCATCACCCAGCCGATGCCGAGGTTGAAGGTCCGGCGCATGTCCTCGTCGGGCACTTGCCCGAGGTTCTGGATGTGCTGGAAAATAGCCGGCGGGGTCCAGCGGTCCCATTCAATCACCGCCTTCAACCCTTCAGGAATGATCCGCTTGGTGTTACCTTCGACGCCGCCGCCGGTGATGTGCGCCATGCCATGCACCTCGAGTTGACGATCGAGCCAGCGCGAAACCGTTGGTTGGTAGCAGAGGTGGGGTTTCAGGAGAGCCTCGCCGAGGGTTCCCTCAACTCCTTCGAGGCGCTGCTCCGGTTTAAGTCCGGCCATCTCGATCAGCACTTTTCGGGCGAGTGTAAAGCCGTTTGTGTGGAGTCCGTTGGAGGGGAGGCCTACGAGCAGGTCGCCCTCCCGGATTTTCGAGCCATCGATCAGGTTTGAAGCATCCACGACTCCGACGATGGTGCCGGCGAGATCATAGGAGCCCTCGTGATAAACCTTCGGCATCTCGGCGGTTTCCCCCCCGATCAGCGCCGTTTTCACTTCAGCACAACCCGCTGCCAGTCCACCGATCACTTTTTCGGCGATGTCCACATCCAGCTTTCCGGTGGCGTAGTAATCGAGGAAAAAGAGGGGTTTCGCTCCGCAGGTGAAAATGTCGTTAACGCAGTGGTTTACGAGATCGCGCCCGATGTTTTCGTGACGATTGGCCCAGATCGCGGCGAGGGTTTTGGTACCAACGCCGTCCGTGGAGGAGATGAGCACCGGGTCTTTCATGCCGCTGGTGTCAAGCCGGAACGCGCCACCGAAAAGTCCGAGGTCCGTGGCCACTTCCGGCCCGAAACTCTTCTTCACCAATGGCTTTATCCGGCGGATCAGCTCCTCGCCAGCGTCAATGTCCACCCCTGCGTCGCGGTACGTCGTCTTGTTCACGGCTGCTCCTGAAAGGTTGGCCCCTGCTCCTCGATGGGACTGGAAAATACGACGAGGCGGGGTGTGGCTCAACGAAAAACCGCGAGATGGGCACTCGGGGTTTACCAGGAGTATCAGAAAATGACAGTAACGATGTAGATAGAGATGTAGGCAGCAGTAACTATTTAAACGGGAAACTGTCCCTACCTCGTGGTATTGCACCGGGAGCCTGCAACCCTCCTGTCATTACACCATCAAAAAGCTGTATAATCCGGGAATGCGCGGGTTTTAAGAAACCCTAACATTCAGGTCTGCAGCAAACAGATTTGATTTGGGGACGGAGAAACAGATGGAGCGGAGAGGATGAAGAGACGGTTCGCAGCATTTGCATCGGCACTGGCACTCATTTGGGTGACCTCAGCACTGGCACAGCCCGGCAGCGGGGGTGGAATGCCCGCTTTTACCGGGACGATTACGGGTGAAGTCCGCGACACCGCTCTGGATAAACCCATTGAATACGCCACGATCGTCCTTTTTTCCCTGCGCGACAGTTCGCAGGTCACCGGAACGATTACGGATTCGGACGGCATATTCATCATGGGTGGTATCCGGCCCGGCAGGTATTACGCCAAAGTCGGTTTTCTCGGCTACAACACGACAGATGTGGACGACATCCGCCTCGGCCCGCAATCTCCCGCGATTGATCTCGGAATTATCGACATCACCCAAGCGGTGATGGAACTGGAAGAGGTTAATTACGCCATCGAACGCGCTCCGGTGGAATACCAGATCGACAAAAAAGTCATCCGTGTCGACAAACAGCCGACCGCGGCATCCGGCACAGCCGTAGAAATCCTCGAGAATGTCCCGAGCATCAGCGTGGATATAGAGGGAAACGTTGAACTCAGGGGAAGCGGCAATTTCACTGTCCTCATCGATGGCAGGCCGACGGTGATGGATGGAAACGATGCGCTTCAGCAGACTCCGGCCAGCAGCATCGAATCCATTGAAATAATCACGAACCCCTCGGCGAAGTATGATCCGGACGGCACATCGGGGATTATCAATATCATCCTGAAAAAGAATCAGGCCGCGACGACCAGCGGAATGGTCAGTCTCAGCTATGGATCCAACAACCGCAAGGGCGGGGATGTGCTGGTGAGCCGCCGCTACAACGGGACGAACCTGATCCTGGGCGCGAACCTCAACAATCGCAAGCACGTTGGACACAGTTTTACCGAGAACCGTACAACAGTGGATGATGTTACCTCTACCTATTTGTCCGAAGGGGATGCCGAAGGCGGGCGTGAGTCGTGGTCATTCCGTGGCAGCCTCGAAATGAACCTTGGCGAAAAGAACTGGTTGAATGTTGGCGGTGACTTTGGACAGCACAGCGGAGGCAGGACCTCGGACCTTGCCTACGATAGCTGGGTGGACACCCTCACCACTCACACGCTATACTCCAATGTCAGCGAGGATGACCGCAAGTCCGACTACTATTCCGCCTTTGCAGAATACCGCCACAACTTCGGCGCCGAGGAGCACGAGCTGGTTGCTCGCATCCAGTCGAGTCGGGATATTGACGACCAGGAGACGGTGGAAGAGTTGTACGACGAAACGGGTGCTCAGAGCAGTGGACGGGTGACGACGGAGGACGGTCCTTCACAGCGAACCGATGTCAAATTTGACTACACCTACCCGCATGGTGATGATCAGAAATTGGAAATCGGTTATCAGGCGCGACTCGAAGCAAACACGGACGAGACGACCTATAAAGAGTATGACGCCGTTGCCGCTTCCTATGTCACCTACCCGCAATTTGCCTACAACGTTGAGTATGACCGGCTGATTCAGTCGGCCTATGCGGTTTACGGCGGCAAAGCCGGAAATCTCGGCTATCAGGCTGGATTGCGGGGCGAGTTCACGGACCGCGAGATCACTCTCGTGGACAGCTCCGACAGCTATGTCCTGAGCCGTTCGGATGTATACCCGACCGTGCATTTCTCCTATCAACTCCCCGGGAGCCGCCAGTTGATGGCCAGCTACTCCCGCAGGGTTAACCGCGCCCGAAGTTATTTCTTAGAACCTTTCTACACATGGCGTGATGCGAACAACATCTATCGCGGTGATCCGGATATCGAGCCGGAGAAAATTGATTCGTGGGAGGCGGGCTACCAGATTCCACTCGGGCCTTTTTCGCATTCACTGGAGGCCTACTACCGGGTGACGCATGATCTGGTGGAATTCACCCGGAGTGTTTACGCGCCAGGGATTACGCTCAATCAGCCGACCAACGTGGGTACTGCCTACGCCTTCGGCTCGGAAATGATGTTCTCCGGCGAAGTGTCGAGATGGCTGATTGTCAACCTGATGGGCAACCTTTACCAGAACCGGATCGAGAGCACCCTCGCCGGTTCTGAGGGGACGACGGAGGACTTCAGCTGGAATGGACGGCTTAGCCTCACCTTCCGTTTGCCACAGCAGTATCGTTTGCAGACGACGGTGGTCTATAATAGCCCTGTGGTCACGAGTCAGGGTCGGCGCGAGGAATTCTTCATGACCAACCTCGCGTTCGAAAAGTCCTTCTTCAACCGCTCGTTGACCGGCATCGTGCAGGTGAGGGACATTTTCCAGACGGTCAAAAGGACAAGGATCACTGAGGGACCGAACCTCTACATCTATAGAAAGTTTACGATGGATTCGCCAGCATTCTTTGTCACACTCCGATACAACATCAACCATTTCCGTGACCAGAAACGGAACGGAGAGGGTGAGGGTGGCATGGAAGAGACGAGCGACTTTATGGAGTGAGGCGGTTTAAAAGGTGATAAAAAGGGCTCCTTGCTGATCAAGGGGCCCTTTTTTATTATCGCCATTCTACTCTTTTCGGTGCGAGCATGCGCCTACCGTACGGAACATGTTGCTCCCGTGCAGCAGGGTGCTAACGAATGCAGGTCAGGGTCTGGATAACCGTTTCGCCCGCGCCGGTGGTAACCCGAAGAACGTACGTTCCCGAAGTAGCTCCTCCGTTCCAGGAAAAAACGTTTCGCCCGGCATTGAGTGGGCCACGGTTTAAGGTGTTCACCCTTCTTCCCAGCACATTAAAGATCTCAAGTGTTGCGTTGGTGCGCGAGGGGAGTATCAACACGATGCTAACGACGTTGTTAAAGGGGTTCGGATAAGTCTCGACCAGAAGCGGTGATTTGGGCTGAGTGATAGGGTCCTCAACTCGGGTTGTCTGGAGTTTTATGGTCACTGCTGCTGGATTCGTGCAAGAAGCGGTGTCGCCCTGCGAGATTGCGTAGACTGCGAGAGTGGCCTCTACGAATCCGTTACCCGAAAATGTGCCGAGATTTGAGGAGGGAACCAGGCAGAAGGTGTCCTCGGTCGCCGCGATCTGCTGGTAACGCATATCCCCTCCCGGCGATTCCTCGAGAGTTACGATGTAATGAAGGCTTGCCCCGTAATCGGGGTCGGAAGAGGAAGTCCAACGGCAGAATATGCTCTCGTCCTGTCCCAAAGTGTCGTCCGGAGCTGGCTCAAGCAGTTGAAACGTGGTGGGAGGAGTGGGGGAGGAGAGCCTCCACCAGGTCACGTCGTTGGAATAAGAGGATGTTGAGAGGACGTCAAGATCCCCATCAACGTCAAAATCGACAACAGCGATATTGCCGGGGTAGAAGTAGGTGCTGTGGATCATGTGCTTTGCAAATGTGGCGTCTCCATTGTTTTCGTACCAGGCAACGTCAGATCCCGTTTCGGCGGTGGCAACAAAATCGAGGTCGCCATCATTGTCAAAATCGCCCGGTTCGCAGTACACGGCTCCGGGGAAGATATCGTCAATTATTGTGCTTTCGTAACCACTATTACCTTTTATCCACAAAGTCAGATCGGATGAACCATAGGCTGCAGTCAACAGATCCAGCGTTCTGTCGCCGTCAAAATCACCGGAGGTAATCCAGTGTGCTCCGGACGAGCTCCCAACCGTCAAAGATTCAAACGAGCCGTTTCCATCGTTTTTAAAGATGTAAAAATCCCCACTCGAATAATTGTTAGAGAGGACATCCATGTCCCCATCATCATCAATGTCAACCACGTTGCAGCACTGCGCGGTGTAAGATGTTGAGACGAGTTGAGTCTCGGTAAATGATCCGGAACCGTCGTTGATGTACAGCCTGAGAGGACCGATACCAGCGCCCGCAGCGACGAGGTCCATGTCTTCATCTCCATCCACATCAAAGGCTGTCACCGAATGGGCATGTGTTAGAGTTCCCAACAGGAGTTTTGTGAACTCAATATTTTCCCCTTGAAACCAGATGGCGACCTCGTTGCCGGCCCAGGCCGCTCCGGCCACATCCGGACGCCCATCGTCGTTGAAATCGGCAACGCATATTCCATATGCCTCGTCAAAATTCGATCCGACTGTGTGACGAGTGAAGCTATTGGACCCCTCGCGTTCGTACCAGACAATCTTGTCCGCAGTGTAGCCGCAGGCAACAACGTCGAGATCGCCGTCATCGTCCATGTCCGCAGCCTTTACGTCCACCGCGCCGCCCAGATTTCCATCAATCGTGATTTGTTCAAAGATTGCCTGACCATACACTTGAAATGGATAAAGAAGCGTCAAAAAAAGCAGAGTTGACAAACATTTGCGCTGCATGTTTTACCCCCTCCCCGCATCATGTATTGTGACCTCCTGCCCCAATCGAGGGTGGGGCAGCGCAAGAGATGTCGTCTTCTTTTGTTTTCCTCTTGTGAAGCACGGAATCTCTTGGACAGGGAGATCACGCCTGCGCTTATGGATTCTATCGCCTGTTGTGTACTGCCAGTGGGCTGGTCTTTCAGAGCACAAAAGCCGGTTTTCAGGGAGGTACCCTGAAAAACCGGCTCTTTATATTTACTCCTTCGAATAGCGCTCTTACGGCGATCACAATCTAAATCACAGCAAAAGCAAGATAATGCAGAAATTCAGCAGAAAAAAACCTTGTGCACTATGATTGACCTTTTACTCTTGCTGTCGATTAACACGGAGCTAACGTCCTTTACTTGTCTCGTTTTGGACCACAGGCGCCGCGACCTCCGCCTCCAAAGAAAATCGAGGCTCCCAGCAGGAATCCGAAGTTGTACCAGGCCCCGTTGTTGTGTACCTCATAAACATGCACGCCGTCGTTGAACAGCGAAATAATGAAGGTGAAAAAGAGGATAAACCCGTGCCACAGTCCCTGCCAGAACCCGGCGATTTTCCCCGCCTCGTCTGGTGACCCGGACAACGAATTCGGTCCCGCTGCGCATCCCGTGATGGTCAGAACGACGATCAACAATAGAAGGATTCTCGTTGCCGTTTTCATGCCGGACCTCCTGTGAATTAAAATGCCGGGTATAAGCGTCGTTTATGAACCAAGATAAGCCTTGACGAGGAGCAATGTCTCCGGGGTTTGCCGCAGACGTTGGCGGGAGGAACTGTCGGCTCTCGAGCTGCCATGTTCAGACGTCGAACACTCTTCGGAAATGGAACCCATAAATCGCGAGTGTTACCGCAAGCGCGGTGTGGCGTGGGCGGTGGAACAGTGTCCAGAACAGAAGCCGCCAGTACTGAACCCGCTCTTTGCCCACGATGCCGAGCCTGAAGAGTGATTTAAAAAATGCGGAGATGTCCCTGGGTGCGAGTCGTCCCCTGAGTTTGTGCGTAGGAAACTCCCTTAGAAACGCACGCACTCGCTCGTAGTACTGTTTTGGTGTATAGATGTTCTTGATGATCTCCCGATACCCCTCCACGAGAATTTTCGGGTCCATCCGCGGGATGAAGTTGAGAGTTGCATCGGTGTTGTCGCCCGTCGAGTTGTGCAGAATTCTGTCTTCACCGAGCAGCCGTTTGTAAAGCTGAGTGCCGGCAGGCGCGTTCAACAGGCCGACCATTGCGGTGACAATCTCACTGGACTGGATGAACTCGGAGATTTTTTCGAAGATGGTAGTGTCGTCGCTGTCGAATCCGACGATGAACCCCCCTTTTACCATCATTCCGCGCTTGTGGATTTTCCGGATCGATTCGAGAGGATCATGCAGCGTGTTGTGAATTTTGTTGCATTCGGCAAGGGCGCTCTCGTTTGTCGTTTCCACGCCGACAAAAACTGATGTGAAACCGACGTCCACCATGCTTTGCATCAACTCGTCGTCCTGAGCGAGGTCAATCGAGGCCTCGGTGCTGAAAGTGAAGGGGCGGCCATGCTCTTGCTGCCATTTGAGCAATGCGGGGAGCAGGTCACGCTTCAGCTTTGTTTTGTTTCCGATGAAATTGTCATCCACGAAAAAGACCTCTCCCCGCCATTTGAGAGAGTAAAGCTTGTCCAGCTCGAGCAGAATCTGGTGGGGGCTTTTCGTGCGGATTTTTCTTCCAAAGAGCACGCCGATGTCGCAGAAATCACAATCGTAGGGACATCCCCGCGAGTACTGGATGCTGATCTCGGCGTAGCTGCTGAGGCGAACGAGTTCCCAGCGCGGAACCGGGGTGAGTTTCATCGGCGGGAAAGCGTCCGTCGTGTAAAGCGGTTTCGCTTCGCCGCGAGCGAGATCTTCCAGGAAGAGCGGAAGCGTCTCTTCGGCATCGTTCAGGACGAAATGGTCAATGTCGGTGAATTCGTGATGGTAAGCAGTGAAAAGTGGCCCCCCGGCGACGATGGGCAGGGAGTACTTCTTGCATTCCTTAATAATCTCGAGCACAGAATCCCGCTGGACCTGCATCGCGCTGATGTAAACCATTTCCGCCCATTCCAGATCACGTTTTCGAAGGCGGCGGGTCTTAAGGTCGACAACCCTCAACGACCACTCCTTGGGCAGCATGGCGGCGACAGTCAGCAGGCCGAGCGGTGGTGCGGTGGATTTCCGGGAAACGAAACGCAGGGCGTACTTGAAACTCCAGAATGTATCGGGAACGTCGGGATAGATCAGTAGAGCGTTCATCGCTCCTCCTCTGGTCATCGCCTCGTTTCTGGTCTTGCCGGATGATCTGCCCGCTGGCCCGTGCGGATAGTGAGTCAGAATTGATCCTGTCCGAATTCATGGTTTTCTTGTGTGGGACAGGCATGGCGGGTGAACTGTTGATCAAAAGGGAGGTGATGGCCTTGAGCAAAGGCGTGGCCTCTTCAGCAATCGCCACTATGCATACAATGTAAGAACGTTCGGGAAAATCCCTCCTTCGTTATTGTGTTTATCTCGAGAACTCGAGCGGGGTTTGTAATGGAATTACGTTGATTGTTGTGGCTGATGAGTGGCGTCGTTGGCTTGCCCAATGAGGTTTACTTGTTTTCATGTGAACTGACAGGACTGTCCAAAAAGTTACCCTGACGAGAAACCCGATTTGGTGAGCAAGCAGGAGTTTCCATTCCCTCCTGATACCTGAAAGGGGAGGTTCGAGTTCCCACGGGTTTGGCTCCGGCGGGCCGTGTCGGTTTCAGTACGAAGTACAACCCTTTCAGAAAATGCCGTTTTGGTCGATGGCGTGTGGTTGTGCAGGGCAAAGCATGCACGGCGCGCGCGAAAAGGAGGAATGGCAAGAGCGGGAAAATGGAGTTTTAGAGGATTTCTATTTACAGAAGAATCAGGCGATTAAGTGAATTTGCGGACAACACATTTCACGGTATGGAATCCTCTCGGCTTTTTTGGGAAAAGTGGGTTAGGTAACCCAAACCAAGAGGCTGCCGAATTATTCCCTTTTATTTTTATTTCACCTTGAATTCTTCACAAGAATTTTGCAGGTGCTGATCATCATTTGGGAAAAGTGATCCCCCCCGATCGGCGTGCTCCCTTCCCATCCGAAAACTCACCCACTCCTGCAGCAAAATCTTAACAAGAGAACAACACAACCATCCGTCGGGAGGGACTCATGAAACAGCTTTCATTGAGGTGTTTCGTTGTGCTCGCGCTTGCCTTTTTCTGTGCTGTTCCTCAAGTAGCAACGGCACAAAGCATGAACAAGAAGAAGGCTGAGAGCGTCAAACTGGATCGAACGAAAAAAAAGGATGATCTGATCAAACCTGTACTGGTCAGAAAATCAGTGATGACGCCAGATCTTGCCTATGAATTCCCCGGAACGATGTCCTTTCAGGGGTTGATCACGGATGAAACCGGGGATCCTTATCCAGAGGGCAGCTACAGTCTCACATTTCGCATCTATGATCTCCCCGATGGCGGAACCGAGCTGTGGTCTGAAGTGATCAACGTTCAAGTTGTCAGCGGGGTAATCAATACGATTCTTGGGGACAATGTTCAGTTCACCGACGGGCTTTTCGACGGACCCCGGTGGCTGGGTATCACGGTTGGGGCTGATGCTGAAATGACACCGCTTCTTAAACTCACAGGGGTTCCCTACGCCTTCACGGCAAAGTCGGCAGCGAAAGCCGAGCAGGCGGATACGTCCCAATACGCTATCATGGCAGACACTGCGGCACATGCGACTTCAGCAGATTCTGCAGGATGGGCGATGACCCTCGCGGAAGATGTTGAATTGACCCTCCTCAAAGTCACTGTACTGGACACACTGTCAGCGGGTTGGTTTGTTGGGGATGGTTCGGGCCTGTTGAATCTTCCGCAAACAACGTTGCCGTGGGACAGCCTGATTCTGGTTCCGGAAGGTTTTGCTGATGGCATTGATGACATTGGGCCAACCCTGATTCCCTGGGACAGCCTTACGGGAATACCGGAAGATTTTGCGGACGGGAGCGACGACATTGGTCCCACTCAAATTCCGTGGGATAGTCTGACCCAGGTTCCTGCGGGATTTGCGGACGGAGTTGATGATGTTGGGGCGACGACGCTCGCGTGGGATAGCCTCACCGGCGTTCCTGCCGGTTTTGCGGACGGGGTTGACAATGTCGGTGCCGGGTGGGATCTGATCGGAAATGCGGGTACCGACTCTGCATCCAATTTCGTTGGTACCACAGATGGTACGACTCTGACCCTGGCGGTGAACTCGCTGCCTCGTCTCCGTATTACACCGTACAACAACATCATCGGGGGCATTCAAGATAATGTCGCGCTTGATGGCGCCATGCACTCGGTTATCGCCGGTGGCGGTATGACCGGTGGTAACCAGAACGAGGTGTATGACTGGTACAGCACTATTGGTGGTGGTCGAAACAACAAAGCTGGAACACTCGATGGCAATGCCACGGGGCAGTACGGTGCAACGGTCAGCGGTGGTTCGGTGAACATCGCGTCGGGCCTTCTTACCACGGTTAGCGGAGGATACAACAACACCTCCTCAGGCGACTATTCCACAACTGGTGGTGGGCAGGCGAACATCTCTTCCAACACTTACACGACCGTTGCGGGCGGATTTCAGAATCAGGCAACAGCCTTGTCAGCCACAATTGCAGGTGGTCAAAACAACACCGCAACCAGCAGTTATACAACCATCGGTGGCGGTAGCGCCAACAGTGTTTCGGGCATGGATGCTACCATCGCAGGCGGATCTTCAAATAGTGCTTCAGGAGGCTACAGCTTCATCGGTGGTGGTGGGTCGAACACCGCTTCGGGGGCGTACAGCGTCATTCCCGGTGGTTACGGCAATAAAACCACCGGATTCTACTCCTTTGCGATGGGTATTTACGCCCAAGCGGAGCATGACCGTAGTTTTGTCTTTAGTGGCAACAACGTTGAAGCGGACTCCCTCGAGACGACAGCAATTGGCCAGTTTCTTATCGATGCGCCGGGTGGTGTCGGCATCGGGACGAATGCACCCTCAACAGAGCTGGATGTGGCCGGTACGGTTACCGCAACCTCCTTTGCGGGAGATGGTTCAGCATTGACCAACCTGCCAACACAGGGCTGGCAGTTGAATGGAAACAGCGGGTTGTCGTCTGACACGAACTTCATCGGGACGACCGATGCGGTTGACTTCAAGATCAGAGTGAAAAATCTGAACGCGTTGCAGCTCTTGCAACGAAACCTCAATCCAGCCAGCTTCATCGCGGGATCCTCCCTTAACGCCATCTTGTCCGGTGCGCATGCCAGTGTCGCGCTTGGCGGTGGTTTGACCGGAGAAGGAAACACCGTTTACGACAACTACAGTTCGATTGGTGGTGGCAGCAAGAACAGCGCAGGAAACGACGATTCCAACCCCAGCAGCGCAGCCTATGTTGCAATTGCCGGCGGTTACTACAACCGGGCGCAAACCGCCTATTCTTTCATTGGAAGTGGTGATTCCAACCTGATCGGCGGGCAGTACGGTGTCATCGGCGGCGGCAGCAACAACACTGTTGGCGGCGACCGTGGTGTAATCGTGGGAGGAACAGGCAACCTGGCCTACTCGAACAGCTTTATCGGTGGTGGTCAGGACAACACCACATGGGATGATGCATCGACGGTTGCGGGTGGCTACGGCAACTCGGCTGGTCACAACGATGGCAACACAACCACCCAACCCTACTCAACTGTCGGCGGTGGCTACTCCAACATGGCCAACGGGATAACCTCTACGATTGCCGGCGGCTACGATAACATGAGCAGCGGGCAATATTCGACTGTTGGTGGTGGAAAATCGAACAGCATTACCGGCGACTACGCAACCATTGCTGGTGGATTCTCCAGCGAAGCTACCGGGGCGTACGCATCGGTTATCGGTGGATTCGGGAGCTACGCTTCGGGCAACTACGCAACCTGTGCCGGTGGCAGAAGCAACCAGGCGTCAGGCACACACAGCTCTACCGGTGGCGGGTATATCAACTTTGCCAGTGGGGACTACAGCACGATTCCCGGTGGCGCGGACAACCTGGCCAGTGGCGACTATTCCTTTGCAGCCGGACATCATGCACAGGCGGTACACGCAGGCGCCTTTGTCTGGGCTGACACCACTACGGCCGATTTCACCTCCACGGCAAACCATCAATTCCTGATCCGGGCTTCGGGTGGTGTTGGTATCGGTACGGCCAGCCCCTCGACAGCCCTGCATGTGGTTGGCACTGTCACCGCTACGGCGTTCTCGGGCGACGGCTCCGGATTGACAAACATCGATGCTTCCGGAACAGCCTGGGGACTCTCCGGGAACAGCGGCACGACAGAGGGAACAAATTTTGTCGGCACCACGGATGCGAAAGACTTGTACTTCAAGGTTTACAACAAAACGGGTCTTCGGATTCTCAATACCAATGCCAGCGGATCGGATGACTACGCACCGAACATCATCGGTGGACATGAAAACAACACCGTTGGTACAAGTGTGCGTGGTGCGTTTATTGGCGGCGGCGGCGGCACAACGATGTGGAACACCGTTTATGACTACTACGGCACCATCGGTGGTGGTGTGAATAACACTGTGGGTCTGGACGATGGTCCGGGCAACCAGATGTACGGCACGATTGGTGGTGGTCTGACCAACACCATTTCGGCCGAATATTCAACCATTGGCGGAGGTCACAACAACACCATCTCGGTGGGACATTCGACGATCGCCGGCGGCTATTTGAACCAGGCTGGCGGTTATTATGTCGCGATCGGTGGTGGTTGGCAGAACATTGCCTCCGCACAGAAATCGACGATCGGCGGTGGCTACTTGAACACCATCTATGACGAGAACTGCACAATCAGCGGTGGTAGCGGCAACACGGCCGGAATTGACGACGCCAATACGAATTCGCAGACCGGCGCGACGATTGGAGGTGGTCTCAGCAACATGGCCACGGGACAATATGCTACAGTAGCTGGCGGATATGATCTCACCGCATCAGCTGAGTATGCCTTTATGGGTGGTGGGTCCTACAGCGTCGCCTCCAATTCCTATTCGCTGGTTGGCGGTGGTACGCTCGATACGGCAGCAGCACAGTATTCATCCGTGCTGGGAGGTATTCGCAACGCTATCCGGTCCTCAGCCTCCGGCTCCGCCATTGCGGGTGGCAATAAAAACAAGGCAAACGACCCCTACGAATTCATCGGGGGTGGAGCAGAGAACATTGCGGCTGGCGATTACAGCGTGATCTCTGGCGGTTACCAGAACACTACGTACGGCATGGGTACGACTGTCGCGGGTGGTTGGGGGAACGAGTTGACAGGAGATTACGCTTCCATCCTCGGTGGAGGTTACAACACCACGTCAGGCGGTGCCGCAACAACGGTCGGTGGCATGTGGAACGTGGCGCGCGGGACCATCTCGCTTGCCGCCGGGTATGGCGCTTTCGCTGTTGAAAACGGCAGCGTTGTTTTAACGGCGAACAACAATACTGCAAACGTCATGTCGGGCGGCGATTCAACCGTCGCCGGTGCGGCAGAAACGATGGTCTTGCGGGCGGACGGAGGTTTCTTCCTGACGGATTCCGCTGGCACCTACAGCACATCTAACTTCCTCGAAACTAAAACGGGCGCCTATCTGACCGACGGCGGTGATTGGGTCAGTGTCTCCGACAAGAACAAAAAAGAGAACGTCGAGGTCTTTGATGCCGACGAGCTTTTCGAAAAAGCGATGAGTCTTCCGGTGACCCGCTGGAACTACATCAAGGAGGACGATGAGGTCAAACACATCGGACCCATGGCGCAGGATTTCTATGAGGCTTTCCGGCTCGGTTCAAACGATATCTCGTTGTCCAGCCGCGATCTGGCTGCGGTTACTCTGGCGGCGTTGCAGGAGCTGAATGAACGCCACGAGGAGCTGAAAGCCGAAAATGAGGATCTGAAAGCCCGGGTGGCTCGTCTTGAGGCGTCGTTGAACGTTTTGTTGGATGACAGCGGTGGCGATGTCCAGCCGGCCTCATTCAGCGGTGGATCGGGAGCAAGACAGGTGCCGGTCAGTTATAGCCCGGAGGCCCAGCGATGAAACGACACCTATTCATAACCGTTGTGCTGACTGTGATGCTGACAGGTTCGATTAGCGCCCAGAATCTGGCGGTTGGAACGGTGTCCACGTTTGCCGGAACGACATCAGGGGAGATGTCGAGCGTGACCGCGATAGGCGGACAGCCGGTGATCGGGCTCAGCGGGGATGTTTACGCTGGTATCTGGGGCGTCATTGTCCCGCTCGGCATCGCCACCGTGGAGGAGCCAGCGGAGTTGCCGATGAAGTGGGAAATAGGCACAGCTTATCCGAACCCCTTCAACCCCAGTGTGGCCTTTTCCGTCAGCCTTCCCGTTTCGGTCCATCTGAAAGCTGAGGTCTACAATGTTCTCGGTCAGCGAGTTGAGGTATTGGCTAATCGGCAGATGCCACAGGGACAGCACAGACTTGTGTGGAACGCTCATGGATGTGCCAGTGGCGTCTATTTTTTGAGGGCGGAGGTGCCACAAAAGATGCACAGAATTCAGCGGGTGGTATTGATCCGTTGAAATGGGGCTGACAGACAGCACGAAAACAGGGGTCTACGCGGCGAAGCGTAAACCCCTGTTCTGCTCTGGTACCGAGGGGGGGACTCGAACCCCCACAGGTTTGACCCCGGCGGATTTTGAGTCCGCTGCGTCTACCAATTCCGCCACCCCGGCATCGCCACGTAAGATAGAGGATGATGACCTTTCGCGCAAAGGAGAACGAAGCTCACAAGAGTTTGCCTTTTGTCCTAAAGCGCGCCTTTTCAACGACCCTCAAAAGTCCCAATCAGCTCCGATTTGCTGCACTAAAACACTAAATAACATATAGCAGACGAAAGTGAGGCACCTAACTATATTTCATTGTCAGGATTTAGGTTACGCTCTGAAAGAGGGATCTTTTCCACGATGCTGTCCAGCACTCCCTCAATCGTTCTGCGGCCGCCACCACTCACCCCTCCGAACCAGATTGCGATAAGCGTATAAAATTCCTTCAACACGCCATCCATCAGACCTCGAGCGATACGTGTGGGAAAAACCCGAACTGCTCTCCTGTCCTCAGGATCGGGACTTCGGTGGACGAGGCCATCGCGTTCAAGTCCTTCGAGGAGCCCGGAAACCGTTGCGCGGCGCACCCCGGCGCCCTCCGCCAGATCCGAAGGTTTCAGTCCCTCCTCCGTGTCGATCAACTGAAGCAGGAGATAAAACCGCCCAAGCGAGAGCCCGTAGCCGGCGAGAAAACGCTCAAGACCGGCGTTGACAGCCTCCGCGGAACCGGTGAGAATCAGCAGGGTCTCCACCGCTCCCACATCCGCACCCTTTGTGGATTGGGCAAGCTTGAGGAGAGCATCTTCCCGAGCCAGTCGATCCAAGTCCATGATTTCACTCCAAATACGAAATAATCTAGCATATAATAAAGTAAGGCACCTAACCATAAACAGCAAGAATTATTCGCTGATCGGCAAAAAAGTGTTTCGCGAAATGGTTGAGCTCGTGTCTGTAACCGGAGTGAGGAAGAGTACTTTCGCGTGGCCAAGTGGTGGTTTATAGGCTCAAGAAGCGGGTTTACGGACTGAATGAATTACACGGGGTAAGAGATCACACTATCGCATGTCACGCTAGAGGATAACGTCACTCTGACGCCGTGGCTTTGGGTGCTGGAGAGGGGTTATCTCGGCGCGCGGCGGTAGAGAAAGATGCCGATGATCAGGAAAAGGATGTTGCCGATCCACGCTGCAAAGAATGGGTCGAGAATCTCCTTATAGCCGAGCACTTTGCCCACCTGTGTCAGCCCGAAATAGATAAAGGCGATCAGCAGAGATATGGTCACCCCGAAGATGATGCCGCTCCTGCGCCGAACAGCGGATACCGGCACGCCGAAAAGGATGATGATGAACCCGGCGAAGGGGTTTGCAATCTTGCCCTGGATATCTACGCGCCAGCGATTTGGTTTTCCGCCCGTCCGTTCGATGCGGTCCGCAAATCGCTTGAGTTCCCCGAGCGACATCTCCTCCGGCTCGACCTTCAGCTCAAGCATGTCCATCGGTTGAATGTTCAGGACCACCCTCATCGAATCAATTCGTTCGTAGCTCTCATGGTCCAGTTCGTCGAAATTGCGGATGGTGACATCGTGCAGAACCCAGCCTGTGGAATCGTGCGTCATCTTGTTGGCTGCGATGCGCCTAGCAACCCGTTCACCTTCCAGGTGGTAGAGGTCGACCCCATATCCTGTCTGTTCCGGGGGCCGGTAGAGATCGAGGTGCAGGACTTTGCCGGGCGAGATCTGCAGATAGACCTGTCCCTGGTCGGTCATCCTCCAGTCCTCTCGGTTCCGCACCTGTTCCCGCCAGATCGCAAGCCGTTCACGGTTTGTCTCCGGCACCACAGTTTCACCCCACCAGAACATCATCAGCGAGAGCAGAAATCCGATGGTTGCCAGGGTCAGCAGGTGTCGCCAGAGGGGCACCCCGGAGGCTGTCATCGCAACGAGCTCGTTGGAGCTGGTGAGACCGCCAATGCAGAACATGGTCGCCAGCAGCACAGCCACCGGATAAACGAGGTAGAGGATGTAGGGGATGTAGAGCAGGTAGTAGCGGATGATGTCCTGGGGCGGCACATCCCGGTCGAGGAATTTGTCCAGGTTGTCAATCGGATCAACCACGAGGAATATTGTCATGGACGCCGCAACGGCCATCAAGAGGAAATAAAAGAACCGCCTGGAGACGTACCGGTCAATGATCTGCATCGCCGCCTCCTGCGGTGGGAGTTCCACCGTCCTCCCTCTCGTCCGGAGCTGAACCGGGGAGAGAGCTGCCCTCGCTTGGTGTTGAAAGTCTCGCCGACTCGGTCAAACCCTTGATCTGATCCTCGGATAGCAAACTCCAGCCGCCAATTACCCCCGCTTCATCGCCTCGCCGTTGCCACGGCAACCTCAGCATCGTGTGCTGGCGAGTTTCCTGATGAATTAAAAACACACCGAGCGCAGCGAGGATGAAATTCGGCGCCCACATCGCTATTGCGGGAGCTACGACACCCCGATCCGCAAGGTCCTCGCCGCCAATCAGGAATGTCCAGTAGATGAGGAAGAAGAGGACCGCGAGGGGGCCGGACACACCGAGCCCTCCACGGGTTAGCTTGATTCCCAACGGTGCGCCGACGAGAATGAATACAATCGCTGCCCCGCTAAGCGCAAACTTCTTGTGGTACTCGACTCGATATCGGTTAATCTGCTTCTCGAAGCGTTCCCGGTTTTTCAGCCCCTGGAGTTCATTGATTCGTTTTTGAAGATCGGCGAGGCCGAGTTCGCGGTCCCCTCGATACCCTTTTTCACTTCTCTGCAGCATCTGATCCGGACTGTCGATGCGGAACAACGCCTTATTGTACCTGAGAATTTCGTAGGTCTCGGGTTCTTCCCGCTTGAGCTGGTGGATCTCACCCTGGTAGAGGTGGAACTGGTACATGCCGAGTGTATCCACATAGGCGAGTCGTCCGCTATCGGCCTTGACTGTGGAGAGATTCACACGGCTGGACTCGTCGAAAATGGTGACGTTCAGAAGCCGTCCGGTGTCCTCATCAATCTCGCGCACCAGCAGTGTCTGGTTCGGGATGTCGCGTGTAAAGATTCCCTCTCGCAGCGCAACATTCGGTTTCTTTTTGCGGATCGACCGTGTCAGCAGCTTGTTCCGGAGGTTCATGTCCGGCAGAATCTGATCCTGAAAGTAGAGGGTGAATCCTGCGACGAGAAGGCCTGCGACGAGGACCGGCCGAATCATCCGGACGATCCCTATTCCCGCGGCTTTCATCGCGACGATCTCACGGTCGCCAGCGAGTCGTCCAAAAGCCATCAGGGAAGCGACAAGAACGCTCATCGGAATGGCGAGGGTAAGAATCCAGGCGAGGTTCAGAAAGAAATACTCGAGGATCACCATCGCGGACAAGCCCTGTCCGACGATGCGCCCGAGCATGCGGAAAGCGAGATTGAGGATGAATAGCAGCATGATCAACGAGTTGCTGATCAGGAAGGGAGCGATGTGCTCCTTGACGATATAACGGTCCAGAATCTTGTTCAACGCCTTGCCGCCTTGTGCATCCTCGCCCACTTGATTGATACGGGGAAGCGGGCATTCAGTTCCCCCGGATCGTGCAAATATACACTATGACACCTGAATGAGGATGAAAGTTGCGGGCTCCCCGGGAAGAAAAGGGACAATAACGCGCCTTGATGTATCCTCGGGGGTCGTCTACATTCTTTGTCTAAACTAACTCCCGAGGAAGAAATGGCACGAACGCGCGAGAAGGTTTCCCCTTCCGCGGAAGAATATTTGCTTACCCTCTACCGTCTGGAAAGTAGCGGAGAACGGGTCGGCTCAAGTCAGTTGGCCAAGATGTTTGGTGTGAAGGCTCCGAGTGTTACCGGTATGCTTCGCCGTCTCCACCAACGTAATTGGGTTCAATACCGCCGCTACCGTCCGCCTGAACTGACAGCGGATGGGCGCAAGGTGGCTGTACGACTCATTCGACGCCACAGACTTCTCGAAACATTCCTTGTCCACACACTCGGTTTTCAGTGGGACGAGGTTCACGATGAAGTGCAAATCCTTGAACATGCTGTGTCCGACAGGCTTCTCGAACGGATTGATAATGTTCTGGGCAGGCCGAAATATGATCCGCACGGCGACCCGATCCCCGATCGGGGTGGGCAGCTTCCGGATCACGATATGATTCCGCTCGCCCGTCTCGAGGAGGGAGGGAAGGCTGAACTTGGCCGCGTGGACAGCCGTAACCGGCGTCTCTTGACGCAATTGGGCGAAATCGGGGCATTCCCGGGCACAACAGTTCAGCGCCAGCATGCGACAAAGAACGGGGAGATCGTTCTCTGCGTGGAAAACCGTGAAATCCATCTCGACAAGGAGGTGGCACGGTTGATCTGGGTAAAACCCAACGGCTGAGCTGGACGTTCCGGGGAGGTTTTGACCGCACATCCCAGAAACTTAATTCATTGATAATCAGCGGCTACGGTTTCTCCGACAGCCGCTTTTTTCTGTCAAATTGTACAAAAAGGACATCTCCTGATGACGCGCAACAGAAGAACTGGCAGAAGGCAATCCAAAGGGCGAAGGGACGCAGGTTCCTCTGCATCGGCGGATTACGCCGCGGCGCAGGAGATCCTTGCCTGGTTTCAGGCGCATCCCAGCAAGGCTGTAAGCATCCGAGACCTGCAGCGAGCCCTCGATTGGCCCCATACCCGGCAGAAAAGCCTCTTCAGCGCTTTGGCCCTCCTGCAAAAAGAGGGAAAACTGAGGCGTGTGAAGGGGAAAAAACTGAGTTTAGTTCGCGAGCAGGTAACCAATCCGACCGGGAAAATCGAACTTGCGGAGAAGGGGTTCGGGTTCGTGCGCGTCCTCGATGGTGGCGACGATATCTACATCCCGAGAACCAAGCTGATGGGGGCGAGGAACGGCGACCAGGTAGAATACGCGTTGACCGGGCTCGGCAAGTTCGGAGGTCCACAGGGGCGGATCGTTCGCGTCCTGGAGCGGGATGATACACCGATAACCGGACGATTTGTACAAATTGCACTCAGGGGTGGGCTCGTTTATCCAGACAATCCAAAGGTACCGGGACCCTTTGAAATTCCAGAAAATCAAAAACGTGGCGCGAAAGATGGCGACCGGGTGCAGGTAGAACGCCTCGATGACAGCCGGAAACCCCGTGGACGGGTTGTGCAGGTTTTCGGTCCGGCTGAGGACCCGCAGGCGAGGTTCCGCGCCCTGATTGCCCAGTACAAATTCAGGGACCACTTCGCGAAAAAGGCCCTTGAGGAGGCGGAGAGTGCAGAAGAGACCGTTTCCGAGGAGGAAATCCGCGAATTCCGGGAAGATTTACGGAAAACTGTGACGATCACTATTGACCCTGAATCCGCGCACGATTTTGACGACGCGATCAGCCTGACGAAGCTGCGCGGGGGAGAGTACGAGCTGGGAGTGCACATCGCGGATGTCTCCTGGTATGTGCAGCCGGGTAGTGCGCTCGAAAAAGAGGCACGCCAGCGCGGTACCAGCGTCTATACCTCCCACGGCACCCTGCCGATGCTGCCTGAGCGTCTATCCTCCGAACTCTGCAGCCTGCGCGAAGGGGTGGACCGCAGGACGGTATCGGTGATGATGCGGGTGAACAGCAAGGGAGAAGTGCTGGAAGCTCGTCCAGTACGCAGTGTGATCAACAGCAGCAAACGGTTCACCTATGAACAGGTTCAGGAGCTGATTGATGTGGGGGCTAGTCGATGGCCGGACAAACTTCCCCCGCTGAGGTCCGACAATTTGCCTGCGATAGTTCAGCACCTGTCTGATCTGGCCACGAAGATGCGAGCCCTTCGGTTTGCCTCCGGCGGATTGAACCTGGAAGTGCCGGAGTACGAGGTCCTGCTCGGTGAGGACAATAAACCCACCGGGATTGTGCCGAGGCAGGTTCATGAATCGAACCACCTCGTCGAGGAGTGCATGCTCGCCGCAAACCGCGCTGTGACCGAGTACGCCACCCGTGAACGCGGAGCAGGTGCACACGCCTTTGTTTACCGCCTCCACGATTATCCCGATCCAGACAAACTGGTGGAGTTGGGGGCGATGGTCCAGGCGCTGGAGGTGCCGTGGCCCTTCGGCGGCGACATGGAACGGATCAGCTCAAAACAGGTGAACGGCTGGCTGGAGAGTCTGTCGGATCATCCCCTCGCAGAAGTGATTCGTATCTACACACTTCGGTCCATGGCGAAGGCGGTGTACGGCACGGAAAACATCGGACACTACGGCCTCGGGTTCGCCAACTATACCCACTTCACCAGCCCGATTCGACGCTACCCGGACCTGATGGTTCACCGTATCCTTCTCGAAGACATCGAACTCAGGGCGAAGCATTCCTCTCTGAAAGTTGAGGAGCTGAAGCGGAGTTGCGAGCTCTCGAGCGAACGAGAGCGTGCGGCGCAGGAGATGGAGCGGCACTCGCTGAAAATCCGTCAGGCGGAGTATTTCAAAGGGCTGATCGGCGAGACCTTCGAGGGGTTGATCGTCAAAGCGATCCCGAAGGGCGTTTTCGTCGAGCTTGAGGGAACGGGCGCACAGGGAATGATCCTCGGGGATGATCTCGGGTCGGTTTATTTTGATCGCGACTTGCAGGCTTTTGTGGAAATCGGGGGCGACACACTTTACCGTGCTGGTACACGGATGAAAGTGCGAATCTGGGATGCGGACCCGGAATTCGGGCGCGTAGAGCTGGAGCCCGTGAAATAATTAAGAGAGATCAAACTACGGATCTGACAAAATAATAAGGATTCCCCCCGGCAGCACAAAGGGCCTTTCTATGTACCGCTTCACCCACAGCCTGTTGGCTATCTGTTAGAAGTGTAGAAGATTCAGAAATAATCAAAGGGTCGTTTGCGTACTTTTCCAAGAATTCGAAATAGCGTCTGTAAGAAGACGCATTTAAAGCAATGTCGCTTCCCTTAGCGTTCAAACTTTTTTCTATCATGTCTTGGGTCCCCAAACTTAGTTCAATGCGAAGCCTCGTTTTTCCTTATACATTGTGTTTTTTGTGTTTACAAAACTCGTCCCTTCTTGTTGAGCGGAGATTACGCTCGGTATGGATATATTGTCAACTTGGAAGGTTAATTTTATCGAGACATTGAGGCTCCTATCCTGCTTCTATTTCTCAAGTTTGGTGTCTTTTGGCCCTGTTGGCTTTGCCAACAGGGTTTAATTGTTTTCAGAAAAACACGATTAGTCAACAAGAAGAGAAGACGATGAATGAGAATGGTCTCGTGGACTTGCGCTTCGTTAAACGATCATGCTTTCTTCCATTGCAATAAGCAAATCTTAGGATGTGTTATGGATGAATCACCCACAACTCCCGTCCATCTACTAACCTTCTCGTGCTACCGTAAGCGGCGATTGTTTCGTGATGATGCTCTGTTCAAATTGTTCGAGCAAACGTTGGTAGAAGAACTTGAACATAAAAATGTCGCCTGTCTTTCCTATGTCATTATGCCAAGCCATGTTCACTTACTTGTAGAAATTCCCGATTCACAAAAAGGTTTGTTGTTCAAGCGCTCATTGAAACGCACCTTCAGCTTTCGAGCGTTCCAGTGGATTGAACAGAATGAGCCAGGCTTGCAGGACTGGTTGAGGGTCAGACACGGCTTGCAGGAAAAAAGGCGCTTCTGGCAGGCGGGAGGAGGTCATGATCGCATTTTGTCAAAGGAGGACGAGATTCGCAATGCGATTAGCTACTGCCACGAAAATCCGGTTCGGGCCGGTCTTGTAGATCGTGCCGAGGAATGGAGATGGTCCTCGGCAGGCTTATATCTGCCCGGGAATGTCGGAGTAGTGCCAATACAACGGCCGTCGTTTTTGTAACACTATCAAGCAGACGACTGAAAACAATTAAACCCCGTTGGACGAGCCAACGGGGCCAATGCCAATATTGCCAATACTTAATATTTCAGCCGATTCTGATGTCTTGAGGGTTAGCTGAACCATGGCAGCCGCTCGTCGGGGTTGTCATCAAAGTCTCGTTTTACCGCATAGGCGAGCTTACCCCGTGCCGTTTCGCACGGGCGGGTGAAGTTGCTACCTTCTCCAGACAATTCAGGAGGTTGCATGCGTGGCTTTTTGATTAAGTGGTTTGCTATGGCGGTTGGTGTGCTCGCCGCGAGCTACATCATCCCAACCATCGTCATCTCCGATCCCGGTGCGGCGATCATAGCGGCCCTGCTGCTCGGGTTGGTGAATGCTGTTGTACGGCCCGTACTCGTCGTGTTAACCCTCCCTTTCACCATCCTCAGCCTCGGTCTCTTCCTGCTGGTGATCAATGCGTTCATGCTCGAGCTGGTAGCGTGGCTGGTGGATGGCTTCTTCGTAGAGGGGTTTTTGACGGCGGTGATCGGTTCCCTTGTCATCTCGATCATCAGCAGTTTTGTAAACGGAATGCTCAAACCTCGTCACGTTGGCTGATTCTTCAGGCTGGTCCGGCTGGGGCTCTCGCGGGGAGTTGGCAGGAGCTCGGAGCGCTACTGAACATTTGTGTAGGGCTGGGTAAAACGCTATCTTCAATTCGTCCGGGTTCACGGAGGCGATCCGTATGAATGCCGAAATCATCGCAATCGGTGATGAAATCCTGTTAGGCCAGATTCAGGACACAAACTCGCAGTGGATCTCGCGGAAACTCCTCGCTGAGGGGATCGCCGTTAAGTACATCTCGGTTATCCCGGATGAACCAGAGGAAATGCGGGAGTCCTTCCAGAGGGCCTTTCAACGGTCGGATGTCGTGCTGATCACGGGTGGGCTGGGACCGACGCATGACGACCACACAAAAGCGGTACTTGCGCAGTTCTTTGACCTGCCTATCGTTTTTCGCAATGATCTGCTGGAACAGGTGCGTGAGGTGTATCGCGCAAAACAGCTCGATTTCATCGAGACCAGCCGTGAACAGGCGGAATTTCCCGAGGGAGCGACACCGATTCAGAATCGGCATGGAACCGCACCGGGGATCTGGGTGGAACGGCAGGGGCGTGTTTTCGCGGCGATGCCGGGCGTTCCAGTCGAGATGAGGGCAATGTTGGCTGGATATATCCTGCCCCGTCTTGTCAAAATGCACCGTGGAGCGGTGACATTGATCCGAACAATCCACACCTGGGGAATTGCCGAGGCGGCGCTCTACGAAAAAATGGATAACCGTGCCGAAATCCTCGAGCACACCCGGTTGGCGTTTCTCCCCTCCTATACGGGCGTAAAACTGAGATTGACTGTGGAATCCGCTACTCCGGTGGAGGGTTCGGCTGAGCTGGATAAGGCCGAGGCGCTGGTCCGGGAAAAGGTTCAGGAGCACATTCTCGGAGTCGGCGAAAATGTCAGCTTGTCAGGAGGAGTTGGACAGCTTCTGAAACGGCACGCGCTTCGGGTTGCGGTGGCTGAATCCTGTACGGGCGGTTTGCTGTCGAAGCGGTTTACGGATATTCCGGGATCGAGCGCATGGTTCGAGCGGGGTTTCGTTACCTACAGCAACGAATCGAAACATGAGGTACTCGGCGTTCCGATGGAGCTGATCGAGGAGCATGGCGCGGTATCTGGCGAAGTGGCGGAGGCGATGGCGGCGGGGGCATTGAAGAATTCCCGCGCGGATATCGCCCTCTCGATTACCGGCATTGCCGGACCGGATGGTGGAACTGAGGAAAAACCGGTCGGTCTTGTCTATTTTGGTTACGCCGACGAAAATCAGGTTCTGCATCGCCGTTATGTTCTAGACAAGGAGCGTGAGGCGAACCGTGAACGCAGCGCGGCGAAGGCATTGATGTTGCTGCTCGACATGCTGGGCCAACTGGAGACGGGCGAAGGGGAGCCGAGGTTGCTGTGATGAATTCCCGTCGAGTGTTTGTGGCGCTTGAATTACCGAGCGAATTGCGGCAGAAGCTTATCGAACTGCCGCGGTTGATCGGCACACCCGACGCCAAGGTGCGCTGGGTGGATCCCACACAGATGCATTTGACGTTGCTCTTTGCAGGCGAGGCAACGGACGAACAGGTGGATGCGCTGACAAGGGCGGTGACTGAGGCGGAAAAAAGTTTTTCCCCGATACGGCTGGGAATCGGCGGACTCGGGGCGTTTCCATCACGGCGCAACCCTCGTGTGATCTGGGTTGGAATCAACGAGAGTGAACCTCTGGCAAGATTGCATATGGATATCTGGAACGCAGGAGCGGGAACAGGGTTGGAACGTGAGGACAGGGATTTCGCTCCGCACCTGACTCTCGGCCGGGTCAAATTTGTTCCGCCCCGGAGCCCGTTGCTTCGACGGCTTCAGTCAGTTCATGTCGAGACGTTCTACTATCTTTTCGACACGTTGACACTCTTTGAAAGCAAGCTCACACCGGAGGGGCCGGAATACACTCCGCTTCAGCGGGTTCGGTTCACCGGAGGCAGGAAACCACAGGGATTTTGAACAATATGGCGGCAGCCCGCATTAAAAAAACGGCGGGTGAACGCAAAACAGGACATCTACAATCTGAGGCAAACATGGCAGCGAAGAATACTGAGGCTCAGCGTGGGCAGGCGATCGACCTGGCGATTTCGCAAATCGAGAAACAGTTTGGCAAGGGAAGCATTATGCGCCTCGGCGAAGAGGGAGCACGGGTGAAAGTGGAGGCAATTCCGACGGGTTCGCTGGCGCTCGATCTCGCACTGGGGATCGGTGGAGTTCCGCGCGGCCGTGTCACAGAAATCTACGGCCCGGAGGCGAGCGGCAAGACCACACTCACGCTGCACCTGATCGCGGAAGCGCAGAAAATGGGTGGTTATGCGGCCTTCATTGATGCGGAGCATGCGCTGGACCCGAATTATGCGCAGGCGCTCGGCGTTGACACGGAGAACCTCCTGATCAGCCAGCCAGATACCGGAGAGCAGGCGCTTGAGATCGCGGAAACCCTGGTCCGGTCGGGTGCGCTGGATATCATTGTTATTGACTCTGTCGCAGCGCTCACTCCTCGTGCAGAAATCGAAGGCGAGATGGGCGACAGCCACGTTGGCCTTCAGGCGCGTCTGATGTCCCAGGCGTTGCGTAAACTAACCGGCACCGTGGCCAAGAGCCGGACAGCGTTCATCTTCATCAACCAGATTCGTATGAAGATCGGTGTGATGTTTGGCAATCCCGAAACGACAACGGGTGGCAACGCGTTGAAGTTTTACAGTTCTGTCCGGCTAGACATTCGCAGGATCGCCACGATCAAGGAGGGGACGGACCCGGTCGGCAGCAGGACACGGGTGAAAGTGGTCAAGAACAAAATGGCACCACCTTTCAAACTTGCGGAATTCGATGTAATGTTTGGCAAGGGTATCAGCCGCACCGGAGATTTGATTGATCTCGCCGTGGAGCATGAGATCCTCAGCCGCAGCGGAACATGGTTCTCCTATGGCGAAGAGAGGATAGGGCAGGGCAGGGAGCGAGTCCGGATGTTTTTCGAGGAAAACCCGAAGCTGATGTTCGAGGTTGAGAGCAGAGTCCGCGAAAAGCTCGGTCTACCGGCTGGGGTGATGCCCAAAATCGCAGCCCCTGTGGAGGAAACCAAGGAGGCCGTGAAAAAATCCGCAGAGGAGGCTGTTGCGGAGAGTGACGATAAAAAGTCCTGATAAACGTGGAGAAAAGGGTTGGGTGACATCGGCAAGTCTCCGGAGGGAACACGCCGCCGGGGCAAAAAAGAACGCAAGCCGATGAGCGCTTTTGACAAGGCGGTGGATTTGCTGGCCCGGCGTCAGCAGACCACCGCCGAATTGCGCCGGAAGCTGAGACAGCGTGGCTATGCAGACGTGGAAATCGAGGAGACCCTGCTCCGATTGGCCGATCTTCGCTATGTTGACGATGACAAAACGGCGAAAGACTGGGCATCGGACATGGCGGCTCGGGGTGGCAGAGGGCGCCGGCGAGCCGTGGAAAAGCTTATATCGCGCGGGATTGCGCCGGAGGTGGCAAATCGCGAGGTTGCACAAGTTTGGGATGATTCCATCGAACGCGAGCATGCGAGCCGGGCACTCCGAAAGCTGATGCGATCCTCCCGAAACCCTTCACAAACACACCTTCGCAACGCCAAATTATACCGGTCCCTTGTGAGCCGGGGTTTTGACCCCGAGATTGTGCGCGGATTAATCGCAGCACTGCCCGAGGAACAGGATGATTTCGGAGAGATATGATGACCTCACAGAGTGGCACAACACAGATGCCTGACTGGTTGGCCAATCTGATCCGATCCGTGGCGCGGGCGGTGACAACATTTATCACCGTAGCGTGGACGTGGGATTCATTTCGAAAAAAAGCGTCGGATGTATCGGATCAGGCCAAAAAAGTCAGGGATGATGCGTTACGAGCTTTCGGGAGAGAGCCGGAACCATCCACCTGGAGCGAACGTGTACGAGGTGGGATTAGTTCAAGTCGGCCGGTGAGGGCACTTCGTCAAGCGAATTTGTTACCCGAGGAAACCATGAAAGAGAACCGTGGTTGGTCGTTTTTCAAAGTAATTCTGGTACTGGGCATTGTGATTGCGGTCGCAGTTTTTATTCTCGACCGGGTTCTTCCGAAACCGTATCGCGACGATGAGCTGGACGAGGCGTGGGATGAGGATGAGACTTTTGGTGAAGGACTTGATCTGAACCAGCCACCGGCTGATGAGGATGCCATCGCCAGCGACAACGGCGCCAAGACCAAAAAGGCGAAGAAAACGGAAGGCGTTGACGACCCAAGCGAGGAATAGGCTGTCATGGGAGGACCGTTTGCGCTGATAGCAGGCTTTATCGGGTTGGTTGGACTTGGGATGATGATTTCCAATTTGAAGGTTCAGGCTTTCGACCCGGTGGGCGGAGTCATCTTTGGATTAATGCTCCTCAACGGCCTCTACGCTGTTTATCTGCGGATCACAGGCCGTGAGGTTAAGCGCAAAAAGAAGCGTCCATTTAGTTCCTGAGAACGTAACGAAGAATTTAGAAATTGTCGCTTTTACTTTGGTCCTGTTGGTTCGTCCAGCAGGGCCAATTTGTTTCTGGATAATACCCGGCAGCCGGGCCCCCAGCGAAGTCGCTGGAGCCATGTGCGGGTTCAAGGCTACGCGAACCCGCGAAAAAAAAGAAACTCGGCTGTCAGTGCAGCCAGGCCACCCAGCCGGGCCACCCTTTTGTCATTGCCCGACGAAGACCGGGCAATCCAGACGCGTATATGGCTCCAGCTACTTTGCAGACAGGCCCCTTGAAGGGCACCATCTCTTTTGTATCTTCCACCCACATGATGTGTGAAAACGGGCTCCCGTTCACCAAATTGACTTTCTGGTAGACGCGGTCGGGTGGCCCGGGACTTCAGTCCCGGGTTTCATATGGTTGTTTCCGACTAGCCAATAAGAGAAGCCCGATTTGGCGAGCAAGTCGGGCCACCCAGCGAAGTCGCTGGAGCCATGTGCGGGTTCAAGGCTTCGCGAACCCGCGAAAAAAAAAGAAACTCGGCTGTCAGGCTAACCGGGCCACCCACCCAGCCGGGACACCCTTTTGTCATTGCCCGGCGAAGACCGGGCAATCCAGACGCGTATATGGCTCCAGCTACTTTGCCGACAGGCCCCTTGAAGGGCACCATCTCTTTTGTATCTTCCACCCACATGATGTGTGAAAACGGGCTCCCGTTCACCAAATTGACTTTCTGGTAGACGCGAGTCCCATCATCCGCCAAAACAGGAACAGAGAACCATGACTTCCGCCGAGATCAGACAGCAATTCATAGACTTCTTCAAGTCCAAGGAGCACACCTTTGTCACCTCCGCGCCGGTGGTGCCGATGGATGACCCGACATTGCTCTTTACAAATGCCGGGATGAACCAGTTCAAAGACCTGTTTCTCGGAACCGGAAGCCGTGAGTACACCCGTGCGACCAACAGCCAGAAATGCATCCGTGTCTCCGGCAAGCACAACGACCTCGAGGAGGTTGGCCCGAGCCCGAACCACCACACCTTCTTCGAGATGCTCGGAAACTGGTCCTTTGGCGACTACTACAAGCGCGAGGCGATCCAATGGGCCTGGGAGCTGTTCACCGAGGTTTGGGGATTTGACAAGAGCAAGCTCTATGCGACGGTTTTCACCGATGATGACGAAGCTTTTGATATCTGGAAAGAGGTTTTTGACGGCGACGAGTCGCATATCTCCCGTCACGGCCACAAGGACAATTTCTGGGAGATGGGCGAGGTTGGCCCCTGCGGACCCTGCACGGAGATTCACTACGATCTTGGCAAACCCGCTCCGGGACGATCCGCGATAGAGAATGACGGACCCAACACCGAGTCGGGCCGGTTCATCGAACTCTGGAACCTGGTTTTCATCCAGTACCACCGTGACGAGCAGGGCGAGTTGCACGATTTGCCATCGAAGCATGTGGACACCGGCGCGGGGCTCGAGCGGATCGTCCGCGTCCTGAACGGTGTCGATTCCAATTACGAGACCGACCTCTTCAAACCGTTGATCGACAAAATCGCCGCTGAATCGGGCGTGCCCTATGTGCCACCCTCGGAAGGTGGCAAGGAAAGCCAGTACATCCCGCACCGGGCGATTGCAGACCATCTGCGGATGCTGAGTTTCGCCATTGCCGACGGCGCTCTGCCGGGCAACGAGGGGCGCGGCTATGTGCTGCGCCGAGTGCTCCGTCGTGCTGCGCGGTTCATCCGTGAACTGGGGCTGGAGGCGCCGTTCCTTCCGATGCTCGTTCCGACGCTTGTCGAGGTCATGGGGGGCCACTTCACCGAGCTGAAACAGCGCCAACAGCACATCGAGGCGGTGTTGAAAGCGGAAGAAGAGGCGTTTGCGAGGACGTTGGACAACGGTATAGAAAGGGTTTTCGATTTTTACTGGCTAATACTGATGGAGTCTTTTGAGCACAACAAGGATTTTGTTAAATCTTGGGCTAAGAATAATCTAGATAATTTAGACCGAATAGGTAAACACGTTAACAAAAATGAAGACTTCAATATCCTTGATTATGAAATTGATAGATTCAAACACATCCTCAATGATCCAACAGATGGAGGTGAAATTGAGCTGTTTGATAGAACTATAGTAGAAACCGGGTGGATTATTGAGAATTATTCGGATAGAAAAGATGAGGATTTAGATCAACTATATTCAATAAGAAAGATATATGTTGGTAAGGTAATTGCAGGTGAAAAAGCATTTGAGCTTTACGATACATACGGCTTCCCCCTTGACTTGACCGAACAGATGGCGCGGGAACGGGGAATTTCGGTGGATGTCGAGGGGTTCCACGCCGAGATGGAAAAGGCGAAGGAAAAGTCCCGCGCGGCGGGGAATTTCAAGGCGTCGGGCGGTGAGTTTACCGTTGTTACCGAGATGCAGAAACACTCCCAGTTCACCGGGTACGACTCCCTGAAAGAGGCGACACGCATCCACCTCGTCCGCGAGATCGACACGGCGGGGTCGAGTTGTGATGTTGGAGGGGCGGGCAAGAGCGGGCGCGGGTTTGTCCCTCGTGTCTTCGCTGTCGTCCTCGAAAAAACCCCCTTCTACGCCGAATCGGGCGGACAGGTGACGGATCATGGGTTCATCCGTAGCGAAGGGCTGGAGCTGAAGGTTTACGATGTCCGGCAGGAAGGGGATCGTCGTGTTCACTACTGCGAAACAGTGACCGACCTGAAAGGCGACAAGTGGCCGACCTCCGTGATGGCGGAAGTGGATGAACACCGTCGCCGCCGGATCGAACCGCATCACACGACCACACACCTCGTGCAGAAGGCGCTGCAGAACCTGCTCGGCGACCATATCAGCCAGGCCGGCTCGATGGTCAGTCCGGACCGCATGACCTTCGATTTTACGCACGTTGAAAAACTGACCGACGAGCAGATCGCCAAGGCAGAGAATTGGGTCAACGCCCGTATCCGCGAGGATTGGCCGGTGACAGCCCACGAGATGGGCATCGCCGAGGCCAAAGCGAAAGGCGCGATGGCGCTCTTCGGCGAGAAGTACGGCGAGGTGGTCCGGGCGATCGTGATTGGAGAAAGTCCCGAAAACAAAGTTTCAATGGAGCTCTGCGGTGGAACGCATGTGCGGCGCACCGGAGAAATCGGACTGTTCCGCATCGAGTCTGAAACGGGGGTGAGCGCGGGAGTCCGGCGGATCACCTGCACCGCGGGCGAAGCGGCCTGGGAGCGGACGGTGGAGGAGCGCCGTGAGCTGAGAGTGATGACCGGGCTCGTGGGGGCGCAGGGGTCGAGCGGCACGGAGAAACTGGAAAAACTCCTCGAAGAACAGAAACGTCTCGAAAAAGAGGTGGAGCGGTTGAAGAAGGCGGCGCTTCAGGGCGCGGTCAATTTCCTCGAGGAGTGGGGACGGGAGATCGAGGTGGCGGGCGAATCTGCGCTTCTGGTCAGCGGGATTTACGAGATCGCCGGGGACCGTGAGGGGCTTCACGCCGCTGGCGACAAGATCGTCGAGGACCTGAAGAAGGCGGGACGTGAGGGAATCGGCATCGTCGGTAACGACATTGAGGACAGTTTTCTCTTCGTTTGTGTGGTAACGCCGGGTTTGATCAAAAAGGGTGTTGCCGCGGGCAAGCTCGTAGGCCATGTTGCGAAAAAAGCTGGCGGTGGCGGTGGTGGCAAACCGGACTTCGCCACAGCGGGCAGCAAAGAGGTGCAGAAGGCGAAGAGCCTTCTGGCGGACAAGGTCCAGGTGGATAACGCGGTGAAAGAGTATTTAGAAAAATGAGTCTAAACCCCGTTTGCTCGCTGCGCTAAGCAAATAGGGGCACATGAACATGCGGACACCGTTGAAGAAATTCCAGACAGTATGGAGAAGAACTTAGGTTTATACTGCCTGGAATTTCTCGGTAAAAAGGAACGATTTTGGGCTATCCAGATCGATTAGAAACAGTCAACCGTCACCCCTTTGTCACGGTGATCGACAGATAGGGGAAGTGGCGGCGGATTTGATAGTCGGGAATGGCGATTTCGTTCAACATCTCCCGCAGTTCCTTCGGTGTGTAGGCCGCCCAGACGGACTCAATCACACCTCCTTTTGGCATTGGGAGATGGTAGGTTAGCCAGTGTCGATCGAAATCAAAAATCAGAATCTTCCCGCCGGGATTCAATGCATCATATAAATTGTGAAGCGCGGCGGCTGGGTTTCTCCAGTGGTGCAGAGAAAACGAGGAGTAAATGAAATCATACGGTCCCTTTGATCCGATCAGCTTGCTGTCCTCCACTACCCCGTTTTCAAACGACACCCGGTCATTCAACTGGAGTTTCTTTATGTAGTTGCTGCCCACTTCCTTCATCTCCGGGGAGGGTTCGATCGCTGTAATGGTGGCGTTCGGGTATTTCTGTGCGATAATACCAGTCTGATAGCCTGGACCGGGGCCTATTTCCAGGAACCGTTCTCCCGTCACTTCCGTATCAAGCAGCGCAAGAAAACGCTTAAGGTAGAACCGGCCGATACGTTCCGCCATCTTAAAGTAGTCCTCGGCCGTTCCGGAGTCGGCTAAGACCTCTTTGTCCGTGTGTGGAATTCTTTTCATCATGATCGTACTCTTTCTCGCGTTGACCGAACCTGTGGAGGGCCAACTCGTTTTTGGGGTTAGTTCTCCTCTGTCGCTACGAGCGCCTTCAGGAAGGAGAGACTGTCCGTCTCGGCGCCTAACGCTCGTTCGATGATATCCTGAAGTCCGTGAAGTCGCTCCAGTTGCTGATCGAGATCTACCCTCACTGTGGATGGGTTGAGCTGAAAGCTGAGTGAGAGGAGCATGAACTCCGCCACCGCGTGGGGATGGTTTGTGCGAAACAGATTCTCTCTGACGCCCTGTTCGATAATCGGCCCGATGATGGGAGTCAGCAAGCGGATCTCCTCTAGAAGTCGCTTCTGATGCGCAAGTGTGTTTTCTGCCTGATGCATGTAGGCGACGATGGCATCGCGATCCGGTCCAATGGCTCCATGCGCTTCCAGAATCAGGCGAAGTTTATCCAGGGCGTTCAGTTCGTTGTTGGTAACAATCGGTTGGATACTGTTGACAAATTGCAGGCATTCACGCTCTGCGAGAGCATCAAGAAGAGCCTCCTTGGAGGTGAAGTACCAATAGAATGTCCCTTTGGCGACTCCGGTGTTTTTAACGATGTCGTTCACTGATGTGGCATCGACACCCTTTTCTTTGAAGAGTCGTTCAGCGACATCCATCAGTTCCTCACGCCGAACTGCCGGTTCCTTGCTGATTCTCATGATTGCCATCCTGAAAAGGCGTTTCCTGAGTGTGCTCAGTAAATGTGTACCCGAAAGATAAGTTCTTGACTGACCGTCAGTCAAGGGTGGGTTGCCTAGCGTCTCTCGAGGCTCTCTGCAAAGGCCAAGGGGATGGTTGCAGTGAAAACAGTGCCTTTAATGGCTGGGTGGCCTCGTATGCTCGCAACCGAAGTCTATTTTCTTCAAGAACAAATGATTCGAAACAATTCCAAATCGCCATGAAGAACAGAAGCAAACCTCGTTGGTCAAGCCAACGAGGCCTAAAGGGTTGAGCCACCTGCCCCATAATGAATGCAGGGTGATGTCTTCTGCCCCGGGACGCGGTGGTCCCGGGCTACATGCTCTATCTGTGTCATTGCCAGGCTTGAACGGGCAATCCAGTTTTACGAAACCCGACTTGACGAGCAAGTCGGGCCACCCAGCGAAGTCGCTGGAACCGTGTACCGCGTCAAGGTTTCGCGACGAGGCGGAAAAAGGTGACTGTTACCTTCTGTCCTCGGACAAGCATGTCCGGGCTACAAGACTATACGGCCAGTCACTCCACGGGAAATTCGATCGCCGCGATATGGCGTTGCTGTAAAACAACGTAGAGAAATCCGTTGGCATAAGTGATACCTTCATTCTGCTGCGACGGGTCAATCACCATCGTTTTGCATACCAGCCCGGTGTTTGTATCGATCTCATACACTTCGCCGTTCAATACACCTGAGGCGATCAGTTTATCGCCCGCCATCGCGAAATCGATAATGTTCGGAAGGTATTCGAACTCCTTGATAAAATGACCATCACTCAGGTCGATCTGTACGAAATCACCCCACCAAGCCATCGCCCACAGCGTGCCGTCGTCATAGGCGAGGGCATAGGGATGCAGGTACCGTTCCAGTTGCACTCCCGTGTTGACGGTGTCACCTGTGACGGGATCGAAGTTGTAAATGTTGGTGTCTAAGATCAGCCAATATTTGCCGCCGCCATAAGTCGCACCGGTGCCGGATTCGGAGCGGCAGGGAAACGGCGCGGGGATCACACTCAACGAATCGCCATCCATAGAAAGCCGGGTGATGTTCATGTTGTGCCGCTCGTCTACAAACACGAAGGACTGGCCATCCGTCATCATAGGTGTCAAGCCGAAATAGCCGTACTCGGCTGTGTCGATGTGGTCAATGGTCAGCGGAATCACCCAAGTGTCGACCGAGGTGTGGTCATTGGACCTGGTCAGTTCAAGACCGGTCGCGGTAAAACAAAGTGTGTTGTTGTTGTCGGTCAGAACATAGGCGTCACTATTGTCAAAATAGTTCAGGGATCCATCACCGTAGGAGACGTCAAAGGTGACATACCTGTTCACACCATATTTCGGAATGCGGACGAGAATGGATGCGGTGTTGTCTTCGTTAATCATCAGGTAGTAATAGGAGAGCCAGGTTTCCTGGACCAAGGGAGGATCATACTTCCACGTTCCGATCACGGGATCGCCTTCATCCACATCATCCCCAATCATGGAACAGCCGATCAGGGTAGTTAACAAGACGGGAAACAACAGAGCGACCTGGGCATATCTTCGCATTGTGGACCTCCTTTTCATCGCATGGATCAAATAATGGTTCTTCTCCCGCGTGCCAAAATTGCTAAGGAGAGGATGCTTAGGGTCCGGTAGTATTATCATTCACAAAGTAAAACTGCGATAATTCCGATAGCAACAGTGGGGGTTTATCCGACAAAGATTATTGCCATCTACTACTTTTACAGCAATTATTTTGGATTGTACATCTAGCTGAAAGCATATGTGTTTCATGGAATCTGGGATGGCGGCTGTACGAAACATTCGAGATTCAGGCCAGAAAATCGTAATAAATGAAAATGTTTTTATCAAAAGGTCCAGGTGGTTAACACGGTGAAAGAGTTCCTGTCGTAAAACGTTGTCCACAGGCAACACGCCAAATTTGGGTGGCTCGGGCTGTTACGCCGAAGGCGGATAAGAATCCCGGGTTTCCTATGGATAGTGGCTTTTACGTCAGATCCCCGTTTCCAGCCAAGGTTGGCAAGCGCAGACGACTCAACGGAACGAAGCGGGAAAAGAGGCTCTATCTGTGTCATTGCCCGGCTTGACCGGGCAATCCAGTTTTACGAGACGCGACTTGACGAGCAAGTAGGGCCGCCCAGCGAAGTCGCTGGAACCGTGTACCGCGTCAAGGTTTCGCGACGAGGAGGAAAAAGGTGACTGTTACCTTTTCTCCCCGGACAAGTATGTCCGGGCGACAAGGCCAGACCCGCATAAGAGACGAAAAAATGATGAGGGAAAAGGCTCTCCCGGGACTCCGGAGGAGTGTTGCGCTGTTTGGAAGGGTAGGCCTCCCCGCCTATATTTACGGGCTGTGATAAAGAAACGAGCATGATGGAGTAAGAAAATGGCACGCCGCTGTCAAGTAACGGGCAAAGGCCCACGTACAGGCAACAACGTCAGTCACGCACACAACGTTAGCAAGCGTCGCTGGCTGCCGAACCTTCAGACGAAGCGTTTCTACATCCCCGAGGAAAATCGGTGGGTCAAACTCCGTGTCTCCGCACACGGTCTCAAGACCATCGACAAGAAGGGGATCGGCGCTGTGGTCCGTGAACTGAGGGCGCAGGGGGAAAAGATCTAACGATCTACTCGTCCGTAAAGGACGCTGATGATGAACGATCTGCCCGCTCCGGTTTCCGGGGCGGGTTTTTTACTGGAGCAATCCAAGAGCGGAAGATGGAAAAGCGAACTGAATTCTTCGAGGCGCTTCAGGCGATGGAAGCCCTTGAACTCCGTGACCGCCTGGCCTTTGTCAATGCGATGGCCGGATTGAAACCGGGCTGTGGTGCCGGGTCCTATCCGCTCGCAGATGGCTGGCTGGTGGATGGCGGGTCGGAGGCGCCGCACCTCTCCGTGCTGATCGGAACGGGTGCCGGGAAAGCTCTGTCCGAACCCGAGCTGGACCAAGTTGAGGCGTTCTTCAACGGACGCCAGCGGACGGCGCGAGCATGGGTTACTCACGGAATAAATGACACCCTGCGGGAACAGCTTCTGGCTCACGGCTGGGAGGTGGAAGAGGAACACCCGCTCTGTCTTTATCTGCTGAAGCGGGGGGAGACGTTTCCCCTGCCGCCGGATGGGGTTACGGTGGGTCCGGTGAACGGGGAAGAACTTCAAACCTACTTGCAAGCCGCTGCCTGCTGCTGGCTGGGAATCGAGCATGCGGAACCTGACCAGCTCCTGATCGGGAAAGCCTTTTCCGCGAACCCTGGAACGACTGCCATTCTCGCTCGAGTGGAGGGCACTCCTGCGGCCACGGCGATGGTGTCTGTCGAAGGGGACTGCGCGGTCTTTCACGGCGGCTGTACCTTGCCCGGGTTCAGACGGCGCGGAGTACAGGCGGCGTTGATCCACGAACGGCTTCGGTATGCTCATGAAATGGGTTGCCGCTGGGCATGGGTTGCAGGCGTCAAAAATGGTCCGACGCAACGGAATGCAGAGCGACTCGGATTTGTGCGAGAGGGGTTTCGCGAAGTTCTTATAAAGACCTGATCAACGAAAGATCTCGCGACTCCTTGGATGCCGAGCTGGGGACGGTTATCTTTCTTTGCGCTGGAGCAGAAGACTCCGGCATGTTCTTTTCACATTTCGTGACGTTCAGGGGAATCCCGTGAAAATCGGGAGCGGCCCCCGCCACGGTAAGCGTGTACAATCGCAGCATTTGGCCACGGACGATGATTGATCCGGAGAAGGAATCCGGGTGGGCTCGTCTGGAAGGCGCTGCGAGAGGATGATACGCAAGCCCGGAGACCTGCGATCACGAACCTGCGGCAGCCACCGGGCGGGTTGGGATCAGCCGTGACAATGCCACTCAATCAGGAAGAGGAGAGGATACACTCTTTCGATGTGGTGGAGAACTCTGTCACACTCTCTGCTTTGTCATTACTCCTCCCGGTTTCGTGTTGTCGCGAAATCGGGAGGATTTCATGTCTCTGTATCAGACGGTTCAAAGGTGCGGGCTTGCCGTGCTTCTGTTCTGTGCAACTCAAAGCGGATATGCTGAATCGCCGTATCAGGCTCCTCTTTCAGGCAGGGTTTTGTCCAGCAAGGGCTTTCCGCTTGTCGGGGCGCATGTGATTCTGGATCATTCGGCGTTAGCTATGGACACGGATGTTGATGGCGGATTCGGTTTTCCCGGCGCGGCGCCAGGGAAACACCATCTATACATCACTTTTGAGGGATACGAATCCTGGCAGGGATGGGTCGAAGTCCGTAAAAGCAGTCAAGAATTGTTTTCCATTGTTTTACAGCCATCAGTTCCCGTGGGAAACGGGAGGTGGGCAAATCCCGCGAAACCGCCTCATGTGTGGTGATTTGGATACAGGCTTGTCTTCTGGTATCACGGGAGCCTTGTCCTGAAATCATTCGACGGGGCTCTCGAGACCCTACATCATTGTTTATTCATGCGTTATATCTCGCGTCATTTCTGGCACATGGGTTGCAATGATCTTCCGTGCAGGTGAACCGTGTTCAAGGAGGAAGAGATGGACGCCGTAGCAAAACAAAGAATTATCGCTTCGTTTCTGGCCGTATTGGTGTGGTGGGTAATTCTGGCTATTATAGTCATCCCGAAGGGATGAATTGTGTATATAGACTCAAATGTCAGGCCGGTGCGAGGACATGGAGAAGGGAGTTAAGGGTCATGAAAAAGTGGAAAAGCATTTTAGCGGTTGCTCTTATCGTGTTGCTTGTCGTTCCAACGATCACCTTCGCGAAAAAAAGTGATGACGATTATGAATGGAAAACGTGGAGAACTCGCAGAAGCCATGCAGGTTTCAGCGGTTTTGGTGGTTTCTCCTACACGATGCAACCCTATTCCTCGCCGATGTTGGACAACCTCGCCACATCCATGGGGCTTGATCCTCTGGATGAAAATCTGCAGGGCATGGGTGGCTGGGGCATGGGCCACATTGGCGGTGGATGGCGTCTTGGCGGTATGGGATATGGAGCCATAGCCAAAACTACTGGCGTTTTTCAGGATCCGAACACGAACGAGACCTACAATCGAAAAATAACCCTCGAGTATGGCCTCGGCGGATTCATGATCGAGTATTCACCGTGGATGATCGGGCCGGTCAACTTCGGTCTCGGTTCAACGCTTGGTTGGGGTGGGGTCACAATCCGGCTTCAGCAGGATGCAGGAGCATTTACCTGGAACGACTTGACCTCCCAGTACATCGGAAGCCCGAGCAACGGAGAAAACCTTACCACCGAGATCACACAGGACTTTGTCTTCGCGGAACCCTATGCCACCGCGCGGGTTCATATTCTCGACTGGATGGCGTTAAGTGCGACCGTGGGATATCACTTTGACAACCTGCGGGCCTCAGAATGGTTGTTTGCGGAAAACGAGCTTTCGGGTCTTGGCCCGGGACTGGATATGAACAACGTCTATTTCCGTGTTGGTATGATCTTCGGCGGATGACACAAGTTTGAGTAGAGACTCTCTCTCCTGCCCGGTGACGTTACACTGTCGCCGGGTCTTTTTTTTCGGGCCGAGGGTCAGTTGTAGATGAGGTGGACGAGTACCCGGCCAACCTGCTCGAGGGATTGCGCACTGCAGGCTGCCGGAGAATCCATCATCGTGTGCCAGTAGGGGTAATCAAAATCGATGAGGTCGACGATCTGAAATCCCGCCTTGAGCAATGGAACATGGTCATCATAAACCGCCTGCCCTGGTTGAGGGTCGAAAGCCCATGATCCAACCTCCTCGGCGACTCGAAAAATCTCCTCCGTCCATTCGCGAGCATAAACTAGGCTGAAATACTCCTGTTTGATCTGGAGGTCGCTGTCGCCGATCATATCCAGCAGAATCGCCTTTGCCGGAGCTGATCCTGCATAGTGTTTGGCGAAATGGGAACTGCCGATAGCCCAGCTCGCATTGTCACCTTCGATGCCTGCATCCTCAAGATCGAAAAGGACAATTTCCACTGTTATGGGGGGTGGGTTCTCCGCAAACAGGCGAGCCAGCTCCATCAGCACGGCAACACCGCTAGCTCCGTCATTCGCGCCGGGAATTGGCTGTGACCATTTCGAGGGATCAGGGTCGGAATCAGCCCATGGACGGCAATCATAATGAGCGCACAACAACATGTCGGGGATATGTTTACTGCCGAACCTGGCAATGATATTGACACCCTCTACCGAACGGAAGTCCGAGTCAGGGGTCGGATGCTGGGGAATAGCGGCGTGAAATTTCTGGTGCTTGACTGTGGCGCCGGATTCCTCGAACCATTCTGTGAACCATGCGACGGCATCGTCATGCGCTTTGGAGCCGGGAACTCTCGAGCCGAGTTTTACCTGTTCGTAGAGAATTGTGAACGCGGATTGACCATCAAAAACGGGTTTCGGAGGCTGCGCCATCAAGCAGTCGACGGACATTATAATGAGCCCTGCCCCGAGTAAAAGGCCAGCCAATGAGACTCTCTGAAACCCGGATAATGTCAATAACCGCATCATAAATGCCCCCCTAGGCTTTGCCGTGCTGTTTCATGATCTCCTTCCAGACGGCCTTGTCCAGCTCTTCGCTCTCGTCAACAAGCATCACAGGGATGCCGTCATCAATACGGTAGCGGCGGCGGGTCTCCGGGTCTGTACTGACCAGGGTTTCTCCATCGAGCACCAGGGGAGCGTGGCTTAGAGGGCAGACGAGGATATCCAGCAATTTAGGATCGACTGTCAAGGTTCAGTCCTCCAGTTGTGGGGGTGTTCCATGGTCCTGCAGGAACTGGGCCAGCCATCGCATGCGGCGTACAACCGTCTCCTGCCCAAGAGTAACCAGCAACTCGAAAAGGCTTGGGCCAACGCCCTGCCCGCTGACAGCGATACGGGTTGGATGAATCAACTTGCCTCCGCCCACTTCCATCTCTTCCGCAAGCGATCGCAGCGCCTCTTCAGCCGTCTCTTCGGTGAATTCCGACAGGGACTGATAACGCTCCGCGAGTTTCTCCAGATACTTGGGCGTGTTCTCATCTTTCAGCCGCTTCTTCGCGGCGTCTTTGTCAACGATGGTGTCCGGGTCGCGAAAAAAATAAAACCCGTAGTCGAGGATGTCTTCTGGAAAACGCGCACGGCTTTTCAGCAGGGCGATGGCGTTCATCAACTCTTTTTCCGATTCTGCGGGAATCGACCCCTCGGCAACACGGCGATCATATTCGTTCCGCAGCAGCCCGGCGATATCCTCGTCCTTCTTGCGTGAGAGGAATTCACCGTTCGCCCATTCCAGCTTCTGCTCGTCAAACACCGCGGACCGTTTGTTGATCCCGGATACATCAAAGACCTCGACCAGCTCGTCCAGCGTCAAATTCTCTCGCTCATCTTTTGGGTTCCAGCCGAGCATTGTGAGGAAACTGACAACAGCTTCAGGCAGGTAACCCTTGGCACGGTACTCGCTGATGGCGGTGGCGCCGTGACGCTTGGAAAGGCGTTTTTTGTCCGGCCCAAGGATAAGCGGCACATGGGCGAATTCCGGGGGAGTCCAACCGAGTGCCTCGTAAATCATGATCTGTTTTGGTGTGTTGGTGATGTGGTCATCACCTCGGATAACGTAGCTGACCTCCATATCATGGTCATCGACAACGACGGCCATCATATAGGTTGGGGTGCCATCGCTCCGCTGAATAATGAAATCTTCGACGGAAAAGTTGGGTGTCACAACATCGCCATGTACACCATCTACATAACGGGTGTCACCCTCCGGGATTTTCAGCCTGACTGCAAAAGAGTCGCCCGCCTCGGCTTTCTTTGCGGATACTGCCGGATCTATGTCGCGGTAGGGGCTGCGGAAGGCATTGTCGTCGCCCGCTTCCATCGCGCTTTTTTTCATCTCAGTCGCTTCCTCTGACGAGAGGAAGCAGCGGTAAGCCTTACCAGACGCAAGGAGAATATCAACGGCTTTGCGATGGTTTTCGAGGCGTGTGGACTGGTGTATCGGCTCCTCGTCCGCTTTCAATCCGAGCCATGCGAGGGATTCGATAATCTCCCGCTCGTATTCCGGTTTGCTCCTCTCGCGGTCGGTGTCCTCGATCCTCAGCAGGAACTGTCCGCCATGCCGTTTGGCGAGGAGATAATTGAAAATGGCGGTTCTGGCGCCGCCGATATGAAGGTTTCCCGTTGGGCTTGGTGCAAACCGTACCCGCAATTTGCCATCCATGATGCCTGTTCCATGTTGAATGTACCGTAAATCAGATTTTTCCGTGACAGCACGAAAATAAGGGGGATTCAACGATTTATCTACTGTGAAGATGTCTCCACTGTGACAGGGAATCGGCAGCGCTTTACATTGCAAGGGTAAGGTGCACGGGAATCTCAATGGGAGTGGGCGATGAAACGAGGATTGGTTTGGGGCCTGTTGCTGTTACTGGTGATCCTGCTGAGTGGAGTTGTATTTGTATGGTTGGGGGCGGACTGGAGGGCGCATTGGGGGGCAACAGCGGAAGAGGTCGCCATGCCGTTGCCCGGCGATGAGCTGGTGGAAAACCCTGTTGTGGTGACAACACGGGCGATAACGATCCATGCCGACCGGTCTGAAATTTGGCCGTGGCTGATACAGATGGGGCAAGACCGTGGCGGCTTCTATACTCACACCTTTTTCGAAAATGCCGTCGGGCTGCAGATTTACAACGCATGGAAGATTCAGCCGGAGTGGCAAGATGTATCCCTTGACGACCCCTTTTACCTGGCGAACACGGAGGGGTTCGGCAAGATGCGCGTCGCCATTTTAATCCCCGACAGCGCCTTTGTTGTGATGATGGATGACGTGCCGATGGACAGTGCAGAGGCTGGCAGCACCGATTCGGGCTGGACATTTGTCTGGGCCTTTACGCTGCATCCAGGATCACGGCCCGGGACTTCCAGGTTTGTGATTCGGGAGTCAGTGAAGGCGGCAGAAATAGAAGATGGTTTTGGGAGTCAAATGTTGGGTTTGGTGTCGTGGATCATGGAGAGCGGGACATTGCGCGGTGTGAAAATTCGTGCGGAGAAGATCAGGCAATAAGTTTTTTACGGCGCGATTATAGAGAGAGAAGCCGAAAAACATCAATAAATATGGGGCGTTCAGACAATTGAGGGTTGTCTTCTGGCAGGTTTAAATTCTGATCCTTTGCAAGATCTCTCGAAGCTCGGAAAGCATCATCGCTGTTGCCCCCCAAACTTTGTGCCCGCCCAACCAGAAAAAGGGAATGGTACTTGGTTTTCCAAAGAAACTCCGTGATTCCACATGCTCATTTTCCGGGTCGGCGAGCTCCTGAAGGTCGGCGATAAGGATTGCCTGAACCTCGCTGGGTTGAAGGCGATAGCTGGGAGATTCGTTGAGGAATGCGATTACGGGGGTGGCTGTGTATCCGCTGACGGGGATGGGCAACGGAGTCAGTTTTCCCAACACCTGAAGGTTTGTCGGATCAATTCCAATTTCCTCCTCAGCTTCGCGCAGAGCAGCATCTATGGAACGTTCCTTTGCTTCAAGCCGTCCGCCAGGCAGGCTGATCTGTCCCCCATGCGGGTATCCATCCTCCACACGGTGAATCAGCGGGAAATGCCAGTTACCCTCCTTCTCGTAGAGAGCGATCAACACCGCAGCCGGGATCATCTCGTAGGGTGGTTCAGGAGGTCTGGCGCTGGGAGCCATGCGAAACTGCACATCACGCCCCGGGAGAGTGTCCGCAAGGCTTGCTTTAAGTTGGTCGACAAGATGGTTTGTCTGCATGGCTCGAAACCGGTGTTTGTTGATTTTCGTTGCTCCAAAAGGTAGAGACTGAGTGTTGAATGTTGAAATGGGGAAAGGAGTGTTCGAGAGACGGATCGAACGGTTGTGCAGGGCGGATCGGGGGTACTGGTCAAGGATGAGTTAGCCTCTCTCCATACACAGGATATTATCCTCTTTTTTGTTATCTCAGAAACAGGGACAGTTTCCGATTGGTAAGTTTCCGAGAGAGCGGTGATTCGCCCAGCGTGGGTGGAGGAAATTTTCAGAAAATGGGGGGCGGTGATGTTGTGGGTCAAATGGGGTGACGAATACCTCACCGGGATCTTGGTTATAGATGAACAGCATGAAAAACTCGTAAATATGATTAACGATTTCGGGGCAAAGATGCTGGAGGGGCAGGGCGAGAAGGAGGTCATGCATCTTTTTCAGAAGATGGCGGAATATGTCGATTACCATTTCGGGACAGAAGAGAAGCTGATGGACAAGTACGCCTATCCGAACAAAGCTGAACACTGCGCCCAACACCACGAGTTTATAGGTAACCTTGCCTCGTACATTCTCGAGCACAATCAGGGGAAGCGGCTCCTTTCGCTGGAAGTGCATAAGTATCTGCGAGACTGGTTGGTGGATCACATACTCGACCACACCACAAAAGCAGACAGGCAACTAGCGAAATATCTCCTGCAGGAGGGGTACAAATAAGTCTCCCTCGTCCGTGCTCGAGTAAGGACAGTGGTTTGGAAAACAGGACTGCTCGATGCGGTACTATTCTCCGCTAAGGATATCCTGCACCCACGTCATATTCGCCATGCTCGCCGGAAAACCGAGCGTCGTAATGCCGAGGACAGCAGCGTGACGAATCTCGTCCGGGGTGATTTCCGCGTCAATCGCTTTGCGCACATGACTGTGAACGCCACCCTCGAGGCGGGCTCCCATAGCCATACCAAGCTTGACAAGAGTTCTTTCGCGTTCGTTCAGCGGTCCAGATCTATGAATCGCATGACCCAGTTCCCGGTACGCCTCGCCGATTTCCGTTTTGTCCTCAAGAAATTTCTTGTAAACCTTTGGTAGATCCATGCGGCCTCCTGTCGCCTTGCAGGTTTTCGTTGCCATTCATAATAGCTTTTACCCTGCTGAACGGCAAACAGGATGCTGGTTAGCTGGCAGCAAAACGGAGGACAACCCGCCACTTTCAGCACAGGATGTCCTCCGCAAAAGTTGTCCCATAAACGCTATTTGGATCGTCCTCCTGTTTTCATCGGGTCACCCTCATACCCCAGCGCTTTCCAGTCGAGACGGTCACCTCTGCCGTGACACTCGGTGCATTTAAGCGCCTTTTCCTTTGGGGCGATCATGTGGTTGATTGGCCAGTACATCTCGGTTTCCACAAAATCGACATTGCCGGAGTATTCCAATCCGGCCGCCTGCATTCCAATTTCTGCTGCACGGTTCCAATCAAACGTTTTCCAGTAACCCTCGGGACCGTAGAGGTGCGGAACGATCAGCATTCCGGTTTCGGGGTCATAGGGCTGTTTGCCGCGCATCACCTTGAAGGGTGTAATTTTTGCGCCGGGATCCTGAATGCCGCCCTTTGGGTGGTTAAGGGAGAGAACCCCTTCGCCGATCGACTCGCCCGGCAGGTAGACGTCCATGCTCCCGTTGAACCAGACGTATTCCGGCATGATGTCTTTGCCCCAGCGGAACTCGCCCTTCTTCTTGTCGTAGGTAGGCTTGCCGTTCTCATCTTCCGTGACTTCCCTGTCTTCCCCCGCTTTTGACCAGTCCCACCAGGTTTTGGTCGGCGTTCCACGAGCAAAAAGCGGAGCATGACAGGTTTCGCAGGCAACGGAGGCCATGTGGTCATTCAGTTTCTTCTTCGAGTGGATCTCGCCCTCGTGGCAGTTCGTACAGGAGATCAGATTTGCACCGGTCGCCATTGAACCGTGACTCGCACCACCAATCTTGTGGTTCACCGTCTCGTGGCAATCGACACACTGCATGTCCACCCCTCCCATATGGACGTCGAGATCGCGGGTTGCGTCATAGAGCGACTCATCCAGATCTCCGTGTTTAACGCCCGAACCTCCGCCTCCGTCGAAATGGCAGATTCCACAGTTACGGCGGGTCGGCTTACCCACATGACCCGCGACATCCGCAAGGTTGACTGTGCTGACCGGCATGCCTGCGCCAGTTGGGATTTTCCGATACGTGCCGGTGCCATCGTGGCAGACGAGGCAGTCAATGTTCTTCGGATCGGAGAAGTCGAAGCTGTCGTCCGCCCAACCATAGGAAATATGACAACTGGTACAACGCGGCCAGTTGGAGGTGACGGCTATGCAGTAATTGTTAATCAAGTTTTGCTTGCCGAGCTGGACTGTTTCGCCGTTCTCCGCCTGAAAGGGTTCACCCTGCCAGTTCCAGTGGCGGGTTTTGAGGATGTCGGTTCCAGCATCTTCATGACAACCAAGGCAGGTTTCGGTGATTTCCTGAGGGGTGCTGTAGTCCCCTTCGAAGTAAATGGTGTGGTCTTCAGCCAGGACTGTCGCTGCAGCGATCAGGAGCAGCAACAGTGTTACCGGCAAATGCTTCATCGCCGCCTCCACGTTGATGTTTTCCCCTGTCGCGCGGTGTGGAATTAAGATAATGTGGTAAACTGAAACAGTTTCCGATGGGTTGCGTAGCGTTCCGTAATTTTGTCGCGTGCCGACGACTAATGTAAGACAAAGCTACACAGCAAAGTACAATGGTCTCCGGTCCCCCGCATAATGGCTGACCGGGGTGTCATCTCTATCCTTATCTTACCTTTCGAGTTACCCGATCCCCCCACACAGAACAGAGGAGACTCAAGATGTATTTCCTCGCAGCAGTGGATGGCCCCACAGTTGACGACAAGATCAGCAAACGATTTGGATTCGCGGCATTTCATCTGGTCATTGACTCAGAGTCCTTCGAGATTGTCAAGCAGTTTGAAAGCAACCACGATATGCCTTCACACGGCCTCGACCGTTTTATCGGAACAAAGATAGACGGCGTAATCAGCGGTAATGTCGGTCCATCAGCTTTTCAGGACATCAATGGACGAAACCTTCCTGTGTACATCATTCGTAGCGCGACCGCCAAGGAGGCAATCCAAAAGATCTTGGATGGCGAGGTGGAACCCGCGACTGCGCCTTCGATGAAGCACTCGGTTAATCATCCCAGCCACGATCATAACTATGGTCATGGTGGAGGTCATAGCAAAGGTCAAGGTTACGGCCAAGGTCATGGACAGGGTCGCGGCCAAGGTGGTGGTCACGGACACCGTCGGTGAACATTAAATGTTGAAGGACATTCCTCTTTGCATGACGACCAGGAACGCTTCGTGCAGGAGAAGGAGTATCCCAAAGACAGCAGCTACTCCATACCAACCGATTGAAAATACCGGGAGCAGCGCCCAGCCAACCATGGCGGACGAAAACACCTCCACGACCATGATTTGATGCCTTGTTGTCGAAAGCCTCGGGGCGATCTGTTTCTGTTTCGATCCCTTCCGGTACTCCTTGAACGTTGTCAACAACCCATGCAGCACCTCATCGTTGCCGAGCAGGAGCTCATGGATCCTGTAGATCACTCGCATATCACGAATAATTCGTTCCTTGTAACGAACCGCGACTCGCACGTAGAGCAGGCCGCTGATCAGAACAAAGATTGAAACAGGCAGAGCCGGGAGTAGATTGCCGGGATGAAGAGCGATTATGAGTGTTGCAGCGCCGGCAAAGAGCAGGAAGAAGAGCAAAAAGGCAAGGCGGGCGGAGCTGTGATGCTGGATGTTCTGCCAGGATGATTCCAGCAAATGGATGAGGGTAGCCTCATTCTTTGCGGCTTCAGAGTTCTCTTCCATTAAACCTCCACAAAACAGGTGGACTGGAGAGCGAAGGGTTTTTCGTGATGGAAAGGTACGGTTTTTATTCGGTCAGGTCGAGGATGTATTCGATACGGACGCGTGTGTCTTTGCTGAGGTCTACGGTTATCGGTTGCTCGAGACGTTGGCGGAGACCATAGAGGAGTGTGATGACCGGGCGGTGCAGATTCATAGGATTCATTTTCGCCACAACACCACGAAGACCAACCATTCCCACCTGAGTGGCATCTGAAACGCGGACCAGAGAACCGACCGGATAGACGTTGATCACCTCGAGAGCTTCGTTGGTTATGTGTTCGTTAAACCATTTTGGTGTTGCTTCGATCAACTTCTTCACCGCTTCCGGAGGAGTCATCTGCTCGTATTCCACTCGACCTGAAACGAGATTATCGAAGTAGTTCGCCGCCGAGATAATCTCTGCAAAACGGTGAATCGATCCGCGAGGACGGAGTTTCGAGGTCGGAGGGAGATTGCTGCCAGGAAGTTTTTCCGGGAATCCAGTGCCATCCTGCTTTTCGTGATGCTGCATCACTCCCATGGTGATATGGGTGTTGATGTTGATATCCTGATCGAGTAGAACGGTGGACATCTGGGGGTGCATCGAATAGGAAATCAGCAGTTCCTCGGAATAGTCCTTCGGATGGACTTCGTTCAATTTTGGGTCGAGGCGTAGCTTGCCTATATCGTGCAGGAGTGCAGATTTGCCGAGCCAGAGCAGTTCCTGCTTGCTCATGCGAAAACGCCAGCCAATCAGCAAAGCCAGAATCGCAACGTTTGTCGAGTGGTGGATCAGTTGGTTCTTGGAGGGGTAGACGCCGGGATAATAAACCGGTCTACGATGATACATCAGTTCTTTCAGCAGATTCTCGACGGCAACTTCCACCATCCGCTGGACTTCGTTGGCGTTCAGCTGCCCCTCTTTGCGCTCCTTCATCATCTCCCGGACACTTTTAGCGTCCATATCGCGGTGTTGATAAGCGGCAAAGGCCTCGAGTGCGCCAGTTACCTCCTGGCGAACACGTACGCCGATCAACTCGTCTACCTTGATCTCCTCGGTCCCCGTCTCTTTTATCAGGATGTGAGGATAATCTTCCATGCGGATGCGGCGGATGGCTTCGGGGGTGAGTTTTGCGCCGGCGGCGAGTAATTTGCGATAACGTCCATCGTAGATCGGTCTGGCAACGATCATATCGGGTTTGATCTTGTCGACAGGACATTGACGCATGTTTCGTGCCAGCCTCTAAACTGCTGTTATTGTATCGGGAACGGTCTCTTGCCGCTATCAGGATTATCGAATAAAATGCGGCAATCACGCGAATATAGTAAATGCATCCGGGAGGGGTGAGAGGTGTCTTTGGGTTTTCATTTATTTGGAGACGAAATATCAATTTTTAGTCTGAAAACCCTTGCCGAAAAATGGCTAGAATAGTCTTACGGATCATGCCGGGCTCGGCGAGAGCGATAGCGTAATGGAGGTTTGCACACCCGGTGGATGACGTTTATCTTTGGTTTCCGTCCGACGATAGGATGGATGCAGAAAACGATTTGCAGTCTCCGGGGAGGTGGCCGAGTGGCTGAAGGCGCTCGCCTGCTAAGCGAGTATGCGGCGTTGAACCGCATCGAGGGTTCGAATCCCTCCCTCTCCGCATCATAAGTGACCCCGGTGTGATACGCCGGGGTTGTTTTTTTTGCATGGATTTTACCGCTACGCCTTGAGAAAAAGCCCGAATTGTGTAACCGTTTTACCCGTTATTATGTCCAAAGAGCGAGCCGGTTTGTCTCGGGGGGCCTGCGAACAGGAGGCAAATCTATGCGGACCCTGAAGATCATGTGGCGTCAAATGCGCCGAAACGGGCTAATGACGGTTGTGAACTTGGTTGGTTTGACGGTTGCCATCTCCATTATTCTGCTTCTGGGACTTCTGGTCCTGCATGAAACCACCTTCGACCGTTCAATCCCAAACTCGGACCGTCTCGTCCTCATTGGCAGTTATGTAAAAAAAGCAAATGGCCAGGAGCTGAAATGGCCAATTCTCAGTGCGGGCGTTCCTGTTGATCTGAAACGGGAGATTCCCGGTCTGGAAAGCTATACCCGGTTGTCCGGAAGATGGAACTCCCCGATTGCCATGACCAAAGATGACCGCCTAGTGAATGCGAACGGGCAGTTGTATGTCGATTCAACGTTCTTTAAAACAACTGGAATCGAGCTTGCCCAGGGCGATCCCAACGAAGCACTGGTCAGACCCCATTCAGTAGTAATCACGCGGAGCATGTCCAGACGACTTTTCGGTGACGAAGACCCGATGGGGAAGGAATGCGTGATGAGGGGAGATCGCCCGGTAACGGTCACCGGTGTGATCGAAGAGATGCCCGCTCCGAGCATGTTCAGCAACGTTGATGTTCTCGCCTCGTGGACAACGCGCCAGATCGAGGATAGTCCCGAATGGTTCAGTCAGATTAATTATTATACGCTGTTCAAAATGGGTGAGGGAACAACCTTCGAGAACTTCAGCGCCTCAGTCATAGCCGCGATGGATCGATATAGAGAACAGGCGTCGTTCCAGTCGGGCGATTTTCTGGAGCTCACCACTATCCGGCTAAGAAATATCCATCTCTTTGGAGATTATGACTTCTTTGCTACAGGTTCAGGCCGATTCCTCTTCGTTCTCCAGTTTATCATCATCGGTGTGATTCTGTTGCTGATTGCCTCGTTCAACTATGTCAATCTGACTACAGCCCAAAGCATCAGGCGAGGCCTTTTCGTTGGGGTTGCAAAGACTCTTGGGGCCAGCCGAATGGTGCTAGCGAGGCAGTTTGTTCTGGAGGCGGTCGTGCTGACAGTGGCCTCAATGATCGCCGGAGTGCTACTGGCGTGGCTGCTTCTGCCCATGTTCAGCAACCTGGTGGAGGTTCAGGTCGCGGATGTTTTGCACCAGTACCCGCATATTCCCTGGCTTATTCTACCTTGCGGCATTGTCTTCAGCATTCTTCTTGGCTTATTTCCTGCGCTATCGCTTTCTCGTGTCCGACCCATGTTCGCCCTCAAGGGGCAATCTGGATCGGGTTGTAGCAGGGCGAAACTCAGGCAGGCGCTGGTCGTGGTCCAGTTTGCCCTCGCGACAGGTTTGATCGTGTCGAGTCTCGTGGTGCTTCGCCAGATGCATTTCATACGTACGGCAGATATCGGATTTGACCGCGAGAATGTGATGACCGTACGACTCGGGAATTGGGACCTGATGACTTCCTACAAAACCCTATACGATGAGATGCGCCAGAAGCCCTATGTGATCAGCAGCAGCACCGCAGACCAATTGCCTATTCACTATGGCAACGTAAGTTCCTATTACCTGGAGGGAGCCAGTCCCGATGAAGGCGTCATCATGTCGCAAAGATGCGTGGATCATGAGTATCTGAAAACCCTCGGCATCCATCTGCTGCAGGGGAGAAATTTTGATCCTGATCGCTCCCTCGACAGTCTGAATGCGGTGCTTATCAACCAGGCCACCGCCAAAGCCTTCGGCATCGAGAATGATCCCGTAGGCAAAACCTTCAAATCGATCTACTATTACAAAACCGAGCAGCGTGGAGTGGCCGAGATCATCGGCGTTGTGGATGACTACAACTATCAATCGATGCGCGAGAAGGTGCAACCTCTCTTTCTGCGGCTCTACGGCGGGTTTCCACCTTGGTTGATCTTCCGTTTGCAAGCGGGCACAGAACCGCAGGCGATCGCCGACCTTGAGGCCCTCTGGAAGGAGTTCGCACCTGGTGTTGCTCCGGACTACTCTTTCCTCGACGACCGGTTCAACAACCTCTATCAGACAGAGGAACGTTTGGGCCAGCTTTTCCGACTTTTCACGCTGATTTCCATCATGGTAGCGGGAATGGGATTGTTTGCAATGTCCGCATTTGTCGCGGAGCGAAGGACGAAGGAGATCGGCGTGCGAAAGGTGCTTGGGGCACAGATCCCGCAGGTTGTCAACCTGCTGGTGAAGGACTTCCTCAAGCTGGTGGTGGTGGCTAACCTGATTGCGGTGCCCATTTCATGGTGGCTGATGAGACAGTGGCTGGATGGGTTCGCCTTCCGGACGAATCTCAGCTGGTGGCTTTTCGCGGCGACGTTCGGGTTATCTGTGGTTATCGCACTCGCCGCAGTCAGCGTACACGCCGTTCGCGCCTCGTTGACCAACCCGGTGAACGTACTCCGTGACGAATAGCGTTCATGGGCTTATGTCTATTGTTCAACCCATTCGATGTGACCCCGGTGTGATACGCCGGGGTTGTCTGTTGCCATCAATTTCCGCCATCGAGTCGTGATTATCCGTTACCCTGTTCCTATCTTAGTTCAGCCGGAACAAGGGGTGGTCCGGCCAAAATTGAGAGGTTCCTTGATGGTACCGATTTCTGTAGCGATGATTGCCCGCAACGAAGAGAAGAAACTTCCCCAAACGCTGGAAAGCCTCGGTTGGGTAGACCAGATCGTTTTTATCGATTGTGAATCGAGCGACAACACAGCAAAAATCGCTGCTAAGGCAGGGACGGAAGTGTACCATGAGCCCAACCGGCAGAATTTGAATATCAACAAGAACATTGCGCTACAAAAATGCCGCAACGACTGGGTGCTGGTTCTGGATGCAGACGAAGAGGTGTCGCTGGAACTTGCGGATGAGATTTCGAGGATTGTCGAACACCCCGAATGCAGCGGGTACTACATTCCCCGGCGCAACCAGATTCTGGGACGTTGGGTGAAGCATGGTGGGCAATATCCGGACCTTCAACTTAGACTGGTGCGGAAGTCCGCCGCCCGTTTTCCCGAGAAACATATCCACGAGCGAATGCAGATTGACGGCAAACTGGGCAGGCTGAGCCAGCCACTGCACCACTATACCTATTTGACCCTCTCCGAGATGATTCACAAGGGCCTTTTCAATACGGAATTTGAGGCGTTCTACCTCAGCGAGCGTGTAGAACGGTTTGATGCCTGTACGCTGTTCACAAATGTCCTCATCCGGCCCTGGGCGAGGTTTCTGCGCCGGTACATTTTCAGGGGCGGTTTTCTGGATGGGGTTCCGGGTCTCGCCATTGCCTTCATGGATGCGCTCAACAATGTGCTTCGCTGGCTCCGGGCGTGGGAAATTCGTACCCGCGCCGAGACTGGTGAACCTATTGATTTAAAAGTCAGATACACATCAACCAAAAACGGGAGGTAGCCATGCGTTCCGTGGAAATCAGGCGCATCCCGCTGTGGCCGATCGCCAAGATCGGATTTATCGTCTCCTTCATCGTCATGTTCATCATCATGCTCCTCTACACGAGCCTCTTTGCCTCGCTGATTGGCTCCGCGCTCTCCATGCTGGGTGGATCGGATGTGGGAATGCCGGGGACGATTGGCGGATTTGCACTTGTCGTATTGGGTATCTTCACCGCTTTTGTGATGTCCATCATCCAGACGCTGATCATGTTGCTGGTTGTGGTGATCTACAACGTCATCGCGAACGGAATGGGTGGAATCATGCTGGAGCTGCGTGACTGGGATCTGCCCGAAGCTGTGGTGGTGTCCGAGGACGAGCTGCATGAACCCGAAACCATACCGGATGGAGAAGGCGGCGACCCGTCCGAATTCTGAAAGTCGGGGTTTGGATTTCGGAGGATCCAGCCGTCTGAAACGGGTGGAGCGGGAAGGGTATGTGATTGGCCGGAAAAGTCCTCGTCCATCTTTGATTAATCACAACGTGCCAGCAGAAACGTGGCACAACAACCCCGGTGTGTCTTGTAACATTTACACCTCCGACGGAGTCCTATTACTGCTTGAGCCGATCCACCGCGATTAACTGCATCGCAGTATGTTCCGGAGGATGACATGAGAATTGTTCGACTGGTTTTTCGCCAGGCAAAGCGAAACAGCCTGATGACGGCTGTGAACCTGGTTGGATTAACGGTCACCACGGTTGTTCTCCTCCTGCTTGGCCTGCTTGTTCTCCATGAAGTGACCTATGATCGTCCGATCCCTAATTCAGAGCAACTGGTCCTCATCGGAAGCCATGGACAACGGTCCAACGGGCAGGAATACCGCTGGCCCATTATCTCCGCACCAGTGCCTGTTGATCTTGCCGACCAGATCGCGGGAATTGACTCCTATGTGCGGTTAAATGGCAACTGGGAACGCGAAGAGGCGTTGACCCGGCCCGAGATACAGATTACCACCAAGGGCGTTTTTTCTGCCGACTCAAGCTTTTTTGAGGTCACCGGTGTGCAGTTAAGCCAAGGTGATCCGAGGACTGCGCTGGTTCAGTCGGGGAGTGCTGTCATCACCCGGGCGCTGTCTCGCCAGATGTTTGGGGACAGTGATCCTATGGGTGAGAGCTTCATGTACCGGGGCAACACTCCAGTGACAGTAACAGGTGTGATCGAAGAGATGCCGGCCCCTAGCATGCTGGCCGACATCAGCATGCTCGTCTCGTGGACGACCATTCCCCGACGTGAAATTCGACGGTGGAACAACCAGATCAACTATTACTGCCTTGTTAAACTACAAGAGGGGGTGACAGTCTCCTCGATACGTCAAGCTGTGGATGATGCGACTGATCGTCATTTCGGTGAAGATGGTCTAGGCCCCGGATACACGTTCACTATAACCCTCACTCCGCTACGAAGGGTTCACCTCTTTGGCGATTATGATCCCTTCCCGATTCAGGCGGGCCGACTCGGATTTGTGCTTCAATTCGTCGCAATCGGACTGTTCCTGCTGCTTATCGCGACACTCAATTTCATCAATCTGACTACTGCGCAATCGCTCCGTCGCGGTTTGTACGTAGGCGTTTCGAAAACTCTCGGCGCCTCCCGAAGCATTCTGATGCGGCAATTCATCACCGAGACCCTGATGCTGGTTTTGCTCTCGGTTTTGAGTGGAACGCTGATCGCCGCTGCCTTGATGCCTGCATTCAGCAACCTTGTTGACGTCGAGGTTGGCCGGGTCGTTCACGGCTTCGGGTTGCTCCTGGCTATATCGCTGCTGGTGGGGGCGGTTTACGGACTCTTTCTCGGTGTGGTCCCGGCGTGGCTGCTCTCCGGGGTTAACCCCTTGCGAGGGATGAAGGGGACGATAAAATCTGGCCGGGGAGGAGCCCGGTTACGTGGCTCACTCGTGATGCTTCAGTTTGCTGTGGCTACGGGATTGATCATCTCCAGCATGGTCGTGCTCCGTCAGATCAAATACATCCGAACCGCTGACATTGGCTACAACCGTGAAAATGTGTTGGCGGTCCGCCTCGGCAACTGGGATCTGATGACCTCCTATCAGGCGATTTTTAACCAGTACAAGAACCACCCCTATATTATCAACGCCAGCACTGCCGACCACCTGCCGATTCAGTCCGGCAACACAAGCAGCTTCCATCTCCCCGGAGCTCCCGAGGAAGAGCGAGTGTACCTGTCGGAGCGGTGTGTTGATCACAACTACCTCGAGACCCTCGGGATGCATCTGATTTCGGGCCGCAATTTTGATCCCGAGCGGTCACTCGACAGTACTCAGGCGGTGATTGTCAACGAAGCCGCCGCAAAGGCACTCGGTTTTGTCGGCGATCCGGTCGGACAGACTTTCGAGTCCATTTACGATTACAGCACTCAAACTCCGATTGATGCGGAGATCATTGGTGTGGTGGAGAACTACCAGTCGAGATCCATGCGTGATGGCATCGATCCACTATTCCTCCGCATTTATGCCGGCTTCCCCCCGTGGATGATATTCCGTCTCCAGTCCGGGAGCGAGGCGCAGGCCATCTCCGACATTGAAGCGCTCTGGGCGGAGTTCGCGCCGGGTGTTCCCGTTCAGTATTCGTTCCTGGATGAACGGTTCGATGCGTTGTACCGAAACGAAGCACGGCTCAGCGCACTGTTCCGCCTCTTCACTGGTGTGTCGATCATTGTGGCGGGTCTTGGCCTGTTTGCCCTCTCCGCCTTTGTTGCTGAGCGGAGGACCAAGGAGATCGGGGTGCGCAAGGTGCTCGGTGCACGAATTCCGCAGATCGTATCGATGCTGGTCAGCGAGTTCCTGCGGCTCGTTATTATCGCCAATCTCGTCGCGTGGCCCGTGTCCTGGTGGTTGATGAATAAATGGTTGCAGGGGTATGCATTCCGTACCAATGTGAGCTGGCACCTGTTCGCCACGACCTTTGCGCTGTCGGTGGTGATCGCGCTTGTGACCGTAAGTATTCACGCAGTAAGGGCGTCGCTGACAAATCCGGTCAATGCGCTGCGGGACGAGTAGACTGCCAAATACACCAATATTTGTAAGTGAACACTTTTTTGCCGGTATGACCGCGAATCCCTTGCGCGGCGCACCGGCTTTTCATTTGATTCTGAATAGTATGTTTCGCTGCACAGCCCACGACGTTTCAGCAGTCAAACTGAATTGGGGGATTCATGCAGAAGGCACGTGTTGGTTTCGTCATCATCGCGAATGCGATTGTCTGGGGCGCGGTCATTATCGGTTGCTCGCTCGCCCTCAAGGGGACCGGGATGTATCACGAAATCCAGTACTATCTCAGCACTGGCGCGGCGGTGACAACGTTGATCATTTTCGGGGGAGTGTTCCCGCTGAAAAAGAAAGAAGAAGAGGCAGACGGCCCCGAGCAGAAAGGGTAGAAGAGGTACCTTTACTGCCCGCCCTCAATTGACGAAAGTGATAACGATCTAATCAGAGACTCGGTGCTGAAGTCCGTTCCCGTCAGGGTCTGGATTCAGTACCTTGTCGTTTCACGCAGGCATGGTTGCGCGGCAGCTGCGGACCAACCCGCTCCCATCAACCGCCACGACCGACCCTTTGAAGGCGGACTGTGGCAGACGCAGGAAAACCACCGTGAACGAAAACAGCAGCAACTCCTCCGCTCCCGAAACCTCGGGACTGGACTTCATTCGCAAATTCGTCGCTGAAGACATCGCCTCGGGCAAACACAAGCAAATCGTTACCCGGTTTCCGCCCGAACCGAACGGCTACCTCCACATCGGCCATTCCAAGGCGATCACCATCTCCTTCTCCATTGCGCAGGAGTACGGCGGCTACACCAACCTCCGTTTCGACGACACCAATCCGGCGAAAGAGGAGGTGGAATACATCGAGTCGATCAAAAAGGACATCGAGTGGCTCGGGTTCAAATGGAAGAACCTCTACCACGCCTCCGACTATTTCGAACAGCTCTACGACTGGGCGACAGACCTGATCAAGGCGGGGCTCGCCTATGTCTGCGACCTCTCCGGCGATGAACTTCGCAAAACGCGCGGAACGCTGACCGAGCCGGGGACGGAATCCCCTTTCCGTGAACGGTCCGTAGGGGAGAACCTCGACCTGTTCAAACGGATGCGCGCCGGAGAATTCCCGGATGGTAGCCGGACGCTTCGCGCCAAAGTCGATATGACCCATCCAAACCTGAACATGCGCGACCCGGTGATGTACCGCATCCTGCACAAGACTCACCCGCACCGTGGGGATGACTGGTGCATCTACCCGACCTACGACTGGACGCATGGGCAGTCCGACTCCATCGAAAACATCACCCACTCCCTCTGTTCGCTGGAGTTCGAGGCGCACCGTCCGCTCTATGACTGGTTCATCGACCGGCTGATTGAAATTCGGGGTGTTCACAAACCCCGGCAAATCGAGTTTGCAAGGCTGGAGCTGACCTATACGGTGATGTCCAAACGCCGCCTGCTAACTCTTGTCAAGGACCATCACGTGCGTGGCTGGGATGACCCGCGAATGCCCACCCTCTCCGGTTACCGTCGGCGTGGAGTGCCGCCCGAGGCGATACGGCTGTTTATCAATCGAGTCGGCGTTGCCAAGGCGAACTCGAACGTGGATATCGCCCAACTCGAGCACGCGATCCGGGAGACGCTCAACAAGACGGCTCCGCGGCGCATGGCTGTGCTGAACCCGCTCAAGGTGGTGATCACCAACTACCCGGAGGGGCAGGAGGAATTCCTCGAGGCGATCAACAACCCCGAGGACGAGAACGCCGGGAAACGCAAGGTGCCGTTCAGCGGCGAGCTTTACATCGAGCGGGATGACTTCATGGAAGAGCCGCCGAAGAAATTCTTCCGCCTCTCGCCCGGGACAGAGGTTCGTTTGCGCTACGCCTACTTCATCACCTGTGACGAGGTGGTCAAGGATGAAAAGGGCGAGGTGGTGGAACTGCGCTGTTCCTACGATCCGGCGACACGAGGTGGGGATGCTCCCGATGGGCGCAAGGTGAAGGGGACGCTGCACTGGGTTTCCGCGAAACACGCCGTGGATGCAGAGGTGCGCCTTTACGAGCACCTCTTCAGCCAACCCAACCCGGACGCCGATCCCATCGAGGGTGATAGCGGCAGCTCGGTGAAAATTTCGGATGTGGACGAAGTGGCTGCGGAAGAGGCGGGAGTAGGTACGCTGGAGGCGGTTTCCGAGGAGGAGGCGCCCAACTGGTTGAAGAACATCAACCCGCAAAGTGAGCAGATCCTGAACGGGGCAAAACTGGAGCCGTCATTGATGGAGGAGCCGGTCGGCTTTGTCTGCCAGTTTGAGCGGACGGGGTATTTCTGCATCGACACGGATTCCGACCCGTTGATCAACGGCGACATCGCCAGCGCGCACGCCCTCTCGAAGAGCAACCCGGAGACGACCATGGGCTGTTGCCGCAAACTGGTCTTCAACAGAACGGCGACGCTCAGAGATACGTGGGCGAAAGTACGAAAGCAGGGTTGAAGATTTGGTAAGGGTGTCATTGCGAGAGGCGCGGATGCGACTCGAAGCAATCTCGTAGTTCAGGCCGCAAGCTGGTCTTCAACCGCACCGCCACCTTACGCGACACCTGGGCGAAGGTGCAGGCTAAAAACTAGCTGATTCTTTTAGCTTTAATATGTGAAAGCCGGGTTAATTAAGCCCGGCTTTTTTATTTCAGCAATATTACTCAAGCATAGAAACCTATAGCATTGGCTTCAGGAGTTTTCTTAGATTCTGCCACTATGGTAACTGACCACGTTACTGATTCCAGAACAGCTTCATGGGCTCTTTGGCCAAACGAGTCCCAGAGATCTCTCTCGATTGAACACCTTATTGATCAAGCATTTAAGGACTACCTGTTTTATCCCGAACCAGAATGGGCACATTTTGGATATCGACCTCCTGAAAATTATCCTTTGCTCAGTGCTTGGCGAGATTCCGAGGGAAAAGTATTTCTATTTCTACTGGATCATACAACACAACGTCCTATAAATAGCCCGCGTCAACTACTATTATACGTTTCGGGAAAGACTCATCAGGTGGATTCTATTGAGAAAATCATTCTCTCTTTAAAAACCTATTTGACAAAACTGGAGAGAAAAGAATTGCGGGAAAAGAATATTGATAATCGTTTGGATAGTAAAAAAGGAAAGAATTCCGTACAAAAATTATTGGGGTTAATAGGCTTATTCACAGCCATTATTAACGGTTTTTCACTATATTTGCGAAATATACCAGTTCCCTCGTTTTCTGTTAATGTTTTGAATAAAGTTTACGAGTTGTTATTAAGCGTAATTCACATATCATCACTAATTTTGTTGTTATTAACAATACTGTTGTGCATCTTTTACGTTTTGCAGTACGGTTTCCTTTTGTTAAGGAGGCTTTAGTAATGGCTAAAAAAAGAGAACACAAAAAGATGTTATTCTATAGCTTTTGAAGCGAATAATAGATGTTATTGTTTCAATTACAATATTTGTTATAATTTTACCTACATTTGTTGTAATAATGATAAGCGTAAAAAGAGATAGTCCTGGAAATGTTTTAATTAAACAGAGAAGAATAGGATTGGATGGCAAAGAGTTTACATATTACAAGTTTAGAACGATGTTAATGGATGCTCCAGAGGTTGGAACTGATGCGGTGTTTAACTTAAGCGATGATAAAAGGGTTACAAGGTTTGGTAGATTTTTACGCTATACTGCCCTTGATGAGATCCCAGCAATTATAAATGTAATTAAGGGAGACTTAAGTTTAGTTGGTCCAAGGCCATCCTTTATTTATGAGTATAAATTATACAACGAGGAGCAAAAGAGAAGATATAGTGTAAAACCAGGAATAACTGGTTATTGGCAAACATATGGAAGAGAAAACAAAATATTTACATTAGATGAAATAAATAAGATAGATTTGGAATATATTGATAAAAGGTCGCTGTGGTTAGACTTTAAAATTTTGTTTAAGACATTTATGATGGGTCTAAAAAAGGAAAATGCGTACTAGCTTTAAGTCTACAAAGTAACGTAGTAACGTAGGTCGGGTTCTCCGAACCCGGCTTTTTAATGTCTTTTAATCTTCGGAATAGAGAGAGTATTACCATTTCAATAAAATGAGTTGAAACACAAATCCTGTGGATGACCAAGCACAGAACGATTTGCAGAATGGCAAATAATCAAATCCAGAAGCCGGATTCGGAGAATCCGGCAAGATTACGCCAAGCAAAGCCGGGGTTGGAGAACACGGCCTACTCCGAGTACCCTGTAAATGTATTGCGCAGTCTGTATCTTCTCCCCTGAGCCGACAATAACTGTTTCTCACGCGGACCAGCCGGGAGGCATGTCATGTTCAAACCGACTCTGCGTTTTTCTCTGACCACACTTCTTTTCCTGTTGTTCCTGACTGCCGCCGCCTGTGCTGGTGACGATGGGGATGTTGCCACAAAAGCCAAAGCGGGCGATCCACAGCTCGCCGAGCGGGCGAGTGATGCCTATCAGTCCGGCGATTACCACACCTCCGCGGAACTCTACGCGCGCTGCGTTGAAGCGGACCCCGGTAACGCAACCGCATGGTACAACTACGCCTGTACGCTCGTTCTCGCCGGGTATCCGGAGCTTGGACTCAGCGCACTGGAGAATGCCGAAGCCGCCGGGTTCAACAACGCACGCCACACATCCTCGGACCCCGACCTCGAGCCGCTTCGCGAGATGGAAAAATTCAAGCAGATCATCGCCCGCATGCAGGAGAGTCTGGACAAGGTCCAGGCTGATGCTTCGAATATTTTCTACTACAAACAACAGCGGCTAGGCCGTTACCAGCTCCATCTGCCGGAGGGGTATGACCTCGAGGGCGGGGAGAAACTGCCGCTGCTGATGTTCCTGCACGGCCGAACCCGGATTCCCGACGATGCGATGGATGTCGCAGAGCTGTTTACCGCAGCGGGGTTCGCGGTGATCCTCCCGGAGGCGCCCTACCCGATCATCCACACTCGAGGCGGACTGGAGTACTGGCCGACCGATCGAAGTGCGGCGGGAGAGGTGGATGGCGAGAGGGTGTTTTATGCGGCGCGGGAGCTGATGCTGAACGATGTATCGCTGATCCTGCAGGATGCAAAAACGCGTGTCCGCCTCGACGAGGAGAAGATGATCCTCAGCGGATTTTCCATGGGCGCAACGGTCGCCTGGTTTGAGCTGTTGAAATTCCCGGAGCCGTGGCTTGCGGCGATTCCGGTAGGCGCCGGTCTGCCGCGAGTACCGGAGGGTGAGCCTGTCGTTGATCGCCTGAAACGATTTGGCGAACAGGGCGGACACCTCCTGATCCTGAAGGGAATGCAGGACAATCCCCGTCTGGCAGAGATAGCAGACAGCACCGCGCGGAGCGATGGCGTTCAGGATGTGACGTTGAAACTCTATGAAAACACCGCCCACGTCCTGACCGACGAGATGCTTGACGACATGCTCAAATGGGCAAAGCGCACTGTCCTTGCGGATTAATTCCGGAGCGGCGGAACCTTTCAAACCGGGTTGGCGATCAAACAAGAGATTTTGACTTGATGGGGCGGGAGATTTCTTCTGCCCCCTTTTTGTTTTATTTAATGGTAGGCGTTGTTAACATGCGTCGATAGCCAGTTCCTGCTTCCACTTCGGCTCTCCATCAAAAGTGTTTTCGCAGAGGAGGAGGAGATGAATAAACCGGTTAAATCCATCCTTTACTGGTCACCTAGAATTCTTGGCATCCTGTTCTCGCTGTTCCTCGTTGTCTTCTCCTTCGATGTTTTCGGCACAGGAGCGGGATTCTGGGCAACAGCAGCCGGGTTTTTAATCCACAACATTCCGACCTTTTTCCTTTTGCTGGTCTTGTGGCTTACCTGGCGGCGCGAGTGGATCGGCGGGGTGGTGTTCATCATGCTGGGAATCGCCTACATCCTGGCGACAATCGGGAGAATGCCGCTCGTTGCCTATTTCGCCATCTCCGGCCCGCTTTTCCTGATAGGAATCCTTTTCCTGCTTAATTGGTTCACAAAGGTCGATCCAGACGCACCGAAGGGAGATGAGGTCCAGCCGGAGCAACCGGAAGAACAGGAAATCCAGCACCAAGAAGGCGAATAACTCCTTTTTCCCCCGGGACACGATAGTCCCGGGCTACTCGTTGAAAACGTTAAACAACAGGATGGTGAGGAATAATGGGCGAACCTGAATCCGAGGGGATTGAGCTGCGAGAAGTGCGGGATGACGATCTCGATATCTTTTTCGAATTTGAAAAGGAGCCGGCGGGGATTTGGATGGCAGCTTTTACTGCCGAGAACCCGGAGGACCGCGCCGCCTTCGATGAACATTGGGCGAAGATCCGCGCCAAAGACGATGTTCTGATCCGGACGATCGAGGCCGACGGTGAGGTTGCCGGGAGTGTCGCGTCTTTCGTGCGTGACGGCGACCGCGAGGTAACCTACTGGATTGGGAAGAAATTCTGGGGCAGGGGAATCGCGACCGCAGCGTTGAAACAGTTCATCGAAATGAACGAGGAGCGTCCTCTCCACGCCCGTGTTGTCAAGGACAACGGAGCCTCTATTCGTGTGCTGGAAAAGTGCGGTTTTGTGATCACCGGCGAGGACCGTGGATTTGCCGCCGGGCGAGGCGAGGAGGTGGAGGAGTACCTGATGCAGTTGAGCTGAGTATCTTAAAAAGTCCATCTTTGTTTTACCGGCTCGAATGCCACATTTTGACCAGTGAGCCGGCCGATGGAAGCAGATGTCAAGCAAGGAGTTCTTCCAATGGCCAACAATTCTCTCGCCCGCAAACTCTCCGGCATGATTGCCATCCTGATGCTTTTCGTGATCGCAACGCCCGTTCTGGCACAGACCGATGCATGGCCCGGAGAACAGCCGGCCTTCATTCGCGCCTACAATGCGCTGCGCGCCGACAACAACGAACTCGCCGCGAAACTCTTCGGCATCTATCTCGAAAACCAGCCCAACGACGAGCGTGGCTGGTACAACTACGCCTGTATCCTCGCACGGTTGGGTCAGGACTCCGCCGCGATGAAAGCGCTCGAGGCCTCCGCGATCGCGGGCTTCGCAAGGCCGGACTGGGTGGTGCAGGACCCCGACCTCGAAAATCTTCGGGGCGACAGTATGTTCACCGTGCTGGTTGAGCGGATGCGGAAAACGCAGACCGATCAGCAGAGTCGAAAAGGCGGCGTTCGCTGGCTCGAACAGTCACGAGTCGGATGTTATGAATTGTTCCTGCCAAAAGACTACGACTTGTCATCAAACATCGCCCTTCCCGTTGTCTACTATCTGCATGGTGGTTCCGGCACCCTGAAAGAGGGGAGAAAGGTCGCAAACCGATTGACAAAAGAGGGGTTCGCGGTGATCCTGATCGAAGCTCCCTACCGAAGCCTGGATGGCCTCGGGCATGACCATCAACCGACAGGAACGATCCCCGAGGGCACTCAAGTTGGATTCAAACCGATCCTGACCGCCGCAAACGAGCTGAACGCCGGGTGGTACCGCAAGGTTCTCAACGATGCCGGGACGGTGGCGCGTCTGGACAGAAAACGGGTGGCTTTCCTCGGTTTCTCGCAGGGCGCTTTCCAGGTTTTCTACACGCTGGCGATGGATCCGAAACCCTATGCCGCTGCAGCGATCATCGGAGGACGAATTCCTGAGACTGTGAACAAGGCGGAGTCGTTCTCGGCCTTTGGAAAGAAGGACGGAAAGGTGCTGCTGCTCTATGGGGACGCGGATGGTGTGGGTGACCCGGATGCTGTTAAAGCGGTGCTCGATGAGGCTGGAGTGAAAACAGAAATAACCATCTACCCGGGTGTGGACCACCGTGTGACCGACCAGATGGTTGACGATTTCGCGGTCTGGGTGAAAAAGGTGTTTGCGAAGTAACAGGTGGATTTGACGCTAATTGCTTACCCCGTCGGCTAATCCGGCGGGGTTTTATTTTTTGTGGAGGCTGGATTCCCCAGTCAAGCCGGGGAATGACAAAAGGTTAGGTGGCCCGAATTTCCTCGCCGCGTCGCGCAGTTTTTGACGCAACACAAAGCTCCAGCGATTTCGCTGCTGGATTGCCCGGTCAAGCCGGGCAATGACACAATGCGTGTGATGGTTTATGCCTTCGGTTGGGTGGCCCGAATTTCCTCGCCGCCACACAGCGTGGCACGTCAGGTGCCTACCAGTTGGGTTTGGGGCGGCGGCTGCCATGTTCGAGGGAGCAGGGGGAATTCTTGGTGACATGCTGCTGAAGAGCGTTGCACCAGAGCGCGCTGAAGGTGCGGCAGCTCTTGGAACCATCCACATTTTCCCGAGGCCAGTCAGCGTTTTCGCAAGCCATCGTACACCACTTCAGGTCGGCATGCCCAACCCCGGCGTTATCTGAGGGAGAGGATTCGGTGGGGAGCGGGTGATTCCTCTGGGATTGGGTCAGCATCCATGAGATGCCTTGACCATCGCCGGGTACTTTGTGGTTCACAGCCTGTACTCCGTAGAATTGACGTTCAATCCGAAAGTAGAGGGCTGGCTGGGTGGATGCAAGCGGGTGGATTGCTTGTCGGGTTCCACGCTTGCATGAACAGGAGAGATGGAAATTAAAGTGTTCTCGAGGATGAGTGAGCTCCGCGCATATTTCTAATACATTTTCTCTATATCCTCCAATTCACGCTGATAAGGGAGCGATTTGATGAAGTCCAAAACCGCCCGCCGTGTAGCAATGACGATCACAGTCCTTCGTCTGCCAATCGTGGCGCTCTTTTTCCTCTGGGTGTACACGACGCATCCGCCGGAGGGTTTTTTCACGGCGCTTGTGCTGCTCGCCCTGGTCGAAATCACGGACATGCTGGACGGTGGAGTCGCGCGGAGATTCGGCGGGACCAGTGAACTGGGCGCGGCGATGGATCCCTGGTCGGACAGCATCTCCAGGTTGACCGTGTACTCGGCGTTGGCGTGTGTCGGGCTGACCTCATTCGCCCTGCCAATTGTGATGGCGATGCGGGATATCACAGTTTCCTACACGCGAATCATTACGGTCTCGCACGGAGGTTCTGCGGGAGCTTATCTGGGCGGCAAGGTGAAAGCGTGGGTGCAGGGGGTGGGAGCGTTCGCCCTCTTGAGTTCTCCTGCACTGGACTGGTCGAACGGAGTACAGTCTGCCATCTCATGGACGGTCGGAGTGGTAACGGTGCTTTCGATGACGGAGTACATCGCAGGAGTATTCAGGGTCCTGAGGGAACAGAAGCAGGGATGAAAGGGATCAAGAGGGACTGCCGCCACGCAGCCCGGACTTTTTCATCCAGTACCACGCGCCCACACCTCCGGTAACAGCGATTGCCAACCAGCTCCAACCAGCCGCAACCCTTGCCAACAACAGTCCTCCGAGCCCGAAGGTAACGCCCAGAACGAGGGCCGTTCCGGCGATCCAGCCGAAGAGGTCCACAGCGATCTTTGGCGCAGGTACCGGTTGTCCGGTCTCTTTCGCGAGCGCATTGCGGACGGCACTCCAGGCACCCGGCGGTCGCGTGCGGCGGTAGAAATCAATCAACACACGTTGATCAACCGGTTTCGTCAGGAACGTCGCGGGGAGCCAGAAAAGCGCCGACCCGGAAGCAATAGCGACCACTTTCAACGGGAAAGGGATTCCGGGAAAGAGGAGGTAGATCATGCTGGAGATCACCGTTGAGGCGGTCATTGCAACGATTTCGCTCCAGGCGTTCGGCCTCCACCAGAACCAGCGGAGGATGTAGACGGGGCCGGTTCCCGCGCCGAATGCGATCAGGAATTTGAACGCCTCGGTAACGGAGGATACGGCGTAGGCCATGACCGCAGTGATGGCGATCAGCAGCAGCATGAACCCTTTCGCCGCGATCAGGTAATGTTTTTCGCTGCGACCGGGTGCAAGCCAGCGGCGGTAGAGGTCGCTGGTGAGATAGCTCGAACCCCAGTTCAGCTGTGTGTCGATGGTGGACATGAACGCCGCGACGAGCCCGGCAACTAGGATGCCTTTCCAGGGGCTTGGGAGGACGGTCAGGATCATCTGCGGGTAGGCGGTTTCATGGTCGGCCAGTTCAGGCAGAACCACGAGGCTGGCGAGGGCAACGATCACCCAAGGCCATGTTCGGAGGCCGTAGTGAGCGAGGTTGAACCAGAGAGTCGCTCCGAAGGCGTGCTTTTCGTTTTTCGCAGCAGACATCCGCTGGATCACCTTCCCGCCTCCGTCGCTATTGATGTTCGCCCACCACTGGATGGAGATATAAACGAGGAATCCTACAAAGGCGGAACTCCAGAAGCCGGGATTAGCCAGGCCACCCTCGGGCATCGAAGGCATCAGGTTCAAACGCTCCGGCCCGGCGACCGCAATGATGTTATCCATCCCCCCGGCTGCGGATACCGAGAAAAAAGCGAGGGCGACCGCCCCGATCATGGCGATGAGGAATTGAGCTACATCTGTTACAACAACGCCCCAGAATCCGGCGAGGAAACTGTAACTGATGGCGAGCAGGGTGGCGATCACGACTCCAACCCACTTGTCGCCGCCCCAGATCACTCCGATGATTTTCGCCATCGCGAGAAGCACCCAGCTCATCCCGATTGTGTTAATCAGCAGCGCCATCCAGCCCGCACGGAGTAAACGGAGAACTCGACCCGCACCGCTGCCATAACGCAGTTCGGTCAGTTCGACATCTGTGACGACTTTCGCCCGACGCCAAAGCCGCGAGAGCAGAAAGGCGGAGAACATCCCGCCCACGGCAAAACTCCACCATTGCCAGTTCAGCCAGACTCCTCCGCCACGAACCAACTGAGTCACATAGAGAGGAGTGTCGCAGGAAAAACTGGTGGCGACCATACTTGTCCCTGCGATCCACCAGGGAAGTCTGCGTGAGGAGAGAAAATATGAGTCGGTGTCAATATGGGCCCGGCGTGTAAAGAGGATGCCGAGTAGAAAAATGGCGACAAGGTAAAAACCGACAATCAGCAGATCGGAGAGGCCCACCCTAGAACTCCTGAAGTTCAGCTTCGAATTTCCGAATCACCTCTCGTACTCCGACCGGGTTGTCGGACGCGAGAAGTTCGTCACGGAACTCAGGACGATTGCACAACCGAGAAACTCTGGAAAGGAGTTTCAGGTGCAGCGAGATTTCTTTTGCGGGGGCCAAGAGCAGGAAAATCAGGTTGACAGGTTTGCCATCCAGCGCTCCAAACTCGATCCCCTTTTCGGATCGCCCGAAAGCGACGATGGCTTTGTCAAGGACTTCAACAGTAGCGTGGGGAACTGCAACCCCCTGTCCAACGCCTGTGGAAAGGGCGCGCTCTCTTTCGAGAACAGCATCCAGGACATTTTGATGTTCGGGGATCAGTTTCTGCTCGGACAACCGTGTGATAAGGGCTTCAATGACAGATTCTTTATCCGTAGGCTCAAGAAACATGTCAATTGAGCGTTCGTCGATCAACTCACCCAGACGCATCAGTTTACCTCGTGATTACTGCCGAAATGGGCCCATTCTCTTCGCAGAAGATGGGTGCCTTGAGAATACGGCACGGAAGCACGGTTTGCCAAGAGTGGAAGTGTGTGAAGAGACGGTTTTCGGGAAGCCGGGCCCCCGACCCTAAATACTGTTAACGAATCTCCGGAGTACTTTTCTGGCTCCGAGAATTCCACACAAAGAAACGGCTTGACTGCAAAGTTATGCAATCCCATCTTTCTTCTGATATTTTGCACTTTGAATGTATACCAATGGTCTGTCGTACGGATGATCATGAATGGGACTGGATCGGCACGTGAATAAAGCAGTATGAGCCCGCTTCACCCCCCTGCCATGAGACACCTCCGGCCTTGCATCACTCGTGCGACATTTTAACGTGCGCATCGAAGAAAGATTCACAGAGAGGTTCACATGAAAAGAGTCGCTGTCTTTATTGACGGCAGCAACTTCTACAACGGCCTGCGCGACAATATCGGGCGTATGGACGTTGACTTTCATCGATTCGGCAAGAAGATGGCCGAACTGTCCGAAGGGGAGTTGCTGAGGATTTATTATTACAATGCACGGGTTGATCCGGATTTTGATCCGGATAATTACGAAAAGCAGCAGCGGTTCATCACCCATTTGGCCCACACGCCGCACCTGACCCTTCGCCTCGGTAAACTAGTTTATTACCAAGTTCGCGGAGAAGAGTCCGGCCGTAAGCATTACGCTGTGGAAAAGGGCCTGGATGTCAAACTTGCTATCGACCTGGTCCGCCTCGCCGTCAACCGCGCCTGTGAAGTGGCGGTCATCGTCTCGGGCGACAAGGATCTGGCAGAAGTGGTCGAGTATGGCAAGGAGATGGGCCTTGAGGTGATCAGCGCGTTCTTCCCGCGCGGCCTCTCGGAATCGCTGGCTACCCGCGCCGACAAGGTTTATTACCTCAACGAAGAGACCCTCGAGGAAATCTTCATCGGTAATCAACCGGACGGCGAGGAGCAACCTGATTTTCCAGGCTAGCCATTGTTTTATCCCGATAACGCCCAATCCTTTGTAAGGGGTTGGGCGTTTCATCATTTAACTGACCTCTTGACCGGGATTGATCCTTGCTGCACATTCAGAAAGCGTCGAGTATCAAACAACAGGATTGACCATGGCGATTCGTATGCCTTCAAAAAATGAAGTGGAAGAAGCTCAGGCAAAGAACCAGAAACAACGTGCACAGGAACTGGTGGACGAGACTTTGCCCAAAGTAGAATCGGGGGCCACGGACATAACAATTTGGTTTCAACTTGCCGCGGGATACATGGGCCTCGATGAGTGGGACATGGCTGCGGATGTCCTGGATAAATCGCCGGAAACAGATGACCGGTTTACGCACGGCTGGGCCAACATCTCCCTCGCCTATCGCGAATTGGGCAAGTTTGAAAAAGCTGTGGATGCCGCCCGCAAATCGCTGAATCTCTCCCCTCGCAACCTCACCGCGCAGGTCAATCTCGGGTTGGCGCTCGTTGAACTCGGACGTTTCAACGAGGCAAAACTGGTGTTGGAAAAGGTGCTTCAGGTTCAGTCGAACCAACCCATGGCACTCGTGGGATTGATTGCCACCTACCGTGGGCTGGGTGATGTTGATGCCGCAGAGAAGATGAGGCAGCGCGCCGCCAACGCAGGAATTAGAATCGTCTGATTCCGTCTCGGATTCACAAATTCTGTTGTAACTCCACTTGGCGACTAACGTTCGCAGTCCTACCTTTCAGCGATTTTCAGGCCAAGTTTTACGAGGGCGGGAGGATGCATCGTCATCTACCCGATCCGGCATCCGCGGACCATAAAACTCTTCGCGCGCGGGTGGCGGAACTGGTCAAGGTTTTTGAAAAGAACAAGGGTCCGCACCGTTTTCAGAACAGGCGAGACCCCATGGCCGGACTCGTGCAAACCCTGCTCACCCACAACACCACCGACCCCAACGCCTTCGAAGCGTTCGACAGGATGAAAGAGCGCTATCCCGAGTGGAAAGATGTTCACAAAGCCCCTGTAAAAGAGTTGGCGGAAACGATCCGAATCGCCGGACTGAACAACCAGAAGGCGGACCGAATCCAGAAACTACTCGGTTTTGTGAAGCAGACTTACGGGGATTACACAGCGGATGTTCTGGACGGCATGGATTTCGACACCGCCATGAAGACCTTTGGACACCTGCCGGGGGTGAAACAGAAAACCCTTGCGGTGGTGCTGGCGTTCGATCTCGGAGTGGATGTTTTCCCGGTAGATACACACGTCCATCGTCTATGCCGCAGACTCGGATTTGTGCCGGACTCCTACGACCCGGTAAAAACCTTCAAAGCAATGCGGGATCTTGTACCCAAAGGGAAGTCCTACCAGTTCCATATGCACCTGATCTGGCATGGCCGTAAGACCTGCCAGGCCCGCAATCCGAAATGTGACTCCTGCTTCGCACGGGAGCAGTGCCTATATTACCAGACTTTGCAGGACGGGACCATAACCGGAGTTAAGGAGTAGGGATGCCTCGCGCCGCACGAATAGTAGCCGCTTGTTTCCTCCTTTTTGCCTCGCTTCCCGCGCATGGGCAGGTGATGGTGGACGGAACGGTGGCCTCCGACTACATCTTCCGCGGCGTGAACATGTACAACGGCGTTACTCCTGTGTTTATCTCGCATGTCAACTGGACAATGGGCGAAAGCGGACTGGCAGTTAACTCCTGGGGCTATTTCGCCATGACCAACCGTGTAAACAGCTGGGTTGTGGATGGCGACGAGATTGATGTGACGGTCGATTATACCCGCGGATTCGGCAATTGGATGAGCCGTGTCGGGATTTTCCACCTCTCGCTGCCCCGCCTTGAGGGGTGGCCGAGCGAAGGGACGACAGTCAACGAAGCCTATGTAGAAGTGGGTCGGCCCGATTGGCCGGGAATGCCGGTAGTCTCGGTGTCCTACGAACTCAAGGATTTTGAGGATCACGACACCTACCTCCAGCTCCGCGGTGGACATGAAATGGTTTTGGAGGGCGGCACTCTCCTTTACCTTGGAGCCAGTGTCGGATTCTGGAGTTACGGCAGCGGCAGTGTTCCCAATTTTACTGATGAAGAGTACTACTGGAATCGCCGCGAGGAAATCTCGGACATTAATCTCGAAGTGGCTACGACGGTCATTCTCGAGGATTACGCGTTAACCCCAAGAATTGTCATGACCCTCTCGCCCGACGAGGTGATCAACCCGGACCAGATGATTGTCTGGGGATCATTGACCCTGGCGAGAGCCTTCCCCGGAATGAAGCAATAACCGCCGGGAACAACCTGAACATGGGAACCAACGAAACGGCGCATACGTACCATCGGTGATGCGCGACAAGTGATAAACTGCACAATCAGGAGGAAGCATACGGTGGCTAAAAAGTTCGTTTACTTCTTTGGTGATGGCAAAGCCGACGGCGATGCCTCGATGAAAAACCTGCTCGGCGGTAAGGGTGCGAACCTCGCCGAGATGACCAGTCTGGGCGTACCTGTCCCCCCCGGCTTCACGATCACGACGGAAATGTGCACGGAGTATTTCAACTCCGGCGGCAAGATGACCGACGACCTCGTCAAGCAGATCAAGGCGAACATGAAAAAGGTCGAAGCCATCATGGGCACCAAGTTCGGTGATGACAAAAACCCGCTGCTCGTCAGTGTCCGCTCCGGCGCCCGCCAGTCAATGCCGGGCATGATGGAGACCGTGCTCAACGTCGGCCTTTCGAGTAAAACCATCCCCGGCATGATCGAAAAATTTGGTGGCAACGAGCGTTTCGTCTACGACAGCTACCGCCGTCTGATCACGATGTATTCCGACGTTGTGATGGAGAAGGCTGCCGGCATTGAACACGCCGACGAAGAGAAATCTATCCGCCCGAGCCTCGAACGTCTGCTCGATGCCGTCAAGAAGCAAAAAGGGTACAAGACTGACGCCGATCTGACGGTTGAAGATCTGAAAAAGCTCGTCACCGAGTACAAGAAAACGGTCAAGAAAGTACTTGGCAAAGAGTTCCCGGATGATCCGTGGGAACAGCTCTTCGGTGGCGTCAATGCCGTCTTCCAGTCATGGCGCGGCAAACGTGCGATCAGCTATCGCCGTATCGAAGGTATCCCGGAAGCGTGGGGGACTGCAGTCAACGTTCAGACGATGGTCTTCGGCAACCGGAGCGAGAAAAGCGCCACGGGCGTTGCCTTTACCCGTGACCCCGCGACGGGGAAGAACGTTTTCTACGGTGAGTGGCTGACCAACGCGCAGGGCGAGGATGTCGTCGCCGGCACGCGTACTCCCTACGCGATCAACAAGGATTCGCAGGTTGGCGAGAACAAGAAGCTGCCGACGCTTGAGAAGATGATGCCCAAGGCGTACAAGCAGCTCTACGCGATTCGCAACAAACTTGAGAAGCATTACAAGGACATGCAGGACCTCGAGTTCACCATCGAGGAAGGCCGCCTCTGGATGCTCCAGACACGTACCGGCAAGCGCAATGGCCGCGCCGCGCTGAAAATGGCTGTGGACATGGTCGAGAGCAGGTTGATCGACAAAAAGACGGCCCTGATGCGCGTCCGTCCCGAGCAGCTCGACGAACTTCTGCACCCGATGCTGAACGTCGCAGGCGAAAAAGCCGCGAAGAAAATTGCAAAGGGTCTTCCCGCCGGTCCCGGCGCAGGCGTTGGAAAAATCGTTTTTAATTCCGAACGCGCCAAGGAAGCCGCCGAAAAGGGCGAAAAGGTCATCCTCGTTCGTATCGAGACGAGCCCGGAAGATGTGGATGGTATGCGTGCGGCCCAGGGCATCCTGACCAGCCGTGGCGGCATGACCTCCCACGCAGCCCTCGTCGCTCGTGGTTGGGGCAAGTGCTGCATCGTCGGTTGCGGCGAGCTGAACATCGATTACGCCAAGCGTACGTTGACCACAACGGACGGTCTGAAGCTGAAAGAGGGCGACCTGCTCAGCCTCAACGGCAGTACAGGTATTGTCTACGCAGGCTCGTTGCCTGTCGATCCGGCGAATCCTGAAAAAATCGCCGAATACAAGAAGCTGATGGGCTGGGCGGATGAAGTCCGCAAGCTGGGTGTCCGCACCAACGCTGACACGCCGAAAGATGCCAAGCAGGCTCGTGCCTTTGGCGCGACCGGCATCGGCCTCTGCCGCACCGAGCACATGTTCTTCGGTGAGGATCGCATCCGTCCGATGCGCACCATGATCCTCAGCCGCAGCGTCAAAGAGCGCAAGGATGCTCTCGCAAAACTGCTTCCTTTCCAGCGCAAGGATTTCTACGGCATCCTCAAGGCGATGGCGGGTTATTCTGTCACGATCCGTCTGCTCGATCCGCCGCTTCATGAGTTCCTTCCCGACAAGAACGATGCAAAAGCGGTGAAGGAAGTCGCGGATGAGATGGGTGTTAAATCCTCAGACCTGATCGAGCGGATCAACGAGCTGCACGAGCTCAACCCGATGCTCGGTCACCGTGGTTGCCGCCTCGGAATCACCATTCCCGAGATCACCGAGATGCAGGCCCGTGCGATCCTCGAGGCCGCCGCTCGCTTGGTCAAGGAGAAGGTGGATGTGAAGCCGGAAATCATGGTTCCGCTCATTGGCAACGTCAAAGAGTTCGAGAACCAGAAGGCGATCATCCTCCGGGTAGCGGAGCTGGTTCAGAAAGAGAAGAAAGTCAAATTGTCGTTCAAGGTCGGCACGATGATCGAGGTTCCGCGCGCTGCGGTGACCGCGGACGAGGTTGCAGCAGTGGCCGAGTTCTTCAGCTTCGGCACCAACGACCTGACCCAGATGGGTTGCGGTTTCAGCCGTGACGACGCCGGCAAGTTCCTCCCGGCCTATGTCGACCTCGGCATTTACGACGACGATCCTTTCCAGTCGATCGATCAGGGTGGTGTGGGCGAGTTGGTCCGCATCGCAGTGGAGAAGGGCAGGAAGGCGAACAAAAACCTGCACCTCGGTATTTGCGGCGAGCACGGCGGCGATCCGAAGTCGATCCACTTCTTCCACAGAGTCGGTCTCGACTACGTTTCCTGCAGTCCGTTCCGTGTGCCGATCGCACGCCTTGCGGCTGCTCAGGCGACAATCGAAGGGAAGTAATTCTCTAAGAATACAGCGATTTATTGATTACAAGGGTGGGGCGAAAGCCTCACCCTTTTTAATAAAGTAATGAAGATTTTGAGAGTTTCAATTTGATGCTTACGATGATGATTTTGTCAACAGAAAGATCGAATGTCTACTTAGTATACACGGGTCGCCTTCTTGTTTTTTTTGTCAATTAGGTAAATCGTGTTTGGAATACGCCAAAATTGAGCAAGATATTTTATATATATCGGGAGGGTATATGAGGGTAGATCAAATTTTTTGTTATTTGGTGCATCCTGAAAAGGGATTAGATGAAGACAAGAGGGAAGAAGTTAAAAGCACTGTAATCAAACCCAATAATCCTAGACTTTTCAGGTTGCTTTCTATTGCATTTGAAAAAGCTGATTATGAATGCAAACATGAAATAGCTTTTAGCCCAATGGAAGACGGGCGACAAAGTAACGATTGCCGTAATGAGATAATTGACTTCGTTGAAAATCCAGACGAGCTTGTTGGAGCATATTTAGCAAAGAGACTGCAATCGGTAACAACAAATAAATCAGGATTGGGTTTACTGTTCTTGGTTTTGGGCGAAAATAGGGGTAAAAAGCGTCTATATATGGCGCGATTCCCTGCTGATATAGGGATTTTAGCTGAAGAAGAACAAGGCAATCTTAATATTGTATTTGTTGAGAAAGTATTTATGAGAAATGCGCTTGCGTATAAGGCAGCTCTGTATGAGGGAGCGTCAACAGATAGAGACTTTTGGATAGGTAGCGCAGTAGATAAGCAAATCTCTGATGGAGTGAGAGAGATTTCCAATTATTGGATACGCGATTTTCTTCTTTCAGAACTAAGGACAACACCAGCACTTGGTACGCGGCGATTGGCTATTGCTCTAAGAGAGGCAGCAAATATTACTGATGATTCTGGTATTAAAAGTGAGCTAATTTCTGCGGCTGTTTTAGCAAGAGGTTTAGATGGTCAATTCTTAAGCATAGAAGAGTTTGCTGATAGATATGGTTTTTCGGACAAGACAAAAGAGGTTGTATTAACCCAATTAAAACTCCCTCGTTTTGCTCATACACAATTTCAGTTTTCATTGGAAGAATACACTAAAAACATTCCGTACAAAATGGTTGAAATTGATAACGGTGCTGCTTTGCTTGCAACAGTAGAAAAATTTGATGATTGCTTTTCTACGGAAGTTGTGGAAGGAGTTGACAATGTTTTTATTTTTAGTACTACCGGGAAAATTGTCAATCAACAACTAAGGAAAAGTAAATGAAGAGCGAATTAATTAGCAGATACAGGAAATTAAGAGAAAATATATTGGTTCATGTTTCCAGGGACCTGAAAGGATACATCGAATCACTAATACAGGATTTTATACGCGTTGATGGGATATATACAAGAGCAAAATCTGTAGATAGCTTTATAAAAAAAGCCGAACAGATAGATAATGGAATTGTTAAGTATAAAGATCCTATTAATCAAATACAGGACCAAATAGGCGCAAGAATTGTAGTTAATTATCTCTCTGATGTTAAGAGGATAAAAGAAGAGTTTGTAGAATTGTATTTTAAACATATTGAAAACAAGAGAATTGTCCCGGATTCTGATAAAGAGTTTGGATATTTTGGCGAGCATTACATTCTACTTTTACCTGAAGATGTTATTGATGGTTTCGAAAATGAAGAAAACTGTCCCGTATTATTTGAGATGCAGATTCATACTCTGTTCCAGCATGCCTGGGGGGAAGCAAACCACGATTTAGCGTTTAAAGGCGATAAGGAATTAGATTCTCTATCTAAGCGAAAGGTTGCATTCACTTCCGCGCAAGCTTGGGGAGCGGATCTCATTTTTGAAGAGCTCCACAAGGGTATGATGAATTAGTATGGTCTATTGTTAAATATGTTTTGTAAAGGATGCTCCTTGGTGGTTTACGGAAGATTGTGGGTTCATCTCGAAATATGCGATTTAACCGATTTATTGAAGGGTGGGGCGAAAGCCTCACCCTTTTTTGTTTCTTGTATTTGATTTAAAGGTTCTCTCCGGGACGAAAAAAACTCGTAAAAATCCAGCCTCAGTAAGAAATTTCCTACACAGAAAAGGGTGGAGGGGATTGTATAATTCCGTTGTGGGAATGGTTCCCAGATTTACTTGCTCATTTTGCAGGAAACGAAGTTACCGAATCCGTGATGAGCGCTACTGAATTGCACTGAATATCAGCATCAAGACGAGCCGAACATGAATATGAATGGACACCTTTCCAAGAGGGCTGGGGTCGTTTCTTTGATCCCAATTATTCTATTGTTGATCTATAGCCTTATGATGCCTTCTTCCCTGTACGCCAATCCGTTCACCGTTGACCTCACCGGCGAAGAAACCGGCTATCCGGGCTCACTCTCCTTCATGCAGGATTATCGCCACAACGTCACCCTCGGCGACCTTCAACTCGGCGCGCCTGTCTTCCTTGAAAACGCATGGGAGGGAGGAACCCGTCTTGGGGTGGGTGGGTTCAACCTTGTTTACGAGTCGTCGGACACGTTGATTGCGGAGGCCCACGGTCCGGCTTCTCTAGGTCTAGAGTCTTTGCGAATTCGCCAGACGTGGATTCAGGCGTATTCAGAACTCCATTACCAACTCAGCCTGATCGCCGAGGACACCATCCACATCCGCAACGACCTGCATGTAAAACTGAATGTCCCGAATTACGATATGCACACCTGGCTGAATGCCTGCCAGGAGGTTGACACAGCTCATTCGACCGACTTCAGGGAGATACGGTCTGGAATGCAGAACGGAGTAATCGCCTACCGGGGCAATGCCCGTCTCGTGATGATGATGGACAATCCGATGTTCGGGGATATCTACTGGGATGACACAACCGGGTTGGAGTGGTGCATTCTCAGGACCAGGAACTCCGTCTCGGCGATTCCTGAAACAACGCTCGTCCATTCCGTGCTCATTCCCGGCCAGGTAATTGAGCGAGGGATGAGGCTGACCTGCACCTCGAATAATTACTCAACCTCCTCGCTCGGGAGCGACATCTATTTTTCACCTTCGGCTCAGATGGGTGATGCCACAGGCAGCATTCTTATGGTCGGGGATGACATTCCCTATGAAAAATCTTCCCATCCATGGACCACTTCCGACAACCAACTCGAAGATCCCTATGGATCTCTGATGGTCCGTTTTTTTGAGGAACATCCTGATGTAGTCATGACCAGCGCCATGTGTATCGACGGTTCCGGTTTGTGGCTGGACACGGACACCTCGGACAGTAAAGGCTGGTTCACGGATCGCGGCTGTTTTGCCTATGTGCCCTACGACAAATACTCGGGTGAGCGGAGCCTGCGGTTCGAAGTGCTGCATGGTGAGGACATACACGTTTGGCAGAGAGTCACAGCCTCCTCGGACGCTCCCATGACGGTCAGCGCAAAACTCTACATCCCCGACGCATTCGACGCAGGCGAAGGGTTCCGGATCCAAGTCACACCCGAAGATTCATCCGAGTACTGGAATTCTGACATCATTGAATCAACAAGCGGATGGCAAACTGTAACCTATACAACACCGGTTGGGATGACGACGGGTGAAACCTACCGGGTCAAGTTCATTGTGTTCAAGAAGCCGTGGGATCTGGAACCGGTAACAGATCCCGTACTTCACCAACAAACAAACAGTGTATTTCTTGATGACGTAATGATTGACTTTGACGGTGCCGCTGTATCAATTCGTAACCCCGGATTCGAAGAGGGAACGATGCTTTTCTATTTCGACTCCCCCGGATACGAATTCTGGAACAGCCATGGGTATCGCAGGTATTCCGACTTCAGTGATGAAATCCACGAGTGGTTTCGACGTTTGGACCATGGCGATCCGTTGTATGAGTGGGAGAAGCAGCTTCGGTTGATAGTCCATTGTTATCATCATGTTACGAACAAGGAATACATTCGTCCCAATTACGTCACGGTGTATGGACAGGAATTCTGTGCGAACGTTGAAGAGTGGCAGTTGGCGGCCTACGACGCTCTTGACCGTGATTTTGAATTAATGGGATTGGATAACGTTCAATTGGCGATGAGGCCTTCGGGGTTGAGTTTTCACCAGTTCACCATCCAGGAGGCGCTTAGGAGAGGGTATCGCTGGATGGATGGTTATCACAGTTACAACAACCATTACTCTTTCTATCCTGTCTACGGCGACAGCACCTACTTGTGGATGCACGGGTTGATGTTCTGGGGAGATGACTTGGGGAGCGGATGGGGTCGGTTGTGGATGACACAGCATGTTCTCATGGTTGGTGGGACTTCATTGTGGGGGTTGCACCCCGCGACGGCATTCGGATACTGGACTCATAATCCCTCCAAGTACGACGAGTTCTCCTCCTACATCCAACAGATCAGCGATGAGTATCCACACATGGTTTGGGAATCGCCGTTCGAAATTATTGAGCGTAGCGACGTACTGGACCAGTGGACTGATCTAGCGACTTACGTATATGATGATGTTGTGCAATTCCGGTGGAATGGACCCGCGAAAGAGGGAATGTCTCTTATTGCGTTCCATCCGGGGATGAATTACCCCTCGCTTCAGGCAACGCTGATGGGTGTCGGCAATCTGGAAGTGGTGACGCGCAGAACGATGAGCTATATCATTCTCCCGGAACTGGAGAAAGCAGAGCACATCCTTACGATCTCCCAGGATCTTTCGTACAAAACAGGGTTGCCCTCGTCCCCTCATTTCCGGGTCTGGCCGGTGCCCTCCAACTCCTCGGTCCGGGTTTCGTGGTTCAATTTGAGCCTGCAGGGCAAGGTGACCGTGAACATGTATGATCTGCTCGGACGGCGGGTGATGACGCAGAACCTTGGATATGTGAGCCGCTCGATCAAGACCGTGGTACCCACGGATGGTCTGTCGTCGGGTATCTATTTTCTGCAGATGACATCCTCGGGGATGGTGCCGATTCAGGAGACAAGAAAGATTGTGCTCATCAAATAGCATATTGTAGAACAGCGAAGTTCTCCTTCTCGGCCAGCGCATTGCCCGTTCTCCAGGATGCGCTGGCCGATTTTCTCTGTGCGACGAGTACTCTCGGGTGCTAAAACGAGGTTACCTTTTCCGGTAACCTTTTGGACTTGCGAAGGTCAAGGAATGGAAGGGAAACATCGGGAGTGACACATGAGGAACGTCTGGATTTATTTTGCGGGTGTCATGGGGTTAGGCATCATCGGCTGGTTGATCGACGGGAAACCGATGCGCCCGGAGGATACGGGGCTCGGGATTCTGATCTGGTTATTGGGGCCGATGATCGTCTCGTTTCTTATTCGTTGGCGTAGCGGAGAGGGGTGGAAGAGCTTTGGTTGGCAACCACGCTTGAAAGGCAACGGTTGGTGGTATCTGATTTCATTTCTCGTCTACCCTGTTATTGTGATGATCATACTCGGTTTGGGGCAAGTGGTAGGTACGATCAACTGCCCGCCCATTCGTCCGACTCCCGGACAGGTGATCCCGATTTTCCTCTCCATGTTGATTCCTCAGTTAATTCAGAACGTTTTCGAAGAATCCGGTGTGCGCGGCTACCTTACCCCGCAACTTCTTGAAAGTGGCATGTCGCCAGCGAAGGCCCATGTGATCACAGGATTGATCTGGGGTTTCTGGCACCTTCCCTTCTTTGCAGTGATCACGACATACACGACCGAATCGTTATTGACTGTGATTCCTCGATTTCTGGTTGGAATCGTGGCGGTCTCGTTTATCTTTGGCGAGATTCGCCGTAGAACAAATTCGGTCTGGCCATCAATCGTGACGCAGACAATCGGTGGGGCCACTGTGGGAACATTCCTCGCGCTCGATATTCAGGTTAGTCAGCTTAAAGCGGTGTTTTTCCCCACCACGGATGGGCTACTCTTCATCCTTTTAAGCGCGATTCTTGGGTATTTCCTGCTCACATGGAAACCGAGAATGAAGGAAAGTTCTGAATAAACAAACATTTCTCTCCTTGTTGAAGAAGGCTCGCAGCGGGCTGAGGGGAGAGGTTATATTCAGGGCCAACACAAACCATCACGAGGTTCTGGCTGTGAGATTCAAGCGCTTTACATCGTTGATTATCGTTGTGACAATGATTCTCCTCGGCATCTGTACCGCTCAGGCGCAGGTAGAAGCGGTGGCGAAACGGCCATTCTACACGTTGTCAGTGACTCTCGATCCCGTGAGTGGACGGGCGAACGGTACCGTCCTGATCCAATATGTGAATCCCACGGAGCAGGATCTCTACAACGTCGCCTTCGCCCTCGACCCGGGACGTAGCCGGACGAAACCGGTTAGTAGAGCTCGAGTTAACAGACGCAACGCCGAAGTGATCTACCGCTCCTGTGAAGAGGGAGATGCATTTGACGGATTTGAACTCGTTTCCTCAAGACGTATGCCGCCGGGAGTGATCAGCCAGATCGAGATATTCTTCGAAACGAGGGATGCCTACGAAGCGAACGATCTGACCTGGTACACCGGGGATTGGTTTCCCCGGGTGATCGGTCAGGTGGACACAAACGGCGTGCCGCTCAGCGATCCCAATGTCAGGGGACTGGGTGACTACGATGTTACCGTGGAATTTCCCATCGAATGGCGTGCCGCGCTTTCAGGTCTTCCGTTGCGCGAGGATGGTCGTGGTGACGGCGTAGAGATTTACAACGGCGCCGCAGGTGTGACCAACTACGGTGTTGCACTTGCGCGGAACCTGCTGGTACAGGAGACGGAAGTCTTCGGCATACGGGTGCGTGTTTTTTTCCTTCCGTCGGATGCGGAGTGGGCAACAAAGCTGCTCGGCGACACACGCAATGTTGTGGAATTCTTTAAACGCAGAACCGCCTTCAAGCCTCCGCTTGTTTTGAACGTTATTCCCGGCGACAAGGATAAAGAGGGAGCCGAGGCCTGCTTTGCCAATTCCATCATGGTGCACAGGGGAGGCCCTCGCCCATCAACCTACGCCTCGCGAATATCCGTGGCGAAAGCCGTGACCGATCTTTATTGGGGTTTTGACAACATATCGGCGAGCACCAAACCACAGACTCCCATGGAGACGGCATTCAGCCGATATGGAGCACTTCGGTTCGCACGGGGGGTCGGGATCGGAGATGACTGGACGAACGATCTGCAGAACGAATATTTCGCGGGAATCCTCTATCACCGCCTGGTAAAAGAAAGCCTCGGGGCCGGGATTGAGTTGCCGGAACCGAGTGATGCTTTTGCCAACCACACCGAGATCGCCCGTCAATTTGTTCTCCTGAAAATGCTCGAGCAGCAAATCGGTGAGGATGCCTTTGAGAGGATCTACGATGAGCTGTTTGTCTTTGCTGGCGAACGAAGCCTTGACAAGGACAGGTTGAGGAACGTGGTTGCGGTGGTCGCCGAGGATTCTCTGGATGAGTTCTTCGATACGTGGTACAACGGTCAGGGGTGGTTCGACGCCCGGTTGAAGAACGTAAGGAACCGGGGAACTGTCTCCGGAAAGCAGGAAACCCTCGTCGAGATCGAGCGGAGTGGTGCGGTGGATGTGCCGATACCGCTCCTGGTTACGCTCCTCGATTCAAGTAAATTCACACAGGTTGTTCCCGCCAACGAAACCTCCACGGTCATCCGGTCGGATGTGTCCGTTGCGCTTGTAGAAGTGGATCCGGAATTCACTTTGCCGATCCTGAACCATTCGTGGAAAAGCGGATCGGCTGTGGCGATGGTCACCGACGAGTTGGGCAGGGGAGGCAACTGGGGCAGGGCGCTCGATGTTGTCAAACGCGCCTCCGGTTGCGGCGTGGGTGAATGCTTCGAGTTGGAGTTAGCTTCAGCAAAAGCCAAGATGCACACTGGAGATTATTACGGTGCGAAAGAAGATGTGCTGAAGTCGCTGAACCTTGAGGCGTCCGGCCCGGGACTCCTTCTGCTCGGGCAGGTTCTCGATTTGCTGGGTGACCGGGTCGCCGCCGAGGACGCCTATCACCGAGCTCAACAGTTCGATGCGGTTGCGGCGGATGCGGGGAAATACCTGAAAACACCCTACTCGATGAAAGAGTGAGTCTTTCTGTTTATAGGCAATAAAAAAGGGCCGTCCAACGAATGGGCGACCTTTTGCATATTCAGACGTGTCGCTCGATGGGTGGCCCGGTGTTGCACGCACTTCGTGCATGCGAGCTTGCACCTTCGGTGCTGCGGTGCAGTCCCGGGTTTCCTAATTATGTCATCAATGCTCAGATCAAAACAAATAAACCCTGTTGGTCAAGCCAACAGGGCCAATAATCATTCTGTGTCCCAGGTATTCTATAGAGTTGTCAGGCGCCGAATTTCTGCAACCGCTCGGCATGTGCGAGAGCGATGGGCATCAGGTACATCATCGGCATTCTTCCCAATCCACCACGAATCGCCTGGGTCTCGCCAAAGGCTGTGGTGTCATCCACGCGGACGTTGTTGCCATGTATCAATACAGGTACCGGGTGCCAGGAGTGGCTCGCCATTGCTGCCGGGGTTGAGTGGTCGCCGGTGACGATCAGGACATCTGGGTTGATCTTCACCAGAGCCGGGATTGTGGCATCCAACTGCTCGATTGCTTCCACCTTGGCGTCGAAGTTACCATCCTCGCCAGTGGCATCCGTCTTCTTGTAATGCACGAAGAAGAAATCGTACTCGTTGAATGCTTTACCAACCTCGGCGAAACGCGTCTCAAGGCTCGGGTCCTGGCTGAGGATATCCATTCCGACCAGCCGCGCAAGTCCGCGATACATCGGATAGTCCGCCAATGCCGCCGAACGCAGGCCGAATCGATCGGACATCGTTGGGAGTGGCAGGCGTTTGGCAAATCCGCGCAGGAGGACTCCGTTGGCTTTTTCTTCACCTTCGAGGATATGGCGAGCCTGAGCACCGAATTCGTCCACAATTCGGGCTGTCCGGGCGGCCTCTTCGCGAAGGGGTTTGCACTTCAGCGGAGGAACGCCGGTTTTCTGGGAGTCTGTGTCTTCGAGCTGGTCAGAAAGGTGTTCGCCGCGAATGACAAGCAGGAAACGGTGGTCCTTTTCGGGGCGCACGAAAATCTCTGCACCTTCAATATGAACCTCTTTTTCCAGCTTTTCGCAGATCGGAGCAGACTCAGCGGTGGGTATCCGCCCCGCCCGTCTATCGGTCACATTTCCGGAACCGTCGAGTGTGCAGAAGTTTCCGCGTGCACAGACATCTCTATCCTGAAGCGGAAAATCACCGCCGAGGGCGGAAAGCAAGCCGCGTCCAACGTTGTTTTCAACGGGATTATATCCGAAGAGGCTGAGGTGTGCAGGACCGCTGCCAGGAGTGATACCGGGGCCGATGGGGTCGAGCAGGCCAAGAGCGCCATCTTTGGCGAGTGCGTCGAGATTCGGTGTTTTTGCTGCTTCAAGCTCTGTGGGGCCACCCGGTTTCAGGGGGAGCCCCCCGAGGCCGTCGGCTACCAAAAGGACAATCCTCTTTTCGGAAGAGGTGATCAGGGATTCAGTAATCAGGGTCATCTTCAAACTCCTCTGGGAAGCGAGTGTGGATCGTAAAGCTATCCCGGCAAGAAGTTACTTGCGAGGGGGATTCTTTTTAAGCTTGTCCGCGAACAGATCACCGAGTGTTCCCGGTTTTGGTGTGCCGGTGACTCTGTCTCGGTGGGCATGGCAGTTGGCCAGCCGGAGAGGGTACAACGTGCATCGGGTTTCGAGGCAGCGATCCTCCGGGCAGAACCAATCCGGCATTTTCCCATCAGGACGAAGATCCGATGTGACAATGTCGATAATTTCCTGCCATTCGAGGGACGAGGGGCGTGCATCGGGGGCTTTCGGGGAGCCACAAATGAGGAGTTTCATTGACGGATGGAGGAACCATCCCTCGATCATACCCACTCCGTTCGACCCCTTGGGAAGCTTTGCGCCGTTCCCTTTCCGCTTGATGGTTTCTGCGCCACGCATCCTCGCAGCAATTCGCTGAAGGTTCAGCAGTGGACGACCATCCTGCCGGGTGCCTGCCTGTAATGTCACAAACCTGCTCTGTGGTTCATAGTAAAGGACTGCACCTGCGCCACGGCGGTAACGTGCTGCTTTGATCGCAAGGCCGTTCTTGCTGGCGATGGTGACCATCGAGATTCCTCGTCCACGCACAACTTTTGCGCTGCGCTCAACCTCGTCAATGGCGCTGAACCAGTCGGCCTCGCGCTGGATTGCCGCGGCTAGAAGTGGGCGAAGAACAGTGTGATACTCATCTGTCTCCCCGCCGTAGATGGCAGCGAGGCCATTCATGGCGTGCGGGAGCAGAACCCGCCTTTCGCCCTCATCGTCCGGCTGGGCATGTTCGTGGCCCGAGAGTAGCCAGGAGGAGATTTTCAACAGTTTTTCCAGGTCACGGCGCAGGAACCAACCCTTTGCGCGGGCGATGGCGTGGCACTGTCCCTCTTCCGGCCAGGGAAATTCCTCTTTCCGCAGGTGTTCGCAGTCGGATTCGAGGCTGTTCTCAAGAAAATGGGCGAGAGTACGGTCGAATCGTTCGGCTGTTTCGCGCTGGGATGTCTCCGCTCCAACACTCGCCTTGATAATGCCCTCAAGGATCGGGATGACAAGCCCGACAACCTCTTCGTCGGAATTGTCATAGGCGTGCAGGCCATCGATCAGGCTGTGAGGTGCAAGCAGATGGTGGGCGGCTTCGCGGCTGGTCAGCGATTGCCCGCGAGCATCGTGATTCAACGTATAGGGAAGCAGGAACCGGTACTCCACGTTTTCCGCCACCTTCAGTTCTTCGGCAACGAGCATTGAGGCGCAGGTGTCCCATTTCTCCTTGTTCTCTAGCCCTTTTACTGGGTGAGTGTCGAACCGTCCGCCACCGGTGTCGACCGTCAGGATACCCTCCTGCTCTAGCTGGTCGGCTGTTTTACCCCCGGGCAAGGTATTTGCCGAGGTAAACATCAGTTTCGCCGACTCTACTCCCGGGAATTGGTCGCCAGCGTGCTTGCGCATCAGATGGATGGAAAGAATCGCATCCAGGTCCGGGTGCGTGTGTGTCAGCAGTGCCTTTACGGCAGGGGTATTCTGGTTTTCGCTCATGGGCTCAAAGCTACGATGAGCCATGCTCCTTTGCAAATAGCAGCTTTATGGAGACAGGGATTCAGGGTAAGCGGGTCCTGTGTAAATTTACGTGCGACTCTCGGGTGATCTCGCTCCTGTTTCGCGCAAACGGTATTGAAGTTGGTCTGTCCAAACAATAAAACTATATTGCACGGTTACCGGAGGTTGCGCACTACACCAGACTTTTTTACCACGGGAGACCAGTTAATGGGGATGAAGCAACCGGAAGAGGCCTGTTACAGCGAAAACCCCCGGATCAACAAGCTGATTCAGGACCTGGTAGGCGAGTTGAAGCAATTTACCGAAGAGCAGGCTCGGAATATCAACGATCTGGTCGAAATCGGTACCGCTCTCTCCGCTGAACGGGACAACAAGCGTGTTCTCGAGATGATCCTTTCGCAGGCACGCCGTTTTACCCATGCCGATGGCGGAACGCTTTATCTGGTCACCGACGATCAGCGCGAGCTGGCCTTTCATGTGATGCATAATGATACACTTAACACGTTTCAGGGTGGAACCTCCGGCAATGAAATCACCATTCCCAACGTGCTTCTTTATTGTGACGACTGCACACCAAACCATGCCAACGTTTCGGCGCATGTTGCTCTGACGGGCGAGTTGATCAACATCCCTGATGTTTATGTGGCGGAAGGATTCAACTTTGAGGGCACGAAAAAATTCGATGCCTCGCTGAAGTACCGTAGTCAGTCGATGCTCGTCGTCCCCATGCGTGACCACGAGGACGAGATCATCGGTGTGCTGCAGTTAATTAATGCGAAGGATACCGAGGGCGAGACAATACCCTTCCCGGTTGAACAGGAGGGGATGATTCATGCGCTTGCCAGCCAGGCAGCGGTCGCGCTTACCCAGCAACGGCTCATTTTCGACCTGCGTAACCTGTTCGAATCGTTCATCCAGGCGATCGCCACCGCGATTGACGAGAAATCGAAGTACACCGGTGGACACATCGCACGGGTGACCGAGTTGACGATGATGATAGCCGGCGAGTTGAACAATTGGGACACCGGCCCCTACGCGGATGTTGTGCTGAATGAAAACGAGCTGGAAGAGCTCAGGATAGCGGCATGGCTCCACGACACGGGCAAAATTACCACTCCGGAATACGTTGTCGACAAGTCGAATAAACTTGAAACGGTCTTCGATCGGATCGAACTTGTCAAGGCACGGTTTGATGCCATCAGGTTGGAGCGTAAACTCCGGGCATACGAAAAGTTGATTGAAGAACTCGGTGATAATGTTGATCCACGTAAGGTAGATGAGGCGAAGGCCTCAGCGCAGAGCGATATTGAGGCGATCAACGACGACCTCGATTTCCTTGAGACCACCAACAAAGGTGGCGAATTCATGGCGGACGAGAAAATTGACCGGCTCAAAGGAATCGCCGCCCGAAAATACCAAGGTGGGGCTAACGTGGATGAAACCTCGTTCCTGACTGACAACGAGGTCTATAACCTTTCGATCCGCAAGGGTACCCTGACGGACGAAGAGCGCGATATCATGAACAACCACGTTGTCATGTCCATCAAGATCCTCGAGGAACTCCCCTGGCCTCGAAAAATGTCGAACGTTCCGGAGATTGCAGGTGGCCACCACGAAAAGCTGGATGGGACGGGCTACCCCAACAAGCTGAAGGGCGATGAGATCAGCCTTCAGGCGAGGATTATGGCCGTTGCAGATGTGTTCGAGGCGCTCTCTGCAAAGGATAGACCCTATAAGGACCCGATGCCGCTTTCGCAGGCGATCAAAATCCTCGGGTTCATGGTCAAGGATAACCATCTTGACGGGGACGTTGTTAACCTCTTTATAAAGAGCGGTCTGGTGTTCGAGTACGCAAAGAAGTATCTGGATAAAAGCCAGATTGACATAAAACTGGAAGATGTGACCGGATCTTAAGTTCGTTCCGGTCATACGCGCACAATATTCGATTATCCACACTGCTGCGCGTGGGACAAGCAGGCTACGGAGGTGTTTTAGAATGGATCGTTTGCGGATGATGTCTATCACAACAATTCTGTTGCTGATTCTTGTCGGTGTCTCGCAAGCACAGGACTTGGGCCAGTCGATCATCACTGGAGATCTGGGGTCAGTTCAGAAAATCATTGAAGCTGATGAAAAGGGGAAGTTGCTGAACAAAGAAGCGTTCGAGGATTGGACGCCGGTTCACCTTTCCGTGATCTATGATCAGCAGAGCATCCTCGAGTATCTGCTCGCGCGGGGAGCTGGGCCAAATCCGGAAGACAAACTCGGTTTGACGCCTCTGCTTCATGCAGTCAAACTGAGCGACATGGAAACGGCGAAGCTGCTCATGTCCAACGGAGCGAACCCCCTAGCGACATCCAAGGCAGGCAATACGGCTGTCCATTTTGCCGTTGGTGCAGGATCGGTGAACCTGATTGACGAGTTCCTCGGGCGGGGCGTAGATGTAAACGCCAGAAACAAAGCCGATGTGACACCCCTTCACATGGCGGTCCGCAAAAAGGACCTGAACCTTGTAAACCATTTGATCAGCAAAGGTGCGAATGTCAACGCCGCTGACGATCAGGGCGCGACTCCTCTGCATGATGCCGCTATGGTGGGATCTGCGGAAATTACGCAACTCCTGCTCCGCAACGGCGCGCTGGTTGCCACAAAGAACAAGACCCACGATGTGGATGCCGCCCGCGAGGCCACTCCTCTTCATATTGCGGTGATCTATGGGAACAGCAATCTCTTCCCGGTTTTCCTGCGCTATCAGGGACTTTCGGCAATACGCAACAAGTACGAGCGTACCCCGTTAATGGTTGCTATCAGCCAGGGTTTGACCCCGATGGTGGATGCGTTGCTGGAGAACGGAGCTGCAGTGCAAGATTCAACAAACTTGACACAGCCGATGGACATGGCGCTTGAAATGGACGATCTGGATCTTGCCGCTAAGCTTCTGGATAGAGGTGCGGATGTAGACAGGCCCAACAACAAGCGTTTTCCACCGTTGATGGTTGCGATCACCAACCAGCAGGTTGAAATGGTCAAACTGCTGATTGATCGTGGGGCTGCGGTAATGGTGCCGGCGGATGGTGTGCTGCCGCTCGAACGCGCGATTGAAATGCAGCACATTGAGATGATGCAAATGTTAATCGATGCGGGGGCGGATATTTCTGATCCGGATACCAAAGGGAGAACCCCGCTCTATATCGCCGTGGAAAACCAGAACGTCGCGATGGCGAGGTTACTGCTGGACAAAGGAGCGAACGCAACGTTTATCTCCACGACATGGAAACAGACACCGATTCAGGTGGCGATTGACCAGAAGAATATTCGCATGCTCAACCTTCTCGTCTCCAAGGGTGCACTGACCTATACGGAAGGTGATTTCAAGGATGATCCGATTGCCATGGCGATCAAACAGGGCTATCCCTTCCTGGCAGAGGTTCTCCGCGCCTCCGATGCAAATGTCTTTCGCAAGGATGAGGATGGGGCGGGCTTCCTTGAGTTTGCAATCTACGAGTCGAAGGATCCCCGCGTATTCGATGCATTGATCAAGAGCGGCATCAGCGTCAACGAACCCACCAAAAAGTACGGGACGCCGCTGCACCTTGCCTCGGACCGCGGCAATGAAGCCGCTGTACGTGTGCTGATCGGCTACGGAGCGGACGTCAACGCGCTCAATGATGATGGAAAAACACCGCTGGATGTTGCCAAAGGCTCGGTTGACCAGATCCTTTCGGTTAACGGAGGACGAAAAGGGGTTGAGCTGAAGTAACTGAAAAAATGTTGAAATGAGGAAGGCCGCCCCGATTACCGGGACGGCCTTTTTACATGCACGCTAGGCGTGCGACCTCTCGTTACTGGTACTTGGACAACCCACAGGCACCACCTCCTTTCCGTTAGTGGACGGATAAGGACTCCTACGTCGTCCCGGCTGGAAGATCCAACCATGTGCTTAACGTATTAGTGCGTCCTCCCGGTCGCAAGGGGTTTGAAAAAAGTCTTGTGATTGGGAACGGAGAGATCAGGCGAGATGTTTCAAATGCTTCTGAAGTTCGAGGTCCAGTTCCTTGTAATGGAAGGGTTTGACAACGACACCCACGAACAGGTCGTCCAGACTCTCCTCGTCAAGGATATACCCGCTGATCACAACAAACGGCGGCATCGGGCCCAAATCACGGGCGGCATGGACAAATTCAGGGGCGTTCATGTCTTCCATGGAATAATCTGTGAGAATAAGATCGTATTTTGCGGGATCGCTTTTAAGCAATTCAAGCGCCTCTTCTGCCGAGGAGGCGGTCTCTACGATATAGCCAAGATTGGTTAAAACCATTTGCCCGGTGCGAAGAACCGAGGGATCATCATCTACCATCAACAGGCGTGCCGTTTTTGAATCCATTGTGCCCCTTTCGATGGTTAATCCTAAGGGTGCAGTGTACATGTTGACTTTTCAAAATAAGGCGAAAAGGCTAAATACCGAGCATGTTTCACGTAAAAATGCTTCTTAGTTTTAGTTCACGCTCCTCCAGGAGCGGAAGAGGTCCGGCAGTTCCGCCATGGATGAAACCGTTCCGGTCACAAAAGTATATGCACCATCATCTTGAACGTTGTCCGCGCCCGCCCTGACCCGCACCGTTCGCATACCAAGCCGGTTCGCCGGCCTCAGGTCGTTTACGAGGTTGTCGCCAATCATCACACCCTCTTCCACGGCACATCCAGTCGATTCGAGCATCTTTATAAAAAACAGCTCTTCCGGTTTCGTAAGACCCATTTCACCGCTCAAAAACGCACTGCTGAAATAGCGTCTAATATTCAGCTCTTCCAGAATCTGGTGGATGTAGGCTCCCTGGTTTGCGGCGAGGGCGAGATTGTATTCGGCAGAGAGTTTTGCGAGCGCATCGGGAACCCCGGGAAACATCGGGTTCAGCTCCTTCTGCCGAGGTTCCAGCCAGCGCCGGAAATCGCCGAGGATCTGATCGAAAAGGGTGTCGTCCGGTGCGAAATGACGAAGGACAGATTTATAAACACTCGCGGCGCCCGAGTGGATCATCCTCTCTCGTTGGGCGAGTACTTCCGGCAGTGTGACCGGCTTTCCATGTGTTATAAGGGCTTCTACAATGAAGCGGTAGAGTTCGTCCAGCAGCGGCGCATCATCGAGGAGCACACCTCCCACATCGATGAACAGCCAGGAGATCGGATGTAATTTTGGCGGTGGAATGGACGGAGGCACAGTCAGGATTCCTGTTTCTGTTGATGCTTGGACTTCTTGTTCCGTTTACGGCTTGATGTTGGCCAGTCGGCGGGTGGGATGAAGGGGAGTTGTCGGCTGTATTCGAGCAGGTGTTGGGCGAGCTGGTCGGCGTTGGCTACAGCAACCACTTGGCCAGCAGAGAGTCCCGGAGGAGCGGACTTTTCCTCGGCGAAATCAACCTGATCCAACTCGAGTTGTCTGCCGAGCGCTTCGGCGAATTCCCGCACGGTGGGGGTGGCAAACGGCTGCTGCAGGAAGGGCTTTTCCCCCTCAAAAACGGCCTCGACAATTGCTTCCGAGACGACAGAGGGGTCCATCGCGAGTAGCGGAATATCCTGTTCGGGGAGAACGACAGGTAGACCGCTGATCATCTGGAAGAGCGCGTTCATCGGGGATGAATATAGCGACTGTCCCATCCCTACGAGGTTTGGGAGGGAAACAATTTCAACCTTCGAGTTTTCCCTCAGCTCGTTGCGAGTGTCAGCTTCCGCATCAAGCAGGATTTTCCAGACCTCGTCTTCCGAACGTGTGTCGCCCTCTCCGGTCGCGGGCAAATGCTGCAGGAGCAGTAGTCGACAGCCGTCGTATTTACCGATCATCCCGGCGAGTTCAAGAGGAATGGTGTTGGCAAGTTCGCGGATGGTCTCGGAGTCTGGCTCAGGTCTTCTGATCGGTGAGATACTTGCCGCATGAACAACGCAGTCGAGTTTTTCAAGTCCATTTATGAGGTCAGCGAATTCCCGTGAACGGACATCGATCAGGTGAAGCTCGACACCCTCACGAGTCGAGAGTAACTGGAGCCTGTGCTGATGTTCCGGGTAATGCGCCGAGGCGGGATTGTGGTTGTCAACGGCGACAACTCTGGCGTCCGAAGCGTCGAGCAGCGCCGCGATCATCGAGCCCAAGCCGCCCAGAGCGCCTGTTACGAGAACTACGGGACTTCTCTCCGCCACCTTCTGCCCCACGCTCATTTCTCCGCCCGCTGAACCGTCGCATGCAGTTCAAGCCATATCGGCAGATGTTTGGCAAGGGTTTCCGGTGTAATCATGTTCGGGCCATCGGAGGGGCTGGAGTCCGGGTCCGGGTGAACCTCGAGGAAGAGGCCGTCTACGCCCGCCGCAACTGCCCCACGGACGAGCAGAGGAACCATCTCGCGATTACCGCCGGTCGAGCCACCTTCGCCACCCGGAGACTGGACGGCGTGGGTGCCATCAAAAATCACTGGCGCGTACCTCCGCATCAAGACCAGCGAGCGCAGATCCACGACGAGGTCACGGTAACCATAACTGGTTCCGCGTTCGGTGAGGGTGACAGGAACGTCTCCCCCCAGATGAATCTTTTCGATGGCGTACTTCATGTCATCGGGTGCGAGGAACTGCCCCTTCTTTACATTCACCGGTTTGCCGGAGGCTCCACAGGCTACCAGAAGGTCGGTCTGGCGGCAGAGGAAGGCTGGAACCTGAATCATGTCCACCACCTGTGCAACCAGAGGAACCTGAACGCTCTCGTGGACATCGGTAATCACAGGCGTCCCGGTAATCTTCCGAACCTCCTCCAGAATCCTGAGTCCCTCGTCCATGCCCGGACCACGGCGAGACGTTCCCGACGTGCGGTTCGCTTTGTCAAAGGATGCCTTGAAAATGTATGGAACGCCGTGTTTATCACAGAGGGCGTGGACTGTTTCGGCGATCTCGACCGCCATGTCTCGCGTTTCCAGTACGCAAGGGCCGGCGATGAGCAGGGGTGGTCCCTGGCGATCAAGGGTGATGTTCGGCGTAAGCTGTGTGCGGTTGTCCATACCGATTCTCCGGTTGGGGATAACCCGTTTAATTGGGTTGCTGTGGCCTAAAGATAGCCTTCCCGGTCGCCACTCCCAACATTCTGGATGGTCACTGTGAGATCATCAGGGATGGACAGGATAGTCAAGGCTCCGCTTGACCCTCTGAGGACGGTGTCCCTAGCTTGCTCCGATAGCTTTGTTCGTGATGAGTTTCCACCCTTGACAGCGTGCGAGGCAGAGTGATAAAACGCGTTGCAGTCAAAGAGTTGCCCCTTCAGGGGAGACGTCAGGATGCCAGGAGAAAGGGATCTGCCGCAAGGACTCTGATTCCGGCCTTGATTCTGCTGTTCGCTCTCGCCCTGCCGCTGGAGGCCCAGATGCCGGTGCTGATTCCCTCGGACCCGGAGACTATGGTCAAGGGGGAGCCCGCGCTGATTTACAGTGGTGCGAACAAGTTGGGATTGGCGCGATGGCAAAAATCGTTTGAGGATGCCCGCGCGGACCTGAACCGTGAGGAGTGGGAGAAAACGGTAGCTGACCAAAGACGTAGCGCCATGCAGCAACTTCAACTGGAACGAGTGGTTCGTCAATTCCTCGCGGACAACAAATCCAGCACAGAGGCAACCTCCAGAATTGCTGAACTGCTCGACAACAATCGTAAAATGCTCTATGCCACCGCCAAACTTCTCGCCAATTCCGGAAATCCCCTGATGGCTGCCTCTCTCTACCGCTTCACCGTGGACAACCTCGACTCGGGCTCCGAAGCCGACCGCCTCCAATCTCTCCTCGCTCAAGTCCGGTGTCTGGAGGAAGCCGGAGTGAAGAGTGATGCCCTGGAAATCCTCTCGCACCCGCTGTTTGCCGAGCCGGATGGCGGCAGCGACGTGGAACGATATCTGAAGGAACAGGGACTCCTGGCAAAATCGGAATTGCTTTCTGAGCTTGACAGAAAGCCTGAGGCGTTAAATGAGGTTTCTGTAATTCCTCCCGAATCTCCGCTGGCCGGAGAAACATTGGTCCTGCGCGCACAGCTTTACCGCGAACTCGGTGACTGGGAAAAACTCGAACGGGTGATAGCCCAAATCGAGGAAGAGGCTTTTCGCCCGGACTACTTGCTGGAAGCCGAAGCCGAGAGAGCCGAACTGGCAGAGGCGAGAGGAGATCTTGCAGAGGCAGCCGAGATGCGTTCGGCGATCGTGCTAGGCTCTTCCGGGTTCGACACGCTTTACGCGACAGTTCGTCAACTTGAGCGAATCGGGCAGTTGAAGAGAGAATTGTCTGGTCTGAAACAGACCGCGTTGGTGGAGGGCGATCTTGTTGGTTGGGCCGAGGCCAGCAGGTTGGACCAGACCTTCTCGCTACTGGAGCAGATGAACCAGTTCGAACTGCTGGAGGGGGAGCTTTCACTCAGGCTTTTGAACGAAAACTATCGGTTGGAGCTGGCATCCGTCTTTACCCTCGTTGAGTTGGATTTTGAGATAATTCCGCTGGGGGAAAGAGAATCTTTTTTGACAACATCTGTACTGGCACAATTGAAGCTTGCCTGCCGATTAAGCAATGATCCGTTGTTGATGGAACCCACCTCCTCAGTCTCTTCCGATGGTCCGTTGATAAAGGTAAAAGAGTCACTGGCTGGAGTGCTGAGGGTCCGGGACAGGGTGCTCGAGTCGCTCGCGGGAATGGAGGACTGGGTTCTTGTAGAGCTGGAGCAGGCGGAGGAACTCCAACCCCTGGTTGAAGCGCGCAGGGTTCTGTCCGAGAGTGCTGCTGTTCTGCAAAACGACGGTGACCCCTCGGAGGTTTTGCGGGGGATTCGCGATGCTCTCGATCTATCGCCACCCACAACCGAGCAGGCTGCGTTGGCACTGATGGCCTCCCGATTGGAAGCACGTCATGACTCTCGAAACGCCGTGACACTCTCCGGGGAGTACGCGGGCAACGCCGTTTACTCTGCCCCCGCCATGGCAAGCGCCCCGATGGCATGGGAGGCGAGAGCGATGGCGGAGGGGATGTTACGAACCCCGGATCGTGCGATTCAGGCAGTGTTCTGGGAAAAGGCGTGGGCAGCTGCTGGTCCTGAATTGGGGAGGAGCTATCTGCTCGAGGCCGCAAAGTCTCACCTGCTGATGGGCGGGGCAAGCGCTCAAAAGGCAAGGGCATATAGCGCATGTCTTCTGCGGCCTGAAAATTCGTGGGCCGTGCAAAAGAGCGCACTTTCGCTGATTGCGGAGTCTTTTGCGCCGCCTGTAGTGGAGGATCCGAAAGCCGGTCTTGATTCGCTCGGTAAATGGATATCGAAGAGGCCATCGCTGGGTGATCGTTACGGGTCAGAGCTCTGGCGGGCCTTTGGAGATGTTGTTGTTGAGCGGGTTGGAGCAGTGCAGTGGGCGGACACCGCGTTGGCGAAAGCCCGCATCTTGAACCCGGATGAAGAAATGGAATCCCGGCTCGACCTGCTGGAGCAGAAACTCGTCGAGCTTCGAGGTAGCGATCAGCTCTCCGCCTGGAACTGGAGGGTGGAGCAGGTTACGACGAACTGGAAACGGGTGAACGGTCCAGCATGGTTTGGAACAGAGAGAGGCAGGAGCTGGCGTGAACGGCTCGTGACTTTCTCTTATGAGGCGTTGAACATCGCGATCGAGAGAGCGAAATCCACACGCGATGAAAATTGGGGAGACCGCGCAGTAGCAAGCGCCGAGTTGATCGAGTGGATCGCTCCTGCTGACCCGCGAACCGCACGTTCCTGGGCGAACGTTGTCACAGTGATGGAGACATCGAAACAGACGAACGAAGTAGAGCTCGCTGAAATGCACGCTCATATCGCCGAGCGGTGGCCTCTGTCTCCTGCTGCGGAGCTCTCCGCGGACCGGGCTCTGGCCCTCGCGGACAAGGCGGTTCGAAAAGCGCCCTCGCCCAAAAGCGACAGTATGCTGGTCGCAGCCGCTCATCTCTGGGCAGAAAGATCCACGGACGAGGAGGCTGCCGCGAAAGCACTGCTCAAGGCGGCGGTTACGCTGAGACGGGGAGAGCAATATCCCTGGGCCATTCGACTTTTCCACGAAATTGAATCGACCTACCCAACGCTTAGTCAGGCGGAGGATGCCCTGGAGGGATGGTTTGAATGCCAACTCGCCCTGGGCAGGTTGCCGGCGGTGAAGGAGAAATATGAGCGGGTGATGGCCTCCGGCACCTCCGGGCGTTCGGCTGCAATTGCGCGTAAGGCTCTTTCGCGTGCGGAGGCGAGCGAGGCGAAAATGCTAATCTCTGCCGGATTAACCGGGGAAGCGCGGGAGGCATTTGAGCGTGCGGGCGGGTTGGACAGCGATCCGGAGATTTCTGCCTGGGCGCTTCTGGAGGCTGGACGGTTGGCGGTGCAGGAGGGACGTCTCAACGATGCCGCTTCCGCTTTTCAGACAGTCCTGGAATGGTATCCCGAACAGGATGCAGCCCCACCCGCGGCAGTACAAATCGGACGTGTAAAAGAACTGAATATACGGGCGGCAAGGCGTGAGCCTGATGCCATCGAACACCGCGACATTGCGGAAGCCTATGCGAATGCAGCCCGTCTTTATCCAACCTCCGATGAAGCCCCAACTGCACTTGTGGCGGCCTCAAAACACTTCAAAGAGGCTGGAGACAAAAACGCTGAAACCCGCATGCTTGTTGATCTTGTCCGGGGTTCTCCTTCCCGTGAAGGGGTGGCGGGGCTTGTGCGGAATGCGGGTATCGAGGCGTGGTTGTCGGGTGATCTGCAAAATGCTCACAACCTGTTTCTCGCCATTTCACAAGCGGTGCCTGGAAACAGGGAGGCGATCGCGGCGTTCACCTTCCTCGGGGATGAAGCTCAAAAAGCTGGGAAAACCGAGGATGCGGTCTGGGCCTACACCATGGCGGGAAAGGCTGATACCGGCCTACGCAAGAATGGCGAGCTCAGCGACCGACCCTTTGCGGGTCAGGCGGAGCTGGCCAGGCTTCAACTGACGAGCGAGACCTTCAGGTCCATCCGTTATTCCGGTTCTGACAGGCAGGTGGCTGCGCAAAGGGAGCGCAAGGAGAAGCTGGGGAAAGGCCTGATTGCCGAGTACAGAGCTGTCTACAACGGAATCGACGTCTCTTCAGTTCGTTCGTTGCTGGGGGTTGCGTCGGTGCAGGGGGAGCTCGCGCTGGCGGAACAAAACAGGCTCTATCTTGCCAGCCTGACGCCCGAATCGCTCGCCGTAAAAAATCAGCGTGGAGCGCTCGCCTCGTGGGCGGCATGGAAGTCTTCAATTGAAACCCTCGAATTGGCCAAATCGCGGCTGGAGGAGATCACCGCCCTGCGCGAATCACAGCTCGCTGCTGGACGTTCGATGGAAGAGGTTTCGATCCTGCTCGGATTCCAGGCTGAGGGATTACGGTTGGGTGTGGAACCGGGTGCTGTGATCTCGGGGTTGAATAAGGAAATTGTGGACAATGTCGCGCTGGCCTACGAGAGTGCTATCAAAGAGAATGTAGAATTGGTAAAGATATTTGCCGCACTTCCGGATCGTGGGACGACAGAGCTGGAGCGCAGCGCATACCGTTACGCACTGATTGATGATGTGCTTCGAGCCCGCATCCGTTTCACACTGGAACTGATCATTGAGGCACGCTCTCACGGCACGGACGGTGGCGTTGCAAAAAGTGCCACTGGCAATCCGTTCGAAAAAACTGCCTTTGCGCGTGAACCTATCGAAGTCGCCAAAGTTTGGGTGGATAAATTGGTGCCGGAGTTGCTCGCGGCATACGCCTCCCGAGTTGACCAGCGACAGGCGGGACCGGTGAGTCGTGAAGGGGATGAAGAGGTGGCGCAGGAGCTGCTTGACGATCAGCAGCTTGTAAACGACCTGTTCTGGCTTGAAACCGATCTTGCCCGTGACAGACTTGAGGCAACAATATCCTCTTCTGCGGTCAGGAAAGAACAACTCGATTATGCGAAGTCGGTGATGCGGGAGGCGCTGGAGAATGCCGCGCGTCTTGACAAATTGAAAGAGAACGCGCAGGAGGCCGCTGAGCGGTACGGTCTTGCGTATGAAGCGAGTGGGCAGGAGCGGCTCCTCGACGCTGTGCGTCTACAGGAGGACTTGATGCATGGTTGGGAGCGGGGGGCCGCTCGACTGCTTGAACCGGCATGGGCGATTGCGGCGGAATTGGGTCTCAGGCCTTCTCCAGAGATCGATCGCATTGCCCGTGAACTGGCGAAGCGAGCGCCGGGCGACTATGCTTATGCAGTGGGATTGAAAGAGAAGAGCAATTCATTCGTGACAGACAAAAACTGGGTTTGGCGGCCGTATGACGGTGCGACAACTTCACCGGTGGTAGTGATCCGGGAGTCGGCTGGATGGAAGGCGAACGGATCCAAAGGACAACCGAAAGTTGTCGGAGCAGATTCAGGGCCGGGTGATGTCTGGATTGAGGGCGTTGTCACTGTGGAGGGAACAATCAGTTCAGCCTCCCTGTCAATCTCCGCGCAACGCCACTATGAGGTTTATCTTAATGGCCGGTTCGCGGCTGAAACGATTGAGAGCCCGGGTTTGAACGGTGAGCCGGAAACCTGGGATGTACGCGATCTGGTTGGAACAGGAACGAACGATATTCGTGTTCGAATCTCCGGGGCCGGAAGTGGTAACGCTGTTGCGGTGCGGCTCGATTGGAAAACCGTCGGCGAGGTGACCGACAACCTGAAAGCGGTCTTCCCGGTCAAGGGGGTGTCAAGATGAAGGGACGTCTCCTGACAACGGGATTGTTGGTGGTTCTGGCCATGATCGCCGCTAAAATGGTTATGGCGCAGACTTCCGAGTCACTGCAGCTCGATGCGTTGATGGTCGAAGAACGGATTGCAGTGGAAGATCGTGGGATGCCGGAGAAAAACGTGGCACGGGTGACACTTATCTACGGAATACCGGCAGAAGTGGGCGCTGTCGAGAGTTTGCGCGATGTGCCGCTTCCTGGTGTTAAGATGTTGGATGAGGAAATTATGTCCGAGCTCCTGACCCGGTTTGGCGGGGAGCAGGAGGGATATCCCGGAACTGTTGAACGTGACGCCGGGAAAGGAGAGAAATAGATGCTTCAGGAATTTTTCAGGGCGTTTGACCCATCCTCGCCGGGGTACCTCTTCATGTGGACTCTGCTGGGAATGTTCATCTGGATGGCGGCGATTACGCTGGAGCGATTCATCGCCATATGGGGCCGCGCCAATGTGAATGCGCCCCGGTTCATGGCGGAGATTCGCAAGATGGTGCAGGCGGGCGATTTCCGGAAAGCGGTCAGCCTCTGCCGGACGGCGGGCAACCGTGCTCTCCCCCGTGTCGTCCTCGCGGCCCTCGTTGAGGCGCAGAAGCACGAGCTGATCGACTACCGTGCCGTGCAGAATGCCATCGACGAGGCGAGCCTTGAGGTTATCCCCGAGCTCCAACGGCGCACACCGTTCCTCGCGATGATCGGCAACGTCGCCACGTTGACCGGATTGATGGGGACGATCTTCGGACTCATCCTCTCCTTCCGTGCGGCAGGTAGCGCTGGAGCTGGAACGGGTGAATTGGCACAGGGCATCTCCGTGGCGATGCTGACGACGCTTTCGGGCTTGCTGGTGGCGATCCCCGCGATTCTCGCGCACTCGGTGATTACGCAGAAGACGAACCGTATCATCGAGCAGATCGACGAGTATGCGGTGAAACTGATCAACCTGCTGACCGGCGGAGCCTGAGATGGCCTTCCGTCCATCGCGCAAGAGAAAGGCAACACAGATCACGCCCGAGACGAACATCACTCCGGTGATGAACCTCGTCGTGGTGCTGATTCCGATGTTGCTTGCGGTGGCGCAGTTTGTCAATGTCAGCCTGCTCGACTACCAACCGCCCCCCGCCGAGGACCTCGCTTCTGCGAATGATTCAAGGGACCTCGGTGATCAGCTCGAACTCGTGGTTAACGTGCTCCCGGACGGTTTCGAGGTCTCCCTTTTTGGTGCGACAAGGGGACGTAATTTTCGACGGATCGGATTGACAGAGTCGGGAGTACACGATCTTGACGCGCTGCACGCTGAGTTGGTCCGGGTGCGGGAGACTGTCGTCGGCCAGCCCGTGGACACCGTACAGGAGACCGATCCGCTCTCCGGTTTGCCTGTGATGCGTCCCGTTTTTCGATATTCCGATGCCGATGTGGTGAACGTTGCCGCTCGGGGCAACACTCCCTGGCAAGTTGTTGTCAGCGTGATGGACGCCGCGAGGAATTACACGGACGAGTCGGGCCGCGTACGGCCACTCTTCGCCATGCCACGCCTCGGACAAATTCAATAGGGCTCCGCGCAAATGGCCTTCCCTCCCTCAAGACGCCGGCGGAACCTTCCCACCCAACCCGCACAAGTATCGCTCAACGCGATGATGGATATGATGACCATCATCCTCCTTTTCCTGCTTAAAACATGGTCTGTCACCGGAGCGCTTTTAACCCCGGCGATTGGCGACCTTCCCATATCGGATGCCAGCGCTGAACCACGGCGGACGCTTTCGCTGGTCCTCACCTCCGAGGGGCTGTTCGAGGAGGCAGAAGTCGCTTCACAGAGGGGGCCGGGAATTGGCAGGATGATCGTTCCTTCGGAGGAATTTGACGACCCGGCCTCGGTCTCCCTGCCACGGTTGGAGGCATGGCTGGCGGAACGTCGAGAGCTTGAACGTTCGCTGGGCAAGTTGGTGCCGAGCCGTGAATTAACCGTTCAGGCAGCGAGAGGAGTTCCCTATTCTTGGGTACTGAAACTGATCAACGCTTCCACCCTTGCGGATTATGATCTGTTCGAATTTGTCGTCCTGCGGCATCCCTCCGACGGGGGTGCGGGATGAGCCGAAATGCCGCCACATTTCCCCGCCAATTTCAGGCACACCCTTTTGGAGAACTCGACCGGACGTTCTTGTTGATGGTTCTTCTGCTTACGATGTTTGCCTTGCCCACGATCTGGCGCCTGAAGGAGATGCCGGTGAGGGAGGTCTCTCGGGTGGAGCATGAGCAGTACCTGCGGATCATCTATCGCGCCGCGCCAGCTCCTCAGCTCGTACCGGGTGAAGGTGTGGGACGGCGGGTTCGTGAAATCACCGGGGTAGAACGTGCGCCGGGCCGCGAGACTGTCCGGGAACGGAGTGAACGTCGTCGCCAGGAAGCGCAGGATAGAAATCTTCGTCGCCAGGAACGGCTTGCTCGGGCGAGGAGCACCGGTATCTTCACCGCCGCCGGAGCACAGATGCCCTCTTTCAGCGAAGTCTCCTCGGGCGCGTTGTCGCTCTCCGGGGGAAGTCTTGCGGGACTTGAGGCAGGGTCCATGTCGCAATTGATCGCTTCACCGGATGCCGAAGCGATTGCCGGATTGCGGGCCGAGGGATTGCTGGATGCCCGGTCGGAGCAGCCGGACCTTGTGGGAAGCGAACTGGAGGATGTAGAGCTCTCGCTGGCGGAAGCGGAGGTTGTGCTGGATGCCCTGCCTGTGGTTCGAGGTCGTGCCTCTGCGGAAGAGGCTCGGAGCGAGGAGGTGCTCAGGCGGGTAATCGGGGTGGAGCTGGATGGATTACGCGCCTGCTATCTGGCGCAGCGGAGGAAAGATGCCACCCTCCGTGGTTCGCTGGATGTCCGCTTTGTCATCCTTCCCCCCGGAGAGGTGACTCGGGTGCGGTTCCGCAATTCTGTCTGGACGAACCCGGCGCTGGGTCGCCGCGTGGAACGTTGTTTGACCGAGCGGATTACGAGCTGGCGTTTCGATCCGGCTAATGGCGGCGAGGTGACCCTCGAATTCCCGATTGTCTTCAAGTGAGGAGTGAAAGGAATAAACCACCCATACGATGAAAGATGCTCACCAAAACTCGCCGATCACTCGACATCATCCCTGCCAAACCGTAGATTCCCTTCCCTGTCGTACATTTCTTCAACATCTATGACCTCATCGGAGGCTTTGTGTATCGTACGCATACCTGCGGAGAACTTCGCGGTGGACATGAAGGCGAGAAGGTTCAGCTCGCCGGTTGGGTAGCACGGGTCCGTGACCTCGGCGGCTTGATTTTTGTCACCCTGCGCGACCGTTATGGTCGCACACAAATCGTGTTCGACCCGGCGGACAATACTGACCTCGCCGCACGCGCAAAAGAGCTGCGGATGGAGTGGGTCGCTCAGGTGGAGGGTGTGGTGCGCCGCCGCCCGGATGACATGATTAACAGTGATATGGAGACGGGTGAGGTGGAAGTCACAGCCGCATCCCTGAACGTGCTCGCCTCCTGTGAAACACCGCCACTCCTGCCGGAGGATGAATTCGAACCCTCGGAGGACCATCGTCTCCGCTGGCGATTCCTCGATCTGCGCCGGGCGCGGATGCAGCGGAACATAGCCGCCCGCCACCGTCTGCTCCAGCTCGTTCGCAAGCACTACAGCGACAACGGGTTCCTGGAGATCGAAACGCCGTTCCTCACCCGATCAACACCCGAGGGAGCGCGGGATTTCATCGTGCCGTCGCGTTTACACCATGGCAAGTGGTACGCATTGCCGCAGTCGCCGCAAACCTACAAGCAGATCCTGATGATCAGCGGTTATGACCGCTATTTCCAGATCGTTCGCTGTTTCCGAGACGAGGATTTCCGCGCCAACCGTCAGCCGGAATTCACGCAGATCGACGTCGAGATGGCGTTTGTCGAGCAGTCTGATATCATGGCGACAACCGAAAAATTGATGAGGGCCGTGTTTGAGGAGTTCAAGGGAGAGTTGGGTGGTGCGGAATTCCCCAGCGATGTTCCCGTGCTTTCCTACGATGAGGCTATTCGACGGTATGGTTCGGACAAGCCAGACACCCGTTTTGGATCGGAACTCGTTGATATTACGGAAATCGCAACAGGCCACGGTTTTGGTGTCATTGACGGGACGGTGGAAAAGGGCGGCAAAGTCCTCGCGATTCTTGTTCCGGGACAAGGGTCGTCAAGCCGGAAGCAGATTTCTGAATGGGAGGCGCACGTCAAGGAGCGTGGTCTGGGCGGATTGATGCCGCTGAAAACGGATGAAAACGGTGCTTTCACCGGTCCCCTCGGCAAGTTCTTGCCACAGCAGAAGTTGGAGGAATTGGCCGAAAAATTGGGAATGAATCCGGCGGAAGACCTCGCGCTGGTGGCCGTTGGTCTGGACAAGCGGCTGTTTGAGGTGATGGGGATGTTGCGCCTTGAGCTCGCGAGAACCTTCGAATGGATCAAGAAGGGGACTCATCAACTCCTTTGGGTGACTGGATTTCCGCTTGTCGAGTATGACGAGGAGGAAAAACGGTACGTTGCGCTGCATCACCCGTTCACAGCTCCCGATGCGGATTCCTGGTCAGAAAACCGCAAAAAAGCCCCAGAAAAAATCAGTAGCCAGGCCTATGACCTCGTTTGGAATGGCGAGGAAGTGGCTGGAGGCAGCATCCGTATTCACGACCGCAAGATGCAATCCGATCTTTTCAGTTTGATTGGGATTGATGAGGCTACAGCGAAAGAAAAATTCAATTTCCTGTTGGAAGCTTTACAATATGGTGCACCACCTCACGGTGGAATAGCATTTGGGTTTGATCGAATGGTGATGTTGCTCACGGGAGAGGCCTCGATTCGCGATGTAATGGCTTTCCCGAAGACTGCGCAGGCGTTGTCGCTGTTTGAAGGTGCGCCGGACGCCGTTGATGAACGACAAATGATGGAATTGGGCCTACAAAATCGTAAATAATGGTTTGGAACAGGTCCAGCTCCAACATCTTGTAAATGAGGCGATTGGCTTGACTCCATCATTACATCTTCAATAAGTTACTCGTAGTTAATTATTTACGTGCCGCAATGTGCGGAAAATGGGCGTTGTGGCATTCACAGCAAACGGTTGAGGATTTCATGAACCGTTACCGATTATCACGAGCGGGAACGGGGTTGATGGTGATCCTTCTGCTTGCCCTCTTCATGGTGGGTTGTGCGAAGACGGCTAGCGAAGAGGATCTTAGCAACCTCGAAAACGCCCGTCAGGCTGCGATGGCTGCTGAACAGAAAGTTCAGGAGCTTGAAGCGCTTAAGTCAGACCTTCAGCTTACACTGGTGGATCGCCAGGCGGAGCTTCAGGAGGTCAAGGCGGAGCGCGCTTCAATTCGCAAGCGGCTGACGGACCAGGGCGTGGAACTTCCGCCCCTCGAAGGCGAAGAGCCCGTTACTCCTGTGGTGGTTCCCGAGGTTAAAGAGGCTGCGCCGGTTAAGGCCGCACCCGTGACCGAGGAACCGACCGGGATCATGGAAGAGGAGCCGGTGACAGAAGAGGCTCCCGAGATGATCGAAGAGGCGCCGCTCGAAGAGGAACTTCCTGAGGAAGAAATGTTGCCGGAATCTGGCGAAGAGGAGATGGAAGAGGACCTCTTCGACGATGAGGGTGGCGACTTCGATGAAATGGAAGAGCTGGAAGAGGAGGAGACGGACCTGTTCTCGTCCTTGCCCAGCGGGAGGGTGTCGCTATGAAGAGCAGACGCCTTCTCTTGACCCTGCTTATTGCGGGGATGCTGATTCCGGTGCTTGGATTTGCGGCGGACAAGCTGACCTACGAAGAGTATCAGGCTCAGCTTGAGGACTACCAGCAGCGTGAACAGCTTGCCAAGCAGAGAATCGATGAATTGACAGCCGAAACGGCGGAGCTTCAGACTGAGCTTGACGCCATGGATCTGCAGAGTGGCCAGGTTTGGCAGCAGATCTATGCCTACATGGAGATCGCGCCGAAAGATCTTCGCAAATTTGCCGACGAGCTGGATGCTATTGGCAAGGAACTCGAAAGCTACGAGGGCATGGAGCCCGAAGCGGCTTACCAGAAACGCGGAAATCTTGTCAAGATCGAAAAACGGTTAAAAGAGATCGCCAAGGACCGTCCGGCGGTGCTCAGCCGTTACAAGGAGATAATCCAGGATCTGTATGCCCGGATGGCTAGCGTTGAGGTTCGAGTACCCGACGAAAAAGGGACAAAGGCTGGCACCAAGGAGAAGTATTACACGGTAATCCGTGGTGATCACCTCTGGAAGATTGCCGCTAAACGTGAACACTACAATGACGGCATGAAGTGGATGCGAATCTATTCTGTCAACCACGACCAGATTCGTGATCCCGACCTTATTTTCCCGAAACAGGTTTTCTCGATCCCGATGGACATTGGAGCGGGCCAGTTCCTTGTCAAACCGGGACAAAACCTGAGCAGTATCGCTGAGTCGATTTACAACGATCCGTTCCAGTGGCGGAAACTGTACGAGGCCAACCGGGGTCTTGTCGATGATCCGACGAAGATTTACCCGGAGATGATCCTCACGGTTCCCGGTCGCTGACGACAGTGATGAATATTGACGTTTTCGAGGCCGGCGCCGCACATATGCCAGTTGCGGTGCCGGCCTCGGTGTGCAAAAGAAACAGGAGTTGAGGGAGCTGGGGAGTGTTATCTTCAGCGTCTCAAAATCGCAGGAAAAGGGTTCAGAGGTGTTGATCTGCGATATATTGATCAGAACCCCGACTAAGAGCATGGTACATGGAAGAATACACCATAAAGATAAAACCGGATCTTCTGCCGGCCATTGTTGGTCCGCAGGACAGAAACCTGCACCGATTGGTTGAAACCGTCCGGTCAAAACTGGTCGTGCGGGGAAATAGCGTTCGGGTTGAAGGTCCGCCGGAAGAAAAGGAACCTCTGACGCGCCTGTTTCGTGATCTTTCCGAAATGGCTAGTCGTGGCGAGGTGAACGAAGCGCTGCTCGATGCGGCGTTGAATCTCGCGGGTTTCAGTTTCGAAACCAAAGGTAAAAAGTCTGGCGATGGTGAAGGGTTGATAGTCTACGAAAGAAACGGTTTTACCCTCCGCACTCGCAGCCGGAACCAGGCAGAGTATGTTCGTGCCACCCGTGAGGCGGAACTCGTTTTTTGTGTAGGCCCGGCGGGTACCGGCAAGACCTATCTTGCGGTGGCAGTAGCGGTTCGGGCGCTTGTCAACGATGAGGTGGACAGGATCATTCTCGTCCGGCCAGCGGTTGAGGCGGGAGAGCGGCTCGGCTACCTTCCGGGAGACCTGAAAGAAAAGGTCGAGCCCTATTTTCGGCCGTTGTATGATGCGTTAATGGACATGCTTACCCCGGAAAAGCTTAAGCGATTTGTGGAGCAGGGCCGAATAGAAATTGCGCCGCTAGCCTACATGCGCGGGCGAACTCTGAACAACGCCTTCGTGATTCTGGATGAAGCGCAGAACACCACCGGCCCGCAGATGAAAATGTTCCTGACCCGCCTTGGAGCGAGGTCCCGGGCGATCGTAACAGGCGATCTCACCCAGGTTGACCTTGTAGACCCCGGTTCCAGCGGATTGTCCGAGGCGATTGTTATCTTACAGGAAATTCGTGGCATCCGTTTTGTCACTTTGGATCACACCGATGTGGTCCGTCACCAGCTTGTCAAGGAGATCGTTCAGGCCTATGAACGAGAGCGCGGATCAGAGACAGGGCGAGAATAAGGACAAAAAGCCCAGGGAGAGAGGCCGCCGTCGCCGGGTAAAGTTTTATCCAGCGGTGCCGTTGCTCCTCCTCGTTGCGATCACGGCCATGACGGTATTCCTCTTCCCGCACCAGGGAGCCTTTCGTTATACGGAATACACTGTCGGCTCGATCAGCAAGGACGAGATCATCGCTCCCTTCACCTTCGAAATTCTGCGGAATACCGAGGAGTTGACTGCAGAACGTGACGAGGCGAGAAGGGCTGTCGATCCGGTGTTCGTGCGGGTCGACTCCATTCCCGAGCTTCAGGTTGAAAACTTGCGGGGAACGGTGCGCTATGCCCGCGCGGCGAGTGATTCGATATTCGCATTGTCGCGTTCGGATCGGAATGCACTGACCGAATTCCGGAGGAGAACACTTTCCCGGGTACGGGATGAATACAACATGCAGCTCAACGAGGAGTCCTGGCGATTCCTTCTTCGCAATGCAAGGTTAACGGGGCGGGCCGGATCACCGTTGGACATTACCATCCTCGAGACAATCCTCCGGGACCTCTATGGACGAGGCGTTCTGAATAAGCCACGCGATGAGATCATCAGCAATCGTGGACAGGTTCGTGTTGTTGCCGGTGGTGAAGAGCGCACAGTACCGCTGGCTTCTCTATATGACCTTCCCGAGTCGCGGGCCGAAGCGCTGGCAAGACTGACAGACAGGGTTGCCGGCAATGTTGCGCCGGGCGACACGACGATAAAAGTGGGCTACGAGCTGCTGGTTTCCTTCCTCGTTCCGAACGTGCTGATCGACCAGATCGAAACAGAGATGCGTCGCGAGGCTGCTGTGGCCAAGGTTCCCATTGCCAAGGGAATCGTGCTCAAAAACGAACGAATTATCGACAGCAACGAGCGTATCACTGAACGTCACATGGAGATCCTCAGATCACTTGAGGCGAAGCGCGCAGAGCTCGCTGCGGCAGGCGGTGGATGGAATCTGATCATGCCGTGGGTGGCGCGTTCAGGTGTTTCGGGCGCGATCTTTTTCTTCTTTGGGCTGTGGCTTTATTTCTTCCGTCCCGACATCTATCACCACCCGAACAAGCTGCTGCTCGTCTGGGTGATGACGGCGCTGCTGATCGCGTTTCACGGGTTGGTGATTCTCCCCTATAACCTGAGTCCATACCTGTTTCCGGCGGCGCTGGGGGCGATTATTCTCACGATCGTGTTCGACGCGCCTCTCGCCCTGCTGGTGACAACGGCGCTCGGTATTATTGTGGCGGCGATCAGCGGAAACGACCTTTTCATGTTCCTTACGGTTTTCTTGCCAGCGGGACTTTCGGTCTATTCGGTGCTTCGGGTGCGTACGCGAGGACAAATCATGAAGGCGAGCGTCCTCATGCTGACCGGCTACGTGCTGGTCATCCTCGTGCGCAGGATGTTCACCTACCAGCTTGACATGACCGTTTTCGGTGATCTCCTCTTCGCTACGGTGACAAGTATCGCCACTCCTCTTGTAGCCCTAGGTGTGCTGATCCTGATCGAGATGATCTTTCGCGTTACCTCTGACCTCACCCTGTTGGAGTTGGCGGACCTTAACCGTCCCCTCCTGAAGAGGCTTTCGCTCGAGGCGCCGGGGACCTATCATCACAGCATCATGGTGGGCAATCTTGCGGAAGCGGGCGCGGAGGCGATTCGTGCGAACAGCCTGTTGGTCCGGGCGGGTGCCTATTACCACGACATCGGCAAGATGGTCCGGCGGGAGTATTTCGTCGAAAACCAGCTCTCCGGCGGCAATATCCACGACAGCCTCGAACCGGATGAGTCGGCGAAAATGGTGGCGGATCATGTTACACACGGCATCAAAATCGCCGAACAATATCACCTGCCCAACCCGATCAAGGACTTTATACGCGAACATCACGGTACCAGCCTGATGGTCTATTTCTACAACAAGGCGCTTGAAGAGAAACCCGAGGGCAGCGTGGACGAAGAGATGTTCCGTTATCCCGGGCCTAAGCCGCAATCGAAAGAGACCGGCATTCTGATGTTGGCGGATAGTGCCGAAGCTGCAACAAGAAGTCTCGGTGATCCGAGTCCCGAAAAGATCATGGAGGTTGTGCGAAACGTCATTATTCAGAAATACAGTGACGAGGAGTTGGACGAGTGTCCGATGACGCTGCATGACCTGCGGTTAATCATGGAAGCCTTCGTGCCGATTCTTCAGGGGATTCATCACCATCGTATTCAGTACCCGAATCGCGAGGAGATGGAACAGAGACGGGCACGGAGCGCGGCGAAATCTCGTAAGAGCGCGTCGTCATGAAAGGAAAGCCCGTCCCCAAGGTTCGGTTGAACGTAGAACTGGATGGCTGGTCCATTGAAAGAGAGGGCCACTTCTCCCGCTGGGTTGAAGGTGAACTCCTTAGCGAAGGATATACTGGCGTCGTTGATGTGATCTTTGTGTCCGATTAGCGGATTGCTGAACTGAACGAACAATGGCTTCAGCATGACGGTCCTACTGATGTAATCAGTTTCTCTTTTAACGATGAAGATGAAGAACCGGGGGAATCCGCAACGGATTCCGGGGAGGTCTTTCCTAAAGATGAGGGTTTCCCGACCGGCGAGGTATATGTAAGTTTGGAACGGGCTGTAGAGCAGGCCCGCGAATACGGGGTATCCGTGACCGATGAGGTCAGTCGGCTCGCTCTCCACGGAGTGCTGCATCTTGCAGGATTTGATGACAGCGACGAGGAGCAGCGTCAGGCCATGAGTCGCCGTGAGGATGAAGGCTTGAAATCGGTAAAAAAGGAAAACGGCAGCTTCCATTGGACTGTTCACGAACCCCATGACGGGAGGCAATAGAAGAGGGTGGACCCATCCAGTATAATGACCGAAGTCCTGGTCTTCTTGGGGCTTCTGGTCTTATCCGCGTTTTTCTCTGGAAGTGAAACCGCATTTTTTTCCCTTTCAAAGGCGCAGATTCGTGAATTGCGCGGCCGCTTGGACGTTTCCGCACGCAACGTTGTGCGCTTGCTGGACCGTCCGAGAGAATTACTGATCACCATTTTAATCGGAAACACGGTCGTGAACACGGCTGCTGCGAGCATTGCAGCTCTGGTTGCGCGCAGGTTGGCGGTTGCAGCGAATTTCAATCCGCTTCTTGCGCTGATCCTGCAAATTTTCGGTGTCACCTTTGTGCTCATTGTTCTCGTGGAAATCAGTCCGAAGGTTTTCGCTCTCCGTTATAACGAGAAATGGGCGAAAGGTTCTTCCGGTTTGATCCGGGGCATCTGGATACTGTTTTGGCCGATAACGCGGTTGTTGACCGCCTTCGTGGAATTGAACGCAAAGACGTTCGGTGTGTCTGCCAAACGGGTTCTCTTCAATGAAGATGAACTGCGTACCCTTGCGGAAGTCTCCGAAGAGCACGGCGTGTTGGAAGAGGATGAGCGGGAGATGATCCACTCGATCTTCGAATTTGGGGAGACCGAGGTCAGCGAGATTATGGTCCCGCGCATCGATATGATCGCGCTCAGTAAGACAGCAGACACGGGCGAAGCCTCCGCGATGGTTCGCGAACATGGTCACAGCCGGATACCGGTCTTCGATGGTGATGTCGACCATATCGTCGGCATCCTCTACGCAAAGGATTTGATCGGATTGGATACGAACGGGAATGCGATTCCTGTTTCCGGGTTGATGCGCGAGGTGTTTTTCATTCCGGAGTCTAAAAGGATCAGCGCGCTGCTTCGCGAATTCCAACTCCATAAAATTCACATGGCCATCGTTGTAGATGAGTACGGTGGTACCGAAGGCCTTGTGACCATGGAGGATGTTATCGAGGAGATCGTCGGCGAAATACACGATGAATTCGATACAGAAGAGGATGTCTTCGTCCGTCTGGATGATGGCGACATTCAAGTTTTAGCAAAAATGGAAGTGTCCGATTTCAACTACGAGATCGGGGAAAACGTTGTTCCCACGGAAGAGGATTACGATACGCTCGGCGGATTCATCTTCGCTCTGGCGGGTTCAGTTCCCAAACCGGGGCAAAAGTTTTCGCATAACGGTTGGTTGTTCATCGTGCAGAAGGTGGATGGCAACCGTGTCGTATCTCTTAAGATACTGCCGCCGGATGATTCTGAAGAGCTGACGCAGCCGGACGATTGATCCGGGACCAGGAATGATCGCAACAATCAGATAGATTCTGCACTTGTTGCGATGATAATAGAGTTTAACGCTGTCGGGTTGCACAGGCCCGGGGGCTTCAAGAGTGAGTGTGATGATGTCGAACGCCCTGCAGGAGCGCTTCGAGCGGGGGGTATTGCCCAACGTGCGCCGGCCTCACCGGTACGCGGGTGGGGAGATGCATCGAATTGTCAAGCCAAACGCCGCCCTCAGGTGGGCGTTGGCGTTTCCCGATCTTTACGAAATCGGCATGTCCTCTCTTGGCATGCAGATCCTCTACCATGTAATCAATTCTCATCATGATGTTGCCGCGGAACGGGTCTTCCTCCTCGAAGAGGATGCCATAAAACTGATGCGGGAACAGGGTGTTCCACTGCTGACCCTCGAGACGAAAACGCCGGTACAAAAGTGCGACCTGCTCGGGATCAGCCTCTCCTACGAGATGGCGTTGCCGGGAATGCTCGAGTTGATTGACCTTTCCGGCATTCCCGTTCGTTCCAGCGAACGTAGCGAAACGGACCCCATTGTCATCGTCGGCGGTCCAGTCGCGTTTAATCCGGAACCCTTCGCGGACTTCATTGACCTGGCTGTGCTCGGTGATGGCGAGGAGGTCGTCGTTGAGATCAACGAGCTGATGCTCCGGGCTGTTCGTGAAAAGTGGCCACGTGCCAAACGGCTCGCACGCCTTGAGGAGCTGGAGGGCGTCTACAGACCCTCAAGCCAGACACTAGAGGAGCATCCCTCGGGACGTCTGATCGTCAACACGGAGAAGCTGATCACCGGCCGAACCGTGGAGAGCCTGCGCAACGAGTACTACCCCAGCCATCCATTGCTGCCGACGAGCGAGATTGTTTTTGATCGGCTGACTATCGAGGTGATGCGTGGATGTACGCGGGGATGCCGTTTTTGCCAGGCGGGGAACCTCTATCGCCCCGTCCGAGAACGTGACCCTCGGGATGTTGTCGCACAGGCTGTGGCGAACATCGAGGCTACGGGGTACGAGGAGCTGAGTCTCGCCTCTTTGTCGACCTCGGACTACTCGGGGTTGCCCGTGCTGATCGAGGGACTTCGTGACGCACTCTCCGGCAGGGGAATAAGCCTCTCGTTTCCGAGCCTCCGGCCGGACTCGTTTACCGAGGAGATGGCCCGTGCGCTGCCGGGTGGACGCAAAGGGAGTCTGACCTTTGCCCCGGAGGCAGGAACCCAACGTCTCAGGGATATCATCAACAAAAACTCCCGCGAGGAGGATCTTCTCCGCGCCGCGAAAATCGGATTCGCCGAAGGGTACAACGGAATCAAGCTCTACTTCATGATCGGGCTTCCCGGCGAGACGATGGAGGATATGGATGGCATCGTGGACCTCTCGCGAAAGGTTTTTGCGCTCAAAGCCAAGGCGGGGCAAAAGGTTACCGTGTCGGTGAGTCCCTTCGCGCCCAAGGCACACACTCCTTTCCAGCGGTTCGGGCAGAATTCCGTGGCTCAGTATCGGGAGAAGCTGGACTACCTGAAACTGAAATTCCGCAAGACAGGCATCAAATACACAGGCCACGATCCCGAGAGCGCGATTCTTGAGAGCGCCATCGCCCGTGGCGACCGTCGGATGGGAAAGGTGCTGGAGCGTGTCTGGCGGAAAGGAGCCTATCTGGAGGCGTGGAGCGATCGTTTTGACCCCGAACGGTGGGGTGTCGCTTTCGCCGAGGAGGGGCTCGAGGCGTGGCAGTTTGTGCAGGGTTTCGCCGGTGGACAACGCCTCCCCTGGGCTCACCTCTCGAAAGGGATCACAGACCATTTCTTTGAAAAGGAGATGGTTCGTGCCGAGGCGGGAATCACCGCCCCCGACTGCCGGGAGGGAAAATGCGACTCATGCGGGCTGATGAAATACATTCCGGCAAAAGGGAGAGTATGCAACGTCTACCTGCCACTCGCACCTCCCACGCCAGCCCCCGAGGAGGGTGAAAAGAACGCGTCTGAGGTGGCGATTCGTGCCAGAATTCGTTACCAGAGGGGGGAGCCGCTGCGTTGGACCGGGCACCTCGACATGGTTCGTATCTGGGATCGCCTCTTGCGCCGGGCCGAACTGCCCATTACATATTCACAAGGGTTCCACCCACACCCCCGGATCAGTTTTTCACCTCCTCTTCCGGTAGGATTGCTTAGCGATGACGAGTATGTGGACCTTGATCTCGCGGAGCCTCTAGAGGCACAGGAAGTGTTGTCACGGTTGACGAAACATGCTCCGGACGGCCTAATTCCTGTAGAGGTCTCTACGGCGCTGGAAAAACAGGTGGCGCTGGCCTCAAGCGTAGAACGTATTGAGTACGTTTTCCGCCCGGAACGACCCGAAGAATTTGTTGCAAAACTTGATGAATTTCTGGGTCGCGAACATTACGAAATTCAACGGCAAAAGGGTTCGAAGTTCAAATATGTGGACCTGAGGCCGTTTGTTGATGATGTGGACCGTCTTGGAGACGGGGTGTGGATGTTGAAAATGAGTGTGCGTGACGGGGCCTCGGCTCGTCTTGATGAGCTCGCCCATGCATGGGGACTCGGAAAGTGGCTGGGTCCTGAAACGAAACGTTTGAGAATGTGCGTCCAACACGAGGGAAGCTGGGCCCAACCCGGCCAGGTAGTGCGCGGACTTATAGCGCGAGCCGGGGGAGAGACGAAGTGAAAAAAGAGATTTATATCAATGCTTCGTCCACCGAGACCAGAATCGCTCTCGTAGAGGATGGCAAACTCGCGGAAATATTTGTCGAGCGCCCGGAACACGAGCGTAACGTCGGCGACATTTATCTGGGCCGAGTACGCAAAGTGATCAGTGGGATCAGTGCGGCATTCATCGACATCGGTTGGGATCAGGATGGTTTCCTCCATTTCAACGATGTCGGTTCTCTTTATGAGTCCGAGGATGCCGGACAAAACGGTGGCAGTAACAACGCTGCCAATGTCAACCTTCGGCCGAATCAGGAAATTTTCGTCCAGGTGACCAAAGAACCGATCGGCGGCAAGGGACCCCGCGTGACCAGCCAGGTCTCGCTCCCGGGCCGCTTTGTTGTGCTCGTTCCCAACGAAAACATCATCGGCGTATCCCGTCGCATCTCTGACGTTCGGGAGAAACGCAGGCTGAAACGTCTCGCCCAGCAGCTTGCGGGCGAGAACAGCGATTTCGGGCTGATCATCCGTACTGTTGCCGCTGGAAAAGATGACGAGACACTCCGGGTGGACATCGAAAAACTCATCGTCTCCTGGCGAAAGGTTCAGAAGAAGGCGCAACAGGTCAAAGCGCCTGCCTTGGTTTACAAAGAGATGTCCCTCGCCTCATCGGTGATCCGCGACCTTTTCGGACCTGATATCGACCATGTCCTCGTGGATAGCAAACGGCTCTACAAGGACATTGTCGAGTATCTCTCGGACACCAGCCCTACGTTGGCGGAGCGTGTCGAGGTGTATCGTGACCGGCTGCCAATCTTTGACCAGCACGGCATCGAGGGGGAGATCGAGAAGGGTATCCGCCGCAAAGTGTGGCTTGAGGGTGGTGGCCATATTGTCATCGAGCACACAGAGGCGATGGTGACTGTCGATGTCAACAGCGGACGTTTTGTTGGCAAGAAGAACCATGAAGAGAACAGCCTGAAAATCAACCTTCGCGCCGCCCGCGAAACATGTCACCAGCTACGCCTCCGGGATATCGGGGGCATTATTGTTATCGACTTCATCGACATGTGGGACGAAAAGAACCGGAAGAAGGTTTACGATGAGGTCAAGAAAGAGCTGAAGAAGGACCGCGCCAAGGTTGATGTCGCCCCCATCGGCCATTTCGGATTGATGGTGATGACGCGCCAGCGGATCAAGCCTTCGCTGATCTTTACGTTCAAAGAGATCTGCCGCCACTGCAACGGCACAGGCATGGTCCCGAGCAAGGATACCGTGATCACGGAATTGGAGCGGTGGCTAGCACGTTTTGTGCACCATACAAAGAAACGCCGCATACGTCTTGTTGTACATCCCGATTTGTACGCTTTCCTGACGGAGGGTGGTCTGAAGAACCGTATAAACAGGATCATGGTGCAGCAGCGAATGCTGATCCGGCTCGCCTCGGACCCCGCGATGAACCCCAGCGAATTCAAGGCATTTACCATTCCTGACAACGAAGACGTTACCGAGCAGTTTGCGGTTTAGCCCGGAAAACTCCGCTTGCCTCAGGGCGTTAGGCGAGTTAAATTCGAACGGAATGTTAGCTGTACCTATCGGTTTGGACCAGCGAACTTCCAGCGTTGTACCCGGGGCTCCTACAGGGGGGAGGACCGTGGTTGGCGCAGGCACTGATACTAGTCGAAACAGCGCAATCGGTCGGAGGAAACCGGATGTCACCTCACAAACCCAGGCAGTCCGATTTAAGCCCTAACATGGAAGACTACCTGGAGACGATCTATCTCCAGGACCTTGAGGGTCAGACTGCAAAAGTCAAAAACATTGCTGATGTCATGGGAGTCTCAAAACCCTCAGTGACGGAGGCGCTCTCGGTTCTGCAGGATCGAGGATTGGTTCTGCATCAGAAGTACGGCGACATCGAACTGACCGAGAAAGGCCGGCACACCGCAGAAGAGATTTATTATCGCCACAAGTTGCTCAGGTCTTTTTTCTCGGAAATCCTGATGCTTGATGAAGAGGTTGCGGAAGATGACGCCTGCAAGGTGGAGCACCTGATCAGCAACGAGACAGCGCAACGGGTTGAGACCCTGCTCAACTTCATTCGCCAGTCGACCAGCAATGGTAGTGATTTCAAAGGGTTCCTGAACGCTTTCCATGCAGAGCTGGACAAAGACTCAAATTCCTGATCCAGTTTGTTGTATAAAAAAGCACGACCCCGATAACGAGGTCGTGCTTTTTCGTATGTAATAAAATCTCTATTGACCCATGATAGCGCTCTTCAACATCTGATAACGCATGCTCATTACCTTCGCTGCGGTTGTGTACTGAATCTGGTTGGTTGCGAGGTCTGTCATCTCGCGTTCGATGTCTACGTTGTTCACACCATTCTCATCATGCGCGGTGGTGACGTTGGATACTTCCGGCACGACGCTGTCCATGGCCCGCACACCATTTCGGATGGGAAGGTGATCGAAGGAACTGCGTGCAAGGCCGCTTTGCTGTTTGTCCAGCGCCTTTGCAAGCTGTGCCTCAAATTTCACTCTCTTCGCGACGTAGCCGGGAGTTTCGGAGTTCGCAATGTTCGAGGCAAGGACCTTTTGACGTAGCGCATACGCGTCGAGTCCCTTGCGCAGTGACATCATCCCGTCCGTACGCCGGAAGAAAAACTCGTATACTTTGTTGTCGGCCACTCGGAATCCTCCGGTTTTATCCACCCGAAAGAAAGCAAGCCCTATGCCACATTTGGAGCTGATCTGATGCTATCATACAAGGAATGATGCAGGTCTAAAGTCTTAATAAATAATGTCCGATTGAAAACAGGGGGAGTTAGCTGCATTACAATGCGGGGCAAAAACAGGTTATCTCGCGGAAAAAATCTCCGCGTTAGTCCATTTTTCAGCACCCGGACCATTTGCGAACCACCAATTCAGGTTGCATCTTCGATGTGAGAGACAATATTGGAGACAGATGTCTCGTGAAATCATCGACTTCTGAACCATTACACGGTCAACCAGACGGCGCTTTCTGGGCAGCTTTGCCCGGATTGGTGCACTCGCTGACTCCGTTGTTTCGTGCGTGGGGCCGGACCTGGGACACCCGTGTTGAGGGTCTGGATTATCTGCGTGCCGCAAGGCGGGCGGGATCCGGACTTCTACTCGGTACCTGGCATGGCAATCTCTCCGGCTTTGTACACACGCTGCGCGACAAAGAAATCGTCGCGCTGGTCTCGCCCGTCTATGAGGGAGAACTGATCGCGCAGTGGCTTTCGGCGATGGGATACGAGCTGATCCGTGGATCTAGCAACCATCAATCGGCGGAGGGGCTTCGCTCAAGTATTCGAGTCCTTCGTGACGGCAAGGCCCTCGGCACCGTTGTCGACGGACCCGAAGGTCCGGAAAAAATTGTAAAACAGGGCGTTATTGCCATGGCGCAACTCTCCGGCCTGCCAATTCTGCCCGGGCTCGCCGCCGGAAGGAGATCCGTGCGATTTCCCACATGGGATCGTCACGAATTGCCTCTGCCCTTCACGCGGGTACTGTTTCGTTTTGGCGAACCGCTTTATGTTCCCCGCGATCTTGATCGTGACGGCGTCGAAGAGTACAGGGCCAGGCTGGAGCGGCGGCTGATCGAACTGGACGAGTCCCTCAGGTGCACGCTGAAGGGAATGTGGCTGGAGCAGGAAACGTGATCGCGCTTCTAATGCGGGACGAGCTGGAGGAATTTCTTTCACACCTGCGGCTCGAACGTTCTTACAGCGAAAACACTGCGGTCAACTACCGCCGCGACCTCGAGCGTTACCTGAAAGACCTCGCCGAACAGGGCGTCTCCGAAACGGCCGACATCGGGCGTATGGAAGTCACCAATCACATTCAGGCATTGCGTGACCTCGGTCTTGCGGACACGAGCGTCGCCAGGGCAGCCAGCGCCATACGCCACTTTCATAAATTCCTTGTCCGCGAGAACCTCGCAAAGAGTGATCCTACGACCCACCTGAAGACTTCGCGCACCCGCCAGAAACTGCCGAAATGGTTATCCGTGGAACAGGCCGAAACTCTGGTTGAGGCGCCGGACGTCAAGACTCCGCTGGGAGTACGGGACAGGGCAATGCTGGAACTCCTCTGGGCCTGCGGGCTCCGCGTGAGTGAACTGATCGACCTGAAACTGACCGATGCCCTCTGGGGAGAGGGACTGCTAAGGGTTTTCGGAAAAGGGAGCAAAGAGCGTGTCGTTCCCATCGGCGAGGAGGCGGTTCACTGGGTCTACGAGCGTTACCTGCGTGGTGGTGTGCGGGACATGTTTGCCAAAGGGATGGGGCGGGACCATTCCGTCCTTTTCCTCTCGCGCAACGGTCGTCCGTTGACACGGCAGATGCTGAACATTCTGATCAACAGATATGTGCGGGAAACCGGGCTCAAAGTGAGCATCTCCCCTCACGTTTTCCGTCACACTTTCGCCACTCACCTGATCGAGGCCGGTGCAGACCTGCGAGCGGTTCAGGAGATGCTCGGGCATGTTGACATCTCCAGCACTCAGATCTACACGCACCTCGAGAGGGGCACCCTCAAACGAGTTCACCAAGAGCACCACCCCCGCGCCTGATCTCTGTTTTCCAAACTCCGAAAAAGCGTTTTTGAATGGTCAAGTGATTCGCATCTTTTGTTCGATTTAGCTCCCGCGAAATTCACCTTATTCACTGTTAGATAGTTCGTTGATAAGCCGTATGCTGTAAATAAACATGTGGTTAAAAAGGGTCGGGTTGAATATAAAAGCTCCTTGCCATTTGTTAGACTTGTGTTAGATTGCTATTGGTCTTAGATTACTTCTGAAGGCCAAATTGGTTGGCCCGGAGGGATCAATGGACAAACGTCTGCTGAACGTTTCTGTACTTATGGGGCTGCTCCTGTCGGTGTTGGTGATAGGTTGTGCATCCCAGCAGGCGCTAACCGTCCAACCCGATCCCGAACCCTTCCGTCTTCAGTACGACATCAACTACACAGATCAAAGCTCGGTCACGCTGGACCTGATGGTGATCCCGATGGTTGCTGTAGTGCCCTCTAGGGTGATGAAGGATGTGGACCGTGCGGTTGATGAGGTTGCACGGGAGATTCCGAGAAGTGAACTCCTCGCCCGGCAGGACATTTTCAGGGACGAGTTGAACACCGCGTTCCGGGAGATTTCCCGTCATTCCAGCGAGGTGCAGTTGCTTGTGATGGGGGTTGCCCCGTCGCAGGTGACTGTTGCGATGAAATAGCCGATTTCCGGGACGACTCAGTCCCGATGATGGGGAGAGGGACGATGACCAGGGGCGGACATCGTCCTTCGTTTATTCTCCTTCAAAACGCCCGGTGGGATCATGCCGATCTCCGCCGGGCGTGACTTTTTGTTTTCGGAAACCCGACCCTGAAGGGTCTGGCCACGCAGCTAAATTGCCCACCGAACGTCAGGTTTGCTCCAGCGGCTTCGCTGGGCAATTCCAGACAGTATAAAAGAGAAAGCCTCCTATACTGTCTGGAATTACTCGCTGGTCAGAGCAGGTCGCTGGCGATGTCGCTCAGCCGGCTCCGTTCGCCCTTCTCCAGAGTTACGTGCGCGTAAAGATCTTGCCCCTTCATCCTGTCGATCAGGCGAGTGAGCCCGTTCGAGCGGCTGTCGAGGTAGGGGCTGTCGATCTGGTGCGGGTCGCCGGTCAGTACGATCTTGGTTCCTTCGCCCGCGCGGGTGATAATCGTTTTTACCTCATGCCCTGTCAAATTCTGCGCCTCGTCCACGATGAAGAAAATCCGGTTCAGACTACGCCCCCGGATATAGGCGAGGGCGCTGATCCGCAGTTTTTCCGTTTCCAGCATCTGCTGGATTTTCTGATGTGCCGGGTCGGTCGGTTTGTATTGTCCCCGGATCACCCCGAGGTTGTCCCACAATGGCTGCATGTAGGGGTCCAGTTTTTCCTTGATGTCGCCCGGGAGATATCCGATCTCCTGCCGTCCAAGCGGAACAACGGGTCGTGCCAGATAGACCTGCTCGTATTTCCGTCTCGCCTCCAGCGCTCCTGCCAGGGCGAGCAGTGTCTTTCCCGTTCCCGCCTTACCCGAGAGTGTCACCAGTTGCAGTTCCGGGTTGAGCAGCGCGTCAAGGGCGAAAGTCTGCTCCGAATTGCGCGGCATAATCCCGTAGGCAGGCCGTTTTTCCACGCGGACCAGAGCCTTCTCGCGGTGGTTGTACTTTGCCAGCGCGCTTTTCCCCTCCCCCTTGAGAACCCAGTAGGAGTTCGGGATCGGGTTTTCGATGCCAAATTCATCCACGGGAAGTTGGTAGGGAGATTGGTAGAAACGGTCGATGAGTCCACCTTCCAGATGCTGAAGCTCAAACCGTCCTTTGTAGAGTTTGTCGAGCTCTGGAGCTTTGTCGTTCTCGTAGTCCTCCGCATCCATGCCCAGGGAGCGGGCTTTCAGGCGCAAAGAGACATCTTTGCTGACCAGCACGACGTGACGGTCCGGATGGGAATCGCGAACCTTACAGGCGGTGGAGAGGATGCGGTGGTCCGGGCTGTCGCCCAGAAAGACGTCACGGATGGAGGGGTGCAGGCTTCCGCCGACAACCACACGCAACGCTCCGAGTCCCTCGCCGAGCGAGACACCCTCATCCTTGGTAAGTGGCCCTTTTCCTGCAATTTCATCAAGATGCCGTGCGATTTCGCGAGCGTGATAGTTCAGAAGGTCCGGGCCTTTTTTGAACTTGTCCACCTCTTCGAGGACGGTGATGGGGATGACGAGATCGTTTTCCTCAAACCTTTGCAGGGCGGAGGGGTCGTGGAGCAGAACATTGGTGTCCAACACGAACATCTTGGCCGTCGTCCTGGACTTGGATTTCCGTTTCGGTTTAACGGTGAGCCGTGGGGTTCCGTTCTTGCCGTTGTTGCCGTTGGAACCATTGGAACCGTTGTTTTCGCCAGGGAAAAGGGAGAGAGGGGATTCCACAATACTCTCTTGAGTTACACGGAGAGTCTCTTTCGGGGAAGTCGCTTTCTTCCCGTTCCTTTTCCGACCGTTGTCCCGTTCGACGGCCAGTTTAGACACCTGTGCGGCGCTTCTTGGTTTAGATCGGGACTTTTTGGAGGTTGTGGGTGTTTTCTTGACGCTCATAATCCTCACCGGCTTGTGGGATCGCGCGAAAGAGCAGAGTGCAGGTGGATGTGTGGCGGCTGCTTACCTGCTAAAAGTTATTTCCCATTGTGAGAAGGGGACAAGCGGGAGATCAGGATCATGTCAGTCCGGGCCTGTTAAACAAGTGAGTTAAACGACGAGAGCGAATCCGAGGAAGCGAGAGGAGTTTGGGTTGTTCAAAAATGTCCCGGGTCTCTCGGGGTCCCCTGTTTTTGGGGTAGCTGGCAGGAGATCGGCGTCTCTTTCAGTGAGAGGCGGGCAATAAAAACCCCGGCGAACCGGGGTGTGCAAATCAGAGACAGTATCCTGATACCTGGGATTTCGGATCCATTTAGCGAAGGCTACTCGGCAGAGCTTGCGCTTTCAGAATAGGTCATGCTCTTGAGAAATTCGATGAAGCCCCTGTGCTCGCCACGAAGGAGATCGTCTGGGCCAGTACCTTTGAAGAACCATGGGCCTTCGGGTGTCATGACAATACCCGAGAGATTGCGCCAGCCCGGCATCTCATGAATGCGAACCCCACCCGCCATATTGGAGGGGAGCTGCGTTCCTGCGAAAGAGACAACCGTCACCTCCATGTCGTTGACGGTGAAAGTTTCACGGGTAATCATAGAGGGATCAAGGGGTGAGCCGTCAGGCTGAGTGAACTGAGCAACCCAGCGCTCAATGTTCATCTCTATAGAACCGGCGGAAGGGCCGAAATAGAAGGCGGATACGATGGCCGGAATCGACTCCCCATCTTCGCCGCCAATCAGGAAGTCGGCTTTGCGCATGCTGGTTGCCGGAGGAACGGATCTCCATCCCTGCGGAATTTTACCAGTCAGAGGACCGACTGTAACCATGCCTTTTACATCCACTGGTGCCGCGGGAATCTGGCTCATGGTGCTTGAGGGGTGCGGGGATTCCTCTCCCGGTTTTGCGGAAATCTTTTCACCCTTCTTTTCGCATCCAGTAAGAGCGAGGGATCCGATCAGCAGCAGCCACGTTACAAACATGAGACGTCGTATCAACATTTCTTCTCCAAAATTCGATTAACAATAGACCCAGACAGGTTAGGGCTAAATCCAGCCGGGCGCAAAAGGGGTCTCGAAAGGGAGGCTCTCGCAGGCGCAACTCGGGAGGGTTTGAATCATCTTACCTGTGAACAAAAGTGAAAGATGAGGGAGGCCAACATGGCGAAGCCGATTACTGGCGAGATGGAAATCGAGGACGTCGCGGCGCAAAATCCGAAAGCGATCGGGTTGTTGACTCGGCGCAATATTGTATGTATACAGTGCGGAACGCCGCTCTGGAAGACGGTTGAGGAGGCGATCCGTGATGCCGGGTTCGAAGATCCTGCTGCGATCATCGAGGATGTCAACAAGGAATTGGCAGCTCTCTGAAGGCCGATTTGGGTGACACTGTCAAAATATGGTAGATGAACCGGAGATTCAAATGAAGTCGATCAAATGGAAAGTGCTGACCAGTTTTTTGCTCACACTCTCCTTTTTCAGCGCATCCCTGTCGGGCGTTCTCCTCTATTTCAGCCCACGCGGCAGAATTGCGAACTGGACGGAATGGACCCTGGTCGGATTGACCAAGACCGAATGGACAAGCATTCACCTCACCGCAGTGGCGGTTGTGCTGATTACCGCGCTTTTGCACCTCTTCTGGTTCAATTGGCGGGTTTTTCTCTCCTACCTGAAACGTTCTGCTACTGGCGCAGTAATGAGGTACCCGCGTGAATTGGGTGCGGCGGTCGTTCTATTCCTCGTCATTACCCTGGGAACTTTGTTCCAGTGGCCGGGAGTTTATGCATTAATTAACGGCCGTACGGCGGTTGAGGATTCGTTCGAAATCGCAGCGAATCAGCCTCCTGTAGCGCACGCCGAGGAGCTGACGGTTCGCACGTTTGCGGCAGATATCCTTGAAAAACCTGTTGAAGAGGTTTTGAGCCGGTTGGAAAAATTGGGCTGGGTCGCTGCCGCTGAGGAAACCTTCGTGGAACTCGCTGAAAACTATGGTGTTTCCCCGAAAACCATCTACGATGAGCTGCTTAAAGAACCGGTGAAGACAGGAACCGGGGCAGGTTGGGGCCGGATGAGCCTGAAAGAGGTCGCGGAAACCCAGGGTGTCGATCTGGAGACACTGCTGAAGAGGGCCGAGGAGATGGGAGCAACGGGGTTAACAGGCGACGAGCTGGTAAAAGACGTAGCAGAATCGCTTGGGATGGCTTCCAGTGAGTTTCTGCCTGCACTCGACCCGTCGCTTACGCATTAACAAGTATTTAGCAAAGCATACAGGATATATATCAGGGCGCCTGCTCCAGCGAGTGGGCGCCCAGGTCTTTATAAATGTTACGGTTGTCTCCGAGGGCTTCTCTCCTAGCTAAACTTGCGGGCAATGACCTCGGCATATACATTTGGTAGACAAATCTACCAGAGGGTTGCATGCAAGTAGGCCGACTTACGGAAAGCCTTGAGGATTATCTCGAAGTCATCTTCCGTTTGCTACAAATTCAGAAAGTTGTACGAGTTCGGGACATCGCGAAGAGCAAATCAGTCAAGACCTCCTCGGTGGTCTCCGCCCTGCAACGTCTGGCGCGTGAAGGTCTCGTGGAATACCATCAGCGCGAATATGTGGACCTCACGGAAGAGGGGCGCAGCCTGGGATTCCGTCTTTACCAGCGGCACACTTTCTTGAAACGATTCCTGACAGACTTTCTGCAGGTCGATCCTGTAACTGCCGAGCAGGATGCCTGCTCCATGGAACACTCGATAAGCGTGGAAACCCTCGAACGCATCGCCGCAATGTCGGAATTCCTCACCTACTCCAAAGATGTTGACCAGAACCATGTCTCGAAATTCAGGGACAACTGGCTTGGATATCTCGAACACCAGCGCCTGAGGGGAATCTCGACTGCGGAAGAATCCACCGCTGCCGGGGAGGATGCCATTCGCCTTCTTCCACGACTTGAGAGTGGCGAAGCGGGGTACATCGCAAGGATTGTCGGGGACGAGAGCCAGCGTCAGTCGGCGATCAGGATTGGACTTCATCCGGGAGCATCCATCCGCCTCGATCACCGAACCCCGGATGGGGACATCGTCGCCGTAGTGGCGGGCGAGGTTCTGAATATTTCACCTGTTCTGGCAGCTTCAGTGCTGGTATGGCGTGAACAGGCGATCTCCGGTCCCATGGGCGAGGAACCGAGGCAGCGCCGGACACTCGCGGACATGACACCGGGTCGCTCCTTCCGTGTGGTGAAGTTGAGCGCCGTCGGCGAAATTCGCCAACGCATGACAGACCTGGGGTTTATTCGGGGAGCGGAGGGGAAAATCCTTCGGGAAGCCCTTCTTCGGGATCCCATTGAAGTACACCTGAACGGTTCACTTCTTTCACTAAGACGCGCTGAGGCTAGCGGAGTAATCGTGGAGGAGACAGATGCCTGACCACATGAGACGGGAGCGGAAGCACTTGTTCGGCGGGCATTTTGGACATCGTCGGAGAAACTGGCTAACGCCGGAACATAGCGGGCATAAGCCGCGCAGAAAACGGTTTATTGTAGCGCTCGCTGGTAACCCGAACGCTGGTAAAACAAGCCTTTTCAACGAGCTTACAGGGCAACATCAGCATATCGGTAATTACCCGGGTGTAACAGTCGACAAGAAAACCGGGTTTTTGGACGTTGGTGACCTTCGCATCGAATTTGTGGACCTGCCCGGGACCTATTCCCTCTCAGCCTATTCTCTCGAAGAAATCGTCGCCCGCGATTTTGTCATCCGGGAAAAACCCGATCTGATCGTGGACGTGCTCGATTCCACAAACCTCGAACGGAACCTCTACCTGCTCCTCCAGTTTCAGGAGTTCGGCATTCCCGTTGCAGGAGTGTTGAATATGAGCGACGAGGCCGAGGAGCTTGGAATCCAGATCGACGAGGTCCAACTGGGTACCATCCTCGGAATTCCAATGGTCAAAACGATTGGAAACCGGGGTACAGGGATTAAAGAGTTGATCAACCTCGTGGTCAGTTTCGCAAAGGGCGAACAGGAACTGAGCACGAGACGCATTGACTACGGACGCGAGGTTGAAAAACAGCGAGAGGAAATTCTGAAAGTCCTCCGCTCGGATGATGAGTTTTCAAAGCGTTACACCCTTGACTGGCTCGCTATCAAGTTGCTCGAAGAAGATTCGGATGCCGAGGTGAAGATCCGTATCGAGCACGCAAAAGCCAGAGAGGTGCTCGAGGTAGCGGATAACGCCCGCGAGTGGATCTACCGTCACTTCAAAGAAGACAGTCCTGTGGTCGTTGCGGAACAGCGATATGCCTATATCTATGGGGCAGTTCGTGAAACGGTAAAGAAGCAGCCGCAGAAAACGAAGGTTGATTTTACCGAGGCGATCGACAAGGTGGTGCTGAACCGTTACGCCGGTATCTTCGTCTTTCTCGGTGTAATGTTCCTCGTTTACCAGTTTACTTTCGCGCTTGGGAATCCACTTTCAGACCTTATCGATCTGGGATTCAGCTCCCTCGGCGCATACCTGACCAATGTCATGCCAGCAGGACTTTTCAGGGACATGTTGGTGAATGGGGTCATCGGCGGCGTGGGGGGCGTACTCGTTTTCTTCCCGCTAGTCATGCTCCTGTTTCTTTCGTTGTCGCTGCTTGAAGACAGCGGTTATATGGCGCGCGCAGCGTTTGTGATGGACCATTTCTTTCACATCTTCGGGATGCACGGCAGAAGTTTTATTCCGTTCATGATTGCCACGGGGTGTGCGGTCCCTGCGGTGATGTCCGCACGAACACTCGTCAATCCGCGAGACAGGATTATCACCGTCCTCGTTACCCCCCTGCTTATGTGTGGTGCGAAGAGCCCGGTAATCGCCATGCTCGCCGCCGCCTTTTTCCCGGAACAGAGTGCCCTCGTCTTCTGGGCTGTCTGGGCGAGTGGGTGGTTGATCGCTTTCACGATAGCGCTGATCTTTCGCAAAACGCTTTTTCGGGGTGAAGCGGCTCCGTTTGTGATGGAGCTTCCCCCCTACCGTATGCCAACCATTCGCGGTGCGATGTCTCACATGTGGGAGCGCGGAGCGCTCTATCTGCAGAAAGCCGGTACGATTATTCTCGCTGCCAGCATTGTCATCTGGTTTATGTTGACTTTCCCCGTGATGCCCGAGCAGGAGATACAGGAGACCCAGATAACATCAATGACCGCGCAGACTACGGTGGTGGCGGGCGGTGAGATCGCTGAGAGAGAAGAGACTGTCCTGCCCGCAGATCAAATGCCGGGGGAGATGGAATTCGAGAAAAATCAGCTGCTCCACAGCTATGCGGGCCGACTGGGCCGAGGGCTGGAGCCTGTTCTTAAACCGGCGGGTTTTGACTGGAAAATCGGCATCGCACTGATCAGCGGAGCCGCAGCAAAAGAGGTGATTATCTCGACGATGGGGATCATCTATGGCGCTAGGCATGCAGACCCGACCCAGGAGGCTGTAGCGGAACATCCTCCCCTGCGAGAAACCATTGCCGCTGATCCAGCATATAGTCCGGCTACAGCATTGTCGCTGATGATTTTCGTGATGATTTACCTCCCCTGCATCGCCACACTTGCTGTTGTGCGCAAGGAGCTTGGGAGTTGGAAATGGAGTGCGTTCCTCGCCGGATATACACTGCTGCTTGGCTATGGTTTGGCGGTGCTCGTATACCAGGTTGGCGTACTGGTTGGACTTGGCGCCTGACGGTTTGAAGTAACGGTGTAAATCAATAGCCCATCGGGTTCTCTGTTGGGCTTTTTATTGTTTTGAACGGCTCAAGGAGGAAGTTCAATTCTGTTCTTCTCTCCGGTTACCAGTCCCACCAAAAACGCTATCTTTTTTATTCAGATGAGTTGATTTCCACCCACGAGGGCATAGACAATGCGCAACCACAGTGCAGTATTCGTCTGTTTACTGCTGGCCGCTTTCCTACTCGCGGTTCCAACGCAGAGTTATGGTGTTGATTATCCAGAAACCGCGAAAATCCCGGTGGCGGATAATTACCACGGCACCGAGATCGTGGACAATTACCGCTGGCTCGAGGCGGCGGATGATCCCGCTGTGCGTGAATGGGTGGCGGCGCAGGAGGCGTTTACCAACGCTTTTCTCGATACCCTTCCGCAAGTGGATTATCTCGTAAACCGATTTGAAGACCTCTGGCGTTACGATGAGCGGTCCGTGCCGTGGCATGTTGTAGAGGGTGAAAGGCTCTTTTACCTGAGGAACAACGCCGATGATGAGAAATCGGTGCTGATGACACAGACCAATCCTGATGCAGCACCGCGAGTGTTGATTGACCCCAACACGTGGCCTGCCGAAGAGACGATGCATGGCACAGTTGCCAGCCGTGACGGAAAATACCTCGCCTACGGTGTTGCGCATGGTGGTGACGAAAACCCCGTGGTACAAATCCTCGATATAGAAACCGGAGAGCTACTGCCGGATACGTTGAACGGTTGGCAGCAGGAGGTTTGCGCGTGGTTGCCCGAGAACGAGGGATTCTACTATTCAGCTAATCCTCTTCCTGGAGAAGTTCCTGAGGGTGAAGAGTGGTATTGGGGCAGGATCTGGCTGCATAAACTCGGCACCCCCGCAAGCGAGGATATTATTGTTTTCTCCGATGATAAAACCAAAGAGCTCTGGCACTGGGCGGATGTGAGCGAGGATGGCAAATACGTAGAGTTCATAAAAGGAACCTATTACGGACAGGAAATCTATTACAAGAAGGTTGGTCAAAAAGGTGACCCGAAACCGCTGGTAACGGGAATGCAGGATGAATACAGCGCGCTCTTCGTTGAGAACCAGATCATCATCGGCACGAATGAGGGTGCCCCTCGCGGGATGATTTATATAACCAAGGCCAATAAACCGAAACGCAAACACTGGAAGGTTTTGATTCCAGAACACACGACAGACAAGATCGAAAGAATTGACGCCATTGCGGGCAACCTATATGTGACCTACATGCACAACGCCTCCACGCGAATTGCGGTTTACGATCTGAAAGGAAATCACCTGAAGGACATCGAGCTTCCCCTGCTGGGCAAGGCGGGAGTCGATGGTTTATGGAGCCGCCCCGAGGTGTATGTGCATTTCAGCTCTTTTACCTATCCTCGCTCTTTTTTCAAATACGATTTCGAAACCAATTCGCTGGATTTGCTCTTTAGAATTCCGGTGAAAGTTAATGTTGACCAGTATGATGTAGAGCAGGTCTGGTATCCGAGTGCGGATGGAACTAAGATTTCGATGTTCCTTGTCTACCGCAAGGATATGGTGAAAGATGGCAGTAACCCGACGCTGCTGTACGGGTACGGCGGATTCAACATCAGCGAAACCCCCTACTATTCAAGCACGAATCTCGTCTGGTGCGAACAGGGTGGTATTTATGCCCTGGCAAACCTTCGTGGAGGGGGCGAATACGGCGAGGAGTGGCATGTCGCCGGCATGCTCGAGCAGAAGCAGAACGTATTCGACGACTTTATCGCAGCAGCCGAATACCTGATCGAGGAGGGATACAGCAGCAAGGAGCACCTCGTCATTTCAGGCGGTTCTAACGGAGGTTTGCTGACAGGCGCGGCCCTTGTCCAACGTCCCGAGCTTTTCGCCGGAGTGGAATCGGCGGTGCCTCTGCTCGATATGCTTCGCTACCACACGAACAAGTATGCGAATGTCTGGGCGGAGGAATATGGCAGTTCGGATGATCCGCAGCAGTTCCTGTTCCTGCGCGCCTACAGTCCCTACCACAATATCCCGGAGGGAGCCGTTTTTCCGCCAACCTTGATCTGGGCCAGCGAAAATGATGCGAGGGTGGACCCATATCACTCCCGGAAGATGATCGCCCAGCTTCAAGCTGTTGGAAAAGGAGGACCCTTCTTCTATCTCGAGAGGAAGGTTTCCGGTCATGGTGGAGGCACTACGCTCACGACAAAGATGCGTCAGACTGCCCAGACTCGCGCGTTTCTTATGCACTGCGCGGGGATGGATGCGCCTGAGCCTGCCGAGGCTGAAGCAGCGCCCTCGGACTCGGAACAGACAGAATAGACCGACGGACAGAATTCCCATCGAGGGGCGTTCCGTCTGGAGCGTCCCTTTTTTGTGGCTCTCAAATCATGTGGCACGGACCGTCTTGCTTATTCCAACAGAAGACTGTAATGTGCCGTACAAGAAAAAAGAAGTGATTGGAGGAAGAGATGGAAACAGCGAGGTTTACACGCGAGGAACTGGCGGAAAGGATCGAGAAATTGCGGGAGTCTATCCAGGCTATGAAGCTGGATGGCGCACTCATTCTGCAGCGCGCGGACCTCATTTATTACACAGGCGCGGCCTTTCAGGGTGCGCTCGCTGTGTCTGGAAATGGCAAGGCGATTCTCTTTGTCTGGCGTGGGCAGGGACTTCTCGGCGACAACATCCCGGTTGAGGTAAGAAGCATCAAGGGATTCGGCGCCCTTCACGAGGAATTAAAACTCGTGAACGCCACATCCTGGAAACGGATCGGTTTCGAGGAGGATGTTCTCCCTGTCGCTATGCACAAAAGGTTGATGAACAAACTCTGGCTAGCCGGCGAATCGGTGGACATCTCTCCGGTGATCCGTCGCCAGCGAAGCGTAAAAAGCGAGTCGGAGCTGGAACGTGTGCGCCGGAGTGGCCGGGTTCTCTCCCTCGGTTTTCAAGCACTGACCGAAATTCTCCGCGAGGGGATTTATGAATACGAAGCGCAGGCTCTGATGGATGTGGTGCTCCGTGGTGGAGGAGATCAGGCGGCTGGCAGGACACGAGGGTTCAACGCGGAGGCGCGTGGTGTTGTGGCCTCCGGTGCCTCGGCAGGTGCTCCCACGGCCTTTGACGGTCCCGTCGGCCAACCGGGTCGGAACCCCCTCGCACCGATGGGTGCGGGAGGCGACATGATCCGTGCCGGTGTTCCGATCGTCGTTGACCACACAGCCGGTGTGGATGGGTACATGACAGACATGACGCGATGCTACGCCATCGGCAAGGTGGAGGCTCGTTTCGAGGATGCGCACCAGTTCTGTGTTGACCTGCACAAACAGCTTTTGCAAAAACTTGTACCCGGAGCGGTGCCGGAGGATCTCTACTGGTGGGCAATTGAGCAGGCGGAGCGTGCAGGGTACGGGGAAAATTTCATGAACCGGGGCGACAACCGCGTACGATTTATCGGGCATGGAATCGGCATCGAGATGGATGAATGGCCGGTTATCGCCAGGTCGTTTACCGATCCACTCGAAGAAAACACGGTTCTGGCGGTCGAGCCGAAGATCATTTATGATGACGGCGGTGTCGGGGTGGAGGATACTGTGGTTGTCACTCCATCTGGTGGAGTCCCTGTTACACAGATGGCACTGGGTATCGCGTCTGCTGGAGAAAGAGGAATCCGGTAACCGAACACGATGCCCGGCTGGACAGAATTGTTCGGTTGATGGAACGGCAAGTGGTGTTGATGTAAAAAGTACTACTGGATCAGCTGTTCTTCTTTTGGACCAATTCGTGGATGATAAACAGGATGACCCCAACGGCGGCGATTACCAGAATCACGTTCATGCCAGCCCCAGACCTTTCAAGAAAGTGATAGAAATACGGGAAGACCGCGTTCCCAGTAAGAAACATCGGCGTATAAGATTTCGAGTTTCGTGCTCCAAATCACACGGGCTCCAGTGGAGGAGGGCTTTCTTGAACTTGCGCGAGGGGCTGAGGTAACGCATTATCCCTGTAGAGCAGGAAACAGAGAACGATTATTGATTGATAGAATAGGCGGAATCATGAGAAAGTACTTATTGGTTTTTATTGCATTTGCGATGGTTGGAACCGTCCAGGCGGAGACGCTTTTTCCGGATGTTGTGGGTGAGGCGCTGATCGATTCGCTTCAGATGTACTACACTCCTGACCCGGCTATTGATGTGCTGGATTATGGTGAGTGCCGTGACACAGCCTACGCGTTGATCGACAATCATGACAACATTGTGGAAGATGTGTACTCTGGCTACCAGGCTGCCTTCGATCCCTCTACGGATGGTGACCCAACTAGCTATCTATTCGAGAATGAACAGATCAACGCCGAGCACACCTGGCCGCGGAGCCTGTTTGACGAAGAAGATCCGCTTGAGAGCGACCTTCACCACCTCTTCCCTTGCTGGGAGGTTGCGAACTCAGGTCGTAGTAATCTGCAGTTTGGGTATGTTGAGGACGCCGCCGCCAAGAAGTGGTACTACAACAAAGACTCAACCTCTTCAACCCCGTCCGAAGAGATGAAACCTCTCTACAGCCGAGGGAACAGCACGAAATTCGAAGTCCGTGACTCGCACAAGGGAAATACTGCGCGTGCAGTCTTTTACATGTGGGCGATTTATCAGGACCACAGCGCGATGATGCAGAACGACAACGGAGCAGAGAATCAAGCCTTCTTTGACGGGATGAAGGACGATCTTCTGGTTTGGCACCGTAGTGATCCGCCCGACTCTCTGGAAATCGTCCGGAGCGAGATGATCGAAGTGTATCAGGGAAATCAGAATCCCTTCGTTCTCGACACCAGCCTTGTGGCGCGCGCCTTTTTTATGACCAGCTCGGTTGAGGATGGGCAGACAGCAGGATCGCTGCCCCAGCGGTTCGAAATCAGCGGTGTATATCCAAATCCGTTCAATCCGTCCACAAACGTTGTGATCGGCGTTCCCGAGGCGATGCAGGTTCGGGCAGAGGTCTTCAACATGCTTGGCCAGCGGATCTCGACTCTCGCGGATGACCGTTTCAACGCTGGTTATCACACGCTTGTGTTTGACGGCTCGAACGTCTCCAGCGGAGTCTATCTGCTGCGGGTTTCGTCGGGGAGCGGCATGCAGGCTGTGCGGCGAATTACGCTTGTCCGTTGATGTTTTTCGACTTTTTCAGAAAGTAAACAGGGGCTGTCTCCATCAGGAAACAGCCCCATTTTATTACAAAGCGCAGGACCTACTCCTCGATCTCCACGCGTTCCATCGTGATGTACATGTACTGCTTTGCGGTGGCTCCGAAGATCCCGAGGCCGCCCTGGATGTTCGAATACGTCTCCTGCGATGCGATGTTCGTGAAGATGTAGAGGTAGTAGTCTTCCGAGCAGGCGTCGAGCATGATCTTAGTCGGCCCGGTCCATAGCATGTAGAGCCAGGAGAGGGTGACTTCGTTCTGGTAATCCGGCGCAGGCATGTAGATGAAAAGCGGCCAGTTCTCGACCATCTCCGCCAAAGCCTCGTTCTCAGGGTCGCTGGCGGGATCATACTCCGGGCTCAGCGGTACGATCTCGTCCCTCTCGCCGAGAGCGTGAATCCCAAGAAGCAGTCCATCCGAACCCTCCGACTCCGACCAGCGATAGAAAAGGTCATCATCGAGTCGGGTAAGTGTATCTCCTCGTGCACCTTGAAGCTCGTGGGTCACGGGGTCAATGGTCACCAACTGGTCGCCTTGGTATACTTCATAGCTGAATGTGTCAGGAACGGTTGTTTCCGCCCAGATGTCGATATCGGGACTTTTCGCTTCAATCCGATAACGGACCTTGCCCTCGATGATATAGCTCAGGTCATCGGGAGCGTACTCACCGTCGATTCCCGTGTAATGGAACGTCAACGTGTCGTTGTTCACCGGCGGATTCCCGGACAACGTCGAGACTGGAAACAGGATTACGTCAGCGTTGGTGATCCCCAGCTCGGAGATGATGTACTCGTCGTGAAATTTTCCAACCCATTCCACGTAGATGGTGTCCACCGGTTCACCGTTCGTGATAAAGGCGGAGAGTACGGGATCTGGATCGTAATCCTCGATCTCGGAAGGTTTGCTGTCACACCCGATGATCGGCAGCAACAGCGCGCCTGCCAGCAGGGGGAGAAGCAGCCTGCGACCGTACACTTTCAAATTGTCTATGTTGAAGGCCATCATGGTTAAAACCTCACTTCGTAAGAAACCAGCGGAAGAATCGGAAGCAGCTTGACATCCGTATAGGCAACCGGATTCTCCGCCAGGTCATAAGACCGGGTAAAGACCGCACGGCGGTTGTAGACATTGTAGACCGAGATGTTGAGTGTCGCGGGCAAGTTGAAGAAATGGTGGTGATAGTTCGCCGCGATGTCCATCCGGTGATCTGCCGGGAAACGATAGTTGTTCTTTTCGCCGTAGAGTAGCGTCCGGCTGGAAGAGGAAAAATCATCAATCGGCACGCCGTCAAAACGGGTTGTGTAAACACCCACACCTTGGGTGTATCCCTGACCCGTGTTATAGCGCCACTGCGTGGAAATATCCCACCGGTCATTGATTTTGTACATGCCGACAAAAATGACATCATGGCGTCGGTCCCATTTCGGGTAGTACCACTCTCCGTCGTTGATATAGGTGCCGCTGTACCTGCGCTGCGTCCATGATAGCGAGTATCCCAGCCATCCGGTGAAATCGCCTGCCTTTTTACGCAGCAGGAACTCAAATCCCCACGAGCGGCCTTCACCGACGAGGAACGCATCCGCGATGGTGTAGCCTTCGTCAATCTGGTCGTTGTACTCGAGCATGTTGTAGAGTTTGTTGTAGTAGGTCTCGAATGTGAATTCGTATTGTTCCGCGAAATCCCACTCCGCTCCCAGGATCAACTGATCAGAGTAGGTTGGGTCAACCGTTCCGTCCTGTGGAAGCCAGATGTCCCAGAAATCAATCCCTTCACCTGCGGAAATCGTGTTGATGAACTGGTGATACCGTCCGCCGGCGATCTTGTACCGGACTGTTGGGCTGTAATGATAGACAAACGCCATTCTCGGGTCATAAAGCAGGAGACCGCCCTCTTTGTGGTAGGTCGCACGGAGTCCGGGAAGAATCTCGAACATTCCGTTGATATTCCACTGATCCTGTATGTAATACGCTGTGTTTGAAGTCGTTGCATCAATAGCGACGTAGTAGGTGTCCTCGGTCCGGCTCATCACCTTGGCGCTCAGGCTGCTATACGATATACCGGTTTTGATTCGGTGGTTTTCCAGACCGAAGAATTCCCAGTTCACCTGAAAATTTCCATCGAGGAATTCGTTGGTGAACTCCTGAAGTACGGTCTCTTCGTCCGTCTGCTCGTCGATATCAATGAAATCCGCACCAGATTCGTAATTGCTGAGGGCATAGCCGATGGTCAAAAAGGAGTGTCCATCGATCACCTGACGCAGCCTTGCCGTACCGGTTTTGTTTCCCCAGTAAAGACCGAGGCTTGCCCGCGCGTCATCCGATCCGTAATCGTATCCGAGGTTGTCCTGCCCCGTGTATCCACCAATCGTCAGCGTCGTCCGGTCCGTGATGTCGAGGTTGATCTTGCCGTTGACATCATAGAAAAAGTAGCTGGGTAGATCAGTGTCCAGCGCATCGCGCATGACATTCAGCACAGGCTCGAAATAGGTTCTCCTGCCGGAGATTGCGTAGGAACCCATGTTGTGGCCCAATGGGCCCTCGAGCGCTGACCGTGCGGAAACGATTCCCACAGAGGCCAGTCCCTTTGTCTCGTTGCGGTTGCCGTCGTTGGTCACAACCTGCAGCACACTGCCAGCCCTGCCGCCGTATTCAGCTGGAAAACCACCCTTCATCAGCTCGAGGTGCTTGACCGCGTCGCCGTTGAACGTGCTGAAGATGCCGAACATATGGGAGGGATTGTAGACAGTACTCTGGTCCATCAGGATCAGCGTCATGTCGCTGCTTCCGCCGCGTACGATTGGGGTGCTGCTGATCTCGCTGGAGGCTTTAACCCCCGGAATAGACTGCACCACGCGAAGAACATCCATCTCCGCGCCGAGACTTGGCACCATGCGGATCGTCGCATGGTCCACTGGAACCGTGGAGACGCGAGGGCTTTCGCGCTTCGCCTCATCGTCCAGTTCCTGCACGGTGTAGATGACCTCCTCCAGTTGAATGCTGGAGGGAATCAGCTCGATTGTCAGCGGTTTCATCGCTGTTGTTCCGACGGTTACATCGAACTTGCGGGTCTGATACCCGAGAAAAGAGACAATCAGCGAATAGTCACCCGGCTCCAATGCCGGGATCAGAAAGAATCCGTCCAGATTCGTCGAGGACCCGCGAGAGCTTCCTTCGAGAAAGACGTTAGCGACGGGCAGAGGTTCGCCGCTGGTGCCGTCAACGACGAATCCAAGAATCGGCTTGACTGCAAACGCCGTGGATGAGGCCAGCAGTAAAGAGGAGATCAGAACTGCCCAAAAGACTTGAGACTTCACAACTAATACTCCTGTCCGGTCATTGGAACCGAGCTTATGGTTCCACACCTCGTTTGTTCATCCAACTTCAGGGGGCTCGGGTTTGAGGTGTCGTATTCCCCACACGATCACCCTTCCTTATGTTGAAACGGCTTTTGCCAACAGTGTGCCAAGAATTTAAAGTGTGCAAAACCCTTATTCTTATTCATAGGATACAAGAACTTAGCGAGAACCGGGCGGTTTAGGATCAGTACAGGGCTCGCTAAGAGTGTGGCTAGGAGCCGACGGTTCAGGTATCAAAATGATGCAATTTTGTCACTACCTCGGAAAGTTGACATTCCAGGGACCGGTAATGGCAAATGATCTGTGGCTCGGGGAGGTGCTTGAGGAGGGGTATGCAATTCTGCAACTTCATGTTTTCTTGCGATACTATCCTTTCATCACGAATCTGGATAGACAGCCTGATGTCACACCGGGAGACCTGCAAACCATGAGCGGTACAGAGCAAACCCCAGCAACCCCCTTTGGACCTGAACAGGAACGTATCACTGCGGCGAATGCCTACGCCATTCTACGAGGAAGGCTGGAGCTTTACGGCGAAAAGCGGGATGGAAGGCCGGTGATCGTCTATGATCTCGATGCGACACTGTTCGACAACCGTCCCCGTGTGATTCAGATTTTGAAAGACACTCTGAAGTTGCCCGAGGCTCAGGCGCTCGTTGATTCTGTTCGTGAAACCATCTCCGGGATCACGAAAGACAATCTGAAATATCTACTTAAAGAGACTCTCAACGACCACGGAGTGATGGATCCCGAGGTGACAAGCTGGTTTCAGGACCGCTGGTTTGAACGGTTCTTTACCAACGAGTACGTCCTTTTTGATGAGCCGCTGCGTGGCGCCGTCGATTTTGTGCAGAGACTGCATGATGACGGGGCGATGTCTATCTACCTGACCGGACGGGACACACCGGGAATGCGCAAGGGGACATTGCAGGCTTTGGCGAACGCCGGTTTCCCCGATCCGGATGGCGAAACCTGCCACCTGATCACCAAGCCGACTTTTGAGCAACCCGACCCGGAGTTCAAGTACGATGCGATTGAGATTATCGGTGGACTGGGCGAGGTCATTGGAGTATTCGACAACGAACCGAAACCGATGAACGTCCTGGCTGGAGCATTCCCGGATGCCGAGGCATTTTTCCTTGATACCATGCACAGTCCGGATGTGGAACCGATCCTTCCCAAAATCCGCGTGATGCAGGATTTCAAGATCTAGTTTTGTCAAAGGCAATAACTGAAAATTTTGGAGCTGTTGTTGCTATTCCGGGTGATATAGGCACAACGTTAGTTCATTCTGATTTTCACAACTATAGACAGGTACACGCGGGAGACTTATGGCTAGCGAAGCACTTACTTTCCAACACAGCCGCGCTTTCAGGACGCGGCGCTTTTGGAACTGGTTCCCGATGGGTTTGACTTACGCGTTCCTATATATGGGACGTTACAACCTGACGGTGTCCAAGAACGCACTTGGCGATCTGATGACAAATCAGGATTTCGGCATCATCTTCGCCGCGGGAACGTTCACTTATGCAATTGCGTTCCTGATCAACGGTCCTCTCACCGACAGGATCGGTGGACGAAAGGCGATTCTGTTCGGAGCCCTGGGCGCGGGTTTGATGAACCTTATCATGGGCTTGACCATACGTCACCTGCTGCTGAAAGGCGGTGACATGAACCTGCGGTTGATCTTCAGTTTCCTCTACGCAGCCAACATGTATTTCCAGAGCTTCGGAGCGGTAGCGATTGTCAAGGTTAACTCGTCATGGTTCCACGTTCGAGAACGGGGAGTGTTCGGAGGAATTTTCGGAATCCTCATCAGTCTCGGCCTCTACTTCGCTTTTGACTGGGGATATGCCATTGTCGAGGCGACAAGGGTTACTGTCGACAGCAATCTCTCCTGGATTCAGGTGCTGCTGCGCGGCATGACCGGTGCGGCGAATGGGACGATTGACGGTACCTGGTGGGTCTTCTTCATTCCGACCATTCTCCTCTGGTCGCTGTTCATCGTCGAGTTCTTCCTTTTACGTGATGCGCCGAGTGGTGCAGGCTACGAAGATTTCGACACCATGGATGCCTCGTCGGGCGCCATGGATGAAAAGTTCCATCTAGGAACGATCCTCAAGAAAATTCTTACGAACAAGATTATCCTTACCATTGCTCTGATCGAGTTTTGCAGCGGTGTGATGCGCAACGGTGTCATGCACTGGTACCCGATTTACATCAAGAGCGCGCTTCACTACGGTCCTGACCACTTCATGCGTCAGCACTGGGGCTTGATTCTGATGGTCGCGGGTGTTCTCGGCGGAATGTTCGCGGGGTTCATCAGCGACAAGGTCTTCGGATCACGTCGTGGTCCTGTGGCTGCGCTGCTCTATGGATTCCTTCTCGCAGGTACCATCGGGATGATCTTCTCCCTCAACGCCCCCTGGTACGTGCTCGGCTTTATCGTTGCCTTCATGAGCTTAAGCGTGATCGGTGTTCATGGCATGCTCTCTGGAACTTCGACCATGGACTTTGGCGGACGGAAAGCTGCGGCAACCGCAACGGGTATGATTGACGGTTTCGTCTATCTCGGAACGGCTGTACAGTCAATCAGCCTCGGCTTCCTGACCACTGTCAACTGGGGTTGGTGGCCACCGTTCCTGATCCCCTTCGCGGTAGTCGGATTGGTGTTGGCGATCCGCATCTGGTTCGCTTTCCCACAACCGGTGAAGAAGTCATAGGGAATTCCGACACGGCATTGATGTCATGCAATTCAGCCCGGAGCGAAAGTCTGTTCCGGGCTTTTTCGCATCCATCAATCTCCAGGATCATCAGCGGAGAGATCGGATTATGTCAATAGTGGAAACAAAAACCGCCTCGGCGAACCGAAGCGGATTGAAACTTGAATCAAGTATTCCTGGAGCAGGAAAGACTATTTTACACCCTTCTCGACCCACTTCTTACCGATGATCAGACCGATTGGGGTGATGAGCGCTATGAAGGCGTAGATCAGCCACATCGTACCGCTGTTCTGCGCTGCTGGATTGCCCACAGGAAGGAAGGTGTCCAGCATTGATCCCGCATACCAGCCCGTAGTGGCTTTTGCGAGGAACCACGGAATCCCGGCCAATCCCATGTAAGCGCCCACCCTTCCGGCTGGCGCGAGATTGGCGACATATTCGAGGAACCGGCTGCTCCAGACTGCTTCGCCGAAGCTGAAGAAAATCACATAGAGAATCAGCCGCGTAAGGTCAGGACCGGGAGCGAGGATGAAAGTGGTTACCGCGCTGATACTCGTGCCAATGATCATCATGGTGATGATGTTCACTTTGCGGGTAAACGCGGCGATGAGTGGCACGAAGATCACGATGATCAACGGGTTTAATCCCTGGAACCACTCCAACCGTAGTCCCACAGCCTCAGGATACGCACGGACGATGTAATCCGGAAGTGTCAGGAACTGGTGCGCGAAAAGTGTGCGCACGGGAAGCAGAATGAAGATGAAGAAGATAAACCGCGTATCTAGAAATGGTAGTTCCTTGATTTTGTCCCAAAAAGTTTTTATCTGTCCATCCGCATGCTTTTCCTCCGGCTCGTAGGTGGTCACCCTGTCCGTAAGCTCCACTTTTCTTGTGAAGAGGAGGAGGTGCAGAGCGAGCATCAACGCCGTAACCCCAACGAGGACGATGTAGACACCGCCAATGCCGTTCTCCGGGTTGATCAACGGACCAAGGAAGCTCCCTGAAAAAAAGCCTTCGCGTACGATCTCGCCAGCTTCCCCGATTTCGGGACGAGACGCGTCACGGATGAGCGGACTCAGGCCCGCTTCCGCTACGATGCCGAGGTTCATAATCGAGTAGAGGAGAGAGTACCCGATGGTGGCCGTTCTTGGGTCGGAGTACTCCTTGACACCCGCATACAGCGCCGGTTGCAACACTCCCGTAGCGAGGGCCATCAACAGCAATGCCACCCAGAGAATGCCATCAGCAACTCCTCCAAGAACCGGCGTGGTTAACAGAAGAAGCCGCCCAGCTAGCAGTGTGATCAACACCACTGTCATCGCCTTGCGCACTCCGAGCCAATCACTGATGAAGCCGCCGCCGAACATGAAGAGGGTCACAAGTCCGGTGAAGGTGGAAACGGCGATCGTTGCGCCGCTTGTCGTGAATCCAACATCCATCCTGATGAAGAGTGTCAGAAGGTTCAGAATTCCGAAGTAGGCAATGCCGTCGAGGAAATTCACCTGATTGACAAGCCAGAAACCCTTCGACGCTCCAAAGAGAATCTTGAAGGTGTCGAACAGGCTAAGGTCTGTGGTCTCTTCGACGCTGTCTGCCGTCTGTTCCGCTGGTGGAGTACCGTTCATCTGCTGTTCGTTCCGTACCTCGTCGCTATCGGCCATGTCTACTCCAGGTTTCCGCCGTTGTGGCTGTGAGTTTTGAATAATGCGCCAATCTACCAACAGCGGGGGAGTGTGGCAAACGGACCGGAGTACGATGTTGCGAAAGGCGGGCAGCTTCGCGGTGACGGAAAATAGCTGTGCCAAAGGCGTAACCGGAAAATCAGGTCGGTTGCCTTAGAGCGGTGTCTCCGTCTCCTGTTTGTTTGGCTTGCTTAACATATGGTTTAATGTTAAACTAATTAACGAAGGCGCGAGAGGTAGTCTTTTGGAAAAACTTGGATTTTAGCCAGTCGAGCGAAAGAATCTGCCTTTCAGGACGCGCTGAATAAAGGAGGAAACATGAACAGCGCACACGGAATTCATCATATCACGGCGGTCAGCTCGGATGCACAGGGGAACCTTGATTTCTACACCGAAACTCTCGGGCTAAGGCTGACAAAACTCTCTGTCAATTTTGATGATCCTTCTGTCTATCACTTCTATTTCACGGATCGTGTGGGGACGCCCGGGAGCGTGCTCACATTCTTTCCCTGGGAGGGAGTGCGGCGTGGCAGGATCGGCACATCCTCGGTCTCTGCTGTACCGTTTGCTGCTCCCGTGGGCTCGCTGGGGCAATGGGTGGAGCGTCTTGCCAGCAGTGGTGCGAGGATAGGTGAGATCACAGAGCTCTTTGGAAACAAGGTTCTCCGTTTTCAGGATCCAGAGGGATTGCCCTTGGAACTCGTCGAGACCGGGTTGGTCGGGGAAGAGATGCAGCCTTGGCAGAGCCACGAGACCTCGGAACAAATGGCGCTGGCCGGGTTCGGGGGAGTGACGCTAGCAGTCAAGGACAAGGCTCAAACAGTAGAACTTCTGAAGGATGTTCTTGGATACCGTGAGCTCGGCAATGAGGGGGCGATCACGCGGTATGTGACTGGAGACGGCGTGGCGAGTCAAACAGTGGACATATTGGAGTTGCCCAATGGTGCTCCGGGAACAGGTGGAGCCGGTACGGTGCACCATGTAGCGTTCAGAGCTGCGGACGAGGATGAGCAGACGAGACTTTCCAATGCCATTTCTGAGTTCGGGCTACAGATTACGCCCCTACGCGACAGGAACTATTTCAAGTCAGTCTATTTTCATGAGCCCAACGGCATTCTCTTTGAAATTGCGACGGATGGTCCCGGATTCATGATTGATGAAACAGAAGAGAAATTGGGTACCGCCCTGAAGCTTCCTCCTCAATATGAATCCCATAGAAAGAGGATCGAAGCCAGCCTGCCACCGCTGGTGATTGCACAAACCGGAATAGTGGCGCCATGAACGAGAGGCTCGCTGCGTTTCACCCTCTTTGGAAAGGTGCTGAGAAACCGGGCGCCCCGGTGGTTCTGCTTCTCCACGGCACAGGTGGGGATGAGCGGCAGTTGTTTCCCCTGACCCGACAAATCTGCGGTCAAAACGACATTTCGTTTCTAGGAGTAAGGGGACAGGTGAGGGAGGGATCCTCCAACCGCTTTTTCCGCCGATTTGGGGAAGGCGTTTTCGATGAAGAGGATATTGTCAGACGCGCGAATGATCTGGCGGAGGCACTCGAACTGGCTTCAACGGAATACGGTTTTAAGCTCACCAGACTCTATGCCCTCGGGTTCTCCAATGGTGCGAATATCGCAGCAGCCTTGATGTTGCTCAGGCCGGAGGTTTTGGCTGACGCGGTAATGCTTCGACCGATGCTCCCCTTAACGCCGGAAGCACTGCCGCAGCTGGCGGGAAAGGGTGCGCTACTGCTCTCCGGTGAACGTGATCCCTGGGGACCACCGGATTCGGCAAGGGCTCTGGCGAATCTGCTGTCCTCGGGTGGGGCTGAAGTGCTGCATCGTGTGCTTCCAGCAGGGCACGGGCTCATTGACGAGGATCTGGAGTGCGCAGGAGAGTGGTTTTCCGCTCGTTGGAAGTGAGGGGTTCGATACAGGTCTGGTAGTCAAAAAACATCAACACCCACAAGGGATACACCCTTCATCCCCTGTGGGCGTTTTTCGTACTGAAAGCATACCTGCTATCCAACAAGAATGCTGCCTCCTGTGAATTCTCGCAGAATACTGGTGGGAGGCAGGTGTCTGTCCAGCAGGGCGCCATCTATGGGCGTTACAGACCGCAGCAACTCTTTCAGCCGCTTGATTTCAGTGCGGACACTGGGGTCGCTGGCTCCCTCCAGGGCCATTGTTGCGAGGTCCTTCAGGGCGTTCAACTCAAAAGGCTGAGTGGAGTTGAACATGACATCCGCCTCCTCCTGATAGGGGAAGATGTTCCTTAGTTCGCCTAACCGCACGGATGCCCAGCGTGTCAGGGTATCGTTGGCTGTATAGCCGCGGGAGCGAAGATCGCGAACGGTACGCCGAAGGAGGCGAAGGTCCGTTGTGGAGACCCGGTTCAGGTAATCCAGATTAGGGTGAGTCAGTGCTGACACATAGACCTTGAATGTAGAGGCCTTCGTGACATGAGGGGTGAGCTTTGGATTCAAGCCGTGTATTCCCTCGACAATCAGGATGCTCCTCGAATCAAGATTCACCGGTGGACCTTTGCGGCGATGGTGAGTTTTGAAATCGAGTTTTGGCAGGCGAACCGTCTCGCCGGAGATCAAGCGAAGCACATGCTCGTTAAACAGTTCAATGTCGAGCGCCTCTAGCGCTTCAAAGTCGTTCTCGCCGGAACTGGTTTTCGGGACTTTGTTCCTCGGGAGATAGTAGTTATCCAGTCCCAGCGGGTAGGGTTTCAGCCCGAGAAGTCGAAGGTGCGTAGCCAACCTCATGGAGAAGCTAGTTTTCCCAGAGGAGGAGGGACCACTGATGAGTACGACCATTGGCCGGGGATGTGTGCCGACGATCTTGTCCGCTATCAGTCCGATGGAGCGTTCGTGTTGCGCTTCGCTCATTTGAATCAGGTCTTCGATCTGGCCTTTATGGATCAGCTCGTTTACTTCACTGACGTAATTGACTCCATGAACACGACCCCACTGTTCGCCTTCATAAAAAGTGCGGAAAAGAGTTGGACGCTCACGGTAGGGTTTCAGCTCCTTCATCCCATTGGGCGGCATCCGTAGCAAAACGCCCGGTGGGTAGTGTACGAGATCCCATGTTCCGATAGACCCGGTTCTGTCCAGCGGCAGCCCTTTCAGTGCAACCAGGGTTTTGTTCACACGGAAGAGGTAGGGCAGAGGACCTGGTCTTGAGGAGAGCCATGCGTGCGTCCGCCGATAACCTCGCCGCTTGAACTCGGCCAGCGCATCGGCCCGCTTCATCTTGACGGGTTTCAGCGATTTATTGGCCTCGATGGCTTTTGCCATAGCTCTTCGGATATTTTTTACATCGCTGGGAAGGACCGGTTTTGTGCCTAAAAATTGGAGAAAGAAACCATCTCCTACACTGTAGGAGACGCGCACATCCCAAACGTTGCCAACGGCTTCCAGCAATAGCAGCAACAGTGCGCGAAAGACCCGTCGATGGTTTTCCTGTACACTTGCATCAAAGAGCTTATCTGCAACAGCAGGCATCTACTCCTCCTGATACCCAAATCACGGGTGTGATACAACAACAGGCTACTTGCCTTTGAACTCGGCTCTACGTTTTTCCAGGAAGGCCAACGTTCCCTCTTTGGCGTCTTCACTGGCAAAGGTCAATCCAAACAGATCCGCTTCCGTCTTCAACCCATCCGGTAGTGGCATGCTCATCCCGCGCAATACAGCCTCTTTCGAGTTCTTTACAGCGACAGGGCCCTGTTCGCAGATGGTTTTTGCCAGTTCTGAGGCGGCATTCATCAATTCATCTGCCGGCACGACGCGGTTCGCGAGCCCGATTCGGTACGCCTCCTCTGCAGGAACGTTTCCGCCTGAAAGCAGGATTTCCATTGCGCGCCCCTGACCAACGAGCCGGGGCAGCCGCTGCGTTCCGCCAAAACCCGCGATCACACCAAGTTTGACCTCCGGCTGACCGAAGATGGCGTTTTCGGAAGCAATTCGAATCGAACAGGCCATCGCAACCTCACACCCTCCTCCGAGCGCGAATCCGTTGACCGCTGCAATAACAGGTTGGGGAAGGTTTTCGATGGCGTTCAGGAGCTTCTGGCCACGCAGGGAATACTCGTAAGCTCCCCTTGCGTCGAGTTGGTTCAATTCGCTGATGTCGGCCCCGGCGATAAAGGCTTTGCCGGCCCCAGTCAGGATGACAACACAAATGTCGTCACGATGAGCGATTTCATCAAAGACTGAGGACATTTCATCGAGCAGGGGGCGGGCGAGTGCATTAACCTTTGGGTTGTCCAAGGTAACAGTTGCGATTCCATCCGAAACATCCAAATGCAGCTTCTGGTAGTCCATGAGGTGACCTCCAGGATCTGTGATTGGTTTTGTAAACGCAAAATCGCGTCAGGTTCGAATATGGGCATTCGCAGTGGGGTTGAGCCACTGGCAAATAGGGCAAACGAGGAATTCCCAAAAGGAATGGTTTCAGGGCTCAGACTGTTATCTCAACGACTCTCGGTGTACCTTCCTAGCAAAACAAGGGGGCTGTCAAGCAACAGGTCTCACAGAATATGTCTAAAACTATTTTTATCGTGGATGACGAAGCCCCTCTGCGGGCTTTGGTGAGGCACTTTCTTGAAAAAGAGGGGTTCACGGTTCGGGAAGCCGGCTGTGCACTGGATGTGTTCAGGGTGATCGAGGATGATATACCCGACCTGATCTTGCTTGATGTCTCAATGCCGGAGATGGATGGGTTTCAACTTGCCGCAATACTCAAGGAATCACCTGCTGTCCGAAGAGTCCCAATCGTATTTCTCACTGCAAGCACGGTACATGAGGACAAACTCCTTGCCTTCAACCTGGGCGCGACGGATTTTATCAACAAACCATTTCAGGGCGATGAACTCGTTGCGCGGATCAATTCAATCCTTCGGGATCGTCAGGAAGGGCTTGATGATCAGCAGCGCGCTCGTACCGAGACTGTGTCGCAACTCATGATCACCATGGCTCACTATATCAACAATTCGCTGATGGCGATGATTGGGCGGGCCAGAATCACAACGGCGGATGATGAGGGGCTTGTCAACGACCTGAAAGAGACGGTTATTCGTGGGGGCGAGAGAATTCGGACAGTCGTAGACCTCTTGCGGGAAATGGCTCATAAGGGAAGATTGGAAACGACCGATTACATAGGTGGGATGAGTGATTCCATGTTTGATATCGAGGAGGAGCTAAACCGAAGAATGAGAGAGGTGGACCGGAAAATGGACGAAGCACAGAGGAATGGAGACTCGTAAAACCCGGAAGCATCAACGCCAGGCACGAACGCTAAACCCCCCATCATCATTGATGTTTTACGGCCTTTCCTCAAGAGCCGTTCGGATTTCTTCCAGCACCCAGCCATCCGTTTCGCCGATCAACGCTTTCTCCAACGCGTTCCTTGAATTCGAGCCCGGAATCCTTCCAAGCGCCCACGCGGCATGACCTCGAATCAGGGGTTCAGAATCAGAGAGTGCGGTGGCCAAAGGTTTCACGGCCTTCTCCTCCCCCCAGTTGCCAAGCGCCACCGCGACGTTGCGCAAGAGGCCCCGCCTCTTCGTCCGCTTGACAGCGCTGCCCCGGAACATCGCTTGGAAAGCCTCGTCATCCAGCTTTATCAGGTCGGTTAATAGTGGGGCCGCACGATTCGGGTCACGGAGCAGAAAATGAGGCTCGGCCGAAGAGGATTTTCCGCGAGCATTGTAGGGACAGACATCCTGGCAGACATCACAACCGTAAATCCAGTTACCCATCTTGGACCGCAATCCGCGAGGGATTGGACCTTTGCTCTCGATCGTCAGGTAGCTGATACATTTCGGGGCGTCAACGCTCCAGGGACTGTCCAACGCTCCAGTGGGGCAAGACTCTCCGCAACGGTGGCAATCGCCGCAACCAAACATTGCCTTATCCGTCTCGTCCGGGAGAAGCTCCAGGTCCAGAAGCAGCTCGCCAAGGAAGAACCACGAACCAAGTTTTCGTTCGATCATCAGGGTGTTCTTTCCAAGAAACCCAGCGCCAGCGGAGACAGAGATGGGCCTTTCGAGCAGCGGTCCAGTATCTACGTAGGCCCGCCATTTAACAGATCGTCTGGTGAGATCGGGCAGTTGTTCTCCGAGTTGTTTCAGTCGGTCGAGCATCAGGTCGTGATAATCCAGTCCCCACGCATATCGAGCAAACCGGCCATGAGAGGGATCGGTCAGGATCTCCATCGGAAGAGCACTCTGGTAGTAGTTCATACCAACAGTGAGGATAGACCGACCTTCTGGCCAGAGCGCCTTCGGATCAGCACGTTTGTCAGGATCTCTGGCAAGCCACGCCATCTCCCCGTGTGACCCATTTTCCAGCCAGGTCTGCAGGTGTTCGGCGTAGGGGGGAGGTTTGAAGGGGGCGATACGGGCAAAACCGAAGCCGAGGTCGCAGGCGGCCTCTTTCAGGTTCTGGACGATAGTCTCCGGTGAGGGAGGACGCCCGGCAGGTTTAAGCCCCTCACTGATGGAGGGCCTCGACATGGTGGCCCAGGACTTCAGAGATGATCGGCATGGCGGAACCAAGAGCCTTGAATATCCGGTTGATTCCACGGACGAGGATTAGTCCCAACGCGAACCCGGCAATAGCGCCCACCGCTGCTCCACCGCTTGGATCGCCGGTGGCTTGAATGCCGAGCAGTGTTCCGCCGAGCGTTCCAGCGACCGGGATGCCGAAAACGATTAACGCAGCGCTGATGCGAATGCCCTCGCTCTGGGTAAGGCTGACAACATCGCCGGCAACCGCTCCGATCTTGTTGGTTGCAGAGATGAGGGTCTGCTGCCCATCTGAGGGGAAACAGAGAGATTTCGATCCACAGGATTCGCAAATAGAGGAACTCTGAGGACGAATTTTGGCTATTTCGTTCTCGGTGGAGACCACGACTCCAACCTCGGAGGAGGGGGCTGAGGGCTTGCCGAATACAGGTTTGTTCTTCATCTTGCTTCTGTGTTGGTGGCGTCGTTGTTTGATGTTGTGATTATAGGAACATAATCACAGTTTTTACGTCACCCCCCGGGACGGATTTCTTCTTACATTACAACTGTGTTTCAGGTTGTAAGGTAGATAGAACACGGGAGCGATCCAAGGGTAGAACAGGATAGGTGGGCTCCCCATCTATGGTGTTGGAAATATGGTGGGCAAGAGGGCAAATTGAGACGGATTTCGCTGACAGAACTGAAGCCCGGTCAGGTCTTGGGTAGGTCACTTTTCTCTGATGCAAACACATTGGCGTTGGCTGCGGGCCAAGTGCTTGACCAGCGCTACATTGACCTCATCAGAGAACACGGGTACGATTATACTTTCGTCGAGGATGAGGGCTTTGAAGAGGTTGCCGCCAGCGACGCGTTGACGGAAACCACGCGCATGCTCGCTGAATCCGCGATGTCCCAGGGAGTTACAAAACTCGCCGCCGCGATTAAAATGAAGGAAGAGGCAGGTCCGATCACGAGCGAACTCCTTCTCGCCCAGCCGGATGTTTTCAACATTCCCAATGTGGATTCGATGTCGCGGGCTGTCTCCTCCATTGTCCGTGATATCATTGATAGAAACATCGGCCTGGTGGATGTGTTTGCACAGGTTGCCAAAGCGACATATCTCTACCGCCACGCTGTGAATGTTGCCACTCTTTCCATTCTGATTGGTCGCCAGTTCGGATACACGAGCCGCCAACTGCGGGAACTCGGCCTTGGTGCACTTCTCCATGATTTTGGAAAGGTCTGCTTCGGGGACAACATGGCCGTACCCAAGGGACAGTTGCATGGGGATGATATCGAGCGGTTCAAGGAGCATCCCACATTCGGCGCCATCCTCGTACAGAATACGGACCCGACACTGCAGGCCGAACGCCTTACCATCCTGCAGCACCATGAGTGGCAAAGTGGAAACGGATATCCGCAGGGCATCAAAGGAGATAACCAGCCACCCAACAGAACGGGTGAGCGGGGAAATGTTCTAATCCACAGGTACGCCGAGATTGTGGCGGTGGCTGAATCCTACGACAACCTCGTGAATGGAAATGGAGAAATTCCGCGGCCGCTGCAACCCGCCGATGCTCTGGGAATGATCCTCTCGTTCAGTCACAAGCGGTTCAACCAGGCGGTTTGCCACGCTTTCAGCCAGATCGTTTCGCTCTATCCGACTGGAAGCATGGTGCAGATTCGCAAAAGCAGTGCATTCGGACTTGAGGGGTACTACGCCGTCGTTAAAGAGCAGGGACCGGATCCGATGCATCCCGTCCTGATTTTGTATGCCGATCCAGATGGTGTTCGTGTCAAACCTAAAACCCTCGATTTCAGCCTCGATCACGAACTCTCGTTGAAATTGATGATCTGATCCCAACCATTCTCTTTGTAACTGCCTCACATTTACGCTCGTCAAAAGAGAGAAGATTAATTCCATTCTTTTTGCGAGCCGATTGTTCTCCGCCTAGTGGGGTGGGCTATGAAATTCACGAGTCTGCGTTTTCTCCTTGGAAGCATAAGGCGAAACCTGACGGCAAACATCCTGAATCTAACAGGATTGGTCGTGGGATTTGCCGCGTTCCTTTTTTTGACACTCTATGTTCAGAAAGAACTCTCCTATGACCGGCACTTCAGTCATGCCGATCAGCTCTACCGGGTGGTGATCACGGCAAAAGTGGGCAGCGACGAGGAGTTCTCGTTCTCCACAGTATCCAGTCCCTTTGCACCGTTGGTAGCGAGCGAGATTTCCGACGTCGAGGATTGGTGTCGAATCTGGTATCTGGGTCGTGCGGAACAGGTGAGCAAAGATGAAATCTCTTTCCTTGAGGATAACATCTCCTGGATGGATTCCTCGGCCTTTCGTGTACTGGACATCCAGCTTACCCAGGGCGATCCCAAAACCGCACTTACGCTGAAACAGACTGCGGTACTCAATCAGCAGGTGGCCAATAAATATTTCCCCGGTGAAGACCCAGTAGGGAAGGAAATCCTGCTGAACAATCGGTATGCGTACACGGTGACCGGTGTTTTCAAATGGACGGATGAACCGACGCATTTCCCTGAACCTCCTGTAATCTGCAGCTATATCAGCCTGGAACGGGATGATGCCTCCTCGCTGTTAAACAATAACAACAATGCCACGATTCTGGTTCTCCGGAAGGGCGCGGACCCGAACGCGATTAATGAGGCATTTCAGGAAATCGTAAATCGGCGCGAGGGCGAGATTCTGAACGCCATCAGCGCCTATTTCCGGCCCAGGCTGGAGAAACTGCAAGATGCCCATTTCTCTTCAGGATACATGTTTGACTACGCCGACTCCGGTAACCGCCAAACGGTGATGCAGTTTGGTTTTATCGCGGTGTTCATTCTGCTTGTAGCGAGTTTCAACTACATCAACCTGACGACAGCGGTTGGAGGAAGTCGTGCGAAACAGGTGGGGATCAGCAAGACGCTTGGGGCGCACCGAAGCCTTCTTGTGCGTCAGTTCCTGTTCGAGTCAGTCTTCATTACCACGGTCGCATTCCTCTTGAGCTGTCTGCTGGTTGTGCTGGGAATGCCCCTGTTTAACGAGCTTTCCGGTCAGTCGCTTGTGTTCAATCCGTTTAAAAATTTGTGGCAGATTCCTCTGTTAATCGGCTTCGTGCTCTTCGTCGGCATCCTCGCGGGGAGCTATCCAGCATTCTTTCTTTCGTCATGGAGGCCAGTTGATGTGCTGAAGGGGCAGAGTGTCAGCGGTAAACGGGGGACGAAACTTCGTTCGATACTGGTGACGACTCAGTTTGCGATTTCGACAATCCTGATCATTGCGGCACTCGTGGTTCAGCAACAAACCGCTTTCCTTCGTAGCAAGGATCTCGGTTTCAACAAGGAGCATCTGCTCGTTCTTCAACTTGCCGATGACCAGCTCCGCGAGAAGGTGGATTTGCTGAAGAGCGAGGTTGAACGGCTTCCTGGGGTCGAGCGAACCGCGCTGAGCAGCTCTGTTCCCACGATGAGCACGAATGACCGGGTTTATCAGATACCCTCGGACACGGGCGAGAAACAGGACCTCTGGATGCAGACCCTCGCGGTGGGGTATGATTTCGTGCCGACGATGGGATTTGAAATTATTGAAGGAAGGAACTTTGACCGTTCGATGGGAACGGATGACGAAGTTTTTCTTGTTAACGAGGCAGCGATAAAAACCATCGGATGGACGACTAGTGCGCTTGGCAAGGAAATTAGCTATCCCTATGGAGAGGGTGTCATTCGGCGAGGACCGGTTGTTGGTGTGGTCCGGGACTTTCATTTCAAATCCCTGCACTCAGAGATTGAGCCTCTGCTCATAAGGCTCGAGCGGGAATCGAGCTATTTCCTGGTCGTGCGGCTCAACCCGGAAAACATTCAGGAAACTGTAAACGCGGTGGAAAAGGTGTGGAAAGACCTTTCTCCGCAAGCCCAGTTCCTCTACCAGTTCCTGGATGACTCTTACGACAGCTTCTATCGTGATGAGGTCAGGTTGGGCGGCCTGCTCCAGGGATTCACGCTTCTGGCTGTGTTCATCGGTGCGCTGGGACTTTTCGCCCTGGCGACATTCGCGGCTCAGCAACGGACAAAAGAGATCGGTGTGCGAAAGGTGTTGGGGGCCTCCCAAGTCAGCATTGTCCGGATGCTGGTCACCACCTTCCTGCGGCTTGTTCTGATTGCCAACATCGTCGCTTGGCCGCTTTCCCTCTGGGTGATGCGCGGCTGGCTGCAAAACTTCCCATTCCACATCAACCTGAGCCTCTGGGTGTTCCTCCTGGCTGGTGCGATATCGGTGTTATTGGCTTTTGTGACCGTCGCCTTCCAGGCGCTTCGGGCCGCCACTTTGAATCCGGTCAAATCGTTACGCTACGAATAGCCGAACCGGGCGAATATATCATATCAAGAACGCTGTGGTCTTCGGGCTGCAGCGTTTTTTGTCGCCCTCATTTTTCGGAGATTTCGACCTACTGGGCAAGCAATGCCCGGTATGGGCAGCAGGTACCCGGTCAACACCGATTCGCCGACAATACAGGCTAGAAATATCAAGTATTTAGAGTGGCACACGTGTTGCAAATACCGATTCCGACGGCCTTCCCCAGGCCTGTGACCAAGAAGGAGCGGTAGATGAAATTCACCTCCTACGCCACCCGTCTTGACGGACGTACGGCATACGTTCTCGGAGGCAGAGCGCTGGACATCGACCACGAAGGTGGTTTGGAAGAGGTGCTGGAGTCCCTGATTAAAGCGGGGACAAGGCGCATCGTCCTGACGATGGGAACGATGAAATTTTTTCATTATACATTGCTTGCGGGATTGCTTGCCACACAGCGCAAGCTGGCGATGGTGGGCGGCGATCTCGTGCTGGCGCGAGTGCCATGGTGGGTGGAAAGGACGTTGATGGACCTTGGGCTCCTGCACCGGTTTGCGATCGTTCCCGATGCTACGACGGTTGAACGTGCCGAACGGATGAAAGTCGATTTGAATCTCACTCGGGGGGATGCCATCGGGTAGTCCGGGACTGGACACATCGAGATGGTTGTAAGTGCGGTTGATTAGATAGCCTTGCACGCGCAACGCCCGTCGAATTCCACTGGAACCGGCGGGCGTTGGTTATATCATCAGGCACTATCAGAGTGTTTCAATTACCCAAGTATTTCTCGAACAGCCTCGACAAGGGCGTCCATCTGCTCCTCGTTCCCTATTGTGATGCGGACCGCATGGGGCAGCCGGAAAGGAACCATCGGCCGTGCAATGATCCCCCGCTTGAGCAGTTCATCAGAAAACCATGTGGCTCGTTCGGGGCTTTCGAAGGGGATCAGGATAAAGTTTGCGACACTGGCGGTCATTCCAATCGAGAGTTCGCTTAGCAGTTGGCGAATCCGCTGCATACCCCTGCGGTTGGTTTTCAGAGAGAGGTTTAGGAAGTCGGCATCCTCGAGGGCACCAACTCCGGCTGCCTCTGCGACGGAGGAGGGCTCAAACGGCAGTTTCACCTTCAACAGAGAGCTGATCACCTCTTCGCATCCAATGCCATACCCGATCCTCATTCCCGCGAGTCCATAGACTTTCGAAAAAGTTCGCAACGTCAGCACCTGCGGATGCATCTGTCCGAGGCTGTCCGGGTAATCGTCCCACTGGTCCCGGGCGTATTCGAAGTAGGCCTCATCCATGATCACCAGGATTCCGTCGGGAAGCCGTTCAAGGAAATTGATCCACTCCGTACGGGAGATTGCGGTACCTGTGGGGTTGTTCGGATTGGCGATGTAAATCAGCCGGGTTTTATCGGTCACCGCATGCAGCATCGCATCGAGATCGTAGGTATAGTCTTCGCGAAGCGATACAGTGCGAAGTTCAAGATCCATCGCGGAGGCGATTACATAGAACCCGATAAAGGTTCCCTCCGCTGTCAATACTTCATCGCCCGGTCGCAGGAAAGCCCGCATGGCGGTGAGTAAAACCCCCTCGCTTCCCGCACCAACCACAAGATTGCCCAAAGACAAATTGAACTTTTTCGCAAGGGTAGTCCGAAGCCGCAGGCCCGCGCGAGGGTATACCGAGACGTTTTTAAGAGACTCGGCAGCGTAGCTCAGGGCCAGCGGAGACGAGCCGAGTGGATTTTCATTGCTCGCAAGTTTGTGAATCGTTTCCAAACCCGTAATCTCTCGAATTTCCTCGATCGAGCGACCGGGTTGGTAAGGTGTAAGTTCTATTACAGCTCGAGGCGGTATGGGGGGATGCATGGGCACTCACCGTTATCCGAACACCTCGCGGTGTACGGGTGTAGGTTTCCAAAGCTAATTCTTCTGGAAAATCTAGGAAGCTTCTCGAGTCGTGCGCAACCGAGCTGGAGGAGGGTAATTGGGGGAGAAGAAGTCATAAAACGCTTTTGTTTACAACAAAATATGCGGGCTCCCCCTTTTGGAAACCCGCACCTGATATTCGTTCACAACGGTACCCACTAGATATCGAGTGGTCGTCCGCAGAAGATTCCCATCGCCTCGGCGGTGCGAATCAGCTGGCCTTCGGGATCGACAAATTTCTGCTTGCCGATAGCATCCTTGATCGGAACGTTGACAATCGTAGTGCCCTGGAGTGCGACCATTTGCCCGAATTTCTTTTCCGCGGCGAGTTCCACAGCGTGCATTCCAAAACGGGTACCCAGCATTCTGTCGTAGGTCGTGGGCGTTCCACCTCGCTGGAGGTGGCCGAGGATGATGTGGCGAACATCCACACCAAGCTTCTTTGCGATCATGCCGGCAAACCACGTTCCGGGAGTGTCACTCGTGCGGCGATGGTTGGTTGCCTCGTCGCTATGAGGAAGCGCCTTGGCAGTTTCGGCAACCACGGCGATGGAGAAATAACTCCCACGCGCATAACGGCGCTTGATGAATTTCAGCGCTTCGTCGAGGTCGTATTCGATTTCAGGGATCAGGATAATATCCGCACCACCGGCTATGCCCGACTCGAGGGCGATCCAGCCGGCATCACGCCCCATTACCTCGAGAACCATCGTCCGGCGATGGGATTCCGCGGTTGTATGGAGACGGTCGATGGCTTCGGTTGCAACGGTTACGGCTGTGTTAAAACCGAATGTCACATCCGTCGCGAGAAGGTCGTTGTCGATGGTCTTTGGTACGCCGATAACCGGCATTCCCTTTTCAAAGAACCGCTGAGTGATGTTCTGGGTACCATCCCCTCCGATGGCGATCAGGGCGTCGAGCCCCAGCGCCTCGAAGTTCTCCATGCACTTGTCCGAGAGATCAACCGTCCGCACGGAACCATCCGGCTCCTTCAGGTCATACTCGAAGGGGTTTCCACGGTTAGTGGTTCCGAGGATTGTCCCACCCTTCGGCAGAATGCCACGCACGGCTTTTCTGTCGAGTGGGGTTACACGGCGCGTGTTGATGAGACCCTCGAAGCCGTCCTCGATACCGATAACTTCCATGTTATAACGGTTCAAGGCGGTCTTGACCACAGCGCGGATGACGGCGTTCAGGCCTGGAGCATCACCGCCACCGGTAGTTACGGCGATTCGTTTTACTGACATGTTTCTATCCTCAGAATGATACAAGAAGTTAGCTGGAGATGGCGAGGCGAGGTCCAGTTTCACCCACCCCCGTACCCAAGACACGCGAAACGTAAGATCAAAAAAGGGCCAAATGAAACCATTTTAACAAACCCCCGGGAGGTTTGGGGTTGGGGCAGGGATGGTGCAAATTGTTCCCGATGGGTGCATTTTATGAAAAATCGTTGAAATGCAAGGGATTTAATGGATCGAGCGTCCTTACAAAGGTATTTACCGGGGCTCTTTGCCTCATTGCTTCTCCTGACGAGTTGTTCCGCCAGGGAAGCAGCACTTAGGCCAGACTCTGCCGGTTTTCTGTTGCAGAGCATCGAGCTTCAGGTGCCGACGACGTCGGTCCATAGGAACAACGTTCTGGAGCTTCTACCGCTTGAAAAAGGGCAGCGGGTGGATTCAACCCTGCTTTCAGCGGTTCGCGATACCTTTTCTCTCCGATTGAACCAACTGCCCGGCCATCCCTTTGCAAAATTGACCCGCTGGGAGCCGGAACAACTTGCCAACAACCGGATAGCACTTCGCTTCGCTGTGGATCCCGGTCCTGTCACGGTTGTAGATAGCCTCTCCTTTGAAGGGTTGCCGACGGCGTATGCAGAAAACATTCTGCCACTCCTTCACACCCGTGAGGGTGAACCCTTTGAGGCTGAGCAGTGGGCCGCCGATATGAACAGGATTCACCAGACACTCCTCGACTACGGACATCCTTTCGCCCGAGTAGTGACAACTCCCCTGATTCCCCGCGACCGTGGAGATACTGTGGGGGTTACGGTTGGAATGGAGGTGGCAGCGGGCCGGAGGATCAGAGTAGAGCGGGTGGAGGTTTCCGGTTTGCAGCGGACAAAACCCAGACTGGCGGAAAGGGCTGCGCGGTTGCGGGTTGGAGAGTATTATCAACCTGAGCGGATTGATGCCGGACAGCGGCGGCTTCTGGAAACCGGTTGGTTTGCATCGGTCGAGCCGGGTGAATTGCTGCGAGACAGCGAGGGACGGTTTGGAGTCCTGTACCGTGTGCAGGAGGGGCCTGTCGGTTCAGTCTCAGGCGTGTTGGGAGTCGCTGGACAGGACGAAGGAATAGCGGGAGCGCTCGACCTCCGTTTGGACAACCTGCTGGGAACGGGAAGGAGCATCGGGGTCTCCTGGCTCCGTGACAGTCCGAGCCTCTTCTCGTTCAGCGCATCGTATGGCGAACCATTCCTGTTTGGAACCCCGCTCTCGCTTGGCCTCACCATCGAGCAGGAGGCGGCAGAATCCTCTTACGTGGCGCTTGATTTTGCTGCGGACCTGGGGTGGGCCGTTGCATCGAACTGGACTCTGACGGGCGATCTTCGCAGCCGGTCGGTATCGGCGGACAGCCTTGCCCTTGGGGCGGACAGCGCGGATTACGGTTTGGTCAGCGTGGGTGCCAGCGTCGAGTTCGACTCTCGGGACCGTCCCGCGAATCCGGCGGAGGGAGGATATTACCGCGCCTATGCTCAGCGTGGGTGGACGAACGGAGGCGCAACATCGGTGACGTTGGACCGTACGGAGTTGGAGGTTCAGAACGTTTTCTCTGTTCGGCCCGGCTGGGTAACTTTTGTCGGGTTGCACGGCGTGGAAATCAGCAGCTCGGAGGGCGCTGTACCCTACGCGGAACGGGAGAAAATCGGAGGTGCGGCCTCCGTCCGGGGGTTTGTTGAACGAAGCCTGATTACGCCAAGAGCCGGGTGGGTAAACCTTGAGCTTCGCCGTTTGCTTGGCGGAGAAAACAGGGCATTTCTTCTGACAGATATAGCCGTGGTGGATAGTGAGGGGCGCGAGAGCTGGAAATCCTCCTGGGGTTTCGGATTTCAGGTAGAGGCGGGTGTCGGGGTGCTTCAGGTGGCGATTGCTGTTCCCTCCCGGGAGGGGTATTCTTCCGCCGTGGCGCACGTTCTGGCGAAGGCGGTTTTCTAGGAAAACGAGTGTCACCGGGAGCATGACCTCTTCCGGTAACGGGTGAGGGCGAGTTATCTTATTCGGCGCGAAAGCAAGTCCACGTCATAGCGAGGGTTGCATGGATACGGTCGTAAAGGGCAGGGTTTGGAAATATGGCGATGATGTCAACACGGATGTCATTTTTCCCGGCAAATACACCTATACGGTAAATGATCCGCAGGAGATGGGCGAGCATGCCATGGAGGATATTGATCCCGAATTCGCCGCTAAAGTCCAGCCGGGCGATGTAATTATCGCGGGTAAAAATTTTGGGTGTGGATCGAGCCGCGAGCAGGCCGCTGTCTGTCTGAAGGTGAAAGGCGTGGGTGCGGTGATCGCGAGTTCGTACAGCCGAATCTATTTCCGGAATGGCGTGAACACGGGACTCCCGCTGGTGACCAGCAACAAGGTGCAGGAGCTGTTCGAATCGGGAGACGAGATCGAGATCGATTTCGAGGCCGGTGTAATTCGTGGCAAGGGGCAGGAGATCGCCTTTCCGCCTTTCAGCGACTTTGTCTTCGGCATTATGAACGCCGGTGGACTGATTCCCTATACAAGAAAACGGTTGGGAATCGAGGGGTGACCTAGACCGCTTTGTGTGATATCTTCTGGAGCGCTGCGAGACTGGTGGCGCTCCATTTTTATTGATGCAGCTTTCGCGTCGTACAGGACAGGACTTTGGAGGATCAGTGGCACACTCCCACACAGAAATGGCATTAACCCTCGGCACGTGGGGCGGAATTCCATTGGAGACCGAGGTGGGCCTGAATATTGCCGAATCGTTGGCGAAGTGGGCAACCCGTTCCTCCCTGGAATACCGTGTCGAGTGCTATTGCGACCACCCCGGAGACCGCCGTGTTCTGGAGCGGTTGGTTGAACTGGAGAGCGCGGGGGCGGGTGTTGTCGCAGTGGCCAGGCTGGAGCCCCGTGAAGATCGTTGGCGTTATCTGGGCGAGGCAGGGGTGAAGGAGGCAATCGTTGAGGTTCCTGTCTCTGTGGAGGCTGGGGCCAAACGTTTTGCCGCCGCAGGGGTTGAACGGTCGCCGCAGTTTGGGAGGGAGACCGTGGTTTCCGCTGCTCTCTCCGGCATTCAACCGGAGCTTTCTCTGCTGGATGTCACCCGGGCGGAGGAGCGGGATGTGGCAGCAGTCCTCGACGTTGTGCTGGATGAGGAAAGAGCGCGCGGAGTGAAGTGTCGCTTCCGGCTCGTGGATGATCTCGGATTGGGAGATCCGTTCGAGGAAGACCTCCCCCGGTCGCTGAGTAGCTGGATACGCTGGTTGAATGATGAGTACGGCATTGACCCCTCACGTGTCTCCGTTCAGACCTCCGACCAGAGAGGACTGGCGCTGGCAAACACACTCGCCGGTTTGAAAGCGGGAGCTGGGGTGACAACCAGTCTCTTCGGATTGGGACTTCGAACCGGATGGGCGTCCACCGAGGCCGTTCTTCTCCACCTGCTGGGTGATCGAGCGCCATTGAAAGCTCTCTTGGAATTGAAACCACAACTGGATGTTGCCGGTCGCCGCGACGACTACCGTCCGGTCAGTGGGGAGCATGCATGGCAAGTGCTCGGTGGGACGTCACCTGAGGACTTGAAAGACAAGCTGGATGCGCAGCTCGGACTTGATCCGAGAAAACTCACCGGCAGGACTCCGGAACCGGTGCTGACCTCACTCTCAGGTCACGCTGGGATGCTGCATCTGTTGCACAGCCATTACCCGGATCGCCATTTCGAGAGCGACGGCCCGGTATCGCTGGGCATCAGCGGAAAATTCGAGGAGGATTTCAACCTTGGACGCCAGCAACCGGTGACATGGCGCGAACTTGAACCGCAGATCGAAAAATCGAGTCTGCTTGACAATCCGGATGAAGTGAGCCCGCCGGAGGAAATGGAACCCGAGGAGAGTGCGTAGGAAAAGTCTGCTAGAGTATTGATATTCTATGAGTAACGCGCTACCGATTCTACTGAATTGGATGTTCCTGATTCAAGGTCTCCCCATCACAGTGAGCCAGGCTATTGACAATAGACGATCTCTGTGTTATTATTTCGGTAGTTGACGAAATACCGAAACAGCGTTAAGCTGTGAGGGGTGTGAGATGGGAATCAACGACGTTTTCAAAGCATTGGCTGACCCGACCCGGCGTTCCATTCTCAGGTTGTTGCGCGAGAAGGACATGTCGGCAGGAGAAATAGCTGAGGTGTTTCCACTGGCTAAATCCACCTTGTCCGGTCATTTCAACGTGCTCAAACACGCAGGTCTGATCGTGGCGGAGCGGCAGGCCACTACGATTGTGTACAGCCTGAACGTCACCGTATTCGAGGATGCCATGGGAGCCGTGATGCAGTTGATGAACGTAGGTGGGGAGGATGAACCCCGCGGGAAGGAGGAGGTATGAACGGCGAGGGCAGAATCAGCGTTCGAAAAGACTGGCCCGCATGGGTCTTACTCGTGTTCATGTTCGGATTGGCCTTCTATCTCTGGCCAACTAGCCCGGAGAGGATGGCGGTTCACTGGAACGTTCAGGGCGAGGTTGACCGGTACGGCAGCAAGTTCGAAGGGCTGTTCCTCGTTCCGTTAATCACGCTAGGAATTTACCTCGCGATGATTGTTGCACCTCTCCTCGATCCCGGACGCGCGAACTACCGTCTCTTCAAAAAATCCTACACGACGGTCCGCCTCGCGATTATCACATTGATGGCTGCGGTCTATGTTGTCGCACAGATGGCGCAGGCGAGCCCGGAGAAAAACATCATCGGGCTGGTCCCCGTACTCATCGGAGTGCTTTTCATCATTTTTGGCAATCTGATGGGCAAAATCAGGCCCAACTGGTTTGTGGGGATTCGGACGCCCTGGACCTTGACCAGCAAGCAGTCCTGGAACAAAACCCACCGTTTCGGCGGCATAGGGATGATGATCATCGGCCTAATCATGCTGCCATTGGGGTATCTCAAATTTTCATGGACACTCTGGTTGTTGATCGGGATGATCTTTGGCTGGCTCATTCTGCTGCTGGTCTACTCCTATCTTGCGTGGCGGAAAGACCCGGACCGTATCTCGCCCGCAGGCAGCCTGCCCGCTGACGATGAGGAGTGATACTGTTTCTGTCCGGTTACATAACAAAGGGGTTATGACATTGGGTCGCGTGAGCGAAGGCCGCACTTCATTCGAAGAAATCGTCCGCAGCGGTCGACTGATCCTGACCGAGGGGTCGATCATAGAACGATTGGCTTATGCTGGTCACTCCGTGCGCGGACGAGCGGCAAACGCACACCTGTTGCTGGAGGAGAATGGCCGCAATGGATTGCGGGCTCTCTATCGGGAATACCTCGAACTCGGCGAAGGCAATGATCTGCCGCTCATCCTTTTTACTCCGACCTGGAGGGCGAATCCTGAACGGCTTCTGGAGGTCGGACTGCCAAACGTGGTTGAGATAAGCACTCTGGCGGTGAACTTTCTCCATGAACTCGTCTCCGAGTACGGAGAGTATGCGGAAAAGGTGTATATCGGCGGTTTGATGGGGTGTCGGGGGGATGCTTACAAACCGGAGGAGGCCCTTGCTGAGGACCCCGCTTTCGATTTTCACTCGCCACAGGCGCAGGCGCTAGCGGATGCAGGTGTCGATTTTCTGATGGCGGCGACTCTGCCGCAGGTCGATGAGGCGGTTGGAATCGCCAGAGCCATGACAGCTACCGGAATACCATCAGTTCCCAGCTATGTGATCAGGAGGAGTGGCGCTCTGCTGGATGGTACGCCGTTGCACAAGGCGGTGAAACGGGTGGATGAAAGTTGCAGTCCCCAGCCCTCGTTTCACATGGTCAATTGTGTACACCCCTCCGTTTTTCAGGCGGCGATGGAGGAGGAAACCAAATCCGCTCCATGGCTTCCGACCCGACTTCTGGGTTTGCAGGCGAACAGTTCAGCACGAAGCCCTGAGGAGCTGGATGGTTTGGACGCCATCGACAGCGATGAGCCTGCGCCTTTTGCCACGGCCATGTACAATGCGCAGCGGGAGACGCAAATCCGGATCGTCGGGGGGTGTTGCGGGACAAACACGGATCACCTCCGCGCAATCACGGAGGTGATGATAGATCGTACAGTATAACTCGTATATCCTTCGATACTTAAGCGTCCCCAAAATTGGATCAGCTCTTCTTGCTGAGTTTCTCCAATTCGCTTTCCAGCAGCGCGACCAGCTCTTCAAGCTGCCTGCCAACCGCGCGGACGGTTTCAGGGTCGTTCAGGTCCACACCCGCCTTTTTCAAAAGCTCCATCGGGTGGTCGCTCCCGCCTGACTTCAGCAATTCCATGTACTTGCTGGATGCTTCCGCCGCAATATCCGGATCTTCTCCGCGCATCTTTTTCAGGATCGTCGCCGTAGAAGCGTAGCAAGTGGCGTACTGGTAGACGTAATAGGGGCTCTGGTAGAAATGGGGAATTCGGGCCCAGGTGACACGGTACAAGTCGTCCTTGTCCACCGAGTCGCCGTAATAGTCATTCAGGAGCTGCTTATATGTCTGGCTCAACGTTTCCGAGGTGATGGGTTCTCCAGCTTCGACAGCACGATGAGCTCGAAGTTCAAAATCGGCAAAGAGCGCCTGGGTATAGAAGGTGCCGGTAATCCCCTCGATAGCGTGTTCGAGGAGGAGCACGCGCTCAACAGGATCCTCCGTTCGCCGCAACATCTCCTCAAGCAGCAGCGCCTCGTTCATCGTACTCGCCACTTCCGCGACAAAAATGGTGTAGGACGAGTAAACAAAGGGCTGGTTCTCGTCCGAGAGGAGGGAGTGCATAGTGTGACCCAGCTCATGCGCAAGCGTGAACACATCATCCAGCGTGTCCTGATAGTTCAACAGCATGTAAGGGTGAATACCATAGACTCCCGCCGAATACGCCCCCGACCGCTTGCCTTCGTTCTCGTAAACATCGATCCAGCGGTTGTCGAACGCCTCCTCCATCTTGCGGACATACTCATCGCCGAATGGTTTTACCGAAGCGAGGATGAGTTCACGCACCTCGTCGTATCCATACCGTGGATCGAGGTTAGCGAGAGGAACAAAACCATCGTAAAGGTCGTACCGTTCCAGTCCCAGGTACTTTTTTCTTAAGGTGTGATACCTCTGAAGAGCGCCTGAATTGGCGCGGGCATTTTCCACGAGGGTTTCAACCACCGAAGTGGGGATGTTGTCGCCGTGCAGTTTCGACTCGATCACCGTATCGTACCCGCGAGCCTGCGCGTAAAACCACCCACGCTGCAGTACTCCGGAGTAGATCGAGGAGTAGGTGTTCACCTTCTCCTTGTATAGTTCGTAATGGGCCCGAAACACTGCCTCGCGGTCCTGCTGGTTACGCAGGCTGGTAAGCAGGGAGCGATAGGCTCCGGGGGTAACCGTAACCTCTTCGCCATCCGAAAGCGTAATCAAGCGGTGCTTTACGTCCGCCGTGGAAAGCATCTGATAGGTGGAAGATGGCGTGGAGGCAAAACGGCTGGAGAGCGCGAGTAGATGTTCACCCTTTTCATCAAGGATGTGTTCTGCCTGGCGGAAGAGTTCTTCCAGCGCAAACCGGTAAAGCGCCAATCCCTTGTTCGCGTCCATCCAGCTGCGGACGTTTTCCAGTCCCAGAGAAATCACTTCGGGCGAATACCATGAGGTCGCGGTATTGATCCGGGCAAATAGCTCCTCGACCCGTTGCCGTTGTGCATCCAGGCTGTTATCCCGCTGGTCCGTGTCAAAGGCGAGGGAGGGATAGTACCAGACCCGGTAGGAGGCGATGGATACTTCGTCGTGAAGGGTCAGGAATTCGAGGAGGGCTTTGCCCTCGCCCTCATTCAACCTGCCCCGGAAAGAGGCCAGCTTTTCCACCTCTTTGGAGAGGTCCGCAAATGCTATCTCCCACCCCTGAGGGTCCGGGAAGATGGCGGACAAGTCCCACCTGTACTTCTCGGGAATTTCAGTACGGTTACGCGTCTTGGGTTTCGCAGTATAGGTTGAATGCTGGGGCATCGTATCCTCGTGTTGAAACTGGCATTGCTGTCAGTATGAGCCATCAGGAAGTCACAAACAAGAACAGAGGCCGCCTCCCGGGGCGTATCGGGAGCACACAAAGTAATGCGGGATTGCGTGAACAAAAGGTTCAGCTAGAGGGCGTCGTCTTTATTCGGCACGCGGTTGATTTTCAACAGGGCGAGCATGGCGTTTTCGTAGGAGTTGAACTCCTGAACCGCACTGAAAACGACGACATTACCCTGTTTGTCCACCACCATGTTCGCACCGTAGGAGTTATATCCATCCAGATAACGCCGTTGCCAGAGTTCCTTGCCTTGAGGGGTGATTTCGCGAAGAATGAAATATTCGTCTGAATAGTCGAGAACGTTAACAAGCATGATGTAGGTGCCCTGCGGTGTTGCTTTCATCGCCACCGGGTTCTCTTCGCGGCTGTCACGGGAATAGTTATAGGTGCGGTAGAGGACAAGAGCCCCGGTTTCATCATAAACACGATAGCCGGGGATCACACGTGTGTTTGCATCCACCGATTCACGCATGATCAACGCCACCCCACCGTCCGGATGCTCAACGGCGTAAGGGAGAGACTGCCTTCCCGCAACGGAGGGATTGGTTTTCCAGAGCACGTTGCCGTTCTTGTCCAAGCGGACGAGCAGCAGGTCTTCTGGTGCACGGTTGTAACTGGCGGTCATCCCCGCCATGTAGATTCCGCCGGAACCATCGGGAATGCAGGAATAGCTGCGTGTTTGCGGCTTGTCGTCAAACTTCCTTCGCCATAACTCTTTGCCCGATTTATCCGTTCGGATGACAATCGCTTCAAAGGACTCGCCATCATCCTTGTCGTGATCGTACCCACTACCCACCAGGTACATTCCCTCTTCGGTTTCTATCACGTCGCTGCAGTAGGATCGGAATCCTGCCGGATACTGGTTATTCCTTGTGATTACACCGTCGGAGTTCATCCGGAAGACATAGAAGTCGTGACGGTAGGGCTGCGATGAAGGAACCATCGTATAGCCGAAGAACAATGCGTCGCCGTTCATGGCGGTTTTTGCCAATCCACGGGCATAATCAACTTCGGGGGGAGGATCCCCGTAACGCAGGACATTTCCGCTTGGCGAGGTGATCAGCAGCTCGCTGTTGTGCGGGGAATAAGTCTCAGGTTCCGTATAAATAATGGTATATCGACCATCTGACGTTTGTACCAGCCCCGCCTCGAAAAAGAGCTCGTAGAAATAGAAAGAACGTTCGTACGAACCGAGCCACTGAGCCTTTAAATAGGAAGACTCGGGATTATTCTCGCCATTCGCCTGGACGACCTGCCCATCAGACTGTGTTGAAAAATGCCAGAGCGGGTGAGTACTGGTTTGTCCGCTGGTGTCATGGGCGACCACACGCCACACATAGTTTGTATTCGGTTTCAATAATTCGGTCAGTTTCAGCGTGGGCGAGTCAAGGTCGCTGGCAACTTTCTTCAGAGATCCTTCCGCGGGGCCCAGGAAAACATCGTAAGAAATAGGTGAATTCATCGGATGGGAACAGGTCCACGCAAGCGAAGGAAGAGTTGAAATACTGCTGGCATTATCTGAGGGGATCGGGTCTTTGGGTAGAAACGGAAGAGGCATCTCAGGTTTGTGCTGAGAATCGCCAAGAGCAGCCGTGGCTACGAGAAACAAGGTGATTACCAGAAGAAATTTCCATGCCATGCCGATTTTGCGAAAGACTGCTGTCATAAAAAACATCCGCTGATTTATTTGTCGAACCAACATACCCCGAGGTCTGAGATCAAAAAAAACGACAGTTATTCAAGTGGGATATGTTCTGCTACGCCTCAATGTTATACCGAAACGGGGATAATAACAAGAGTTCGATCCCTTTCCGGGAGAATTGGTGGAGTGTGAAAACCGGACAATGCATGACGATGATTATTTGTTGTGGAAACCCTTCAGGATGAACGGTACTAGTACATTTCCGGCCTGGCAAACGCGGAATTGAACTCGTAGGGCGCCACTCCTCTTTTCAAGCGCACAAGACCAATCTTCGGCCATTCGGATGAATTCTCCGGCCTCATCGTTGTCAACAGGACAACATCCCCATTTTCCTCCAGAACCATATTCGAACCAACACAACTATACCCGTCAAGAATTCTGCGAGCCCAGATTTCGGTTCCCTGTGGACTAATCTCTCGCAAAACGAGATGGGCAGACTCCTCATGCTGGATTGTATTGAGCGTCAGGTAATTTCCATTCGGAAGTTCCTCAGCGACGACAACAAATTCCGCCATACTGGCTTTGTCAAACTCATGGGTGGTTTTAAACTGCAATTGGCCGTCCAGATCATAGACTCTGAATGCGGGGATCTGTTTCATCCGGTCATCCACTATCTCAACAGTAAAAAGCGCAACATCACCATCCGGGAGTCGGTGCGCATCCCGCACAAACTGCGACGTTTCCTGCGCCTCGTCTTTTCTCCAGAGAACATTTCCATCCTTGTCGATTCTGGCCATGAGAATTTCATTATTCAGCCTGGGGATATCCGACACAAATCCGAGAAAAAGAAAATCTCCGTGATCAATCGGGACAGACAGCACAGCACCGCAATTCAAGCGGTTGTCAAATTTCTGTTTCCAGATCACCTTGCCATCAAGATCCGTGCGCAGGGCAAATCCTTCCAGTTGGCTGTTATCATCCACTTTGCCGTCATACCCAATTCCTGTCAGGAGCATTCCTGCCGAATCAACAAGAACGTGTGTGCAGGAGGAACGGAAGCCAGTCTCATACCGAAAACTTTTGTTGATAACGCCATTATCGTTCAAACTGAAAACAAAGAAGTCATGAGTGTACTGGGCCGAACCAGGAGAAATCGTGTATCCCGAATAGAGGGTGCCACCCCAGGGAGCATCCGTTGTATAGTACCTGACATAGCCTATCTCTGGTTGGGGATTTCCCTTGTAGTAAACTTCGCCATTCGATTCCGTGATCAACATCTCAACGTTGTGAGGTGAAAAGGTTTCCGGTTGAACATAGAGCGCAACAAATCTGCCGTTCTCCGTCTTGTTCAGCGCAGCCATCATGCTGACGGAGTCGAAATAGAAGGGGAGATCGTAGGAACCTATTAACTGAGTCGAGGAATAGGGTGTTCTGTCTATGCCGACAGGATTTCTTTTTGGTAATTCTGGTTGGATTGCATACACCGTTTGAGCTAATGACACGGTCAAGAGGAAGATGGCCTTCTTCATCTTGAAGACGATAAAGGGACTTGGATGTTTGTTCTTGCACCACATTTCTCAGATAAACCTGTCGATAATCTCTAAATAGCGCACATGAATCGTGCTTGTTGGATGTTGTCTTCAATCCTGAATGTATAAAAACAGGAAGGGTTATAGTACTCTCCGAAAGGTTATCCATTGTCACTTCATGTAGATATCATTTTCGGCTTAGTGAAAGCAATGCCAAACGTGGTTGTTCTTCAGAATTGCACTCCTGGATGGTCGTAATCAGGTAGATTTCATTCTCCCCTTCGATACAAAGATTGGCTCCGATAGTATTGAAGCCTTCCAGATATCGCCTCGCCCATAACACCTTCCCTTCAGGAGATATTTCCCGCAAGATGAAGTAGGTATTGTCGGGTTCTATCACGTTCACAAGGAGATAATAGTTCCCGTTTGGTGCGGGTTTGGCCATAGCATATCTTTCGCGAACGCTTTTATCGCTGTACGTATATATGGTTCTATTTTTGAGATTTCCTTCCGGATCATAGAGCCTGAAACCCGTAACCGCCTTACTCGTATTATCATCAGTATCGGTTATAAATAAAACGATCCCGTTTTTATCCGTAAATGCGACCCGAGCATACTGGAACCCCTCTTCATACAAAGTCTTGTACCACAGAAGATTTCCTGAGTTATCCAATTTGAATAGTGAGAGGTCGCTTCTGTCTTGTTGAATATCAGAGCTATATCCACAGGCGAGGACGTCGCCGTTCTCAAGCAATACAGCACTGTAGATTTCACACCAATCACCCACGTTCACATAAAGACGCCATATTTCCTGTCCTGTCGAGTCTGTGCGTAGGAGGACACCCTCAATCTTGTTAGTTAGATCTGTTTCTTTTGAATAGCCAATACCCGCCAATAGCATACCTGTCGAGTCAGAGCATATTGTTATGCATGCAGCCCTTATACCGACGTCGTATCTGAATACATCTTTCATGACGCCATTGGGAGTAATACTGAAAACAAGGAAATCGTGACGTTTCAGGTTTGTGTTGGGATGCAGGGCGTAACCACAATAGAAAATTTCTCCCGAGGAAGATTGGGCTGTCGTCGGTCGAACAAATCCAATTTCAGGTTGTGGATTTCCCTGGTAAATCAATTCACCATCGGTTGATGTGATGAGCATTTCGACATTGTGGGGTGAATAAGTGTCAGGTTCGTTAAAGAACATGATCAATTGATCCTCTGACTCTTTTTCGATCGTCGCAAGCAATTGATCGGCAGCGAAGTAGAATGGTAGTACGTACTCACCAAGTTTTTTTACCGAATCGAGTGGGACGGAAGTCTGGTCGGAGACAGTAGGATTCTCACCCAGAACATATAAAGGGCTAGTGAGGAGAATTAGTAGAAGTGAAAGCACCCAAAGGACTACGCCTGCAGTGCGAGAAAAATAGATCATTTATACTTCAGCCTATGTTAAAAGGAGTACTAAACTACGAGCAGGGCGGTACTTCCCCCTGATGTACAGTCAAATGTAAGCCGATAAAGACGTGGCAAGCGAACAAAGATGCATTTTTCAGCCTTTCACCTCTGCTGGTGCTTGACGGTAAGAAGATCTTTGGCCAAATGACGTGTATTGTTATATGGGGGTATCCGCTGTTGTGAAATGCCAGAGTTGGTTCATTGAGGTGTTGCCCAGAGAATCCCAGGCGATAACCCGCCAGATGTAAGCCGTACCCGCCTCAAGGGTGTCCGTCATCTGGTAATAGGCGTGCGGCAGGTCTTCCGCTAGATTGTGGAGAATGCCATCCTCTTCCAAACCCATGTAAACCTCATAATAAAGAGGGTACTCTTCCGGGTGGGAACACTGCCAGGAAAGCAAGGGTAGTCTGGGTGCGGCGCCGTTACCGTCGAAAGGCGTGGGGTTGTAGGGGACAAATATGTAATAGTCATCTGAATCATCGGAATCTGTACAGGCAATTAGGAAGAGGAACAACAGCGCAAGCGTCAGGGTTATCAGTCTCAGCGTTAACGAGCGTTTCATAGTACACCTCCAACTGAAGGATTTGTATGATGAAACGTAAAAACAAAACGAATTTCTTCTTAAATGTAACGTCGATGTTACTTAACAACAAACGACGAATTTTTGTTGTATACAAATCGCTTCTCTGGCTGATCCCAAATACATAAAAAAACGCCCCGGACCAGTGCCCGAGGCGTGAAGTGCAGAGAATTCTGATGATCAGAGCATGCCGAGTTTCTTCAGCTCTTTTTCGAGCTGGGTAACACGAAGGTCCATCTCCTCGACAATCGCCTGATAGGTCGCGGGGTCGGTCATGTCCACGCCAGCGTTCGCAAGCAGGTTCACCGGATGATCGCTTCCACCAGCGCTGATCAGCTCGATGTAGCGCTCCATGGCTTTTTTGCGGTCCTTCTTCTTGCCTTCGGTCAAGTTTTTGTGCAGGGCCGTTGAGGCAGAGAGTGAAGTCGCATACTGGTATACGTAATAGGGCGAGCCGAAGTAAAAGTGGGGAATGCGCGCCCAGACGTTTTTGTAAAGCTCTTTGTTGTCGTGGCTGTCGCCAAAGAACTCCGTATAGGTTTCGAGATAGAGTTGCTGGAGTTTTTCGGAGGTGATCGCCTCGCCGTTTTCAGCAGCAGTGTGCGCTTTCAGCTCGTAGGAACCGAACATCGACTGGCGGTAGAACGTACCGCTGATCGCGTTGATCCTCTCTTCGAGGAGAGCGGCGCGAACCCGTGGGTCTTTCTCGGTCTCGAGGAGGTAGTCAAGCAGCAGCGCCTCGTTCATCGTGCTGGCGACTTCAGCAACGAAGGTGGCGTAATCGGACGTCGCCACCGGCTGAGTCTTGTCGCTGTAAATGCTGTGCATCGAGTGTCCGAGCTCGTGGGCAATGGTGAACACATCGTTCATCGTGTCCATGTGGTTCAGCTTGATGTAGGGGTGAACGTCATACAATCCCTGGCTGAACGCGCCCGATTCCTTGCCCTCGTTCTCGTAGACATCGATCCAACGCTCGTTCAACGCTTTGCGGATGTAGCCCTGATACTCCGAGCCGTAAATTGCGAAGGCGTTGATCAGCATTTCCTTGACGTCATCATACTCCCACGTTTTATCCGTTTCAACGAGGGTCAGATAGTTGTCGTAGTAGGAGTAAGTCTCGGTCCCGAGAACCTTCTGGCGCAGCTCCGAATAACGGCGGAGTGGTCCGGAACCCTCCTGGGCGGTTTTGACGAGTGCCTTGTAGACATCTACCGGGATTGCATCGTTATCCAGTGAGGCTTCCACAACGCTGTTGTAATTGCGGCTTTTGGCCTCGAACCAGTTACGCTGCAGGATCGTGTTGTAGATCCCGGCGAATGTGTTCGGACTCTGGTCATAAATCTGGAAGTGCGCCTTCATCATCGTTGCACGGTCAGCCTGGTTGGTGCTGTTGTGCAGGATCATGCTGTAGTTGCCGGGCGTTGCCTTCAGGGTTGTGCCATCCGAGAGTGTTACCTCCGGCCAATCGGCATCCGCGGTGGAGAGCATCGGGTGAAGGTTTGTCACCGCACTTTCCAATGGGCCGGCATTCGAAAGAAGCTCTTCACCCTCGGCGCTGAGCACGTGTTCCGCCTGGCGGAAGGCTTCCATCAACGGGAACTTGTAGGGTTTGAGGTCTTTGTTGCTCTCGATCCACTCGGAGATGGTCTCTTTGCCGAGGCTCAGGAGTTCAGGCGTGAACCACGCGGTAGCCTGGCCCATCCTGCTCCAGAGGAGGTCGCCCTCCTGCGCTTTTGACTGGGTCGTGTTGTCACGCTGATCCTCGACGGAGGAAAGCATGGCGTAGACATAAACCCGGATCGCCTGAAGCTGCATCTCGTCGCTTGCTTTCAGCACGTTCACGAGATGCGAAGCGGGGTCGCCGATGGTGCCGACGTGGGAGGAGGCGTCGCCCATATCCGCTGCGGGATTCAGGGTGCCTTTAAACTTGGCGAATTCTGCAATCTTGGCGTCAACTTCGTTGTAGGCGGCCTGCCAGGCATCCCAATCCGCGTAGATGTCCGCGAGATTCCACTTGTACTCATCGGGAATCTCGTCACGGTTCAGGGTTTCCGGTTTGGCCATTGCGAACTGCGCGAATGCCAGCGTGAAGATCACCAGCATAACGACAGCGGTGCGAAACTTCATCGTATAACTCCTTCCACCGGCTCGGTGACTGGTTAAACAGTATGTTACTTGTCAGGGTAGTGAATATAGGTGTCCAGTAAAAGCAGCCCAAGGGTAAGGGGAGGCGAGGCAGGAGCGTCTTGGTGAACGTTAAAAGAGCCCATGCAGATGTTCTGGACATGGGCTCAAGCTTCAAAAAGTCGTTTTCAGGGTTTGGTCAATCACCTGTTCAGATTAGAATTCGTTATTAAGGAGTCTTACTTCAGCAGCACCGCCTTACGCACAAGACTCACGCGGTTTGGCACACTCGCCCTTATGAAATAGACGCCGCTCGCCAGCGAATGGCCATCCAGCACGAAGCGGTGAGTCCCAGCGGTGACCTGTTGGTCGGCGAGCACCATCACCTCACGGCCCAAAATATCCGATACCGCCAGATGGAGGAGCTCGTTCTGGCCGAGCTTCACCACAACCGAAGTCGTCGGGTTGAAAGGGTTCGGATAGGCCGCGCTGAGCGAAAATTCCGCCGGCAGCGCCACAGCTCCCCCACCAACTGAAACGACGCCGCTGGTGGATTCATGGATGGCGAGATCGGAGAAGTGGGCAACATTCGAGTAAACCCGATTCCGCACGCTGTCCACCACGACGTTCTCGATTCCTGTGTCGTCGAACGAAACGGTGTCTCCTTCAATCTCGACGTAGGAGAGGGTCAGGTTTTCCGGATCGATCCCGTATTGGCGCACGAGACCCCGCTTGAAAATGAGCGCGACGAAGAGCGGATCATCGAAGGTGTAGGGCGAGACGATGGTGTCCTCGATCATCACATGGAACGCGAGCCCGCTGACGATGCCGAATCCGAAATCAACGCTGTCACCCTGTATCTGCGCGAAGTCCGGGAGCGAGATGTGCAGCCGGATGTCTTCGTGAAGCGAACCCTGCGGGAAATAGAGCATGCCGCCGTTCAGGATGTTCAGCGGGTGGGGAAGGCCGCCGATGGTCCAGCTTTCACCTTCACGGAGCGTGTCCATGACGCAGTAACCCAACGGGCCGGGGTTGTCGCGGGTGATCACAATCGTGTTTGCGCCAGTGGTGTCTACCACCTGTTCCGCGATGACAAGCGTGTTTCCGAACCCGGAGTCGTTTTCAGCCTGAACAAAGGCGAACCCGGTCCCGGTGACATCCAGCAGGCCGGTTTCCGAGAGCGTTCCAATCTCCGCCCCGATCAGGGACCAGCTCACCTCGCCAGCGTCGATGTACTCGCCAAGGCTATCGTGCGCCCACGCGGTGAACTGTACCTGCGAACCGACGGCAACTACGGTATCGCCGGGGACCACGGAGAGGTAGGGAAGATTTTCATCGCAGGGTTCCGCATAGGGGTCGCGAATCGTCACTTCAATAGAGTCTGACAGTACCCCAAGGGTTGCTTTGATGTATCCTTCGCCGGGTTTCATCGCGGTAAAAGCCAGCAGTGAGTCGAGCTCGCCCAGTGAATCCGGCATCACTTCCCAGGTGAAGATCGTGTCCACCTCTTCGCCCATATCGTTCACGTATACGGCAATCATGTCCGCCGTGTCGCCGGTCTTCAAGTTCAATTTGTGATTCTCGATGGTTACCGAGGGCGTCTCCGGTTGGCTGGCGATCGCAACGGTGAAAATCAGAAGAGCGGCCGCGAGCAGGGGGGGCTTTCGGTTCATGCGACGTTCCTTTTTAAAAGACAGGATTATGATGAAGGATAGAAAATAACGGTTGACCTCAACAATACAAGGTGATTCAAATCACTTTGGCTTTTTCTTGTTTTAATGGCTCTTGGTTCTTCTGATTCAAGAAAAACATGGGTGTATATAAACATATGGCCTCTTTTTAGAGCATAAAAAGTGCCCAAACCTATACAATTTGGGCACTTGGATAAATACGGTTAAAAAGAATTCAGATTAGATCTTACCGGCCTTCTTCAGCTCTTTCTCGAGCTGGTCGGTCAGGGTCTTCATTCTTGTCACCATTGCCTCGGCAGGCGCCGGGGTTGTCCAGTCGATGCCGGCCTTCTTCAACAACTCCATCGGGTGGTCGCTACCGCCTGATTTCAGCAGGGTCAGGTAATTATCCACCGCCTTTTGGCGATTCCGCTTCTTTCCTGTGGTCATTTTCTCGTGGACCAGCGATGCGCCCGCGATGCAGGTCGCATACTGATAGACGTAGAAAGGCCGCTGGAAGTGGCTGATTCTTGCCCACAAGTTGCGGTAGAGCTCCTGGTTGTCATGGCTGTCGCCGAAGAAGTCGTGATAGGACTCGAGATAGAGCTGCTGCAGCGTTTCCGCGGTGATCGGCACGCCATCCTGCACCGCCTTGTGCGCCTTGTACTCGAAATCGGCGAACATTGCCTGACGGTAGAAAGTTGTGTGGATGTTGTCGATCGCCTTTTGCAGAAGCGCTACCCTCGCGTTCGGATCTTTGTTATTCTCGAGCAGGTAGTCGAGGAACAGCATCTCGTTGCAGGTGCTGGCAACTTCGGCGACGAAGATGGTGTAGCTGGAGTTTACGAAGGGCTGATTGCCCTGCGAGAGGACCGTGTGCATCGTGTGGCCCATCTCGTGTGCAAGGGTAAAGGCGTCCCCCATTGTGTCGTTGTAGTTAAGAAGCATGTAGGGGTGAACACCGTAGACGCCGGCTGAGAATGCGCCACTCCGCTTGCCATCGTTCTCAAAAACGTCGAACCAACGCTCATCAAAGGCGCGATCAACAGTTGCCTGATACTCCTTGCCGTAAATCTCGACAGATTTGACAATCATCGGGCGAACCTGCTCATAGCTGAAATCGCCGCCTTCGAAGTCAACGAGTGGCCTGTAGCTGTCGAAATAATAGTACTCATCGAGACCCATCGCGGCTTTGCGGAGCTTCATGTAGCGCTGAAGTTCGCCAGCGCCAGCCTTTGCGGTCTCGATCAGGTTGGTCATTACTTCGACGGGGATGTTGTTGCCATCCAGCGCACGCTGTGCACTCGACTCATAATTGCGTGCCTGAGTGTAGGCCCAGCTCGACTGAAGCGTGGCGTTGTAGATCGTGGCGTAGGTGTTCTGGTAATCGTCGAAGACGCTGATGTGGCCGAGGAACATCGCCTTGCGATCCTCCTGCTTCTCGTGCATGAAGCGGGAGAACTCGTAGTTGCCATGAGTCGCGACCATCTTGGTGCCATCCGAGAGTGTGACCTCAGGGAATTTTACGTCAGCAGTGGAAAGCGCGCTGTACTGATCGCCGCCACCTGTCGCCGGACCGAAATAAGAGAGAAGCTTCTCCTTGTCGGCGTCGAGCACATGCGCCGCCTGACGGTAATTCTCCATGATGCTAAAACGATAGACCTCGAGCTCTGGTGTGGAGTCGATCCACTGGACCATCGTCTCCTCGGGGATGTTCAACAGTTCGGGGGTGAACCACGCGGTAGCCTGTCCAAACCTGGAGAACATGATCTGTACCTGCTGCAGTTTCGCCTGAACATCATTGGCGCGCATGTCGGTCTGGTACATCAGACCTGGATACTGGTACACCTTGTAGGCCTTCATGCCGAGATCGTCAGAAAGCTTCATCGCCGCCAGAATCGTCTCTGGACCGTCGGCGAGCTTTCCCTCAAAGGTCTTGTACTCGTCCATCAACCCCTGAACGTTGCCCATGTCGGCTTCCCAGGCTTCCCAGTCCGGGTAAATGTCGTTCAGGTTCCACTTGTACTGCTCAGGGATGTCCTCGCGGTTGGCCTGCATGGGCATCTCTTCATCACCCTTGGGTTGAAGCTGGGCAAACATGACCTGGGTGGAGAGGAGAAGCAGCAGAACGGCGAGCAGACTGACAGAAAGAATGCGTTTGCTCATGAATTATTCCTCGGGTTGGTGGCGGGTTGGCCCGCCATGTCCAATACCGGCCCCGGTTTTGGTGTGCTTGAGAATAGGAATACCGGGCCTGAAGCACAAGCCAATGGCTCCGAAACTGAGAGTTGGTTCTCCGGGGTAAGTATATCTCGCAGGGCAAATCCTGATCGTGCATGAAGCTGTCCTTACACCTATTTTCTCCAGTAATACAATGGTGATCGCGGAAATTTTGCTCACGGAACGATGGTTATGTGTAGTGGCAACAAATACCTCTTTGTTTTTTTTCTTTTTCTGGTTTGTTCGATGCCCGGGACCTCCCTGGTGGCGGGAACTGCAGATGATGTTGCACAACTCGCCGCCGAAGGAAAAACCGACGCAATTCGTGCAGGGCTCGAGGGCGGGTTGTGGGCGGGTACGATTGCCGAGGATCTGGCGTCAGGACTATTCGAGCGGGATGGGTTGGCAGCGCTGGCGCAGTTTGAGAAGCTGACAGATGATCCCGAGAGTGGACTCTACGCTCAAACCCTTGCCTGGCATCACGTTTATGGGTACGCGGAACTGACCGGGAACCGTTCCCGGATGAGGGATGCGGTGGCGGGGATGAAGAGATTTCCTGCGTTCGGGGAAAAATTGTATGGAGGGAAGTTACCGGAGCTTCCTCCCGAAGAGACCTGGGCGGTACAAATCGGCGCCTTTGGCAGTAGATCAAACGCCGAACGTCTGGCGAGTCAGCAGAGCAGGAAGGGGTACACCGTCGATGTCGTTCCGCTGAAGAGCGGTGGCCGGACCCTGTATGCCGTCTGGGTTGGACAGTTTGGAGCGCAATCGGAGGCTTCGGCGTTCGGCTCAAAAACCTACGGCAAAGAGGGGCGCGATTTTCGGACAGTCAAGCGGGGAGAGTGATCAACGGTCATTCTACCGGCGTCACGCTATGTAAGAATCCCCGATGAACCCGCTATTTGTGATTACGAAGAAGGCGGCGCTTTTTTGTTTTTCTGCTGTACATCTCGAAAACCCTCTCCTTTGCAACTTTTTCGCCAGTATACGCGGCCAGTTCATTTGTGAGTTTCATGAGCCGGGTTTTGTCGCTGCAAAAGAACAGCATCGCCCCCTGGTTTGTCACGTACCCAGCCCGATAGCCTGACCGAATCCTCGAGCAATATTCTCGAGCAGCAGATTCATCCCATTTCTTAAAACGAGGTGCGTGTTGATAAACAATGACGACTCGGTCGTTCCCTTTCGTCAGCATCGTGATCTCTTCCGGCCTTACGTGGGAGAGCTTGGCGATGGACGGCTTGATCTCACGCAGACCGATTCCGGTGTCGGGGTCAAGGAAAAGGTCTTGAACGGGGAAGGCATTCATTACTGATTCGAAATAGACGTCCCGTTGAGCCCTTGTGAAATTCATGCCCCGGAAGATGTCTTCCTCTTCAACATTCAGGATTCTGCTGTAGGCTTCGTGCAATTCATCGTCCCATTTCGGTTCGTCTGTGATCATGGGTACGACTCTCAATCCATGAGCGAAGTGTGGCTGCAGTATCTGGAGAATGTTGCTTTTCCAGAAATCGAGTGCGTCACCTAGATACTCGCTTTGCATGATACCTCCAAAACTGTGTTGGAAAAGAAAGCCCCATGGGATGAACCCACGGGGCTTTCTATATGAAAGTCGAGATTGCTTCGTCAGCCCTGCAGGCTTTCTTGCTATGACACTGGTTGCAGGCCGGGATCACTGAACCCGACAATACTACTTCAACCCCTTCAGCACTTTTCCCATCACCCCAAGTCCCTGCTTCATCTCTTCTGCAGAGATATTCAGGCTCGGACGCACACGGATTGAAGTGTTTCCACAAGGCAGCATCATCACGCCCTGTTCATAGAGGCCGTCCAGAAGTTGCTTTCGGGTCTCGGGGTTGCGGATGGTCAGCGCACCCATCAGCCCGCTTGCTCTTGGGTTCGAAACCAACTTACGATGATTCGCGTGAATCTCCTGCAATCCTCCCAGAAGCAGTTCACCCACCGAATTGACGTTGTCCAGCATCTTCTCTTCTTCGATGATGCGGATGTAGTGCTTGGCGCGAACCATGTCCACGAGGTTGCCGCCCCAGGTGGAGTTGATCCGGCTGGAGGTGTGGAAAACGTTCTCCGGGATTTCATCAATGCGAGGTCCGCAGACAAATCCGCAGACCTGTGTCTTCTTGCCGAAGACGAACATGTCGGGGACCACACTGGTCTGCTCCAACATCCACCAGGTTCCGGTCAGTCCGAGTCCTGTCTGCACCTCGTCGAAGATCAGCATCGCCTCGTTCTCGTCCGCGAGCTGGCGAAGCTGTTTGAAGAATTCGGGCCGGAAATGGTTATCCCCACCTTCGCCCTGGATCGGTTCAATGAGGATTGCGGCGATCTCGTTCGGATAATCCACAAAGGCCTGTTTAATCTCCTGCACGGCACGCTGTTCCGCGCTGATGATGTCGCCCATATGCTCCTCGATGGGGAACATCACTTTCGGGTTTGAGACACGTGGCCAGTTAAACCGTGGGAAGTAGCGGTACTTGTCGGGAAGTGTGTTGGTCAGCGAAAGGGTGTAACCGCTGCGACCATGGAACGCTTCACGGAAATGGATCACTTTGTGACCAACTTCGCCTTGCATTCCACGAGCGAGGTTTTTTCGGACTTTCCAGTCAAAAGCCGCCTTGAGCGCATTTTCCACAGCCAGCGCTCCGCCAGCAACAAAGAAAGAATACTTGAATCCTTCCGGTACCGTTGTGTTCCAGAAGGTTTCAACGAATTCCGCCATCTCCCTCGTGTATATATCCGAGTTCGAGGGGTTGTGGATGGCTACCCTGGCGAGCTCTTCCGCTGCTTCACCTTTGGAGATCATCGGGTGGTTGTGTCCGATGGGATTCGTTGCGAAGAAGCTGAAAAAGTCGAGGTACTCACGTCCGGTTTTTCCATCCACAAGCCAACTGCCATGGCTTTTAGTGTGGTCCCAGACGATGTCCATACCGTCCGCAAGCATGTGATGGCCGAGCACTTCATGAACCCGGTCGAAGTCGACAGAGATTTTCATGGTCTCTCCCGTCATCGCGTCGTTTCACGAAATGTGGGTCATCCGCCCCAAGAAGGTCACCCCTTGGAGACGCGTACATCCATTCGGTGACAACGGGAAGCTAGTGGAGATCAGCGTGTGGGGCAAGGAGACCGGGAGGTCATTTTTTCGAGGACTTGCCGTGATCCTTCTTCTTGGAAGACCCGCTGAGGTCGAAGAAATTTGTTCCCTTGATATACTCGCTCTCCTTCAACTCAGTCAGATTCATCAGCGTTTCAACGAGCTCTTTCATGCGGTCGATGGAGCGTGGAACCCGATCGAGTTGCTCGCCAAGTTTCCCGTCTATTTTGTCGGAAAGCATCGCACGTGCGAGTTGGTGAACACCCGAGACAATCATCAGCGGATTGTTGAATTCGTGCGCGACAGAGATCGCGAGTTTCTGGGCTGTACGTAATTTCTCGGTCTCGATCTCAGCTTTTTCAGCACGCAGGCGGTCGGTGTGGTCGATCAGCATACCAACCGCACCATCTGGTTCACCGTTCAGGTTGAAAGTGAAAACGTGGCGGACTTCCACATCGTGAAAAGAGCCATCCAAAAACCGGATCCGCTCGTTGCGAACATCAACCTGGCTCAAAATATCTTCACGTTTGGCCTGGCATTTGATTACACGGGCAAGTGTGGAATCTCCCACGACGTCATCAACATGTGATCCGATGAATTCTTCGCGAATCTGCTGCATCACACGTTCAAACGCCTGATTACAGTGTTTGAACCTGTCTTCGTTGTCGATGGTGAAAACGGGGATAGGAAGTGCATCAAACAGGATTTGGTAAAATTCGACCTGCTGTTCGAGGAGGACCATTCGTTGGCTGATATCATCCCCGAGCTTATCGGAGGCAACATTCAAAGGTCCATAAGTGGGGCCAGTGGTCGTATTCAATAGTCTCTCGCTTGCCGTATCTCGTGGAACCATACTGGATTACAGAATCGGCCCAAAATAAGCGATAATTCCTAAAAAGGCCATAGCCGCACTCCTGCTATTTGCGGGAAACGCCTTTGCGGATAAGAACACGCTTTACCCGGTTGAGATCAGCCGCCACGACACGCAGTATCCACCGCCCCGCCACCACAGTATCTCCCAGCTCCGGGATTTTGCCCAGTTTTTCGATCATCAGCCCACCAACACTCTCAAAATCACTCGTTGGCAGGTCTATTCCAAACCGATCCTTCAGATCCGGCAGGGTGGCACGGCCAGGCACAACCCAGGAGTCGGCGGAAACCGATCGGCCGAGGTCATTCCGGTGGTCAAATTCATCCTCAATATTTCCAAAGAGTTCCTCAACGACATCCTCGAGCGATACGAGCCCCGCCACGCCACCATGCTCATCTATGACAATGGCGATGCTCACCTCCTCTTCGCGAGCGATCTGCAGGAATTTTGGGACTGAAGCCTGTTCGGGTACGAAAACCGGTTCCATCAGGATTTCTTCGAGATTCGATGGGTTCTCCAGAAGCCGTTTTGCGTGCAGGATACCTACCACATGATCGATGGATTTACGGTACACGGGAATCCGTGAAAACCCGCTTCCCTGAACGAGTTTTGTCGCCTCTTCGGTGGTCGCTGTTGTAGGCAGGGAGATCATGGAGGTACGAGGCACCATTAATTCACCGATACTCTTTTCCCGCAGGGAGACCGCATGGTCGAGCATCTCCGCCTCTTCGTCATCCAAAGTCCCCGCCTTCTGAAGGTCGCCCCAGACACCCCGCAGCTCACCCATGGTGATCGCTGCATTCCGGGTCTGATTCGAATGGAAGCCGAACACGAGGAGCAGAAGTCCACTCGCCGCACGAGCAATCCAGACAAAGGGGAAGAGTATGACATAAGCTATGCGTAGCAACCATCCCGAGTTCATCGCCCAGACTTCGGATCGCTCTCGAGCGAGGGATTTGGGCAGAATTTCGCCGAAAACCAGGATCACAACGCTGCTGATGAGGACGATCCCCTGTATGGGAAGCCCCCACCTGGCGAGGAGCAACGCTGCTATCGAGCTGTAGACGACGCCGACGAGATTGTTGCCTACGAGGGTTGTGGAGAAGAGAAGAATCGGGCTGTTAAAAAGACCCATGGCGATTTTAGCGCCGGGCCGTTTGTGTCGTGTATACACTTCGAGGGCAAGGCGTCCAGAGGAGGTATAGGCAGTTTCCGTGCCGGAAAAATAGGCGCTGAGGAGCAAAGCTACGCCGAGCATAATCAGTTCACTGGTCATGCGATCACCCGTATCTCTGCTCTACCTGCAGTCATCTCCTGAATCTCCTCGCGGGCTTTGTCGGCTCTGCTTGCAGGAAAATGCAGGGTCAATGTCAACGACTCTGCTCCTGCATCCGGCGGATCGACCTGGGCGCCCTCACGTTCCGCATAAGTATATACGGCTCCTGCGCGGTCATGAGGTACGGTTATTTGCAGAGCAGTGGTGACGGTAATGGTTTTTCTTCGCGCGGTTTTCAACGCCTCCGCTGCTACACCACCATAAGCCCGGACGAGTCCACCAACGCCAAGCTTGGTACCTCCATACCAGCGAACAACACCTACCAAAACCCCCCACAGCTCCGCGCCGCGGATGGCGTGAAGGATCGGTTGGCCTGTTGATCCGTGAGGTTCACCGTCATCATCCCACCGCTCCTCGCCGTCAGGAGGAGGAGCTAGCCGGCGTGCCCAGCCGATGTGGGTGGAATCGTAATAGGCCTTACGCCACCCGGCCAGAATTTCATCCGCCTCGTCAGCGTTGGCTACCGGAACGGCGAGAGCAAGGAAAACGGACCCCTTCTCTTTGAGTTTCGCTTCACCAGCCTTCGCAAGCGTACTGTAGGCGTCATGTAATTCTGAATTTCCCATGCAGTCCAGCAGGCGGCAGTCAGCAGCAGATAGAGCGAAATGCGTTTGCCCAGTTTCCATTGCCACTTCACGCCTGCGACTCCTTCCGTTTGAACGTAGCCCGGGAAAACGGCTTTCAGAGCGGGCTGTTCCCGGTCAACACGAAAATAGTGCGAAAAACGGTGGCAGTCACATCCTCTCGCGGGGATTTAGCGACTGCCACCGAAAAGAGCTATATCGGTCACTCGGCTGCGTTAGTCCGCAACCTTTCCACCCTGTTCGCTGATTTGCTGCGCACGCGCCGAGAGGAGGTTCTCGATCTGGTCGAGATCCTCGGCCTCGATTTCCCATCCGGACGCACCGACGGTCTCCTCGATCTGGCTTGGACGGCGGGCGCCGACGATGGCGCTGGTTACCTCCGGACGGCGCAGAACCCACGCCACGGAGAGCTGGGCAACAGTCTTGCCGTATTTCTCCGCGATAGGCCGCAATCCTTCCACCAAGTCCAGATTTGCGGTGAGATTCGGCTCTTTGAATTCAGGAGCACGATGCCGCCAGTCATTCTCAGCAACTCGGTTTATGTCAAACTTGCCGGTCAGCAGGCCGGATGCCATCGGGCTGTAGGCCACAACGCCTGTATTGTGTTCTGCGCACCACGGTAGCTGGCTGTTTTCGATCCCACGACGCAGCATGGAATAGGGGGGTTGAAGGCTTGAAACTGGGTGAATGGCGTGAGCACGTTCAAGATGCCCGACGAGGAAATTGGAAACGCCGCCGTAACGGATCTTGCCCTCTTCGATCAGCCTGCCGATCTCGTCCCACCCCTCTTCGATATGTTCATCATCCGATGGCCAGTGAATCTGGTAGAGGTCGATGACGTCCGTGTTCAGACGGCGGAGGCTGTTCTCCGCTTCACGCCGGACGGATTCGCGTCTCAGGGAATCGCCAACTTCGCGGTTTTCATCCCAGATGAGGGAGCACTTTGTGGCGATGATCACTTCGTTGCGAATGCCTTCTACGGCTTTTGCGACGAGTTCTTCCGAATGCCCGAGGCCGTAAACCGCAGCCGTGTCGATCCAGTTGACGCCCAAATCCAGCGAGTGCCGGATGGCATCTATAGCCTCCTGATCGTCCTGAGGGCCCCATCCAAACGCCCAATCACCGCCTCCGATAGCCCAGGCGCCGAATCCGATCTCTGAAAGGTGCAGGTCAGTCGCACCGAGTTGTCTGGTTTTCATGAAATTAAACCCTCGTTTTTCGTTGCTACTGCAAGAAGCTAGGGGAATATTCCGGGTCGTGAAAGGGGAGTCCTCCTACTCCCGGAGGGAGCGCATAACCATTTGGAAAACGTCCATTTTTCGCTGTATTATTTGCCCTGCCCTCTGTTGGGGGCTTTTGTTTGCCCCGTGAGGGGATTTGCCAGCATATTCGGAGAGGCCGGCAGCACCGGCATAAATGCAGTAGTCAGGAGGTTTCCATGGCGTCCCAGGTGCGAGAGAAGATTCGCCTGGTCTCCACGGCCGGCACAGGCCATTTTTACACGACCTTTAAAAACAAGCGCAAAACCACCGGCAAGATCGAGATCAAGAAGTATGATCCAGTGGTGCGCAAGCATGTCGTGTACAAGGAGCACAAAATCTGAGCGACTATTCCGGCGCCAAGGCGCTGGATTGGAGGCCAACGGTCTCCGGGGATCGTACACCGTCCTGTTTGGGGCGGTGTTTTTTTTACTCGGAAACGGTCCGCTCCCATTGCAACGATATACTCCGTATTGCATCTCATGAATAGAAAGGTGCGTTTATGGCACACTTCGATGGACGGTTTTACTTCATCTGGAGACTGGAATGGAACGAATAGGCAGTTACGCATACAAGGCGACAACCAGCCTCGGTTTTGAGGATGCGATTGAAAAAGTGACCGCGCTGCTCGCGGAAGCCGGGTTTGGAATTCTGACCGAGATCGATGTTGCGAGAACGATGAAAAAGAAGTTGAACGTCGAGTTCAAACCCTACCGGATTCTGGGAGCCTGCAATCCGCCCCTCGCGCATACCGCACTTGCCGCGGAATCGCTGGTGGGTGTTTTGCTGCCCTGCAACTTTGTCGTGATTGACGAAGGCGAATCGCGAACCGTAGCAGCGATGAATCCGGATGTGATCTCCACCATGATAAACAACGAAGAGATGATAAAGATCGCCTCTGAGGTTGGTGAACACATCCGGAACGTGATGGAGCAGGTGGACGCCCTGAACTGACCGGTTATTTACTCTTTTTGAGCGCCATCCCTGAAGCAAATGGGGAAGGCGCTTTCTATTTACCTGTCATTCCGACAATCATCAGTCGCCCCTCCTCGAATTGCCACTGCACCTCGGTCAGAGCCTCGGCGAACCGGGTATCGTGAGTCACAAGCAGAAGAGCGCCGGGAAATTCCTGCAATGCCTCCTCCAGGCGCTCGATGCTTGGCAGATCCATATGGTTCGTCGGCTCATCGAGGATCGCCAGCCAAACCTGTCGGCCCAAGCCGAGGGCAAGCATCAGTTTCCGAGCCTGACCCGGCGATGGTAGATCACTTGCCAACAGGGCTGCCGGTTCCACTCCCAGTGCGGCGACGATCTGCATGACCCTGCCAAGGATATCTTCCGGGAGTGCGCGCATCTCCCGGATCAACGCTGCGGTTTTCTCGAGTGTCAGATCCTGCGGGAGGAAAAGCATCCTTTCCCGAGGCAATCCACTTCGGCGAATAAGCTCCTGCATCAGAGTGGTTTTTCCGCAGCCGTTGCGACCAGCGAGGTGAATACGGTCGCCGCGCCGGATTGCTATATCCGTTGGACCGAGGAGTTGGCGATTTCCGGCGCTAAGCCCTTCGAGACGAGCCTCGATGAGCAGGGAGCGCCGTGGAGCCTCGTAATCGGCGGAAACCGAAGCACCCACGTTTTTTTTCACGAACACCTGCTTGAGCTCTTCCCTGGTCTTTTCAACTCGTCGCCGCATCACACCTGTCTGCTTGCCGAGAGTGCCTTCTGCGGCCACGATGCGTCCCTTTGCTGCGGCACTACGGTGGTCGTGGTCGCGTGGGCCGGTAATCCGCCTTCCCCGGTTCATCTGTTTCTCCGCGTGTTCACGGGATCGGCGTACCTCGGCGAGGGTTCTGTCCAGCCGTTTTTTCTCCGTTCGGATCTGATCCCGTTTCTCAATAAGGGTCAGGCGTTCCTGTTCCCATAGTACACGGGCTGCCGAATAATTACCCGAGTACAAAGTGGCTGATTGCGATTCCACCCTTAGTGTTGCCTTCGTGAGAGAATCTAAAAGGTTGCGGTCATGCGAGACGAGCAGCCCGATCCCCTCGTATCGGGAAAGCTCTGTCATCAGCATTTTTCGAGCATCCGCGTCGAGATGGTTTGTCGGTTCATCGAGGAGCAGAACCTCCGGGTGAAGGGCGAGTGCGGCGCCGATCTGCCACCGTTTGCGTTCACCGGGGGAAAGCGTTCCCCAACGGTAGATCTCGTCCGGATCGAGCTCGAGCCGGGCACGAATGCGCGCTACCTCGTTTTCCCAGTTCATCGAAAACGCTTCGATCTCGGAGGTCAGCGGTTCCACACGCTGTTCGACGAGAAGCGGTTTGGCTGTGGGTGGGTTAAAACGCAGGGATCCGGAAACAGGTTTCAGTTCGCCCGCGATCAAACGGAGCAACGTCGTTTTACCGCCGCCGTTGGGTCCAACTATGCCGGTCCACCCTTCGTTAAGCGAGAAGGAGATGTCCTGCAAAATCGTGAGTGCGTCCGTATAACCGAAAGAAATCGATGAGAGCTGAAGATGTGACATGAAACGTTTCCTCCCACGGCAATGCAGAGTGCGCCGCTGAGATTGAATCGATGTGGCGGGACCTTCCCACCACACTTTCTGGAAACGTTCAGTTCTTCATCTGTCAACCTCCGGGAGGATTAACGAAATGCGCAGGCGCCCATGCGGTTACCGGTGTCCCGGTCGCGCCTGCGGGGATAATTTAATTCGAATAAAAGCCCACATCAAAGGAAGGTCTTGGATCTATGTGTCATTGTCCGGCTTGACCGGGCAATCCAGGATAAGTAAAAGGCGATGAGCATTCATACTGAAATAGTCTATCGATCTGGATCCCCCGGTTAAACCGGGGGATGACAGATGATGAGGGATGACAGAGGCTGCGGAATGGAAGATTCTATAGGATGTACCTGCCGACGTCCTCGTCTTCGAGAAGGTCTTCCAGCCGTTCCAGCACGAGTTTTCGTGTGATCGACACCTTGGTGATACTCCGGTGCGGCAGTTTGAACATCTCCTCTTCCAGCAGTTTGGTCATCACCGTGTGAAGTCTGCGCGCCCCGATGTTTTCCTGGGTCTCGTTCAGCTCTTCCGCGATCTCGGCAATCAGTTTCACCGCATTCTTGTCGAAGACAAGCTCAACGTTTTCCGCCCCGAGTAACGCGGTATACTGTGTCACCAACGCATTGCGCGGTTCGGTGAGGATGCGGATAAAATCGCGTTTGGTGAGCGGATCGAGTTCCACACGAATCGGGAAGCGGCCCTGAAGCTCCGGAATCAGATCCGAAGGTTTCGCAACGTGGAAAGCGCCTGCTGCAATGAAGAGAATATGATCCGTGCGAACGGGGCCGTATTTCGTCGTGACGCGGGTTCCCTCGACAACGGGGAGGATGTCGCGCTGTACACCTTCACGGCTGACGTCCGGTCCTGAGCCACCCTCGTCGTCACGGGAGACCTTGTCGATCTCGTCTATAAAGAGAATGCCCATCTCCTCCGTCCGGTGGATCGCCTCGCGGATTACGGCATCCATGTCGAGCAGTTTTTCCACCTCTTCGCCGAGCAGGAGGTTTTTCGCCTCGCCGATGCTGACCCGGCGTTTCTTGCGTTTGGCGGGCATCATCGGGCCAAGCATCTCCTGGATGTTGATACCCATCTCCTCCATGCCCATCGGGCCGAACACCTGCATCAATCCTGTGGCACGGTCCGCCGTGCGGATTTCCACCTCGCGTTTGTCCAGCTCACCATCACGAAGCTTTTTCAGCAGCTTGTTGCGGGTTCGCTGACGGCTTTGTTCCTCTTCGGCGCTGATCGTCTTGTCGGGTTTCCGGGGGAGATTCGCAGCGGCCTCGCTGATGGAGGGGTCGGATTCTCCCAGCACCTGCACCAGTTCGCTGAAAACCCCCTTGGGCTTCTCCGGTTCGGGCGTGATTGGAGGCAACAGGAGATCAAGAATCTTTTCTTCTACACGGTGTTTGGCCGCCTGCTCGATCTGTTCCGTCTGCTCTGAACGGACCTGGGAGACGGCGACTTCGACGAGATCGCGGATCATGCTTTCGACATCACGCCCAACATATCCGACTTCCGTAAACTTGCTCGCCTCGATTTTTACAAATGGGGCGCCAGCTATTCCTGCGAGACGGCGGGCGATTTCCGTTTTGCCAACACCCGTTGGCCCGATCATCAGGATGTTGTTTGGGAGAATTTCTTCGCGCAGTTCTTCCGGAAGCCGTTGTCGTCGCCAGCGGTTCCTGAGCGCTATGGCCACCGCCCGTTTGGCATCATCCTGACCAATGATATATTCATCGAGAGCCCGGACAATCTGGCGGGGCGTCATTTCAAAGACAGGTTTCCGTTTCACAAAGTCTCCACGTGGAGCCGGTCGTTGGTGAAGACGCAGATCTCTGCGGCGATGCCCAGCGATTCGCGGACGATCTTTTCTGCATCCATTCCCTTCGCATGACGAATCAGCGCGCGTGCGGAGGCAGTGGCATAGGGAGAACCCGACCCCACCGAGAGAACGCCGTCGTCCGGCTCGATCACATCTCCCTGCCCCGAAAGCAGAAGAAGCTCCTTGCGCGTGGCAACGACGAGGAGCGACTCCAGTCTTCGCAACGCTCTGTCTGTACGCCACTCTTTCGCAAGTTCCACCGCAGCCCTGCGGGTATCACGAGGGTAGGAGCGGAGTTTCTCCTCGAACCTGTCGAAGAGGGTCAACGCATCGGCGACGCCTCCGGCGAATCCGACGACAACCTTCCCGTCCGCGAGGGTACGCAGTTTGTCCGCACCCGCTTTCATAATCGTATCGTCAAACGAAACCTGACCATCCGCGCCAATAGCCGTTTTGCCCTTGTGCCGAACGGCGAGGACCGTGGTGCTGCGGGATTTTGGATAACTGAACGAGTCGTTCATGGGTCTTTCCTCATGCAAAGGTGTCTGGCAAGCTACGGCGGTACTACGGATTGGTCAAGGTTGAGAGTAATGGGACGTCTCGGAAACAGAAAACCCCCGCAAGGCGAGGGCTGTGTTCTCTGTTTGGTCAGAATGGCGTCAACGTCGATCAGAGTCCGAAAATCGCCCGCAACGTCGCATAAATTCCCATCGCCAACCCCGCCGCGATCGGAAGGGTGAGCAGCCAGGAGAAGACGATGGTGCGGATGACCCGGAGATTGAGCGCATCGAATCCCTGAGCCAGTCCCACTCCGAGGACAGCGCCAACCAGGGTGTGCGTCGTGGAGACCGGGAGGCCGAGTTTGCTCGCGACCAGCACAACAGTAGCCGCCGAAAATTCCGCCGAGAAACCGCGGGAGGGGGTAATCTCGGTGATGTTGGAGCCAACCGTTTTCATCACACGGTAGCCGTAGGTAGCAAGGCCGATCAGGATGCCGAAGCCCCCCATGAAGAGAATCCAGAAGGGTACCTCAACCTTGAGCGCCACAAGACCATTGCTGATCGTCTGAATCACAGCGGCCATCGGACCGACTGCGTTGGCAACGTCATTCGAGCCGTGCGCAAAAGCGACATAGGCTGCCGTCATCAACTGCAACAGCATAAAGACCCGTTCGACATCGTGAATATTTGTTTTCGAACTGGATTTCAGCTTGCGGAAAACGATGAAGAGCAGGAGCAGGTAGCCCAGAACAGCCGCGGCGAGTGAGATCAGCAACATCTGAGCACCCGTGGGGTGCAACGAGAACCGTTTCAGCCCTTTCCAGATGGCGGAGATCACCAGAATCCAGAGGGTCAACGCCCCAAAAACCGGAACCCATACCTTCATTGCCTTTTCCAGGTTCTCCTGTGTGAGTATCACCTTTCGAATCAGGATGAAGAGCAGGAAGGCGAGCAGTCCGCCGCCGACCGGAGAAATCACCCACGACAGAACGATGAAGAAAACCTGTTGCCAATGGACTGCTGTTGTGCCATAGGTCAGCAAACCGAACCCGACGATTGCGCCGACGATGGAATGGGTGGTGGAAACGGGCATGCCGAAGAGAGTCGCAGCGTGCAGCCAGAGTGCGGCAGCGAGCAGGGCGGAGACCATGCCGATGATCAGCAGGGTTGGTTCCTGCGAAAAGAGTTCGGTGTTCACGATGCCTTTACGCACCGTGTCGGTTACGGTGCCGCCCGCAAAGATTGCCCCGGAAAAATTGAAAATGCCTGCGATCAGCACGGCCTGGCGGTGTGTAACAGTTCCCGATCCAACGCTGGTTGCCATCGCGTTTGCAACGTCGTTCGCGCCGATGGTCCACGCCATGTAGAGCCCGAAGCCGACAGCCATCAAGCCCATGGCAACCATGGTAGGGTCAGTGGTCTGGAAGAGTCGGAGCAGAAAATCCATGATATCCCCACTACTCGGCGATCATCAGCCGCATATAGTCGCTCATGCTTTCGGCGTGATTCGCCAGTTTTCCGAGAGCGCTGATTACCTGCATCGTGGTGTAGCTGTCAGCGAAGTTCTGTTCTTTTTCCGTTTGGGAAAGAAGAGTCCGAATCAGCCGGAATTGGTGCTTGTCCGCATGGTGTTCCAGCACTCCAACCTCTTTCGCCATTTCGCGCAGTTTCACCGCCGTGGGTCCACGGAAGCCGGCATCCTTGACATCTTCGAGGAGCCGTGACATCTCTTCAATTTTTTTGGCAGCCGCGATGGCGTGTTGCGAGAGACCGAGCAACTCATCCTTGCAACTACGTTTTCCGCAGTTGTCGGGAAGGTGAAGCTGCCGGACGCCGAGCATCATCGCGAGGTCCTCGACCTTGTCGGCCAGACCATCCTGTTCACGCAGGTAGGCGAGAAAGTCGGCGCGGGATACCGGGAGCAGAAGGTCACGGGGGAGAGTGTCACGGATGTGGAGCTTGATCTCGTCCGCTTCATGTTCAACGCGGAAAATGGTTTCCGCCAGTTCCTTGACCTTTGCCTGATCTCCCTCGAGGGCAGCATTCAGAATGGGGTCGATGTAATCGACGCATTCCATCGCCTTTTCCAAATGCTCCTTGAGCAGGCCGAAGGGGGAGGGTCCTCCCAGGAGTTTGGCCAGAATATTCATTCACGCCTCCTTGTGGTGGGCGATTTTACGCTCGCCTCGTTAGGATTGTGTTAGAAAGCTAGAATTGAAACTCTTGAACGCAACACTGATAGCCCGAGATATCCGAGATTTGCCGGGCATGGAAGAACAAGCGGAATATGCCTTGCCGCATCGGGGTTCACAACCTCGGATACATCGGTTATCGAGGAGGGAGGGAAGCACTTTTCAGTGACTTACCATGAGGACGTGAAAGTAAGGAGAGGTCTAATTGGTTTATTTGGCATTAAGAAAATCTGTGCGTTTTACAGATTTCGTTAAATGCATTTCACATTTGTTACCTTCTAATAGATACCTGTTAGGTGGACAATAGACCGATTTGTGCTAATAGCTGGAGATTGAATGAACGGTCAACGAAATATGATTTGCACAGCCCTCCTCGCAGGATTAATGATCCTTGCTTCCTTCCAGCCACTCCATGCCCAGTGGTCAGAAGAGGGATTGTTGCTCACCAACTTAGGTATCGGGAATATCTTCTTCGAGCCTGATGAATCGGCTGGGGTCTGGATCTTCTATGAAGACTATATCCTCGGCAACCCCCGTCCCAAGATTCAGCACGTGGATGCCAGCGGAAACAAGCTGTTTGGCCCAGAGGGAATGTTTGTCCTCGAGGACACACTAACGCTCGGGTGGATTTACGGCATACAATCGATACCGGATGGCGGCGCGATAGTTGCCTATGAAGCTTGGGATGGTACGGAAGCTGTAGATCCCATCTATGCACAGCGCTTCAGCTACGACGGAGTTAAATCGTTTGTAGAACCAGGATCCCAAATCACTGGTAACGATATGGACGTGTATTTGGGATTCATGTTCGGAGTGAACGTCTGCGGTGATGGAGCCGATGGGATATGGGTAGTATACACAAAAGTGTATACAAACGACCTCTATTGCACAGGCATGAATGGCGACGGGTCGCTAAAAACCGTCACATCACCCTTTATCACCACCATGGAAACGTCTCGTGGTCATATCTGCGAGGATGACAGTGGCGGTGTATATATCATTACTCAGTGCGAGGTTTCGGAAGAGACAGCCCCCTACTGCGCTCGCATTCGTGCTGATGGCACTCCTGTTTTGTCTGGTAAAGGGAAGAAAGTTATAACTGGTGTCGATCAGCAGTTTCTGCAAATCGAGGGAATTCCGGACGGAACCGGCGGAGTCATCATCGAGATGGAAAACGACGACGGCGCAGTCCGTTTTCAACGGATCGCACCCGATTTGTCTCGTGTCTGGGACGAAGAGGGCCTTTTCCTGCTCGCCGGGTATTCACGGTATTCCGTTCCTCCAGCGTTGATGAGCGACGGCAGTTTTATCTTCTCCGGCATTGATGATGTTGTGTACAACTACAAATTTCGTTATGGAAGGATTTCGGCGGACGGTACGGAGCTTGTTTCTTACGCTGACAACGTAATCGATCAGGGGAATTCGAGCATTAGATATACACGACCGATGATCACCTCAGTAGATATCGAAGGTCAAGAATGCCCACTAGTTGTCATTCCGCGTGACCGAGGTACCTCCGATTACGATTATTATTACACCGTACACAGAATGAGCGACGATGGAACGTCTGACATGTGGGTGAACGATCCGCCGGAAATCGCGGGGGGACATCCCGGTTACCAGTATCATAGCAATTCGCTACTTCGATTATCTGATAGCACGCTTTTCTTTAGGATTGCCTATCGAGCAACTATATCAAGCACTAAGTTGTATAATATGTATAAAATTGATCCAAAAGAGTTATCCTCAGGCATTGAAACCCCATCAACTATTCCCGATCATATCGAAATCATTTCCGCCTACCCGAACCCCTTTAACAGCAATGTTGCGTTGGCAATAAATCTCCCGACCCGTGGGGCGTTCACTGTCGAGGTGTATGACATCACCGGCAGGCTGGTGGATACTATCCAACAGGGTGCATCACCGGCGGGAATTACGAAAATCGTCTGGTCGCCACAATCGGCAATCTCAAGCGGAGTCTACTTCTTGAGAGTACGTCAACAGGACAACATTTCAAGAGT
>Ga0272443_10000060_pt1 | contig 226686 bp, 232 predicted proteins | sample SSMAcet12_FD_193581 | JGI IMG/M metagenome (GOLD analysis project Ga0272443, IMG submission 193581) | Marine sediment archaeal communities from Little Sippewissett salt marsh, Falmouth, MA, United States - SSM-Acet-12 | ecosystem: Environmental > Aquatic > Marine > Wetlands > Sediment ... | reverse complement strand
GTATCTCCTGCCTTTTTCCGAAAAAGATATTTCCTTTATAAATAGATCATCCTTCAATATCGGGCTTGTTCAACAACCGGATAAGATCGTGGCTCGCTGCGCTCTCACGATCTATCCTTATTCGTTAGGAATTTAATTTGTTTCTAACAGCCTTACAATTTCGGTGTATTTCTGTTTCTGTGCCCACATAAGCGCAGTCATTTTAGATTTATCCATAATAGACGGATCTGCTCCATATTTTAACAAGAGTTTAACCACTTCCTGATGGCCCTCGGCCGCAGCCGCAATTAATGCTGGCGACCCAGAATCATCCGTTGGAACAATGTTTGGATCTGCCCCGTGACTCAGCAAAGTGTCAACAATTTCAACAAAGCCATATTTGGCTGAAAACATAAGAGCTGTTCTTCCGAGGTTGTTTCTTATATTGGGATCAGCGCCTGCTTTTAAAAGAAGGGCAACAGTAGATGGCTTATTCTCTGCTGTTGCAATCATAAGCGGCGTCCAACCATTATGGTTCGATTTGTAATTTATATTTGCTCCTTTTTCTATTAAGACAACCGCGACCGAATCGAAACCATTTTGAGCTGCTTCATATAGCGCAGGTTCACCTTTGCTCCATGCTGCATCAACCTCAGCCCCTGCATCAGCCAAAACTTTTGCTATTTCGGAATTATTTTTCCAAACAGCTGGTATCAGTGCTGTCATCCCTGCATTATTTTTGATGTTAACATCTGCACCATTTTCAACTAATAGTTTGACTGTTTGGATATCGTTACATTCTACAGCGAGCATTAGTGGGGTAGAGCCATATGATTGGCTCTGGACATCTATATTGGCACCGTGTGAGATTAGCAGACTTGCAATATCACCATGACATTTCCAAGTTGCGCCCGTTAATGGACTGCCTCCATATTTTGTCTCTATATTAACATCTGCACCGGCATCTAAGAGTGTTTTTACTACGTCTATATGTCCTTGTCTAGCCGCTGCGTTCAGCGCAGTTTCATCCCAGCTTCCCCCTTTCATATTTACATCATTGCCTTCTTTTAGGAGAGTTCTCACTTTCTCTGTATCTCCATCATAGGCAGATTTTATAAGTGGAGGACTCGATGCGCAACTACACAACAAGATTATAAGGGAAAGGGGTAAAGCTACTTTGAACACCAAGGATTTCATAGATGCACCTCATTCCTAACCTAGTTTTTGGCCACCTAAAAACTCGATGACGATGGCAGCCAATTGCCCCCATGATTACGAAAACCGACAAATACGGATCAATACGAACAGAAATACAAAAGATTGGGAATTTTTGAGAGTTTACCCTAAACGATTTCACCTACGAAATCAAGGGGATAAATGACGCGGCGGGGACCAGGCGCGGAAAGAATCAGGTGAGGTATTGCGCCGGCTGAATCCCGAGCTCGGCGGCGTGATGACTGCTGACGATATTTCTCAGGTATTTACCGGTACTCGGATCTTTGTCCTGCAGCTCGACGGTTTTACCGGAAACGAAACCGCCGCTGCCGTCGGGCTTCAGCAAAACGGCGCAGGGGCGGCGGGCATCTCCTTGCGAGTTGCCTTTTGCGACCAGGGCGATTTCCCCCGTGTCGATTTTCAACAGCGTGCCTACCGGGTAAACGCCCACCATGTTGACAAACCACTTGAGAAGGGTGGGATCGAAATCCTTGCCCGAATTTTCCATCATGATCCCCAGGGCGCGGTCCGGACTGATGGCAACCGGTCGATAGACACGCGGAGCGGTCAGGGCATCGTAAACATCGCAGATGGCGATGATCCGCCCGAACAGGCTGATCGGACGGGACCATTTTACACTCGGGTAGCCGGAAAGGTCATATTTCAAATGGTGTTCGAAGGGCGGGAGAATCAGCCTGCTGATCAGGTCCCGAAAGGCATCCAGGTGAATAATCCTGCGGACGCTGTTCAGCGAATGTTTCTGAATATGCTTGAATTCCTTTTGGGTCAGCTTTCCGGGCTTGTTCAGGATATCGACATTCACGTCAATCTTCCCCAGATCGTGGAACAACGCGCACATCCCGAGCAGCATCAGTGAAACACGGGACAGGCCGATGGCATTTCCCAGGCTCATGGCCAGGATGCTCACATTCACGGAGTGCGTGTAGGTGTAATCGTCGAAATCCTTGATGGTGCTGAGGCCCAGTACGATGCTCACGTCCTCGCGGATGATATCCACCAGGTTCTGGAGGGAGCGCATGGCCTTGCGCGTCCCGAAACTCCTCTCTTCGGCGAGCTGTTTTCCAACCTCAATGATGGAGTTATAGGCATACGAGTATACACGAATCGCTTCACTTTTATTGGATTTGCCGTCGTTCTCCCCCTTGAGCTGCGTTTCGAACAGGGTTTGGATCCAGGAAAACCGTCCGTTCTCCATGACCGTCAGCAGCTCTTTTTTCGGATCGGAAGCGGAAAGGGCCTCGTTGACCGCGTGCGCAAACTGGTATAGCTCTTTTTCCTCGGCAGCCAACAGCTTTGTATTTATGGAAAAGCCGTAGACATCCAATGTTTCGAAAAGTTCGAGCAGACTGAATGTCACCGCCGACGTTTCCGGGCGGTGCAGCAATTTCTCGCCCTGGATAAACAGCCGGCTGTGTTTGGCCTCGATGCTGAGCTCCCCGTATTCACGCAACAGGGGTTCGGCTTCCTTTTTGAACTGGCGGCACACGCTTACGCACAGGGCGTTGGTTTCCTCGTGGATTTTGGCCGTGTGGAGAAGCTTGTTGAACAAGACCAGGATGCTTTCCCCAAGAAGCCTCTTTTTGCGGATTTCCTCGTCGTTTGTGGAGTTATCGGGCTGAAGGGGCAATGCTCATCTCCCTAGCCTTGTTGTACGCTTTTCTTACACGGAAGCGAAGGCTTTTCGACGCTTTCGCCAAAAGCTTGCGCGACGGTTGGTTGTCCAGCCGAAACAGCGCGATGGCCGCGCCAATCCGATGTTTCCATTCGCTCGAACTCGGAATCAGCTTTACCCTGAACAGTCGTTTTTTTAGCAAAACCACGGATTGCTCTGATCCGCAGCAGCCAAGGGCATCATACAAGTCAAGCAGCAAGTCGCCGCACTGTTTGCAATATTTGCGGGACAGCAGTCGTTCCGAAATCAGCTGCTCGGCCTCGTTGCTTCTCTGTCCGCCGAGGTGTTTCAGACCCCGTTTGACAATGTCTGGACTCGGATCGTCCAGGATGTCCCTGAAGTCCGTCATATTTACAAGCGGATGGTGAATCATGGCCTTTGCAGCGGCAATGCGGCTTCTCTCTTTTTCCGATCGGGTCAGACGCTTTAACAGCTTTAAGGCTTCCGGTTTCCGTATGTAGGCCAGCAATCCGATCACGGGCACCGCGATGGCCGGGTCTTCATTTCCGGCAAGCGATGCCAGCGGACCGAAGTTTTTCGTTGCCTGCATACCGATGGCCTTCAGGATACTTTTGCGGAAATGGGGCTGATCAATTTCGGGAAGCAGCCTGCCCAGCGAATGGATGCATTGCGGCGGCAAAAGGGAAACCAGCTGCAGGATGGTGCGCAGTTGCTCTGGCGTCGCCTTTTTGTTTTTCTGCATGAATTCCCGCAGCCCCGCATAAAGATGCTGACCGGCGATGAGGATATAAAAATCGTCGAGATGGGCCTGGGCCCAGAATTTGTCCGCCTCGTATTTATGGTAGATGATGTTCAGTTTTTTTAGAAAGACCAGCGCCTCTTTGAATTCGCCCCGGGCAAGGGTGTGTTCAAAGCAATCGCGAACCAGATCCAATACCGCTGCGTAATCTTCTTTCTCGTTCTGTTCCAGCAGGATGACCAGCAAAATGTCGAATACATCCTGGTTTTCATTGCGATGCTCCTGCGCGGAAATCATGTCACGGGTCAGCTCTTTTTCCCGTTGCGTCAATTTCCACAGGGTTTCGGATTTATCTGCCGCTGCCAGGCTCTCCGCCTGCTGCTGTTCATCGGTTACGGGAGCCGATGCGGATGAATCGGCGCCGGACACCTTCAGGGCGGCGATATCCAGAATGGGTTCGTCCTTCCACAGCCGGCCGTCGGTTCCGTGCTTGATGTGAGAGAAATTGGCCTGCCACAATGCGGTGACCATATCTCCGCCATCGTACTCTTCCTGGACATGGTAACGGTTGAAAATGTCCAGCAATTGTTTCAGTTCATCCTCGGCCAGGCCTTCTTCGAAGGAAATCCATTGAACGCCGTCGCGGTGGAGCAGAAAAGCGATGTTTTCCCTGTTTTTGGCGCCTTCATGAAGAATTTTGCCGTCGGAAACCAGGCGATTTTTCTCGACGCCAATCACCAGGCGACTGCACTGCTCCAGATAGGCTTGAAGGTCCTGGTATAAATCCGCGACACAGGTGGTCAGGATGTTGTGTCCCCGGGGATAGAGGTTGCTGTTTTTAATCGCCAGCAACAGTTTTCGGATGATGCGGGAAGTGTCCAACGAAGGTTTGAGGTCCGCCATTATCTGTCAGCTCTTGGTTCTTTGTTCCTTTTCCCAAATAGAAAGCCTCTCCTCCCGGCACATGTCTCCATCTTGCCGGTGCAGGGCTTAAGTACCGTATGTAAGTATCGGCGTATTCAGAGAGTACTGAAGCGTTTAAGCATGAGGCGTTTCGTTTTTCAAGTGTTGCCGCTTTTTTTCTGTCGAACCGGATCTCTCGGCGTTCCTATCGGGTGCTGTAGCCCTTTTCCCCGATGACCAGAAAATGTTTTGCCATACCATTGTCGTCACGGGCATTGTCTAATCCGGCCCGTATCAGTTGCGCCTTCACATCCCGGGAAAGCCACCGGATCTTCACGGGTGGACCCTCGGCCATCTCCTTTTTCAACCAGTCGACGATGAACATTTTTCCGCCGGGCTTCAGCAGCCGATGCGCTTCTTCGAGCATACGTGCGGGATCTACCAGCTCATGATGCAGGTTGATCATAAACACCAGGTCTGCCAGGCTGTCGTCCAGCGGTATGAAAGATTCGCTGCTCTTTACGGGAACGATGGCGGGATGGTTCGGCACTACATGCGCCTGCATCCAACCGATCATGATTTCGGACATATCGCAGGCGTAAACGGTTCTCGCCGCGAACGTCTCGAGGAAAACCTTGCTGAAAAAGGCCGTTCCCGCGCCAATTTCGACCAGCACCTCCGCCTTCTCCAGATTCAGCTTATCTTGGATGAAGTCAGGCGGAATATCCTTGAGCCTGCCCGGGTCGTTCAGACGCTGTAATTTTTCGGGATTGAATTTGTTGCCATGCATGATCGTCTCCTTGACTAAAATCATACTGTGTAGTATGTTTTTTTGCAAGATAGGGATGCCGGGAAATTTTGTCAACCAAAAAGCCGCCCTATTATGTTTGACTGGAGAATTGATATCGCGGATGAGAAAAATAGAACAGAAAAAAAAGCAGAAGCGGGAAAGCATCCTCGAAGCCGCGCAGGCGTTGTTTCAATCCAGCGGCTTCATCGGCACCAGCATGGATAAAATCGCCGCCAACGCTGGCGTCACCAAACAAACGGTGTACCGATATTTCGATTCCAAAGAGGCACTTTTCAAGGCGACCCTGAAAGCGCAGCGGCTGCAAGTAAACAATGACTTTATAGAAGCACTGAATCTGGAGAACCCGGTAGAAGCCCTGGAAGGCTTCGCGATCGGATTCCTCGAAAGACATTTGTCCAAGGCGCATCTGGCCAATATCCGTTTGCTGGTGTCCGAAGGCCCCAGGGTACCCGAGATCACGCGCACCTTTTACGCGATGGGCCCCCGGCGGACGAAAAGCCGCCTGGGCCGGTTTTTCAAGGAACGATTCAAAGTCGATAATGCCGAATTCGAAGTCGATGCCTTTCTGGCCATTTTGCTTTCCCTGCGAATGCCCTTGCTTACCGGCTTGAATGCGCCTCCATCACCGGCAAAAATCCGCCGGCATGCCGCAAAGGCCGTCAAGGTTCTGCTGAAATTATTGGAACGACAAAAAGGATGAGGTGAACCATGAAATGCGACCGATGTGAAGCGGTCATCCCCGAAAACGACGAACGGGAATTCAATGGACAGACAATATGTGAGGATTGCTACATGACCGTGCTTTCGCCGGCCAAGGCCTGCGACCCCTGGGCGGCGTACTGCGCCAAATCCTTCTCGGAAAAGACGGATTCCGGAACGAATCTAACTGAGGTTCAGGCCAGAATCCTGCAAATCCTGGAACAGACCGGCGGCGTGAATCAGCAGGAGCTTGCCAAGCAGCTTGCGCTTCCCGTGGAGGATTTCGAACGTGACCTTGCCGCCCTTCGCCATATGGAGAAATTACGGGCTGAAATGAGGGATGGCCGGAAGGTGATCTGCCTGTGGTAAACGGTCAGCTCGACCCTTTTGATGTTTGCGAATCTCTTAGCATGTATCGATTTTCAACATTGAATATGGTCGACTCGGAAATCCGTTTAAAATCGAATTTTTCATAAAAACGGACATTCTCATCCAAGTCTGTTTCCAGGTATGCCTTTGCCGAACATTTGTCCACCTCTTTGCAAAAACGCTGCATCAGTTCGGTACCTACCCCCATTCCCTGGTGAGATGGGAGAACGCCGATGGGACCCAGGTGCCAGTGCTGTTCAACCGGATCATGCGCCGCCCATTCCTTAAACCACACGGATTTTCTCCAATTAATGTCCTTTTCGTCTTCACACACTTCCGGCTCGTCAACTACTTTGCCGGTGCATGAATTCATCCGCATGACACCGATGATTTTTTCATTTTCCTTTGCCAGAAAAACAATGCCGGGCAGGTCATTGAAGAGTTCAAAAAATATTTTTTCGATTTGCAGGCGCTCCTTTTCGCCATTGCCCATAAAGATGCCAATGTGGTGTGGATTGTTGAGCATGGCGATGCTGAGTACCTTCGCCGATTCCTGAATGTCATTTTGTTCCATAAAACAAATATGAAAGCTGCTCATAGCCACTCCTTGATGGTTTCGAAAATAAAGGATCGCCTTAACTGAATTTTGCCTCGATGAGGGTTCTATCCAACGGATTCGGTTTCAATTTTAAAAGAAAAGCTGGAGTCGAAAATTATTGACAATCCGACTCTAAGTTGTACAATATGTTGTACAGGAGGTACTAAAAATGAAAGCCATAACCTATACCGCAGCAAGGCAAAACCTTGCGAAAACAATGGAACAAGTTTGCAGAGACCGCTCGCCGATGATTGTAACGCGAAAATCATCGGAATCTGTGGTGATCATGTCTCTTGAGGACTATGAAGCCCTTGAAGAAACAGCCTATCTGTTGCGGTCACCTAAAAACACCAGACGGCTGATTGAATCCATCGCTCAGCTCGAAAATGGCAAAGGTAACGAAAAGGAGCTTGTAGAGTGAAGCTCGTCTTTTCAGACCATGCCTGGGACGATTATATCTATTGGCAAAAAACTGACAAAAAAATCCTTCGCCGTATCAACACACTCATAAAGGAGGCAAAACGCAACCCTTTTGAGGGTGTTGGCAAACCTGAACCATTAAAACATGCACTCTCCGGCTATTGGTCCAGGCGAATAAACGACGAGCACAGATTCGTTTACAAGGTTTCAGAGGATGCCATTAATATTGCTCAACTGAGATATCACTATTGATGCATCTCCTATGCATAACCCTCATGCCCCCGAAACCAAACGAAAAAATTTAGCTGCCGGCCTGGTCGCCTCCCAGCAAAAACCCGCAAATCATATCGACCAGGCCATCGGCCAGACGCTCCGATTCGATGTCCGACCCCATGAATTTGGCGGTGTGGGCCACGTTCTCGACGGCATTGTGGATGACCATGGCCGCCGCCTGGGAATCGGTTATGTTTTTCAGGCTGTCGGCATTTTTCTCCAGCAGGTGCCGAATCCGATCGACCTCGCGTTCGCGTTCCCGGTCGTAAATACGTTTGATGTCCGGGTCCGTATACCGCAGGGCATGGGTCTGCCGGTGAAAATCCGGCGAGATGTCATAGGCATCGAACACACTATCGACGATGGTTTTTATCTTCTCCCGAACCAGACTTTCTTCATCGAAGCCGTCCAGCTTTTTCCATATCGTGCGGTAGTGCTGCTCCACATAGTCTTCCAACACTTCAAGCAGAAGCGCTCGCTTGTTTTTGAAATAGGAATAAAAACTTCCGATGGAGACGCCGGCTTTCTTGGCGATCTCCGTGGAATTGGTTCCGTGAATTCCCCTGCGGGCAAACAACCGGAGGGCCGTTTTGACAATCCGCTGCTTGGTTTTGATTCCACGTTGCTGCTTCGGTGTTCTCAACCGTTTCATTATATCCCCGTATTCTGGTGTGCGATCCCGTCAATTGTACACGCTCCCCCACACCTTTTCAAGGACTCTCATTTTTTACGAATAAATATTCGTATGTTTTTTATAACTATTCTTATATTTTTGTAATTTTTTTATTTACAAAAAAGAATAAATATTCGTATATAAGCAGCGGTCAACGACTGAATCCCATTTTGGAGACAAGATGAAAGCCCTGCAATTCAACGTTGGAACGCTCCAGTTCATTGCAGCAAAAAGCCTGACGCCCTTTTTTGGAAATCGCGTTTTTTTAAAAGGACCATTGAAAACGGTCCGGCTGGCCGAGGTTCCCGAACCCCGGCTGCCTTCCCGGGAATGGGTGAAAATCAGGACGATCTATTGCGGCTTTTGCGGGAGCGATCTCAACCTCATGCTGCTGCACGACTCCCCCACGGCGTCGCCGTTTACCTCCTTTCCCTGCGTGACCGGCCATGAAATCGTCGGGGAAATCGTCGCCAAGGGAAGCGACGTCGACGATACCAATATCGGCGACATCGTGACCCTCAACCCCTTTTTGGGCTGTGAAGCCCGCGGCATCGCCCCTTGCTGCCCCGCTTGCGCGGCAGGTCGGTCCTGCAATTGCGAGAACATGGCCGAAGGCGACCTTGCGCCGGGGATGTTCACCGGCATCAACCGGATGATCAACGGCGGATTCGCCCCCTTCCTGGTGGCCCACCGCAGCCAGTTGTTTCCCGTCCCCAAGGGACTCTCCCTGAAATCGGCCGCCATGACGGAGCCGGTGGCCGTGGCTCTGCAGACGGTATTCGACAACCTGCCGGAACCCAACGAAAAGGTCCTGGTCATCGGCGGCGGGGTCATCGGCAACCTGGTGGTCCAGTCCATCCGCGCTTTGGCGCCAACGGCTTCCATCTTTGTCATCGAACCGTCGGCCCACGCCGCCGACCTGGCCCTGAAAATGGGCGCCAGCGAGATCCTTCCCTGGAAGCAGGCGATCCGCAAGTCAGCGGACATCACCGGTGCCAGGGCATACAAGCCCCTGCTGGGCAGCGAAATTCTCATGGGCGGGTTCAACCGGATCTACGACACGGTGGGCGTTTCGTTCACGCTCAACCAGAGCCTGCGGATGCTGGCCGCCTTGGGCACCCTGAGTGTGGTGGGGATCGGCAAGGAAGTAAAATTGGATCCGACTCCCCTGTGGCTCAAGCTGCAGACCGTCAGAGGCGTATACGGCTACGGCATGGTGACCTACGAAGAAGAAAAGCGCCACGTCTTCGACATCTCGCTGGCGCTCATGGCTGCAGGCCGGATCGACGCCGAAACCCTGGTGACCCATATTTTCAATCTGGACGATTACATGGAAATGATCACGGTAAACATGAACAAAGGGAAGCACAAAGCGTTTAAAACCCTGGTGTCGTTTGTCTGAGTCACCATTCGATAAATAGGAGCTGCCCATGCACTTCTCTCTACTTCTTTTTTTCCTGGGGTACATCCTGAAGATTGCCTCCTTCGTCTCCAGGCCCTTCAAACGCTTTATCCGCAAAGCCGACGTCCGCGTTTTGATCAGGACGGCGGACGGCAGCCGGGCGAGGTTGTTTGTGTTCAACAAGGGTAAGATCTCCTCGCTTGCGGGGAACCGCGAGGATTTCGACGTCGCCCTGATTTTTTCGGATGCGGCCACGGGATTCCGGGTGTTGACCAGCAAGCGGAAAGACGCTTCGTTCAATGCCGCGGCCGAAGGCAAGCTGAAAATCGCCGGGATGAGCTTTTTCGCCCAGTGGTTCGAGGATGCCACGAAGATCGTTCTTTCTTAATTGGAAAAGGAGAATAATATGTCACAAATAACCGGCGGGCACATCGCAGCCAGATACATGCAGGAAGTGGAAAAGGTGGAAATGGTCTTTACCCTTTCGGGCGGCCATATCGAAAACCTTCTGGACGGATTGAACGAGTACGGCATCCAGGCCATCGACGTAAGGCACGAGCAGGCCGCAGCCATGATGGCCCATGCCTGGTCGATCTACAAAAAGCAGCCCGGCGTCTGCCTGGTGACCGCGGGGCCGGGGTTCACCAACGCCCTGACCGGCATCGCCAACGCCTTTCTGGACAACGCCCCGCTGGTAGTGCTCTGCGGCCGCCACCCTTTGCGGGACGACCTGACGGGGGCGCTCCAGGAGATGAACCAGATCGACGTGGTGCGCCCGATAACCAAATGGTGCGCCACCTGCTATGACATCAAGCGAATCCCCGAGTATCTTGCAACCGCTTTCCGGCAGGCCGTTCTGGGACGGCCAGGCCCGGTTTTTCTCGAACTTCCCCCGGATATTCTCTTTGCTTCCATGGAGGAAAAAGCGGTTCGCTTTCCCGTCAAACGCACCCATCAAACGGTAGTCCGCCCCCACGATGCGGAACTGCGTGAAGCAGCGGACATCATCAACAGCGCCAAAAAGCCGCTGTTTATCGGCGGCAGCGGCCTCGGCATGAGCGACGGAGATCCGCAGTTCAAAACCTTCATCGAGAAAATCGGCTTCCCCTTCGCTTTGATCAACAACGGCCACGGGGTCCTGCCGGACAGCCACCCGCTGTCCATCAACGACGGCGGCTTTACGGGCGTGTCGGCCGTCGCTCCCCAGGCGGACGTGATCGTCGCCGCCGGAATCCGCTTCAACTGGATCATGCAGGCCACCAAGCTGTTCCCCGACGCCAGGCTCGTCCGCATCGATATCGATCCCACCGAAATCGACCGCAACCGAACCTCGGAAGTGGGCCTGGTGGGCGACTGCGGCCAGGTGTTCGAGGCCCTGCTTCCCCTGGTCGAAACGGGCCGCCACGAAGCGTGGATCGAAAAGGCCCGCAACGCCTATGGGGCGTTCATGGCCACGGAAACCGAGCAGAAGAACACGCCGTCCGATCCCATCCACCCGTTCCGCCTGGTGGCCCGCATCATGGAAGCGGTTGGCCCGGACGCCTATTACGTGTCCGACGGCGGGGACACCAGCTACTACGGCATGGCCGGTTTTCTCTCGGACAACCGGGCCGGTGTGCTGTCCCCGGCCGGAGCACTTCTCGGCTGCATCGGCACAGGTATCCCCTTTGCCATGGCCGCCAAACTGGCCCATCCGGACAAGCCGGTCATCCTGCTGCAGGGCGACGGCTCCTTCGGTTTCAATGCCATGGAGTTCGACACCATGGTGCGCCACAACATTCCCGTGATCTGCGTGGTCAACAACGACTGCGCCTGGGGCATGATCAAGCACTCCCAGGAGATGAGCATCGGCGAAGATCGCTGCACCTGCTCCGAACTGGGCATGCGAAACTACGAGAAAGTGGTCGAGGGGTTGGGCGGCTTCGGTGCACGGGTCACCCAAGACGACGAGATCGTTCCGGCCATCGAACGGGCTCTGGCCTCGGGCAAACCGGCCTGTGTCAATGTGGTCACCGACCCCACGGTCTACAGTCCGGCCACCGCCATGTTCTACCAGAACCTTTCCGATTTCTGATGCCCTTCGAAAAGGGGTGCCCGCTGTGAAGGCGCCCCTTTCCGTTCCGAATGATTATTCTCAGGAGCCATGATGAACATCCTGATAACCGGCGCCGCCGGATTTATCGGCCGCCATCTGGCCAAAGAACTGGTCCACAAAGGTCACCGGGTTCGGGGCCTGCTGATGCCCCGGGAGAATGGGCAGGCCCTGGAGGCCTTGGGGGTCGAAATCATTCGCGGGGATTTGACCGCACCCGACACCCTTGCCGGTGCGGCCGAGGACATGGACCTTGTTTTTCATCTGGCCGCCCGCACCATCGACTGGGGAACCCGCAAACAGTTCGAGGCCATCATGGTGGACGGCACCCGCAACATCCTGGAAGCATCCAAAGGGCACGCTTCGCGGTTCGTCTACTGTTCGTCCGTTGCCGCCTACGGGCTGGACCGGGACCTGGAGGGATTCGACGAAGAGACGGCAACCCGGATGTGCGGCGTTCCCTACTGCGACACCAAAATCATCGCCGAGAACCTGGTGAAGGACTATTGCGGCGCCAATGGCCTGGCGTATACCATCGTTCGGCCGGCCAACGTATTCGGCCCCGGAAGCGTGTGGGTGAAGGAGATGCTGGATGCCTTCCGGCGCGGTCCGCTGCCCCTGATCGACAAGGGGCGGGCGCCGGGCGCCTTCGTCTATGTGGATAACCTCGTCAGTGGCATGATCCTGGCCGCCCTGGCCGACATCGCCGCCGGCAGGACCTATCTTTTTCGCGACGAGTATCCCATTACCTGGGGCGAGTACTTGCGAACCATCGGGGGATGGATCGGAAAAGCACCCAGGGGCAACCTCTCTTTCCGGATGGCATGGACGCTGGGCGCCGTTTGCGAAGCCCTGTTGACCCCATTGGGCATTCGTCCTCCCTTAACGCGGCTGTCTGTCGGGGTGATGGGAAGGGATCTCAGCGTGGACGCCGGCCGGGCCCGCCGGGAACTGGGGTGGAAAAGCCGAATTTCCCAGGATCAGCCCATGCAGCGCATCAAGGAGTGGGTAGAAAGCGATTATCTTTGACTGGTTCGTAAAAAGTAACCAATTCCATATTTTCGTCATTCCGACGAAGGCCGGCGCACGTAGTGAAGCTTTAGCGCTATCCAGTCTTTTCGATGTGGTCTGGATGCCGGATCAAGTCCGGCATGACGCTTCTGCGACTTTTTTACGAGACCATTATCATCGATTTAACGAACGTTACCAAAACCAAAATCACCGACCACCCGCTTAGCGGGTGGTTTGATGAAGCCCCTCCAAAGGGGGCTGAGACCCAAACCCATGAACGCCGAACATCGAACGTCCAACTTCGAACTTCGAACAAGGCATTCTATCGTTTTTATAACGATTAAACCCAATTTCACAGACCGCACCGATGACCGGTGCCTCTTTTGACAGATTGACGGAGCGAAGCGACCTCCGCATTCGACGTTGGACGTTCGATGTTCATTGTTCGACGTTCAAATACCCATTTGCCGGTTGAATGTCTCGCCGGATCGGTCCGAACCTCTTCGGGTCGCTCGGGCATAGCCCGAGCTTTAATTTACTGCAATTAGAAAAAGATGATGCCATGAACGCAACCGAGAATTCTCTTCTTCAAAACCTGAAACTGCCGGCCATGGGGCAACTGGGCATCGTGGTGGGAAAGATGGGCCCGGCCATCTCCCACTATTCCAATCTGCTCGGCATCCGGCCCTGGTACCGGGCCAAAATCGTCGAATCCGATATCCATTACCGCGGCAACCCCATCGAACTCGAACTGGACATTGCCGTGGGGTACAGCGGGGGGCTGCAATTCGAGTTGATCGAGGTCATCCGCGGGGAGGACAACATCTACACGGAATTGATCGACTCCCGGGGCCAGGGGATTCACCACATCGGCTTCGTCGTTTCCGGAATCTCCGAACGGATCGAAATTTTCAAACAATCCGGTTTCCAGCCCCTACAGCACGGCACCCTGACAACCCGGGGCAAGGCCATCACCCGCTTTGCCTATTTCGACACCCTCGACCAGTTCGGCTACATTACCGAATTGATCCAGACAACCCTGTTTGGAATCAACGTCGGCATGTCCCGCTGGATGATGAAGGCCGGCAAGCTGATCGGCGATGTGGAGACGATATAAAAGATCGATCGGAGCTTGCCTTTGTTTTAATCGAGATAGTCTTCCCGAACCGGCGAGAACACTTCCACGGCCACCGAATCTTCCAACGCCTTCGCGGCATGGGGCACACCGGAACCGATGCACCAGCTGTCCCCGGGCGCCACGTCGTGGTCAACGCCGTCGATGGTTAAAACGATGTGGCCGGAAATCAGCAGGCCGGTCTGCTCGTGGGGGTGTTCGTGGGCCGGGATGTCGCTGCCCCCGGTCAATCTGAAACGGGCCATGAGGGTCTTTTCCCCATGAACCATGGTTCCCATTCTCACGCCTTCGATCATCTCGCGTTCGGTCAGTTGATCCTCTTTTTTGAACATAATGCCTCCGCTAATTTCAACTAAAATAGGCGTTTCGCCTTTCTCGAAAAATAGAGAAAAACTATGATTGCAATATCTTGCGTACTGTTTTCCATCTCAAAAGGCGAAACCCTGCGGGATTGCCGATCTCACCGCATTTTCGGCGTTAGCCACCGCGGCGCATAGCCGACTATAGCGCCACGACGGCTGCCTTGAATCTACGGCAAGCTCGACAATCGCCTAATTTAGGTTCAATAATCCGATTTCGCCGGTTCCTTGTCCGCTTGTGCCTCTGAGTCCTCAGTCCCTTTTGTTGCATCCTCCGATTCCAGCGCGGCAGCACAGGCCTCGGGCAGCGCTTTGTTGGCCTTGACCCCTAAAGCCTTGAGCTGTTCGGCCCGCCGGACAAGGTTGCCCCGCCCGGAGCACAGGCGTTCAGTGGCCGTGCGGTGGGCCTGCCGGGCTCTCTCCAGTTGCCGACCCACATCTTCCAGAGCTTCGATGAAGCCGACGAATTTATCATACAGGTTGCCGGCCTGGCGGGCAATCTCCAGGGCGTTGGCGTTCTGGTCGACATAGCGCCAGATGTTGTGAATGGTTCTCAGGGTCACCAGCAGGGTGGACGGCGAAACCATGATCACATTTTTCTCGAAGGCCTCGGGCATCAGGTTGCGGTCATGGTCGATTGCCGCGAAGAACGCTGCTTCGATGGGCACGAACATCAGTACGAAATCCAGGGTCCGGATGCCTTCCAGGTCTTCGTAGTGTTTTTCGCTCAGTCCCTTGAGGTGGGTACGCAGCGACGTCAGGTGCGCCTTGATGGCGGCGGAACGGACATTTTCGTCTTCGGATGAATGATACCGTTCGTAATCCTTGAGCGATACCTTGGCATCCACGATCACGTCCCGGCCCTCGGGCAGCCGCACGATGACGTCCGGCTGATAGCGGCTGCCATTGGCCCCGGTCAGGCTCACCTGGGTGTCATAGACCCGGCCCTTTTCCAGCCCCGAAGCTTCGAGGATCTTCTCCAGGATCACCTCTCCCCAGCCGCCCAGGGTTTTCACGTCTCCCTTGAGGGCATGGGTCAGGTTGAGGGCATCCTTGCCGATGCGTTCGTTGAGCCGTTTCAGGTGGCCGATTTCGTTGACCAGCGCCGCACGGTCGCGGGCCTCCTTGTCGTAAACATCCTCCACCCGCTTTTTAAAGTCGCCCAATTGCTCCCGCAGCGGCCCGATCAACCCGTCCATCTGGGCCTTGCTGCGCTCGGAAAAGGTTTTGCCCTTCTCTTCCAGGATCCGGTCTGCCAACACCTTGAACTCGTTGGTCAGCCGCTCGCGGGCGTCGTTGAGCAGAGCGATCTTCTCTTCAGCCTGCCGGCGCTCCCCCTCCAGTTGGGTGGAGACCTCCGCCAGCTTCTTCTCTAAAGAGAGGTTGACGGCACCAAGCCGCTCGATCTCGCCGCGACTTTTTTCCAGGCTTGTTTCCAGTTCGGGAATCCGGGCCGCCGTCTGGGTCAGGGCCGCCTTTTCCGTTTCCAGTTGGACCCGGGTTGCCCGGCTTTGCTCCAACCGATCCTCGTACGCCGCCAATTCCGTTCTGGCCGCCTCCATTTGTCGGGCGGCCGACGCCAGCTTCTCTTCCAGGGCAGCTTTTTCGATCTCCGCCATTTTGGCCGCGGCGGCGAGATCGGCCTTCAGACGGGACCGGATCACCGCCAGCACGATAGCCACGATGAGAAGCAGACCGGCAACGCCGCCGGTCAGGTACAGGATTTGATTCAGGGTCATCTGACGTTCACCTTGGGCCGTAATTGTGTTGAATGCGTCCTGTTTATACGCAAGTTTTTCCAACAAATCCAGCCCGCAGCCCTGCAGGACAATTGGAGTTGGATCGATTTGTATTTTTCGCGGTCAAAAACCGCTCCTTGGGATCCAGGGCAATCGCAAGTATGCCCGCGAAAAGCGGAAAACCAATTCGAGTGGGATCGTTCCCGTTTGCTAACCGTCGCCTAAGTCTTTTCTAACAAAAATCTAACAAAATCGTTGACCGCGCCTGCGGCTCCAAATATTCTCCAATCATACTATTCAGATTCGACACAGGGTCGAATCGCGCGACAATCAACCGCTTACATAGGTATCGCCCATCCAGAAATAGGCAAATTTGGTTGAGATCGAGGCGCACGAAAAATTTTACCGAAGGCATATGGTTGATATTCCGAGGATAAAATTTTTCGGGCAACAAAGATATCAGGCAAATTGGCCATTTCTGGATGGGCGATAGGATAAATCCATGGCCTACGACCACACATGGCAATCCTTACTGCGACCGGGAAATTCCGAAGATTTCTTCAGGGATCACCGCTCCATTGAATTTCGTGTGCAGGCGGAGGGATTCAATCCGGTCAATGCCTGGTGGCTGGCCGAACTTTCCCGGCTGATCTATCGGCGGGACGCCACGGAGGGGTTTCACCATCCCGGTCGGGCCTCCAGAAACGAGATCCTGGCTACTGTGGGGCTGATCGAGCGGCACTTTATCAATGGTCCCACGGTTCAGGGATCGCTGGTGACAACCGCCGAGGACGGCGAGGACGCTTACGCGGCCCTGGTTTTTCGCGGGACCGTCGGACGGCTGGCCAGTTGGCTGGGCAACCTGGACATGGCCATGACGCCATCGCCCCGCGGCGGCAGGGTACATCGGGGATTTAATACCATGCTGATGGAGCTTTGGGATGAAATCTCGGAAGCTTTGGATGCGGTCCGTGTCCCCCTGTTTTACACCGGCCACAGTCTGGGTGGAGCTTTGGCCACCCTGGCCGCCTCGCTGCGGCCGCCGCAGGCCGTCTACACCTTCGGCACCCCGCGCATCGGCGACGCGGTGTTTGCCGAAACCCTTGCCGGGATGCCGATCTACCATGTGTGCAACCCCGGAGATATTGTCACCGGCCTACCCCCCGCCCGATGGGGTTCCGGTTTCACCCTTCCGGGCACCCGGATCATCAACACCGATGTACCCCTTTCCCATCGAAGCATTTCCCAGGCGCCTGCTTTTCTTGCCGGCCACGCACCGCTGAATTACACGGCGCAGCTTCCGGTGGCCTTCGAGAACTGATTCAGGCGGCACACCAGGCCAACCGTATTTGGAATCCATATTGTTGCTCTGACGTAGTGTAGGGGCGCGGTTAACCCGCGCCCGTTTAGCAAAGGCGAGGATAAACCCGAAGGCGTTGACCCCGGCAACCGGTCTCTGGTAGGAACCGTTCGAACCCATGCAAAAAAGGAGCCCTGCTGCCGTGCCCGCCATTCCGGATCGAACCGACCTTCTCGATAATTATTTGATCGCTTCGGAGTCGCGAATTGGCGGCATACGGAAGGACTGCGAGAAAAAGATCGTCTGGTACGGCAGCCGGCGCCGGCAGCGCGACCTGGCCATCGTATACCTTCACGGGTTTTCGGCCAGCCGCATGGAAACCTGGCCCCTGTGCGACCGTCTGGCCGAATCGTTGGGGGCCAATCTCTTTTACACCCGCCTCGCCGGTCACGGCCGGGATGGGGCCGCCATGGCTGCGGCCACGGTCCGGGACTGGCAGGCCGACGCCCTGGAAGCCCTGGCGGTCGGCCGTTTGCTGGGCAGAAAAATCATCCTGGTGGGCACTTCCACCGGCGGCACCCTGGCCACCTGGCTGGCCGCCCAGCCGTCGGCGGCACGACTGCTGGACAGCCTGATCCTCATTTCTCCCAACTTCATGCCCAAAAACCCGCTGGCCGCGGCATTCCTCTGGCCGCCGGCCCTGCGACTGCTGGAACGCTTTTTCGGCGGCTGGCGCAGTTTCAGCGTAAAGAATTCCGATCAGGCCCGGTTCTGGACCGTGCGCTATCCAATAAAAGCCATCGGCACGATGATGCAGATGGTTCGCCTCTCCTGGCATCTGGAGCTGAAATCCGTCTGTGTACCGGTCCTGATGATGGTCAACCCCTGGGACCGGGTCATCAACGTCTCTTTGGCCCTTTTGCGCTACCGGGCCTTTGGCAGCCCACAGAAAAGATTGGTTCTGTTCCGGGGGAACCGGGACCCGGGGCGTCACGTGCTGGCCGGAGAAATTCTCTCTCCAGAGTCAACGGATAAGGCGCTGGTGATTGTCGAGAGGTTTTTACCGGCCGCGAATCATGATCGAAGGGTTGCAAGCGCCTTTCCCATGCCAAATCAGTTCGAGTAAACACCAGCTCCGTTTCCTGGATAGTGGAAGGGGACTGCCGGGCGCGCCCCTTGAACGGCGCACCCGCCAGCCTGGATACGCATGCGTTCTGAAAACAGGTAGGGATGATCAGAAGGTGTAGGTGACGCCGACGCCGCCATAGGTTTTCACATCCAGGGAACCCCCGTCGTCCTTGTCTGCCAGGTTGTCGCTGTCCAAGGCGTTTGTATATTTGATGAACCCCGTAACGCTCCATTCCGGAGTGAGGACGTACCCGGCCGAAATCGAAAGATTGTAGTCGTAAAAGCCGGCGCTGCCATCCGAACAATAGTCATCTCCGGCCCAAGCTATGGCAGCGCCCGCCCCCAGGCTGAGCTTCTCGTTGACGGCATAGGAATAGGCGAGTCCCAGCGAGGTATACCATTCCTTAAGTTCATCGATGTCCCGGTACACGTCTAAAGAGACGCCAAAACCTGCCGGCAGATCCATTCCCGCACTGGCAAAAATTTCACGGGTCCCCGGCGCACCGCCGGCATCCGTCGTGGGAAACAGATACTCGATGTAGCCGAACCGGAAATCCACCATTTTGAACTTGAAGCCATAGGAAGCGGTCACATCAACTTCGGAAAACTCGCCCGAATCCAGCGTGTCGTCATAGTCGTCCATATCGAAGTTGCCCCAGACGTTGAGGTCGAAACCGCCTTTGGCAATGTCGACGCTAGGCTGGAGGACAAACCCGTCATTGAGGGTCATGCCTCGCCATACATAGGCGGAATTGAAATCGACGGCGCCGGTGACATCCGCTGCCGATACGCTCTGAAAGGTAAATGCCAGGGACGCTACCAGGATCATGACTACTAGAATGTGTTTCATCACTGCTTCTCCTCCTCATTGTGCCATTGAAAAAATCTTATGGGTTAGGCGATCGATCGGTTTGCTCCACGGGATGACCATTGTCTGGCTGCGCACTATCACCTCCTCTTCATATCCGCCGCCCCGCTGAACCGAACTCGTTGAGGTAGAGACAACAGCACGACACATGCCAATTCACCGAACGCCCGCAAAGATTATTTTTCGATTAATATTAATAGGATAGAAATTTATTCGGGCGTCCTCGGATCGCCACGCCTGGACATCGCGCGCCAGTTTTGTAACTATTACGCATTGTGGTAGACAATTTTGTTTCGATTGAAAAAATGGAAGATCTATTGCAGGATCAACGCGTCATCACGTATCTTCGTATAGATCGATGCGTAAACGAAAGGAGCGGCTTTATATGAACGACAACCCCACCCACCTGACACCCGTGGGCTACATCCTGTGGATTTTCGGATTCACCGGCTCGCACCGGTTTTACTTCGGGAAACCCATCTCCGGAACCATCTATTTCTTCACCCTGGGCCTGCTGGGCATCGGCTGGCTCATCGACCTGTTCTTCATCCCCGGTCTGAACCGGCAGGCCAGCCTCCGGTTTCGCGCCGGGTCGGTGGACTATACCCTGGCCTGGGTGCTGCTCACCTTTTTAGGCCTGTTGGGCATTCACCGTATGTACATGGGGAAATGGCTGACCGGCATCGTCTACCTGCTTACCGGCGGCATCTTTGGCGTGGGGTATCTGTACGACTTCTGGACCTTGAACGATCAGATCACGGTGATCAACGGTTCCTGACCGTGGGTCGTTCGAGTTCCCTGCGGACGGTCATAACGGGTCGTTCCCTGGCTTATTCCAACAGGCCGGCCTGCTGGAAGTCAGCGATTACCGCTTCGACCAGTTCGGCGTCGACATCGGCCGTCAATCCTAGATCTTCAGCCATCGTCTTTGAAACGGCCTCGGGATCGGAGACGAACCATTGGAACGGGGTGCCGTGAAGATGGCTCAGGTGATTGGCATAGGCTACGATCCGGACCAGGTTCGGGTCCGTTTCGGCGCCCTCGACATGGTGGTGAAATTTCACGCAGGCCTTGGCAGAGGCCGGCATATTCCATTTTTCCATGAGCAATTCGCCGATTTCCATGTGATCGGTTTTCAGGAGTTTCTTCTCCGCCTCGTGGTCGCATATGGCGTCCCGCTTTTTCAGGGACTGTATCCGGCGATAGGTGTCCCCGCTCACCAGCAATAAAACCAGCTTGCCGATGTCGTGGAGCACCCCCCCGACAAAGGCTTTCTCCGGGTCGTCGTAACCGACGGCAACGGCGATCCGGCGGGCGGCCGTTCCACATTCGGCGGCATGCTGCCACAAGGCCTGTCCCCAGGTCTGCATCCCGGGGTTGTTTCTGAAAAAATAGGCCTGCATGGAGGCGGAAAGGATGAGGCTTTTGGTGGTTCTGGCGCCCAGCCGGGCCAATGCCTGGCCCAGGGATTCGACCCGTTGGAGTCCGCCGTAAAGCGCCGAATTGCTGATTTTGATCAGCTTGGTCACCAGGGATTGGTCGTTGCCGATGACCTTCTCGACCTCCCTGATGTCCACCTCCGGATCGGAAAGCATGTCCAGGGCCCGGGTCACTATGGTCGGCAGCGGCGGCAGTTCGTAAATCTTGGCAACCAGCTGTTTTGCGATGGGTCCACCGTTCGCGCCCACTCCGTTTCTGGTCCCTGCCTGATCGACCGCCTTGGCCCTCAACATCCCGAAATCGGCCATCGTCTTTTTGGGAGTTACCATCCAGGAGAGCAATTCGAGGTATTGCTGAGGAGAAATCCCCGTGAAGCCCTTCTCACTGAAAACGTACAGGAAGACCGCCACCTGACCTTTGATGACCACCGGAATCAGGGCACACTCGCCCGATTCAACCCGGCCGGAGAACTTCTCCAGCAACTCGGAAGGAAAACGGCTACCGAAGAAACCGACCCCCGACCGGTGCACGGCATCGAAGACCGGCTCCCGATCCAGCCTGCCCAGCTGTCCGGCGGTGGACTTCTGGAAAAGTCCCTTCTCCCTGGCATACCGCATCTGTTTGCAGTGCACGACCTGCCCCTCCTTGGCGGTCAGGATCAGGACAACATCGTACTGGCCTTTGCAGAAGTTGACCAGGGTCTCGATGCGCTTCATGGGGTTATCGCTGGACATCAGCTTTTTGAGAGCCTGGCGGAAGGCGGCGAAAAGCGGATCGGTGACGGCGGCTCCCTGAAGCCGAATTTCGGCGGGTTCCGCCGGAGAAAGGGTGACGGCTCCTTTTTGCATCAGTTCCTGGATAATTCCCATAACCGTGGCCGTCCCGAAAGGAGCCTTTTCGAAAACCTGTCCGAGGGTGCGGCAGCTGTCAACCAGCCGCAGCGCAACCTTTTCCTCGGTGGACGGGGAGGAAGAATAGGCCTCAGCCTCAGTCAGAAAAATTTCGCGATCCAGCGATCCGATGCCGGCCATCCAGTCGCGGTATTCGTCGGATTGGGCCGCAATGGAAATCGCCATAACCCGGGCATCCAGTTTGGTTTCAGCCCCGTCTTTCTCCACCGGTGTATCCGTGAAGTGAAAGCCCCCCTTGTCGAGCAGAAACATCTCCAGCAGGACTTCGTTCATCCCGGTCAACAGGTTTTCCGTGACGGCCGACAGGGGAAACAGATCCATCTGGGTAAGGATTGAGCGGATGGACAGCCCGGTTTCCTCCTGAATCCGGCGGATTCGCTTGACCTGGTCCGCGGTGACCTTGCCGCTGTAAATCAGGCTCTGAAGGACCTTTGCGTCCCCTTTCAAGGAATAGGCATCGACAATGAAACCATTGTCGAAACCGAGCGTAATCAGGCGCTGGTCTTCGGCGATGGAAAGCACTCCGTTGAGATTCAACTGGGACAGGAACATGATGGCGTCGGCAGGATGGTATTTGCTCAGGTCTCCGTCGAAAATCATTTTTATCCTCACAGGGTTAGGTGGTCGCTTATTAATTCGGCCATTCTCTCCCGAACTTGAGTGTGATATATAACGAAAAGCTGGATTGGATGCGGTGTGGGGGCCGCCCTGATGCGTGCCTGCATCGACGAAGCGAAAAGCCGGCAATCCCATGGCATCTGGCTGGGGGTGTGGGGTAAAAATGATCGGACGATAAAATTTTACCGGCAATGGGGATTCAGACAGGTCGGAGAACAGCCGTTTCTTCTGGGAGGCGACCGCCAGACCGATCTGGTTTTCTGGCTTCCCGTCGATACAACGCACGACAACACTTTTTTATAGAAGAGAGGTCTTCAATGAAAACACTGAAAATGGTTTTGATTGGTTGTATTTTGTGCTCGGTGTTGGGTTTCACGACCATCGGCTGCGAGAAGGAAGGCCCTGCGGAAAAGGTGGGGAAAAAAGTGGACAAAGCGATCGATTCCGCCAAAAAAACCTTCAAAGAAATGACCGACAAATAGCAACCGATCACCGATGGAATTGACCGATCCGCAGCAAACGGAAAGGAGCCGTACGCCATGACCGTGGATGAAAAAATTCGTTGTCCCTGGACCGGCAACGATCCCCTGATGCAGCAATACCACGACGAGGAGTGGGGCGTTCCGGTTCACGATGACCGCAAGTGGTTCGAGTTTATCGTCCTGGATGCCTTCCAGGCCGGATTGTCGTGGAAAACGATCCTGCACAAGCGTGCGGCCTTTGGCAACGTTTTCTACAACTTCGATCCGCAGCGGGTGGCATCGATGAGCGACAAAGCCGTCGCCGCTGCCATCGCCAATCCGGCTATCGTCCGCAATCGCCTCAAAATCCGGGCCACGGTGAACAATGCCCGTGCCTTTCTGAACCTTCAGGCGCAACATGGCAGCTTCGATGACTACATCTGGGGTTTTACCGACGGCCAGGTGATCCAGAACAACTGGAAGACCGGAGACGATGTACCGGCCAACACCGGCTTGTCGGACAACGTCAGCAAGGCGCTTAAAAAGCAGGGATTCAGTTTTGTGGGCAGCACGATCTGCTACGCGTTCCTGCAGGCCGCCGGAGTGGTCAACGATCATCTGGTGAATTGCTTCCGGCATCGGGAATTGGGTGCGAAAAATGGATAAACCGACCATCCTCGTTATCGAAGACGACGAGAACACCCGGTCCCTGGTGGCCTTGTATCTGGAAAGGGAAGACTTTCTGGCGGTTACGGCCGGAGACGGAGAGATTGGATTACGCATGGCGGACCGCCATCGCCCCGATCTGGTTATTCTCGACCTGATGATCCCCAGGATGGACGGCTGGGAGGTCTGCCGCCGCCTGCGCCGGCATTCAGACGTGCCGGTCATCATGCTCACGGCCCGGGACGAAGAGATCGACCGGGTGGCCGGGCTCACCCTGGGCGCCGACGACTACGTGGTCAAGCCCTTCAGCCCCAGGGAACTGGTGGCGCGGGTCAAAGCCATCCTGCGCCGGACGACCAATACCCCTTTGTCGACCGAAGCCATGTTGACCCATGGGCCGGTCCGCCTGGACCTGGAGAAACGCCGCCTGACCATAGACGACCGGCTGGTTGATCTCACCCCCCACGAATATGCCCTTCTGGCGGCGCTCATGAAGGCTCCGGGCCGGACCTTCACCCGCGATGAACTGCTGGACCATCTCTATCCCAAAGGCGAGGCGGTGGTCATCGATCGGGTGGTGGATGTCCACATCGGCAAACTGCGCCAGAAGATCGAACCGACACCCGCCGAACCCCGATATATCAAAACCGTACGCGGCATCGGTTACCGCTTCGCCGAAAGGGTGCCGCCATGATGCGGCGCTACCTGATCGTCAAGCTGCTGGCCGTCAACCTGATCGCCGTCGGGTTTGCCGTGGCGGTGGTGTGGCTGGCCATCGACACCCTGGCGGCCGGCTATTTCGTCACCCTCATGGAAAAGTATCACATCTCCCCCGAACCGGCCCACGCCATGTTTGTCGACTCCGTGCACCGCTACCTGATCTGGGCCTTTGCCGGTGCCATCGGCCTGGCCGCCGTCCTCAGCTTCTTCATGAACCGCCTGATCCTGGGGCCGCTGACCCGCATGAACGGCATCACCCGGGAGATTGCCGCCGGGAAGTTCTCGACCCGGGTGCCCGTGGCCACGGCTGACGAAATCGGCCAGTTGGCCCGGGCCTTCAACCGCATGGCGGAAAATTTGGAGAAAATCGAACGCCTGCGCCGCAGCCTGATGGTCGATGTGGCCCACGAACTGCGCACCCCGCTGACCAACATCCGGGGCTACCTGGAAGCCCTCAACGACGGCGTGCTGCCGCCGGACCCGGCCACCCTCTCCCTGCTGCAGAAAGAAACCCTGCGCCTTGCGGAGCTGGTGGAAGACGTCCTTGCCCTGGCCCGGGCCGATGCCGCCGGAAGAGCGCTCCAACCGGAGCCGGTGGATTTGAACGCCATGGTCAAAGAGACCGTAGCCACCTTCCGCCCGGTCATTGAAAAACAAGCCCTGAGCATCGATGTAAATACACCTCCGGGGAAAATCACCGTCCACGCCGATCCCAGGCACCTTTCACGGGTGCTGCGCAACCTCACCGATAACGCTGTCCGCTACGCACCGGCCGACAGCACGGTCTTCATTACCATCGCCAGGGAAGCGGATGCGGTGCGCATCGACTATGCCAATACCGCCGACGACCTTTTGCCCGACGACCTGCCCTTCCTTTTCGAGCGTTTTTTCCGGGGGGAGAAATCCCGCTCCCGCCGGCATGGCGGCGCCGGCATCGGCCTGTCCATCGTCAAGGAACTGGTGGAAGCCCATGGCGGAACGGTTTACGGGCAATTGGATGAAGGTGTCGTGCATATTGGATTTACCCTTGAGGAGACCACAGAAACCGCTTAAACTGAAAAAACCACGGAATACACAAAACACACGGAAAAAATATTAGGACGCCTTCGGCGTTGAGAAGGGTTAAGAAAGCTCGATCAAAGGGATGGTCGTAAAACCATTCAAATCACTTCGGTGCTCCCGAGCAACTTCCCTTCGTTGAATTCATCACAACCAACTTTTCCGTGTTTTCCGTGGTTGAATGCTTTTTTCCTCCTCTCCGTGTATTCAGTGGTTTACCCCTATATACCGTGGTTGCCCCTGTCCTCCGTGGTCTCCCCACCTTGAAAATCTTTACCCAATCTTTACCTTATCTTTAATCATCCTTTGAACGGGTGTCTTACTGTCTGTCCATGGCAGCAGATCAACGAACCGCCAAATTCGAGGACAGTCAAAAAAGGAGGTACCCTATGAAACAACTCATTCTGCTATCGCTGGTCCTGACCGCAGTCTTTCTGGGCTATCAGCAGGTCAGGGGCACGGACGACAATATGGAGAAACCCATGGAAAAAATGGCTGAACAACCCCGCTCCGCCGTATTCGCAGGCGGCTGTTTCTGGTGCACCGAATCGGATTTCGAGAAACTGGACGGCGTCATCGCGGTCGTGTCGGGATACACCGGCGGCCAGGCGGCCGAGCCCTCTTATAAGCAGGTCTCGGCCGGCGGCACCGGTCACGTCGAGGCCGTCAAGGTCACTTACGATCCGGAACGAATTTCATACGAAGCGCTGCTGGACCATTTCTGGCGTCATGTGGACCCCACCGATGCCGGCGGCCAGTTCGTGGACCGTGGCGATCAATACCGCAGCGTCATCTTTTACGCCAACGAAGCCGAACGCAAGGCTGCCGAAGCTTCCAAAAAGGCGCTGGCGGCCTCGGGTCAGTTCGACCGCCCCATCGTTACCGACATTCTTCCGCTGGGAACCTTCTACGAAGCCGAAGATTATCATCAGGACTACTACAAGAAGAATCCGCTGCGCTACAAATGGTATCGCTCCGGATCGGGAAGGGATCGGTTTCTGGAAAATACCTGGGCCGAGGACCTGTTTACGGAGAAAAAAATGAGTGCCGCCGAGGGTATGGGAGGTCAGAAAGAGAAAATGATGGTCACGATTCCCACTGATGATGAACTCAAGAAGAAGCTGACCGACCTGCAGTACCGGGTGGCCCGGCAGGATGCCACCGAACCGCCCTTCAGCAACGAATACTGGGACAACCATGCGCCCGGCATCTACGTGGACGTCGTTTCCGGCGAACCGCTGTTCAGTTCCACCGACAAATTCGATTCGGGCACCGGCTGGCCCAGTTTTACCCGGCCGCTGGAGCCGGACAACGTGGTCGAAAAAAAGGATACGAGCTGGCTGATGGTGCGCACCGAAGTCCGCAGCAAGCACGCCGACTCCCATTTGGGTCACGTATTCCCGGACGGCCCGGAGCCCACGGGACTGCGCTACTGCATCAACTCGGCATCCCTGCGGTTCGTCCCGGCCGATGCGCTCGAAAAGGAGGGCTACGCCCGGTTCCGGAATCTGTTCGAAAATTAGGGGGGGGTAGATATCAGATATAGGTGATCAGGCTTGGATCGTTCTGGCTCTCCAGATGGGCCACACAGTTGAACAGAACCAGCCACAACTGTTCCTGGTCGTAGCGCAGCACGGTAACAGAGGTGTTGCGTACTTCCCATCCCAGGCGGATGGTCTGCTCCCGGGAGGTGTCCAGGGTCTTGCGCAGCGCCACCGCCGTGGGACCGCCGGAGGTGAAGACGGCCACTTTCTTGTTCTCGCCCACATGTTGCACCAGGTTGTCGATGGCGCCGTCGATCCGGTCCCTGAACGCCTTTACCCGCTGCAGATGGACTTCTTCGTCCCTGGGGATTGCATCGACCTTCGCGGCAATATCGAAAATCCGCCGAATAGCACCGTGGTTGGTGTGAATCTGCGCCAACTGTTCGGACAGGTCAGGATCCTCCTCAATAACAGCGGTCAGCCGATTCATCAGTATATCGGAGTCGCCGAACTCGTTGAAACCGTCATTGATGCGGATATCCTTCGCATTGTATCCGTTCATCTGCCTCAAGGCGATGGTTGCCGTCTGCAAATGCCGTTTCAGTGCACCGGAGTAAATACAATCGAAGCGGATGCCATTGTTGGCAAAATGCCGACCCAACAGCTCGGCCTGCCGTTCACCCACCGACGAAAGGCAATCGTAGGCTGGCTGCCCGAAGGAGGCTTGGCCGTGTCGAATCAGGTAAATTTCAGTCATCGGGTGTTCCTTTATTTGCCAAATCACGGACGAATAAAACTATCCCAGTCCCGTCAAAATCGTCAAGGAAAATGAACCTCGATTCATTTTTCCTTGACTTGCCGCAAATGACCAATAGGATAGCGGCTGTTTTTTTTGAATCCGTTGAAAAAAATAAGGAGCCGTGATGACTTTATCAACCGTTGCCATCGTCCGCTATGAAAAACCCCGCGAATCCGTGGAAAAGGCCGTAGCCCTCAGCCGGGGCCTGGAAAACCTGAAACCCGGCATGCGGGTGTTCATCAAACCCAACATCGTCTTCTGGACCAAGAGCGTCCCTTTCCCCAAATGGGGGGTCATCACCACGTCCCGGGTGGTGGAGGACATGGTGCGTCTGCTCAAGGACCACGGGGTGGACGACATCACCATCGGCGAAGGCACGGTCACCCAGGACCCCCGGGATACGGCAACGCCGGCCCATGCTCACGAAACCCTGGGATACAAGACCCTGGAAAAACGCTACGGGATCAAAGCGATCAACGTCTTCGAGCAGCCTTTCGAGAAAGTCGATCTGGGAGACGGCATCACGTTGAACTTCAACACCGACATCCTGCACAGCGACCTGGTAGTCGACCTGCCGGCCATGAAGGCCCACAACCAGACCGTGGTGAGCCTGGGTATCAAGAATCTCAAGGGCACCATCGACATCCCCTCCCGCAAAAAATGCCACAACGCCGATCCGGAGAAAAACCTGGATTTCATGGTCGCCCGCCTGGCCGACAAACTGCCGCCGGTGTTCACCCTCATCGACGGCATCTATACCCTCGAACGCGGCCCGGGACCCGACGGCAGCATGCGAAAGAGCGACATCCTGGTGGCATCCGGGGACATCCTTTCCGCGGACATGGTGGGCGCGCGCCTGCTCGGTTATGAGCCGCAGGAGGTGCCCCACCTGGCCATCGCCGCTGCCAACCACGGCCGGCCCACGGATCTTTCCGATGTAACTGTCGTAGGCGAATCCATCGAGGAACTGGCCAGCCGTCACAACTACGACTTTCCCTACGCCAGTGACGAAAGCGGCGAAATGCCCCTGCCGCTGGCCAAACAGGGCATTTCGGGAGTCTTTTACCGCAAATACGACGACACCATGTGCACCTATTGCAGCCAGTTGAACGGACTGACGCTCACCGCCATCCGTTTTGCCTGGAAGGAAGGCTATGAAGGCCGCCTGGAAGTGCTCACCGGCAAACGCATGCAGCCGACGCCGGGCATGGAGAAAACCCTTTTGCTGGGCAAATGCATGTACCAGAAGCACAAGAACAATCCCGACATCAACGAAATGATCGCCGTCAAGGGATGCCCGCCCAAACCGGCAGACATCGTCAAGGCCCTGCACCAGGCCGGCATCGAGGCCGACCCGGGCCTGTTCGAGAACATGGACCAGCTGCCCGGATTCTTCATGGAACGGTACAAGGACCGACCGGAATTCGAAGAGAAGTTTTTCAGGGTGGAATAGCGTGGGACGACGAAACCAGTGTGCCAGTTCATCAGGACGTTGCCTTGTCGATATCGATGATTTTGCCGCCCGGATAATTTTTGGTCTCGTAACGGGTGATATTCATCAATTTATGGTTGATACTGGCCAGCCTCTGAACCTGTACTTCGATTTTTTGGATGGTTGACAGGAGCGGGTCATCTTCTGAAATTTTCAATGCCAGCAACTCGGAAATGCCGGATAAGACCATTAACGGTTGATTCATTTCATGGCACACCGCGCCGGCCATTTCGATGACGCCATGCAGCCTGTCGCTTTCCCTGAGCGACTTTTCCGCCTGCTTGCGCTTCGTCAGGTCCTGAAAGGTCTCGATCGCCCCGACGATTTTGTTCGACGAATCCGTCAGTCGAGTTGCCGTGAAATAGAGCCACTTGCCTTCCTTTCCCAAATTCGAAAAAAAATCCTGGGCCTCGTAGGCGTTGTCCACCAATATGGATTTCTCGTATTTGCCTTTATAATGCCGGGCGATCACCTCTTCGATAGAACGATCTACGACGAGATCGGCCAATACGGGCCGCTTTGCGGGGTAAAACGCTTTCCAGGCGTCTTGGGTGCCGATCACATCGGCTGCGGGAACCCCGGTTAATTTCTCGCAGGCCCGGTTCCAGTGCGTAACAGTGTGCTTGTGGTCGATGACGAAGGCGGGTATCGCCATGCCATGAATGATTTGGGAAAGATTCGATTCCGGCAGGTTTCTTTTTTTGATTTCTTTGGCCATCGTCCGTTCCCTGTGAATAATGATAATCGGCAAAAGCCTATGGAGGGGTTCGGCTCATCGTCGATCGTCACGTCTTCATGCAATCCGCCCGATCCAGTCGTTTTAAGCGCGAGCTTCGAGCCATTATTCTAAAATATCGTCCAGTTCACTGGGATTGATCGGTTTGGTGATGTAATCGTCCATTCCGGCATCGAGACATCTTTAGCGATCGCCTTTCATTTTTCAGAATCGGGATCAAGCTGCCGTCGTAGCGACGCAGGATGCGTACGGCATTGTTGACCTCCCGGCCATGATCGAGAACGGGACAATCGCATTGTCCATCCGGGCACAGGAACTATGCACAGGGGCGGCCCATGATCGTTGCCAGATCGTCCACGGCCGCCGTGGTGCAGGCGGCTTCGTTGGCCCAGCGGATCTTGCGATCCTTTCCGATGACAACCACGCCTAAAGGACACTTCATCAGGATATCCTTTATAAGCTCTTTTGTTATCACCGTTTCTTCCTTCGGTCACTGTTGGTTGCTATCCTTACGAACTCCCCCGGTAAAAGGTGCAAGCGTCACCCGATTTGATCGACACGGCCACAACCAAATTGATAAATAGCGAACTGTTCACCTTATTATCGACACATCTTATCGATAAGTTAAGACTTGCCGGCGGGGTAAAACCAGATTCCAAAGCCTATACCGCGCTGGCGCCCCCATCCACCATCAGCGTCTGCCCCGTAATAAACCCGGCCCCATCCGAGCACAAAAACAGGGCCGGATGAACCACGTCGGCGGTCTCGGCGATTCGGCCCATGGGGATGGCTTTGACGATCTCCTTGAGCATCTCTTCGTTGGACCAGAAGGGCTTGGAGAAGCCGGTGCGCACCATGCACGGGGCCACGGCGTTGACCTGAATGTTGAACGCCGCCAGTTCCTGGGCCAGGGTCCTGGTCATCATCTCGATGGCTGCTTTGGCGATGCCGTAAATTCCCATGAACGGTGCGGCCCGACGGGCAGCAATGGAGGTGATGCTGACGATTTTACCGGCCTTCTGTTCCCGCATGAGCTGGGCCGCCTTGCGCGAGCAGAGCCAGGTCCCGGTGAGGTTGGACTCGACGATTTTACCGAACAGTGCCGGTTCGGCATCCACCACGCCGGTAATCAGATTCATCCCCACGTTGTTCACCAGCGCATCGATGCGGCCGAACCGCTCCACGGTCTGCTCGAAAAGTCGGTCTACATCGTCCGCCTTGGCGACGTGGGCTGCAACGGCCAGCACCCGATCAGCGCCATCCAGTTCGGCTACGGCCGCATCCAGTCCTTCCTGTTTGCGCCCGCAGATCGCCACCCTGGCGCCCTGCGCGAGCAGTGTTTTGGCCATGTCCAGTCCAATGCCGCGGCTGCCGCCCGTAACCACAGCCACCTTGTCATCCAGTCCGTAGGACAGCGTCTTCATGGTTGCCTCCTCCATTCGTTGTGGGATCAGTTGTTAAAATCAGGGGAATCGAATCAACACCGTTTGCGTGAAGCGGATTTTATCATATCACCATTTATGGCAAACGGTCCAGATCCAGCGGAAGGGGCTTGTCCGGGTCGATCTCCAGAGTCAATGCGCATTCGGGACAATGCTCCACGCACAGTTCGCACCCCATGCACCGCGCGGCGTCGTAATGGCGCCGGCCGTCTGCTATGTTCACCGCCTGGAAGTGACAGATCTCGACGCACCGCCCGCACCCGCTGCATCGGTCCGGATCATGGACGACCCGATAACCGGCCGGGGCGTTCATCGTCAAACCGGGATCCAGGGCGCGCGCCGCGGCCGTGGCCTGGAGGCTCACACAGCAGTCGGGGCAGCAGTTGCAAATGACCCCGGTGCTGCCGCCGGTGGCCACCTTGAAAAAAGCCTGGGTGATGTGCCCTTGACTGCGGTAGTGCCGCACGATGGCCAGGGCCTCTTTTTGGCCGATCTGTCGGGCGTGGTACTTTTGACAGTGGTCCAGCCAGAACCCGGCCGTTTTTCTTCCGACGGCGATGCAGCACGCCAACGGTTCGCAGGTTCCGGTGGCTGCCTTGCACGGGCAGTCCATGACGGCGATGAATTCGGGCTCCTGGAAAATGATGCGGGTGGCGTAACGAAACGGAACCACCTGTTTGTTCTTTTGGGAGACCGAATGGATGTTCTTGTCCAGGCGCAGGATTTTTTGAACGTCGCCGGCCGAAAGCACCTTGCTGTGGTAGCGGTCGAATGCCATCCGGGCCACTTTGCCAAGGGGCTTGAACCAGAGGAAATGGTTGGAAAGTCTCACGATGGCCATGGCCGCGCGGACATAAGGGCGATAGAAGACGAAATAAAAATAGCTGTGAATGAAGCGGTCGATTCGCCATCCATGGAGCTTTACCAGGTTGCGCGTGGAGCCCTTCATTCCGGGCACCTGTTCTTAATAAGGTTCATAAAATGAATACAATTCGAATTTATAACTTAATTCAAATCTTCTTGACTTCACCTATTGAATTCCCTAAAAAAAGTCAACTGATGCATTATCAATGGGAGATCCACCGAATGACCAGCCGATACGACGGATACATGGGAAAAGTTCTGGACATCAACCTCTCCACCGGTGAAATCGGTGAGTACCCGGTTTCCGACAAGGACCGGGAGCGCTTTCTCGGCGGTCGATTTCTCTCCACCAAAATCATGTGGGATGACCTGGCGCCGGGTATCGACCCCCTTTCCGAAGAGAATATCCTGATCGTCATGACCTCGCCCCTCACCGGTACGGGGGCGCCGTCCACCAGCCGCTACGACATCTCGGCCAAAAGCCCTCTCACCGGTGCCGTGGGCCACTCCAACAGCGGCGGCAACTTCGGCATCCGCCTGAAACGGGCCGGATGGGACGGCATGATCGTCCGCGGCAAAGCGGACAAACCAGTCTATATCGAAATCAATCAGGACGAAATCCAGATCCGGGATGCAAAAAAAATATGGGGAATGGACACCCAGGCCGCCCAGGCCGCCATGGGTAAGGGGGGCACCCTGGCCATCGGTCCGGCCGGAGAGAACCGGGTCAAGTTCGCCACGGTGGTCTCCCAGGAGCGCAGCCACGGCCGCACCGGCATGGGTGCCGTCATGGGTTCAAAAAATCTCAAGGGCATCGTGGCACGGGGAAAATGTAAAATTCCGATCCGGGACAAAAAACGTTTCCGCAAAAGCGTCAAAAAATGGACCCGGATGCTCAAAGGCCACCCGGCTACCGGCGAGGCCGCCCCGCGCTACGGCACCGCCGTTTTTCTCACTGCGCTTTCCGCCGGCAACGCCCTGCCTACCAAGAACTTTTCCCGGGGGAGTTATGAAGCCGCCGATAAAATTTCCGGCCAGCGCCTGGCTGAGGAATATCTGGTCAAAAACGAAGGCTGCGTCTCCTGTCCCATCCGCTGCGGCCGGGTTGTGGAGCTGGACGGCAAAAACGTCAAAGGCCCCGAATACGAAATCCTCTGCCTGATGGGCTCCAACCTGCTCATCGACGATCTGGAAGCCATCATTCGATGGAACTACGAACTGGACCTGTTGGGCATGGACACCATCACGGTGGGCAACCTGCTCGGTTTTGCTATGGAACTCAACGAAAAAGGCATGTGGGACAGCGGCATCCGTTTCGGCCGCAAGGAAAACATCTCCGCCATCCTCGAAGACATCGCCCATCGGCGGGGCGTTGGCAGCGATCTGGCAGAAGGCGTGAAATTCCTGTCGGAGAAATATGGTGGAAGTGAGTTTGCCGCCCACGTCAAGGGGCTGGAAATCGCCGCCTACGAGCCCCGCTCATCCGTGGGTCATGGCCTGGGCTACGCCACGGCCAGCCGCGGGGCCTGCCACCTGGACGGCGGCTATCTGGTCTACCTGGAGGTAACCGGCCCCGTCACGCTCAACCCGCTGCACCTGCGTTCCAAACCCGGATGGGTAATCCTGGATCAGGACCTGCTGGCCGCCATCAGCGCCGGCGGCAACTGCCTGTTCACTTCCTGGACCTTTGTTCCCGGGGTCGCCTTTACCCTATCCCGATTCCGTTGGGTGGCCAGAACCATCACCTGGCTGCTGACCTACTCCTGGCCCGCCGTGGACGCCCTGCTGAAGGTTCCGCCGGTCTTCATGAAGCTGCACCTGCCCCTTTTGCCCCACACCAAAGTCCTCAAGCAGGTCACGGGCATGAAAATGGACTTTGGCCGCTTTACGCGCGTGGGGGCACGGGGCTACACCTTGGAACGCCTTTTCAATATGCGTGAAGGCTTTGGCAAGCAGGCGGACACCCTGCCCAGGCGATTCACCGACGAGCCGCTGCCGGATAGCAAAAAGAAATCGACTGTCCCCATCGGAAAAATGCTGCCCAAATATTACAAACTCAGGGGCTGGGACGCGGATGGCATTCCGACCCCGAAGCGCCTGAAACGTCTGGGCCTTGATTTTGTAGATTTGTCGGCCATCCAGCACCAAAACATCGGATAGCACAGCAGGGATCTTACCGGTAACAGCAGCCCCGATTCATCGACCACGTGATTTAATCGACTGGCTTTTCTTTTCAGTCGCCCGGCCAACGATGGGCCCGGTTCTCCAACCCCTTTTCCATTTTCATTTGCCGTTTCATCATCGTCATCGATTTTATAGTCTCTCTCTTTGGCACTCCCACCCGTGGCGGCCAATCCTTAATGGAAGACATCAAAATTTCCCGATTGTTTTTGCGACTACGGACGTGGCCCCTTTTTTCTAAAGTATTCCGGAAAAGAACACGATAATGGAGTCCATAACCAAAAATCATGGGTCTTAAAAAAAGGATATATCATTATGAATCGCCTTACCGTTAGAGGAGGATAAATCCGGTTACTTTTTTGTATATGAAGGCACCGTCAATGTCGCCCTGCCCCCAAATAAAAAGCTTCACGGCAAGGATCTCGGAAAGTCATCCAACCCGGATGTCGTCAAGCTCGTCCAGGGTTTACGGGACGCAGCCCGAGGCGGCGGCGGGTTCTACGAGTATGTCTGGCCCAAGCCGGGTGCCGGGGATACATCGAAATTGGGATATGCAGAAATGATCCCCGGCACTGAAATGTGGATCGGCACCGGCGTCTACCTGGATAACATCGATGCCTATAAAAATCATATGGCGGAAGAAATCGGTTCCATGGTGTCCAAGCGCACCACCACCATGGTCATCGTCTCGGGTGTGATTTTCGCCGCCATCATCGCCTTGTGCCTGTTTATCGCCTTTGGAATCGTTCGTGCGTTGAAGGAGATGATCGTCAGCTTCCAAGATATCGCCGAGGGCGAAGGAGACCTGACCAAACGCATCGCCATTCATTCCAAGGACGAAATCGCCGAACTTGCAGGCTGGTTCAATACCTTCCTGGGAAAACTCCAGGGCATGATCCAAAAAATCGCCGGCAACTCCTCACACGTAGACCGCTCGTCCTCGGAACTGTCCGAAATTGCCCACATGATGACTACTGGCGCCGGCGAAACCTCCACCCGGGCGGATAGCGTCTCGGCCTCGGCTGAAGAGATGAGCGCCAACCTGAACAACGTGGCCGCGGCCATGGAGCAGTCTTCTACCAACGCCTCCATGGTGGCCACCGCCTCCGAGGAGATGACCGCCACGATCAACGAAATCGCCAAGAATGCCGAAAAGGCGCGGTCCATCTCCGATCAGGCCGTGCAGAAGGCCCAGGACACCTCCGGCCGGATGGACGGGCTGGGCCAAGCTGCCCAAGGTATCGGCAAGGTGCTGGAGACCATCACCGAAATCTCCGAGCAGGTCAACCTGCTGGCCCTCAATGCCACCATCGAGGCGGCCCGGGCCGGCGAGGCAGGCAAGGGCTTTGCCGTGGTGGCCAACGAGATCAAGGAACTGGCCAAACAGACCAGCGAAGCCACCCTGGAGATCAAGGAAAAGATCGAAAATATCCAGGACAGCACCGACGGCACAGTGCAGGGCATCAACGAAATCACCGAGGTCATCACCAGCGTCAACGACATCGTGGGCACCATCGCCACTGCTGTGGAGGAGCAGAGCGCCGCTACCCAGGAGATCGCCAACAACATCACCCAGGTCTCCCAAGGTATCCAGGAAGTCAACGAGAACGTCAACCAGAGCAGCACCGTGGCGGCCGAGATCACCAGCGATATCGCAGTGGTCAACCAGAGTTCGGGGGAGATCGCCAGCAGCAGCGATCAGGTCAAAATCAGTGCCGACGCCCTCAAGACCATGGCCGCCGAACTAAATACCATTGTGGGCAGCTTCAAGGTCTGAAAATCAGTCGATTTCGGAAAAACCAAAACAAACGGCGCACCCTCGGGTGCGCCGTTTTGCATTTATTCCTTAGAGCAACGGCATGATTCGCATCCACTCGGAACCAATCGAATTTGTTCGACATCAAGGCCCACGAAAAATTCTACCCCAGATGCCCGAAAGAAAGGCCCATGGTGTGCATCTTAGTGATATTCAGAGGATAATAATTTTGAAGCGCAACACATATATCGTGCAAATTGGCCATTTGTGGATAGTCCTTAAAATTAGTCCACCTTCACTTCAATGCGCCGCGGTGTGGCTTTTTCTACCTTGGGAAGGGTCAACCGCAGCACCCCGTCGCTGAGCTTGGCGTCGATTTTCTCCTGATCGATAACTTCGGAGAGGGAAAACTGGCGGTAATAGCGACCGGTCTGGTATTCCTCGAGCACCTTCTCGCCGGTGGTTTTCACACTGTCGCTCACTTCTCCAGAAAGTGTCAGCGTGTCGTCCCGAAGATCGACCATCAAATCGTCGGCTTTCACTCCGGGCATATCGGCCAGTAAGGTAATGGCTTTTTCGGTTTCGAAAATATCCACACTGGGGGTAAACACCGGCCCCGGTTTGGTCTGCTCGGCGGGCGCATCGAAGGCTTGCTTTTCTCTTACTTTCAATTCCTGATTGTCCGACATGATCGTTTCCTCCTTTCGGAAGGTTGGGCCTTATTGAATCGAAATTTGCCGCGGCTTGGCTTTTTCAGCTTTCGGAATCGTCACGGTCAACACGCCGTCAGCCAGCCGGGCTTTAACGTTTTCCGTGTCGATATCGTCGGGCAGGGCCACGGCTCGCGAGAAACGCCCTGCTTCACGCTCCCTGCGGTGGTAGCGGGCATCGGCCGCCTCCTCGGAAATTCTGCGTTCTCCTGCCAGGGTTAGCTGGTTGGCCGTAACGTTGAGATCCAGGTCCTTGGATTTCACGCCGGGCAGCTCCGCACTGACGGTATATGCGTCGGTATCCTCGCTGATGTTGATCGCCGGATAGACGCCGGCTCCACCGCGGCCCGTCTGCCGATCACCGAACACATCGAACAGCCGATCCATCTGTCTGCGCATTTCCTCCAGGTCCTTCGCGGAAGTTTTGAAACGTCGCCCGGGATCGCCGAATAAAGTTCTGTAAATCATTGCCATGCCTCCTTTTGGTGAAATCGTGAACACCGTTGCCATCGGTTGGTGCGCTTTGCCGGTGCCCAAACAATATGACTGGATCAAACCTTGTCAACATGATAGATAAATTTTTTGATTGCATTATTATTCATTTTTGTTAGATAAAGGTAATATACTCTTAACGAACCGTGCGGAGATCGAAATGTCTTACCCAGACCCTAAGAAAAAGAACCCCTCCCCGGCCTTCATATCCAGTTCGGGGTTGCGGGGACGGCAGTCGGTGCGGGCCACCTTCAAACTCTCCTCGGGCTGTATCGCGGCCATCAGCATCGTCGCCGCCCAGTTGGGAATCAAACAAAAATCTCTGTTCGACCACCTGGCCCAGGATTCCGAGTCCCTCAACGCCATTGCAAGGGAGGTCCGAAACGCCAGGGTCCGGGCAGAAAACCGCGTTCAGAAAACCTATGTGATCAGCAGGAGTTCCCTCTCGCTGCTGGATGAGATCTCGCGGGCGTTCAATGCCCCCCGGGACGCTCTGGTCGAGTTCTCGGTACGGCGGCTGCTGCCGGTAATCGACAAGGAACAAAAGCGATATGAGAGCCGCAAAGCCGCATTCGATGGCATTCGTCGGCATTTCGAGACCGGTCGGCAGCTTTTGGACAATATGCGCGAGGAACTGGGAGAAGATGATCCCGTGGTTGCCAAATTGGATTCCGTGATGGAAAATTACGCTGGTGCGGCAAAGGCCATCGAAATCTTTCTGGAGCGCACCCGCAGCATCGAGGATTTCGACCCCGAGGATCTCAACCAGATGGATGTGCAGTTCGAAAGGTAGGCGGCGAAAAAATAGACGGGGCGCTTATATTATTGACAGAACGGCCGATCTATAGGCAGCATAGCGTTTGTTGAACGCAGAGCCGTTTTGAACGCGCAGGGAGATTATACTCACAGGCCTTTCAGGTAAGGATTGGAGCCCACAAGATGATCAAGCTCATCGATCTGCTCAAAATTGCCGGAATCTATTTGAACAGCTATAAAATCCACTGTGCGTCGAGCAAGGAGGACTCTCCGTTGGAAGCGTTCTTCGAAGGCCGCTTCAAGGAATGGCAGGAACACCAGAACCAGCAGAATTTCAAATGCGATGAAATCATATCTCTTATCCATCTGCAGGAAGACAAATGGCTTTTTGCCGGCATCTATCAGGTCCTGGGTGTCAAACACCGCAAGGAAGAAGATAATAACTGGTTCGAATACGGCACCAAGGAGATGCCCGGCCTCGATCATCTTACCGGACGGACGGTGGTTCAGTTCCGCAAGGATTTCATCGCATCTCATCTCATCGGCACCAAATATATCGACAAGCTGCTGATCTCCGAAATTCGTGAAAAGCGGCTGCAGGTATCCGATTTTCCCGGCTACAACGCCGTGAATCTCCCCTATCCCATGCTGCGTATCGTTGTGAGAAAAAACATGCCTCAATGGAAAGCGGCATTGAGCGATGTCTCGGGGGTCTACCTGGTTACCGACACGCATACCGGCAAACATTTCGTCGGCAGCGCCTTTGGCGGGGACACGATCTGGCACAAGTGGGTCTCTTTTGCCATCAACGGCCACGCGGACATCAAATCCCTGCGCCAGTTGTTAAGCCGCGAAGTCGGCGACTACCAGAATAACTTCCAGTTTTCGATTCTCGAAATCTGCGACCTGAACACCAACAGGGCCTATATCGAGTATCGGGAGGCCTACTGGAAGGCCGCGCTCTGCTCCGTCGCCCACGGGCATAACGAAAAGTAAGTTTTTCTTTTACACCTCCCGGATGACAATCTCTTCTCCCAACCTGGCTCCGAGCAGCAATTCGGTCTTATCCCCTTCCGCGGAGAAATTTTTGGGGGTGTACTCCGTGGCCGGCTTGCCGCCGCCTTCGCTGGCCGGCAGCAACCCCATGCGCTGATAGGCCTCGGCCACCAGTTCGCTACAAAAAAGACTGGACAGATCCTCCTCCACATGGCCCAGAGGGCCGTCCCACACAGCTTTCACCATCTGTACGATATGATCTTCGTACGGACGGTTTTTCACCTCCTGGCGGAAACGGGAAAGTTCCTTTAGCATAACAGGTGTCCTTTCAGCGGTAAGGTGGCGGACCGCTACTTTGCCGTTGTATCCGTTCACCGCTTCGCTCAGGACATTGACCTGTACCCCGTTTTTCAGAATGCCGTCGAAAAAGTCCTTGGCTTTGCATACCGGCGTGCTCTGGTAAAGAAGGGCCACGTCCGGCTCTTTGACCCGCACCACCATGGCCACGTGGGACCAGGAGCACAGGGACCCGATTCGCAGCCCCATGCTGATCAGCCCTTTGCCTGCAAACAGGACGATATCGCCGGTGTCCAGTTTCTCGCGTACGTCTTCGTAGGTCGCCATTTCTTTTCCTCCCCGGTTCGCGTTATGATTAGGGGTCAGGCCCGAACAAACAGCCCGGCCCGCGCCATTTTTTTATATTTCGAAAACGAAGGGTAGAGAAACGAACGCAACGATTAAATAGGATAAAACCTGATCATTGCCGTATCAAAGGCAACCGAAAGGTACAACTTTTTTCACGAATCTTCCAACAACGCTTCGAGGATCTCTCTTTCCTGCGGGTCGGGCAAAAGGCCGAAAAGGCTGGCCTGAAGAACGATTTCACCCCGCTGGTTGGTGAAAACGGATTCTGCTTCGGCGCGATCCTTCTCGTCCACCTGCAACAGCGTAAAGCGACAGGTGACGGTGTCGTTAAGGTAGACCGGTTTTTTGAATCGAAAGCTCATGCCCGAGGCCAGCCACCCGATCTGGCCGCCGATTTCGGTGATCATTCCTCCGACGAGAAGCCCGTGGCAAACGCGTGCATCGAAACCCTTGCTTTTCACGAAGCCTTCGTGGAAGTGAATCGGGTTGTGGTCCCGGGTAATGGTAGCGAATGCCGCGACGTCCTGTTCGCTAAAGGTGCGGGTCAGGGTAAAGGTATCGCCGGCCTTCAGCCCGGCAACGGTGCGGCGGCGGATGTCGGTCATCGGGAAACTCCGTGCTCCTAATCCCCTTATTTTGTAATCTTCACCCATAGCAATCGGGCCGTCCCCTCCCCCGTGTTTTTCCACTGGGAGGGCAGTTCTCCGGTGAGATAAATCACATCCCCCGGTCGGGCGCGGTGCAGCCGACTGCCGATTTCCAGTTCCAGCTGTCCCGCGAGAAGATATCCCATCTCCTGGCCCTTGTGGACAAAAAAATGAGATCCAAGCTTCTTGCCTTCCGGAATCTCGACGATAAAAGGATCGGCATCGGCATCGAAGTTGGGCGGCGACAATCGATAGCCGACCACATCGCTTTTGGGCAGATCGGCCAGGCTCATGGGTATGCCTTTTCCGGAAAACACCACTTGGGCGGCATCGTCGGATCGATCCTGGAACAACGCGGCCACCGGCACCCCCAGAACCTCGGCAATTTTATACAGGGCCGGCAAAGAGGGGTAGATGGTGCCGCTTTCAATCTGGGAAATGGTGCTGGGCGTCACCCCCACCAGTGCAGCCAGCTCCTTCTGGGCCATGGCCTGACGCTTGCGAATCTGTTTCATACGGCCGCCCAGATCGATATTGTTGCTTTTGCCCGATTCGCTTTCGAAGGCTACTGCCAATCCGTCGTTCCAATACACCAGGGGCCGGTTCAGGGCGTCGGGCTTACGCTTGTCGGCCTTGAGAATCGTCAGGGCCGTCTTTCCCCGGCTGACGGAAAGATCGATGGCCACCTGGGCGATATGGTTGATGTTGGCCCGCAGGCGGTCCGAGTGGGCGCCCTTTTCCATGATCCAGTAGGCGATAGTGTCCAGTTCGTAAAGACGCGGGCAGGCGTGGGAGTAAAACTTCAAGATGGCTTCCTCCCCGCCCCATAAATCCTGCATGCCGGTCAGAGAGTCGAAGACGAAACGCACGTCTCCCTGCATGGTGGCGTGCAGGTTGTAGAAGGCCTCCGAAACAACGCCGGGATCTTCGGGGTCATTGATGCACACGATCTGGTAAGGCCATCGGGCGCCGTTTTTCTCGTAGAACTTGCTGAACACCTCACTGCCATCCCCTTTTCCGTGGGTGAAGCAGTCCAGGATGGTCATGTGCTGGTTCTCGGCCAGGGACCCCAGATCTTCCAGCAGGCTCTTGGGGGAGCGGTCGAAGCTGATGTAGATCAGCGGCTTGTTGCGGTTCTGGGATTCCTGAATGAAATTGAGACTGAAAATCGACGCCAGACTGCCGGCATTGTCGTACCAGACTACATTATCCCCGATAAACAGCCCCCCGAGTTGGCGATCAAGTTGGGAGACTCCCGACGATACGCGTGTTTTCTTTTTAAACATGGGCACTCTGTCCACTCGCAAAAAATTTTTCGTCATCGTTGCACGGAACGATACACCACCCTTTCCGCTAACGAAAGGGTAAAATTCAGCAACGGTTCGTTTACCGGCCAGCTTCGTTCCCGAGGGCAATCGATATCTTGAAAAAGGGTTGCCAGATGGCATTCGTGTCACCTAATTAAGGTTATCGGCAACCGAATTTCGCGAACCGAAACCAAACCGCAGGCAACCCGACCGTTCGAAAAGAGAGGTCAAAGTTTCCATGCCGGACACCAAACCCATCGCCGTCATCGCCTGTGCCGTCTTGGGCGTGGACCTGAAGCATGTCTGCGGCCAACTGGGCCTGAAGGTCGAATTCAACTTCCTGGAAGCCGGGCTGCACGAACGGCCCGGGAAATTGAGAGAAAAACTCCAGGCGGCCATCGATGCCATTTCCGTCGAGGAACGAGTCCAACGCATCGTCATCGGCTATGGCGTCTGCGGAAGAGGAACCGTCGGCATCCAGGCCCGCGGGATTCCGCTGGTCATTGCCAGGGTACACGACTGCATCGCCATGTTCCTGGGCGGACCTGCGGCCTATCGCCGGGAGTTCGCCAAATTTCCCGGCACCTATTATATTTCCGCGGGGTGGCTCGAAAAAAAAGCCGTCCCCATCTCCCAACGCGGCCAGCAGGCCTGGTTCGGCGACAGGCGCGTGGTTCGTGCCGATGTCGCCGAACGCTATGGCGAACATGCGGCCGACCGCACCATGGATTTTCTCAACTCCTGGCAGAAGAACTATCAGCGGGCCGCCTTTATCGACACCGGCGCTCGCCGGGAAACCCGGTCCGAACGCTACGCCCGGGAGATGGCCGCCGCCTATGGCTGGACCTACGAAAAAATCGTCGGCAGCCCGGCGCTGTTCGGAAAACTGCTTACCGCCACCGCGACAACGCAGGAAATCCTCTTCGTCGAACCCGACCAGGTGATCGCCTTCGATGCGGTCCGCGAAACCCTGTCCTCCCGCCCGCTGAGGTCCGACAATGGCAGCGCCTGCCGAACGATTGTGCTCGAAGAGACCGACGGATCACCCCCATCCAGCGCCCGCCTGGGGTTGGGCATCGATGCCGGCGGCACCTATACCGATGCCGTGATCTACGATTTTACAGATGGCGAAACCCGCTGCAAGGCAAAAGCCCTGACCACCCGCTGGGATTTCACCATCGGCATCGGACGGGCCCTGGAAAAACTGAATCCGGATCTGTTGAAGCGGGTGGACATCGTGGCGCTTTCGACCACCCTGGCCACCAATGCCATCGTCGAGGGGGACGGTCAGAAGGTGGGCTTGCTGATCATGCCGCCCTATGGCATCTACGAGCCGAAAGATTATCCCCACGAGCCCAAGGCCCGGATCGACGGAAGGCTGTCCATCGCCGGTGAGGAGACCGAACCGGTGGATGAAGCGCAGGTGAGGAAAATCGTGCGGGACATGGTGTCAGGAAAGGGTGTGCAAGCGTTTGCCGTTTCCGGATTTGCCGGCGCCATCAACCCGGATCACGAGTTGGTCGTCAAGCGCATCGTCCATGAAGAAACCGGGACGCCGACCACCTGCGGACATGAACTGTCCGCCATTCTGGATTTCAAAATCCGCGCAACCACGGCCGTGCTCAACGCCCGCATCGTTCCCCGCCTGGGCGCACTCATCACCCATCTGGAAAGTGTGCTGAGAAAAGAAGGCCTGGGTGCGCCCATTGTCGTGGTCAAGGGGGACGGCACCCTGATCGGTTCGGAAATGGCCCGGACACGGCCGGTGGAAACCATTTTCTCCGGACCGGCAGCCAGCGTCGCTGGCGCCCGGCATCTCACCGGGCTGGAGGATGCCCTGGTGGTCGATATGGGCGGCACCACCACGGACACGGCCGCGTTGGAGCAAGGAAGCGTGCGGGTCTGCAGCAGCGGCTCCACCGTGGCCGGCCGCCGGACCCATGTCCGGGCCCTGGACATCCGCACCGCCGGTTTGGGGGGCGACAGCCTGATCGTCCGCGAAAAAGAGGGGTTTCGCATCGGCCCGCGCCGGGTGGCGCCAATCGCCTGGCTGGGAGCCAACCATGGTGGTGCCGAGGTAGCCATCGACGATCTGGCATCCAGGAGGCATCGGTTCAGGTCGTCTGGCCGCAACATGCAGATCCTGGTCGCCACCGGGACGACGGACGATCTCGAGTTGACGCAACTGGAGCGACGGGTAATTGGACTATTGCGCCAGCGGCCCCATTCCATCGACGAACTGATTCGCAAAACCGATGTAACCATCTACCGCCACCTTCCCCTGGAACGCCTGGAAGAAACGTTCGCCATCCAGCGCTGCGGCCTTACTCCTACGGATCTGTTGCATCTGGCCGGTGAATTCGAGCGGTGGGACACGACTGCGGCCGGAAAATTTTTCAAAATCGTAGCCGAGTTGGACGGAACGGATGAGATTCCACTGCGCGAACGGCTGATTGAATCCGTGGCCCGCAGCCTGGCGCTGGAGATCGTCAAACGACAATTGGACGAACAAGTCGATCCCGAAGCCCTGCACCACTGCCCGGTCTGCCGGACCCTGCTGGACAACCTCTTTTCCGGCGGCAACGGTCATTATCGCGTTCATTTCGATTTCAAGCGGCCGGTTATCGGCATCGGCGCACCCATTTCGTTTTTCCTTCCCCGGGCGGCCGCCATGATCGAGGCCCGGGCAGTTCTGCCCGAACACGCCGACGTGGCCAACGCCATTGGTGCCATCACCAGCAAAGTGGTCATCGAACGCCGGGTGCGCATCGTGCCCGCCGAAGGCTCCGGATTTTTCATCGAAGGCCTGTCCGGCGCCAGGCGGTTCATGAATTTTGACAAGGTGGATGCGTTTGCCAAGAACGAGCTGGCCGGCATGGTAAGAAGACTGGCAAAGCTGGCCGGCACCAGCAGCCGAACTGTCACCATCGAAACCGAGGACCAGCTTCCCGAAGACGCCGGAGGTCATCCGGTTTTCCTCGGCCGAATCGTCAAGGCGCGTCTGAGCGGCCCACCCGACCGGGTCATGGCCGACAAGCAGAAATCTTAAACCCGTCCTTGCACTGTTTTCGTATCCCCGGGACGGGTTCGTTCCGCTTCACATCGCTCGGGATGTGCCTGTTTTCAAACCAATCGATTCAATATCTTTTCTGATCCCGGATGGCATGAATACCGGCCAGGGAAAAATGGATGGTGTGCTCGGCAATTTGATTGACCAGGTCGGCGGTGAGTTCTTCGTGGTCCAGAAAGTCAGCCCGGTTTTTGTTTAGCAGGATATATCCCCGGCATTGGTTGACGATGCTCAACTCGCAGAGCCTGACGGTTGTTTCCGGCACGTCGGACCCCATTACCTGACGGACCACACGATGCAATTCCTCTCTTCGGGGAGCCACTTCTTCTTTCCAGGCTTCGTCGATCAGACCGGTGGGATTGGCCATTTCCATCAACTCCAGCCGCCGGAAGTGGTTTTTCTCCCCATCGACGAGCAGAACTTTGGCAATGAATCGATGGATCAAGAAAGCGAGCTGCTCTTCGGGGGAAACAGCTTCTGGAAGCATGGCGATGGTGGCCATGAATTGCTGCATGGCCTGCTTCCAGGCGGCTACGTACAGGTCGGCCTTTCCACCGAAATAGTAGTTGACGGCCGCCACATTGGCACCGGCCCGTCGGCAAATTTCTGAAACCTTGGCTCCGCCGTATCCCTTTTCTGCAAATATCTCGCAGGCGACATCCAGCAGTTTCTGCCTGGTTTCTTTGCCATCTTTTCTCTTTGCCATGGCTAAAATAACCTTTATGATGGTTCGTACTTAATACAAGAATAATTATTGAAAGTTTATTTCAAATAATTTTTTAAAAAAAATATTTGATCTTGTCAACAGTTTTTGCTACATCTGCCGATATCAACTGAAAATGCCTGTTTTCGGGCAGATCCAAAAGCGAAAAACGATTCTAAGAAGGGACAAAAGAACCCATGCAAGCGTCACAACCAACGACGATGAAAAAAAGGATGGCGATCGTCTCATGTGCCCTTTTGGCCATGATCGGCTGCCAGGGTGAAAACCAGCAGCAGGCCCAGGCCCCTGCCGCGGCTCCCGCACCCCAGGTCTCCGTAGTGACCATAAAGCCGCAACCGATTATGCTGACCACGGAGCTTCCCGGACGGACGGCCCCCTTCCGCATTGCCGAAATCAGGCCCCAGGTAAATGGTCTGATCCAGAAGCGGCTGTTCACCGAGGGCGCCGATGTGAAAGCCGGCGATGTCCTCTATCAAATCGATCCAGCCACATTCAAAGCGGCGCTGGGCAATGCCGAAGCCGCGTTAGGCCGCTCGGAGGCCAACCTGCCGGCGATTCGATCGCGGGTCGAACGCTACAAGGAACTGTTGGCCGAAAAAGCGGTCAGCCAACAGGATTTCGACGACGCAGCCGCCGAGTTGAAAAACGCCGAGGCCGACGCTCAGTACTGGAAATCCTCGGTGGAAACGGCGCGCATCAACCTGGCTTACACCCGCATCACGGCCCCCATTTCCGGGCGCATCGGCCGGTCCAGGGTCACCGAGGGCGCCATCGTGACCGGCTATCAGGCCATGGCCCTGACCACCATCCAGCAATTGGATCCAATCTATGTTGACGTGACGCAATCCACCACCGATTTGCTGCGGCTGAGAAAACGCCTGAAGGAAGGCCATCTCGACCAGAGCGGAAAAAGCCAGAACAAGGTGGCCCTGCTTTTGGAAGACGGCAGCACCTACCCCCACGAGGGATCGCTTCAGTTCAGGGACGTGTCCGTCGAGCAGAGCACCGGATCGGTCACCTTAAGGGTGGTTTTCCCCAACCCGGACGGATTGCTGCTGCCCGGCATGTTCGTACGCGCCGTTATCAAGGAAGGCGAAAACCAGGCGGCCATCCTGGTTCCCCAGCAGGGGGTCTCGCGGGATCGACGGGGCAATCCACAGGCCCTGATCGTGGATTCCGAAGGCAAGACCGCCTTGCGCATGCTGACCGTGGAGCGGGCCGTGGGAGACCAGTGGCTGGTCTCAAAGGGCCTGGTCCCCGGCGACCGTGTGATCGTCGAGGGGCTGAAAATGCTGCGGCCCGGCACACCGGTAAAGGCCGTCCCGTTCACCGCAAGCAATGCCGCACCGTCCGGCGGATCGAATTAAGGGAGGCCTCCGATGTTATCAAAATTCTTCCTCGATCGCCCGGTCTTCGCCTGGGTGATCGCCATCGTCATGATGACCGCCGGCGGCCTGGCCATTTACAATCTGCCGATTTCCCAGTATCCGCCCATCGCACCGCCGTCCATCGCCATTGAGGCCTATTACCCCGGCGCCTCGGCGGAAACGGTCGAAAACACGGTGACCCAGATCATCGAGCAGAAAATGACCGGCCTGGCCGACATGCTCTACCTTTCCGGTGAAAGTTCATCATCGGGAAGTTCCCGCATCGAATTGACCTTCGCCCCCGGAACCGACCCGGACCTGGCTTGGGCCAAGGTTCAAAACAAGCTCCAGCTCGCCACGGCCAGCCTGCCCGACGTGGTCCAGCGCCAGGGCGTCGAGGTCAGCAAATCGACCCGCAACTACCTGATCATCGTAGGCCTGGTCTCCGAGGACGGGAGCATGAACAACCACGACCTTGGCGATTATGCCCAGTCCAACCTGGAAAAAATCCTTTCCCGGGTGCCGGGGGTGGGCGAGGTCGAATCTTTCGGCTCCCAGTATTCCATGCGGGTCTGGGTCAATCCCGACAAGCTGACCAATTATCGTCTTACCATGCAGGATGTCATCGGGGCATTGAGAAGCTACAATGTGGAGGTCTCCGCCGGTCAGTTCGGCGGGGCACCGTCCGTGGAAGGCCAGCGCCTGAACGCGGCCATCGTTGTCCAGCACCTTCTCCAGACCCCGGAAGAGTTCGCCGCCATCCCCGTCCGCACCAATCCGGACGGGTCCGTGGTGCGCATCAGCGACATCGGACGCACGGAGTTGGGCACCGAGCGCTACGGCGTTGTCAGCAATTACAACGGCAAGCCCGCCTCGGCCCTGGCCGTCCGCCAGGCCGCCGGCGCCAATGCGTTGGAGACCGCCGATAACGTCAAGAAAAAAATGGAAGAGATGAGCCGCTATTTTCCGCCCGGCATGAAGGTGGTCTACCCCTACGACACCACACCCTTCACCAAGGTGGCCATCGACGAGGTGGTCAAAACCCTGTTCGAGGCAGTGTTTCTGGTCTTCGTGATCATGTATCTGTTCATGGGGACCTTCCGGGCCACCCTGATTCCCACCATCGCCGTGCCGGTGGTGCTGCTGGGAACCTTCGGCATCCTCGGATTTTTCGGTTTTTCCATCAACATGCTGACCATGTTCGCCATGGTGCTGGCCATCGGACTGTTGGTGGATGACGCCATCGTGGTGGTGGAAAACGTGGAGCGCATCATGGCCGAGGAGGGGCTCCCGCCCCGGGAGGCCACTGCCAAGTCCATGGACCAGATTACCAGCGCCCTGATCGGCATCGGTCTGGTGCTGGCGGCCGTATTCGGCCCCATGGCTTTTTTCCCGGGATCGACCGGCATCATCTACCGCCAGTTTTCCCTGACCATCGCCGCTGCCATGCTTTTGTCGGTGGTGGTGGCCCTGATCCTTACCCCGGTGCTTTGCGCCTCCCTGCTCAAACCGGTACCGGCCGGACACCAGCCGGCCGACGGCGCCGTTTTTTTCCTGCGCCCCTTTTTCCGGTGGTTCGACCGTGCCTTTGACTGGTTTCGGAACCTGTATGTAAAACTCGTGGGTCGGGTGCTGGCCAAAAAGCTGCGCTACATGCTTGTCTTTGTGCTGATCGTGGTTGCCATGGGGATGCTGTTCAAACGCATGCCCACCGCCTATCTGCCCGACGAAGACCAGGGAATTCTTTTTGTTCAGGCCATCCTGCCGGGAAACGCGACCCTCGAGCAAACCGATGCGGTCATGGAGAAGGTCCAGAAGTTTTTCCTGAATAACGAAAAAGAGGCGGTGTCGTCGATCATGACCATTTCCGGGTTCAGTTTCGCCGGCCAGGGTCAGAACATGGGGCTGGGTTTTGTCCACCTGCGTGACTGGGACCTGCGCGAGCGGCCGGACCTTAAGGTGACAGCCGTGGCCGGCCGGGCCATGGGCGCCTTTTCACAGATCAAGGAAGCCATGGTCTATGCCTTTCCGCCGCCGGCGGTCATCGAGCTGGGCAATGCCCTGGGGTTTGACTTTCAGCTCCAGGACCGCGGCGGTATCGGTCACGACAAATTAATGGCGGCCCGCAACCAACTGCTGGGCATGGCGGCCCAGGACCCGCGCCTGACCAAGGTCCGGCCCAACGGCATGGAGGATGTGCCCGAATATATCATTGACGTGGACTGGGACAAGGCCGGCGCTCTGGGCGTTCCCATTTCCAGCATCCACAGCACCATCGCCGCGGCTTTCGGCGGCAGTTATGTCAACGATTTTATTCAGGGGGGACGCGTCAAACGGGTCTACATCCAGGCCGACGCTCCCTATCGCATGCTGCCCGAGGACTTGAGCAAACTCTATATGCGCAACACGGAGGGTAAAATGGTGCCCTTCAGTTCCTTTGCCACCGGAAGCTGGACCCAGGGCTCGCCGCAACTGGAACGCTACAACGCCTTTCCATCCATGAACATCCAGGGAGAACCGGCCGAGGGACGCAGTTCCGGCGAAGCCATGGCCGCCATGGAAGAAATCGCCGCCAAGCTCCCCGAAGGAATCGGTTTCGACTGGACCGGGCTTTCCTACCAGGAGCGCATGGCCGGTTCCCAGGCGCCGCTGCTCTATGCCTTTTCCATCTTCGTCATCTTCCTGTGCCTGGCGGCCCTGTACGAAAGCTGGCCGATTCCCATCTCGATCCTGATGACCCTTCCGCTCGGCGCCATCGGCGGTATTATCGCCTCCACCTGGCGGGGCCTGCCCAACGACGTCTATTTTCAGATCGGACTGCTGACCACCATGGGGCTGACCACCAAGAACGCCATCCTCATCGTCCAGTTCGCCAAGGCACGCGTGGAGGAAGGCGCACGCCTGACGACAGCCACCCTGGAGGCGGCCAAGACCCGGCTGCGACCCATCATCATGACATCCCTGGCCTTCGGATTCGGCGTCCTGCCTTTGTTTTTGGCCAGCGGGGCCGGAGCCGGAGCGCAACGGGCCATCGGCACCGGGGTGTTGGGCGGCATGATCACCTCCACCGTCCTGGTGACCCTGTTTGCACCGCTCTTTTACGTGATGATCTACAAGGCGCTGGGCAAACATCGAAAACGGGTAACCATGAAGCACAGTTCTGAAAAAGACTCAGGGGAGGCCATCTCATGAAAAGGCAACTGATGATCATTGGCGGCGTCGTGGGCCTTGTTTTGGCCGGCTGCTCATTTACGCCGGAATACAACCGGCCCGAGGCGCCCGTCTCGCAGGACTGGCCCGGTGGGGCGGCCTATGAAAAGGCGCCGGTAGCCCCGGATGAACCGCTTGCCAGCGATATCCCCTGGCGCGAATTCTTCACGGACCCGCGGATGCAGCAAGTGATTGAAGTGGCGCTTGAAAACAATCGCGACCTGCGGCTGGCCGCACTGAATGTAGAGCGCGCCCGGGCCATGTACGGCATTCAGCGGGCAACGCTCTACCCTTCCGTGGACGCCACGGCGGACGCCAGCAAGTCACGCGTCCCGGCGGATCTTTCCCCTTCGGGAGAAGTTACCCACCCCGAACAATACAGCATCGGTCTGGGCATCTTTTCCTGGGAGATCGACTTTTTCGGACGCCTGCGCAGCCTCAGGGAGCAGGCCCTGGAAACCTTCCTGGCCACCGAACAGGCCCGGCGCGGAACCCAGATCCTGATCGTTTCCTCGGTTGCCAACGCCTACCTGGCCCTGGCCGCCGACCGGGAGAACCTTCGTCTGTCGCAAACCACCTATGACGCTCAAAAGGAGTCCTACGAAATCATCAAAAAGCGGTTTGACGTGGGGCTCTCCTCGGAGCTGGACCTGAACCGGGTAAAAAGCCAGGTCGCCGTGGCCCGGCGCAATATTGCCCGCTACACCCTGCGGGTGGCCCAGGACATCAACGCATTGCGGCTTCTGGCGGGCAGTCCGGACCAACTGTCGAAAGATTTGCTGCCCGACAATCTGGCCGGCGTCGAGCCGCCGAACACCATTACCGCCGGCGTCTCGTCCGAGCTTCTGTTGCAACGGCCGGACATCCTGCAGGCTGAAAACCAGCTCAAGGCGACCAATGCCAACATCGGCGCGGCCCGTTCGGCACTTTTTCCCAACATCTCTTTGACCACCTCCATCGGGACCGCCAGCGCCGAGCTTTCCGGTCTGTTCGATTCGGGGTCAGGAACCTGGCTTTTCGGACCGCAGCTTTCCATGCCGGTCTTCGATGCCCGGTTGTGGGCGGCAGTGGACGCGGCCAAGGCTGAGAACCAAATCGCGTTGACCAACTATGAAAAGGCCATTCAGGCGGCATTCAGGGAGGTTGCCGACGTGCTGGCCGTTGCCGGCACCATCGACGACCGCCTGGATGCCCAGCAAACCTTTGTCGATGCGGCTTCGCAAACCTACCGGCTTTCGGACATGCGCTACAACAAGGGCATCGACGACTACCTGAGCGTTCTCGACGCCCAGCGTTCGCTCTTCTCCGCCCAGCAGGAGCTGGTGATGCTCAAGCTGGAAAAGCTGTCCAATCAGGTTCGGTTGTATGCCGTGTTAGGTGGCGGCACCGAATAGTACGTTTGCGTCTGGAAATGGCCAATTTGCCTGTTTCCAGTCGCACACGAATGAGCTTTTCCCGGAACCGGCATCGAATCCGATGCCGGTTCGCCGAAAACCCTACAAAATACGGACTGCCGCCCTCTTCCGATCTCCGCGAAAAACAACGTGATAGCTCTCGATCATGCCGCGGCCCACGGTGCCGTTTGGACTTTTGTTCACCCCCTTTCCTGTGGACGGCACGTTTCATGCGTTAACGACGGCGGAAACGTGGGTACGGCGAGCTTCATGATTTTGCAGGGCCGCCGGGAAATCCCGGCCCCTTATGAATAAAACACTTTTGGCTTTTCGGGATAGTTTTTTGGCCTTATGGATTAGACGGTGCTAATAGAATTATATAGCATAAATATATAATATGCTCTGATATGATGATGGGCGGAAAGCCAAGGATCCGAAAAAGCTGATAGCTCGCAACTGATGGATGCCGACTTCGGACAGCCGGGTTGCCTGGAAGGATAACAGGCGCCCGGTTGTTTTTTCTATGTGCCTCTTCCAAATGGTATGGTTTTCCAGACCGCAGAAAATTGAAGCGGTGTAACCTTTCATTTTTGTAATGCACGAATTTAGAGCGTGATGTTGGTATTGTACGGATCACGTTACCCAAACCCAATTTCTAATCTACTCAAAGCGAAGGCCATGAATCGTCATCATTATTCTCCGGCATTTTTGTTTTTGGTGTTGTTTGTCGTCGGGTGTGCGCAGCACCCGATCTACGAAGTAATCGACTCCCAGCCCCAGGGGGCGACGATTCTCTGGGGGAAAACCCCATCTGAACTAACGGACAGCGAAAGGCAAACGCTCAGTTCGCGTTACGCCATTGGCGATCAGTGGGAGTCCTGGTGCTACCAGGCGGTCATGGCCGGGTATCTCCCCTCTAAAATCGTTTGCAGACCGGATGGGGAAACGGAGAGAAGAATCGCCTTCGAATTGCAGGCAATAAAGACCCATATCACGTCCGATCCCCCTAATGCACAAATTTACTGGGGCCGGACAAGAGATGCGCTAACCCAGGCCGGCCGGTTTACGCCCTGGACGGAAGATCGCGTTGCCATCGGCGCCAATTATAGAAATTGGTACGTCCAGGTAAAAAAGGCGGGATACAGGGATTCGGAGGTCCGTTTTCTGCCGCAGGCGATCCGGGACAGAAACGTTCATTTTTTTCTCGAACCGGTCGAACCGACGAACTGAACAATGCCACTTCAGATGCAGAACTGGAGCGATACAGGAGGATGGGGATGTGGAAATGGTGAGGAAATGGAGACTGACGGCGGCGATTGTATGCATCGGAATTTGGCTGCTGACGGGCTGCGGTGGCAGCGGCAGCGTAAGCGAAAGCGACAACGACGGGGCGAACACCGTTTATCCAGTCGGCGAACTGGGCGACCTGGTGGATGTCGGCGATTTCGATAACGCCGACGGAAGCTGGAAATACACGAAAATCAGCGCCATGGACGACGACGGCAATGTGGCGGGCCAGTCCAATTACGGCACGCCGTCACGGGCGGCGTTTCTCTGGCCGGCCACGGGGGGGATGACCTACCTGGGAATTCACAGCTTGGACTACCTCGACCCCAGCGACAACAACGGGTATGAATACTCCTATGACGATTACTACGACCTCGACGAAGACGAAGAAGGCGCCGATTTTGCCACCAGCCAGGCCGTTGCGGTTTTCCCCAATAGTGGAACCCCTGAGGCGATCGGCAACTCGATCACTGACGACGAAAACGAAAAAAGGGCTTTCTACTGGGATGGCGCCGGCTTCGTCGATCTGCCCCCTATGTATTACGAAATCAGTTTCACTGTCGTGGATAACGATAAAAATGAAACGGAATACACGGGGTACGTGATGAAATCCGCCTCCGAAGCCGCAGCCATCAACGGCACCTACATCCTGGTCAACCTCGAGGACGAAGAGGGAACCCACGCCTACTACTGGGACAAGTCGGCCACGACATCGATCAAGGTGTATGACGAAAAATTCGAGGACTACGATGACGTGGACGGAGATAGCGATGACGATAACGACGACGATGACGATGACGTGGACGCTGAACCGCCATACGTGAACATATCCGTGCCCGACTACCAGCCGCTTGGAAACGTAACCGGCGATGATACCGAAGCCGTGGCCATCAACGACAGCAATCAGGTGATCGTGAACGTCGGTGGCGGGGACAGTGTCATTTTTTATAACGATATTGTCAGCGGCGAAAGCGAAACCCTGGAACCGTTCACCTGGGCCAGTACGATCTACGCCGCGGCCATCAACGAGGACGGCAACGTTGTCGGCACGTCGGGCGACGACGCCTTTTTCTGGAACCGGACCTCGGGCAGCATGACTGTTTGCGGTTACTTGGACGGCGACGCAAGCGTGGCCACGGACCTGAACAACAGCAACCAGGTCGTGGGCTATGCCACCAACGAAGACGGCGACTATCATGCGTTTCTCTGGAAAAGCGGCCGGGGTACGACCGATCTCGGCACCCTCGGGGGAGACAACAGTTATGCCCTGGCCATCAACGACAACGGGGTGGTGACCGGCGTCTCCGAGACGGGAGAAACCTACAGTGCGGGCAGTCAGGAAATCGACATCTACCACGCCTGTATCTGGTATAAGGGCGAGTTGTACGACATAGGGGTCATCACCGATTTCGACAATGCGCCCGATGGCGTTTCCTACCCCTTCAGCACATCCGTTGCACTGAACGCGAACAATCGCGTCGCGGGCAACTCCATCACGGTCGGCAATCACTACCGCGGCTTCATTTTGGATCCGGATACAACCATTATTCCGTAGCATCCGGCAAAACCGTCAAAAAGGAGGTTCAACGTTATGCAAAAGGTACTGTTGATGGTTTTGGCCGTCTGGATGGGGGTTCTGTCCGGTACCGCCGCGGCGGAACGCCCGGCCAATATGGCCGGCACCATGGACTGGCACCAGGACAGCAACATGGCCGTCTGGCTGCAATGGGATTTTCATGCCTATCGAGACACCGATTTTTTCGATTTCTGGGACCTGGAGGATCAGGCATCCTGCAGATGGGCCCCCAACGGGGTGGGGTATGAAGTGAAGCTGCCCAACTACCTTGCCCTGGAGGTTGTCGTTGGATATACCGGCTTCGAAGACGACGCCTCGAATCGGCTGGGTGAGGATGAAGACGAGGAAAACAGCGTTTCCCTTGACCTGGACACCTTCTATATTCAGTTCAGTGTGAAACGCTACTGGCCCCTGACCGATCTTTTGTATGGATACGGCGGATTCGGGGCGGACCTGATGTACCTGGACGGCACCGTCGAGTATCGCAACGCAACCACGATCTACCGGGAGGAAAGTTCCGATACGATTTACGGGGGACATGTCCTGGCCGGCATGGAATACCGTATCGGCCAACGACAATCGCCCTTCAGCGTCGATCTGCGCCTTGCCTATACCTTGCTGCAATCGGTCTCGCTGGACCGGGGCTTGATCAATGCGATCAATTCGGATGCCGACACCGATTTCTCCTCCCGGGATCTGAACCTGGGCGGATTCACCCTGTCGGCCAGCATTAAGTATAACTTTTAAACCCGATCTTCTTTCGAAACGACTGCCAACAAAGGGTGAAGCTTTGAATACGCAACGGTTCAACAAGACCTTGAAGCTGATCGGCCTGGCAGCGGACCTTTTTGCACTGATTTCAACTGCCAGCCTCCACCGGCGCGCTTGCCCAGCCCGGAGGCCCGCATAACCATGTGCCCGGTGACGTTCTTCATAAAATGCCGCCCGGCCACCATACCGTTCATGTCGGCGCCGCCAGATACTATCTTCACGGCGGCGCTTTCTACCAGAAAAAACCGGGCGGCTTCTTTCCCGTGCAGGCACCCGTCGGGGCGGTGGTATTCAGCCTTCCCATAGGCGCCATGGCGCTATTGGTGGGAGGCATCACCTGCTATCTTTACAACGATGTGTATTACCGCAGGGCCTCACAAGGATATGTGGTCGTCGAGCAGCCCCCGGGGGTGGTTGCCGTGAAGGAAACCTCCCCCGTGGTGCCGTCTCATCAGACTGCGGGCGAAACGGTCACGATCACCGCCGCACGGCTCAATGTCCGCTCCGGCCCCGGCCTGAAATTTCCGGTGGTCCAATACATTCGAAAACTCGAAGCAGTATGGATAAATGGGTACGCTCCCGAATGGCTGTATGTAGAGCTTCCCGATTGCGGCTTCGGGTGGTTGATGCTCGAATTTACATCGGCGTTCGATCTGCCGCCTGGACATCACATCGGACAGCCTGGCCTCGCCATCCGACCACACCTGTTTCAACTCTGCATCCATACGGTCGTGGAGAAGAATCATCTCCTCGTCGAAACGGCGATGAACGGCATCGCTTTTCTTTTTCAGATCCTTTAGAATCGCCGCGCTCTTTTCTGCCTAGTCCGACGTGAGACCGAGTTCCTTTTGCAATCGCGCGGCATTGAACCGCATTCCCCTCTTTTCGGGCGGGGGCGGCGGCTTCATCCGTTCCATGCGTTTTTCGATTCTTTCCACCGTTCGATCCAGCTTTTCCCGCTGCACCGGATTCAGCACCTCCCTGATCCGCAACAGGTATTGATCGAAAAGTGGTACTTGATACGATTGACGACCATGGCCCCATATTTGTTCATCAACAGCGCAAAGGCATCGGTATCGCCATTCAGCACCCGGTCGATCACTGCCTCGTCATCGATTTCGGCGTCAGGCAAATCGCATTTCGATTGCTGATATCGCATATCGTATACACACAGTCGTCTAAATCGATGCAAAGGTTACGTTTTTGTGAACGCTTTGCCCTCCTTTATTGGATCGGCAGGGATTCGATCGAAAAGGGGTCGATGGGATGCATGCATTTCCCCATGCTTGGCTGCAGCGGAGTCAACCGTCGTTGATGGCGTCCACCAGTTGACGCAGACGCCCGAAATCCCGCCGGTTGAAGTCCACGACCAGTCTCGGCAGGTCGACCAGTTCGGCCTCGTTCATTTCCTCTTCCAGGGCGCCCGACTGCCGGATGTCGCCATCGGGAATCAGAATATCACGGTAAACCGCCTTCAGGGCGTTGAGTTGCTCCGTTTTCAAGCGACTGGACATGCGGATCACCAACTGTCCGTTCACATAGCGCAGGCTGTGGTAGCGTGAATAGAAATGACGGATCCGGGAAACCGCATCTTCCGGGCGGTCGAGTTTCTCGATCAGGCGGAAGTCATCAGCAGATATGTAGCCCTGACCGGAAAGCTCGTTTTCCAGGAAATTGCACAGGCGCTCCCAATAGGTTCCTCCGGGTTCGTCGATCATGAGCAGGGGCAGCGGGTAGCGCTTGCCGGTCTGCAGCAGGGTGATCGATTCCATGGCCTCGTCCATGGTGCCGAAACCGCCCGGGAAAAGGATCACCGCATCGGCTTCCTTTAAAAAAGCGACCTTGCGGTTGAAGAAATATTTGTAAGAGATATAGCGGGGATTGCCCACCAGCACCGGATTGGGTTTCTGTTCGAAGGGCAGCCGGATATTGACGCCAAAGGAGTGTTCCGGCCCGGCGCCTTCATTGGCGGCCTGCATGATGCCGGGACCGCCGCCGGTGATCACCATGAATCCGGCATCGGCCAATTGTTTGCCCAGTTCCACGGCGATCTGATATAACGGCGCTTCCGGTCGGATGCGCGCAGAACCGAACACCGTCACCTTGCGCACCTCCCGGTAAGGCCCGAACACCTTGGCCGTGAAGCGCATTTCCTTCATGGAGGTGTTCATCAGCTTCAGGTCCCTGCGACCGCTGTTCTCCTGCCCGGCCTTCAGGGCGGCGAGAATGATCTCCCGCACGATATCCGGATGGTCAATACCCCCCACGTACTTGATCAGGGTGTCGATGGATTCGTCGACCACACCGTTGGTTCGTGTGAAATGCAATTCCATCGGTTTGGACGATTCGTTTTCGCTTCCTTCCCGCATATCCGCTCAGTCCTTTCTGTATATTGGTTGTAAAGCCGTAGTTTAGCGGTTTTTCCTCGATTGGCAAGCGATAGTTGCGTCCGCCTTCGAAAACCGACATTCCGCCGGGCAGGGTGCCAACCGTTGGAATCGTGGTTATGATAAGAAATCTGACGATCTGCGATTTTTGAGATTGTACAATCACGCCATCGACCGGGTCGCCGTGGTCTGCGACCGGTTCTGGAAAGATACCTGGGCGGGAATTTTCAGCCTGTTCAGCGGCATTCGCATGACTTTTTTCGAAACCTCACAGATAGAGGCCGTGACCCGCTGGATCCAGAACGGGTGAACACGATGCCGGCGACAAACGGGTGCCCACGCGCGGGCATGCCGCACCGGTTGCCTGGAGATAAAGTTCACCGGAGGCGTTGGGTTGCCGCTAAACGGGGCCGGGAATCAACCCCTCAAGCCATAGTGGAACATCTCGTAATGGGTATGCCCCCCAAGCAGGGCGTCGATTTTCTCCTGGATCTTTTGCCGCTCCTTGCTCAAGAGCCACGTTTCCCAATCCTGCGCCGATTGCCAGGTGCTGATGACCAGAAAGACATCGGGTCGGTCGTTGCTTTTCAGGGTTTCCCCGGAGATGTATCCGGGTTGGGATGTGGCCAGAGAACGCATCTCCTTGAAAAGTTGCAGCATCTCCTTGCCCTTAGTGCCGGGGACCGTCCGGGTGATCAGAATCTTGACACTCATGGAAGCCTCCTTTTCCTGTGGGGGATACCAAGCCTTTGCAGGTGACCGTTGCGCTTTGGGAGATCGGGTCTTCGTCGTTTGAAGGGAATACGTCGGATTGGCCAGCGGATAGAAAGCGGTTCAGATGCCGGGCGCAACGGTATTACCATTTATTAAATGACGATCCGGGCCGCTTGTCAAACGGTTCTTGCTGTTGCGTGCGGGGATAAACGCCAGCCGGGAAGGGGGCCCAACAGTCCTTGAGAAGCTGCAGTGGCCCTTACCCCAACTGAACCACAACCCGGCCTTTCTGTTGCCCCTTGAGAATCCGATCGATATTGTCGCTGAGATCATCCATGGAGATCTGCCGGGAAAGATTTTCGATGGCGGCGACCTTCCAGGGGCCGGCCAGATTTCGCCACACCTGCAGCCGCAAATCCATGGGGCAGTTCTGGGAGTCGATGCCGATCAGGCGGACACCGCGCAAGATAAAAGGAAAAACGGTCAGGGGCAGTTCCGGGGATGCCACGTTGCCACAGCAGGTGACCGTGCCCCAGGGCAGCGTGGATTTGATGGTTGTGGCCAGAATCTCTCCGCCCACGGTGTCGACGGCGCCGGCCCACTGGCCCTTGAGCAGGGGCCTGCTGCTCGTGTCGGCGGCGTCCGCCCGGTCGACGATCTGCGACGCACCGATTCCTTTGAGAAAATCCGACTCTGCAGTCTTGCCGGTCACCGCGGCCACCGTGTAGCCCAGCTTGGCCAGGACGGCCACAGCCACACTGCCCACCCCGCCGGTGGCGCCGGTAACGAGCACCGGCCCTGCTTCGGGAGCGACGCGTTCGGTGAGAAAAGAGATCCCCATGCCTGCGGTAAAACCGGCGGTGCCATATACCATGCTCTCTTTCAGCGTAAGCCCTTCGGGCAGCGGAACCACCCATTCGGCCGGCACCCGCACGTATTGCCCGAAGCCGCCCGAGGTGTTCATGCCCAGATCGTAGCCGGTCACCAATACCGGGTCGCCCTCTTTGAAGCCGCGAACCCGGCTTTGGGCGACCGTCCCTGCCGCGTCGATTCCCGGCGTATGGGGAAAGTTGCGGGTAACCCCCCGGTTGCCGATGGCTGAAAGGGCGTCCTTGTAGTTCAATGAGGAGTAGCTTACCCGGATGAGCACGTCGCCGTCAGGCAGGTCGTCTATGCTGCGCTGTTCGATCTGGCGAAGGTAAGCGTTGTCTTCTCCGGCACGCACCACCAATGCATTGAAAATGTCAGCGGTCATGATTCGTTTCTCCTTTGCTGGATCGATGGGTTATGGGCTTTGGACCGGGGGGTATACTGCCGGGTGAGCCATGATGCCAGCCCGTCGAGCCCCGGAAAAAGAATGCGTTCGGTAATGTTGGCCTGGTCCAGCTTGTCGCGGATCTCCCACTTGAGATCCCGGGGGATCACGATCCGCCCGTATAGTTCCGGATGACCGGCCAGCCACCGGTCCAGTTGGGCGGTGGGACTGGACATGACCGAAAAAAAGGCGAACTGGTTTACGATGCGTGCATCAATGGAGGGCGGTTCGAAAAAGAGCACCAGATCGCTGCCCAGGGCATCGAAGGCCTTGATATCCCCCAGGGCATGGTCCAGCATCTCCAGGGTAAAGGCATGGGCCCCGTGGCGGACGAGTTCGTCGGCCAGGGGACTGGGCAGCATCTGGTTGATTTTCACGTAGTCGGCGTACCAGATAACCCCGTCGCAGTTGAAACGGTCCGTGTCCGCGGTGGCAAAATGGGCGGCCACGAAGGGCGAATAGGTCCAGTCCAGCAGCCGGGTAGGCAAACCGTGGTGCTGGGCCACGGTGAGCCATCGCCAGGCCGTGGCATTCTCCCCGGTCCAGGGGACCTCGGCATATTTGCTGAAATTGCGCAGCAGGTGGTATTCCAGGTGAGAGTAGTCCCTGCAGCGCCGCGAAAAACTGGTTTGAAGATCGTAAGACTTGTCCGAAAGCCCCCGAAAGGCGTAGTTGGAACGAAACCGCATCAGGGTTTCCTGCCAGGAGTTCGCATAAAGCCGCTCGCACAGCTCGCACCAGCTTTCCACCCGGACGTCGCTGCCGGTTTCCAATGCGACCGTCGTCATTTCCACCTCCGTTGCGCCCGTTTGGCAACCACTGTGGGTTGGCGCCAACGATACACCATTTGTTGGTACGCGTCATATAGGTTGTTCACCAAAGCTTCGTCCCCCATGATCCGACCTACCTGTTTATCGATCCGCGAGATCCGCTGCCGATCCAGGCCGACACCGGCCCACAAGGCCGCATAATCCGACCATACCGGTGGGACATTGCGGCTGTAGACCCTTCCGACCAGTTCCAGATAGGCGTTTACGCCTTGAACGGATTCACCGTTGGGTGTCCGGTTGTCGGTGAGAAGCGAGAGGTGGTTGGACATTTCTCCCCTGGCGGCATCGTTGGCATCCTGGACCGCCTTGGCCGCCGACAACCGAATCCAGCGTTCATCCGGCGGCAACTGCGAAAGATTGCCCAGAAGATCGTTATGGATGTCGCCCTGAATATGATCGCACACACAATGGATGTGCCAGCCAAGCCTGAAATCGTCCGTTGCGAAATCGGGCTCCAGAAACTGCCGGTCGTGGGTATGCTCGCGATCAAGGCCCGTCATCCATCGGCTGTCCGGATAGAGCGTGCCGGAAAGATACGCGGCCATGTCCGTTACGGACAGGTGCTCGGACAAGGCGGCGGCAAATCGGATGTGGGTCGCGGGCATAGCCATGGGATTACGCTCCGAGAGTTTGGGGATTCGGATCGCCCGAAGAGTGTCGAAGGCACGAAAACAAAATACTGCACAAAACTGTGGGCGTCAAATATCGTCCCCACCGGGTGGGGCCGAACAGGGTTACCTTTTGTCACCGGCGACGAAATCAGGGAGGGTGCCTTGACGGTATTCGCAACCATCAAAGCGGAAAGGAAGGAAATCCGATCAACAGGCGATGCCGCAGGGAGGTGCGACGCCGGGGCCGGCCTCGAACGAGCAGGAGGTATAATGGAAGGCACAAGGGGGCCGGCATGCCGGCGCCGCACACCGGAAATCGGCCGTTTTTACAAAACGCAAAGGGAGGTGCGGTCCATCTACGCAGTGTCGGCCAAAGATTCCGGTTGTTTCGGCGGTTTACCGCAACACCCGGGGCTACCAGTGCCCCTGGGCGTTGGGGGATGAAACCAATTTTACGTTTCCTTCGACATAGGCGGCCACGGCCTCGCGAACGGTTCCGCTCACGTCCCCGCCCACCTTGACGTTGGCCGCTTCCAGAGTTTTAAAAGCATTGGGTCCGCAAAATCCGGTGAGCAGAATGTCGGCCTTCTTGTCGCCGACCATGGCGGCCGCCTGAATACCGGCGCCCTTGAAAGCGTTGACGTTCTCGGCATTGTCGAGGACTTCGAATGCCATCGTATCGGGATCGACAAGCAGGATATAGGCCGCCCGTCCGAAACGGGGATCCATGGGCGAGTCCAAATCCTTTCCCGTGGATGTAATGGCGATCTTCATGGTTTGTCCTTTCTGTATATAAGCTCAGCTTAGCGGATCAGTCCACAGCGCCGCCACCGCCGCCGCATACCTGGTTGTCGGCGATCATGGGCAGTTTTCCGCCAATCAAATCTTCCACCACCGGACGAATATCGGGGCGCTGATCGTCGTGATACACCTCGATACCCACCTGGCGGAACCCCATCAACGGGCGCATACCGATGCCGCCGACGATCAGGGCATTGACCTGGTTGTCCGCCAGCAGGTTGACCGGCACCATGCAGCCGCCCTGCACATGGCTCTGATTCGGAAGGATGGAAACCTTCTCGATGGCGCCGTCCTTAACGTCGATGAGGGTGAATACATCGCAGTGCCCGAAATGACCGGACCGTTTACCGTCCAGGCCGCCCGCCTCCATCGAGGGGACGGCGATTCTTCCTTTTTCCATGGTATCGTTTGCTCCTTTCTATTTCTTGTTTATCGGCTCGCGAAAATGTCCGTTGCCGTCAAGCGCGATCATTTATTCGACCGTCATGGCCGCTGTGTTCATAATCTTTTTCCACACCGACCGCAAGTGCTCGGCGGCGGATCCTTCTCCGTCGTATTCGAAAAGGGTCTTGCCCTGGACCATGGCCCGGGTAAATACCGCGTCGTAGGGTACCCGGCCGACGATGGGCAGCTCGCCTTCACGGGCGAGGGCCTCGATCTCACTGCTTTTTTCCAGGTTTAAATCGTATTTGTTGATGCACACCATTACCGGCACCTTGAAATGTCGGCACAACTCGATGGCTCGCTGCATGTCATGAATCCCCGACACCGTGGGTTCGGTGACGATCAGGGCACAGGTGGCGCCCCCGACGGCGGCGATCACCGGGCAGCCCACGCCAGGAGGGCCGTCGGTAATCAGCAGATCGATGCCTTTCTCTTTGGCCAGTTGGCTGGCCTGCTGGCGCACCAGGCTAACCAGCTTGCCGGAATTTTCCTCGGCGATGCCCAGACGGGCGTGGACCATGGGCCCGAAACGGGTATCGGAAATAAACCACTGCCCGCAGATCTGCGGGGGAAAATCGATGGCCTTCTCCGGACAAAAATCGACACAGACGCCGCAGCCTTCGCATTCGATTTCGTCGACAACGAAATCCGGTCCGATGGCCGACCACCGGCACAAGTCGATGCAGGTTCCGCATTGGGTGCAGCGCTGCGGATCGATGGAGGCGATCCCGCCCCCCATGAAATCGGTCTTCCGGTGAACGTCGGGCTGCATCAGCAAATGAAGATCGGCAGCGTCCACGTCGGCATCGCACAGCAGGCAGCCGCCGGCCAGGCTGGCAAAAGCCGCTGTCAAGCTGGTTTTACCGGTCCCCCCCTTGCCACTCAAGATAACGAGTTCCTTCATTTGGCTTCGCCCCCCTTTTCGACCCGGGTTTCAATTTGCTCGACCAGCTTCCGGAAACGGGTCCGCCACTCGGGAAGCACCTGGGCAAACAGTTCGCCGCGCGAATAGCATTCGGCAATCTGCCGGTCGAAGGGAATTTCCATGAGGATCGGGAGGCCCTCGCTCTGGGCATAATCCTTGACCTTGTCGTCGCCTAAATCGGACCGATTGAGCACCAACCCCATGGGGATGCCCAGCACCCGAACCGCCTCTACGGCCAATTTCAGATCGTGCAGGCCAAAGGGGGTGGGCTCGGTGACCAGCAACACAAAATCGGTATTCTTCATGGCGGCAATCACCGGACAGGAAGTTCCCGGCGGTGCATCGATCAACGTCAGCCCCCGGTCCCAGGTCCACTCTCGGACAAGCCGGATCAGGGGCGGCGACATGGCTTCCCCCACCCGCATTCGCCCGTGAACGAAACTGACCCCGTTCATGGCGCCGGTCTCGACCGTACCCAGTTCCCGTCCCGTCTCGGTAATGGCCCCTTGGGGACAGATGGCCATGCAGCCACCGCAGCTATGGCAAAGTTCAGGAAAGGTCAGCACCAGGTCGCCGGCAACGGCAATGGCTTTGAAGCGGCAGATCTGCGCACATTTTCTGCATCGATCGCACCTGTCCAGATCGATCTTTGGAACCGGCGTGGTAACGACCCGGGACTCTTCGATCTCGGGCCGCAAAAAAAGATGGGCATTGGGTTCTTCCACATCGCAGTCCAGCAGCTGAACCGGCCCCTCTACGGAAACGGCAATATTGGTCGCCACGGTGGTCTTTCCGGTTCCACCTTTTCCACTGGCGATACTGATAATCATGGTCTGGCCTCCTCAATCTACCGCAGACCGGCTGCGGCCGCTTTGAACACCCGGCGTGATCGGCCCGTTTTCCGGGCCTGCGTTGATGACCCAAACACAGTAAGCATAAGCCCAAAAGACGTCAAGCACTTTTTGGCCAATGCTCAAAAAAAAATCTGCCGGAGGGCAACCGCACCCCCTCGGCAAATCAGGTTGGGCTCGATGACGGATCGTCGGGATAATGGAGACAGTGCCCGCCCAGAAATAGGAAAATTTGGTCGAGATCGAGGTGCACGAAAAATTTTATCGGAGACATATGGTTGATATTTCGAGGATAAAATTTTTCGCGCAACAAAGATATCGGGCAAATTGGCCATTTCTGGATGGCCACGAGATAATTGAAATGCAGACGCCCTTATAAAGGCGTCCGTTTCCCAGGTTTCTTTCAGGAGCGAAATTTGATGATTTTGACAGCCTCGTCCACCCATTCCGATATCAGCCGCGACTGGTCCCGATGGGCTTTGTCTTTCTTGAGGCGTTGAAAGACTTCCTCTCTGGTTTTGACCGCCTCGAGGGCCGGTATGCTCTCGATGCTGCCGATATTGGCCAGGCCGCGAATGGCGATGCGCAAATTCTGAAGCAGGTGCGACATATAGCGGTCGCTTTCCTTCAGGAAATAAATATCGGATTCCGGACTGCCGTACTCGTTGATGGCGCTACGCAGCACCGAACGCCCGACGATGGTTTCGATCATGGCCAAAAAGATATACACCTCGCGCTCCAGACGCAACAGGTCTTTGGCGCTCAGGCGGTGCCGGCGCGTCAGGCCGAATTCGAGGGCTTCGCACAGGGCCTGGTGAATGCTCCGGACTTTGTCGAAATAGGCCTCCTGGTCCCGATCCATGCGCCAGGCAGCGTAGCGCGCAACCTCCTGATCCAGCCCCTTCCGGCTGAAAAGAATGTCCTCGGGAGTAATTTCGATGTCGGCCAGCGACTTGTCGTATTCGTGCAGGATCAGGTTGGCCAGCGTGAGCGCCTTGGCATCCGAGAACTGAATATCCTCCGGATTTTTGAGAAAATCTTCCAGAAGAATCTTGAAGGCCCGCTTGGGCTGGTTCATCTGAGCGGTCAGCTCCTGAAGCGAATTGAGAAAAGCATTGCGGTCTTCCGAAGCGATCACGTCTTTCATGTGACGCCAAAGAAATTCGAATATTTTTTTCTCGTAGCGGGTGAATCGGGGAATTGCCGAAGCAAAGGCGCTTTTGAGAAAACGCCCCTTCTCGTTGAAACAACTGTTGAGGTCATCGACCAGTTGCCGGGCTTCCTCCATGTCGATCCTGAAATCCCGGGATAGGATTTCGTAGTCCCGCTCCTCGAACTGGATGGCTCCTTTGACCATGGAAGTCATTTTTTTGCGGGTAACCGAGCGTCCTTTGAAAAACGAAACCATCTTGTACAACTGCCTGTGAACGGCTCCCATAATGACGCCGCGGGAGCCGACGTTATCGTCTTCCGAGCGGGTGAAATAGAGGTTGTCGAAAACATCGTCGCGAACCGTATCCAGGCGTTTTTGAAGGTTGGTCAGCACCTCCTGGCGGGCATCTTCACTTTTGGGCTTGTTGTCGATGGCTTCAAGCAGATGGGAGGAAAGCCCCAGCCGTTCCTCCAGCAGATGGGAGTTGATCTTCTGGTAGTCGTCTCCGTACACGCTCTTGATTACTTTTGCCACTTTTTCGGGAGAATTCTCCAGGCTGGCAATAATTCGGGCCACTTTGGCCTTTTCGCGGGTAAATTCCTTTTCGCTCTTCTCCCGCATCAACCAGTCCAGATTGTTGATCTCTATGGGCGGCGGCGAAATCTGGGCGCTGATCTTGGGCAACCCGAAAATGGCGTTGTAGACGCTGGTAAACTGGCAGCCTTCCTCGGAAGCCTCCTTTTTCTGCATCCAGGCATTCACCTTGGAAACAAGGTTTCGCATGGTTTTGGCGTTCAGGCGGTTCACCCCGGCCACCAGGGTGAGGTTGCTGCTGACCGCCCCTTTCTCATCGAGCACCATCGGCACGACATTCTCTTTGCCGGCGCCAAGAACAATGTCCCTCTGGTTCTCGTGGGCACGGTACAGGCGGCAAAGGATGTGCAGGCTGCGTTGCAAACGGCTCAACGATTCAGGAGACTTTGTCGGAAGGTGGAGGTGCAAATTGTTGATTCCGCACTCGGAAAAAATTCCGAAGGCATCCAGCAGTTGGGCCATCAGGTGGGACAGCAAATGGCCATGGCGTTTGATCATCGGGGGGACCAGATCCAGGTCCACCACCATGTTGCCGAACAGGATCTCGTAGTCCAGGCGTTCGGGGATGTCGCTGTTCTGGGAGCGGCCCCGGTAGCGAATCAGAACCCGTCCGACGCCCTGGGGAAGCTGGGAAAGCTTATGGAGCGTTTCCGAAAGCTGGTCAAAGGTCTGGCGCTCCTCCGCCTTGCGGGTATCCGGGTCTATGCGCTGGAAATAACCGGCAAAATGATGGACGATTTCACAGAGCAGAATTCGCCATACATCCTGCTGCTTCTGCTCCGCCGACAGGCTTTCGGCCATCATTTCTGCAGCCGTAAGCCCTTTTTTGTGTTCCTCTATCCCTTCGATCTGTGCGAAAAGCTGTTCTGCAGCATCATCCAGAAAAATACCTTTTTCATCCATAGCCAGGACCTGTGTTTCGGTAGATAAAGATTTCGGTTCCGGGGGGTGCCATCCGGCTCAGTTTTGGATTCCATGTCCGGTCCATCGCCTGGAAACGGGTCAACCCCATGATTCCAGAGCGTATTTACTAAATATCATAAATTTTCCAAAACGGGAAACGAAAAGCCCGGCCCCGTATTTCCATGGCCGGCAGGCAGGCGTCTGCGACCGCCATCCGTGGATCGGCCAGGCTCGCAATGGAGTTGCTTGTAAAGAGGCCATCCCTTTGATATTTTAAATACGATCCATTTGGATGGTTTGCAAAAAAGGATGCGGTGCCGACATGCCCATGATCAAGTCCGAGGCCCTCGAGGCCAACCTGGCCAACACCTATGTGGACGTTACCATCGATGCCAAGTATACCTGCATCCAGGAGGTCATGTCCCGGTATTACGGTTTGATGGAAGGCGTAAACGCTTTTCTGCAGGAGTTGAGCCACCCCTATCGCAACTGGCAGTTTGTCGTTGGTGAGGCCCGGGGATATGCCCTGGACTACTTTCACCTTTTTCGGTCCCACCCTCGCGGTGTGGACGCTGCCGAAACCATGGTGGCCATCTTCTGCGAAGCCATCGAAGACAAGGTGGACGATGGCGTCCGCGCCGATGCCGTGGACAACCTCTTGTTGTATCTCCAGCAGATCGTCGCAGAGTCACGCGATCGGCTGACCGACTTTTTGCCGATGCTCGACAAGGCGTTCGGCCGGATTCACCAATGCGGGCAGGACCATTTCTTCCTGTTCATCAAAAGTTTCTATCCGCTCAAGCGCATTATCCGGCTTTTAGGGGAGCGCGGCGATGGACAAATCGATGATTATTCCACCTTCAACCATCTGCTGATACGCGCGTTCAATACCACCTACGATTTCTGGTGCGATCTCAAGGATCCATGGGAAAATTTCCAGTCGGCCGCCGGAACCATCGATGATCCCGAGCGGGTCCGAACCTGTTTCTCCGAGATTTCCCATGAAGTGCTCTACAGCCTGAAGGAGCGTTTGCAACAGATCGAAAACGTGCAGGAAAAAGAAACCCGGGAGGTTTTCGACCAGCTGCTGGAACTCACCGATTTCAGCGCCATCGTCGAACAGTACCGCAAAATGCCCCAAATCCTTCAGGAAGCCGGCGCCGAATGCGGACAGGGAAACCAGTGGCGGGTGATCTTTCTCTTTCACATCATGAGTATTTCGGACCTGAACATGATTTACGAGGAAACCCTGCGGGATATCAATCGCACCGTAGGGTGGTTGATCAACAATGAGAGTTACCGCAATATCGGAGAGCTGATCGAGAAAACATTCACGATTCTGAAAACCCGGACAGATCAGTTTCCTACCACCACCCTCACCTGCGTCCTCAACATGGGGCAGGCCGTGTATCAGACCGATGAAATCGACATGGTCAACTATTTTATCGATCAGGTGGTGGATCTGGGGTTCCAGACCCCCAATCTGGGCGGAGTGGGCAACGACTGGCAAATCCAGATGAATGCGGCCCATCTGCAGAACATCCGCACCTGGCTGGAACTGATCGAATGCAAGCCCAGATGGTCGTCGCGGCTGCTCTCCAGCCTCATTATCAAACTCTCGCTGTCCGGTATCTTTATCCGGGACACGGACCTTTTTCCCAGGGACATCACCCGTCTGCTCAACAGCGACATCGGTCCGGTCTACAACCTGGTCAAACAACTCACCCGGCTTTTCCCGTCCTATTTCAACGATATCGGCGCCGAAGGCAAACTGCGGGAAATCTCCACGCGGCTGGACGAAATCACCCATCGGCGCGATATTCTCATCCACTTCCTTCGCAAGCAGAGCCATGTGGAAAGTTCCAACCGCATCATCCGATTCATGGAGGCCGTGCTCAATTTCTGGAAAACGCGCGACAAGGCAGCCCTTGAGCCTTTCGTTCCTCCCAGCATCTACAACCAGATCGAAACCCAAGGCACCTACATCGACGGCGTCAATAAACTGTTCGACTTTCTGAGCGAACAGGGCTTCTCCATTCCCCATGAACTGCTGGAGATCGAAGATGGTCATACCCGCGCCCTGCTTCAAAAAGCGCCGGACGTCAATCCCGTGGACGTGGAGCGGGTGGCCCTGATCGCTGCATTCTACAAACTGCTCTACCACAAGTATCAACTGGACCACACATCCCTGCGCCATCACTTGACCCAATTGGACAGGGAATCCTTTCCGGAACTGAAAATGCTGCACGCCGCCATAAAGGAAACCAGCCTCAAACAACGGCTGTTCAAACTGATGGATTACCTGGAGCGGCTCAAGGCGGTTATTCTCTCCGAAGAGACCTATGAGATCAAGGCGGACATTTACAAAAAACGCCACATTACCATCGACATTCCATCCATGTACGGCAGTTACCACGAACGCAAGTTCGACGCACTGGGACTGACCTTCCGGATCGAGTCCCTGGTCAATGTGCTGTTCGAAGAACTGGTGGACCAGATCAATCTGGGGCTGATCACCCGGGCCACCTTTCATGACATTTACGAACGCCTGACGCTTTTCGACAAGGCCCTGCGTCTGGACGGAATCAATTCGGTGGAACTCGAACGCCAGTTGGATCTTCTGGCCCATGCCCTGGAGGTCAGGGGCTTCACCCTCACCCAATACCTGGATATCTTCAAAGGCTTCGCCGTCGCCGTAAACAACATTATCAACGACTATTTCAATAACATCCACGGCCAGAACCTGACCCGTATCCTCACCCACCTGGAACCGGACCGAATCCTGGAGAAATTTCTTCCCCACGAAAACGCTGTGGACGCCGAAAAGCTCAAGCACCGCGTTTCGGAAATCTTTTTCCGGGATCGCATCGCCACGTCGTTGGGTCTCCAGCAGCTGGACCTGTTTCTGACGCGCATTCTCAACACCTTGTTCCATCAGTCCAATGTACTGCCGAAAGAAAAACTTCACTTGCTGCTCAATTACGACCCCCAGCGGATCATGACCGGCCTGGAAGAAATCAACAACGCCGCTGTGGGCATCATTTACATGGGCAACAAAGGACTGAACCTGCTCAAACTCAAAAATCTGGGCATGCCGGTTCCGCCCGGCTTCATCGTCACCACCGAGGCCTTTCGCTGCCGGGAGTTAATCGACGGATTCGAGCCGGTGAAAGAAAACTTCAGGCAGCAGGTTCGGAAACACATCGTCCATATTCAGAAAGCCACCGGCAAACGGTTCGGCGACCCGGCCAACCCGCTGCTCTTCTCCGTGCGCAGCGGCGCATCCATTTCTCAGCCCGGAATGATGGAGACCATTTTGAATGTGGGTATGAACGAGGAGATTGCCGCCGGTCTGGCCGAAAAGATGAACAATCCCTGGTTTGCCTGGGACAACTATCGCCGGTTTCTGCAGTGCCATGGTATGGCTTACGGGCTGGAGCGGGACGATTTTGATGCCATTATCGCCGAGTTCAAATCCCGACTGGGCATCCCCCTCAAAAAAGGGTTTACCGGCGAGCAGATGAAAATGGTGGCCCTGGCCTACAAATCCCGAATCCAGGACGAAGGCGTCAAGGTGATAGAGGACCCACTGGACCAGCTTTACATGACCATCAATGCGGTGTTCGAATCGTGGGAGTCCCACCGGGCCAAAACCTACCGCAAGATCATGGGAATTTCGGACGACTGGGGCACCGCGGTCACCGTGCAGGAAATGGTTTTCGGCAATATCTCTCCCAGCGCAGGCTCGGGTGTCTTTTTCACCCACAACCCCCGCTGGTCCGGAGACACATTGAGCCCCTGGGGCGATTTCACACTGGAGAACCAGGGAGAAGATGTAGTGGCCGGCCTGGTCAGAACCCTGCCGATATCGGTCAAACAACAGGAACTCGAGCTGCGGGACACGGACATCACCCTGGAAACCCACTTCCCGGACATCTATGCGGCCATCCGCAAATGGGCTGCCCGGCTGATCTATAAAAACGGGTGGAGCCCCCAGGAGATGGAGTTCACTTTCGAAAGCGACTCGGCAGACGACTTGTACCTGCTCCAGACCCGGGACATGTCCATCCGGGAACGCAAAACCGTGCTGGCATTCGATGTGGGTGACGATCCGGCCGAAGGCTACCTGGGCCACGGGGTCGGCGTCGCCGGCGGCGCCATGGCCGGAAGGGCCGTATTTACGTTGGAGGAGATCGACCGCTGGCGTGAAGACGAACCGCAAACCGACCTGATCCTGGTTCGCGGCGACACCGTCCCCGATGACATCAAGGAAATTTATGCCAGCGACGGCCTTTTGACCGGCAGGGGCGGATTGACCAGCCACGCCTCGGTGGTGGCCCACCGATTGGGCAAAACCTGTGTCGTGGGCTGCGGGACGCTGGAGTGCAACGAGAAAGAGAAAACGGCCCGCTTCAACCAGGTCCTGATCCGGTCGGGCGACCACATTAGCATTGACGGCCGGCAGGGATCGGTCTATCAAGGGATGATGAAGATCAGGGAAACCTGATGGCGCCCACGGATAGATATGAACCCAAGGCAAACTTCGGAGTAAAGGCGATGAACGAAGGACAGATGAAGATCGGTATCAACGGACTCGGCCGAATCGGCAAACTGACCCTGTGGCATCATGCGGGGCGGCGCTACTTCAACGAAATCGTCGTCAATATCGGCCGTCAGGCAGGCACGGGAATGGCGGACATTGCCCACTACCTCGAGCGGGACTCCACCTATGGATCCCTGCACACCTTTCTGCATGGCTATCAGGCCAAACCGGTGATCACGGATGTGGATGAAGCTGCGGGAACCATGGTCATCGACGACATCCCCGTTCGATTGCTGCGAAGCAGTCGAATGCCGATTGAAATCGACTGGAAGGCCCACGGGGTACGGTTGGTCATCGACACCACCGGCCAGTTCTTGGATCCCACCTTGCCTGCCGATCATCCCAAGGGAGCGGTCCGGGGTCACCTGGAGGCGGGAGCCGAAAAAGTGATCGTTTCCGCACCCTTTAAAATCCAGGAGGAAGGCGCCGCCATGCCCGAGGATGCGGTTACCACGGTCATGGGGATCAACGCCAACGAATACGACCCCCGGCGCCACCGGATCGTCTCCAACGCCTCATGCACGACGACCTGCCTGGCCCACATGATGAAACCGTTAATCAACGCTTTCGGCGCCAAACGGATACTGTCGGCCTCCATGGCCACGATCCACGCCGCCACCGGTTCCCAGCAGGTGCTGGATCGCCTGCCCAAAACCGGAAAAACCGACCTGAGAAAAAACCGCTCGATCCTGAATAACATCATTCTCACGTCAACCGGTGCAGCCAAAGCCCTGAGGCTGGTAATTCCCGAAATGGAGCAGATCGGGTTCATCGCCGAATCGGTGCGGGTACCGACCAGCTCCGGATCATTGATCATCCTGGTGCTTGGTATCCAGGAAAATCCCCTGGAAGAACCGATTCGTCGCGAAGCGATCAACGAGGTTTACGAGCATACCGCCGAATTGGATCCCAACGGATATCTGCAATTTACTCGCAAACAAAATGTCTCCGGCGATATTCTCGGCGCCCCCCAGGCCGCCGCCGTGATCGAGGGGCATGAAACCCATACCCGTACGGCGGATTTGAGCCTGGACCTGGCCAACGTTCCCGGTTTTTCTCAAGAAATTCTGGGCAGCCTCCCGGACACCATGGTTCGCGCACCGGTCACCCAGGCCGTCATTTACGGTTGGTACGACAACGAAATGGGCAGTTACGTGAATATGCTGGGCGACCGAACGGTAACCATCGCCGAAAACATGTGAAATGAAGCGTAGCGCAGATATCGGCTTTTTACGGGTCCGTCAATCTTAGGCCTTGACGACAGCGCAGCGGGAAACCTATATTACTTTTTATTTGAACCCCAACGGTGCGTTTTGAGTTTCGAATCAGTTGAATCGGTGCGCTTAAGAAAAGGCCATCCAATGGGCGAAAAACCTGAATCGAAAATTGATGAATGCATCTGTGCAGACATCCCCAAAGCGTTGTATGAGCGCGTCGAAGACTATTGCAAGTCCAGAGGTATTGCCCCCAGCGAATTCATTTTGGACGCGGTCAGCGAAAAATTGCTCTCCATCCACCGGGAACGACGGAAAAAACCAAGGTTGTAACCGATAAGCCCTGCCGACCGGATGGTTGATGGCCCTTTCATGGGTTCATGATTTAAAAGACTCTCAATTGCCGAACATGCCCCTGTCTCCCGCCGTGGCCCCTTTAAAATCCATCGCCATTGGCCTCTTTTTGCTCCCGATGCTGGCCGGATGTGCAAGCATGCAGTTGAATCAATTCAAAGCACATGCGGACCGGAACGACTACCAGTGGATTGCCGACCAGCAGGTTACCTGCCGGCAGGCATCGGAAAGCTGCGGTCGGCTTCACCTGCGCAAAGGCGATGCCTGCTTGCGCCTGGCCGGGGCAGTCGGGGCAGCCGCAAACCATTACGCCTGCGCCGCGGACGAACTGGCCAGGGGCTTGGCCCTGACCCCTTCCTGGCCCGATCCGGCCGAGAAACAGCGGTTTCAGGAAAACCTCTGCAAAGCCTTGCAAAACCTTCAGAATCTGCAATCCGGCGAAGCTGCCGAGAAAACCCTGGCCCGGTTTGAGGAGGCCGCCAAAGCGCTCTATCAACTGGCCCCGGGAAGCCTGCCGGCGGTCTATTACCTGGCAAGTGTGCGCCTGCGGAAGGTGCAGCCCGATCTGCCTGATCTGAACACCGCCAGACGGGTGCCGGTGTGCTCCCGGCTCAAACGCACCCTGAACGAAGTCCTTTCGACGATGGCGTCCGCCAGGCAGTCAAATTTACGACAATGGAACCGCTACGCGCAGAACTACCAGCGCCTCGCCTTCGATCTGGGCACCGCCATTCGCATGGCCGAATGCTACAAAATGCAATGATGCAACGGCAGCTTCATGCCGGCATTCCCATCAAACCCTCATCAATCCTGCTATCCCGATGCGATCTTCAAACGGGTATGAATATCGTCGGCACCGGCCGCGTGGATGGCATCCACAAAGGCCACGTAAAAACTGCCCGGCCGATCGCTGACTTCGTGAGCCAGTTCTCCGCACAGCCCGTAAAAGCCGAATGCCGTCGCGACGGCGTTCAAAAGATCCTCGGCGGCCACGGAACAGAAAGCGCCGGTAACAGCGGAAAGGCCGCAGCCCAGCCCGGTCACCCGGGTCATCAGGGGGACCCCGTTGGCCACCCGCAGCACCCGGTCGCCATCGGTGATCAGGTCTTTTTCCCCTGAAATGGAAACGATGCATTCATGTTCCCGGGCGATGGCACCGGCGGCGGCCACGATCTCGTCGGAAACCGACAGGGATGAATCCACACCTTTGGTCCGGACATCGGCCACGGCCAGGGAAAGCACTTCCGAGGCATTGCCCCGGATAACGGAAACCGAAGTTTTCCGAAGAATGGTTTCGGCAGCCTGGCTGCGGTAGGCCGTGGCACCGGCGCCCACCGGATCGAGAATAACCGGGATGCCGCGTTCGTTGGCGGCCTCAGCGGCCATCAGCATGGCCTCGACCCACTTTTCTTCCAGCGTCCCGATGTTGAGCACCAGGGCGCCGGCCATGGCGGCCATATCCTTAACTTCTCTACGGCTGTGGGCCATTACCGGCGCGGCGCCCAACGCCAGCAGAATGTTGGCCGAGGAATTCATCACCACGAAGTTGGTGATGTTATGCACCAGGGGCGCATCTGTTCTGATCTTGCCGAGCAGTTCGGCAGCAGTCTCTTTTAGATCCATATCGAGTTTCTCTTTCGAGCAGGCAGGTTCCGAATCAACTACAACCATAAGCGGCATGATGCCATTTATGAATTTCAAATCCCATCAATCGTTTTCGGCAGCGGCCTCCTTGGCCGGCAGCGCCAATTCCAGTTGAGCGGCCACGAAATCCCAATTGGCCAGGTTCTCCAGCACCGCGGTGACGAAATCCAGCCTGCGATTCTGGTAATCCAAGTAGTAGGCGTGCTCCCAGAGATCCACCGTAAACAGCGGGACCAGGCCATGGGCCAAAGGCGTGTCGGCGTTGGCGCTCGTCACCACGGCGAGACTCCCCTCCTCCAGCACCAACCAGACCCATCCACTGCCGAACCGATCTCCGGCCGCTGTGAGAAACACTTTTTTGAAATTGGCAAAACTGCCGAATTCGGCGGCGACCATCTCCGCCAGAACGCCCTCCGGATCACCGCCGCCGCCCGGCTTCAGGCACTTGAAAAAAAAGGCGTGGTTCCAGGCCTGGGCGGCGTTGTTGAAAACGGCCGCCTGGGACGGATCGCCGGCGGTGGATTGGATCACTTCTTCGGGGCTCTTTCCGCCAAAAGATCCTTTCAGAATCATTCGATTGGCTTTTTTCACATAGCCGGCGTAGTGCTTGTCGTAATGAAACCCCATGGTTTCGGCGCTGATGGTCGGAGCCAGCGCGTCTTTGGCATAGGGCAGCGGCTGCTTGACGAAGACGGTCGAACCGCCCTTGGACCCACACTGCAGGAGGAAAGGTGCGCCGACGGCACAGGCCGCGAGAAGCGACGAACGCAGGAACTGACGTCTGTTGATGGAGGGAAACGGGGTTGCCATGGTTGGTCTCCTTTTTCTTGTTTGCAGATTGAATATTTTTTCGATTGTCGGAACCGTTTTTTGAAACCCCCTTCAGGCCGACAATCGGCATTTCTCACCGACCAGTGCGCATGCTTTCGTATAAAACAATGCCGGCCGCCGTGGAGAGGTTCAGCGAACGGATCTCGCCGTTGATGGGAATCCGGTAGCGGGCATCGGGGTAGCGATCAAGGATCGCATCCGGAAGCCCTCCGGTTTCCGACCCGAACACCAGAAACATCCGCCTGGATGCAGGCATCTCCCAGAAAATCCGGGAGCCGGATTTGGTGAGCAGGGCCACTTCGGCATCCCGGGGGTTCAGGGCATGGCAAAATGCGTCGAAGCCGTCCCAGACATCCGGTGCCACCCGGTCCCAGTAGTCCAGCCCGGCCCGCTTCACCTGGCGGCTGTCCAGGGAGAACCCTAGGGGTCGAATCAGGTGCAACCGGGCGCCGGCCCCTAAGCAGGTACGGCCGATATTTCCGGTGTTCCAGTGGATTTCCGGGGCCACCAGCACCACATGGCGTTCGCACTGAAAAGCGCCGATCTCATTCTCTCCCATCACAACCGTCGTTCGCTATCCCTGTAATGGCCTTGCAGAAATGTTAGGTTGCGGTTCAGCAACATATACAGAAGCCAAAACCCAATTTTATCTCAGGAGAATCCGCAGCAAGCCCGACATCAAGGCTTACGAGTCCTGAGGAAGGAGGCTGTATTGACCATACGCCGCAGTGACGAAGGACGAAGCGTAACGCAGATATCGGGCTTGCTGCAGATTCTCCGTTATTTGATGTAGCCCCACTCTTTCAGCCGCTTATACGCATACTGCGCCTGATTCCCCTGCTGCACCTGCTGTAAATAGGAATTGTACGCCCGGGCCGACTGCTGAACCTTCTCCATGCCCTCCAGCGACAATCCCTGGAAAAAAATCGTATTGGGATTGCCCGGCAGGCGCCGTTCATAAATGCTGAAATCCTGGTAGGCGGCTTCGTACTGCTTGTTACGGATCTTGGTAATCCCGCTGATGTGGTAGGCTTGGGCTTCGTCGGGGTATACCTGCTTGGCCCGCTCCACGTAGCGCTCGGCTTCCGCATTTTTCTTCTGCATCAGCTGACACTTGGCCATGAGCAACAGCCCCACATAATCGTCGGGAGCTTGGGCCAGGGCCTCTTTGAACAGGCTTTCGGCCTGGCTGTACTCCTCCTTGCCCATGGCCGTCTCCCCGTCCTGCATTTTTTTGATGGCGCCCTTCATTTTTCTCAGGCCGCCGGTATTGTCCATGTAGCGCTCCCGGTTAAGCGGCTGGCCGTTGTAGCGCCGGTAGTCGTTGGTAGCCTCCTTGACCGCCGTACGGTAGCGTTCAGCAGACATGGGGTGGGTGGCGAAAAGCAGCTCCACCGAACTGGTCTTGTGCTGGTTCATATTGTTGAGCATCTCCATGAGCCCGACCATCCCCTGGGGGCCATAGCCCGAACGGGCCATGTATTCCATGCCCAGGCTGTCCGCCTGGCGTTCGTTGTCGCGGCTGTAAGAGGCCAGCAGGGCGCCGGAGCCCAATTGGCCCAGTTGTCCGGCCAGGTTGCCGGCGGCCGAGCCCACGGCCACGCTGGTGAGAATCGCCAACCCTCCCACGGCCATATTGGCCACCTGGGCTTTGGACATGATTGCGGCCGTGTGGCGGGCGTTGACGTGGCCCAGTTCGTGTCCCAGCAGGGCGCCCAGTTCGGCCTCGTTTTCCAGATCCAGAAGAATCCCCCGGGTACAGGCGATGCTCCCGCCGGGAAAGGCATAGGCATTGACGTAGTTGGCGTTGACGCAGTGGAAATTGTAGGGCATCTGCGGGCGGTGGGTATTGGGGGCCATGCGTTTGCCGGTGGCCTGGATATAATTCTCCAGAGACCGGTCCTGGACGATGCCGTAATCGGACGAAAATTGGTGGGGCGCGTTTTTTCGATCGACGGAAATCTCCTGCTCTTCGCTCATGATCATGAACTGGGATCTTCCCGTAACCGGGTTGGTGGCACAGCCCATGGCCAAACCGGTGGCCGCCATGCCGGTCATGGCGAGAAATTCACGCCGACTCAATCCGTTGATTGATCTTTGATGACGATGCATATTCACCTCATCGGGGAGTTGCTTGAAGCCTCACCCAACTCGATATCGATGGATCCCAAAAATACCGATTGAAAAATGCAGTTTATGGAGCAAAACGCTCATGCTCTCTGGCCGCAGTGGGGACAATACTTGTACGAACGGTCAAACGACCGCCCGCAGGCCACACAAACCGTATCGGTCCCGGACGGCGGCACCGGGGGTTTCGGGGTCCGGAAACCATTGGCCAGCTGTCCGCAGTTGTCACAGAAAAGAAACGTCTCGCCCCGCTTGACCCGCAACAAAGGAATGAAAAACAGGCTCAGATAGTGGTCCACCCGGGTGGCATAGGCCCGATTCAGGCCGCAGGACGGGCAACGCTGCGGATTGTCGTCCACCCGCCTGGTCTTGGGTTGTATGCCGGCAATCAGAAACATGCAATCGATTACGGGGACATTCCATACTCGGTGTTCGTCTTGTGCACAGGAGCGGCTTCCAGTCGCGATGAAAAGGGGATGATCGCGGGCAGAATCCGATCCTACACGATCTCCACCTTTTTATCGGTTAGCTGCGAAACCGTTGGGTTCCTCCTGGCGGTTGCAAGCATGGGTTGTATTGTATAAAAAAAAGCCCCATAGTCAATATGCAAAACATACTTACAGGAGTCCACAATGGCCGAAAACACGCTCGAAGTTGCAAAAATGCTCAAGGACCTGATCAAGATCAACGCCGTCATTGCCACCGAATTGATTCAATTGGTGGAAAACTCCAGCCGCCTGGTTCACGGCGGTGAGGTTCCCGAAACCTGCCAGGTCCAGCACCGGGCCTTGAGAGAGGAAATTGTCCAGATCGCCGAACGCTGGAACGAGAGCTGTCAAACGTTGCGGGACCACAATCTGTCGCATGATTAACAGTAAGCGGTTATCTGTAAAATCCAAATTAACCAAGGAGCCTACCCATGATCATCGATTTTCACGTTCACACCTTTCCTGCTGAAATCAGGGATCATCGGGAGCGCTTTTTCGAAGGCGAACCCGAATTCAAACTGCTCTACGAATCCCCCAAATCCAAGCTGGTGTCCGCCGAAAATATCGTCGCTACGATGGACGAGCAGGAGGTGGACCTTTCAGTGGTGTTCGGCTTTCCCTGGCGCAACCCCGAGACCTGCCGGCTGAACAACGACTACGTCATCGAGGCGGTCAGCCGCCACCCCGACCGCCTGCGGGGGATGTGCTGCGTGGACAGCCTCAATCCCGACGCGGCCGAAGAAGTGCAGCGCTGCCTGGACGCCGGGCTCAGCGGCGTGGGCGAACTGGCCTTTTACGGCTGCGGCATTGACGGCGAATGCCAGCTGAGCCTGGACCCCATCATGGCCATGTGTCGGGAGCGCGACGTGCCGGTGCTGCTGCACACCAACGAGGAAGTCGGTCACCTTTATCCCGGCAAGACCCCCAACACCATGATCCAGATTTACGAAACCGTCTCTCGCTTTCAGGACAACACCATCGTCCTGGCCCACTGGGGCGGAGGCATCTTTTTTTACAACCTGCTGAAAAAAGCGGTCAAGGAGACCCTCAAGAACGTCTGGTACGACACCGCCGCCTCGCCTTTTCTCTATGAAAGCCGCATCTACAGCTACGCCAGGGACCTGGTGGGCATCGACAAGGTCCTGCTGGGCACGGACTATCCGCTGCTCAAACCGGCCCGATATTTCAAGGAGATGCGTGAAGGCGGGTTGACTCGGGAGGAAATGGACGCGGTCTGCGGGCAGAATGCCGCCGGCCTGCTGAAACTACCGGTGTAATCCGCCGTTTCGATCCCGACCGAGAAAAGCCCAACGGGAGGTGAACGGGATGCCCCCCGTTGTGCAGCATGGTTTAGAACTCGAGAAAGCCTTCGAAAAAATACCCGTAAAAACTCAGGTCCGTAGTATCCGTCTCCATGAGTTGGCTGTCCACGTCGTCCATATACCCCTGGCTGGTCACCATATTGAACCAGTTCTGCCATTCGTAGCCGATCTTGGCGCCCATCTGCAAACCGTTTTTCAACTGATACGCGTAGCCGATGCCGGCCCGCGCCTCGGCCACCGGTACCAGACGGTGGTCATAGCTTTCTTCCACGTCTATCCGGGAACTTAACGTATCCGGGGTGCCGTCGGAATAAACAGTTCCATCAATTTCCGTATACGAAACATCGAAATCACCCATCAGCAACGACCCGCCAAGGGATCCGAACAGGTTGAAGCCATGTTCCAGTTTCCAGTCGAAATCGATGCCGAAACGGGGCCCCCACCCGGTAAATCTATTTTGATTGGTGATATCGTCTTGCCTAGTTGATACCGACGAAGTAATCTGGGCGTAAGAAATGCCGATTTCCTGATTCACCTTGGCATGGCGCAATCCCGCCTCGAGACGCAGGTCCAAATTCTCTCCGACGTTCAACCGCTGGCCGACGCCTAAATCAACAACGGTCTGTTCCCAGTCGTAGCTTGCCTCGGCGGTGTCCACATCGTTGTCGTCGATTATCGAATTGGGGTGGAGCCAGGTGCCCCATAGGCTGCCACCTGCTTCTACTTCTGCAGAGGCCGAGTCTCCCCCGGTTACCTTGCCGACCTTGAAACCGATATCTCTTCCCGAGCCGGTCTCGATTTTCATACCGGCTCGCCAGCCGGAACTGTACCCGGGCTCGACCTGCTTGTAAGAACCCGTCACTCTCCCAGAATCATTCAAGCTATCGGCAACAGCAAAATCGAGGCCGCTGCGGCTGGGACGCAAATAGACATTTTCGACGGATATGACTGCTCCGGGCCCGGTTGTCGGTACGCGGACGAGGGATTTTTCGGCCATGGCATCCGCATTCAATTCAGGAACCGGGTTTAATTTGAGCCGGTCCAGTTCGGCCTTGGCTTTGGCGGCTTCTTCTTTGGCTGCGGCCGCCTCCGCTTTGGCCTGGTCCGCTTCGGCCCGGGCCTTTCTCGTCTGTTCGAGGACCGCATCGAACCTGGACTCCAGTTTGCGGATCATGTTGAGAAGGTCTTCATTACTGGGCTCTTGTGCCCAGGTTCCAATTGGCAGCAACAAAACCATCAGTACCGCAACAATGAGCATTCGCATACTTCGATCCTCCATAAAGTGGTGAACAACAACGATCTCTCCAACACAGCCGAATCGGCTCTCAACCAACTGGAAAACAACAAAATTTTTGATGTCTATCACATTGACCGTGGACTTGTCACCACCTTTATTCTGACGCTCGGTAAGAAGACGCTGTTCAGGCATTTGGATCGATGCGGGCGCACTGCATAGGGCAGCAAGATTAATCTGGTTTTTTACTGTTTACATTGTTCATCGGGACTTCTATAGTGCCATCGAATCTGCCTTTTACGAAAGGAAATCCCGATGAAGCTGGCATCCTGTTTCTGCGTACTCCTGATCGTGACAGTTTTGGCTGCATCCACCGTCCTGGCCGCACCGGTTCTTACAAACGGCGACCGCTGGCCCTTTGGTTCTCCCCGAGCTGTGACTGTTGGTGGGGGTTATGTCTACATGGCCCGGGGCAACGTGTTAACCATCCTGAATAGCTCACTGATTGCCCAGAGCACCATCGATCTCGGGGCCGAAATCCGGTGCATCTGCTATTCAGATAATTACATTTTCGCGGCAATGGGTAGTAAGGGGCTTATCCTGGTCAATGTCACTGATCCGACCGATCCCCAGAAGCAGGATACCTTTACCCCAGACGACGACTCCTCAGTGGGCAGTGTCTTCGTCAGCGATGACTACGCCTATATCGCCAACATCGGCAACCAGTTCAAAATTGTAAAAGTCTCCACACTCGCAGAGGTCGGTTCCGTGAGCGTCCCCGGCCTGCTGGTGTCGGCGGTAAATGTTTACGTTTACGATGATGTGGCCGCCGTGGTCGACCAGGTCAACGGACTGCATCTGATCGACGTAACAACCAAGTCCAGTCCTCAATGGGAAAGCGTAACTGCCATCGCCGGGGCCTTCGACGTGCGCCTGAACGGCAGCTATGCCTACGTAGCCAGCATCTCCGGAGGGTTGGACATCGTGGATTACGGCGATACCGGCAGCAACGAAAACCCGCAAATGCGGGGCAGCTATACGCCCACGGATGGCTATTCGGTGGGAGTATTCGTCAGTGGGACCACCGCCTGGCTGGCCGATCAGGTCAACGGATTGCATGTCATTAACGTCTTGGACAAAGATAATCCAAGCGGAACGCCAAGCGGTACAGATGGCGCTTATAGTGTCGCTTATGACGGAAGCGATGTTTTTGTCTGCGACTACGAGTACGGGCTGAGAAAGATGGATGCCACCCCAACAGCTTATGATTTACCAGCCAATGCACAAAGTCTCTTTGTGGATGACAACGACTATCTCTATGTCGTCGATAGCGCGGCTTCCAATGAAGGGCTGCGCGTCCTCGACGCCTACTATCCGGGCAGTATTGGCTACAAAAGCTTCGCCGAAACGACAGGCCAAGCTTACGATGTCTTCGTGGATGGCACTTTTGCCTATGTGGCCGATGGCGACCAAGGGCTGCAAATCGTCGACGTCAGCGATAAAAATGATCCTGAGGCACCCATTCGAGTAGACACGGATGGTACTGCTTACGGCGTGTTTGTTTCGGGAGACTATGCCTATGTCGCCGACGGGACTTACGGGTTACAAATTATTGATGTCAGTGACAAAGATAATCTAGGGGCACCCATTCGAGTAGACACGGATGGTACTGCTTATGGCGTGTTTGTTTCAGGAGGTTATGCCTATGTCGCCAGCGGTTCTGCCGGCCTGTATATTGTCGCTTTGAGCGACAACTCCACATCACAAGTCGTTACGGGTGGTACTGCCTACGACGTCTTCGTTTCAGGCACCTATGCCTATGTCGCCTGCGGCACTGCTGGGCTGTATATTATCGATTTGAGTGATAATTCCACAGTGCAAGTTGACACGGATGGTACAGCCTATGATGTTTTCGTTTCAGGCAACTACGCCTATATCGCCGACGGCACCAACGGGCTGGTAACCGTAGACGTCTCCGACCCAACCGATCCCTCGGAAGTCGAAGAATGGAGCACCGGCACCACGGCCGAGGCCCTGGGCGTGGATGTGGTTGGAGAATACGTCTATGTGGCCGAAGGATTGGGCGGCGCGGCCATCTACCGGCTCACCGACGAAGATCCTTTCGTCCCGACGACGCCCCCCGATTCCGGCGGTGGCGGCGGCTGCTTCATAACCAATTTGGGGTTCTGAGGGTCGGGTTAATTACTGAGCATGGGTGAATCAACGGATTGATAATAATCGACCCACGCCTTATGGGAATGGAACCGGGAAAGTGACTTCGATTGACTACATAACCGTCAAGATTGGGCAGCGGCCAACTCTTCCTTGACAACCCGGCGGACAATTTCTTCAAGGGGTTGTTTTTCACTTTCCATGTGTTTTCTCAACGCGTCATTGAGCATGGACTGGTAACTGCCTCCGCCTTGTTCCTCTACTTTGGAGCGGAACCAATCGACAACGTCGCGATCAAGCCGAATGGTTATCCGGACTTTCTTCCCGGAAGGTGGAAGCACGGCGCCCCTTTTACCCTTACTGAAATCATATTTCGCCTTCATATTGCCTCACCTCGTAACGCACGGCCTTTCGAGCCGAAATGATTCAAATGTTTTCCTCCCTCCACGTGTAGACCACTACCAATATTCTTCCAAACGCGTCCATTCCTAAAGTTGAATAGCGCTGTTCGTCGTTTCGAAAATCCTCAAGGGAAATGGCATTGGGATCTTCAAAGACTGCGAATGTATCGGCAAACGAAATTTCGTGTTTGGCCACATTCGCCTCCGCCTTTGATTGATCCCATTCAAACATAATAACCTATATTATGTACATTTGTATGTACAGGTCAAGGCCAAAAACTGGCAGCCGCTGCAACGCCCCCCTTCCCTCTTCCGTCTTCCGCCCTCTGACATCCGACCTCAGTCCTCAGTCCTCCGCCCTCCGGTCAGCAGCACCTCGTCATTCTCAAATTCCTGGCGGCGGATGTCGGCGAACATCTCCAACAGCTTTGGCACGGTAAGCTTTTTTTTCTCCTCACCGGAAACGTCGATGATGATCTCGCCGGCGTCCATCATCAACAACCGGCTGCCGTAGGTAATGGCGTGGTTCATGTTGTGGGTGATCATCAGGGTGGTCAACCGGTGCTCACGGATAAAGCGGGTGGTCAAATCCATGACGATGGCGGCATTGCGCGGATCCAGGGCCGCAGTGTGCTCGTCAAGCAAGGCGATGGTCGGCCTGGACAGTACCATCATCAGCAGGGTCAGGGCCTGGCGTTGGCCGCCGGACAGGCTGCTGACATTTTCCTTCATGCGCGATTCGAGCCCCATTTTCAGGTGGATCAGTTGCTCGCAGAAATAGGCCCGCGTCTTGCGGTTGAGGCTGATCACCGGCCATTTGAAACCCTTCTTGCAGGTGATCATCATGTTGTCTTCCAGGGTCATGTTGGAGGCGGTGCCCACCAGCGGGTCCTGGAAAATCCGTCCCAGATAGCGCGCCCGCTTGTGCTCCGGATGGGCCGTGACATCCACATCGCCGATGTATACCTTGCCGGAGGTGGGCATCAGGCTGCCTGAAATCAGGTTGAACAGGGTGGTCTTGCCGGCGCCGTTGCTGCCGATGATGGTGACGAATTCGCCGGCCTGCACCGTCAAATCGAGATCCCGGATGACGGTCTTGGCATTGGGGGTTCCGGCGTGAAAGGTGCATCTGAGATCTTCCAGGCGAATCATGCGGCGGTCCCTCCCTTGCCCCGGATACGGCGGTAGTTGGTCACCGCCAGGGAGGCGATAATCAGGATGCCGGCGATCAGCTTGAGATCGTTGGGCGTCATGTTGATATAGTAGCCGTAAAAACGGCCCAGGTACATGATGGCCTTGAACAGGATGGCGCCCAGGATCACCCGCAGGGTGAGCAGACCGATTCGGTTGGACTTGATGACGAACTCGCCCAGCATCACTGAAGCCAGGCCGGATACCACGATCCCCTGCCCCAGGTTGACATCGGCGAATCCCTGATACTGGGCCGCGAAAGCTCCGGACAAAGCCACCAGGCCGTTGGACAACCCCACACCGATGAGCTTGAGGGTGGCCGGATTGACCCCCTGCACCCGGACCATCTGCTCGTTGTTGCCCAGGGCTCCGAACACCAGCCCCATGTCGGTATGGAAAAAGAGATCCAGGGCCAGCTTGATGGATAACACCACCGCAATGAAAAAAATCAGGGCGGCCCAATCAGCGGGAATCAGATTTCCGGCGGCAGCGGTAACGTGGGTGAGCACCGTGTCCACCCGCAGCAAGGGAAGGTTGGCGCGATTGTCCAGGATGCGGATGTTGACCGAGTAGAGCATGGTCATGGTGAGGATGCCGGCCAGAAGATGGGGCACCTTGAGCCGATTGTGGATGGCCGCGGTGACGAATCCGGCCAGCACCCCGCCGCCGAAAGCCAGCAGCAATCCGAACAGCGGGTTGTGACCGGCGGTCAGGGAGGTGGCCATGATCACGGCCCCCATGGGAAAACTGCCGTCCACGGTCAGGTCCGGAAAATCGAGGATGCGGAAGGTGAAAAACACCCCTAAGGCCATGATGGCGTATATCAGCCCTTCGACAAATATTCCTTCAAGCATGGTGGTTCAATCCGGCTTTCTTGTATCGGCACAAAAGGCGGAAAACCGATGTTACATCGGCCCTCCGCCTTTTTGGACCTATTGGTTGAGGAGACAAACCGATAAGCTCAGGCAAACGTTTCGGTTCGCCTATTGTTCAATTACCTTACCATCCTCAACAATCGTATTGGCCTTTTCAATCACATCTTCCGGAAAAATCAGCCCCAGTTCGTTGGCCACATCCAGGTTGATCAGCAGGTCCACATCCGAAGCGTCCGTCATAAAAATCGTGGGAATGGTTTCCGGCTTTTCTCCTTTGAGAATGCGATTCACCAGACGGCCGGTAGCCCTGCCCATCTTGTAGTAATCATGTCCCCAGGCGGCCAGAACGGGCGTGGTTTGGGCGCTGCTGGGATCAGCCGACATCACCGGGATCTTGTATTTCTTGGCCACGCTTGCCACTGCAGCCAGGGCCGATACCACGGTGTTGTCGTTGGAGATGTAAATGCCGTCCACCCGGCCGGCGATGGTCTGAACGGCCTGTTTGACCTCGGCGGAGTTGGAGACGGTAGTTTCCACAAATTTGATACCCATTTGTTGGCAAACTTCGCGGGCAATGTTGGCCAGGCTGACCGCGTTGGCCTCGCTGCTGGTATACACGTGTCCCAGCGTCTCGATGGGCTTGATGCGGTTAAGCAATTCGATCTGGGCCTTGACCGGGGTCATGTCGGAAATGCCGGTCACGTTCTTTTCGCCTTTATCCGTCGAGGCAACCAATCCGGCTCCCACCGGATCGGTAACGGCGCTGAAAATCACCGGGCGGTCTTTGAGCGAATTGACCAGGGCCTGCGCCGTGGGCGTGGCGATGCCCACGGCCAGGGTCACGTTTTCCGACTTGAACTTCTGGGCAATGGAAGATGCCGTGGACATTTCTCCGTTGGCGTTCTGGAGATCGAAGCGCGCATCGGGATACTGGGCCTTGACCACTTCCTGAACGCCTTTTTCGATGGCGTCCAGAGCCGGGTGGGCCACGATTTTGGAGATGCCGATTAAAATCGAATCGGAAGCAAACGCCGGGACGCCGAAAAGCATGGCAACGGACAGAAATAGAGCGGTCAATATCGAGCTGCGCTTTTTCATGAACTTTTTCCTTTCCTTTCCACTGTTTTTTCACTATGTTTTTGCAAGCAGAAACAGGTACGACCGGTTCTTACCTAATCGAGGGGACCGGTTAAAAGCAAGTCTTTTTCCTAACCGCCACATGGATGAAACCGGCATCCCGCCAACCATTTTAAAGGCCAATTTTCCATGAACACCACTACCCGGGAATTGATCGATATTTTTACCCACACCCGCGACGAAGGGGATATGGAGATCCTGTTCAAGGAGATCTTCACCCCCAGCGAAATCGATACCCTCACCCTGCGCTGGCAGCTCCTCAAGGATCTTTACGAAGGCAAAACCCAGCGGAAAATCGCCGCCGAACACAAAATCAGCCTTTGCAAGATCACCCGCGGATCCAAACTGCTCAAGGCCAAAGGCAGCTACCTGAAAAAAGTTCTGGACGACTACTACGAAGCGAAGGAAAAGGTCTGATAGCAGGACCGGAAATGATGCCATGGGTGATCGGGAAATTGGAACCAACCGAAGAGAACGGCTGACCCGCCTCGAGCGGCTGGCTTGCGAATGGGGTGCCAGCCAGTCCGCAACCGTTGCCACCGCGGATATCGTCGTGAACGATGCCTTTGCGGAGCTGTGCCGCCTTCCGGATTGCAAGGTTTACGGGTTATCCGCCGGCTGCCCGCCCCATGTCGGCGGCCCTTCCGAGATGCGAAAGCTGCTGGCGCAATACGAGCGGGCCATTGCACTGAAAATCGATGTTCCCACAGCTATCCTGCTGGGAGATGAACGCTTTTCCGTCTACCGCGTCCTGCACGAAATTGCCGCCGCCGTCGAGCGGGCGGCCGTTGAAAATGGCTTTTCCGGAGCCCGGGCCTTTGCCGGGGGCTCCTGCAAACGCATCTTCTGCGCCGATCACCCTGATTGCAACGTTTTGGCCGGCGGCTCCTGCCGCCACCCGGACCAGGCCCGCCACTCCATGTCCGGATACGGTATCGACGTTTCCCGCCTGATGAACGCCGCCGGCTGGCAAATGAGTTGGATCACCCGGAATACTTCAGCGGAAAAAGTTCCTATGGGTGCGCTGGTGGGAATGGTGCTGGTAGACTGAAGCCGCCTCAACTTTCATCCCACCAGGAAACCACCGGCTGCCTGCGCAGCGGCAAGCGCGGGTAGGTAAACCGGGGATACCCCACCATCAATGCCCCGTAACATCGATGTCCCGATGGAAGGTCGAGGGCTTCGACCGTGGCGGGGAAACCCTGGGATGCCGCCCAGAAATAACCCGCCCAACAGGCGCCCAGTCCCATGGGGACGGCGGCCAGTTCCATGTAGGCCAGGGCGATGGTGCAGGCCGGGGGCGCCGCAAAATCATTTTTCGGGGCATGGGCCACGACCAAAGCCGGGGCGCCGTGCAGAATCACGTCGTTGCCGGCTTCCCAGCGATCGACAGCCCTTGCCATGTGAAGCGCGGCTGCTACTTCGGGCTGGTTATCCATCATCCAGCGCATCCAGTCGATCACCGTGGCGGCCAGCATCTCGATCCGGGGCCGGTTGTCGATCACCCGCCACTGCACGCTTTGCGAATTGTGCCCCGACGGGGCATGGCTGGCGATTTCGATTATCTTATGAATTTTGCTGCGGTCGACAGGCTCCTCATTATAGCGCCGGATGGATCGCCGACTGCGAAGAAACTGTTCACACTGATCGGGCGTTAATCGAAGTTCTGGCCGAATCGGCGGGCACTGATCGGCCGCCATTTTCTCGTGGGAGATGCTGGCCGTGGGGCACACGGCCACGCAGTGTCCGCAGGCGATGCAGTACTCCCCGGCATCGTCAGTCAATCGTGGCACGTCTCCCTTGGAGAATTCGATGATACCAATGGGACACACAGCCGCACAGATACCGTCCCGGTTGCAGGTGCTCTCGTCTATGGTCAACAGGGCCATTGCACGCTCCTTGGAAGCACATTCGTCATCCAACCCGTGCCATCTTTCATTCGGAGACCGGGGATCTTCTCAGGGAATCATCTCAATGAATGGCGCTGCAGTCATTGTCCTGGTGTCACGCGCTTTCGCTCTCCTCGTCCCGCAGGACCCGCCGCAGAACCTTGCCGACCGCTGAAACCGGAATCGCATCGCGGAATTCGACCTGTCTGGGCCGCTTGTAGCCGGCCATGTTCTCCTTACAGAACTGGAGGATCTCTTCTTCATTGCAGGTTTCGCCCGGATTGACCTGGATGAACGCCTTGACCGTTTCGCCGCTTTTTTCGTCCGGGACGCCCACGACGGCGACCAAGGCCACCTTGGGATGGGTAAAAAGAATATCCTCCACTTCCCTGGGATAAACGTTGAAGCCACCCACCAGAATCATGTCCTTTTTGCGGTCCGTGATCACCACGAACCCGTTTTCGTCCACGTGGCCGATGTCGCCGGTGAGGAAAAAACGCTTTCCTTCGATCTCCCTGAACACCTCCGCCGTTTCCTCCGGCTTGTTCCAGTAAGTTTTCATTACCTGGGGGCCGCAGATGGCGACCTCGCCATCCTCCCCTTGGGGCAGTTCAGTTTGACCGGTCTCCGCATCCAGAATCTTGAGTACGGTTCCGGGCAGGGGGAAACCGATGGAGCCGATCTTGCGCGTATCCTTGAAGGTCGGATTGGCCGTGACCACCGGGGCCGTTTCGCTCAACCCGTAGCCCTCGAAAATGACGGCGCCGGTCTTCTCTTCAAAGCGCTTGCACACTTCGGGCGGCAAAGGGGCGCCGCCGGAGAAGCATCCCATCAGCGAAGTCAGATCGAATTGATCCAGCAGGGAATGGTTGGTGAAGGCCACGAAAATGGTCGGCACCGCCGGCATCAGGGTGGGCCGGTGCTTTTGCACCAGTTTAAGTACTTCGGTAAACGGCGGGTCGCCGGCACGCGGGTCCGGTACACAGATCAGGCGGCTTCCCGACGCGCAGGCCGAAAGCATGGCGCAGGTCATGCCGAAGCTGTGATACCAGGGCAACACCCCCAGGTAGCAGTGATATCCGCCTCTACGGATGCCCTCGGGCGGGCCACCTTCTTCATGGACCAGCCGGGCCCAGGCATCCAGCCCTTTGAGGTCGTAAACAAAGTTGGAATGCGTCAGGGCCGCCCCCTTCGGCCTGCCGGTCGTACCTCCGGTGTAAATAATCAGAGCCAGATCCTCCATGGGATCAATGGTCACTTCCGGCGGTGCCGGATCGGCTCCGGCTATGACATCGTCGAACATCAAATGGCCGGGGGCGTGCCGCTCGGCATGGGGGATCTTTCCCAGCAGTCCGCCCAGAAATCCTTTGATCCAGGGCAAGTAGGATTTGACGTTGCACACGACCACAGTTTCCACCGAGGTGTCCCGAATGGCCTTTTCGGCCGTGTCGTAAAACTGGGGATGGTCCATGCAGAACAGCGCCTTGGCGCCGGCATCGTTGAGCTGGTAGTTGAGTTCTCCGGGCGTGTACAGCGGATTGCAGGTCACACAGACCGCGCCGGCCTTGAGAATACCGAAATAAACGGCCGGATAGTGCGGCAGGTTGGGCAGGAAAATGGCCACCCGGTCCCCCTTGCGGATCCCTTTGGCATGCAGGAAATTGGCGATCCGGTCGGCCGTTTCCTTGACCTGGGCGAAGCTGCGGGTCGCGTCGTTGAAAAGGGTGTAAGTCTGGTTGGGATAGTCTCGTGCGGCATCGTCGAGCAACTGAAAGAGCGGCATGTTGTAGTCGTCGATTTCGTGGGGAACGCCTTCGGGCCAATAGGGGGTCTTCCAGGGGGCTGTCGTCATAGCGCTGTCTCCTGTCCGTTGAGGTTGATGACCATATCGCGATCCTGACCAGCGGGGCTGCCATTTTTACGACGGGCGCAAAGCGCCTCATTTTCATAAAAGGAATCGTCCCAGTTTCCCCGGTTTTGAGAAAGGGGTCAAGTATTTTTCTCATCGATATGCCTACGGCAGATTCTTCTCGCCGCCGGCAAGGGCGCATGGGTTGCCTGCCGAATGATTGTGGCGGCACTGTTGCCGGTTGGCAACGGTCTTATCGGTCCGGTGTCCTGTCGTTTTCAGGCCGTTTTCGCATCGATAATCCGCCAGTCCTTCTTTTTTTCCTTCAGTCCTCGGGGAATTCCGTTGAGAATCGACTGCCGGAGAACTTCCAGCAGACGGATCCTAATGCCCTCGCCGTGGGTAATCATGCTCACCTGTCGGGCCGGTACCGGCGGATGAAGGGGGCGCACCAACCCCCGAGACGACTCCGGCAGCGTCGTGGCCGCCAGTTCGGGCAGAAGGGTGACACCGTGGCCGGATTCAATGATGCGGATCAACCCCTCGAGGCTCCCGCCCACGAACCGAAGCCGGACCGCCTTTTCATCGCGCGTTTCCAGGGTGCCCAGGCATACCTGAGAAACCTGGCCATGCAGACAGTGGCCGCTGTCCAGCAAAATCATCTCGTCCGGAACGAAGTCGCCGGCGGACAGGGACGTCCGATCCGCCAGCCGGTGCCCGGCGGAAACAAAGCCGTAAAAAGGTTCGTAAAAAAGAGGGGTTTCCCGGATGCCCTTTTCTCCTAAAGGGGTAGCGGCAATGCCCACGTCCAGCATATCGCGGCGCAGGTCCGTGACGATGTCCGCGACCAGCATCTCACGGACCGTCACACGAACACCTGTATACCGGGCCAGCAGGTCCGGGATGAACCGCGGCAACAGGTAGGGTCCCAACGTGGGGATGATCCCCAGGCGCAGTTCTCCGGCAAGTGTCTCCTGCTGCTCGCGCACCACCTCGGCGATGGCCTTGAATTCCTGCAACGCCCGATAGGCCCGCTCGATCACCAGTTGGCCCACAGGCGTGGCCTGCACCGGTTTGCGCCCGCGGTCGAAAAGGCTCACGCCCAGCTCCGCCTCCATTTTTTGGATCTGCATGCTCAAGGTGGGCTGGGTGACGAAGCATTGTTCGGCCGCTTTTGAGAAACTGCCGTATCGATCCACCGCGACCAGATATTCCAGTTGGCTGGCTGTAAACATAAACAAAATCTATATTAATATAAAAAATATCGATTTGATTTATACTAAAAGCATCGCCATAGTTTGTCAACGAAACAGTTCAGCGCAAACAAGAACAGGACGACATACAACCGATATTATTGGAGGATTGACCATGAAACATATTTTACCCGAACTTCCCTACGCCTACGATGCACTGGAGCCCTATTTCGATGCCCGCACCATGGAAATTCACCATACGAAACACCATCAGACCTACGTGGACAAACTCAATGCAGCCTTAAAGGACCAGGAGGAAACGCTGGCGGATAAACATCCTGAAGAACTCCTGGCGGGCCTGAACGCGGTTCCCGAGAACATCCGCACCGCTGTGCGCAACCACGGGGGCGGCCACTTCAATCACTCTTTCTGGTGGCCGATGCTAAAAAAAGATGTATCCTTCGCCGGTCCGGTGGCGGAAGCCATCACCAAACAGTTCGGCGGCTACGATGCATTCAAGGAAAAATTCGCCAATACGGCCGCCCTGCTGTTCGGCAGCGGGTGGACCTGGCTGACCCTCAACCAAGGCAAACTTGAGATCGTGGCCACACCCAACCAGGACAATCCGGTCAGTCATGGCAAAACGCCGATCCTGGGGATCGACGTCTGGGAACACGCCTATTATCTGAAGTATCAGAACCGTCGGCCGGATTATATCGAGGCGTTTTTCAAGGTGATCGATTGGAACCGGGTCAATGATATTTATACGGCTGCCCAATAGCCATTTTGAGGAAACAGAAAAGGTCAGGACGTCAACCGGCCGGCTTCGATACGGTTGCGTCCCCCGCTCTTGGCCCTGTAAAGCAGGTTGTCCGCTTCCTGAAGCAAGGCTTCGGGGGTGATGACCTCTTTGCAGGTGCCCGGAGAAAAAAAGGCCACACCGAAACTGCTGGTAATGCCAATCGTTTTATCGTCTGTCTCGACGGGCGTCGATTCGAGGGTTCGGCGGATTCGCTCGGTCAGCACCAGGGCACCGTCCAGATGCGTTTCCGGAAGAACGATCAGGAACTCTTCACCACCATAGCGCCCCGCCCAGTCGACCTCTTGCCGGATGGATCCGGCCAGGCAACGGGCAAACGATTTGAGCACAACGTCGCCCACCAAATGTCCATACGTATCATTTACTCTCTTGAAATGGTCGATGTCACACAGAACCAGGGAAAGATCTCGTCCGTAACGGTATGCTCTACGAATTTCCTGAGGCAACCGCTCGTTGATGTACCCCCTGTTATAGATGCCGGTCAGAGGATCGAGGATGGACATCAGGTGGATTTCATCGACTGCGGCCTTGAGGGATCGCTCCAGCTCCAGAATGCGGATACCGGTCCTGATGCGGGCGACCAGCTCTGCAGGATGGGCCGGTTTGGTAATGTAGTCGTCCGCTCCGGCCTCCAGGCCGCTGATAATGTCGTCCTTGGAGCCTTTCGATGTGAGCATGACGATGAAAACATAGCGATCCGGGTTCTCTTCCCGAATGGCCCGGCACAACTCCGGCCCCTCCATCTCCGGCATCTGCCAGTCGGTCAAAATGATGGGGAAAAACCGCTGCCGGAACAGTTCCAGGGCTTCGCGCCCATTGGCCACCGTGGTCACCTTAAACCCCTCCCTGGCGAGAATCTTTTGACATAGCCGCCGTGAAATGAGGTCGTCTTCGGCCAGGAGAATGGGATAAAGGCGGCAATCGTCGTTCATTCGGTTTTCCGTTGGTTATCAGGTACGTCCTGCAATTGATCTTTTTATCAGATCTGTCGATGAATAACAATCACCGGAAAGATTGTCATTTCAAATGGATGCCAATCCATCCCCACCGCAGTCGGATATTTGGGGTTGACAAAGCGTACATATGATCATTATATCTCCGGCCGATTCTCGATCGTGCATATGTTCATTAAATAAAGATGCGAACACGTGCATTTCGGTAAGGTTGCACATTTCAATTTTTTGCTCGGCACATTGGAGGAAATCGGTTATGAAAAAAGTCGTTAACACACTCTGTTTCATGTGTTCTGTACGCTGCCCGATTCAGGTTGAAGTAGAAGATGGCCAGGTGACTCGTATTCGGGGCAACCCCCATGTGCCGGCCATGAACGGCGGTATCTGCCCCAAGGCGGCTGCGGCCATTGCCGGCCTGAATGACACCCAGCGGGTGCGCTATCCCATGATTCGTGACGGTGAGCGCGGTTCGGGCCAGTGGAGAAGGGTGAGTTGGACGGAGGCCCTGGATTATACTGCCGACCGGTGCAAAAATATTTTTGACAAGTACGGGGCCAAGAGTTCTGTTTACTGTGAACGGGCCAACCTAATCTCCGACATTTCCAAATCCTTTCAAAAGGCTATCGGCTCACCGAACCATTTTACCCACGACACGGTCTGCAAGGGAGCCATCAACACGGCTTGCCGCACGGCCATCGGATATACCGACGGCCAGATCAATGCGGATTGGTCCAATACCAAGCACGTGGTCCTCTACGGCCGCAATGTTTTCGAATCCATTGAGATCAAGGCCATGAACAGCTTCATCTCGGCCCTGGAAAAGGGGACGAAGCTGACCTACATCGATCCGCGGGTGACCCTTACCGCGGCCAAGGCCACCGATTACAAAATGATTCGTCCCGGCAGCGACCTGGCCCTCAATTACGCCCTGATGCACGTCATCATCGAGGAGAATCTCTACGATGCGGACTACGTGAAACGCTGGGTAGAGGGTTTCGAAGAGTTGTGCAGCTTTGTTGTCCCCTACACGCCCCAATGGGCCGAAAAGGAGACGGGGATTCCAGCCGGGGAGATCGTGAGCCTGGCCCGGGAAGTCAGCCAGGTCAAACCGGCGGCGGTTTTTCATTACGGCTATCGCGGCTCTCACCACCCCACGGAAACCTACTTCCGCCGTTCGATCCTGATCCTGAATGCCCTGATGGGCAGCATCGAAAGCAAGGGCGGCCTCTTTATCAAAAAAGGCCTCAAGGACGCGGGCTACAAGGCCGGACTGAAGACCTTCTCCTCCCAGACGTTTCCCGAGATGGATGACACGCGCCGCTTCGACGGATGCGGCCAGGACAAGTTCCCCATCGCCGATACGTCCCATGGCGTCGGCTATATGCTGCCCCATGCCATCCTGAACGAGGACCCCTATCCGATCAAGGTCCTGTTCGCGTTCCGCTACGACCCGCTGCTGTCCAATCCGGACTACAACACCAATCTCAAGGCACTCAAGAAGCTGGATCTGATCGTGGCCAGCGACGTCAACTTCGGGGGCACCACCGCATTGGCGGATGTGATTTTGCCCGAATCGTTCTTTCTGGAGCGCTCCGACCCGCTGCAGATGGGGTCCAGCCTGAAACCGGCCATCAACCGCCGTATCGCCTGTGTCGAACCGCTCTTTGATACCAAGCCGATGTGGTGGATCGTCAAGCAGTTGGCCGAGCGTCTGGGCGCTGGTCAGTATTTCCCCTATGAAACCGCGGAAGATATCTGGAATTACCAACTGACGGACCTGGACATCAAGATCGAGGATTTCGAAGAAACCGGTTTCGTCTCCCTGAGCGACAAGGCCATCTGGTGGGACCGCAACGACGGGATCAAGTTCAAGACCCCTTCCGGCAAGATCGAGGTCGTTTCCAGTATGATGGAAAGCCATGGAATTCCTTCGCTGCCGCCATATGAAGCCCTTGATGCAAACCCGGAGGCCTTCAGGCTGATGTGCGGCCGCTGCGTGGCCCACACGAACGTAATGACCCAGAACAACCTCTATCTCAACCACCAGGTCTCCGAAAACCGGCTCTGGATCAACGACCGACGCGCCAAGGCATTGGGAATCGCCGACAACGACCGCATTCTTGTGGAATCCAAGGCCGGCAAAGGCGAAATGCGCGCCTATGTCACCAACATGATCCACCCCGAAGCGGCGTTCATGCTCCACGGGTTCGGGCACAAGGAGGCCGGCAGCAAACGCAGCTACGGGAAAGGATTGCCCGATGCGCTTTTTCAGGAGCGCCTCCACGATAAAGTCGGCGGCAGCCCGGCCCTGGACCACAGCTGGATCACTGTTAATAAAATCTGAAACCCCATCCGTTTTTTGGAGGTATTTGAAGATATGGGCGATTACATCATTTCCACCAATCCGCAACGCTGCATTGCCTGTCATGCCTGTGAAATTGCATGCAAATCGGAGAAAAAGCTCCCGCTGGATGTGACCCTGGGCAAGATTGTCGTCCTGGGGCCCAAGATGGTAAACGGCAAACCCAAAATGAACTCCGTCTTCGTACCCTGTTTTCATTGTGAACAGGCATGGTGCATGGAGGCCTGCCCCACGGAAGCCATCCGGCGAAGAGAAAAGGACGGCCTTGTGTATATCGTGGACAGTCTGTGCGTTGGCTGCAAGGCCTGCATAACGGCCTGCCCGTGGCATATTCCCCAGTGGAACGGGGAGGCCGGCAAGGTCGTCAAGTGCGACCTGTGCATGGATAACATCGACGCGGGCGAAGAACCGGTGTGCGTGTCGGTTTGTCCCACCGACGCACTGCAGTTCAGCAAACCGGCAGAACTTTCCAACAAGACCCGGGAATCCTTCGGCCAGGGACTGCTCGAAAAACAGTTGATGCCGGCAAAGGTGCGTTGATGATGACCCCACTGGCGACTTTTCCCAAGGGCGGCGTCCATCCCAAAGAGAACAAGGACCTGACCAACACGCTGCCCATCGAAACCATGCCCGATCCGTCGACGGTGTCGCTGTTTCTCAAGCAGCATGTCGGCGCACCCTGCGAGGTGGCCGTCCCGCATCGGCTCGATCACCGGTGCGATCAGTCGGTCAGCGAGGATCTTCTTTTTTCCAGCGAGCATCCCGGAGCGCTCTTCAAGCTGCTGGTCGACAAAAAGGACAAGGTCAGGGAGGGCGATCAAATCGGCGAAATCGGCACCCGGCTCGGCGCGGAGCTTCATGCCAGCGTCGGCGGAACGGTTCTGGGGGTGGAAAACATTCTCCACCACCAGGTGGGCACGGCCCCGGCCATCGTCATCCGAACCGACCCCGAGGCCGTGGCACCGGTCTACACGCCGGTGGACTGGCGGAGCTTTTCCCGGGAGCAGATCCAGGAGCGCATCGCCGCCGCCGGCATCGTCGGCCTGGGGGGGGCCGGATTCCCCACCGACGTCAAGCTCAATGTCAAACCGGGCGTCAAGCTCGACACCCTGATCCTCAACGGCGCCGAATGCGAGCCGTATATCACCTGCGACCATCGCGTCATGGTGGAAAACGCCCGTGAAATCGTCGAAGGCGCCAAAATCCTGCTGACGGTGCTGGAAATTACCTACTGCGCCATTGGCGTGGAAAACAACAAGCCGGACGCCATCGCCGCGCTGAGCGAAGCCATCGACCAATCGGATTCGACCGACGGTTTCAAGATCGAGGTCAAGCCGCTGGCCGTCAAATATCCCCAGGGTTCGGCCGATCAGATCATGCAGAGCGTCACCGGCCGGGTCAGGCCATCGGGCCAGCGATCTTCGAGCATCGGGATCATCGTCCAAAACGTATACACGACCAAAACGGTCTACGATGCCGTGGCACTGGGCAAACCTCTGACGGATCGTGTCATTACGGTTACCGGCAGCGGAATCACGCGGCCGGCGAACCTGCGCGTCAAAATCGGCACCCATATTTCGGATATCGTGGATTACCTCGGCGGCACCAGGAAGGACCTATGCAAGGTGGTGGTCGGCGGGCCGATGATGGGCTTTGCCGTGTCTACCCTGGACATCCCGATCACAAAAACGACCCCGGGGATCTTGTTTCTCAGCCATGCCGAAGTCGATGCGCAGGCCTACGGACCCTGCATCCGGTGCGGGTTTTGCCTGGATGCCTGCCCCATGGGGCTGGAGCCGAACAATATCGGCATCTACGTCGAAGCCGGCAAGGGTGCGGAAACCGAACCCTTTGGCCTGATGGACGATTGTTTCGAGTGCGGCAGTTGCGCCTACGTCTGTCCGTCCAAACGCCCCCTGGTGCAGTTTATCCGTTTAGCCCGGCAGGAAATCAACCAAGCCCGTAAGCTCCAAGAAGCCAGGGAACAGAAAAGAAAAGCAGGATAATGGCAATAAAACTCTCCCCCATTTCCCATCAGTCGTGCGATGGCGTTGACGGCCACCATCTGCTGGTATCGGTGTCGCCCCATCTGAAAACCGATGTCACCGTGTCCCGAATCATGTGGACCGTGGTTGCCTGTCTGATGCCGCCGCTGGTCTTGTCGGTCTTCGTCTTCGGTTTGCAGACCCTGGCCATCACCGCTGTCAGCGTAGCCAGTTGTCTGGCCACCGAGGCGATCTCACAAAAACTGCTCGGCCATCCGGTGACCATCAAGGATGGCAGCGCCGTGATTACCGGCCTGTTGTTGGCCTATATCATTCCGCCCGGCGTCCCGTTATGGATGCCGGTCTGCGGTGCGGTGATGGCCATATTCGTCACCAAGATCATCATGGGCGGCCTCGGCTTCAACATCTTCAACCCGGCCCTGATCGGCCGCGCCTTCCTGGTTGCCACCTACCCCGTGGCCATGACTACCGCCTGGCTGGAGCCGATCCGCAACGCGGATGTATTCAGGTACATGGGCGCCGGTGTGGATGCCGTCAGTTCGGCCACACCGCTTTATGTTCTGAAGCATTACGGCATGGCGGCCATGCTGGAGCAGTTCGGGTCCCGGGCAACGGTGTACACCGATTTTTTCTTCGGACTCAGGCCCGGATGTGTCGGCGAAACGTCCGCACTGCTCCTTCTGCTGGGTGGGGCCTATTTGATCTACAAGCGGTACATCAACTGGCACATCCCGGTCTCGATCATCGCCACGGTTGGCATACTGACATGGATGTTTGGCGGCGAACGGCTGTTCACCGGTGATCCGCTGATAGCGGTGCTCTCCGGGGGCGTGATTCTCGGGGCGTTTTTCATGGCCACCGATTACGTGACCTCGCCGACGCAGCGCAGCGGTCAGATCGTTTTCGGCATCGGCATTGGCGCCCTGACCGTCCTGATCCGGCTCAAAGGCGGCTACCCGGAAGGCGTCTGCTATGCGATCTTGCTGATGAACCCCTTAACACCGGCGTTGGATCAATGGTTCAAACCGAAACGCTTTTCCCAGGGGGCGGTCCAATGAAAGAGATTATCAAGATTACCGTTGCCCTGACCATTTCCTGTCTCGTGGCCGGCCTTGTCATCGGCACGACCTTCATCTTCACGGCCAAGGCCAAACAGCACAACGAGCATCTCAATGTGCAACAGACCATGCTCGGCCTGCTGGGATACGGTCCGGAGCGGCCCGCGGCACCCGAACTCAAGCTGTACCAGGTTTACCGCTACATCATCCGCAACGCGGAAACACTGCAGATGGGGTACCTGGTCCCGACCATGAACGGCAACGACGAAGGGTACACACTGGTCGTACTCGATTTGAAGGGTCGATTCCTCGAACGGCGCGATTTGGCATTGACCATCGAAGCGGCCTTATCCGCCGAAGACCGTAAGAAGGCCCTTGCGAAAATCCTGCCCGCCGAGGCGGAGTTCGATTTCGCCGATACCATGATCATCGCCAGCCTGGGAGACAAACGCACGGCGTACCTGTTGCCGGGCGAGTTTCCCGGGTTCAAGACGTTCATCAAGGCCATGGTGGCCCTGGATGCCGACTTTCAGCTGCTGGGTCTGGAAGTCATCGAGCACGAGGAAGATCCCGGCCTGGGCGGCGAAATTACCCAGGATTATTTTAAGAACCAGTTCGTCGGCAAATCTTTCGAAAAACTCAAGCAACTTACCGTCATCAAGGAACCGCTGCCTGTGGACTACGAGCGCTATCTCAAATCCATGGGATTGCGGGACAACGGGCTTTCGGACAGCGAGGCGGACGCAATCCGCCGACGCTATAAGGATAAGGATATCCATGCGCTGACCGGCGCCACCATTTCCAGCGCCGCGGTGACCAACGGCGTCAAGAGCATGGTGAAAAAGTTCGCTTACCGTATTCAGATACTGGACCAGGCCATAGCGGATGGCGAAGTCGAGGTTCTTTTTTAGGTCGGAGAAAGGAACACCCCGTGGCAGCAACCACCAAAACCAATATGCAGCTGGTCGTCAACGGCCTGCTCAACGAAAACCCCATTTTTCGTCTGGCCCTGAGCATGTGCCCGGCCGTGGGAATCAGCACCACGGTCGCCAACGGGCTGCTGCTCGGTGTGGCCGTGCTTTTTGTGCAGGTCTTTTCGAGCTGCACCATCTCAATGATCAAGGATTACATCCATCCGCGCATTCGCATCCCGACCTACACCCTGACGATCGCCACCTGGGTGACCGTGATCGACCTGGTGCTGGCGGCCTATTTGCCGGTAGCCTACAAGGCCATGGGCATTTTCGTGCGCCTGATCGTCGCATTTGCCATCATCACCATGCGATTGGAGGTATTTGCCTGCCGCAACACCGTGGTCGCCTCGTTCTGGGACGGAATCGGCATGGGATTCGGATTCATGTTCGGCATGGTGGTGCTGGGGGCGGTACGCGAGGTTATGGGGATGGGCACCTTTCTCGGCTACGACGTGCTGGGATTCAGGCCCATGCTCTTTTTCGTACTGCCGGCAGCCGGCTTCTTCCTGGTCGGATTCATGATGGCGGTGTTTAATTATGTGGAGACGCTCTACCAACGGCGGGCGCGATGAGGATTGTGAAATGAAAAAAAATGCAACGGCTATCGGGATGTTCGTTCTGCTGATCGCCACGCTTCTGATAGGCGGGTGCCAAGCGCCCAATTTCATCAAAACGGCCCGGTTCGAAAAAACGAACCAGATCGTGCTGACCTTCGCCGGCCCGGTGGATCCGGACTGGGCCGCAGACCGCGACCATTTCACGGTCAACGAGAAGCCGGACCCCGACATTCTGCTGAACCTTAGGAGCGTCGAGCTGAACAAGGACCGGACCCAATTGACCCTCACGCTGGCCGACCCCATCAACCAGGACCAATCCCACCAGGTGGTCGCCAAGGAGATCGTTTCCCGGGGGCGGCAGCTTGGCACGCAGGAAGTCATCGTATCCAAGCCCTACTTCGGGCATCTGTTCGGCATTCTGCTGGGCGCCCTGCTTATTCAAAACTTCGTCTTTTCCAAATATTTAGGACTCTGCGTCTTTTTCGGCACGTCCCAGAAGAAAAGCACCGCCGTAGGCATGGGAATCACCTTCACCTTCGTGATCGTCTTCGCATCCCTGATGTCGTGGTTCCTGTACCAGTTCGTGCTCAAGCCCTATCGCTTGGACTACTTGCAGATTATCGTTTTCATCGGACTGGTGTCGCTCACCGTTCAGGCCGTGGACACGATCCTGCGCAAGATCAACCCGGCCCTGTTCAAGGCGTTCGGCGTTTATCTCGTGCTTGTGATCGCCAACTGCATCGTCATCGCCGTGCCGTTGATCCTGGCCGACAACGAATACAATATGTTTGAAAGCCTCATGCTGGCCCTGGGAGCCGGGCTCGGGTTTCTATTGGCCCTTTTCCTAATGTCTTCCGTGCGTGAGAGACTTGAACTCGCCGAGATTCCACCATCCTACCGGGGGTTGCCGATCGCGTTCATCGTGGCCGGTCTTTTTGCCCTCTCGTTCATGGGGTTCTCCGGCATGTCGATCTTCTGAGGAACGTTATTCTAATGGATCCGTTATACATCAAACTGGCAATCGGAGGATTGGTGCTGCTGGGCAGCATCGGGCTTTTTTTCGGCATCGGATTGGCCATGGCGGCCCATAAGTTCGCCGTCGAAGTCAATCCCAAAGTGGAAGCGGTCAAGGAAGTGCTGGCCGGGGCCCAGTGCGGCGGCTGCGGCTTCGCAGGATGCGAAGCGTATGCCGAGGCCGTGGTCACCGACCCGGACGTCCCCCCCAATTTGTGCTTCCCCGGCAAAGCGTCGGTAGCGGAGGCCGTAGCCAAAATCACGGGCAAGCAGATGGGAACCATGGAGGACCTGGTGGCGGTCGTCCACTGCGCCCGCTCCATCCGCAAGGACTACCAGAAATACGATTACATCGGATACGGGCGTTGCTCGGGGGCCAACCTGGCCTTTGGCGGCCCGACGGACTGTCAATACGGGTGCGTCGGTTTCGGCGAATGTGCCGGCGCCTGCCCCTTTGGCGCCATCACCATGGAAAACCATTTTCCGGTAATCGATGAAGAGCTCTGCGTGGGTTGCGGCACCTGCGTCAAAGCCTGCCCGAAGCATCTGATCACCCTGGTGCCCAAAAAAGCGCGCGCGGTCGTGCGTTGCAGCAGCCTGGACAAGGGCAAGGTGACCCACCAGATCTGCGAGGCGGGCTGCATTCACTGCATGTCCTGTGTTCGGGCCTGCCCGGCCGAGGCCGTGGCCCTAGTCGATGGGGTCATCCGCATTGATCATCAAAAGTGCCTGGAATACGGGCCGCAATGCGAGGAGGCCTGCATCAAGGCCTGTTTCATGGCCCATGCGATTCAACTCCACAGTGCACGCCCACTGTTCCAGAAGGATGACGGCCACGAACCGACCGAACAGGAAGCGCTGGCCCTGTAAACGGGTGGTGGCCGGTCCTGCTGTGATCCGCAGGATCGAACCGCACAACCGGCCGGGGGAAGGATCATGACAAACGGCGCCAGTATCCTTTTGGGCACGGGAATTCTCCTGGCCATCGCGCTGGCATGGTTTGCCGTGTATTACTGGCTCAACCCTCATGTATCGAGCCCCGACGGCAAGGCGCGGGTCGTCGGCAGCTGCGGCGACACCATGGAGGTCCGCCTCCGGTTCAGGGAAGATCGTATGATCGAGGGATCTCCGTGGACCAACGGATGCGCCCACAGTTTCAACTGCATCTGTGCGGCGGTGGATCTCGCCAGGGACAAAACACCCGAACAAATCCTGGACATCGATGCAGACATGATTCGCCGGGCCGTCGGCGGACTTCCCCGGGACCACTGGCACTGCTCGACCCTGGCGGTCGATACCCTGCATGCAGCCATCGACGATTACATGCAGACCGGCCTGAAAAAATCCACGCCCGACGATTCCCCAACCTGATTCCCCCCATCGTTGCAACGTTGGGGGTACCGGTCCGACATCGGCCATCAAAGGGTGAATGCCGCGGGGACCATCGCCGCTCGAATGGCGCCGTCCCACCCCGTCAATTCTTGATCAGAACCGCCAGGTGCATCATATCCGTGCAGCCGCTTTGCGCCAGCAATTCCAGTGCATACGCCCTGAAGCGGGCATCCGGTTCGACCACTTTGGTGAACGAATAGATCAACCGGGTGACCATGTCCGGATGGAAGTCTTCCCGATGCCATGCGGCCATGCCGATCAAATAGGTCTTGAGCATGGTGAAATTGAGGGCCATCATGATGTAGTCTTCATACAGCCGACGGCCGTGGTGAAAGCCGATGTCGTGATGCAGCAGGTAGCTGACCAGAAAATTTTCCAGCATGAAGCCGTATTGCCGGAAAAACGGACGGTAGAACCGATCGAAGGCGGCATCGTACCGGCGGCCGATGGCCTCGGTGAAGGTCTGCGCACCGGAGTATTGAAGTCCGGCCAGGCATTCCGCGGCGCAGTGTTTGAAGGCCTCGACGCGGACGGCGGGAATGATTTCATCATGGAGCCGCCTGACGAGTTGCAGTTGTATTGCGGTCAGGGTGGGCGCATCCTCGATCCGCGCCATCAATTCCCCGGATTCCAGGCGACGGGAAAACCAGTCCACGATGGCCGGCACGTTTATTGGCTCCGGCGCGGTTTCCGCACGTCCGACCATTTCCAAAAGCTCGCCGAGCGCCAGAAGCCGCCGCCACAAGGCATGCCGACGGTCTTGCAACAGGGACAATGCGCATGTCATCAGCGACATTCCGGCGACCTCCGCCTCTACTGGCATCTTCGGCTCGACCGCACGCAGTTTTGCCGCCGCTTCGGGAGGCAGACAGGCTTCGACGATGGCGACCCCGTGGGGATTGCCCAGCGCCCGCCGGGCGATCTCCGGACAGGCCAGCGAGGCGGAGAGTTCGATCCATCCGTGCCTGGCCCGCAGGTGCCGGGGAAAAACGGCACAGGTATCCGGAAGCCAGTCTTCCCCCAGTTCGTCATGAATCCTGCAATACCCTTCCGCTGTCAGAAAGGGACACACATCGTCGGAGCGCACGATTCTGGCATAACGGTCAGCGCGGGTTTCTTTTCGATTGCGCCGCACCCCTGCTCGAAGCCGTTGGCCAAGATCCGTGCCGGCCGCTTTCCGATACCGCTGATAGGACCGTTTATCGACGACGATATCCCACCCATAGCAGCAGTGGTCTTCACATTTCGGACCGATGCACCGGAAGCCGTCCAAGTAGGCCGGCATTTTTAAAATTGTCCGATTTCCCTGCATGTCGTCGTCTCATGCACCGATATTCATCATTCCGATTGCGCCCAACGGACAGGCCTCGATGCAGTCCCAGCATCCCATGCACATGTCCTGAAAAACCATCGGTTGCTCGAAAGCACCGTCCAATTGCTTGATCACTTTATGGTCGCACGCCGGTAAGGCCGGGCAACGCCCCGTATCAGGGGCGCAGGTTTTCGGGTCGCACCGCAGGTAGTCGATTGCGGCAAATGATTTTTTGGCCTGCACACTCATCGGTCAACCGTGCGAATGATCATGGGGCGTTTTCTCATGCTGGGGATGATCATGGTCATGGGGGCCGCGCTCGCCGCCGTGATCGTGGCTGTGGGGATCCGAACCCCCGGCATGGCCGTGGGGATGACTTTGTTCATGGCCGTGTTCATGGCTGTGAACATGTTCGTGCGGATGGCTGTGGGTCTTGTCGCCATGCTGGTGGGGGTGCTCGTGCCGATGGGTGTGTTCATGGGAATGCTGGTGTTCGTGTTTGTGGTCGCCTTCCATGGGTTACTCCTTATTTTTCGGTTTGCCTGTTTCCCGGGTCGATGCCAGGCAGCCCCGGCAGACCATCTGTCCGTCCACCGGCACCAGCTTCGAGGCCATGGTCGCCTCACCACAGCGGGCGCAGGATTTGGAGGATTCGATGCGTGCCTTGTCCGGCATGCCGGCGGTGACCGGTGCGATGCTGAAAAGAGCCTCGGTTTTCGTGTTCAACATCTCGCCGGTGCGCTGGGCGTTTAGGGCGGTGAGTTCCTCGCGCTCGGCATCGGTAATGCTGCCGTCGCGGCTCTTTTTGAACAACTCGATCTGGCGTTCGTTAACCCGAAACGTATCGGGTCGCATGATCAGCCGTACACCCTGCCCGGTGCGGCGGTTGAAGAAGGTAAAGCCCATCTTGCCGTAATCCTTGTAAATCAGAATCCCTTTGCCGAAAGTACAGCCGGTGAGCGCCTGGATCGCATCCACGCAGCAGGCGCCGGTTTCCACGATGGCCACCAGTTCCTCGTCCAGCACGCGCTTTTCCTTCATCCAGTCCATACCGGCCGTGGCCGCCTGATAGCCGATGGCCAGCCCGCCGCAGACATGGCCATGAAAGTCCGCACAGCGCTTGAAATCGTCGCTTTCCATAATTTGTTGGGCGTCCTTGTTGTTCTCCTTCAATCGGTCTCCAACTCCCGGTAAATCTTCTCCATCCAATCGGGCATTTTCAGTTCATCCACCGTCAAGTAGCTTTTCGAATACGGCTTCACATCGATGATCGGGCTACCGTCCACCGCCTCCAGCCCTTTAACAGTAAGCACGTTGCCGGTGCGCGCAACCAGAGGAACCGCCGAAACCAGCACCGGATTGGGCCGGGCCGGGCTGCAGGTGGCAAAGATGCCCTGCATGGGCAGATCCTTGCGCCCCATGGGATGCACTTTTCTCAGGTTGCGCCGGACCGGGTCGATCAGGTGCGGCCAGTAGAGCACCAGCACATGAGAGAATCCCTCGATGCCCTCTAAAAGTTCCTCCCACTTGGGATCGATGACCAACTCACAGATGCACTCTTCCACTTGGCGATGATGAGCCTTGATCTTTTCCATACGCAATTCCAGTGATAGACCGAATTCGCCGGCCGACAGCATGGGCGTCTTGATCTCGCTGCGGACCACGCCCAAAGGCCGCAGGATCATTTCCGGAAAGGTTTGGTCGGTGTCACTCACTTTTTTCTCCTGTTTCGAAAAATTCCAAAAACGATTGCGGCGGAAGCGTTAACCCTATAGTTGCATAAAAAGATGCTTAAATCATTGTTACCTATTGTTATCTAAGCAAGAATAGCTATCGAAAGAAGTTATGTTCGAATTCACCATTTGTTAATTCCTTCGGGTAACAATGATTTAAGCATCTTTTCGACCCTTTCGGGAAAGCCGGAGGACTTCAGATACCGCGTTGCCGAGGGCTCGCGGTAGAATCATTACAGCTTCACCCTCGGCGCCTTGTCTCTGAAGCCCTCCGGCTTTTGCAACGTTAGGGTATACAATGTATTCGCAACAAGTATAACCCACGAAGCCGTGGCGATACCGGCTCCATACCATGCTATAAAAGAAAAAACATAGTCCTATATCCATCATCTTTCTCAACCTCCCGTATTAACAACCATACTGCTATTTTTGAACTTTATATAGTCGTCCTGCGTTTATATAAGAGTACCTGCTGCAAAATTGAACCACCATCATCAGGACAAAGCCAAAATCATGGGGTACAATCGAAATTTCACCGCCGTCGATACAAGTACCAAGCTGAGGCCTTTCCCTTTTCCTCGCCGATGGTTATTTGAAAGCGACTGAAGCCGCCTGCCAACAGCAGGTTTACCGCTTCCGGTGAGATGCCGCGAGGCTTGCCTGCGACGAACCGCGGTAGCCAGGCGAACAGGAGATACCAGGCACCGGCTTTGAGCAGACGGGAGAGATTGCCGGCGTATGCCGCCCGCTCGTCGCTTCTCAAGGCAAATAGGCAGCCGATGTCCAAAGCGAAATCATAGGTTCCATCGAGGCAGCCGGGGCGGGTGACGTCGTCGAGAATAAAAGTAACGGGCAATGCGCTCTTGGCGGCCCGAGCCCGGGCTTTGCGGATGGCCCGGGCGGCAAAATCGATACCGGTAACTTCCCAGCCATGCTGGGCAAGCGTCAGGGCATGGGTCCCGGTGCCGCAGCCAAGATCGAGGGCTCGACCGGGGGGATGGGTGTCGATGAAATCGATGACCTCAACAGGTGTGCGTCCGGTCTCCCAGGGCGTATTTCCGCGCAGGTACCGCCACTGGTATGGCCAACTGCGCCGGTTAAGGAGATATGCGTTCGAAGTCAACATGAATCATGCGCCACGGCTATACAATTCCTGCGAACCGATCAATCGAGATATCTTATCCCCATACCATACCGAATCGGTTGGCAACCAGAATTTTTCCTAAACCATTTCACTTCTCCGAGACAGATGGTCCGCGGATAACCGGCCGATATCTTCCCCGATGAATTACCCAAGCGAATCATCCGGACAACGAGAATGCTGCCCCGCTCGAATTTGTGATGGGTTTCGATATAAATACCCTGGCTGGAGAAATTCCTCATGATGCCATCCACCGCATGGCAGCCGGCGGAACTGGCATAGGGACGACAAAGAACCGTCGCTTCCACCGCCATACGCTTGGTCGACCGCCGGCAATGCTTTCCTGTGGCGGCCCTGATCGTTGCATGCGCCTCGTTCATTTTTCGAAAAGCACCCGGTGATCGACAAGATGCATGGCCTTGATCTGGCCGGTCACGGTTTTTCGTTCTCCGAACATGCTGACCAGTTCCCATTCGTTTTCGCCCAAAGGTTCGACAAGGTCCACCGACTCCATGACAAGATGTTCCTGCCCGTCGACGATCAGATAAGCGTTGGCTTCACACATAATGTTTTCTCCTACTCTTAATGGTTCGGACATTTCTATTCACAGCTCTTGCCACACGGGATACTATTTTATATCCATCCCGATTTTCATGCAAAATTCAGGGTTCAATTCTCCAGCTCAACCGTTGCCGGGGGTGTTTTCAACAGGCGATACGCTTCTTCACCGGTCTCCAATCCCAGTTGGTGCAGTTCATGGAAGATGCGTCTGGTCGCGAATCGGATTGCACCGCGAACCGGTTTCGAAATTGTATAGCCATCCGTCTCCTGGGGTTCGATCCAGATGAAAATCAATTTTTTGGGAAAACCTCCGGCCAGATCCGCCCTGGCCAGCGCAATGAGCAGGTGCCGGAGAGCCGAATCTTCCTCGGCCATCCAGGCAGCATGCTGTTTAAATACCCGGCCATTCCAGATGTGCAATCCGCCGGGCACACCCGATAGTCTCATCGTTCCCACGACAATCGCCAGATTGGCCGAGTAGAGCAACCCGCCGGCAAAACGTGGATCGTTGCCCATATAAGCGAATTGAACGCTTTCCGAATCCGTTTTCGCAGCCACGGCTTCCAGCACATGGCAGGCTGCGCCATGGTCTCCTCGCAGCACATCGCCCAAACCGATGATTGTGATTTTCTGCATGATCAAACCTTTTTCCCAACCCTTTCCATAAATCTTCAATGCAGGCGATGACTATGACAACCGACATTCGTCATCTGAAGACAGGAAAGGCAGTAAATCGCATCATGGCGTTCGATGGCATGACTGGCGAGGACCTGTTCGCCGCACCGGCAACAGGTCAGATAAACGCTTGGCCCCTCCGGCAGTTGTGCCTCTTTTTTAACCGGTTCGATTTTGAAAAGGGCTTCGGGTGGTTGCCGGAGCAGATACTTAACCTGTTCGTCAAGAAGGATCTGGAGCTTCACCACCTCGTCCATCACGATCGTATTGCCAAGCATATTATTGGATAATCGCTGATACGCGTCTTCGTCATCGTAATCCTGAAATTTCATTTTCACCCGGTATCCGGTGCCGCCGATTTGGGAATGACGGTATAATTGTGTTTTCCCAAATCCATGACTTTCAGGCGCTGGTTGCCCAAAGTGGCGCCGAGCATGATTTGGATGGCGTCAAACGCAGACGTGGAATTCTCTGCGATAATGGCCGCGATGCCATTGGCTGCCTCGCCGGGCGGCAACAGATTTTGGATAACCTCGCAAAGCTTGCAGCCGAGAACCAGGTCCGGGCACAGGTGTCCGTGAAAATCGGCAATTCGCTTGAGGGCCATGTTTACAATCATCTTCCGTTCCCTCCTGTAAAAGGCCATCAGTTCATGGTCGTGCAGAATTCGGAAACTCAAGACCCAGGAACCTTGATGGATGGACCGGTGTCTGCTGACTCTTTTGATCTGGAAGTAAATCAGAAAAACCAGATCGCCGGCTGTTCTCACCAGAAAGGCGTTGATCGGATATGTCCTTGCCATTCTGAATCGTGCCAGGATCTCACTGACGACATGCTTTTCCCCACAATGGGTAAAAGAAATCGGAAACCTGCCGGCCGCATCGAAGTCCACGGACACCGGTTTCTGAATATAATCCAGTTGGTCCTCATTGATCGCCCGTAACGCCTCTTCTCTATGCATGCGTCACCTCTCAAAGGTCGATCTTCCACGAGCATTGGAAGCCGATGCCCGGCTCTTCGAGCAGGATGCCCCTCGAAGTGGACAGGGCATTGCGATATTCTTCATCCAACAGGTTGGTCACCGCTACGTTCAGCGTGTTGACCCGACCGAAGAGATTGAAACGGTGCGCAGCGGAAAGATTCACAATCTGCCAGCCGGGAACCGTTTCCTGATCCTCCGGGATACGATCCTGTTCGGCGGCCCAGGCCAGCTCCGCCTCCACCCACCATTTTTCGCCGGCAATGCTGCCGTGGCGCAATGCCACATGGCCATTTAACGGCGCGACATAGGACAGGGGTTCGTTGTCCGTTTTATTGCGTCCATGGGTGTAACTGATATCGGCCCGGGCGGACCAGCGGTCGGCAATCCGCCACTCGGAAGACATCTCGCCACCGACAATTTCCGCCCGGTTGACATTTTCCATCTGCCGCACGGTATCGCTCACCGCCGCCTCGGCGATCAGGTCCTTGAGAAAATTGGCATAGGCGGACGCGGAAAAGCGCAGCCGGCCGGAAACATAGTGAAGACCGGCCTCAAGAAAATTGGAACGCTCGGGGTCCAGATCCGGGTTGCCGAAAAGCTCCACGCCGCTGCCCAGATTGATGTACTTGAAGCGGTCCATCAAATCCGGGGGGCGGTAGCTGGAAGCGGCGATGGCCGTGGCGGACCATTGGCCGGCGAACTGCCAGGTCATCCCCAGATGGCCCTGCCAGCTTACATCGTCCGAGGTCTCTCCCTCCCGCTTCAGGGTGGGTGTCACGAGGGCGGAGGGCGGCTCGATCCAATTGTAAAGGTCGTTGCTTTCGACATACGAGTAATCCAGGCGGCCGCCGATGTTGAAAACGACTTGTTCCGAAAGGCGCCAGCCGTCTTCCAGAAAACAGCCGCCGTCGAGCTGCGAAACCTCGCCAAGGCTGCTGTCGGTGCCGGTCAGACCGCTTTTAAAAGATCGGGAACGCTCGGTGCCGTCCACCTCCCACTGCCACAGGTCGATGCCCAGGGTCGATTGGTGGGCGCCCAGGTCGATCCGGTTGGTCCACTTCAGGCCCAGGGTGCGATGGTCCGCACCCGGCTCGAGGCGTTCGAGGGGCATCGTTGCGGGGAAATTGTCCAGGCGCACCCGGCGTTGAATCTCCTGCAGGTATAAATCGATTTTCGATTCGGTCAGCCGGCCTGCGTCCGGTGCAACGGTATGTGTCAGGGCGTATAACACCCGGCTGGTCCGCGGGTAGGTCGCGTCCGGGCCTTCGGGCAGGGAAAGCCCTTTTCCCGGAATACCGACGCCGTGCCCCTCCATCTGCTGGAGATTGACCGTCGTTTCGTTGGCGTCGTTCCAGCGGAACCCACCGGCGAGTTTGGCGTAGTCGTCCCGGAATCCGCTGTTGGGAATCGTATCATGGTCAGCGCCATCGCGATCGTCATAGTCCCGATATCCTCCGGCGGCTGTCAGCCAACCCCGGGAACTTTCGCCGGTACCTGAGGCATAAATCCCTGCACCTTGCGGGTTGCTGGCCCCGCTGACCTTGATCCGGCCACTTTTCCGAGGGGCGTTGGAATAGTCGCCCTTGCGGGTAATCACGTTCACTACACCGCCCATGGAACCCGAGCCGTATAGGGCGCTGACCGGCCCCTTGAGTACTTCGATGCGTTCGATGTCGTCCGGATTGATCAAACCGAAACGGGCGTTGATGTCCGTGGCCGTGTTGACGCGGCAGTCGTCTACGAGAAAAATCACATTGTTGCGGCCGAGTCCGCGGATGTTGATATCCGCCCCCCACGGCGAATCGGAGGTCTTTTCCACGCCGGGGATCCGTTCGGTGGCGTCCGTCAGACTTACCGGCTGTACGTGCTCGATCTCTTCTTCGTCCACCACCCCGACGCCGCCGGGCGTCAGGGAAACCGGGCAGGCCGTGCCGCGTGCGGTCACCACGATGGGTTCAAGGCCGACCACCGGCACGTCGGTGTCGTCCGCCGCAGCCGGCAGAACCCCCGACGCCAACAATACTACCAGACAAACCAGATGCCGTAAGACAACACTCCGCCTGCAAATACCGTTTTTTCGCTTCATCTTTTCACATCCATTCATCGCATTACACCAAACTGGTTTTGACGCGCACGTCTGGCAGGTTGCCCAGTTTTCCGGTCAGCGCGCCCACCTCATCGGTGGTGGCTTCGATGAGCAGGGCCGTCACCATCTGGCCTCGGCCGGCCCTGGGGATCTCCATCTTACCGATAATCAGGGCTTCGTGGACGCGAAGGGCCTCCTGGATTCCGGCGGTGTTGCACACGGTCGGCTTGATCACCAGGCCGATGACTCCGATTCGTTTTTCCATCTTCCGGGCTGTCTGTTTAACGATTTCCATCGTGCCTTCGGGTTGCCCGGCGCCCGTCGAACCGGACGTCAGGTCAGGATGATCCGCCTGGACGGGGCGATACCGCCTCTTCGTTCCAGGAGGTCCTTGTCCCTAAAGGTTCAGAGCGAATCCTTCCCGCAGGCCAAGGAGAGTTAGAGGAGGGTGAACACCGCTAAAGACTATAGGCTCAACTCGAACCCTTTGTCCTTGAGCGCCTGGATCCGTGCGCTGCGGTCAATGTAGTGCGTGTGCAGCAGATGGTGGGACATGTGACCGCACGGTCCGTCGTGGAGGAATCCATTTTCGTGGGCGTATAGCTTTTTAACCATGGGGTTATCCTGCGACTTGCGGATCTTGTACACCTTCGCATCGGCCCGGTAGACCGACTGCTGCCGTTTCTGGACGAAATCCGGGGCATCGGCCACCGCCGGTCCGGCCACGGGCAGTCCCGCCAACGCACATCCGGCGGTCATCCCGGCAATCTTGATAAATCCCCGCCGTGAGAGATGAAAATGCTCTTTCATATTCAAGCCTCCTTTCGGCCGCGCCGGGCCAGTCTCTGGTTCATGGCAAAAAAGGCGTCACGCAAAAGCGATGCCGTACGCACCTCCGGATCGAGCGGCTGGCCACCGCCGTTGACGCACCCTCCGGGACAGGCCATGATCTCGATAAAATGATAGTCCGCCTTCCCCGTCCTGACCTGTTCGCAGAGCTTGGCCGCATTCTCCAGCCCGCTGGCCACCGCCACCTTGACCGTACCGAAACCGGGCACCTTGACATCGGCGGTATTGATGCCCCTGTGGGTGCGCACCACCTTGATATCGGGGTCTTTCAGTTTTTTCTTGGAGAGGACTTCGTAGGCCAGGCGCAACGCCGCTTCCATGACCCCGCCGGAATTGCCGAAGATGGTCGCCGCACCGGTGGAGACGCCCAAGGCCGGATCCGGTTCGCGGTCGGGCAGCGCCTCGAAATCGATACCGGCGCGCTTGAGCATGTAGGCCAGTTCCCGCGTGTTGATGGTGGCGTCGATATCGCGGAAACCGCTGTCGGCCATCTCCGGCCGCAATCCTTCGTACTTCTTGGCGATACACGGCATGATGGACACCGTGTAAATCTTTTCCGCCGGCACCTCGGTCACCTCGGCACCGTAGGTCTTGGCCAGGGGCCCTAGCATGCCGATGGGAGACTTGCATGTGGAGACGTGGGGCAGCAGATCCGGGTAAAAGGATTCCACGAATTTGACCCACCCGGGACAGCAGGAGGTAAACTGCGGCAGGGGCTTCTTCTTGTCGGGCTTGCTGATCCGCTGGATCAGTTCGGTGCCCTCCTCCATGATGGTAACGTCGGCGGTGAATTCATTGTCCCAGACGTAGTCGAATCCCAGGGCTTTGAGGGCTGAGTGCATGCGCCCGCCGGCGTAGGTACCGGTAGACTCGCCGAAGCATTCGGCCAGCCCATAGCGAACGGCGGGAGCCGGCATGGAAACCACGATGGTCTCCGGGTCCTTGATCTTTTCGAAAATCTCGTTCACATAACTGACCCCTTCGTAAATGGCGCCATAAGGACAGTTGATTAGGCATTGGCCGCAATTCATACAGGCGGCGGGGTTGACCACCTGCCGGGTACCGCTTTCGTTGATGGGCTGAATCGCACCGGTGGCACAATGGTTCTCGCACTCGCCGCAAGCCTCGCACTTCGTCGCATCGACCTGGACAAAAAAAATGCTGTCCGGATCGACGCCCCTGGGTGCATTTTGCACAACCATCACATTCTCCATCTGCTGCATACCTGACTCCTTTCCGTTGGGTTGCTCTGCACTGCAAATCGAACACCGTTAGGGACAATCCCACAGGGCGACTTGCCTCCTCCTTTCCACCGTTATCTCAACCGGCATCGCACGTTGAATGGTGGACCGCGATAGACCCTGCATTCTCGCACGATGACGGATTGACATGTCCGATTCAAGGCGGATACGCGCATGGAAACCCTTGTGCTGCCGATGCTTTCGGCAGGCGGGCAACGGGTTCGTCCACCCATGTTGGGTTCTCTGCCCGTTACGCGTTTACCCGACCTTCTCTTCTCGACTGCAGGATAACCGGATGGTTAAAAAGACACGAGCCATGCCGGCCGACCGTTTGTCAATGGTTTGGCCTTCATGGCTCGAATTGAAATGCCTGGATAAAAGAATGAATTGGTGCAGGGAACTGTCATCTTCATAATGACAAGAGATTACTTTCCCTAAACGAAAACGGTCTGGCTGTAAATACTTTTTTCTCTCCCCTGCGGCGAACCGCACAGTTGACAAGGGCTCAGCGGGTTGCCGATGCAACAAAAAAAGGTGGAAAAACCCTTTTCGGAGACGTTGCCCCGTAGGGATGTACCTTCAGCCTACGCGTATCGTATGGCGTCACGGATTTGAACCGGGCCGCTTGCAAAAGGGCAACGGCTGCATCCAGGCTGACCCCTTCGTAAAAGGGAAGCCTTCTTTGCAGGCCCGCGTAAGTGCAGAAAAAACGCAGCGAGACCCGGCTGCCGTTGCGCCCCATGTCCTTGAGCATTTTGAAAACCAGACGCGGAACGCGACGCCAGGTAGTGTTTTCCCAAAACCCGTCGGAGAGCATGAGCCGGCCGCCGGGTTTCAGGACCCGACGCCACTCCATCAGTGCCTGTTGCGGACGGGGAAGGGTCCACAACAGATTTCGCGAAACGACAACATCGAAGGTCCGGTCCGCAAAATCCAATGATTCGGCATCGCCGGTCTTAAAATCGATTTGCAGCCTCTGCCCCACCGCATAGCGCCGGGCCTCGGCAACCATCGCCTCCGAAATATCGATGCCGGTAACGTCGAATCCGCCGCGGGCCAGATATACGGCAAATTGCCCGGTACCGGTGCCGATATCCAGGGCGCGTTTTCCCGGTACCCCCTTGACTACCTGATGGACAATCGTTTGCCATTGATCGGCGATGGCCGTCGACTTGTCCGCATCGTGGCCAAAACTCGCACTGCGCCAGTCCCAGTAGCTTTTTATGGATGTTTTGGTTTTTTCCATGGAACCCGATGATTGAGAAAATTTGTCCGGTTGCGACGTTTCGAACCGTTCGAAGCATCGTGATCGGACTGGTATTGGCGGGCGATGCGGAAAAACAAAAAAGCCACGCGTCCGCCTTCCCTTTTGGGAATCGAAACCTTCGTGGCTTTGGTTTTTATATGCCGTTTCGCAAAATCCGCGAAGCGGGGCATCATGTTGTTCGGTTTGGATCGGCCAACTGGATGAACTGCAGTTCCAACTGCATGTTATGAAAACTAATACTCAGGGCCGCCGGTCAAGTCAAGATTTTTGTTTTCGGCGCTCCTGCCTTAATGCAGACAATACCGGGAACCACCCGGATTCATTTGCTTCATACAGGCGATGCAGTAGTCCTTGTCCTGGTATCGAATGGCATGGCTGCCGAGCATTTGCTGGCCGCATTGGCAGCAGGTCATATAAACGCTTGGAATTTCCGGTACGTAAGTCTCTTTCTCGATCGCTTCGACCGTGAAAAGGGCTTGCGGCGGCTGGCCAAGCAGGTGCTTCACCCGCTGGTCAAGAAAAAGCTGAAGCCTTGCCACCTCATTCGCCGATATCGTATTGTCCAGCATCTTGGCGGATAATTGCCGGTAGTCATCTTCATTATCGTAAAACTGGACATTCAAGACGCAGCGGAAACCGGAGATTCCTTTTTTCGGGATGATCGTATAGTTGTGCTTTCCATAATTCATGACCTTCAGCCGCTGGTTCCCCAGGGTGATGCCGAGCATGATCTGGATGGCATCCAGCGCGGACGTGCAATTCTCCGCGATGATGGCCGCCAATCCGTTGCCACGATCTTCGGAAGGAACCAACTCCAGAACCCGCTCGCACAACCTGGCACCGAGAACGAGGTCCGGACACAAGTGGCCGTGAAAATCGGCAATCCTTTTGAGGGCCATATTTACGATCATTAGAGTTGCAAATCCTTGAAAGCGCTATGCATGGTGCGACAGACTCGATGGGCCTCGGTTTCGGATCCGGCAAAACCGACCCAGCACTGCCAGATCTCATCCTGGCTTCCCCACCGGTTTCCGTCGGGCTTGGGCAGATCCTCCTCGTTGCAGTTTTCGAGTACGCGGTTGAACAGCGCGATCTTTTTGATCAGATTCTTCTCCGAGTCATCGCCGCCGTGGTTGCGATACGTCTCATAGAGATTGTCGCCGATGTGGTTGTACAGCCCGAACCGGAAATCATGAACCCAGCGGGGAATGGTGGCAAGGACCCAGTGCTCGTTCTTGCGAACCAGTTCTTTTCGCATGCGGCCTCTGGCTTCCTCGATCAGTTCTCCCAGTCTTTTCTTCAGGTCGCCGGCACTCAGGGATTCGCCTTTCTTTGATGGATCGAGGTTGTCCAGCCATTCATTGAACTGCTCCATCAGGGGCGAACGAATATCGGCATCGGGCAGTTGTTCGTCCACATCCTTTGGCCAGGGTGCCAGTTTTCTATCAAGGGCGATCTGCTTCTCGTCCACCTTCCATTCGTATACTTTTCCGGTCTGCGAATCCTTTCCCGGCTCGTGAATCAACAGCGCAACCTGCAACAGGGCCTGCAGTTCATCGTTGGCAAGGATTCGGAATCCCCAATCGCCGGTCACAAATGGACGCTCCGGGAATGTCCCCCGATCGTTGAGATCGAATACACTGGGAACCTTGTACTTGGGTTGATAGACAACGACGTACCCTTCCGGCAGTTTCATTTGGTTTTCCTTTCATGTAACGGTGGAAGAACCGAATGGCTAAAAAGACGCGAGCCATGACGGCCGACCGTTTGTCAATGGTTTGGCCTTCATGGCTCGAATTGAAATGATGCTGATTGAATGATTTGCTGAAATGAGTTCCCGTCATTTTCTTAATGACAGAGTGATTTTTCCTTAAATAAAAACCGCCTGTTTGTAAATAGCTTTTCCTGGTTATCCATAAAGCTAAAGTGACTTTGGGTTATGCTGTTGAAAATACGTACAATTTTTCGGAAACAGCCTTTTTTGGTTAAAATCGATATAAATACGTATGGTTAGGCCATTATCACTTCAGTATTGTGGATAACCAGGTAGCTTTTTTCTGTGACCGTGGTTGCCTTCCAGGATGAATTTTCCCTTTTCGGGCTTCCCTGCCTGAAGCCCTATCGGGTCGAATGCGGCCGCCGGCTATCCCTTTCAACGTTTGCGGCAGATAATGATCTTCGAATCCAATCGGTCTCCGAATTTGGCCAACGGAGGCGTGGCGAATTCTTTTGTGTCGATGATTTCATCCACAACAAAGCCCTGTTGCAGCCTTTCCGTATATGCCTCCCAAGAAAGATCCCCGCCAAAGGCATAGACGTTCCGGCCTTTTTCGACGCCGCTGAAGGCGATCAACTGCCATTCGGCATCCAGCAGGGCGCTTTTGCTTCTCTCCTCCTGCCGGTAAAAGGCATGTTTGGTAACAAACAAACCACCCCGATTGAGGCAGCTGTGAATCTTCTCCAGTATGACTTCGTTTTTTCCCCCTGGGTTGTATGAAAACAGAACCAGGTCGAAATCCCGTCCCAAATCATCGGCGAAGAGGTTGCCCGGAACGAATCGCACATTCTCGGCACCGAACCTTTGCCTGTATCGGCAAAAATCCTTGGCGACAGTGGGAAAATCGAACACCACGGCTTCGATATTGGGATTTTGGTTTGCAAGCGCCATGGCATACAGTCCATGCCCTCCCCCCAGATCCAGGGCCCGGCGAACCGCCGGGAATCCCGGCTGGCGGGCGACAGCCGCGATGGTCTGCTGGAGTTCGCCGGTCAGGATCTCGGCGGCCAGGCTGTCGACAAGGTTATTTTCGAAGAAATCGGCTTCGTCCACCCGAATGGGCCCTTCGCGGCAGATTTGTTCCATCCGCTGCCAAAGGCCAAATCCCGAAAAAATGTTGTCGATCACCGCTCCCTGGAACCAGGGTGATCCGCCGTGCAGATAGGTGCGGCTGAGCGACGTGTTGGCCAGCCCAGCCCCTTCTTGCGCAAGCAGCCCCATCTCGACCAGCAGGTCGCATAAATCCGCGGTCAAATTCGAATCGGTGCCCAGAAGAGACGCCAGTTCTTCCGGCCGGCGCGTTTCGTCCAGATGGTCGAAAAGCCCCAGGCGAACGGCGGCGGCCACGGCGCATAACTGTTTATAGCCTTCCGCGGCCTGCTGCCAGCGGCGATACAATGGTTCTACGGACACATCCGGAATCCGGGCCAGTATCTGTTGCGGAATATTGTGCGTTTTCCCACCCATCCGTCTTACATCTCCAGTTGAAACCCGACTATGCCGTTGAGACCGGGCATGGGATAGCCGGGCTGGTATTCGTAGTCCACATCGGTCAGATTCTCGCCGGCCACGAACAACTCGCCTTTATATTTGCCGGCCATCCAGTCGAACATGTAGCTGAGTTTGCCGTTGATCAGATAGTAGCTGTCCACGGTATCGTCGTTTTCGGTATTGGCCCTGCGTGTCTGCGAGTTGACATGGATCGAAGAGACATAGGATCCATCCAGGCTCAGTTTGAAGCGCTCCATAAAACGCCAGTTGGCGCCGCAGGTGACCGTGGTTTCCGGGGCGTACGGCAGATCGGACGGATCGGTATCCAGCAGGGTCAACCCGGCAAAAAGGGACAGATTGTCCACCGGCTGCCAGTTGGCCGTGACCTCAATCCCCTGGATGGTGAATTCCTCCACGTTGTCGTAAGAGGGCGGAAAAGGGGGCGGCGGTACAATTACGTAGCGATCCTGGCCGTCTTCGTGGAAGAAGATCAAATCCGCCGAAAACCGCTTGGAAAAGTTGTATGCGATGCCGACCTCGTAATGGTCAACTACTTCAGGGTCCAGGTCCTCCCAACTATCCCCCAGGGCCGGCAGGACAGCCTCGGACATGACCTGCACCTCAAGGCCGGGGTAGAGTACGCCGCGCGAATAGCCGGCATGGACTTCGGCCGGGCCATAGGCGGCCACAAGGCCTGCATGGGGCGCCCACTGGCTGTCGAAATTGCTGTGCTCATAGTAACGAACACCCACCGATGGCGTCCACGTGATACCGTCCTCGCTTCCAAGCTTCCAGCTAAGGGCGGTGTAGGGAGAAAGAATATCAAAATCATCTCCGTTCCAGGCATCGGTGCTGCCGTCCGTATATTCCTGGGTATATTCACCTTCGGTGTAATCCCAATCAATGCCCGCCAGCAGTTCCGCCCCATAATCCAGCTTGAATTTCTCTTTGGCTTTTATGCCGTAGTAGAGAAAATCGTTGAACAGGTCCTCGCGGACGCCGTCCGTACTAGTCGGCTGGTCCAGCCAATCGCCCTCTCCAGCGCTGCGGTAGCACTTGATCTCGCCGCTGGCGCTTTCGTATTCGTGGGTCAGGGTCAGGGTGCTTAAAAGGGCGCGGGTCTCATAGCGGCCTTCGCGTTCGTTGGGGTCGGCGCCTTCGGCACCGGGATCGTCGGCGTAGTTGTCATTCCACATGGCAAAAAGGGACACGTCCCAGTTGTCGCCCAACTGTCTGCCAAGCCGGCCATAAACATTGTCCAGTTCGCCTTCGGAATTGTCCCGATGCCCGTCCGACTCCCTGTGTCCGCCGCCGACATAATAATCCCACACCCCGGTATTGCCGCCATGCTCGGCCTTGGCCACGATCGTGTCGTAACTTCCGAAAGCCACCTGGGCCCTGGTCGTGACCCCCTCTTCCGTTTTGCGTTTGGGAACGATATTGACGATGCCGAAGGCATTGCCGAAATTCTGGGGCTGAGGGCTTTTGTATACTTCTATCGAATGTGCGCCGTCGATGGACATCAAATCCAGCAAAGGATGGTTCCAGACACTCATGAACATGGGCACGCCATCCACCAGGGTCTTGATTTCGGCTCCCGGCCGGCTCGATCCCATACCGCGGACGAAAATGCCGCCGCCCTCAGCGCCGCCGAAAGACCCCACCGGATTGAAGCGGGACATGTTGACGCCGGGGGTTTGACGCAAAGCGGTTTCGATATCCTGGGCGTTGAGGTCGTCCAGTTGATCCTGGGTGATGACCGTTTTCACGCTGCCGAACGCATCCGTCCGGTTTCCCTCGATGATGGGTCGATCGATAACATAAATGGGATCGAGGGTGGTGGTCGGCTGTTCTTCCGCCCAGGCCACGGAAAAAGAAATTGTCCAGATACTGAAAAAAACGACAAACACAGTCAGATGGTTCTTGATTCGGTGGATTGGCATCGGTCGCTCCTTTTCGGTCTCGTCTATTTCATGTCGGTTCCAGAGAGTCTGTTTTTCTTTGCACACAACAGGCACCCGTCGTCATCGTCCTGCCAGAAATCGATGCACAAACGGTATTCGGCACACCACCGCCGCATCGTCTCCGCCGTGGGCATCAGGTCATCGGCCACGGCGGTTCCGGCATTGCGATGGACATCGTTAATCTCGGCAATGGAGATGAAGTGAGAAATCACCAGCAGGCCGCCCGGTTCGAGCATGCGCGCCAGCTTCCCCAGGGCGGCCTTGCGGTCGGTAAAATGAGGGAACACCTGGTGGCAGATCACATGGTCAAACGTCCCTAGCCGGTCAGCCATGGCTTCGATGGAGCCCTGGTAGAGTTCGACATTGTCGTAGCCGTCCAGGCGGCGGTATGCCGCGGCCACCATCTGCGGACTGATGTCCATGGCCACCACGCGACCCAGGGGGCCGACCCGTTCGGCCAGCACCGCGGTCAGGCGACCGGTGCCGCAACCGGGCTCGAGCAGCCGCAATCCGGCCAGGGAGCCGGTGATCTCGAAAAGGCGTTCGAGTTTCTCCATTTCGTCGACGCCATAGGCTTTGGCAGCCCATTCTGCCTGGACCTGGGCATCGAAGAATGTCGCTTTGGCCTGATAGGCCTCATTTTTCTGGTCGTTCATTACAGCCTGTTTCAATTCGGGAAATGCGCTAATGCGAGACTGGAAAAGCCACGCCCCGTGCGTTTCCCGGTGGGGATACACGGTAATACCTTCGTGGCTTGTGTTGCGGAATTTTCGATTGTAGGCGCTGCACTGATGGACCGGCCTTCGGACCGGCTTTTGAGAATATAATCTATTAGCGATTGAGAAGCGTATTGTCAAACACTTTTCATGGCCCAATTCAGGCAGGCAGGGTGATTGCATTCGGAACCGAATATGGAAAACCATTGTCGCGGGCATGGCCCGCTCTTACGGCGAAAGCAGCTGAATCGGTATGGTACGAGATGTTGTCAGGAGCGGTCCATGGCCGCGACAATTTAAATCGATCCAAATGCGATTGCCCTGCCACGGCAGGGATTGTTCGTTGACAATCCGGCCCGGGAGGCGTAAAAAATGTCGAATCGCCAACAAGGCCACGAAGGCCGGGGGAGTAGATTCCTCGCGGTACCGTGGCCTTTTCTATTACTGCCGGAATGAGGAATACAAAATGATTCGACGTTGTCTATCGTGGTTGTTTGTAATCGTGCTGGGCTTTGGAACAGTCAACGCCATGGCGCAATCCCCAATTGCCACCGATTTGGCCGGCCGAAAAGTGAGCGCCCCGTTCGATCCGCAGCGAATCGTGTGCCTCGGTCCCGGAACGCTGCGACTGATCGTCTATCTCCAGGCGGAGAAGAAGGTTGTCGGCGTCGAAGCCCTGGAAAAAAACTTTCCCCGCGGCCGGCCCTACTGGATAGCCCACCCGGAACTCACCGCCTTGCCGACCTGCGGGCCCGGCGGTGTTGCGGCCATCAACAGCAAGCCGGACCTGGAAACCATTTTAAAACTGGCGCCCGAGGTGATCTTCGCCACCTATATGGATGCCGACTTGGCCGACGATGTCCAGGCGCTACTCGGCATTCCGGTCGTCGTCCTGAGCTACGGCGATTTTTCAACCTTCGACGAAGTGGTCTACGATGCGCTCCGGATTGCCGCGACTTTCCTGAACCGGGTCAACCGCGCCGAAGCGGTGATCCAATCCATTGAGAACTGGCGCGCCGACCTTTCCCGGCGGACCAAAGACATTCCCATGAAGAAGCGGCCAAGGGCATACGTGGGCGGAATCGGCTTTCGCAATGTCCAGGGCATCGAAAGCACCCAGCGGCATTATCCGCCCCTCGACTGGGTCCATGCCAACAACCTGGCCGCTTCAATCGAAAACAACGCGGGCAGCCATGTTGTCGTAGCCAAGGAGATGCTGTTGAAGCTCGATCCGGCATTCATCTTCATCGATGGCGGCGGGCTGTCCCTCGTCTCGGGCGACGTCGCCCGAAAGCCCGCGTATTACCGAGCTTTAACGGCCTTTTCGAAGCGGCGGGTCTATGTCCTGCACCCGTTCAACTGGTATGTCACCAACATCGATACGGCGTTGACCAACGCCTATGCCGCGGGCAAAATTCTCTACCCCGACCGCTTTAAGGATATCGATCCGGAGAAAAAGGCCGATGAGATCTACACCGAGTTGGTGGGCCGACCGGCCTACAAAGAGATGAAGGCCGATTACGGGTTGATCGGACGGGTGGCGCCGTTTGTGGACTAATTTTTGGTGTCGGCTTCGTTAAGCAGTTCTTTTAACCCCTTCCCAACCTTGAAGAACGGCAGTCTCTTGGGATTAACGCTGATCTTTTTCCCTGTTTTCGGATTCCGGCCGACATAACTTGGGTAATTCTTAACGAAAAAACTGCACAAGCCTCGGATCTCCACCCGTTTCCCTTTTGCCAGGGCATCGGTCATCGACTCAAAAAAGATCTTAACCACCTTTTGGGCCATTGGTTTCGTAATACCCGTGGATTTCCTCAATTGATCGGCTAACTCAATTTTATTCATTCCAAACGTCCTTTAGACAACAGATGGTTCCCTATGGGTTGATCGATCAATGAATTCCTCGCTCTTGGCGATTCTGTCGCCAAGGGTTCTGAAGTGAGGTGCGAGCAACACCAATGGATCCTCGGTAAGTTTCCCGTCGTTCCAGTAGCGGTCGTTGACCTCCGAGCACAGGACCCGTCCGATAATGACCGAGTAATTTTCGCCGACCACCTCTTTCTCCATCACGGCTTCGACCCATCCCACGGCGTCCACGATTCGAGGGGGAGCGACCTTCTTGGATGGTACGGTATGAAGTCCGACCGCCTTCATCTCGTCGACATCGGGCGGATAGGTCTTGGCGCAGGACATGGCCTTGCGAAACGCCGGTCTTCCGATTACGTTCGCCACGAATTCATTGGTTTCGCGGATGTTTCTCAGGGTATCGCGCGGCAGGGCGGATGCGATGGAAATGAGATTCAACGGCCCTAAAACCGGCATCACACAACTGTATGGCGCACCGTTGGCTTCGCCCAGGGCATTCACCGTCGTGATCAGGGTGACCGGAATCGGCAGAAACATTTTAAATTGAGAGCTTTTAAGTTCCATGGTCGTGTCCCTTTCTTCAGAGGTTCTTTATCTCAAGTTTTCTTAAAACACGCAAAATTTAGTGTTGTCATAATCCTCATTTAAGCTCGAATGATGCGATTTCCGTTTCACTAGTTCGTTGGCCACATAATCGTATACGGCCTCTTCAAGAGGTCGAAAATTCACCGGACAACCCACATGATTTAATTGCTGCAAATCAGCTTGCGTAAAATATTGATAGTTCTGTCGCAACGGTTCAGGCATGGGGATATAAACAATGTGTGGCGCAAGCTCCATGGCCCAGAACACAGCCCTGACCAATTCATTCCATGATCGTGCCTCACCGGTCCCGACATTGAACAATCCATTGATGTTTTCGTTGGTGAGAAACCACCACAGAATATCGGCGCAATCCTTGCTGTAGACGAAATCACGTTTCTGTTCGCCATCGGAAAAACCATCCCGATAGGATTTGAACAATTCAACCTTACCGCTTTGCTGAATTTGGTTAAACGCCCGATAAACCATGCTCACCATGTCTTTTTTGTGATACTCGTTGGGTCCGAATACATTGAAGAATTTAAGACCGACAATCTGCCCGGACAGGCCGCTATGGTGGGCATAACAATCGAAAAGGTACTTGGAATATGCATATCCGTTCTTAGGCCGCAGGATATCCAGATCCAACCGGTCGGAAAATCCGTGCTCGCCGTCACCGTATGTGGCGGCGCTGCTGGCGTAGATAAAGCGGATCCCCCTGGCAACTGCCCACTCTGCCAGCAGCCGTGTATACCGGTAGTTGTTCTCCATCAGATAGTTCATATCGAGCATGCTTGTCCGTGAGCATGCCCCCATATGAACCACTGCCCGGGCCGTGAAATCCATTTTTCCGGAATTTATTTTCCTTAAAAAAGCATCTTTGTGCAGGTAATCGGCATATCGCAGCCCTAAAAGATTTTTCCACTTGGCAGCGGTGCCCAGATCATCGACAATCAGGATGTCATCAACACCTTCATTGTTGAGTTTATTTACAAACGTGCTTCCGATAAAACCGGCGCCCCCGGTTACAATTACGCTTTCCATTTTGTTTTACGATGGCTTGTTCAAAGCCGATAGGGCATGATCCAGACATTCCGTACTCTCTGAAACCAGCCTTGCCATTTCCCGAATGTGCCGGGCGCTATCGGCTTTGCCGGCATCTTCAAGTTCAGCGGCAAACGTCGCATACTCCTCCATGTGATCTGCCGTGTGCTTCAACCAGTGTTCCATCCGAATTTTGGCTTTTTCCTCAAATTCCATGATATCTCCTCTATTTTCATGAATCGGTTTTCCTAATCGGGAGCATTTTTTCGTTTGCATGTCCCGATCCTGCAACCTCCTATCGCAAAGCTTTTAGCTGCTGCGCCAAATGGGCGCTGGTCATGGCCAGACTTTCCGGATCCAGATAGTGCTCGGCCTGTTTCTGGAACAGTACCGTGCCGTATGCCGCAAAATCGTCATCGCCTTCATTGAACAAAAGCAGCAGCGAAATGCGTGGCAATGCCGTGAATTGTGCCACCAGATCGTAGGAAAACCCGTCATTCTTTTTTTCACCGCCCAATTGTGCACAGAACCGTTCCAGCGTATCGATTTTTCCGGCAAAGGTATCGACGATAACGTTCTCCGTATCGCTGGCAAAATAGTTGACGTTTAAAAAATGGGACTTCTTCTTAAAATCCCTGAAGGCACACCAGGACTCATCCAAAACCACTCGATCCGGACATAAAATGAGATATTTTGCAAGAATGACGCAGGTAATGTAATCCGGTGTTTCTCCGGATTCATCTTGCATGCCGGTCCGGGAAACGAAATAGGGCTGTCCTAAAAAATCTATCCTGAAACGGTCGCCTGCCGGTACCAATCCGAGTATGGGTGCGACGGATGGTAAATCGACGGTACCGATACGCGAAAGATAAATCTCATAATTTTTTTTAAATGCAGAAGCGTGTTGTTTCATGCGCCTCCTGTAATACCGACGAACAAAAAAAAAGCCATGAAGACCGACCATCGACAATGGAATAGGCCTTCATGGCTTGATGAGAATTACTGAATTGTTGTTCGAAAAAAGTTGACTCTTACTACAGCCATTTTCTTAATGGCTGGTTCTGCCTTTCATAAAACAAAATGCAGTGTCTGTAAAGATCTTCTTGGGATCTAAGTTGGGCGATTGTCGAGCTTGCCGCAGATTCAAGGCAGTTGTCGCGGCGCTATAGTCAACTATGCGCCGCGGCAGCTAACGACGAAGATGGGGTAAGATCGGCAATCCCGAAGGGTTTCGCCTTTTGAGATATAAAATAGCACACAACATCATGAAATATTGGTTAACTCCCATTTTTCGAAAAAGGTGAAACACCAAATTTAGATTATGTATAGCGCCCCCTTGCATCGACGCGCTCTTTCTCTAATCCGTTTTGCGTGAGCAGATAGAAGTCGTCATACTGGTTGACGCAATGACTCACCGCCACGGGAACGATGCTCAAACGCTGTCCGATTCTCGGCGGCGTTTTACAGCGACTCACATCCACCCATCCATGCTCCTCGTGGAGACGAAAAATGCGGGCCTCGGGATAGTCGGGGATAAAGCCCATTTCGAGATTCTCGTTCCGCAATAGCTGTTTGGCAGACAGGGCCTTGGCGCCGGCGTCGATGATCACCTGGCCGGCAACGACGTCCGAGACAACGGTGGCCACCACGCGGACCGCGGCCTCTTCAAGGGTACAATGCTGAAATTTCAGGCTGAAATAATCCTGATAAAAGGCTGTGCCGACCCGAATTTCGTTGACGTATTTCACCCTGTGGGTGTTGAAGAGCGACGGTGTCGAGCCGGACGAGACGATTTTCGGCTCGAGACCCTCGGCACACAAAGCTTCACGGGCCGGCTCCCACAGCCGGTTGATCTTCTCGAAACTCTCGGCCGATTCGGCGGCGTCACCGTAAAGGTGGCCCATATAAAGTTGGACGCCATCGAAGCGAAGGCCCTTGCGGGCGGAAGCCAAGCCGGCGAGACGGGTAATCAGACCGGGATCGGCCACACCGCAGCGGTGAAGCCCCGCATCGAACATGACGAGAATTCCAAGGGTGGTTTCATGCTCGCCGGCCGCGTGGGCCAGTTCGTCGATCAGGTACTCGCTGTCTACGGCCACGCGGATATTGTGATTTTTCCCTGCCAACCGGGCGATGGATTCGGCGCGTGACGCACCCACCGCCGGATAGGCAACCAGGATATCGAGGTTGTCGATGGCGGCCATGATTTCGGCTTCGCCGGCCTTGGCCACGGCGACGCCCACAGCCCCGGCATCGAGCTGCATCCGGGCGATGCGCAGGGATTTATGCGTCTTGACATGGGGGCGGACGGCAAACCCGTGCCGGTCTCCATACTCCTGAATCTTGCGGATGTTCCGCCGGACCGTTTTCTCATCGACGAAAAGAAACGGCGTCGGAATCGATGCGGTGCTGGTGTTCAGGTCGTTATCGTTGATCATGATCTTTTTCTTTGGTTACAAACACCGACGTATTGTTAACCGGCGGCTGCGGACGAATACGCCGGTATTCCCTCAACCCGGATGGAAGTCCGCCCACATGATCCCTGTCGAACAGACGCCGCAGCCCCTTTTCATAGATGCGATAGGAGAGCTTCATCCCATTGGGCAGAGCCCCGGCCAGATGCGTGAAAATCTCCTCTTTTGGAACGGCATCGGCCCCCACCATGATCAGGCTGCACGGGGAAGAAAGCGGTAGCATGAAATGATCACCCTGAATGATCTCGATCTCTCCACCGAGCGCCAATGTCTCCAACACCCGGCGCGAAAGATCGGCATTGACCGTATCCTTCTCGATCCCGACGCCCCGGATGCCGCATCGTTTGACCAGGGTGATCAGGCTCAGCGGCACGGGTCCACTGCCCAGAAACACCACCCGGTCGCCGGCTTTCAGCCCCGCCCCGCAGGACTCCATTTCCGCCAGCCCGAGATAATTCGGATAGTAGATGAATCCCTTGAGCATGTCCCAGGGGGCGTCACTTTCGATAATGGTCCTCGCCCGCTGTCTCTCCAGACGCAACCCGTGGATTTGTTTGAGCCGGGAGATCTTCTCGATGGCCGGCTTCAGGGAGCTGTCGGCAATCAGCGCGTCGACCAGGCGGTCGTCGACATCCAGGGTGGCCATTTGGTTCAAGGTTTTCGTATGCGGCAAAAAAACATCCCGGGCATCATCGAGAATCCGGCTTCCGGTAAACTCACGGCAGTCGTCGAAAATACTCAGCAGTTGTTTTTTTATGTCATCGATCATTTTATGTAGTGCCCGCTCACGAGGTTAAAATGCCCAATGTGCCGCACCTGCCTGATCGGTAAGCGTTTACAGGGTGCTGCAGATGTGAAGCGCCGGGCACGCAGACGTATTAGTTATACTTCAAGTTACCGGGAACAAAGCAGATGCGGTACCCTGTGAACGCTTACTCCAATTTTGCCGCAACAATCGTGTTATTGACCCTTCCGACGGGATAGAACGTCTTGACGATGCGAAACCCTTTGATCTCTTCTTCGGTTACCGGTGCATGCAAAATGGCGCGCATACCGGTGTAGGTCCGGAAGAAAACCAGGGTTTCGGTTTTGCCCTTTTCCCGCATGATCCGGCGCAAGTTGCTAAAAATCCGTGCCTTGGGGTCGGCCATGGCTGCGACAAGGACCATGTCCCAGTCAAACTCCCGGAGCAGGGTTTCGTTGCCGCGCACAATGTCAATTTCCTTCTCCAGCCCCAGGCATCGAACGACTTTTCGCGACCAGTTGACGGCGTCTTCGGAGACATCCAGCCCCACGCACCGGACGCCGGCCAGGCGGTTCAAAAGGATGAGACTGGAAGGCACCGGGCCGCAGCCGATGAATACCAGTCGGCTGCCGCTGTCTATCCGAGTGAGTTCGATCTGGTTTTTCACCAGCGCTTCGTAGCGGGGATAGAGCGGAAAGGATTTCAACGTCTCCCGGGGGTCTGGCGATTCAAGCAGCTTTTCGGCCAGGTGAACTTCATGGATGCTGAAAAAAGTGTTGTAATAGGCACGGATGTTCGGGAGGACGGACCGGATTTCGGGTTCATCCAAAATCAACCCGGCAAGGTGCGGGCCGGCGTCCATGTGGGCCAGGTCGTCGAGAAGCAGGAAGAGTCGATAAAGGTCGTCCGGGCTCAGCGCTTTTAGCGCCTCATCGTCATAATGCCCGATCCGCTCGGCAAAGGCCATGATATGGGGCTTGATGATTTCAAGGCTGCGCTGGCAATCCTTGCAGCAGCCCAGAAAGTCATGTTTTTTCAGTTCGTGTTCATGACGATAGTTTACATCGTGCATGGGTAATCCTATCCTGCTTATCACGAAAAACATCGAAGCCGGGTTGTCTCTCGGTTTCGGTACCCACTGAATGAGAGAGCCTATGCTCCTACATGCTTCGTTTCAATGGCGTCCAATGGACAGGCCTCAATGCAGTCCCAGCATCCCATGCACATGTCCTGAAAAATCATCGGTTGTTCAAAGGCACCGTCCAGTTGTTTGATCACCTTGTGGTCACAGGCCGGTGAGGCCACACAAAACCCTTTATCCGGGTTGCATCCGTCCGGATGGCATTTTTCGTAATCAATCGATGCGAATGTTTTTTTCGACTGTAGATTCATAATTTGAAAAGATCTACCGTGAGGACGAAAGACATCCCCGGCAAACCATCTCCCCATCCTTTTTTTCCAGTTTGGTCGCCATGGTCGGCTCTCCGCAGCGGGCGCAGGGTTTGGAGGGCTCGATACGGGCTTTTTCCGGCATACCCGCGGTGACCGGTGCCATGGAAAAGAGGTCTTCGGCGCGAATATTCAAGATATCGGTCATCCGTTGAACCCCGAGGTCGTCCAATTCGCTTTTTTCGGCCTGGGTAATGCTGCCGTCGCGGCTCTTTTTGAACAGCTCGATCTGGCGTTCGTTAACCCGAAACGTATCGGGTCGCATGATCAGCCGTACACCCTGCCCGGTGCGGCGGTTGAAGAAAGTAAAGCCCATCTTGCCGTAATCCTTGTAAATCAGATTCCCTTTGCCGAAAGTGCAACCGGTGAGCACCTGGATCGCATCCACGCAGCAGGCGTCGGTTTCCACGATGGCCACCAACTCCTCGTCCAGGGCGCGTTTCTCTTTCAGCCAGTCCATACCGGTCGTGGCGGCCTTGTAGCCGATGGCCAGCCCGCCGCAGACATGGCCGTGAAAGTCTGCGCAGCGCTTCCAATCGCCGCTTTCCATGATTTGTTGGGCATTCATGCGGTTCTCCTTGCTTATTGTCGCGGGCATGGTCCGCTCTTACACATCCCTTATTCGATTTCCAGTTCCCGATGAATCTGCTCCATCCAATCGGGCATTTTCAGTTTCTCCACCATCAGGTAGCTTTTGGAATACGGTTTTACGTCGATGATCGGACTGCCATCAACCGCTTCCAGTCCTTTAACAGTAAGCACATTGCCGTTGCGCGCAACCAGGGAAACCGCCGATACCAGCACCGGATTGGGCCGGGCCGGACTGCAGGTGGCGAAAATACCCTGCAGAGGCATATCCTTGCGTCCCATGGGATGCACTTTTCTCAGGTTGCGCCGGGCCGGGTCGATCAGGTGCGGCCAGTAAAGCACCAGCACATGGGAGAATCCATCGATGCCATCCAGCAGTTCCTCCTGCTCAGAATCGATGACCAACTCGCAGATGCATTCTTCCACTTCACGATGATGGGCCTTGACCTTTTCCATACGCAATTCCAGCGACAGACCGGATTCGCCGGCCGCCAGCATGGGCTTCTTGATCTCGCTACGTACCACGCCCACCGGCTGTAAGATCATTTCCAGAAAGGCTTGTTTACTCTCACTCACTTTGTTCTCCTGTTTCGATAAATTTTAAAAACTCTTACGCCTGCTGTTTGATGAAAATCACGTCCCCCTGTTTTCGATATCGATTTCCCCTCATCCATCATCCATCATCCATCATCCATCGTTCCTCGTTCCTCGTCCCACGTCCCACGTCCCTCGTCCTTCAGTTCTCACACCGGCACCACCACCCGATGTCCGGAAACCTCCTGCATCGACACCTGGAGTCCATACACCTGCTCGATCATGGTCGCATCCAGCGTGTCGTGATCAGCAATGCCATGGACCCGGTGCTCGCGGATCAAAAGAAAATGGTCGGCAAACCGCAACGCCAGGTTGAGGTCATGAATGGCCACGATGGCGATGATCCCCCGGCCTTCGATCACGCTGCGGATCAGGCCCATAACCTCGATCTGATTTTTCAGATCAAGGTTGCTGGTGGGTTCGTCCAGAAGCAAAATCCCGGGCTCTTGAGCCAGCGCGCGGGCTATCATCACCTTTTGCACTTCGCCCCCGCTCAAATCGCTGACCAGGCGAAGAGCCAGTTCGGAAAGCCCCATCTGCTGCAATATCTGCTCAACCACCGCATAGTCCGCCTTGCTCGCTGTCCACCCCATGCGCGGCCGGCGCCCCATTAAAATAGACTCGTAGACGGTAAGCTCCAACTGGGTGTGTTTTTGGGGGACATAACCCATTTTACGGGCAATGGCATTTTGTGGCAGCCGATGAAGGTCCTCTTTGTCGAGAAAAACCGATCCGGACTGAGGGCATAAAATTCGGTTGAGACATTTGAGCAGGGTCGATTTGCCTGCACCGTTGACGCCCAGGATAGCCAGTACGCTCCCATTTTTCACGTCGAAAGATATATCATTCAATACAGGATGACTGTTGTATGAAAAACGAATCTTGTCGACCGAGAGGATCATCGGTAGCTCCGCACCAGCAGGTAAAGGAACATGGGCGCCCCCATGAAAGAGGTAATAATACCCACCGGCAGAGCTCCCGAAGCGATCATGATCCGGCCCAGCGTGTCGGCACAAAGCAAAAGCAATGCGCCGATGATGATGGAAAATGGAATCAGCATGCCATGGTCGGCCCCCACCAGGCGTCTGGCAATGTGTGGAGCGATGAGCCCAACAAAGGCAATCACTCCGTGGAAGGCCGTAGCCAGGGCCGCCATCAACGCTGTGGCCAGCATGCCGATCGACCGCAGCCGGGCAACGTTCACCCCTAATCCTCTGGCGGTCTCTTCACCGGCGGAGATGGCGTTAAGATCCCAACGCTGCAGCATTAGGAAAATCGTAACAATGGTCACCACGGCGGTCAACGTGCCAATCTCGATCCAATTGGCCCGGGCCACATCGCCAAAGGTCCAGAAAACCACCATGGCAAGCTGCGTGTCCGAAGCGAGATATTGGACCAAAACAGTACCCGACATGAACAGGGAGGTGAGGGCCACGCCGGCGAGAATGATCGCTTCCGGCGAGAGTCGCCGGAAACCGGCCAGTGCCATGATAACCACGGTCGAGCACATGGCGCCGGCAAAAGCGAAAGCGGTGACGAGAAAAATCTGCGCGTCCAGGAACACGATTGCAGCAGAAGCCCCAAAGGCCGCCCCGTGACTGATACCCAAGGTGGAAGGCGCACCCAGCGGATTTTTAAGCAGCGACTGAATGGCAAGGCCCGACAGGGATAGTCCTCCCCCTGCCACGATGGCGGAAACAATTCGGGGAAGTCGGATTTTCCAGATTACGACATCGGCGGGTCCGAAAGCCGCCCCGTAAAAAACGTTCAGCACACGATCCAGGTCGATGTCGTAGGCACCCTGGGTCACGGCCACGATTGCCACAGCGGCCATCGCAGCCAGCAGGGCCAACATAATGAGCCATTTTTTGCGGACCAGCGCCAAAAAGGATTCGGTAACCGCCCCAATGGACGGAGGGGTTGAAGGAAGCATGGAATCCTCGCAGCCGATCGGCTCACGGGGGGGCTTTCGGATCGGCGAATTTTCCAGCATGAATCCTCCAAAATAAAAAGGCCATGAAAGTGCGGGTCCGTTACCGGATTGCTTCGCCTTCATGGCTTGTTGGGTATTTGTGGATCGACGCTGACGGCCGATGTGATTCTTTTTTCAAAAATGATCGATTTCGATCGACGCGATTACATATCGAAAGATATAGACGGTCAAAATTACAGCGTCAAGCCTTTTAGCTTATGCTCATTTGAATAATAGTATTCAGAGTGAACAATTCCTTTTGAATATCGAGCAACTTGCCCTGCATCAAAGCTCCCAGGACCGATAGGCGCCCCTGATGGTTTCCGGATTTGTCGAGCAGATTGTCGATCTCGTTTTGATAGGCTTTCATATGGGGTCGCTTTTTCAGAAACCGGGCACGTTCGGCCAGGGCCTTTTGCAGTATCTCCTCTGTCGAAGCAGGTTTCCGTTTTTGTTTTTGGATGTCACCTTTGCAATCGTTTTCCATGCGCATTCCGCACCTTTCCTGAATCAGCAGCCATTGAGATATCAATGGTAACATTAGAATACATGGATGCCCACCGGTAGGCAATACCATTATCTGAATGCAAGCAACTGCAAGCGACATTCCAAAAAAGGACAACATCAAAACTAATGTATTATCAAAATGTTATGAATATGACACCATCATGCTCCGCCGGACATGGCAACAACTTCCCAGAAAAATAAGCAAACGTGCGGTTCATCTATTTCATTATTTACCCAAGGAAGCTGGCATCCCCTGCCAACCATAGGGTCCGCTATTACGGTCATTGACAAGGTCAATCCATAATTGGCGATTCATCCAAATTATCAATTGGACTTCGACAGACGCCTGTGTGATGGGTAAATGCTCATTTAGCAGGAATCGACCATAACCAGCCAGGGAAAGGAGGACGTAAGCGCATGAAAAATTTTTTTGCCAGCCGCTGGGGCATCATCAGCGTAGGCGCGATTATTGGCATTCTGGCCGCTTTATTGCAGAAGCTGGGCAATCCGGGAAACATGGGTATCTGCGTGGCTTGTTTCGAACGCGACATTGCCGGCGCCCTGGGTCTGCACCGGGCCGGCGTGGTGCAATACATCCGTCCGGAGATCATCGGGTTCGTCATCGGTTCGATGATCGCCGCCTACATGTTCAAGGAATTCCGGCCCCGGGTCGGTTCGGCGCCCATTGTGCGCTTCGTTCTGGGCGCCTTTGCCATGATCGGGGCATTGGTCTTTCTGGGATGTCCGTGGCGGGCGGTGTTGCGACTGGCCGGCGGCGACGGCAACGCCATCCTGGGGTTGCTGGGGTTGACCGGCGGGATCTGGATCGGTACCCTTTTCCTCAAGAACGGGTATAACCTGGGCCGCACCCAGAGCACCCATGCAACGGTGGGGTGGATGCTGCCCCTGATTATGCTGGGCTTTCTGATTCTCATGCTGATTTACCCTCAGATTGACGGCCAGCCCAAAAGCGGCGTGCTTTTTTACAGCCTCAAGGGTCCCGGCGCCATGCACGCCCCACTGATCATTGCCCTGATTGTGGGATTGGGCATCGGATTTATTGCCCAACGCAGCCGGTTCTGCACCATGGGTGCTATTCGGGACGTGGTGCTATTCGGCCAGACCCATCTGCTCACCGGCTTTCTCAGCCTGGTGGTGTTTGCTTTCCTGACCAACCTGGCCCTGGGTCAGTTCCATCCGGGCTTTGCCGGTCAGCCCGTGGCCCACACCATGCACGTCTGGAATTTTGCCGGGATGGTCCTGGCCGGTCTGGCCTTCGCCCTGGCCGGCGGCTGCCCCGGTCGGCAGTTGTTTCTCTCCGGTGAAGGCGACGGCGATGCCGCCGTATTTGTAATGGGAATGATTGTCGGGGCCGGGTTCGCCCACAATTTCGGGCTGGCCAGTTCCCCCAAGGGTGTTGGCCCCCATGGCATCGCCGCAGTGATTGTCGGGCTGGCCGTATGCCTGTTCATTGGCTTTACAATGCGCAAAAAAGCGTAGGAGGATAATCATGAGTACAACCATCGATGCACGCGGTCTGTCGTGCCCGCAACCGGTGTTGCTGACCCTTGACGAAATTAAAAAGGGCAGCGGAAATGAGATCGTCGTCCTGGTGGACACGGACACTTCCAAGGAGAACGTGTCCCGGGCTGCCCAAAGCCAGGGATGTACCGTAACCGGCGTAGAGCCGGACGGAGATGGCTACCAAATTTTCATCACCAAGGGATAGCGTGGGATTCTTCGATTTTCTCAGGAGCAACCCGAACAAGACGAAACCGGCGGCGGTCCGTCAGGAAGACCGGGGCTTTCTGGTGTTCGAAAACACCAGTGAAGTCATCCAGGCGGAGAACCTGCTCAAACAGGAGGGCTGGACCGTCCAGGTGATGGGTCCGCCGCCGGAGATCCACTCGGGCTGCGATCTGGTGATCACCTTCCCCCTGATCGAAGAACTCAACATCCTGCGACTGCTCGATAAAAACCGGCTACCGCCCCTGTCGGTGGTGCCGGTCACCGGTCCGTTGCTAGAACCGGTCGGCATCTACCAGGTCAAGGACTTCGGCGAATACCTCATGGTGCGCGCGGCCAACATGAAGATCGTCGTAGAGAAGCAAAACCGTAAAATCGTCAATGTGTCCGGCGGCGGCTGCCCGGATGTGCCCTATCTGGCCCGCAAGATGGTCGGCAAAACCATCGATGAAGCGCCTCGCCCCCGCGAGATCGGCCACACCCTGTGCGGCTATGCCCTGGAACTGGCTTTCGAGGAGACCCGGGTTCGATGCGCGCCATAGTCGGAACCGTACCGTTCGAGGACTTTCCCCTCACCGTGGGCGAGGTCACCCTCTCCGGACAGGACCTGCACATCGGCGGGCACACCGTACCCGTCAACCGCGGTACGCCGGCCCTGCTGGCGGCAATGGTCAGGGCCCTGGAGGTGATCGGCAACGGAAAGGTTACCGGTTTTCTCGTCGGGGACATCGGCATAGGCAAGGGCAGCCGACGGCTGTATGAAAAGTTGGTTAATGATTTAGGCGGATACGAACTTGAGAGCCTGACCTTCCACTACCTGCAGCCGGATGTGGACTGGCACAATCGAGTCCTCTTTGCCGCGGAGGAAATGCCCCGGCGGCCGCTGCTGATCGCCGACGCCGGGTTCATGTACGCGGCCAAGATGAGCGGCAGCGCAGCCGAATACGATCTGTTCACGCCGGATGCCGGCGAGCTGGCCTTTCTGGCCGACGAAGCGGCCCCCCACCCCTTTTACACCCGCGGATTCATCCTGCACGACGAAAACAAAGTTCCCGATCTGATTCAACGGGCCTATTCGCACAAGAATGCGGCTCGTCATCTATTGGTCAAGGGCGAAATCGACCGTCTGGCTGATCGTTCGGGCGTTCTGGAAAGCGTCGACGGACCGTCCGTAGACGCCATGGAAGCCATGGGCGGCACCGGCGACACCCTGACCGGGTTGGCCGCCGCGTTGATCGGTTCCAACGGCCTCTCGCTGCCTGAAGCGACCATCGCAGCGGCGAAAATCAATCGCGAGGCCGGTGCGTTGGCCAGCTTGACCCCGGCCAGCCAGGTCGCCGATCTGATCGGTCAACTTCCTAAGGCCATGGAAAAGGTCCTGGGAGCAATTTCGTAGCGTTGGCCTGGTCCCCATGTTTCAACGTGGAAACCCATATGGATACTCCCACGCAAAGTAAAAGTTTCAAACCAACTTGAACACTCTGGATAAGCGATTTTCTCTAATACGGAAGGAGCAATCATGAACGGAAAAAGAATCTTATTATCGGTATTGGCTTGTGCGCTTTTCTCATTTCAGTTTGTTTTATGCGCTGACGGCTTCTGTGAAGGAATCAATGAAGTACAAACGGAAAAAATCGCGGTCGATCTGGTCAGGGATACGCAAAAAGGCGGCTATGGCATTGTTCGCACGGACGAACTGAAACAGTGGATGGATCAGAAAAAGAGCGTGCTGGTCGTTTGTGCCAGCCCCAAGGCCGGCTATGACAAAGGCCATTTCCCGGGGGCGATTTCCTTCGAATTGCCCATACCCGAAATGATGGAGATGAGCAACGCGCAAAAGGCCGCCTTCGTCAAGACGCTGGGGCCCGATAAGGACCGTGTTGTCGTCTTTTACTGTGGGTTCACGAAGTGCACCCGCTCCCACAATGGCGCCATGTGGGCAAAAACGCTCGGGTACAAGCATGCCTATCGCTGCCCCGGCGGCATCAAAGGATGGACCGAGGCCGGCTTTCCCATTGAAAAATGAAGTAACGGAAGCCGTTGCTTTTTCGCTTCGGATGAATGGGATGAGAATGGGGGTCGGGTCCGCCCCCCATTTTTTTATGAATTGTCGCTTTCGCGGGCCAGCAGCGCCGCCCCCAAAGCACCGATTTGCTGGGGGTCGTCGGGGATGCGAATCCTGCGGCCCAGCTTGGCTTCCAGCAATTCACACATGCACGGGTTTTTGGCCACGCCGCCGGTAAAGGCAATATCGCCATCGGACGAAACCCGGTTGACCATGCCGGCCACCCGGCGGATGACGCTGGTATGCAATCCTTTGGCGATTTCTCGCTGATTTTCTCCTTTGGCAATCAGCGAGGTGACTTCCGATTCGGCGAAGACCGTGCACATACTGGAAATACTCAGCCCGTTTTGGGCTTCAAGAGCCGCCTGTCCGAATTGTTCGATCCTAAAGCCCAGGGTCCTGGCCATAATCTCCAGGAATTTTCCGGTGCCGGCGGCGCAGCGGTCGTTCATTTCGAATTTTTTTACATTGCCGTTGTCGAATAGAGCGATGGCCTTGCTATCCTGCCCACCGATGTCGATAACCGCCTGGATATCGGGAAACAATGCCCGGGCGCCGCGGGCATGGGCTTTGATCTCCGTAACTGTGGCCGCATTGAAGGAAATCTCGAACAGGTTGCGACCGTAACCGGTGGCCACGATGTGATCGAAGGCCACCCCTTCTATCATTTTTTTCGCTTCGGCCATGGGGTCGAATCCGGTGTCGGCCTGGACGCTGTCGATAACTTCTCCCTTCTCGTCAACCACGACCAGTTCAATGGTACGCGAGCCGATATCGATGCCTGCAAAACGTTTGCTCATCTCAGTTGTTCCACAAAAGCCTCCACCCGCGTCTTCAACTGCCCCACATCCTCCATGCTGTAGTCGGTCTCCAAGCGCAGACAGGGGATCTGCCGATCCTCCAGCGCTTTTTCCACAGGGATGGACTCCATCAGATAAGGCTGGCAGAACTGCAAGCCGTAATGGATCACACCGTCGGCTTTGTAATCGGCGACCATCTGCTGAATGTGGTCCAATCTGTCCGGGTTGGGGGTGAAAATAGCGCAATCCACCTGAAAATAACGGTCGACGATGGCGTCGAGCATCTCTTCAACGGTCTGTCCCGAGTCTTCCGTCAAGTTGCGGGTACCGCGTTCGCCCACGCAGGACTCCTCGCCGACGATCACCGCGCCGGCAGTTTCGACGATCATAGGCAGTTTCCAGTTGGGTACCGCCTGGGGACAGCCGGAAACGAGGATCCGGGGGGTCTTTCTCGGGGAAACTCCCTGTTCCGCCGCAATCCGTTTTTCCAGTTCATCGCAAATTTTGTTGACGGAATCGGTAAACCGGGCCGGATTATCGTAAAAGAAAACCTGGTTTGCCAGAAGGGCATCCAGGCCGGAAATCGGCGCCGGATCGGCTTTGCGCAGCGCGTACAGCCGATGGAGGGCCGCGCGCTTGGCATTGACCGTCTGGATCCCGTCCTTTAACCGCTCGGCGGTAATCGTGACGCCGGTAAGCTTCTCGACGGCCGCCTTGAATCGGAGGAACTCGGCCTTGAGCAGGGCTTTTCCGTTTTCCGATTTCACCTGGGGCAGGTCCATAACGTAGAGATTGTCGACCAGACCAGCCAAAGACTCGTAAGCCTTCTTCTTTCCGTCGCAGGTGTTCTCGCCAACGATCATGTCCGCGCTTTCCAGGTAGGGACAGACCTTGCCGAGCTTGAAACCGAAAGAGGATTTGATCAGGGCGCAGGTGTTGCGCGGCAGCATCCTCTCCACGTCCTCGGTGGCAAAATCGGCGCCGGAGCACAGACCGACCAGGGTGGCGTTGGCTGCCAGGACGATCTCCTCAGGGACAAAAACGCAGTAACTGCCAACGATCTTCCGGCCGGCCGCCTTCTCGTCCACCAATTCCTTGATGCGCAATCCGTGGACTTCGCTCATGACGAAGTCAAAATAGCCCATGCCTTCGGGGCGTTGTTTCTGCGCCAGGTAGATGTCCTGATAGGCTTGTCCCAAAACGCCCAGCAATGCGTCGTGAGCGTCAAGATCGAGTCCCAGATCGGTCCACATCGAGCGGTAGTCTTCTGTCATGCTTGTCTCCTGGTTATTTTGGATTTAAAGCGGGCGACATTGTAGAAAGCCCGATATCGGCGTTACGATTCATCCCTCGTCAGTGCGAAGTACGTTCGGGTACGCCTCCTTCCTCGGAACTCGCAAGCCTTGATCTCGGACTTTCTACAATGTCGTTAAAAAATCGACTTTTCACGGATTCAATGGAATCGTCCATGCGATCATCAAATTGACAATAACAATGTACGATTAGTCAAACAGATAATATCTATACGACTCGCTGGCTGCATTGGCATAATAAATTTGACTTTTGTCTCCTGTTGAGAGATGGGATAAATGATTAAAAACCCTTCGTTAAAGGTTTCCTCCATGTTTCGGTTTTTCGGTTTTACATGACAGTGCTCAGGCTTGCTGCCCGGGCCGGTATGCACTGGATAAGACTGAAAAGCCGCATTTCTGTTCGTCATTTTACCAAGAAAAGCGGCCGGATCGGCGGTATCTGAATCTTCATCGATCCCCTGGAATCGTTTCGGTTGGGCATGCGCATTTGCCCGACCGATGGCAGGCGGGGAGCATCAGAAACCGCCTGAATCGAGAACCCCAACAGCATCTTTAACCGACTACAAGATGTGCGAGAGGAGCGACCATGAGTGAAACCGAAACCATAAAAATCAGCAACAACCGCAAAAATACGTTTCTGCAGAAGGTTAAGAAAATTCTTCCCGAAGGCGGGAACCTCAACCTTTGCCTTACCTGCGGTGCCTGCGCCTCGGGATGTCCGGCCACCGGACTGGAAGGCATGGACCCCCGCAAATTCCTGCGCATGGCCGCCCTGGGCCTGGATGATGAGATCACCGGCCACCCCTGGGTCTGGATGTGCTCCTTGTGCCAGCGTTGCGTTTATGTCTGTCCCATGGAAATCAACATTCCGGCCCTGGTTTACGAGGCGCGCCAACTCTGGCCCCGCGAGGAGCGGCCTAAAGGCATTCTGGGATCCTGTGACATGGCCCTTCGCAACGACAGTTGCAGCGCCATGGGATCGCCTCCGGACGATTTCGTTTTCGTTGTGGAAGATGTGTGCGAAGAAATCCAGAATGATCAGCCGGGATGGGAAAACCTCCAGGCCCCCATGGACAAGGAGGGCGCCGAGTTTTTCCTCAGTCAGAACTCGCGGGAGCCGGTTACCGAGCCCGAGGAGATGGCTCCGCTGTGGAAAATTCTTCATCTTGCAGGGGTGGATTGGACATACGGCAGTATCGGCTGGGGCGGAGAGAATTACTGCATGTTCCTGGCCGATGACGATAACTGGAAATTGATTACCGAGAAATCGATCCGAAAAGCGGAATCACTGGGAAGCAAGGTTTACCTCAATACCGAGTGCGGGCATTCGACCTATTCGGTCTGGATGGGCGTACAGCGCCACAAGATAGAAACCGACCTGGAAATCGCCCCCATCGTTCCCTACTATGCCCGCTGGATCCGGGAAGGCAAGCTCAAGCCCAGCAGCGACTGGAACAAAGACCTGAAAATCAAATTCACCTGTCAGGATCCCTGCCAGCAGGTACGTAAAAGCTTCGGCGATCCGTTGGCCGAGGATCTCCGCTTCGTGATCAAGACTTGCGTGGGGGAGGAAAACTTTATCGACATGACCCCCAACCGCTCCAACAACTTCTGCTGCGGCGGCGGCGGTGGCTACCTGCAATCCGGATACACCGAGGCCCGCCATCAATATGGCAAGATCAAATTCGATCAGGTCATGGCCACCGGCGCCAAATACGTGGTGACGCCTTGCCATAACTGCCACGCCCAGATTCACGATCTGGAAGAGCATTTTGAAGGCGGTTATCACACCATTCACCTGTGGACCCTGTTGGCCTTGTCCCTGGGCGCGCTTGCCGACACCGAACGGGTCTATCTGGGACCGGATCTGGCAGAAGTATGGCTGCCCGGCGAACCAGGGACACCCGATCCTTTTTCGGATAAATAGGGGGCGCCAGGCGATTGTCGAGTCCGAAGAAATTCGAAACGCTCCGTTTGAAAAGGAGGAGCCATGCAGTTCAACCGATTCGAACCTCAGATCGTCGCCTTTTGCTGCAAGTACTGCGCGTATGCTGCCGCCGACCTTGCCGGCTCCATGCGCCTGGACTATCCGTCGAATCTGAAAATCGTTCAGTTGCCCTGCAGCGGCCGGGTGGACATGCTTCATCTGCTCAAAGCCATCGAGGAAGGCGCAGACGGTGTCTGTGTGGCCGGCTGCCTGGAAGGAGAATGTCATTTTGTGGAGGGCAACCTCAAGACGAGAAAAAAAGTGGAAGCTGTCAAAAAAGCACTCGCGTCTACCGGGGTCGAACCGCAACGGGTGGAGATGTTCAATCTTTCGTCCGCCATGGGGCCCCGCTTTGCCGAAATCGCAACGGAGATGACCGAGACAATCCGTGCCCTGGGACCGACGCCCGTGGTCCAGGGCCTGACCGCCGAACAGGAAAAAACCATATCATGATCCAACGTATTCATCTGGACCCGAAACTGGAAAAAATTCTGGCCGTACTGAGAAAAGGCGACAGCCGAAGAAACCGGGTCGCCGATCGGGTGGAAGCCATTATCGCCGAGGCCAAACAGGGCCAGTTGCCCCCGGAGGAAGTGGCTGCGTTCACCCGCAACGGCGAGGCCCGCATCCGGGGCGCCCGCAAATACGATCTTGGGGCCGGTTATCGCCTGGTCACGATTAAACAGGGCGACGATCTCTACCTTCTCTTTGTGGGCACCCATGACGAATGCGACCGCTGGGTCGATAACAATCGTGTGGGCCTGCCCCTGGAATTGATCGCTGACCGCTGCCGAACGATCAGCCGTTCGGTCTCGGATGAACCCTCGCCCGTGGTGTCCTGTCTGCAAAATCGGCCGGAACCGGAGGAAGACTGGATTCCAACGCTGAGCGATCAGGATTTGCGGGTTGTGTTTAGTGGGCTGTTGGGTAGCAAATAGGCACGGTTTCGTAAGAAGGCCGATATCGGCTTTACGCTTCGTCCCTCATCACTGCAAAGTACTTGCACGGCAACAAACCCTCCTGATTATAGAATTGAGGGATTGAAAAATTCAGGAATTATTCGTTAACACAAGAGGAAAAACCAAAATGATTCAATTAAGCGAATCCGCCATCGAGGCGGTAACCGAATACTTTGCTACCATGGATGTCAAGCCCATTCGTATCTTTCTCACCCAGGGTTGCGGTGGCCAGCAGCTTGCCATGGCCCTGGATGAGATAAAAGATACGGATGCGGTTCATGACGCCGGTAAATTTCAGTTCGTCATGGACCGATCTCTCCTGGATCAGGCGCAGCCTGTCCAGATCGATTATGCCAACCTGGGATTTAAAATCTCATCGAATCTTGAGTTGGGTGGGGCCTGCCAGAGCTGCGGCAGCGCCGGGAGCTGTTGCGGGTCGTAAGCCCATTTTTTCTCTCACAGGATATGACCACCGGTTCGCAAAACCTGTCTTCAGGGCACTAAAAGTATTGACAAATTACCGATGCCCTTCTATAAGACAACCAATCGTGCCTTGGAAAGGCATCGGCATTGCCAAGATGCCAACTGTTTAAAAAACTTACAATTTATCAAAGAACCAAAGCCAGGAAGGCCCGCGTGCAGAAGCATGTCGCCCCCTGGCTTTCTTATTTTTTGAGATCATGCAATTTCATAATCGGAAAGTCCCAATTCTCGCTTTGGCGGTTCTATTTTTGTTCGCCTCCTGGTTTTCCCCCTCGTTCATCTTGGCTAAGGCTATCGAGAAGGATACGGACGAAGACGGAAAAATCGATCAGGTGGCCCACGTGGACAAACGGGGAAATCTGGTCCGCCTGGAAATCGACAGCAACGCCGACGAAATCTTCGATAAATTTCAATTTTACCAAGACGGCAAGCTGGTTCGGGTAGAAAGCGACCGGAACCACGATGGAACCGTCGATTCCAAAAACTTTTTCGAAGCGGAAAAGCGAGTTCGTTACGAGCGTTATTCGACGGAAACCGGCAAGCTGGACCAAGTCATCCGGTTCGACGACCAGGAGCGGCCCTTGAGCATGCATCGGGATACCACCGCCGACGGCCGCTTCGACACCTGCTACGAATTCGTCGAAGGCCGGCTGGCGCGATCCACCCGCGATACCGATGGCGACGACCGAGTGAACAACTGGCAGACCTACCGCAACGACATACCTGTGGAGCTGAAAAGCGACGGGGACGGCGACGGCCGCGTCGAACGGATCGTGCTTTTCGACGAAAAGGGCCAGCCCCGGACCAGCCGCCACGACTTGGACGCCGACGGCAGTTTCGAAACGGTGCGCCGCTACCAGGACGGCGAAATATCCCGGCAGGAAAAGGACGACAACAATGACGGCACGCCCGATATCGTCCTCGACTTCGCAGATGCCCTGCCGGCCCTTCAAAAGCGCGACACCAACTACGACGGACGCTTCGACGTCACGACCACTTACAAAAAGGGAACTCCCGCAAAAGAGGAGAAAGACACCAACTTTGACGACAGCACGGATGTCTTCGTCTGGTTCGACAACGACGGCCAAGCCCTGAAGATGGAGGAGGATACCCGCTATACAGGCCGCATCGACCGCATCCGCCACTATAAAAAAGGCGTGGTGGACAAGGTGATCGCGGACGGCGACGGCGACGGCTTTCTGGAGACCCGGACCTATTTCAAGGGCGGCCGAATCGCCACCCAGACCCAGGACGAAAACAAGGACGGCAAGGGCGATGTAACCATCTTCTTCAACAAGAAGGGAGAGAAAATCCGTGTGGAGAGCGATACGGATTTTTCAGGGCATACGGATGCATGGGAGTACTTTTCCGGGCAGGTCCTGGTTCGAACCGAGCGGGACGGCAACGGTGACGGAAAAGTAGATCTGAAAGCCTATTACCGGGGGGCTGAGCGAAGGCGCCTGATCCAGGACCGCGATTATGACGGGCGGTTCGAAACGACGCAGTACTTCGACCGGACGCCCTGGTCCATGGTCATGGAAGTGGATGCGGATATGGATGGAACCCCCGAGGGACGCTACTGCTACCGGGACGGAATACTCAGAAAGAAGTTGGTGGACGAAACCGGCGACGGCAGCTTCGATCTTAAAGAAATATACAGCGAACAGGGCAAAATCGTTCGCAGCGAGGAGCAGCCAGACGAGAACGGGCGCTTTGCCATGGTCTGGATTTACGACGCCAACGAATCGGCGGTCCGGGCGGAGCAGGACCGTGACGGGGACGGCCGTCCCGATGTCTGTTTCGACTATGCCGACAACCGGCTGGTGGGTGTTGCCGAAGACACCAACGGTGACGGGAAACCGGATCTTTGGGAAGAATACGACGAGGCCGAAGCCCTCGTCAAGCGATCCAAGGATCTCAATTACGACGGGGTGGCGGATGTCGAGGAAGTTGCAGGTGATGGGGGATAGTACCCAATCCACCGGTTCTAAAAAGAAACCGGCCGATTTGGTTGGTCTGGTTGGTTTTATTTGTTGAATTGGTTTTGGTTTTCAACCTTCAGCTCAATTTTCAATGCCCGAAGGAACGAGAATTGTTAAGCTTTGAGCCTTGAGCTTCAATCATTCAACCTACAGCCTATAGCCTGCAGTCTTCAGTCTATTAACCTATTATTAATCAGGAGTTTTTGATCATGTTCGATTTTCTTGCCAAGGGAGGCGTTCTGGTGGGGCCGATTCTGCTCTGTTCGGTGATCGCCCTGGCCCTTTTTCTGGAGCGCCTCATTCGGCTGAGCCGGGTAAAAGTGCGCGGGAACGGTCTGGTTGCCAGCATGTCCAAGCATCTTCAAAAGGGAGAAGATAACAAGGCCTATGAAGTGGCCAGTCGGGATGAATCGCCCATGGGTCGCATCCTTACCCAGGCCATGGAAGTAAAGGACCAGGACCGCGAAACCTTGGAAACGGTTCTGGTGCACGCAACCGAGGCGGAAACTCGAGATCTTTCCCGCTATCTCCAGGCCCTGGCCACCATCGGCAACATCACCCCCCTGCTGGGTCTGCTCGGTACCGTGGTGGGCATGATCAAAGCCTTTATGGTGATCCAGGAAATGGGCGGCAAGGTAAATGCATCGGTGCTGGCCGGCGGCATCTGGGAAGCCATGCTGACCACGGCCCTGGGGCTGGCCGTGGCTCTGCCCACCATGGTGGCCCACAGCTATCTGGTTGCGCGGGTGGACCGTTATGAAGCCCAGCTCCAGGACGGCACCGTGATATTTCTCAAGTCCATCGGATTCCGGATTCACGGCCATATTCACAGCGACAAGGCACATACGCATACGCACACCCACGCACATGGATAGAAAGGAAATGGGGACACATGCTTGTCCATAGCAAACGCAAGGCGCGCTATTCGGTGCAGATGCCCATGACGTCGCTCATCGATATTGTCTTCATGCTGTTGATCTATTTTCTGCTCACCACCAACTTCATGGTGGATGAAGGCATTAAGATCAAACTGCCCCAGGCCAAGGCGGCAGCCCCCCAAACCGAAGAAGTGATCACAGTCTTTGTGGATAACCAGGGACGCGCCTATATCAATGAAGAAGAGGTTTCCATGGCCCGGCTATTCGATCGGCTCAAGGAAAAAATCGGCGCCCGGGAAGACGAACTGGTCGTGGTGCGGGCCGACCGGTCGGTGATGCTCAACAAGGCGGTCAAGGTGATGGACATTGCCAAGGCCGCCGGTGCCGGCAGGCTATGCCTGGCCACGGAAAAGGAATTGTAGGCACCATGCAACCGCAGGCTTTCATTATGGCAACGGATCGGTCGCCTTCGGCCAATTGGCTTTTACGGGGCTTGATCCTCATCTCGATAGCGGTCCACACCGTTATCTTCTTTCATATCTCGGGGATCTACCGATCGAATATGTTAACGTTCATCGAAATGTCCCTTCAAAACATTGACCGCCCGACGGCAAGGGATATCCCGCGTCCGCGCATGCGTCCCAAGCCCCCCGACCCCAAGGACCAGGTAAAAAAGATCAATGTGGTTCCGAAGCCCGTGCCGCGCATCAAACCGCTGGCCATGGCCCCCGTGGACAGCAATTTACCCGACTCCCTCATGGAGGCCATCAGCGCACCGGAGGTCCCCCAGATGCCGGGTGTGGATTCGTCCGACTGGGTGCCCGGTCCCCAGACCCACGAAGCGGCCGGCGAATTCATGACCGCCGCCAGCTACCTGGACATGGTGCGCCTGAAAATCGAAAGCCGCAAACGCTATCCGGAAGCCGCCAAGGCCAGAAGCATCGAAGGACGGGTCACCATCCGTTTCGTGCTGCTGACCGACGGCAACGTCCGCGATCTGACTGTCACCAAATCGGCCCGCAGCAAGGCCCTGAACGTGGCCGCCTTGGATGCGATTCAGCGGGCCGCTCCGTTTCCCCGGCCGCCCGGCAATCTGTTCAAAGGGGATCTGCCCCTGGAACTGACCATTGTATTTGAACTGACCTGACGGTCAGTTGACAGTTAGTCGTGCTACCGGCGTCAATGGGGAGGACGCGACGTTAAGGCGGTTCTGTACTCTTAAGATGCAAAAGAGGTGATGAAACAGATAACTTAAGGAAAAGGAAGGGGAAAGCAGCCAACTCCGGCCAGAGTCTTTCGGCTGCCTCCCCCTGGAAGCCCCTGCGGATGGCAGGTAGGCTCTGATATCGCATATCATCGGAGCCCATCGACTTCAAGTCTTTGCCTATTAGTCCCTCCATCCGCAGGATCATACTTCCGTCCATTCCACAAAGATCTCCCTTTGGACCGATTCGCTACGTTTTAATCACCACTTCGTTTCGCTTTCTTAAATGATAATGATCGACGTGCCGGAAAGGGGAGCTAAAAAAGGAGTGAGGTAAATTCGATGAAAAGATGCCTTTTATTAAACACAATTGCCTTTGCGATCATAACGATCTGGACCGCACCGGGGGGTTGCCATGGCGTCGCCGGATCAATCAATCCGTCACCCGGCTACCTGGTAACCGCCATGTATGATGACGGTGAGCCCATGAGCTATGCATCAGTGGAGATCAAGGCACCCGATTCGAAAACCGCCTTTCAGTTGGGTCGCACGGATCGCAATGGCGTCATGATGTTCCAGCCCGATTTACCGGGCCGTTGGCAGGCCGTGGTATCCGACGGCATGGGACACCAGCTTACGGTGGAGGTTGAGGTAGCGGTTGAAGCATCGAACGAGGCGCAAGAGGTACCCCAGACTGTAAGCCCGACCCATCCCGGCGGTAGCCGAGTCCAGGGTGTCGTCACCGGCCTGGCCCTTATCTTCGGAATTTCTGGACTGGCTTATGGCTGGCTTGGTCGCCGTAAGGTCCAACAACCGTAAACCCATTTTATATGTCACCATATGAACCGGTCAGGTTTGCTGATCATTACTTAAAACAGTTAAAAGAATCGATCCAAGGGGGTGATGCAAGCAAAAAACAAGAGATGCAGTTACTAAAAAGCTTTTCCAGGCCATACAAGGCCACACACCCGAAAGAAAGGTGTGGATTCATGGGAGCGGCGTCCTCGCCGCGATTGTCCGGAATGCATCGCGGCTGGAAGCCGCTCCAACGAAAAGCCGACCCCCGGCAGATTCCACTTCCTTAGAAGTAAAGGGAAGGCAGCCCTTTGCCGGCCAAGGTTCAGGGGCCGCCTTCCCTGGATGAAAGCCCCCCTCACCGAAAGGCAGGCTTTAAGCCTTTATCTACCGTGTCCGCTCCCTGCTTTCAACCTTACGGTAATCTTTTCTTCGAGGGGCCTTCCATGAACCAACCAACAACAAAACGTCTAAAATTAAAAGTGAGGGAGAGAGGAAGAGAAATGTTTAAGTTTCGTTTGGCTACTATTTGGTTGGCGCCCCTTGTTTTGCTCTTGCTGGTTTTCCCAGCGGGATCGGTAAACCAGGCATGGGGATCGGATGAAGCGGAGGAAATGACCGTGGAAACCGATGCGGAGCGCGAAAAAACTTATATGAAAATAGGCTCCATAACCGTTACTGAAACGAAGGGTTACCTGACCAGCGCGGATGCGCCCGGTTCTGTGGATGTTATTGGCTCCGACCAACTCGAAAATGAAAATGTTGATTACACCTTGCAGATTCTTAAGAAACTCCCTGGCGTTTTTTTCCAGGACTGGGGTCAGGGTGTGATTCACGGCGACATCAGCCTCAGAGGGTTCAACCCCAGTAGCGACACGGCGGTACGCCTCAACGTTGACGGAATCCCCAACAACCTGGCCAGCGGTTACATGGACATGCGGCCCTTTACGCCTTTCGAAATCGAAAGGATCGAGTTGGTCAAAGGAACCTTTGATCCCCGCTTCGGTCTCAATTATGTCGGCGGCAACGTCAATGTGGCCACTAAGCGCGGAGGTAACTACTCCAAAATCAAGTTGTTGGGTGGAGGCTACGACACCTACGAGATGGATGCGGTTGTTGCCCGGGAACACAACAATTTTTCCCAGACCTATTTTATCTCCTACCGCGACACCGATGGCTACCAAGAACATTCCGACGTTGAAAAAGGCGCTATGTCCGGAAAATGGTTCTACACGGCTGCCGACGGCAAGCTGAATATCGGGCTTATAGCTAGGTTTTTCAATATGGATGCCAACTCACCGGGTTATCTTTCAAAGGAACAGATAGAGAGCGATCCCACACAAATGCAGCCCTTCTGCCGCACTGACGGAGGCGAGCAAACCAATAAGCAGGCCAGCGTTCACGTCGACTACAGCTTGAACGACAGCCTGAACTGGTCTTTCAAAGTCTACGACCAGGAACTGGAACGGTTCCGCTACCAGCAATACAGTGCAACCGCAAGCCAGGGGGAACGGTATACGAAGGAGAACCAGTTCGGCGCCATCTCTACCATCACCTATGAAACCACGGATTGGGGCGTCGAACACCTTATCCTCAACTGGGGTGTCGACTTCCAGTATCAGAACGACATCTACCAGCGCTATTACACCCAAGACCGTGTGCGCCAAGGCTCGGCTTATAGGGACTGGGACTATAACCAGGGGTATTACGGAAGCTATCTTGAGGCGGACAGCAAAGTTCTCTCTTGGCTGAGACTCACGGGAGCGATACGGGTCGACTATCTCTTTGGTGAATTTGAAGATAAGCTTACTGGCGAGAAGTCTGACATGATCGATTATGGAATGATCTGGCAACCCAAGTTCGGAGCCGTCATCACGCCCTATGAAGGATACAACTTTTTTGCCAACTATGGTCGGACCTTTCAAGTGTCCTGGAGTGGCCGTTTCGACGAAGAGGACGATACGGATGTCGCTGTGAACGACGGCTGGGAAGTGGGCCTCAAAGCCTCCCCAGTGCGGTGGCTGGCCGGCCGTATCGCCTATTGGCAGCAAATCCGTTCCAATGAAGTCGTCACCAACATATATGGAGACCCCGAAAACCTGGGCGAAACCGAAAGAAAAGGGTGGGACTTGGAACTCAATCTGAAACCACATCCCTGGGTCACCCTCTGGGGATCCTACTCACACGTGGAGGCCAAATATACCGATCCAGGGCCAAACAACCCTGAAAGGGATGGAAAGGATCTTAAGCACATCCCCAACCAATGTATGAAAATTGGGATAGATGTATCGCATCCCATCGGGATATCCGTAAATCTTTGGTTGGAGCAGCAAGACGATTACTACATTGATTACCTCAATGAATTGGGCAAATTCGGTGACTACGAGGTGGTAAATCTGGATCTGAAATACGATCTGCAAGCGATCACCCTGGGCTTTCAGGTCCACAATCTGTTAGAAGAAGAGTATGCCGCCTACGTCATGTATCAAGAGGGAGGAACCCCCGAATACCTCTACACCCCCGGTGATGGACGCAGTTTCTACGCTTATGTTACCTATAAATTTTAGCTGGAGAAAGGGAAAAAGAAGATGTTTGAATTTTCGAAAAAAACGATGCGAGTTGGTTTGATTACAGTCGGTATTGCGACAATGCTTCTCTTTTCTGTGGTTCCCGCTGCGGTCGCCCATGAACTCTGGGTGAACGCACTCGGGCAGAAGGGAGAGCTTTTCCGGGCAGACATCGGATACGGGCACGACTTCCCCAAAGCTGAACCCATCGCTGCCGAAAGGGTCCATATCTTCCGCCCGCTCCAACTCATGACGCCCGACGGGAAGGTAACCCTCAATCAGGTGGGAGAAAATTACGCCTACCAGAAAAAGATCGCGCTGAAAAAAGAAAGCTACTTGGTTCTCGGCTTCTACCGCCCCACATTCTGGTCTAAGGGCCCCGAGGGATGGGCGCAAACGGATCGTATCCAACGTCCCGACGCCACCTATGTCGAGGAGGCGATCATGTGCGCCAAGACGATATGCAACATCCAGGGCGCCGCCACCGACGACCTGATCACCAAGCCTGCCGGGCAGCGGCTGGAGATCGTTCCCCAGCGCAATCCCGCTGCTGTCGGCGAAAAAGGCAAGCTACTCCTGCAGGTGCTATGTGACGGCAAGCCTGTCAAGAATGCCGATATAGAAGCAACCCTGGCCGTATCTTCGGACAAAAAGCAAAAGGTCTTCAAAGGGAAGACGGATGATCAAGGCATGGTTTCCATTTCTTCATTGCAACCGGGATACTGGCTGCTTAAGGCGAAGCATGTCTACGCCCATCCCGATCCAAAAAAAGCTGACGAGGTTGTCTTGCTGGCCACCCTGACCTTTCGAATCGGCGAATAATTAGCCCCGGCATTATCTAAGAACGGATCGACACCCTTTTGGAAGTTTGTCTCGACAGCTGCCGAATTCGATCTGGATGAGAAACGCTACGACGCGATTGTCCAGGCAGGCAACAATCCCTGGGAGGTTGTGGGACTTGTTAAACAATAAGCCCGATACTACGCCAGTCAAACGATGACTGGCTGGTAGGATCTTACGGACCGTTAGGGCGTTTCTGTACCTTAAAAATGCACAGGAGGTGATACAACGGAAAAACAAAAAAGGAAGGGGGAAGCAGTCGACTCCAACCAGAGTCTTTCGACTGCCGCCCCCAGGAAGCCCCTGCGGATGGCAGGCGCTCTTTGATATTTCATATCAGCGGAGCCCACCGCTTTCAAGTTTTTACTCAGAAATCTTGCCGTCCCAGGGAAACAATTAAAACATAAGCTTTAAGCTGGCCGAAACAGTTTTCCAAAAAATAGGGTTGTTTCCTGCCACCCTGACATGAACAAGGCAGCCGCTCTCCCGGCAAGGATCATGCGGCTGCCTTTGAATATGCCCCTGAATGACTCCAGGAAGCATTCTTTAGTTTAGCATTGCGTCTCCTAAGGGTCAACAACCGCCTGCCAGGGTGGACCGGACTGGTGTTCCGTTAATAACGATTTGTTCAAAATGAGGAGAGGAGTACGCAAATGAAACAGTTCACCTTTGTATTAACCGCACTTTTGTTTTTGCTGGCCCACCCGCTGATAGCCCAGGAAACCCAATCCGGGCAGCTTGCAACCGAAAAATTGGATGATGTTATTGTTCAAGACAAGAAATCGAAAACAAGTATTGCAGGTGAGAGTTTTGCAGGGCCGACCCTGGAAAAACTCGGCCATAACGTTAAAATCATAACAGGAGAGGAACTGGAGGCAGCAGGCAATGTTGACCTTTCCAATGCTTTGGCAGCCGTTGTTCCTGGACTCTATTATTCTAACAACCAAGGCCGGGGGGGATATAACCGAGTCCGAATTCACGGTACAGATGAAATTTTATGGCTTCTGGATGGCGTCAAGGTGGGCGCCATTCATGGATCATACAATGTGAACTGGTCCTACAGTTTAAGCGTTCATATGATAGACCGGATAGAGGTTTTACAAGGCGGGGAAAGTCTGTTTTATGGAACTGGTGCCCGGGGAGGGGTTATCAACATTATAACCAAGGACATTACCGAGGAAGCAAGCGGCCAATTTGGGGCGGCTTATGGAAATGATAGATACCGGGAGGTATATGGCCATGCTACTGAAACCTTTGACGGTCACGGTTTTATGGTCTTTGCAAGCCAGGAGGAATATGAAGGTTACCAGGTCATAGATGATCAAACCTATGCGGATTTGGGAAATGACTATAAGGACAGGAACATCGGGTACGACCGTTTCACAGGGGGGGTCAAGTACCGCAAGGAATTTGATCTGTCCGGCAAAAGCGTCCTGAACGCCCAATACCGAAGGCATGCGGGTTATTTTGACTATCCTAATGCCACCCAAAGAACGTCAAGGTTTGACTGGAACCAGGATGTCAGTTCTCTGAAGTGGGACAGCGATTTCAATAACAATTTTTCTTATAATATTACAACCTACCTGCACAGATGGTGGGCCGATATCACCCAGCAAAATATAGATGGCACTTATCCGCGTGATCACGAGCCTGTAGAGTGTGATGATCTCGGGGTAAATTTAAAAACAAGTACCCGCTGGGGGGAAGGGCACGAGATCGTCTCCGGATTGGATTACAGGAATTATTGGGGGAGCTTCAAGTGGTATTACGGTCATGATTATGATCGTGTAAGCAACTATGCACTTTTTGCCAGCTACAGGCCTTATCTTTCCTTTTCCCCTGACACCAAATTAGCCACGAGCGGTCGCTACACTATGACCAGCGATGATGCCACCTCTTTTGTATGGGATGTGAGCGCTAAAACACCAATCACAAAGAATACTTCTATCAGGGGTAGCGTCAGGACGGATTTTTCCCTTCCTACCCTGGATCAGCTTTCCGGTGATGCTGTCTGGGGAAGTTCTCTTTACCTCGGCAATCCCGATCTGGAACCGGAGGAAAGCCTTAATATCCAGGGCGGGCTTGAAGGAAAATGGCAGTATTTCAACTGTTATGTGGGTTATTTTTACAATAAGGTTGATAACCTGATCCAGACTGAATTAATCGACACCACAAATAATATTTATACATATACGTATAAAAATGTAGAAGGGGATACCGAAATCGATGGCGTAGAATTAACTGTTGGTATCGGCCCGTTCTACGGTTTCTCTCTAGATGTTAACGCATGCTGGACCAATGCGGAGGACGGCGACACCGGCGAGCAGTTGGAGCAGATTCCGGAATTCAACAGCAACATCAATCTTAAATACCGTTATGAGACAGGCCGGTTTGGTGCCGACCTGATGACCCGGTACACCGGCGATATTTACGAAAGAGGGCTTGGTACCTTTGATGACGTTAACTATGGAGATTATTTTGTAACGGATGCGTCTGCTTTTGTAACCCTTGATAAAAAAATGAGGCACAAGGTAACCCTTCGTATAGAAAACATCTTTGATGAGGATTTTGCTAATGGTTATGGTGTGTCTTCCGGTGTCTTATATAAAAGGTGCGGCTTGTCCAGAAATGCCATAATTGGATATTCATTCACCTTTTAAAAGGATTTAAATCATGAGTACCGAAGCAGACATAATCGAAAGCATAGACTGGAGCGAGTTATGGAAAGAGGCATTGCTGGCTGCATCCTGGAGAAAGTGGGAGAAAGACCCGGTCAAGTTTTTTGACAAAAAAGCCAAATGGTACAACCAGACGGTTGTGAGGCAAACGGATAATGCGCAGAAGATCTCGGCCAAGTTTAACATTGATTATGGCTGCTCGGTACTGGATATCGGTTCAGGACCTGGAACCTTGGCCATCCCTTTGGCAAAAATCGCAGGGAAAATTACAGCGGTTGATCCTTCCAGGGAGATGCTCCACTACCTAAAGGAAAATGCCGAAAAAAAAGGTATCAAGAACATAACCTGCGTCAACAAAAAATGGGAGGATGTGGAAATCGGGAAAGACATTGAAAACCACGATATTGTGATTTCCTCGTATTCACTTGCAATGACTGATATCAAAAAAGCGCTTTCCATTATGGATCAGGCAGCAAACCGAACCATATGCATTTTTACATCTGCAGGTAAAACACAATGGGATTACCACGTAGAGATTTGGCCTAAATTATTCAAAGAGGCGTTTGTGCCCGGCCCGGATTATATTTTTGTTGTCAACATCCTCTATCAGCTGGGGATAATGGCCAATGTGGCGATTTGGGAAAAAAATTCCAGAAAAAAAATATCAGACATAGATGAAGCGGTTAAGGAACGGGTTGAGTACTTTAATTCTTCCCTACCCGATGCTGAAACGATTATCCGGGAATGTCTTGAGAAAAAATTCACTAGAGATAAAGAAGGATTATGGGCGGAGCGCAAATCAAAAACCGCCATGATCTGGTGGGAAAAAACAACAGAAGAGCAGGGAAATGCCCGGAGAAATGGATAGAAAATCATCAGCATTGAGGAGCCGGGACATCTCTGGAGCGGTCCGGACTATTATTTATACCTTTATATTCGTTATGGTGACAACAGGCCCGTCATCTGCACAACAGGCCATCGTCAAGGTCAAAGTCCCGGGAAATGTATCAGGGGCCTTCGATATTGTTATTAACATAGACAATGCCCTTGATCTGGACTCGGGTCAGTTTGACATTTATTTTGATCCCTATGCTATCCGGGTAAGGGATGTCAAAGATGGAGCCATAGGGGGTATTCTCATTCCTATCGATATTTGGACAATTCTGAATCCGGGTAGGATAAGGGCGATCTTCAATCTTCCCGGGGTAAAGGCCATCAGCGGTAATGGCTACTTGGCAAAAATTAACGCCGAACCTATTGGCAAAACCGGTGGTACCACTAACCTTACTCTTCATAAAGGCCTGCTCGTTAATAAAGACGCAAAGCGTACCCCGGCTCAATGGATTAATGGCAAAGTAAAAATTGAGGGTATTGTCTCGAAGGTCGAACCAGTAGCCGCCACCCAGTCCGAGCAGGCCTGCGGACCTGACACTGAATCCAGCGGCATAACCATATCCACTCCAATGGCTTTGGCAGGACTTGCGATTCTGGCTGCAATCCCGGGTTTGTTCCTGATCTTATTCAGAAAAGGGCAAAAGATAACTCAACTTCCAAGTGAGTGAGCATGGCGTGTTTGTCTATCCCCCTCTACAATCCGGCGCAGCCCCTGAGTCTGCCCGTTGAAAGAAACCATAATAGTGAATAAAATCCTGTACGCTACCGGTCTGTCGGTAATGCTGTTCATGCTTGTGGCAGGTTCCTCAGCAGCGGTCAAAAAGCAGACCCTTGACATATTCGGTAACGCCAATGAAGACGGCGTTATGGACATGCGGGATGTCACCTATGCCGAGCGAATGATCTTGGGACTTTGCCCTGCAAGTCCTCTAGCAGATGCCGACTATAACGGCAAGGTAAATGGCTTGGATATTAAACTGATCGGGCAAATTATTACTGCAACGGAAAAAAAACTTACGATTTTGGATAATGACTCAGATCCCGTTACCATTCACAGACCGGTTAAACGGGTTATCCCCGATCATCTGACATGCCTTGCAGGCATGCGGGTTCTAGATGCAGAGGACATGGTTGTCGGTATTGATACGGCTGTAAAAAAACATATGGGTAAGATTTTTCTGAAAGACTTAAACAAATTACCCCTGATTGGGAGTTTCTCAAATCCTGATTATGAGGCGGTTCTCAGCCTGAAACCCGATATTTACCTTGCTTATCGCTCCCTTTATGGTCCGGGAAGCAAAGATATGCTCGAGGAAAAACTTCCGGGAATTACGGTGATCGAAACTGGATATTATACCCCTTACAACCCGGAAAACCTCACAATAGATATAAGACTGCTGGGATATATTCTTGATAAAAGGGACCAGGCTGAAGCCTACATCAACTGGTACCAAGGATATCTGGGCATGATAAAAAAACGAATCGCAGTTCTTTCAGAGGATGAAAGGCCAAAGGTTTACCCCGCACCCGGCTGGGATCTATACAATAGCATTGCCAATTTCAAACTTGCCGATATCGCCGGGGGAAGGAATATATGTGCAATCTTTGGCCCAAACTATGTCACTGTGGACCCCGAATGGGTAATCAAACAAAATCCCAATGTCATCCTCAAACAAAGTTTTTCCTCAAATGGATATGATACGGAAGACTCTTCTGGGATGATGGCTGAGCGTGAACAGATTTTAAACCGGCCGGAACTTTCCGGGGTCGATGCAGTGAAAAATGAGCGGGTGTATTTATGGCACATGTATACTAGCGGCATGTTTCCAAACGATATCATCACCATTACTTATATTGCTAAATGGCTTCATCCCGATATTTTTAAGGAGTTGGACCCTGAAATGGTCCACCAGGAATATTTGGACAGGTTCACGCCCCTGGACTTCAACGTAAAAAATGACGGCGTGTTTGTATGCCCGCCTTGGGAGGATTAATTATGGCAGCAGGCAACAAGGCGGATATTGGCGGAATCAATGAGCAGTACATGGTATTTACGGGGAAGAAAATCACATTAATTCTCTTCCTTTTACCTCTGATACTCCTCGCCGCCGGCATCGCGACAACCTTGGGCTCGGCGGAGCTTTCCATCGGAGAAGCATACACGGCCCTACTGCATAAATTTTTTCCTGATTATTTTGCATCAGACTGGCTGGCGCAGACTTGTGTCTGGAATTTAAGGCTTCCCCGCATCCTCATGGGGATACTGGCAGGAACAGGTCTTGGCGTTGCCGGTTGTATCATCCAGGGGGTACTCAGGAATCCGCTGGCCTCTCCATATACGTTGGGGATTTCTTCAGGCGCCGGATTTGGGGCATCCTTGGCCATACTGGTCGGCAGTGGCGTTGCAGGGAGACAGTACCTCGTTATCGGAAACGCCTTTATCTTTTCTCTAATCAGCTCATTTATCATCATTGGCCTGTCAAGCCGGAGAGGCGCAACTCCTGAAACCATGATCCTTGCAGGCATCGCCATGACCTGCCTTTTCGGCTCTGCCACCACAATCCTCCAGTATTTTGGCGATGCCGAAGCCGTGAAAGAGGCGGTGTTCTGGATGGTGGGCGACCTCGGCAGGGCTTCCTGGCAAAAATTATCCTTTGTCTCTGTAGTCCTGGCAATCTGCCTTCCTTTGCTTTTCTGGAAATCATGGGACCTCAATGTCATTGGTGGAGGAGATGAATCCGCCCACAGTCTTGGTATAAACGTCAAACGCACCCGGATATTTTTAATGATCATATCTACCCTTCTGGTGGCAAGCATTGTCTGTTTTACAGGAACCATCGGATTCATAGGGCTGGTTGCACCACACATGGTCCGTATGATTATCGGCGGGGATAACCGATTCCTGGTCCCAGCATCGGGGCTTCTCGGAGCCGTACTTTTAGTAGTCTCGGATACCGTGGCACGTAGGATTCTGGCACCAATCATACTTCCTGTGGGAACGCTGACAGCCTTCATGGGGGTCCCCTTGTTTCTTTACCTGATCATGAGGAAAAGGAGAGAATACTTTTGAGACTGAGTATAAAAAATCTTGCGTTCACCTATACGGATCTGCCCATCCTTAAAAACATCTGCATGAATTTAAACAAATCCGAAATTTTGGGCATCGTGGGACCCAACGGTTCCGGAAAATCTACCCTGATCCGGTGTATTGACAGGATTTTAAAGCCCCATCAGGGAAGCATTCTCCTTGACGGGACAGAAACAAAAAACATGAGTCAAATGGAAATTGCAAAGAGCCTGGGATACGTGCCCCAGAACACCCCGCGTACCTTTCCGGTCACGGTGTTTGATACCGTTCTCATGGGCAGGCGCCCGCATCTTGGCTGGAATTCCGGTGAAAAGGACCGTGAAAAAGTGGTTGAAGCACTGGAACGGCTGGGCATTGAGGATCTGGCTCTGAGGGATGCTAACGAGATCAGCGGAGGAGAACAGCAAAGAGTTCTTATTGCCAGGGCGCTGGCCCAGGAAGCAGGTATTTTTCTCCTTGACGAGCCCACAAGCAACCTGGATATCCGGAATCAGCTTGAAGTGATGGAGATCATGAGAAACTTGGTAAAGGAAAAGGAGCTGTCTGCAATAATTGCCATCCATGATCTGAATCTGGCTTCAAAATATGCCGACAGGGTGGTCATGATGAACAAAGGAGAGATTTTTACCGCAGGAGATCCTGCCTCTGTATTTACACCGCAGAACATCGCCCAGGTGTACGGGGTGGAATCCCTCGTGGAAAAGAAAAACGGGACTTTTTATATCATCCCCCAAAGACCTGTTGCTTTGTAACCGTCACGAACGGCTTTGGTTTTGGAATCAGCTTCGTCCATAACGAATATAGGAAGCTGATAAGTGAAAGACTACCAACCAGTTTTATAGAAAACATAAGAAAGGGGACATTATGCCTGAAATCAGCAAAATCGGTACCATGAGCCTGATTGAAAATATTAAAGATCTCAAATACTTTCCTACAGGATCAGAAGGCGATATTGCCCCCCTGTTGTTTGGAGGTAATCTGACCAGCCATGCCATGAGCATACCTCCCGGGTTCTACCCGCCCCATTCCCATCCCATGGAGCTTCTTTTAATCTGTGTCAAAGGCAGTTGTGATATTTTCCAGGGTGATGGTAAATTAAGAGGAAAAATGGGCCCTATGAGCGTGGCACTTATTCCGGAGAATGAAGAAATCGGACAGGAAATACACGGCCTTGGCCCATGTGAGCTGATTGTTGTTGTGGCCCCGAAAAAAATGAGCCGTGAAGAGTTTATCGCAAGATTTGAAAAGAATGACTAACCCGCATATTCAGGGCAACCGCAAGTAAAAATCAAGCTCCAAGAATTTTGAGCGGGTAGCCATGATTCCAAGCTGCTTTGAGGCTTTTGGTTTGTATGCCACCCTTGAACGATTTTTCCCGTTTTTGCAGGTTAAGCGCCCTATTACCTATAAATGCGAAATTCTCTGGGGCATGGTCTTTTCGCACCTGGTAATGGTTTTCGCTAAACGATGTATCCAGGCACCAATGCAAATCGTTTACGATGACCAATGCTTTCTAATGGATTTGCCGATAATCGGCGTTTGATTTTCGACAATGGGGATGAAAAGGCGTTTTTGGGGAAGATTTTTCCATTCATCTCCCGCTGTCGACTGGCGATACAGATCGTTTGCATGAAACGAGGACCGCCCATTAAAAGGCAAGTCAAAAAAAACACCACTCCATGCGAAAAACATAAACGCTTTTGCTGACCGTCGAGATCGAATGAAAGCAGGCTGATCGTTCGCAACCCAAACTGAACCATTCATATAAACGGCTTCCGGACGAGTCAGACAGTGCAATAGAATGCAAAGGATGCTCTCTGGAAGCCTCACCTCGCCTGGTTCCCATGATCCTACGTGGGAACCCATACCCATCCGGTTATAAAGTCCAATCGATGCTCCCGCGCAGAGCATGGGAACGAGGTGCCGGCCCTGACCGAAAAAAGTTTCAATAACATAGGATTAGCCTTGGTTGGGCCGGTTGTTTTCCATTGCGATTGCCCTGGTCGAACGGTTTTTCTCTCTTGACGGATCAACCTCGTGATGTTACAAGCTGTGAGCATATACTAACACGCTGGCGGCAGAAGCTGCCAAACATTGCATCAAAAAAGCTGCTGTCCGCAATACGAGCCACGAAGGCGTTTACCCATGGATGGGTTTCTGTTTTCGTGGTTTTTTATTTGCGCGACAATCCGCTTTTTGGGAACAAGGAAAGGAGGTGAGTGAATCAGGCCAGAACGTTTGGCACCATAAAGATGGGGAAGGCAGCAGACTCCGCTCAGAGTTCTGACGCTACCTTCCCCGGTGAAGTCCCTCGGGTTGAGGGGAGCTTCGGAAACCACCATACTACCGCGTCGTGTTCGCGTCAACGTGTGCTTTTCTGGCATCCCGCCGTTTTTCCCGAGGCCAGTTTTTTTGTTGTTGAACCAGACAGTTATTTTGAAAAGGATAGCGAACATGAAATTTATTCGGTTCGGCCTCGCGGGGTGGATAGGGCTTTTCCTGCTCTTTTCCATCTCAACTTCCGTCTTTGCCCAGGAGACGGATTCCGGCGAGGAAGAGAAGGTCTATCGACTAGACAAGGTTATTGTAAGGGACCATCCACTCAAGGAAGAGTCCATGGTCGTGACGCCTCAGGCAACGATCATCAACGTGGACGAATTTAAAAAGGCCGGCAAGGTGGAGACGGTCCAGGACATACTGAGCGAAGCGCTTGGCATCAGCGTCCTCTCCTCATCCGTTACCCCGGCACAGAATGAAGGGGTCTATATCCGCGGCATGGACCAGTCGCGGTACCAGGTATTCATGGATGGCCGTCCCATCAGGCTTCACGGGAGCCACGGCTATTTTAAAATGGACTGGACAACCCTCCCCCTGGACATCATTGAAACCGTCGAAGTCGTTCGCGGAAGCCATTCGCTTCTGTTCCCCTTTTCCATGGGCGGCGCGGTCAACCTGATCACCAGAAAAGGCAAGCAGACCGATGAAGCCAGACCCCATGGATCGGTGCAAACCAATTTCGGTGCCTTCGGAGCCCAAAGCTACAGCGCCAGCACCAGCGGCGGCATCGATAACACGATCGGCTATTCGCTCGCTGCCGCCCACAGAGAAGGCGACGGCTATTTGCGGGGCAACGATTACGATACGGACAACGTCAACGGCCGCCTTACGCTCTATCTGCCGACGGAAGGATCGATCACTTATGGAATCGACCATGTGGATACCGTCACCGGGTATGCGGTCATCAATGATCCCGACGATCCGGCATCCAATTACGATCCGGATTATCCCATCGTTCGGGCCGGTGAGGTGGACACCTTCAGTCACGATAACGAGGGAAAGTGTTATGACGGCGGTAAGAATCATTGGGAAAAGACCGTTAACGACCAGAGTCTTCTCTTCGAGCAACCGCTTCCTATCGGCGAGTTGCGGGGCCAACTTTACAAGCAGTTGTCCAAGCGGGATCGATACCGCCATAACGCAGACGGGTCGGACTCTTCAAACTATAAGGAAGAGTACACCCATGGGGCTGCCCTGGATTATTTAAATATAAATGTCCTCGACAGCCATTATTTTTCCCTTGGCGGCGATTACCGCGATCAGGGCATGCCGAACAATAAGGACTTTTATTCCATTACAGCCCTTTACGTCCAGGATGTCTGGGACATCACCCCGGATATGGCCCTGACCATCGGCACCCGCTGGTATCAATTCGAAAGCGATTCCTACGAATTCGGAAACTACTCTCAAGAGACCCGACGGGTGGAAAGAGAATGGTGCCCGAAAGCGCGGCTGGATTACAACTGGAGCGACAGTTTGTCCCTGTATGCCTCAGCCAGCCGCGAAATGCGAATGCCTTGAATTTGAGATCTCCATAGATGGGCCCGGGCTGGGTCCTACGAAGAATATGTGGCGGCAAATCCTGATTTTAAAACCGAAACATCATGGACGTACGAAGTTGGAGGGATCAAGAAACTCTGGAAAGACACGAAATTCAGGGGTGCATTTTACTACTCGGATATCAGTGACTATCAGCAGCACAATTATATCAGCGCCGCTTACCCGGCCATTGTCTACAACATTGATATGATCGTCTACGGGGTGGAGTTGGAACTGTCGAGAAGTTTCAGGCAGGATCTGAGCGGCTACCTGGCATATACCTACCAGGACTGGAATGCCGACAATCATCCCATGGATACCGAGCAAACTCACTATCTGCTCCAAAACCAGCCCCGCAACAAGGTGGTTTTAGGGCTGAACTACAAACTCTGGGAAAACGGAGTGGTCGAACTCAACGCCAAGTACATCGGCGAGAGATACAACAAAGTTCACGAAACCATGGAGGATGTGATTGTTGTAAGCGTCGGCGCGCAACACACCTTTAAACTGCCGCATGAATGTGAGCTGGTCTTGAAGGGGTATGTCAACAATGTCACCGACCAGGACTACCAGTTGCATTATGGTTACGACATGCCCGGCACCAACTGCGGCATCGGAATGACACTTAAATATTAACCTGAAACCTTTGGGGAGCCTGCCTGTCAGGCAGGCTCCCCCGGAGGTTTTTTTATTAAGGCGTACCGCACAATGAAAAATCAGAACCAAGCAATCGGATGGAGGTATTTGTGTATCCTGACGACCTGCATTTTCATGCTTTCATCGCTTGCCTTGACTACCGATGTGTATGCAGGCGACGAAGCTCAAGGGAAATGCTACGTCATCGGCACGGGACCGGCGGGGCCGGAACATGCCACGGTAAAAGCCATCGAAACCATAAAAAAAGCGGACATCATCTTTTGCTCCGATAATGTATCGGATCGTTTTTCCAAATATCTGGATGGGAAAACCGTTCTCGGCAGTCCCTGGCGGGGTAAATTTAAATATAGCTGGCGGGATCGGGAAAAACTGGGACCTCAAGAAAAAAAGCTTTATGTTGAGGAAAGGATCAACTTCTGGGACAAGACGGCCGCGAGGATCAGGGAGGAAGTGGCCCGGGGAAAGATTGTCGCGATTCTGGACAGCGGCGATCCCTGCGTATTCGGACCTTCTCACCGGGTGATCGAGGGGCTCAAAGAGGATGAATTCGAAATCATCCCGGCCTTGGGATGCTTTCAGGCGTCCATGGCCGCGTTAAAAAAATCGTCGATTCCCGCCTATGATACCCGCTTCGTCATGCTTACCGCACCGATGTTTCTTTTTGGACGGCCGGAACAGGATGAAGCCATTTTGGAGGATCTTTCCAAATATCCGATAACGATGGCTTTCTATATGGCCCTCAACCATGCGGACACATTGATTGGCCGTCTTAAAAAATACTACCCCAACGACCTTCCCGCGGCGGTGGTCTACAATGCGGGCTTCCCGGAAAAAGAGAAAGTGATCAAGGGAAACCTGGATACGATACTGGCAAAAATCAAGGCCGAAAAAGAGAACTGGCTGGGGATGATTTTCGTCGGCCGGTGCCTTGAGGGCCAGCCGCAGCGGGGAATGGTCAAGTTTGTATCTCAATGATCAACCGGAAGGTCCGGTTTCCGGATGGATAAAAAATCAATCATTCCATGCAATCCAAAGGCGGTTGGAGAAATACTTGCCAACCGCCTTTTGTTCCTTCTTACCATGCTTTGCATATCGTGTGGAGAAAAAAAATGAAGAAAAACGCACCTGTCGTTCTATTGCTGGCCGCCGTCATGTTGTTCGCCGTCTGCCCTGCGGCCTGCGCCCACAACATATGGCTGAATCCTTCCAACCAGTTCCCCGAAGTCGGGACGACCGTCGATATCGGTATCGGCTGGGGTCACAAGTTTCCAGCCAACCGGGTCGATGAGGAACTTAAAAAAGGCCGGGTGGAAGTGATTCAGGCGATTGATCCCGACGGCATGGCGGTCAGTCTTTCCAAAGTCTCGACCGGACTGTATCGGCTCAAAATCGACAAGCCGGGAGCCTATCTTGTCACCGCCCGGATTAAACCGGGATTTTTTACGAAAACCCCGAAAGGCAGGAAATGGGGAAACAAGACGACGGTTCCCAATGCCGTCAAATGCACGAACTATCACATCCAGGGAAAAACCATCCTCATTGCCGGCGGAAGCGATAAAAATCTCACCCAAACGGCCGGCCAACCCCTGGAAATCGTCCCGCTGACCAATTTCCAACGCATGAAACCGGGTGACGCGCTATCCGTCAAATTGCTGTTTGACGGGAAGCCCCTTCCCGATGTGAAGGTCAAAGCCACCTATGCGGGGTTCGAAGCCGCTGACACCGCCCCGCATAAACAGGCGGCCAAAGGGCACAAGCGGCACCACAGACATTTCCCCGTGGAAACCGTCACCGACGCCGGGGGGCAGGCCGATCTTAAACTGGAAAAGTCCGGCTATTGGTTGATCGTACTTTCCCATCGCTGCCCGTATTCGGAAGCAGCGGTCTGCGACGAGTTTATGCATAATGTGGCATTCACTTTCGAAGTGAAGTGAGTAACGGAGAAATAAGAGTGAAAAGAGAATTGGGGCCGTTCTCGGCAACGGCCCTGGTGATCGCCAATATGGTCGGCACCGGCATTTTCACCACCTCCGGTTTTATCATGGCTGAACTCGGCGATCCCAAGGCCTTGCTCCTGTGCTGGTTGTGCGGCGGTTTATTCGCCCTCTGCGGCGCGCTTTGCTACGGAGAACTGGGGGCTCGCTTCCCCCGGGCCGGGGGCGAGTACGTCTTTTTAAAGGAGAGCCTGGGCAAGCCAGTGGGGTTTCTCTCCGGCTGGATATCTCTAATCGTCGGCTTCTCCGCTCCCATTGCCGCTGCGGCAGCGGCCTTCGCAACCTACCTGTTCCAGGCGTTTTCCATTCCCGCGGCGGAAGGCATCGCCTTGTCGCCCTTTGGCATTCGGATGGCGGTCCTGTCGCCCCTGACCTTGACCGCCGTCTGTGTAATCGGACTCCTTTCCCTTCTCCATTACTACAGCCTGCGCATCGGCAGCCGGGTGCAGAACGGACTGACCCTGTTCAAGATCTCGCTGGTGGTCGTATTCATCGGCGCCGGGTTCCTTCTGGGAGACGGTTCCAGCGATCATTTTTCCGCTGCAGCATCGATTCCCTGGTCGGCAGAGAAGTTCGCCGTCGCCCTGATTTTCGTCTCTTTCGCGTATAGCGGGTGGAATGCGTCCGCTTATCTGGGGGGTGAGATTACCGCTCCGCAGAAAAACATTCCGCTGTCCCTTATCACCGGAACCCTCGTTGTGGTGGTCTTGTATCTGCTTGTCAACCTGGTTTACCTGTACGCCCTGCCGCCCGAAGCCATGCAAAGTGTTCTTGAGATCGGTGCCAAATCGGCAACATCGCTTTTCGGCATGGACATCAGCCGTTTTTTCAGCGGCGCGGTCGCCTTGGGGCTTTTGTCCGTCATGAGCGCCATGATTCTTACCGGACCGAGAATTTACTATGCCATGTCAAAAGATCGCATCTTTTTCGAACTTTTCGGCAAACTGGACAAAAATCGTCAAACCCCGGCCGCATCCATTGCGCTGCAGGCCGCCATTGCCATGGTAATGGTGGTCTCGGCCTCCTTCGAAACCCTCTTACTGTACATCGGCTTCACGCTCTCCCTGTTTGCCATGCTCACCGTCATCGGATTGATGCGAATCCGCGGGTTCTCTTCCCCCGCCGGGGATGCCTACCGGACATTCGCCTACCCGCTGACACCGCTTTTATTTATTCTCGGCAATTTGTGGATCATCTTTTTCTCCATCAAAAGCCGACCGGTTACCGCCCTTTACGGATTCGGCACCATCGGATTGGGATCCGTGGCCTACATCTTTTTTGGTCACATACATCGGTCCAAAAATCGTGCGCCTTCTGCAAAAGAGACAATTGAAAGGAAAACGAAATGAAGCCAATTCTCATATTTCTCAGCGGGCTGCTGCTTGCGATAGCGACCGTCTCCGAAGGGCTGTGTCATGGCGTCGAGGGAACTGTCGAACCGGTCGAGGGCTATTGCATCACGGCCATGTATGACGACGGCGAACGGATGAGCTATGCAGCCGTTGAAATCAAAGCGCCCCAGGCGGAGATCGTCTTTCAAACCGGTCGGACCGATCGCAACGGCCGTTTCATGATCCTGCCGGACAAACCGGGAACCTGGCAGGCAGCGGTCAGCGATGGCATGGGACACCGCCTGGCCCTCGATTTCGAAGTCAGCGCCGAAGGCGATAATCAACTGAAAGGCCAATCCGTTGCCCCGGTATCCACCGGTGCAGCGGGTCGCCCGATGAAAACGGTTGCCGGCCTGTCGATCCTTTTCGGTTTGTGCGGTCTTTTTTACGGCTGGAAAGCGCGGCGTGCGGGAAACAATGCAGGGCCGCCAACGAACACCTAAAGCTGATGAATGCGTATAAAACCGCATTTCCAATGGTTTCTTAAAATTGATCTGGCGAACCACTCACAACACCACCTCCTCCGGCCACGAAAAAGTGCTGTCTCTGTTTATCGCCGGTTGTTTCTTTCTGTCCGGAATGGCCAGTCTGGTCTACGAAGTCATCTGGGTCCGGTTGATCGAAACGCTCATCGGCGGCGCGCCCTTTGCCGTGGCCGCGGTGCTGTGCGTGTTCATGGCCGGAATGGCCCTGGGCAGCTACCTGGCCGGACGGATTGTGGACCGGATCGCAGGGCGCGGTAAGCTTTTGTCTCTCTATGGCTTGCTTGAAATCGGCATCGGGATTTATGCCGTGGCCGTCCCCTTCCTGATCCAGGCCGCTGACCCACTCTACCAAACGATTTACAGTATGCTGCCGCCTTGTTTCCAGGGCTATCGGATGGCTGCCTTTTTGAGTGGCATTCTCATTCTGGCTGTACCCGCCGGGCTTATGGGGGCCACCTTGCCGGTGCTGTGCCGTTTTTATGTTCTGCGGCTGGATCACGTCGGTGCCCGCACCGGCCTGCTGTATGGTCTCAACACCGCAGGCGCGGCATTAGGGGTGATCCTGTGCGGATTTTTGCTGATCGAAACCCTTGGGGTATCGACCACCCTGGGAATGTTTGCCTGCCTGAACGGCATGATTGGTCTGTCCTGTATTGCGGTTTCCCGCTTTGCAGCCGTTAACGGCCGCCGGCCGTCAGAATCATGGCAATCGGCACCGACTGACACAAGTCCGGGGGTGATCGATGATGCCCGTCGCGTAAAGATGCGCTGGGGCGTATCACTTTTCGCCGTATCCGGGTTTTGCGCCATGGCCTACGAAGTCTTCTGGACGCGCTTGCTTGGCTTCGTTTCCGGCCCCACCACCTATTGTTTCACCCTCGTTGTGGCCACCTTTATCGTAGGCCTGGCCGCAGGCAGCCTGCTCTTTGCCCGCCGGGCCGATCACGTCCGTCATCCAATCATCTGGCTGGCCGGCACCCAAGCGGCCGCCTTCATAACAGCCCTTGGCGTCAGCCACTTATTGGGAAACGGTCAATTTGTTTTCGCCAGGTTGCATCATGCGTTTCCAGCTCATTTTCTCCATCTTGTTCCGGTCCAATCCATCGTGTCGTTCGGCCTGATGCTGGCGCCGACCCTTTTCCTGGGCGCTGCTTTTCCACTGGTGAACCGTCTTTGCATCCAAACGCTCGCCGATACGGGGCGATCCGTAGGAGCGCTCTATGCCCTGAACACCGTGGGCGGATTGCTCGGTTCTTTCGTTGCCGGATTTGTGCTGATTCCCTGGTTGGGAGAAATGAACGGCCTGCGTCTGGTTCTCTCGATCCAGTTCCTGGCGGCCGGTTTTGCGCTGCTGGATGTCACAAGACTTGAAAAAAGGGACAATCGGATGAGATTGGCTGTTGTGGGCCTGATGGCTGTCGGGTTGCTGCTGGTCGCACACTATCCGAGTTTTCGCAGCGATCTGCTCTCCCGGATCGGGTAGCGGGATTAAGATGCCCTTTGGGCAGGTTTAAATGGCATCAGACAGCGCCTGTCTCTGCTATCGCCTTTTGGATTTGACATACATAATTATCCCGGTCAAGTTTAGAATATAGCCGATACCTCCAAGGATCTCGCATATCGAGGCGTACTAACTGAGTTGGGACTTTTTCCTTATCTGAACGATGGTTCGAAGACGCCTTTCGACAGCCTTGTCGACGATTCTCACAATATCCTCCGTAGAACAACGCCAAAGCCTGAGTCACTTGGTTCGGCTGTCTCATAACCGTTTTTTTGGCAAGCTCGGTGGCTTGCAAAACATACACGGCCTGATGCCCCATTCCCGCGTCGAGAACAATCAGAATAATCATCCTGATAGAGAATATTGTAAATGCCAAAGCTACATCCTATTGCCCTGTTTGGATGACATCCCCTTCTTGACAATTTCTCTTCATTCGTGTTAAGTCTCACGATTATAAAGATCACGAAGATCTAATAAATCGCCTGTTTTACCCTCCACAGATAGAGCCACGAAGGCTTTTGTAAAGAGAGCCGAGAAGATTCTCTCCAGAAATCTGGTGGGCAGTGATGTTCCACGGATGTTTCTGTCCGGATAGAAATTCTTCCTATATTAAAAAATTCATAATTTTACTAATGCCATGAAATTGGTCAGCAGCGAGTAACATTGTGAATGGCTTCTCAGGAAGAACTCCCATTTTTAATAACTTCAGGAAAGGAGAATACAACCAAAATAGAAAGAATTGCGGATTTCACGTTGAAAAAAAAGGAAGGCTGCCCCCCGCCGCCAACGGATGAAGCAGCCTTCCCAGAAACCAGGGGCATAGCGCCTGCCGGTCTCGCCTTTCTTCTAACCCGGAACGGAAGAGAATGTCAAATCGGGCGCACTATGGATTACTATTTCCCATGAAGCTCATTGGAGGAAAGGGAAGATGAATACAAATACCATTCAAAGGTTTATAATCACGTTGTTCCTGAGCGGGATTCTGGTATTTCTGACGGGACTCGCCTGGGCCGAAGATCAACGCTATGACATCGATCTACCGGAGGGCTCACTTGCCGTCGCATTAAATTCACTGTCTCTCCAGGCTGACCTGGAATTGAATTTCGACCAGGGATTGCTGGAAGGTAAGAGTACAAAGGGCCTTGTGGGACGATTCACAACCCGCGAGGCGTTGGACGAACTTCTTTCCGGGAGCGGCATCGGCTACCGCTTCGTCGCGGAAAAGACCGCCGCCCTCGAACCTGTCTTGGGTGAGCCGCCCGAGAACTCGGTCACCCTGAATGACATCACCGTTGAAGCCCAACGGCGAGAAAGTTACGCCGTCCAGCGTGCTCCCACCGCGACCAAAACCGACGTACCGATTTTCGATACACCCGTGTCCATCCAGTCCATATCAAAAGAGGTCATCCAGGATCAGCAAGCTATTTCCACGGGAGACGCACTGAAAAACATCAGCGGTTTATTTGACCTGAAAGGGCCAGATGGTTTTTGGGACCAGTTTTTCATTCGCGGCTTCAAGACTGACTCGCGTCATTATGTCGATGGGTTGCGTGTTCCTTCCGATTGCCATTCTCTCGCCAATATCGAGCGCATCGAGGTGCTTAAGGGGCCCGCTGCCATGCTTTACGGACGAGTGGCCGAACCCGGTGGACTGGTCAATTTTGTCACCAAACGCCCACAGGAAACCCCCTATTATTCAATCCAACAGCAGTTCGGATCCTTCGATCTTTATCGAACTCTGGTCGATATAACTGGACCGATCAATGAAAAAGGCACCCTTTTGTACCGATTCAATGCTGAATACCGGGACAGCGAATCCTTCCTCGATTATGTAGAAGTCAACCGGATGCTATTTGCACCATCTTTGACTTGGAAGATTGGACCCAACACCCAACTTGATGTCGATCTCAGCTACCATGAACTGAAAGGACCGTTACCAGGAGGAATTCCCGCTATCGGCAACGCGCCTGCTGACGTTTCCATATCTACATTCTTGGGAGAGCCTTCGGATGAAAACCACTTTAAAGTTCTCAATGGTGGGCTCACCTTCTCCCATCTTTTCAACAACCAATGGAAGGCGCTCGCCAAGTTTGCCGTTCATGACCATACGCAGGATTTTGCGACTACGTGCCTGACTGGAATAGATGAGGCTACGGGCATGGCATCACGTATCCTTTACTATGTGGATGGATACGATGATCGTAGCTATGTGGGAGACTTAAATCTCACCGGTAAGCTCGACGCATTGGATGCCGAGCACACACTACTGGCGGGCTTTGACTATCACTACAGCGAGGACGGCTCAACCGATTGGTATTACACATTGAATGACATCTATATCTACCAGCCGAACTACGATACAACGATTGTTGGCGAAGTTGCGAGCCCCTGGTACAGGGAGGTGGAATGGTATGGTATCTACCTGCAAGATCAGGTTAAGTTCTTCGACCAGTGGCACTTGCTTTTAGGCGGCCGTTATGACTTCGCACGCGAGACACGGGGGAGTTACGAATACGATACTACTGATTACAAAGACGAAGAATTCAGTCCCCGTGTCGGTCTTATGTACCACCCGGCCCCTTGGCTCGGCATCTTTGGGGATTACTCGCACGGGTTCAATAAGTGCAACCGTTCGCGCCTAACCCCAGGTACTGATGCGGAGCCCGAAAAATCGGATCAATATGAGCTTGGGCTCAAGGGACGATGGTTTGATGAACGGCTCAACGCCAGCTTAGTGGTTTACCATTTAACCAAAGAGAATATTTCTCAGCCCGCATCGGACGCCAGTTTGGCGGCTTTGGGGTACTATGAACTGGCGGGAGAAGCGCGAAGCCAAGGGATCGAATTCGACATCAGCGGGCGGTTGACGGAGTGGCTGAACGTCATCGGTACCTACAGCTACACCGATGCCGAACTTACGGAAAACAACTCCGGAAACGAAGGCAACCGGCTGATGTGCGTTCCACGTCACGCCTGGAGCTTGTGGGCTCGAATGGATTTCAGGGAATTCGGCTATTCCGATCTGACCGCTGGCGCCGGTGTGTTCTACCAAGGTGAGCGCGAGGGTGACAACGCCAACAGTTTTCAGTTGCCCGATTTCATTCGTTTCGATGCCAGCCTCGGATACAAATGGCAATTTAGAGATACTGCTGTGTCGGCACAACTAAACGTCGAGAATGTCTTCGACGAAGAATACTACGCGGGCACTACAGGCCGTCTCGAGATCACTCGCGGTCAACCTCGGACATTTATTGGCTCGATTCGGCTGGAATTCTGATAAGGATGAAAAAGTATGACGGCTTTGCATCGATAATCGCAACATTATTGAGGAGAGGATATCGTAATGTTGTTGCATGAACAATAGGAAAGCCGTCAAACTGCTACTCTCCCACCCCTTCTCCTCCCATGACCCCAATCGAAGCACATTGAGGGAGAAGGGGTCCGCGCACCGGGCGCCAAGGAGGATTTCATATGGATAGAGTCGAGTCATGGAAGAAATAAACTGGGTAGAAGAATGGAAAAAAGTGGGGCACCATTCCCGAAGCAAGGCGCATACCCATAATGAGGCGCATTGGACGAGTTATTGGGACCATATCGCCGAAAGCTACCTTGTAGATTCTATTTCCGACGAAAATGTTCACCGGAGCATCATCGCATTTCTTGAAACGGAGTTGTGTTTCCAGAAAGGAGACACCGTCCTCGATATCGGTTGCGGACCTGGCACATACACCCTTCTTTTTGCCGAAAACGCCGGCTCAGTAGACGCCCTCGACACATCGCAGGGTATGCTCTCGGTTTTGCTGCAAGAAGCCTCAAAGAGAAGTCTTCATAATATCCGGAAGATCCTGTCAAGCTGGGATGACTATCAGCCCGGGGAACGATACGGGCTTGTTTTTTCGGGCATGTCCCCGGCTATCCGTGACGATAAGACACTTCTAAGAATGGAGCGATATGCATCGCGGGGCTGCTGTTTCGTCACATTCGGCGAAGCCTATCAGCCGCCTATCATCAAAGATCTGTGGGGGCTCCTGGTAGGAGAATACCGCCCTTCCAACGCTTACCTCCATATTTATCCCCACGGCGTTTTGCACCAGAAAGGAAGAAATCCGGTTACCCGAATGTTCGATCTGAACCGGTGCCGGCGAACACCAGTAAGCGAGATGGTGAACCAGTACACCCAATATTTCAAAATATTTACCGAAATGGATCAAAAAAAGGCCGAAGTGATTTGCCAATACTTTGATGAACGCTCACAAGACGGCTTTTTCGATAACGTCACCCAACTGAAGCTCGCAGCCATCTGCTGGAAAGTTCCGGTGGATTGATGGCCCCGGGCCTTCGCGCCATGCTGCGCTTATCGCCGGCACAATCAGCGAATTCATGCATGTCGCAAAGAGATGTGCCGCTCGAAGGCCACCTAAATAGCGGAAATCCAAACTGAAACAGGCTACCGCCATGCAGAAGACAGCAAAACGGTTTTTTTTCATTTTGATCAGCGTACTTCTGCTGTCCTGTTCGCCATCGGATAACGGACAAGACGGTGGCGTAACCAAGGAAATACGACGCGTCCGAAACCTAGTGATCGGGTCCGTTATGGAAATAGCCGATATTAGCTACTTCGACAAAGGGCTGGACCGGTTCAAGTTTACCGTGACCCACTACGGACTGGTCCGGTTCGACAAAGACGGCGGCATCATCCCTGCGCTTGCCGAATCCTGGGAAACAGCCGATCTCAAGCGTTGGGTTTTTCACTTGAGGAAAAACGCTTTATGGCACGACGGCGAACCGGTGACCTCCAAAGACATCGCGTATACCTTCGAATTTGGGAAAAAGCACGTAATGTACTGGGAATCCGCCTACGGGGACATCATTTCGGTCGAGGCCCCTGATCCCCTCACGGTCGTGATCGAAATCGAGAACCCGGATTACAACTTCCTCACAACCATCGCGCTCTTGCGTCCGGTCCCGGCACATATATTCAGACAAGTCGAGGACCCTAAAAGATACAATGATGAAAAGGCTCTCGTGGGCACGGGACCCTTCGCCTTCGACAGCTTTGACCGGGAGGCCGGCATCGCCCGTTTCACCGCCTTTGACGGGTACTGGGACGGAAAACCGGAAATCGACGCCTTGGAGGTCAGGCTGTTCAGGAACCAGGAAACCATGATGATGGCCCTTCAGAAGGGCCAAATCGACGTCCCCTATACCTATGCCAAGGGGGCGAGCTATTACTACGTACCGAGCCTTATGAAAAACCGGAACATCGATTACATGGTTGTCAAAGGACATGGACATGGAAACGTCCTGTGGATCAACAACAGCTGCAAACCGTTGAACGACAGGCGCTTCAGGCAGGCATTGAGTTATGCCCTCAACTATGAGGAGATCGGCAAACTGTTCACGGCGGGCTACGGGGCTCTGCCCGACGCGGGCTTTGCGCCGGAAAGCACATGGGGCTATATTCCGACCCGGAAAATGGTTTTCGACCTCGAAAAATCCAAGCGCATGATGGACGCTGCGGGATTTTCGGACCGGGATGGCGACGGGTTTCGGGAATCGCCGGACGGCGCAGCCATGGACCTTACCTTGGTGGCTTCCAGCGAACTCCCGGACCAGGTGAGACTGGGTGAAATGCTCGAAAAATACCTGGCCGACGCGGGGGTAAAGGTTACCGTAAAACTCGCGAACGCCAGCACGTTCAGCACCATCATAGATGTAGACAGGTCATTTGACATTTTCGTACACGGAACAACCCCATGGGGGATGAACATGGGGGCCGGATACGGCTCCGGTTACGTTGCCACCTTGTATTATGGCTGGTCCATGGTCAGCGCCCCTGACTACGAAGCGCTCATCGACGAACTGAAAACTACCAGAGACAAAGAGGGCCGAAGGGCACTGGCCAAGCGGATTCAACGATATTATGCCGACGAAATGACACAGATACCGCTCTACAATCTGGAGATTATTCAACCCCACACCCGTAAATACGAAGGGTGGGTTTATAGCACATACTGCGGCGTCCTTTGTCCGGAAACCTTTTACAACCTGCATCCGGCACGGGAGCCTTGAACGCCTGGACGGCCGCTCTTCGGGCACCCGAATCCATAGGCGACCGTTTTCGAGGCCTTCCGGAGTCTCAATGATTGAAGAACATTATGATGAATAAGATACATAAGATAGGAACGATGCGTCTGATTGAAAACATTCAGCGTATGGAGTACCTGCCTACTGGTACAGAAGGCGATATTGCTCCATTATTGTTCGGTGACAGTTTAACCAGCCACGCCATGGTCATCCCACCCGGATTTTATCCCGCTCATTCGCATCCAATGGAACTTTTGATCATCTGCACCAAGGGTAGCTGCGACATTTTCCAGGGTGACGGATCGACGCGTGGGGTCATGAAACCGATGAGTGTGGCGTTGGTTCCGGCCAACGAGGAGATCGGGCAGGAGATTCACGGACCAGATCCGTGCGAGATAATAGTCGCTGTGGCGCCCCGGCAAATGAGCCGCGAGGAATTCCTTTCCAGGTTTGAGAGTCACAACAAATAGAAAGGGCCATGAATACAGCATATGGGAAAAAACCAACGAGATTCGTCAATACGCTGATGAGCGATCACAAGACGGCTCTTTCGAAAACGGCACAAAATTGAACTTTGCAGCCACCTTCTGGAAAGTCCCGGTGGACGGATGACGGGAGAATGGAACGGCATGCTGCGCTATTGCGCGAGTAAGATGCTGAGGTACGGCATCACCCTGTTCGTCGTTCTTACCTTGAATTTCATCATTCCCAGAGTCATGCCCGGCGATCCCATGATCAACCTGCTGGGAGAAGATGCTGTGCGCATTGACACTCAGATACTGGACAATCTGAGAGCACAATACCGGCTGGACCTACCCCTGCATGAACAGTTCGCGGCCTATCTGTCGGGAATCGGAAGGCTTGATTTCGGCTATTCCATCCAAAAAAATCTCGGGGTTACAGATCTGCTTTCGCAGCGGCTCTTCCCCACGCTGCTGCTGGTGTTCCCCTCCATCGTCCTCGGCGGCTTGGCAGCCCTTATCCTTGGCACCGTCTGCGGATTCAAACCGGGCAGTGGCATCGATCGGATGATCACCCCCGTCGCGGCATTTCTTTACACCGTTCCCGCGTTTCTTCTTGCCATGGTCATGGTGAGCCTCTTCAGCTTCCATCTTGGCTGGTTTCCGTTGGGCAGCCTATCCTCAGGCGGCAAACAGGGGATCTTGTGGTGGATCGACATCGCCTGGCACCTGTGCCTGCCGGTGATAGTGCTTTCCATGCTCGAAGCCGCCTATGGGCTCATTGTCATGAGAAGCGCGGTCAGCCGGATCATGGCGGAATACTTCATTCTGGTCAACCGATCCAGAGGACTTTCCGGACGGACCATCGGATTTCGGCACGTCATGAAGAACGTGCTGCCCGAATTCATCAGCACCATGGCCCTCAACTTCGGTTTCATGGTCGGCGGTGCGCTGATCATCGAAATCGTGTTTTCCTTAAACGGCATGGGTACGCTAATTTACGAAGCGGTCAAGTCTTTGGACTATCCCGTGATGCAGGGGGCATTCGCCATCCTTACGCTATTCGTGCTGGTGGCCAATTTTGTAGCAGACCTGCTGTACGGCATCGTCGATCCGAGAATTGCCGACACCAGAAGAGCCGGCTTGAAGCGATGAACAGAAGCGATGGCATGAATCGGAAGCCAATGACCGTTTTACGGTGGATCGTGACGGTAATCACTCCCCAGGCGGTCCCCTTCCGGAAACTCACCGGAGTGATGATCCTGGTCACGGTTGCTATGACCGCCCTATTCGCGCCCTTGCTTGCACCTCACGATCCTGTCGCAACGGACATCCCTTACCAGCTACCGTCATGGCGGCACCTTTTAGGCACAAACGACCTGGGAAGAGATGTCTTCTCCGAATTGATTTACGCATCACGGGTGGCCCTGGCCGTTGGGTTCGTTTCCGGTTTCCTTGCTACGTTCATTGGCGTAATAGTGGGAGTTCCGGCGGGTTATTTCGGTGGGTGGGTGGAAGAGTTTCTGATGGGCATTACCGACGTGCTCCTTCTCATTCCCGGCCTGCCCCTGATGATTATCCTGGCTGCTCACCTTACGCCCTCCATGTGGAACATCATTGCCGTCATCAGCCTGTTGTGGTGGTGCCCCACCGCCCGCCTGGTACATGCCCGGGTCCTGCAGGTAAGAGGCACGCCCTTCATCGAATCCACCCGTGCGCTGGGGTACGCCAATCTGTACATCATTCGCAGGCACATTTTGGTGAACGTCATGGAGCTTGTTCATGCCAGGTTTACACTGACTGCGGCCTCTGCAATGGTTGCAGAGGCGTCGCTGAGCTTCCTGGGGTTGGGCGATCCGTTGACGCCGAGTTGGGGTGAGATGATCCACTTTGCTTTCAGTCGAGGCGGTTTCGCCAACGACATGTGGTGGTGGTATTTGCCACCGGGCCTGATGATCTCCATCACCGTGCTCGGGTTGCTCATGCTGGCCAAGGGATGCAAAAAAGACCCCAAATTGCCGGGAATGATTTAAAAATGCTGCTACGCATTCGCAATCTTTCGGTCACCTTTACGACCCCGAATGGATCGTTCCAGGCCCTGAACGATATCGATCTTGACGTGAACGAGCAGGAAACCCTGGCCATTGTGGGAGAGTCCGGCTGCGGGAAGTCCGTGTTGAGCTATGCGGCTCTGGGGCTGTTGCACGATATGGCCGAGGTGAGCGGCAGCGTACAGATTCTGGGGAAGGAAATCCGCCTCCTTACGAACGGTGAACTCCAAGACGTCAGGGGTGGAACCATCGCTTTGGTTCCGCAGAATCCCTCGCTGTCCTTCGATCCGGTAGTCAAGGTGGGTGAGCAAATTCGTGAATTCATCGAAAAAACAGGCATTGAAAAAGGCGGCGACGCCCGACGCCGCGCGCTGGAATTTTTAGCGCTCGCCGGGTTTTCGGACCCCGCCGGCGTCTACCGCGCCTATTCACACCGGCTCTCCGGCGGCATGTGCGAAATGGCCCTGATCGCCATGGCTGCAGCCGTGGAACCGAAGCTGCTCATCGCGGATGAACCCACGAAGGGATTGGATATGCTGGTACGCCGACAAATTTTGTCCCTGTTGCATAGCATGGCGACCGGTGCCTCCCTGATCATGATCACCCACGACATCGGAGCGGCGGCAACCTGCAAGCGCATCGCCGTGATGTATGCGGGCGAAATCGTAGAACAGGGCCCGGCTGTTGAAGTCCTGGAGTCCCCCCTTCATTATTACACACGAGGGTTGCTCAATGCGCACCCCGGCAAAGGTATGAAGCCCATCCGGGCCGGCAGCCCGTTTCCGCCTGGAGCAGATCACGGATGCCGCTTCCGGAGCCGGTGTGAGGTCGCGGATGCACACTGTGAGTCGGCACCCCCCTGGCGGGATTTCGGTGGCCGGCGGAAAGTGAGATGTCACCATGCTTGAATTGATCAGGGTCTCCAAAACCTTCCGGTCGGGCTTGTTGGGCACCGCCGCCCCGGTTGCCGTTCAAAACGTGTCCCTGCATCTCGAAAAGGGCCAAATTCTCGGTCTGATCGGGGCAAGCGGTTGCGGCAAATCCACCATCGCCCGGATTGCGGTCAGATTGCTGAGGCCCACCGCCGGTCGCATCAAGCTCGACGGGAAAGATGTGACGACCATGCCCGAAAGGCTTTTCAGAAGATACCGGCGCTGCATACAGATCATGTTCCAGCATCCGGAAGGAGCGTTGGACCCTTGCTACACCTTGTCGGAGTCCATTGATGAGTCTTTCCGACGACTTACCTTGCCACAAAAGGAACGGGATTCGTTATTGAACAGCTTGCTAGCGGAGGTAGGGCTCTCGCATCAGGTCTTGGATAGGCGTCCAGACCAGGTAAGCGGCGGTGAAATCCAACGGGCCGTTTTGGTTAGGGTTCTTGCATTCACGCCCGACTACTTAGTCCTTGACGAGCCAACCTCCATGTTGGATCTCTCGGTGCAGGCACACATACTCCGCCTGTTGGGGAAAAAAGTCAGGAAAGACAATATTGGACTGCTGTTCATTTCTCACGACCTGGAAGTGGTTCGCGCGATGTGCGACCGCGTATTGGTCATGAAGTCGGGAAGCATCGTGGAACAGGGGCCTGTTGAAAAGGTATTCACCCGTCCGGCCCACGCTTACACCGCCAAGCTGATTGAATGCCTGTGAGGGATCGAAGAAAGCCATAGCTACTTCAAGAATAAAAACTGGTTCATGAAATCACTGCGCAAGAAGGTCATGCAAAAATACTTCTCCGCCAATTTCGCGTGGGCAAGGGATGGTTGTGAGGATTTTTATCCTATTCGACCTATTCGGTCAGATAAACGATGGGCGCAATCGGCCTCCCGATGCGCCCCTATCGCCAAACGCTCCCCTATCAGGAGGCGCTTTTTTTTCTACAGCAGGTTCTCTTCACGCAGCCGCGTGAGAATCGCCGACGTTGAATGGCTGCGATCCATGGTGTAGAAATGCAATCCGGCAACGCCCTTTTTCAACAGGCCCCGGCACTGTTCGACCGCGAAGTCCACACCAAAATCGAGAACCGCCTTCTTGTCTTCCGCATCCAATTGGTCCAATCCTCGCTGCAGTTCGGCAGGGATGGTTGTCCCGCAGACCTTGGATAGCATCTGAGTCAGTTTAAGGGTGTAGATCGGCATAATACCGGGAATGATCGGTATCGTAACCCCCGCGGTCCGGCATTGTTCTAAATAACTGAAAAAGAAATCGTTATCGTAACAATATTGCGCAACGGCATATTCGGCGCCATTGTCCTGCTTGAGTTTCAGGAACTGGATATCCTTTTCGAGGCTCTCGGCCTGGATATGACCCTCGGGATAACCCGCACACCCGAGGCAAAAGGGATAGCGGTCCTTGATAAAGGCGATCATCCCCGATGCATAATCAAAGCTTTCTTTATTGGCTACAAAATCCTCATTTTTTGGCTCGTCTCCTCGAATGACGAAAATGGTTTTAACACCGAGATCCTGGTATCGGTCCAGCTCCAGGGAGATCTCCTCGGGACCGAGCCCGAAACCGGCCAGATAGGCGACCGTGGGGATTTTTTTCTCTACCAGCAACTGCTTTACCGTCTGGTATGAACCCTCTCGGGTCGATCCGCCGGCGCCGAAGGTCACCGACATGTAATCCGGCTTCAATTCCGCAAGGGTATCGACAACGGCGCCGAAGCCTTCGGCTGCCTTTTCGTTTCTGGGAGGAAAAAATTCGAACGATATGACGGGTTTTTTATGGTTTGCGTACAACTGGCCGACGTGCATAAATCAATTTCCTTTCTTCTCGTTGCAGGAGTTCAAGATCGCATTGGATAGCATGGCCCATGCCATCATCGGTCAAACGGCCAATCAATCTGAATTATTTTAAATTTGAAACAAGACGACCCCATACAGTTGGTTTTAGCCGCATAAATGCAACCGTCCCAACGGAAATAGGTTCGCCACATTGCCACGCTATCATGGTGGATACGCCTTACTCCTCGAACAAAATCCGATGATCCACCAGATTCATCCGTTTGATCTTCCCTTTGATGCTAATCTGGTCTCCGAAAATACCCACCAGTCGGAACGTACCGTCCGGCTCGGGTTCCACGAGGTCGACCGACTCCATCAACAGGGTTTCTTCTCCGTTTTTTACCATATAGGCATTGGCTTCACACATGATTGAGTACCTCCTTTAAACGCTTTTCCACCAGTTCCTGCACCAGGTGAGGCAACGGTTCGGACACGACCCCGATGATCTCGGCATTTTCCTGGAACAGGGGCAGCAACAGCTTGACCGCCCGGCTGGATGTCACCGCCTCGGCCATGCGGGGCGTCACCTCGCCAAGCATGGCATTGGCCCAGGTGATAGAGACCGGACCGATGATGCATTCCACCGATTCCGTGGTGTGGCAAATGGCATTCTCCCCTGATGCGCAACGGTTGGCTCCGGCCCGCAGCATCTGGGATGCGGCAATGGCATTGGTCCCCAAAGCGATCAATTCGATCGATTCGCCATGGGCCGTTCTGAGGTATTTGATCACCGTCGAACCGATGCCGCCTCCCTGACCGTCAATTACACAAACCCGTTTTCTCACTGGTGCCTTCACTGGTTTAAACCGACCTGAATTAGGCGTTTCGCCATTTTCGAAAAATAGACGAAAGCCGTTATTCCATGAATTTGATTGTGGTTTCCCATCTCAAAAGGCGAAACACCTGCTTTAGGGCCAAAATAAAAAAAGGCCGCGTGTCCGGCGCCGGGTTCTTCCCTGCCGATGCCTTCGTGGCCTTTAAAAAATCGGATTGTCTGTGTCTAAAGCAGCGCCTTCGTGACGCTTACTTGGAAGATCTTTTACCCGCAGCCACCTGTCAAGTCAAGCGGTTTCGGCCGGCTCTTAAGGAGGATCGCATTTGTATCGATTTCGATTTTTGCGGCGATGGACCGCTCCTACCAGATCTCGTACCATACCGATTTCGCTGCATTCGCCGTAAGAGCTGGCCATTCCTGCGACAACGGTTTTCCATATTCGGTTCCAAATGCAACCAGCCTTGCCGAATCGCCAGTTGCCAGCCTCTATCGGCTATTGAAAAGAAGAATGTCATCTTCCGTATGCATCTAAATTATGAATTGGACTTCACCGGTTTTTCATGAAAGTGGGTTTATACTCAAAAGAAAATCAATAAAGAAATCAGGATATGGCATCCGTAAAACGCAAACGCCCGGTTCGGGGCAAACAAAGAGAGGGAGTACCATGAATAAAGGATCGCGTGTCATTGGCAAGAAGAACATTTCACTGATGCTGGGTGCGGTTTGCCTGCTGATGTCGCTGGTGGTGGCAACACCGGCCCAAAGCGAAGGAATTCTCGACCGGATCGAAAAGACCGGCAAGGTTACCATGGGGTTTCGGGAAGGGTCCGTTCCTTTCGGCTTCATGGATGAAAAGGGACAGTGGGTCGGCTTCGGGGTGGATCTGGGCCAGGAAATCGTCAAGGCCCTCAGCACCCATTTTGGCAAGGAGATCGAACTGGTGAGGCAGCCCATCAATCCCAAAACCCGTATCCCTCTGGTGATTAACGGGACCGTCGATATCGGTATCGGTTCAACGACCATTACCCTGGCCAGAGAAAAAGTAGTCGATTTCAGCCTGCCCTATTTTCTCACCGGCACCCGGATTATCGTTCCCAAAGACAGTTCCATCAAGGATTTTCCGGACCTGGCCGGCAAACGCGTGGGAATGGGCAGCGGATCGACCGCCAATATCAAAGGCATCGACCGGGCCATCGCCGCCGGCTTGATTCAGCCGGCGTGCAAAAAGGTGCTTTTCGAAGAACACAACAAAGGCTTTCTGGCCCTTCAACAGGGCAAAATCCACGCCTATTTTACCGATGCCAGCATTCTGGCAGGCATGAAAGCCAAAGCCCGCAATCCAGAGGATTGGAAAATCGTCGGGCGATATCTGACTTACGAGCCCTATGGCATCATTCTTCCGGAAAATCAGGGCGAATGGCGGGATTTCGTCAACGAAGCGCTGATTCAAACCATCAAAAGCGGCAAGTTTGAGGAAATCTACACCAAATGGTTCGGTCCGGAGGGTGTCGTGCCCCTGCCCATGAGCGATGAATACAAAACACTGCTCAAAGCTTTGAGTTATCCGGATTAGAAAAAACGGACCCGGGCCGAGGCTCTCTGTCATGCGAAGGCCTCGGCTATTTTCTCGTTCCGACCGCATCGGTATTATTGGGTGGACCACTTTTGGGTATATTGGAATACACGTTTGACTGGACGGTTCTCTGGCGCGCACCATACGGCCGGATGTTTCTCGACGGGGCTCTTACCACCCTGAAGCTGTCCGCCATGTCCTGGGTCATTGCCGTGGCGGCGGGAATTCTGGTGGCCCTTTTGCGGGTTTCCCGGTCGTCAATGCTGCGTTTTGTCGGCTTCGCCTACGTTCAGCTATTTCGCAACACCCCGCTTCTGGTGCAGCTTTTTTTCTGGTATTACGCCGCTCCGCTGCTGCTGCCGGGACCCGCACAGGCGTGGCTTTACGACAACGTACCCGATTACTCCTTCTGGGCGGGCACCGCGGCTCTGGGCATCTACACGGCCTCCCGGGTCGCCGAACAGTTCCGTTCCGGCCTTGCCGCCATCCCGCGGGACCAGTACCAGGCGGCCTATTCAACGGGCCTGAACACCTATCAAACCTATCGCTATGTGATCCTGCCCTATGCATGCCGGATCATCCTGCCACCCTTTACCACCGAATTTCTGACCTGCTTTAAAAATTCGGCCCTGACCATGACCATCGGTGTCATGGAAATCACCCATACCGCCTACTACATCGACTCCTTTACCTGGCACGGACTGGAGACCACCACAGGGGCCAGCCTGGTTTATCTCTCCATCGCCATCTGCGTGGCGCTTTTCATGTCTCTGGTCGAAAAGCAGACCGCCATCCCCGGCATGATCGTCAGGGAGCAGTAGAAAATGGATCTGGCGGTCATTGCCGACAACGCGGCCTTCATGGCCACAGGCCTCGTAGTGACGGTACAGTTGGCCCTGATCGCCCTTTTCGGCGGCCTGCTGCTGGGATTGCTGCTGGCCGCAGGGCGTCTTTCGCGGGTTAGCTGGTTCTACTATCCGGCTTCGCTGTACGTCCATTTCATGCGCGGGCTGCCGTTGATCCTGGTCATTTTCTGGATCTATTTTCTGTTCCCCGTGCTTACGGGCAACCAACTGAATGCCTTCTGGGCCGCCGCCGTTTCCTTTATCGTTTACGAGGCTTCGTATTTTGCGGAAATCATCCGGGCCGGGATTCAATCCATCCCCCACGGCCAGGTCCAGGCGGCGCTCTCCAGCGGACTGACGAATTGGCAAAGCGCCCGCTACGTGATTCTGCCCCAGGCACTGCAAAACATGGTACCCTCCCTGGTTACCCAGGCGGTAATCATCTTCCAGGATACTTCCCTGGCCTATGTTATCGGCCTGAGAGATTTCCTGCGGCGCGTCAACCTGGTCGATGCACGCGAAGCGCGCTCGGTGGAACTCTACCTGTTTGCCGGGTTGGTCTACCTGATCGTCTGCTCGGCAGGCACGCTCTTGAGCCATCGCCTGGAAAAACGCAGGCAGCCTGCGGTATAATCGGGTAAGCAAATCCATAAGGAGGAATCATGACACAAGATATCACCATTTCCATTTTGTGCGAAGACCAGGCGAAAATGGGATTCCTGGACAAAAAATTTCTGGGCCAGCATGGATTCTCCGTTTTCATCGAGGCCGAGAAGCGGATTCTGTTCGATACCGGCGCCTCGGATGTGTTCATGCACAACGCCGCCCTGCTGGATATCGATCCGGATACGGCGGATTGGATTGTGTTGAGCCATGGGCATTGGGACCACACCGATGGACTGCGGGCTTTGCCGACGAGAGAGAAAAAAAATCTTCTGGCCCACCCCGGGGTCTTTGTGGATCGGCGAAAAGCCAACGGGATGTATAACGGGATGGCCTGCACCCGGCAGGAACTTGACCGGCGCTTCAACCTGATTCTGTCGAAAGAACCTTACCGGATTTGTGAAACTATTTATTTCCTGGGAGAAGTTCCCAGATTGAATGACTTCGAAGCGCGGCAGACCCCTTTTTTCCATATGGAGGGAGAGCAACGGCATGAGGATTTCCTCATGGACGACAGTGCCCTTGCCATCGAAACCGGAAAGGGTCTGGTGATCGTTACCGGATGCTCCCATGCCGGCATCTGCAATATCGTCGAACACGCCCGATGCGTCACCGGCCAACGCCATGTCCATGCTGTTATCGGGGGATTTCATCTGATGGGGGATTCAACCCAGCTGCGAAAGACGATCGACTACTTCAAAGAAAACACCGTGGAACATCTATATCCCATGCATTGTACGACCCTGCCCGCCATGGCCGAATTTCACAACGCGTTCGGAATCGAAAAGTTGTGTGCCGGCGACACTCTTTCCCTCGCTCAGTGAATTATCCGGCAAGCGGCAGCGGGTTCACTGGAACTTTTTAAGTGAGATATTGTTATCTTAGTGCTGGGCTGCCCAGTTCTCGACCTTTAACAATTCAACTCTTTTGAATTCCTTCATGTTATTTGTTGCTAAAACCATATCTTGACTCAATGCGTGCGCTGCAATAAGCATATCGAGAGGGCCAATTATGTTGCCTTTCATTTCTAGATCGGCACGAATTAAACCATATGCCAAAGATGCCCTTTCGTCATAAGGGATTATTGCAAAAGGTTTGAGAAACTCCTCCAGCCGCTTTAAATTCTTCCTTACCTGCCTGCTTTTGTTGGCTCCATACTGCAGTTCGGAGGTTGTTATAGATGAAATACTGATATTCCCGACACCTATTTCTCTGCATTTCCCTATGATTTCCGGGGGATGGTTATTCATAATGTAAATGCAAATATTTGTATCAATCAAATATCTCATCTAAATCTTCCCTTTTTTGCTGTTGATTGGGCTGATTTCGTGCTTGCATGAAAGGCGAGTCATATTTGAGCAAATTTCTTTCCCAGGCATCCCATACTGTTGAATCTTTGGGCAGAAGCAGCACTCCCTCAGGAACTTTTTTTACAAACACTTCGTTCCCTTCAAAACGGTACGCTTTGGGTAGGCGTACCGCCTGGCTCTTCCCGTTGATAAATAATTTTGCGGTATCCATTGGTTCTCCTCTCGTTAAAGACCGATAATATATATTTTAAAATATATCTCTAACAGGGTGGGGCGTCAAGATCTATATCTGTGGATATATATCCACACATGGCGGTGATGTAACGTTTTCCTCTGCGTTCGTTCTATAATCCGGGTCGATATGGACATGCCGGAAAGGCCGCATTACTATAATGCCTGCCGCCATCACGGCTGGCGAGTCGCCCCGTTGAAAAGCAAACGAAATCGGGATGCCCCGGTTCGAGGGAAAAGGGAACAAACATGAACATTCGAAAAGCAACTTCTTTGACCGCAGCGCTGTCGTTTATCTTGATGGTCCTTACCAGCATCGTCTTGTTTATCGTTCCCCACGGCCGGGTGGCCTACTGGGCGAACTGGAAGCTGTGGGGACTGACCAAAACGGACTGGGGCGACATCCATATCAACCTGGGTCTTCTTTTTCTTATCGCCCTGCTTCTCCACATCTACTACAACTGGAAGCCGCTGATTGCGTACCTGAAAAACAAGACCAAACAGTTGACGGTTTTCACACCAGAATTTAACATAGCCCTTCTCATTACCATTGCATGCGTCGTGGGCACCTATTTTTCGGTGCCTCCGTTCAGTTGGGTGATCGACCTGAATGGACAGGTCAAGGACAACGGAACGGCAACATACGGGGAGCCGCCCTACGGCCACGCCGAACTGTCATCTTTGCAGATTTTTGCCAAAAAAATGAACCTGGACGTTGAAAAAAGCATGCAGATGCTGGAAGCGGCCGGATACCCGGCGGCCAATGCGGATATGACCCTGCATGCGATTGCCGATAAATACAACCGCTCCCCCCAGCAGATTTACGAAGTCATTCAATCGGCAACCATTGTGCCGCCTTCTTCTGAGAAGAGTGCCGGTCTGCTTCCCGAAGATCCCCAACCGGGGACCGGCAACCTGACGCTCGATCAATTCTGCACCCGTCATGGCCTGGACATGGCGAATGTTATTCAGGGGTTGGCAGGCAAGGGCATCGAAGCTTCTGGAGAACTCATGCTGAAAGAAATCGCGAGCCGCAACCAGAGCAGCCCCACCGATATTTATGAACGCATCAAAGCCATAGTCCAGGAATGAACCGGCGCCGATTGTCAGCGCTGTAAATGGATGCCATTGGTAAAAGCACGAAAAGGAGCGGCAACGTAAACTCCTGTTTTTAGGATGATCAATTGCTTTGAGTCCCGGGCAGTGCTATGGCTAATAGGAAAGGAGTGCCCTATGAAATCCATTCCTCGCCGCAGCTTCCTGAAGTTTCTGGCCTTCTCGACGGTCTCGCCGTCGCTGTTTCCCGCCATCGTCAACGCCGATGCTTGCAATATGCAGCATCCCATCATGCCACCGGACAACCGGTATCCGGGACGATGCCCGGTTTGCGGCATGATCCGCCCCATGTGGGCCCGAACATGGATCACGTTTTCTCCCTTCATGGAGGTGTCCCAGGTCTGCTCCTTTCATTGCCTGGCCGACTGGGCGCTTAAATCCGGCCAGGACCCGGAACATGTCATGCTCACGATCTATCACCATCCGGAGAAGTCCATCCCGGCCGAAAAGGCATTTATCGTCATGGGATCCACCGCGGCCGGAACCATGAGCCCAATTTCCAAAGTCGTCTTTGCCTCAAAATCCGAAGCCGATGCCTTTGCGGCAACCTGCGGGGGCACGGTGGTCAACTATTCCAGAGCGCTGCTCACCGCAAAAGTAAGTGTGGTCCATGAAAACAAAGCGGTCAGCAAACGCCGGATCAAGAAAGGCAAGATCGTCGAACCGAAACAGGAAAACAATTGCGTGGTCTGCGGGATGTTCCCGGCGCGCTACCCATACGGGAAATGCCAGATTCAAACCAAAAACGGAAATACGCTGCACTTTTGTTCTACCCAGTGCCTGTTCGCCTTTCTGGGAAGACAGACCGCTTATATCGACGCTCCGGTAACGCCGCTTCTCGTCTGGGTGGTCGACCGTACTTCGGGGATGTGGATCAGCGGCCGCACCGCTTTCTACGTGATCGGCTCGTCAAAGGTATTCGGCCCCATGGGGCACGAGGCCTTCCCGTTCGCATTGCTCGAAGATGCCAAAGCCTTTGCCGTAGAGAACGGCGGCAAAGCTGTCGGTTACGGGGATGTGACCATCGACAAAATCGTACCCCAATGGAACTACACAGACGAATAGCCGCATCGATGCCCCGGTTTCAAAGGACGATCGTATGAAGGCTCGATTAAAAGATGAAGACCTGCTGAAAAAAATCAGTGCCCTCGAAGAACAAGTGGAAACCTACCGAGCACTTATCGAAAACAGCTCGGACGCGTTCTACCAAACGGATCTCGAAGGCCGGATCACATTCATGTCTCCGTCGGTCTACAAGCTGACCGGATATACAACGGAAGAGATCACGGGAATGAGGCTGGCAGAAGAGATTTACCGTTTTCCGGCAGAGCGGGCAAAGTTACTCAAAAGGATTCAAGAAGAGGGGCAAGTCGCCAATTTCGAGGCCCAGCTCAAGCGCAAAGACGGCTCCATATGGTGGGCGTCGACCAGTGCGCATTTTCTCAGAAACAAGGCGGGTGAAATCATCGGCGTGGAAGGTATATCGCGTGATATCAGCGACATTAAAGCTACGGAAAAAGCGTTGCGGGAGAGCGAAGAACGATTTCGATTGGCATTCCACACCAGTCCGGACTCGGTCAACTTGAACAGGGCCGACGACGGCATGTTCGTCGATATTAATGAAGGCTTCACGAAATTAATGGGCTTTACCAAAGAGGATGTCAGCGGGAAAAGCTCTCTCTCCTTGAATATCTGGAAAAATCCCAATGACCGGCAACGGCTGGTTGATGCATTAACCAAAGATGGTTTTGTAGAAAACCTCGAAGCAGAGTTTGTCACCAAAAGCAAAGAAGTCAGGATCGGCCTGATGTCCGCCCGTTTAATACGGATAAACGAGGAAAATCTTATTTTAACGATAACCCGGGACATCACCGAATGGAAAAAGATGCGGGAAATGATGGTGCAGAGTGAAAAAATGCTCTCGGTGGGCGGGCTGGCCGCGGGCATGGCTCATGAAATCAATAATCCTTTGGCCGGCATCCTGCAAAGTACATCGGTACTGGCCAACCGGCTGACCGGAGACTTGCCCGCCAACCGTAAAGCCGCTGAAGCCGCCGGAACGAGCCTGTCCGCCATCCATAAATACCTGCAACTGCGCAAGCTTCCGGAAATGATAGAAAACATCCGCGGCTCAGGACGCATGGCTGCGGAGATCGTCAACAACATGCTGAGTTTTGCCCGCAAGGGTGAAAAGAGGGTCTCAAGCCACGACATCGGCCTACTCTTGAATCAGAGCCTGGATCTGCTTAAGACCGATTATGACATGAAGAGGCATTACGATTTCAAAAAGGTCAAAATCGTTCGGGAATATGACGAGACGGTCGGCCCGATCCCCTGCGAGGCCAGCAAGCTTCAGCAGGTTTTTATGAACATTCTCAAAAATGGCGCCGAGGCGATGGCCGAGGTCAAAAATGCGGCCAGCCGGCCGACTTTCGCTCTGAGAGTTCAGGATGACGGCACCTGGGTAAAAGTGGAGATCGAAGACAATGGGCCGGGCATGGATGCAAAAACCCGTCGTCGCATTTTTGAGCCGTTCTACACGACGAAGCCATCGGATAAAGGAACGGGCTTGGGCCTGTCGGTCTCCTATTTTATCGTCACGGAAGACCACGGCGGTGAAATTAGTGTTGACGATGCCCGGGGCAAAGGTACTCGTTTTGTGATCCGGCTGCCGAAAATCAGGTCTGAACAGAAGTGATCATCGATTCGTTGATCTACATCGGCTTCACGGCACGAATATCGGCCGATGACACATATTTTTCGGCCCCGCTTCCGGGAAACCAACCGCTGACCAACGCTTTGCTGTGGGCCTTTATCTCGATTTTGACATCTTCGAATCCCGCTTCTTCCAGAAAGCATCGCAGCCGATCCGTACGCTCCGCCCCGGCAACGCACCCGGTTATCAGGGCGGCCTGTTTGCGCAAGGAATCCGGCATTTCGGCTGTCGCGACCACGTCGGATACAAACAGACGACCCCCTGGTTTCAACACGCGGTAAGCATCCCGGAAGACCTGCTGTTTTTCGGGAGAAAGGTTGATCACACAGTTGGAAATAATGATATCCACGCTGTTGTCGGCAACGGGCAAGTGTTCGATCTCCCCCAATCTAAATTCGACATTGGCAAGGCTCACCTCCACCGCGTTCTCTCTGGCTTTCGATAGCATCTCGGGTGTCATGTCCACGCCAATCACCCGGCCATTTTCACCGACTTTTTGCGCAGCAAGAAAGCAGTCGAATCCGGCACCACTGCCCAGGTCCAGCACAACATCACCGGGCCGGAGTTCACCGATAGCGGTCGGGTTGCCGCAGCCTAACCCGAGGTTGGCGCCTTCGATAACGCTGCCTAGTTCCTCGTCGGAATAGCCCATGATCCGGTTCACCTGCTCGATGCCGCCGGTATTCGACCCACAGCATCCGCCGGCAGTGTGGGTTGTGCACCCGCAGCCCGTTCCTGTCACCGCCGTGGTATATCGACTTCTTACCATTTGACGCAGCGTATCCGCATTTTTATTTTTCATGGCTGATCCCACCTATTTTGGAATATTCGCTCTCAAGAGGGTGAGCCCTTCTTCCCGGGCCTTGAGAACGGTTTTGATGGTAATACCGTCAAACTCGGGACGCGGCAGGATATGCGCGTTGAGCGCCTTTCGATAAAGCAGGTACTCATCCTTGCTGGAGATGTTCGCCGTCACTCTTCCCATGTATAGAAAATCGTCAATCGGACCGTTTTTCCCATTCTGGTTGCCCTCGGAAAGGTCCACCCGTTGGTCTTCGAATACGAGGAAACAGTGTACCATGGGCAAGTACGGAAGATTGTACCGGTCCAGGATGGGCTTTGTCCCGGTGACCAGTGCCTCGGTCATGGCATAGATGCCGATGTATTTGTCGATGGCGATCCCCAACTCGGCGGCCAGCGTGGCGATGACCGCATGCTTGGTCGTGCAGCTGCCCATCTTCTGCTTGAACAGGATCATCGGATCTTCCCGGTCGGAGTTGTAGCCGTACGGCAATTCATGCACATAGCGGCAGGCATGCTGGAAATCGTTGATTCCCATTTTTAGAAATGGTTGGGCCATGGGTCCGTTATCCAGAATCGGTTTGTCTGGAAACACCGTGTAGGGCTGCATATTTTCCGTCCTTCGTTCGGGTTTCGCAAAAATGGAGCCAAATCAGGAACACTCTTTCAATCCGGCCGGCCGGCGACGAACATGGCAGACGCCGGTCACCGTGTTGACGGCGTGGGGAAAATATTTCCGTTTGAACCAGAAGGCCGCATTCACTAATCCGATCAGAACCGGCACCTCGACCAGGGGGCCGATTACCGCGGCAAAGGCCTGGCCGGAGTCGATGCCGAACACGGCCACGGCCACGGCGATGGCCAGCTCGAAATTGTTGGAGGCCGCCGTGAAACTCAGCGTGGTGGACTGTTCATAGGTGGCCCCGACCCTCATGGACAGGTAAAACGACACGAAGAACATCACCACGAAATAGATGCAAAGGGGAATGGCAATGCGAAACACATCCAAAGGAAGCTGCACGATGTGTTCCCCTTTGAGAGAAAACATCACCAGAATGGTGAAGAGCAACGCAATCAGGGTGATCGGGCTGATTTTGGGAATAAACGTTTGCTCGTACCACCGGGCGCCTTTGAGTTTCAAACCGATAAGGCGGGAAGCCATCCCGCCGATAAACGGGATGCCCAGATAAATAAAGACACTCTCGGCAATCTGGCCGATGGAGATATCGACCACCATCCCCTGCATGCCAAACCATTGCGGCAGAACCGTGATAAATACATAGGCGTAAACCGAGAAGAAAAGCACCTGGAAAATAGAATTGAACGCGACCAGCCCGGCGCAGTATTCGCGGTCTCCGGCGGCCAGGTCATTCCAGACGATCACCATGGCAATGCAGCGGGCCAGCCCGATCAGGATCAGGCCGACCATGTACTCATGGTGCCCGGAGAGAAAGGCGATAGCCAACAGGAACATCAACACCGGCCCGATGACCCAGTTCTGGATCAGGGAAAGGAGCAGCACTTTGACGTTGCGGAAAACTCGCGGCAGTTGTTCGTATTTTACCTTGGCCAGGGGCGGGTACATCATCAGGATCAGCCCGACGGCAATGGGAATGTTGGTGGTTCCCACCTGAAAGTAGTCAATCACGTCTCGAACGCCGGGGAAGAGATACCCTCCGGCGACACCGGTAAACATCGCCAGAAAAATCCAGAGGGTCAGAAACCGATCGAGGAAAGAGAGCTTTTTGGTTTGTGAATCAGCCATGGTTGCATTCCTCTATTTGCCCTAAGAGAATTTGGCTTTCAGGAATCACTGGCAACAAGCGGTCTCCAACGATACCGACAGAATGCGCGCCAGTTTTTCCCGATCCGCCTTGATGACGGGCTCATCCGAAACGGACTGAACGATCCAATCCAGCGCTTGCGTTACGATTTTCGATGCCTCCTGCCCGCGATTCAAGCGGTAATGCATCCAGCGTCCATCTTTACGCACTTTGACCAGACGCGCATTTTTAAGCAAAAACAAATGCTTGGAAACCGTCGAGGGCGCCAGTTCAAGCAGTTCGTTGATGTTGCAAACGCACAATTCATCGTGGGTGTGCAGCGCCATCAGGATTCTGATTCTGTTTTCGTCGGAAACGGCCTTGGTGATATTCATAAATGAAAGCATATTATATCCTTTAATTCGCCAATTAACGAACTATATAGTAGATTCCTTTTCCCCAGTTTGTCAAACGTTATTTAAACTTGGCCCTTTTGGCAGCATTAATTTTTTTATCGCCACGTTGTCACGGATTTTCCGCATTTCTCTTTGCCAGCACTTGGATAGTTCTAAATTCAGCGGTTTACTCATTGTTTATCACCATGCAAATAATATTATCAAGATAGTGGTTATCGCTGTGTACTGCAGGTATTTCAAGTCTCGTTAACCCCATAGTTACAACTGCACATAACGTAAAAAGCCTTCAAGACACGATCTTGAAGGCTTTTTCGCAAACAATGGTTGATATTGGTTACCGTTGAAATTCGGTCTCCATGGCATCCTCTACCCGCATGTGTATGGTACTATTTTGTTGACTGTCAGTATTGCGTTTGCTATGTGTTGATTTCAGCCCCAAACCCATAGCGAAAGGCCACAATATGACCGGCGGCGACATCCCCCAATGCTATTCATACCTTCGATTCAGCCGACCTGAACAGTTAAAGGGCGATTCCCAAAGGCGACAGCTTGAACTCAGCCAGAAATGGGCGGCAGCGAATGGCTACACCTTAGATGAGAACCTATCGATGGCCGACCTTGGCCTTTCTGCCTACCGTGGCACTCATCGGACCCGTGGCGCTCTTGCTGGATTCTTAAAGGCGGTCGATGAAGGCCGCATTGCCCCCGGTTCGATTTTGTTGGTGGAGTCTCTTGACCGCCTATCCCGTGAACAAGTTATGGATGCCCTGGATCAGTTCACTAGTATCATCAACAAGGGTGTTGAGATCGTTACAGTCTCAGACGGTATACGTTACAGCCGTGAAGCCATTAAAGAGAACTGGACGCAGTTGATCGTTTCCCTTTCCATCATGGCCCGTGCGCATGAAGAAAGTGAGATGAAGTCCAAGCGATATAAAGCACTATGGGACAACAAACGAGCTAACCTGAAAACCAAGAAAGCATCCACCATCGGAAAGACGTGGATGAAATACAATAAAAAGAACGATGAATTTGACCTGATTCCCGAACATGCCGCTGTGGTTCGTCGAATTTTCAAGATGTGCAACGATGGCATGGGTGTTCACAAAATCGGAAAGGTATTGAATAGTGAGGGCATCAAGACATTTAAGCATGGCAAACAGTGGCATGTCGGCCCACTTCAACGCCTATTGAGAGATCGTGCCTGTATTGGTGAATATCAGCCTAAAATCGCTGTTGATAAAAATGGTGTGCGCAAATTCAAGCCGCATGGCGAGGCTGTCAAAGATTACTATCCAGCGGCGGTTTCAGATGAAGTCTTTCACGCTGCCCAACTGAAGATGCAACAAAGGACTCAAAAAGGCGGCAGGCCAAGCGAGAAATTAAATCTGTTCCGCTATCTATTAAAATGCGGTTACTGTGGGAAATCGGCCGGTGTTGTCAATAATGGACAGCATTTGCGGTATGCAAAATGCTCAGACCAGAAGTTCGGCCATAGCTGTTCCGCGACACCATGGCCCCTTGGCGACTTTGAAACCGCCTTTCTTCAGGAATGCGCAGAGTTAGACGTTGCTGCCATCCTGCCCAATGGGAATGGACGTGCCAAGAAAATCAATGCCGCACAGCAGGCCATGGATGCCGTCAAGGGTGAAATTACAGCCAATGACAAATTGATTTCGAATGCTGAAAAAATACTTGATACAACAGACTCAGAGGCCGTTTTAGCACGTTACACCGAAAAGCTGGACAACGCCCTTGCCGAAAAAGAAGCCCTTGAAAAACGCCTGACAGACGCCACCATGACCTTACAGTCGGCACAGTCTGAAACCCAATCCACAGACCAGCAATTGAAATCCCTGCAAGACCTAATCGCCAAGCTGGAGAACACCAAGGGCGGCGACCTAATCCAATTACGTGATCGACTCAAAAACGCCATTGCTCAACTGGTCGAACGAATTGATATTTTCAGCGATGGGCTGCAAGATCGAATCCTAACAGGCGATGCCTTCAGCGGCCCCGAATGGCAGCGCGTGGGTGATGTGATCCAACACTATGAGAACATCGACGGCGACCATAGCGCCTTAATCGATGAACTGGCAGCATATCAGGCACAGAACACCGGCAAGGCTTCCAGAGCATTCCTGATCCGTTTTAGGGCTGGCGGGTTCAGGCTGGTGCGACGTGAGGGTAATGGCTGGGTCAACACCATCGGAACACTTGAGGCGCTATTGAGCCACGCTGCCTAATAACTCATATGTAGAAAAAAGGCTACCAATCGGTAGCCTTTTTTATTGCCTTGGCATATACCACTTTGTTGCATTAAGTAAGTGCTTGCTTAATGCAACTTACTGTATTTTTTAAATATATAATCTTTTTTCCTCTTGACAGGCTTTCTCTCATAGGTTACTCGTTGACCACGCTGGCCAGCGAAATATTAACCGTGAGTGAGAGAAAGGACAAGCCGAATGCAGATTCAAATCACCGATCATGAAGCCGTTGCCACCGATGCCAATTTCAAACCCACCGACCACCCCGACATCCTCATTGATTCCGCTGGCCGCGTTGCCATCCTCAACGACGACGACACCACCCACCTAATTTCCATCGACAGATAACCAGCAAAAAAAAATGGAAAACAAACCGCTATAATCTCAACTTTTGACTATATTAGTAAGTGAGGATTATTAACAACTTAATAAGGAGGATTTACTATGGCCAAGGTGATCACACCAAAAGGGCAAGTTGTACCGACTGAGCTAATCTTGATTAGTCAAATTGCCTATGACTCCAGCGGCGATCTGGAATACATCGGCAAGGCTGATCCCGGCACGGCTACCGATGAGGTTGGATGGTTCATCCAAAAGGTCAGTTATGACGGCAGCGGCAATGTGACCGGCACGCTGAACGCCAACGGTCAACCCGACTTTGACAAGGTATGGGATGACCGGGAGAGCTACACCTACGAGTAAACCCCCAATTACAAGCTTGCATGAATTGAGGCTCACCATTCGGTGGGCTTTTTTTGTTCTCAAAACCCGCCTACGCAGGCGTAAAACGCGATGGAGGAAAACGAATGGCATTAGCAATGGTAGTGGACACACTGGACAGTTTGGATGATGCAATCAAGCCCCTGTACATCGAAAAGGATGGCAAATTTGTTCTCGACGTGGACGGCCACGATAAAAACGACGATGAGAACCGCATCCCCAAAGCCCGCCTTGATCAAGAGATTCAGAAGCGCAAAGAATCCGACCAAACCCTGAACGAAATCGCCGAACAATTCGTCGATGACGTGCTGGAGGATATGCGCGACCTGATCCCCGATCTGCCAGCGGCCAAAAAGATTCAATGGATCAAGGCCGCGAACAAAAAGGGATTGTTCAACCCCCAGCAGGACCAAAACGGCCCTGATAGCAAACGGCCCGGCAGTAAAAGGGCCGAGAACTTCGAAGGAATGACCCCCACGGCCAAAATGGCCACGGGCTACAAAAACAAGTAACGAAAGGAAATTGAGATATGCTTACTTTGCTTGAAGCTGCAAAACTGACCCAAGATCCCCTGAAAAGGGGAGTGATTGAAATCTTTCCCGAAACAAGCCCCGTTCTCCAGTATCTGCCGTTTTATGACGTGGATGGACTGGCCTACAAGTACAACATCGAAAAGACCCTGCCCGGTATCGGTTTCCGTGGGATCAATGAGTCCTACACCGAAAGCACCGGTGTGGTGAACCCTGCCGTTGAGCCGCTGTTCATCGGTGGCGGCATTTCCAAGGTTGACCGCGTTTTGGTCAAGGGCCAGGGCGGCAGCAATGCGCGGGCCGTTCATGACAAAATGAAGGCCAAAGCGATGTCCCTGGAGTTCACCAAGAAGTTTTTCAAAGGTGACAATGCCAGCAACCCCAAGGAGTTCGACGGACTCCAGAATCGTCTTACCGGTGATCAGGTGCTTGATATGGGTGACAGTTCGGGCGGTGATACCCTGACACTGGCCAAGCTGGACGAATTGCTTGACGCCGTTATCGGCGGCGCTGACGTGCTGTTCATGAACAAAACCCTGCGCCGTAAGGTCAACGCCCTGATTCGTGCCGCCGGGCAGGCTTCTGAAACCGTGGCCAATGGTTTTGGAAAGCAGATTCCGGCCTATGCCGGTGTGCCGATTGGCGTCATTGAGGATGACAAAGACGGCAGTGCCATCCTTGGTTTTACCGAGGATAACCCCGGCGGTGGAACTGCCGCCAGCTCCAGCATTTACGCCGTGCGGTTTGGTGCTGCCGAGTATGTTAGCGGCCTGCAAAACGGCGGCATGGACGTAAAAGACCTTGGCTTGATTGCCGGCACGCCGTTCCTTGGCACCGACATTGAGTGGATTTGTGGCGTGGGTGTGTTCCACCCCAAAGCTGCGGCCCGCCTGCAAGGTATCAAAAACGCATAATCAACCCTAATTGTAGACGGCCTGTACTGCCTACCCTGACCGGTGCAGGCCGTCAGAAAGGATATACCAATGATCGATATTGAACACATTATGAAGGATGCCGGTCTTGTTGCCGCCGATGCCGCTGGAACCGTGGACGGTTCCGCTAAAATCGTGGACCTTGGCGCAGGTATGGTTGAAGGCCACATGGTTGTGGACGTGGCCGCCCTTGAAATCGCTTCCAATGACGAAGCCTACCGGATCAGCCTGCAAGGCTCCAGCAAGTCCGACTTTTCCGACACCATCGAAGAACTGGCCAGCGTCGAGCTGGGCGCTGCCGAAGTGCTGGGCGGCGATCAGGATAGCGAAACCGGGCGGTATCAGGTGCCTTTCCGTACCGAGAAAAACGGCACCGTCTGGCCCTATGTGCGGGTTTATACCGAAGTGGTTGGCACCATCGCCACCGGTATCAACTTCAGCGCCTACCTGACCAAATAGGCAAAATGCGGGTACGGGAATGCCCGCTTTGTATAGCCATGGGAGTGATGACCCCACGGTTGCAGCCATAGCTGGGCAGGGTAGCTACCCTGTCCAGCTTCCCACCTATCCACCCACCACAGGCGTGTGTCAACAATCCATCCTAAATAATAATCATTTTCCACAAGCTTGAAAAAGGAACGCCATGGACATCAACGGAATGTGCCAGAAATGCCGTAAGCGTGCGAGCTGTAAGGTTCCATGCGCCTTTGTCGATGAAATCCTTAAACAGGACAACCGGCCACAGTTCCATGAGGTCAACGCCCGTGGCCTGCATGGCGAAGATATCACCATCCTGAAATCAAAGAACCACCGGCATGAAGTCAATGAATCCGGCCTGGACTACATGCATATGGTTGGCATCGATGGTGACGGCTGGGACAGCGTCGACAAGGTGACGCCCTTCACCACTGAAGCCGACAGCCCGTGGGCAGACTTCCAGCCGACCTTGAGCCAGACCACCGTTTTCATATGGAGGTTTTTCATGAAGCGATCTTTTGAAGAAATAGCCGAGGAACTGGACGTGGAAGTGGCCACAGTCATGAGCCATTACCAGAACGCCAAGGCCCGAATGACTGAGGCACTCAAGCTTGCGGACAGTCGGACCAAGACCATTGCCAAGTGGAAACAGGCGATGGAGCGCAGCGAGAAGGCCACCGGCAAGCTGCCCAAATACATGAAGTGGTTGCTCATGAATAAAGTGTTTGATCTGACCGTGGGCGAGATAGCGGACCTGGACGGCACCACCAGCGCCACCGTGGCCAGCAAGATCAGGGTGGCCTATGACAAGCTTGCGCTGGGTGAATATGTGTTGCTGGAACCGACACCGGATGACATCGAAGCGGCAAGGGTACGGATGGCCAAGAAACGGGCGAGCGAACGCAAAAGGGCGGCTTGATAGCCGCCCTGATATGACAACCTATTATCTTTCCAGCTCTGTCTCTAAATAGTCCTCTACCCGCATATGCTGCGTATGCCAGATGTTGTTTTCGCCCATGTAGCTCTCCAAGTTGCGGCTTCCCAGGTGGGCGACCATTTCAATATCGTCCCGGGCCTTTTCGGTATTGTCCATTTTAGCGTGAAGCGTTGCCCGGCTGTAGTATGCGGCCCCGTATTCCGGGTCCTGTTCGATGGCCCGGTCGAAGTCGGCCAGAGCGGTCCGGTCGTCCCGGCGCTTCTCGCTGACCAGTCCCCGCATGTGATAGGCGCGGGCGTAACCGGGATCAATGCAAACGGCCCGGTCAAAATCGTTCCAGGCCTGGTCGAGCATGTCCAATTTAAGGTAAGCGGCCCCGCGGCTGACAAGCGCCAGGGCGTTTTCTCCATCGCTGTCAAGAGAACGGGTAAACAGTTCGATGCTTTTCTCGTAGCGACCGCCAACAAACTCCTGCATGCCAGTTTCGAACCACTGAGTCGATGTCTTAGTTTCCGTCATGGTTTATTCCTCCTTTATGCATACAGCCTCATAGCGAGTACTGGTTAGTTTCGAGTCTCATCTTACGAGCCGTTGTCAGGCCGTTGGATGCACAGTCCGCAATCCGGTTTATACGAAGAAGATAACAACAAAAGATGGGTTTGCAACGTTCGGCAAAGGCGAACCGATAGTGGTGGATTGGGAGGGAATCGGTAGGCTGGCAGCCACCTCCGTCGTACGATGCAGGCTACGAAGGTGACGGCCAAGAAGGGGTTAGAACGGCCAGAATCCGCTGTCGTTCCAGATGCGTTCCTTGAGTTCCGTATCGATGGCGGCGAGAAAATCCAGGTGTTCTTTCTCCCAATCCGCCAGCCAGCGGTAGAGCTTTTTCTCTTCCGGATCCTGGGCCTCATCGCTGCGCCGGGAATAAAGCGCGATGGCCCGCTCTTCCATGAGCATGGCCGCCGAAATGGCCGCGGCCTCGAAATCCGCTGCAGCGATGCGATCCTTGACCTCCGGCGTCAATACCTTCTGGGAAACGACGCCCTTTGCCGAAGTGTCCGGCGCCTTAAAAGACCCGCTCTCCTTGAACGCCTTGTACTGGTCGGAAAGGATTTTGACGTGCTGGACTTCCTCGGCGGCCATGGTCTCGAAAAATTCCTTTACGTCGGCATGGGTGGATTGATCGGCAACTGTTCGGTAAAAGGCCTTGCCCCGCTTTTCCAGCAGGATCGCACTTTTCAGGATGTCCAGGGTAATGTTTTCCGTCATCGGTCCCTCCTCGTTTTTAACATATGGTCTGTTTTTTCTCACTTGGCGCTCGGGTCTAAATTCACCGGCCTCCCGCTTGTATGGTGGTTGGAGGAAGCCTCCTTCGAAGGGGGCTAAAAATCAGATAAACGAACGTTGAACATCGAACGCCCAACTTCGAATTTCGAATAAGGCATACTGTCGTTTTTATTTTTGGAACCTTGCCTCACAAACGGCAACAACTGTAATTGTGCCGATCGGCTGGTGTATTCCGCCGGTCGCCTACCATTCGCTGTGCAACTGCCGTTCGATCTCCGGCCAACGGTTCTTGAGGTTGTCGATGGCATCCATGGCAATATCCAGATGGGTTTCCATGTGAAACTTGTAGATTTCATCATGCAGCTTCTTGTCCTTGATTCCCCGCCGTTGCAACGGCATGTCGGACACCAGCATGATCGATCCGATGGGCACCTCGTAGCGGTAGGCCACGGAGAAAAGCGTGGCCAGTTCCATCTCGATGGCCAGGATGCGCTGGTTTCTCAGGCACTCCACGAAATCTTCGTCAAACTCCCACAGCCGCCGGTCGGTGGTGTACACGACGCCGCAGCGGGGGATGATTTTTCGGGCCTTCACGGCGCCGAGGCAGAGCAGATTCACCGACATGGCCGGCAGAGCCGGAAATTCCACGGGCAGGTAATGGCGGCTGGTCCCCTCCCCCCGGATGGCCGCCGTGGGTACCACGAAATCCCCCACCTCCAGGATATCGTCGATGCCACCGCACATGCCCAGCATGATCACCGATTTGAGATTGTCCAGGTAGGCCAGGCCATTGATCACCAGGGCCGCCTGGGGCGAGCCGATACCGAAATCGATCATGGTGCAGTCCAGTTCCGGCGCGTTGGCGATGCGGAAATTGCCCTCCAGGATCTCGCATCCGGCCCGTTCGGAAAAGGCCTTGATATACTGGCGGAAATTAGTAATCAACACATGGCTGCAAAACTGGTCCAACGGGCAGTTGGTATACCGTTCCAAGGTCTGCCGGATGTACTCGTGCTCTTTAAGGCTCATCGCACCTCCCGTCTGATTGTGACAACCGAAAACCAACGCAATCTACAGCATCAGAATAGACCGTTTTAAGCGCCAAATGTCAATCATTATAAGCCGGTTATGCAATGCGGCGGCGGGCCATTGCTGGGCACCAATCCCCGTTAAAGGCAAAACGAAACCCCGAAATCGTGTAAGGATCGACCGGTCTTATCGGAACGATACGGCCCTGCCGAACGCCTGCCCGGCCAGTTCCCGGTTGCGGGGGCGGAAGGTGCCGTCGGCTTTCTCCTTGCGCATCACCTGCTGGAACAGGTTGGACATCTTCATGTTCTGGGATTCGGTCCGGTAGAAGCTGTCCCAGGCATGGGTCAGCAGCTCCTGGAGGCGGTCGGCGCTCATGTTTTTGGGCTGAAACACCACCTTGTCGGCCGTGTATTCGTCCCAGTCATAGGAAAGAATCCGGTCCTGACGCTTGAGATCGGTCCAGGCCTTGGTATGGGGAAATGGGGTCAGCACCGTGAATTCGGCCAGATCCAGATCGATCTCCAGGAGAAAATCGATCAGCCGCAGAATACTGTCTTCGGTGTGGTTGTCCAGCCCCAACAGGATGGTACCCTCCACACCGATGCCGTAATCGTGGTAGCGCTTGATCCGCTCCCGGATATAATCCGAGGTGTCGAAGACCGCCTGGTAAACATACCAGGCACCGGCCCGGGCCGCCAGGTCCAGCACCTCGGGTTTGTCTTCAATGGGATGACAGCACCATTTCTTCTTCAGCGGAATCATCTCGCGAAACAGGTCTTTCTCCCACTGGGTATCCTGGGCCAGCGAGTTGTCCACGATGAAAAGGCGATTGTTGTCAATGGCCGCCATCTCGGCCACGGCCGTGTCCACCGGACGGGGCCGGAATTTCCGCCCCCCCAGGTAGGCCACGCAGCAAGGATAGCAGTTGTAGCGGCACCCCCGCGAGGCATGCACCAGATCCACCATCTGGATGCCCCGGTAGTTGTAAAGCTCCCGATTGAGAATATCCCGGCGGGCCGGGCCGACCGTTTCCACCGGCGGCGGGTCGCCGAGGTAGTCGTAGACCGGTTTCAGACAGCCGGCCTTCAGATCGGCAAACACCGTCTTCATGCGACCCTCGGCCTCGCCCAGGAAAACGGTGTCGGCATGGTCCCGGGTCTGCTCGGCGTGCAGCATGGTGGCGATGCCGCCGAAGATCACCGGCACCCCTTTGGCCCGGTAGCGGTCGGCAATCTCCCAACCCCGTTTCACCTGGACGGTGAGCATCATGGAAATACCCACGACATCTGGCTCGTCGTCAAAATCGATGGTCTCCAGATTCTCGTCGATGAACACAACCTCCACGTCATTGGGCAGGGCGGCGGCAAAAACCACCGGGCCGTGGGGGGGCAGGTGAAACTCGGTCTGGCGCATGAGCTTGGGCCAGCGGGGATAGATCAGTTTTAGCTTCATGAAACGTAAACCTCTAAAATTCTATTCGTATGTTTATGCAAGCGCTCTTTTTCTATTCAGGCGGCTCCTGTATCGCAACCGCCTCCACCAGGGTCATCGTCAGTTGATATCCATGGCGGCCAAGAGCTTGTAGTACAATCTTTTGGGAAAACCCGTCGGCATTTGGGGAATCGGCGGTCATGGTACGCATCGGATACCCCAACGAATCGTACTGAAGCAGCCGCCAGCCGCCGTCGGGCCCTTCCATCAGGTCCACCGTCCGGTCGCGTACCGTAAGATACCGGCAACCGCGGCTTCCGTTCTCGAAAAGGCCGACCGTCGTCTCTCCTTCGGGTTCGACAAACAAAAAGCGGATGTCATCCATCACCCCCCTGGCGAAGTTCTCATCGTCAAAGGGACCGAAGGCGCGTTTCACGGTTACCCGGCCGCGATCCACGGCTTCGAAGAGCACGAACCCCTCCAGGGTCATCACCGCACACTGAATGGAATCGTCCTCGGGGGAGAGAATGACGACACCGGTGAAGGTCGCCTGGTGGCCGCCCTGGATGCGGGCGTTGATGGTGTGCACCAGTTGCCAGCCGCCCTCGGGAAAATGAGAGCTGCAGTTCCCTGAAGAGAATGTCTCCTGGTTCGCGTCAAAGGGTCGTATCGTTGGCAAAGAGGCGCAAGCCATTAGCAGCATCGCCGCAATCAAAGAAAGGCCAGTTTTCATTCCACTTCCTTGAACAAGCGGTCCTCAATGACCGGATTAACCTGAATGTCGGTGAACTGCATACGGGTATATGCCTTTTCGCCTTCGAAAATCAGCACCTGCTCGATCACTCCCGGCCGCTCGGAAAGGAGCAGTTCGATTCGCTGGATAAAGCGCGCCATGCCCTCGTCCTTGGAGATCAACACAATGCGGCCGTTTTCTTCCAGGCGGGCATCGAACATCGGATTGTCCTCGAAACGGCCACTGAGCCATCCGCCGATCTCAGGCATCACGAACTGCATGGCCTGCATGCGGGCACCAACATCTTCCACCAATCCCTGTTCGGATTCGACGAAACGTCTAGCCTTCCCATCGACCATGAGAAGAACGCTTTTGACCGGTGAGAGATATTCCCAGCGCAGCGAATCGGGGTGCCGGTAGACGAACCTGCCGTTGGATACCAGCGGTTTGGCCAGAATCGGCAGGTGCTTTTCCTGAACGAAATCGGCGCGGATGGCCTTCACGTCTTCAGCCGCCGCCCGGATGCCTTCCCAACTGTCTGACCAGCCCAGGCATAGGACAGAAGACAGGAGTAAAGTGGTCCACAATAATCCGATGGTAATTTTCTTGTATGCAGCAAATGAGAGCATATATCGTTTCGCATCCCAAGCTTTTATAGATCGAAGATTGCGTCTTTTTCTGTTCAAAGAGGGTAGCTTGGGGTTCAGGCCAAGGCCGCAGCAACGTTGAAACCGCAGGCGTAGCAGCGCTACGTTGAGGATTTCAACGGAGTGAGAACGCCGACCTGGGCCATGAGATGCCCGTTCTGAATAGACACGTCAGTGCATGCCGCCGTTGACCTCTATCACCTGCCCACAAACATAAGACGCATCGTCCGAACAGAGGAAGCGCACCACCCGGGCCACCTCTTCGGGAGCCCCCACCCGGGCCATGGGGATGATCGACTTGATGTTGGCCAGCGGCAGATCCCGGGTCATGTCGGTATCGATTAGCCCCGGCGCCACCACATTCACGCGGATGCCCAGCCGGGCCACTTCGGCGGCCAGACTGCGGCTGGCACCGATGAGCCCTGCCTTGGCAGCGCTGTAATTGGCCTGGCCCCGGTTGGCGATCAGGCCAGATACCGAGGCAATGGACACCACGCAGCCCTTGCGCTGGCGAACCATCTTCTCGATTACCGGCCGGGTCACGTTGAAAAAACCGTCCAGGGTGGTATCGACCACCTTGCTCCAGTTTTCCCGGGACATCATCAGAAACAGCCCGTCAGCCGTAACGCCCGCATTGTTCACCAGCACATCCAGGCTGTCGACATCCTCGAGCAGCGATTCGATGGCCTCCTGGACGGCCCGACTGTCGCGTACGTCAAAACCCAGAGTGCGGCCGCAGCCGCCCTCGCCTTCGATCAGGGTCAGGGTTTCCAATGCCCCCTGCTCATCGCTGTTGAAGTTAACGGCCACCTCGTAACCGTTGCGGCCCAGTTCCAAACAGATAGCCCGGCCGATGCCCTTGGACCCGCCGGTCACCAATGCCACCGGTCGTTTTTCGTCCGTCGTCTTCATGCGCCCGCCTTATTAAACACCGTGTTGATGGTATCGCAAAAAATTGCTTTCAGCTTTGAGCTATCAGCTATGAGCTATGAGCTATGAGCTACTTCGCCTCCATTACCTGCAGAACGACTTCCGCAACGATGACGCCGTCAATGGAAGCCGAACCGGAAATCTCCCGCAGATCATCAAAAACAAAGGCATTTTTCGCCGTGGTCGTGATGCGTTTGCCTTGGGCGATGGCCGCCGTATGGAAAACCGCCTTTTTCACCCCCACCAGCCAGCCGCCGTTATCTTCGCCTGCGCCTCTTTCTTTCAGCCGCGTCAATCCGTTGTGAATTCCAGAAGTCTGGGCCACCAGCTCGATCAGGATCAGCGGATTGCAAAATCCATCCTTGAAAAGCGGCCAGCCTTCCCTGACCACGGAAAGCGTCGTTGCCTGCCGGTCGTCTACCTCCAGAATCTCGTCAACCAGCAGCATTCGACCCCGATGGGGAAGCAGGCTTTCGATGGTCAGGCTGGCAAAATCCGGTCCGGCAGGTGTCATGATGGGCGAAAAGGCTTGAAAAGGGTTTGGATCGTTTATAGTATGACGGTTTTCGGAAAACGGATATTACACGACTTGCCTACGCCTGTAAAGGAAATGAGAGATATGCAAGAACGGATCAACGAACTGCGGCAAAAGATTGTCCAGGCCCTCAATCTGCAGGATATCGCACCGGACGAAATCGACCCGGACGAGCAGCTTGTGGGGGGGCGCTTGGGCATCGACTCCATCGATGTACTGGAAATGGTCATGATGGTGGAAAAGGATTACGGACTGACCATCGACAACCGTGAACTGGGCGCCCGGGTGTTCGCTTCGGTACGGGCGCTGGCCGCCTTTATCGAAAATCCGACCGCCGAGACCCCGAATTAGCTGTCGTTACTTCGTATCCAGAAAATCGTCCATGAAGATTTTGCTGGTTTCCGCAAACACGCTCAAAGCACCCTACCCGGTCTATCCGTTGGGACTGGATCACGTGGCGGGGTCCATCGATGGGCGCCACCGGGTGCGCATCGCGGACCTCAACAGCATGGATCGCAAGCTGCCTGAAGCCATCCGGGAATTTTCACCGCACCTCATCGGAATTTCCCTGCGCAACATCGACAACACCGACACCACGGATCCACGCGGATTTATAGGGGGCTATCGAGCATTGATGGACACCGTCCGGCAGGCATCCCCGGCACCGGTAGTATTGGGAGGCAGCGGTTTCACACTGTTTCCCCGACGCGTGCTGGCCGAACTGGGCGCCGAATACGGCATCGTGGGCGAAGGAGAGCGCCTGAATCTGCTGATCGACGCGTTGGAGGCCGGGCAAGACCTGGAAAAAGTCCCTGGCGTGATCCTGCCCCAAAGCCCGGAAACCGATTTTCCACCTCCCTGGCACGGCGACCGCAGGCCGCGGCCCCGGCAAGATTCGGACCATCTGCCCTGGTACCTGGAACACGGCGCCATGCTGAATTTGCAGACCAAGCGGGGCTGCCCTTTTCGATGCATCTACTGCACCTATCCGCTGATCGAAGGCCGCAGGCTGCGGCAGGTAGCGCCCGAAGATGCGGCGCGGACCGCCGTGGAACTGGAGGCCGCCGGCGCCCGGTACCTGTACATCACCGACTCGTCCTTCAACGCCGATGTGGAACACTCCCTGGCGGTGGGCCGGGCCTTTAAAAAAGAAGGATTGACCATTCCCTGGGGGGCCTTTTTTACCCCCCTGCCCCTGCCGGACGGCTATTTCGACACGTTGGCGGCAGCGGGACTCAAGCACGTGGAATTCGGTACCGATACCCTTTGCAGCGAGGTGATCCGGTCCTACAAAAAGCCGTTTACCGTAGAGCAGGTTCTGGACGCCCACCAGGCAGGCCTGGATGCCGGCTGCCACGTGGCGCACTACTTTCTGCTGGGCGGTCCCGGGGAAACCCGTCAGACACTGGAAACCACCCTGGCCAATATCGAAAAGCTTAAGAAAACGGTGCTGTTTTTTTTCTGCGGGATGCGGGTCTATCCCCATACCCGACTGTACCGGCAATGCCTGGAAGATAGACAGTTTGAAGCCGGCAGGGACCTGCTGGAACCCGTTTTTTACCGCAACCTTTCGCTGGATGCCGACGACATCGAACAGCAGGTGGTCGAGAAAGCCAAAGGGCGCGTCAACTGGGTGGTCGGCGCCGGTGGAGACGACACGGCCGATATTGTCCGGCGCATGTATGCCAAGGGGTTCTCCGGCCCCTTGTGGGAGTATCTGATCCGCTGATTGCCAGACGATTTCGGGTCGAGCGAAAGGCTCTTTTTAAAAGGTTAGAAAAAGCGATGACACTGTGGTATGAAATGGGGTTTGACAATCCGGTCGACTCCCTTTGGGAAGAAGGCGAAATCCACGCCCGGATTCGGGTGCCGGCCGATTCACCCTGGTTCGACGGCCACTTTCCGGGAGAGCCCGTGCTTCCCGGAATCGCGCAGTTGGGCATGGTCCACGACCTGCTTTGCCGGGCATTCGGCCGACAACTGCCCGTGGCGCGGGTGAGCCGGGTGCGGTTCAGGCAGATGATCCGGCCCGAACAGCAACTGACGCTGACCGTGCAGCGCGATCAAGCCGCAGGCAGCCATCGGTTTCGCATGACCGGGGACGAGGGATCGATCTGCACCGGCCAGCTTCTGCTGGCGGCCGGAACCGACGGAAAAAACGCCCCTGACGGGACGTTCAGTACTACTGAAAATTAGAAATCCCTTTCCGGCGTTCGGAGGATGCGCCGCGGACAGGATCAAAGGAGATCGACGAAAATGGCAGTAAAAACGGATGATATCATCCTGCGTATCGCGGAAATCATGATCAACGAACTCAAGCTGGAGGATGTCACCCCCAAAACCTTCGACCCGGACATCGACCTGGTGGACGAGGTGGGCATCGACAGCATGGATCTGGCGACCGTGGCCCTGGTGCTCCGGGACGAATACGCGGTGCGCATCGATGAGGACGACTACCCCAAGCTGACCACGGTGCGTTTGATCGGGGAATATATAGAGAAAAAACTGGCAGCCTGATTGTTTCATGAATTCTACACCGGCCTGGAAATTTTCGGATCTGATCGCCGACGCCGAGGTCAAGGCGCGCTGGGAAAAGGTGCGCCAATACTTCTTCCTGCGTGAATCCACTTACGATATGACCCGACGCTGCAACATCCGCTGCAATGGCTGCTACTATTACGAGGGCGACAAGCAGCACACCCGGGACAATACCCGTGTGGACGACTGGCGTCAGCTCATGCAGGCCGAAAAGGCGCGGGGCATCACCTTCGTGGTGCTGGCCGGCGCCGAGCCATCCCTGGTGCCGGACCTGTGCCGGGTGTGCTTCGATGAAATCCAGATGGGCTGCATCGCCACCAACGGGCTGGAGCGCATCCCGGATTCCGTGGGGTACCGCCTGCACATCTCCGTATGGGGCGACGACGAAACCAGCCGGAAAACCCGCCATGCCGAACGGATGCTGGTCCGCCAGTTGGAAAACTACGCCGGCGACCCCCGGGCGGTCTTCGTCTACACCTTCACGCGGCACAACATCGACCAGGCCGAAACGGTGGTCCGGACGCTGGCCGACCACGGCGGTCGGGTGACCTTCAACATGTTCAGCGCACCGATGGGGTACCAGGGCGATCTGCGCCACACACCGCACAGCCTGGCCGAGACCCGTCGGACCATGGTCGATCTTTTGCAGCGCTACCCGCAGACCGTTTTGTTCTCGCGATACAGCGCCATGGCCCACACCCACGAAAAAGGGCTGCACGATCTTTTCCGCTGCCCCTATCCCCGGCAGAATCCCAGCACCGACGTCGGATTAGGCCGCTCCTTTCGTCAGTACCGCACGGATTTGACCTGGGACCGGGCCGCCGCCTGCTGCGTACCGGATACGGACTGCGCGGACTGCCGGCATTACGCCGCGGCCAGCGCCGTGGTCACCACCCGCCTGTTCCGCCATGCGGTGGACCCCGATACCTTTCGCTCCTGGCTGGATTTCGTGGACACCTATCTGGCAGTCTGGGTGCAGGGCTACGAAAAGGGCAGGAATCTGTGCGACCGGTGGGTATCGCCGCCGGGAGAGGAACTGGCCGCCAATTAGCAAGCTAATATTTGAGGGAAGGTTTCGTAAGAAGCCCGAGATCAAGGCTTGCGAATCCTGAGGAACGAAGGCGTACATGGCAGTACTCCGCAGTGACGAAGGATTCGCGTAACGCCGATATCGGGCTTCTTACGAAACCGCCAAGGATAAAACAATGAAAACCGTCAGTTCCCTGCTGGACGACCACTGGTACGCCCGCTATAAAAAAATCTCCAAGCTCAATATCCGCAGCTCCATTTACGATGTGACCAATCGCTGCAACCTGCGCTGCAAGGGCTGTTTTTTCTTCTCTTCCGGCGAGCACAAGGCTGCCGAAGAGGAAATGGACATCGCCCGCTGGGAAGCGTTTATCGATAAGGAAACGGAACGCGGGGTGAATCTGGCCATTCTCATCGGCGGCGAGCCGACCCTGTGCCTCGACCGGGTGGAAGCCTTTTACAAGAGGCTGCCGAGCTTTTGCGCGACCAACGGCATCATCAAGGTGCCCCGGGACCGTTTTCCCGACATGATGGTGGGCATCAGCCTCTGGGGCGACGAAGAAGACGAAAAGCTGCTGCGGGGCAAGGATGCCTTCTCCATCTCTTCCAAAAATTACGAAGGCGACCCGCACGCCTACTATCTGTACACCATCACCCCGAAACAGCTTGGCAAGACCGAAAGGATCATCAAGAAAATTCGGGACGTGGGCCTCAAAGTGCACATGCAGCTTTTGTCCAATGACGAAGGCGTGGACGGATTCAGTTGGCAACCCGACGAGCTGGAACAGATCCGTCAGGAGATGGACGAGGTCCTGGACCGATATCCGGAAACGGTGATTTCCTCCAAATACTACCACGAAATCATCACCACCGGAAAAATGCTGGGCCGGCCCTTTGGCTGGATGGAGTGCCCTTCGGTGACCGAACCGCTCGACAAACGCAATCCCGCCCCGCGCCGACTGACCCATTTCATCCGCTGGGCCTCGGACCTGAAAACCATGCACCGCTGCTGCACCTCGGAAACCCGCGACTGCGGCACCTGCAAGGACGGAGCGGCCCACATGAGCTGGGTTATGGTCAACAAACGCGCCCACATGAAAAGCAGCCGGGACCTTCAGAACTGGATCGAAATTTACGAGATGTTTGCCAAGCTGTATCAATTTATTCCTTGGTGATATTCAATGCCCGACGACCCCATTGTCATTCTCAGCTATGACGCGGTCTCTCCTCTGGGGATCGATCTCGAAGAGCAATGGCAAAACGCCCTGGCCGGGACCAGTGGTATCGGGCCGTTGACCCGCTTCGACCTGACCGATGACTTTCCCGTGCGCATCGCCGGCCAGGCACCGTCCATCGACGCTCTGCCCCACGATTTCCTGAAACCCCGCGAAAAGGCCCGCTGGCCGTCCCCCATTTTCCGGTATGCCCTTCTCACCGTCACCCGGGCCTTGCAGAAGAGCGGGCTCGAGATTACGCCGGATATCGCCCCGCGGGTGGCCGTAACCTTCAGCAGCGCCATCGGCGGCCTGGACGTCGTGCTGGCGGCGGATCGCAGCCTGATGGGCCGCGGCAAGCTTCCGCCGCCATTCGTGAATCCCAATGCCTGCATCAACATGATCGGCGGCAGGGTCTCCATGCACACCGGGGCCACGGGTCCCATTACGGCGACGATTACCGCCTGCGCCACCGGCGTGACCTCCATGATCGTGGGCGCCATGCTGATCAACGACAACCGCGCGGATGCGGCCATCTGCGGGGCCGTGGACTTTCCGTTGACCGAGCCCATCGTGGCCGGATTCGGCACCATGGGCGGGGCCTTTGTGCCCAAGGAAGGCGAAGACGAGCAGCCGCCTCAATTGGCCAGCCGGCCCTTTTCCCGCAACCGTCGGGGATTCGTGGTTTCCGAAGGCTCCGGCTGCATCGTCATCGCCAGAAAATCTTTTGCCCGGGCCCACGGCCTGACCATTGCCGCCGAAATCGCCGGCTGGGCCATGACCTCGGACGCCTTTCACCACGTGGCGCCCAACCTGGAAACGGTTCGCCGCTGCATTTCCGAAAGCCTCTCCCATGCCGGCATTTCCCCGGACCGGATCGACGCTGTCAATGCCCACGCCGCTTCCACCCGGGTAGGCGACCAGGTGGAGGCCCAGGCTCTGAAAGAGGTTTTCGGGCAACAGATGCCGCCGGTCACGGCCAACAAATCCATGCTCGGACACGCCATGGGCGCCGCCAGCGCCATCGAATCGATCCTGGCAGTCAGGGGCATGCAGGCCGGCATGCTGCCCCCCACGATCAACTACGACCCCGATCCGGACTTGGATCTGGAAGGTGTTGCCGCCGCGAAGCAGACGGTCGCTCAGGAATATGTGCTGAAAAATGCGTTCGGGTTTGGCGGGTGTAATGCGTGTATGGTATTTAGGAGTATCCAATGAAACCACCCCAAAACCGCCGCGTCTTCGTCGTCGGCTACGACGCCGCCACCTGCCTGGGTAACACCTTCGAGGCCACCTGGCAGCGGGCTGTGCGCGGCGAAGCCGGCTTTAGCAAAATCACCCGCTGCGAAACCGCTTCGCGCAGCAATGTCGTCGGCGAGATTCCCGACTGGCACCCCGAGGACCTGCCCTTCATCGACAAAAGGGACTGCCGCAACTGGAACGCGGACTACGTCCTGCTGACCATGGTGCTGTGCAAACGGGCCCTGGACCATGCCGGCCTGACCATCGACGAGCGTACCGGGCCGCGGACCGCCTGTCTGGTGGGCTCGGCCCTGAACGGCACCGACGCCTACCGCATCGCCATGGACAACTACCTGACCCACGGCCCCACCAAGGTCAGCCCCTACCTGCTGCCCAATCTGTGCGCCAACCTGCCGTCGGGCAAAGCCGGCATGCTGCTGGGGTTTACCGGGCCGGTATTCTCCCCCCAGGGGGCCTGCGCCTCGGGCAACCACGCCATCGGTATCGGCGCCCGCATGATCCGCGACGGCGAATGCGACTTCGTCCTGGCCGGGGGCGTGGAAACCTGCCTGACGCCGGAAATCGTCCAGGGATTTGCCAACATGTGGGCCACCATCAAAATCGGTCCCAATGATCGGGCCTTCAACGATCCCACCCAGGCTTCGCGTCCCTTTTCGGCAGACCGCAGGGGCATCGTGCTGGGCGAAGGCGGCGGCATCCTGGTGCTGGCCGCCGAAAAGGCCGTCGCAGCCCTGAACTTGACGCCGCGGGCCGAGGTGCTGGGGGTCGGCTGGACCTCCGATGCCCATCACTTCACCCTGCCCAACCAACAAACCATTGTCCGGGCCATCGGCCAGGCCATCGAGGACGCCCAGATCGAGCCGACGGACATCGGCTACGTGAACGCCCACGGCACTTCCACCCAGAAAGGCGATGCCGTGGAAATCGAAAGCCTGCGGGAAGTATTTGGATCGTCTTTAGGCGCCATTCCGGTCTCGTCCAACAAATCGCAGATCGGCCACACCCTGGGAGCGACGGCGGCCATCGAGGCGGCCCTGGCCATCGAGGGCATGCAGCAGGGGATCGTTCTGCCGACGGTCAACCACATCCCGGACCCCGCCTTCGCCGGTGTGGACTTGGTCCCCAATGCCGCCCGGCGTCATCGGTACACGACCTTTTTGTCCAACGCCTTCGGCTTTGGCGGCACCAACTGCTGTATTGTATTCAAGGAAATCTGAAATGAAGCCCAAACCCTTTGTTCCGCAGCCAATGAACGGGCAGCCCCGATATATTCTCGACCGCACCGGCGGCAAGGTCTGGCACCGCTGCGAAACCCGCACCCTTTATGCGGACACGGACCGCTCCCAGGTCGTCTACCACGCCAACTACCTGCGCTATTTCGAATTCGGCCGGGCCTCGCTGATGCGCGACGCCGCCTATCCGTACAAGGAGGTGGAGGAAAGCGGTTTCGTCTACCCCATCATCAAGGTGGACATCGACTATTTCCGCCCCCTGCACTACGACGACGCCATGTGGGTTTACACCCGGCCGTCCGCGCTCGAACGGGTCCGGCTGCAGTTTGACTATGTGATCACCCACCAGGAATCCGGTGATATCGTCTGCAAGGGATTCACCCGCCACTGCGCGGTCAATGCATCGGGAACCCCGGTGGAGGTGGACCCCAAAACCGTCCATCTATGGAAGAGGTTCCCGACCTCGTGAAAGCCGAAGCCTTTCCCATAACCGTCCAGCCTCCGCCGTTTTTCCGGGACCATCACGTACAGGACCGCCCCGTGTTTCCGGCGGTGGAAGCCATGGAACAGCTCGCTGCGGACACCTGCGGCCGGTTTCCGGAGACGGACGGCCGCCGCTTGTCGGACCTTCGGTTCGACCGGTTCCTGCACCTGGATGAACCGACGCCTGTGGCGGCCTTCAACCGGGTGGGAAAAAACGATGACGGGTCCATGCACGCGGTATTGACCACCCGCATCCAATCCAAAAAGACGGGCATCGGCCGAAGCCTGGAGCACGCCTCACTGACCGTCGGTCAAGCGCGGCCCATGGATAAGACCCTGTCTCTGGACGTTGCCGCATCCCTTGTCGGGATCTGCACCGCTGTTGAGCCCGAGCGGATCTATGCCGACATGGTTCCGTTCGGGCCGGCCTACCGCAACATCCGCTCCGATCTGCTGCTATCGGCAAACGGCGCCCTGGCCCGGGTAGGCTCGCCGCAGCCCCCCGATCCGCGTGGCGATCTATACCTGGGCAGCCCCTATGTCCTGGATGCCGCCTTCCACGTCGCCTGCGTATGGTGTCAGCGGTATTTGGACAACGTGGCCTTTCCCGTATCCATCGACCAACGTACGGTCTTTCGCCCGACCCGGTTGGAAGCGGTCTACACGGCCCGCATCGTCCCTGTACGGACGGACAAGGAACCTTTCGTTTTCGATATTTTCATCTACGATGACGAAGCCGGATTGTGCGAATCGGCCATTGGCGTGGGCATGCACGATGTCAGCGGCGGCCGAACCCGACCGCCCCGCGGATTTTTCGAACCGACGGGGACGGACCCGCTGCGCTCCTTGTCCGGTCGCGTGGCGGGCCTGGTGCTGCTGGAACGAAAGGCCGTGGCGCCCTTTGCCCCGGCAGCCCTTTCCGAAAGGGAAAAAAAGCGGCTGGAACCGATGACCGAACAGCGGGCCGGCGCCTATCTGTCCGCCCGCCTGGCCCTCAAACGGCTCAGCCGCATGTTCGGCAACAGCGGCGACCGGCGCGATGCCCGGCAAATCGAAACCGTGGCCGAGGACGGCCGGCGGCCCATGTGCCCGCGGCCCGACGGCGGCCGGGCCTTCTGCTCCGTTGCCCATGACCGGCGCTTCACCCTGGCCGCGGCCGCGGAAACGCCCCTGGGCGTGGACGTTGAGCCCCTTCGGGAACAACCGCTGGCGGCGACGCATCTATACTTGGACACCGAAGAACTGCACCGGATCGGACAGTCCGCCCTATCCCCGGCAAGGGCCGCCCTGCAGGCCTGGAGCGCCAAGGAGGCGGCGGCCAAGGCCCTGGGAATCGATCTGGCCGAAACCTGGAAGCGGGTACGCGTTTGCCTGCTATCCGAAGAAGAAAGTCGGCTGGAAATCGACGACGGGCGTTCGTTAACGGCAATCCATGCCACCGTGGAAGGCCACCTGTTCACTCTGTTGACCGAAGGTGAAACCCCATGAACGCTGCAGCCCTTTTCGGACTCTTGCTGCTGGGCGCCTACGTGGCCGGATCGGTCAATTTCTCCATCCTGGCTTTCCGCCTGACCGGCCGCCAGGACCCCCGGCAGGCCGGCAGCGGCAATCCCGGTGCGACCAATGTCTACCGGCAGGCCGGCCCGGGCTGGGCCGTGGCGGTTCTGCTTCTCGATATGGGCAGGGCCGTGGGCGTGGCTCTGGCCGCCGGTGCGCTGCTGCCCCCGGTGCAGACGATCTGGGTGGGGCTGGCTTTGATTATTGGCAACCGCCTCCCCTGCTTTCACGGCTTTGCAGGCGGCAAGGGGGTGGCCAACTACCTGGGCTTCACCCTGGCCGTCGCGCCGGTCTGGGCCGGCATCGGCGTCCTGGCCTGGGGGGCGGCGTACCTGATCTGGCGGACGCCCTTTCTGTCCTCCTTTGCCCTGGTATTCTGCCTGTCCGGCGGAACGGCGCTAACCGCGAGGGGAAACGGGTGGGGCGTCGCCGGGGTCCTGCTGACGGCCGCTTTCATCGTGGCCTGCCACCACCGCAATATCCGGCAGCGCTGGGGCCGGAAGGGGTAATCCGTAGCGGAGCATGAGCCTCTGCATGCCCACGCGCGTGGCCCATTTCAGGAAAATGTGGCTGTACTTGGCCCCGGCCAGGTACATGCCCAAAAGGAAAACCAGGTGGGAAAGGCCGTACACCGCTGGTCCGCCGACCACGGCAATGGCGGCATTGCGATAATAGACGGCGGCGGCGCCTAGAAGGGAAATCAGCGGCCAGCCGATCACGTAGCTGATCGCAATGGCGGACACGCCGGCGATCACCCGGGGGCCGGGGCGCTCTTTGAAGGCGCTCAGGTCGGCATTCTCGGCCAAGGCCGTCCGGACGAACCGGGCGCGGGCAAGGCGCCGGACAAGGGTTTTAACAGGACTTTCAATACGATACATGAAATTATAACGATCTTTATTGGTGCCGTAAAAAGGCACTCTCCTTTCCTCACCCTGTTCCTCTCGCCGTGGCGGCAAGGGGACGTTTGGAGGAGGCCGTGTGTTAAACAAGGTGTAGTGGCGGGGTTTATCCCCGCCTTCGGGATCTATCCTTACCTTTGTTTATCGGGCGTGGATAAACCACACCCCTACGCGACGGCAGAACAACAATACGGTTCCCAAATGCAGTTACCCTGTCTTTTTTGTATAACGAACAAGAAACAGTAACCACTGGCGAAGGACGGATCAAGGATATTCTGGAAACGGCTCAAGGATGACCGCGAACTATCCACATAAAAAATCTCTCGGGGAAGCCTGGGATCGCATCGACCGCATCTACTGCATCTCCCTGGCCGAACGCACCGACCGTCAGGCCAGCGCGAAAGTGCAGTTCGAGCGCGTGGGGTTGGAAGACAAGATGGTTTTTCATCGGGTCCAACGCCATCCCACGGATTGCGAGCAGGGCATTTTCGAATCCCACCAGGCCTGCCTGAAATTGGGCCTGGATGCCGGCGCCCGCCATATCCTTGTTTTCGAAGACGATGTGGTTTTCGGAAGCCTCGATGCCGATCGGCTCAGGCAAGGCATCGCTTTTTTCCAGGATCGAAGCGACTGTCAGATCCTGTTTCTGGGCTGCCTGGCCGGCCGCAGTTGGACAACAGACGCCCCCGGCATCCGGCGCGTTCGATACAGTTGCCTGGCCCATGCCTATCTGGTTAAAGCGTCTTTGGCCCGCCGGCTGGTGGACGAGCCCTGGCGAGGAATTCCCTGGGACATCGTTATGAAAAAAAACGCCCCAAACGCTTTCGCGCTCTATCCGTCCATCGCCTTTCAGAGCAATTCGCCCTCGGACAATCACCGCCACCGAACCCTGGAGACGGTGCGGCGCATCTTCGGCGGGCTGAGGGTCATCCAGGTGGTCAACGAGCGCTACCATCGGTTTCGATATGCGATCATTGCCGCCCACCTGCTAATGGCCGGTGCGGTGCTTCTGTGGCTGCTGCGATGAAGATACGAGGTATCGAATAGACAACTTTTATGCGAAAAAAAACCTCTATCAACCTGTTGGCGCTCTTTGCCGTCCTGATCCTGGGAGCGGGCATGGTATTCGTTGCCTATAAACGAATCGCCATCGATACGGACCTGGCCCGATCCCTGCCCACCGGCGACCCGGTCATCGCAGACGGCATCCGTATTTTCGAAAAAAATCCCGTCAAGGACCAGATCGCCATCGACATCGGAGGGGAAGAAAAAGATGAGGAAACCCTGCTGGCCGCCGCGGATCTGGTTGAAACCGAACTGAAAAAAAGCGGCCTGTTCGCCCGGGTGGGGAGCCAGTCCATGCATCGGGCCCTGGCCGACCTGGCCGACCATGTGATCCACCATCTACCGGTCCTGTTCACCGCCGGGGAACTGGAGCGAGATGTGGCCCCGCTGTTGACCGACGAATGGATTGGCCAGTCCCTTTTGCAGGCTCGAGACGAATTGTACCGCATGGATGGCATCGGGCAGGCCAAGGCATTGGCCGCCGACCCGCTGGGTCTGCGCAACATCGTCCTCTCCCGTTTGGCGTCCTTAAATCCCGCCCCCGGAGCGAGCATCCTCCACGGCCGCATTCTTTCCGCCGACCGTGGTCATGTGCTGGTTCTGGCCACCCCGAAGGGGTCCGGCACCGACACCGCCGTGGCCCGCAACCTGTCCCGGTTCTTTCGGGACCTGGAACAGAAAGTAAACCGGCAATTCGGCGGCCGGATCGTCCTGACGCCCACCGGCGCCTACCGGGCCGCGCTGGACAACGAAACCATCGTTAAAAAAGACGTTCACCGCGCCATTTTGTGGGCCACCGCGGGCATCGGCATCCTTCTGCTGGCGGCCTTTTCGCGTCCCCTGGTGGGCATTCTGGCCCTGCTGCCGGCCCTGGCCGGCACGGTCATGGCCTTTTTCGTCTTCTCATGGCTCCGCGACAGCATTTCCATCATGGTGCTGGGCTTCGGCGGGGCAATCATCTCCATCACCGTGGACCACGGTATCGCCTATATGCTTTTTCTTGACAGCGACACCGGCTCCGGCAAACACGGCGCATCCCGGGAAATCCGCGCCGTCGGATTCCTGGCGGTGCTCACCTCAGTGGGGGCCTTCGGGGCGCTGGCCTTCAGCGGGTTTGCCGTTTTCGAGCAGTTGGGCCTGTTTACCGCCATGGGTATCGGCTTTGCCTTCCTTTTCGTCCACATCGTGTTTCCCCGCATTCTGAAGACCGGACAAATGGAAGCGCCCTCCCCCCGGAAACGCTTTTCCCGGCTGGTGGACCTTCTGGCAACCGGCGGCAAACCCGCCTTCATCCTGGCCCTCTTGGCGGCCGTGGCGCTGGGCGTCTTCGCCAAACCCCGGTTCAACACGGACCTGAAGACCATGAACAGCGTCAGCCGGGAAACTCGCAGTGCCGACGAAACGATGGCCGCGGTCTGGGGCGATATCTTCTCCAGCGTCTACCTGATGACGGAATCCAACAACCTGGACACCCTGCAGGCGAGAAATGACAGCCTGCTGGAGCAACTCGACACCGAAGTTTACGCCGGCGGGATCGAAAATCCGGTGACGCCTTCCCTGTTTTTTCCGGGCCGCAGCCGGTGCGCGGACAACGGCGCCGCCTGGCGCAGCTTCTGGTCCCCCCGGCGCATTCAGGCCGTATCCGCGGCCATCGTCGAACAGGGAGCATCTTTAGGCTTTACCCATGGCGCCTTTGCCCCGTTTTTAGGGACCATTGCCGCCGATCCGCCCGCCGAAACCGAGATCCCGCCAGCCATTATGCCGCTGCTGGGCATTTCCAGGGATGACGCTGCCGGAAGCTTCCGGCAAATGACCCGCATCACGCCCGGAAGCCATTTTGACGGCGAACGCTTTTTTGCCCGCATCTCACCGATCTCTTCCGTGTTCGACCCGGCCCTGTTCTCCCAGCGCATGGGCCGTTTGCTGTTTGCAACTTTTTCGAAGATGCTGCTGATCATCGGGGCGAGCCTGATCGTTCTGCTGACGCTTTTCTTCGCCGACCTGGGCCTGCTGCTGACTTCTCTGCTGCCATTGGTTTTCGCCTTTGTCTGCACCCTGGGCACCTTAGGACTGATGGGGCGTGCGTTGGATATCCCGGCCTTGATGCTGGCCGTTGTCATTCTCGGCATGGGCGTGGATTACACCCTCTTTCTGGTACGGGGCTACCAGCGCTACCAGCGCTTCGATCACCCGCATTTCACAGTGGTCCGCACGGCAGTGGTCATGGCCGCCGCCTCCACCCTGGTGGGCTTCGCCGTTCTGCTCACCGCCGATCACGGACTGCTGAAAAGCGCCGGGTGGATCGGATTTTTGGGAATCGGCTACTGCCTGGCCGGTGCCCTGTTGCTCCTGCCGCCGCTGCTGAAACGACGATTCGAAAGCCATCGGCAAGGATCGGGCGGAATCGCGGCGCGCTATGGCAACATGGAGCCCTATCCGCGCATGTTCGCCCGCTACAAGCTGCGGATAGACCCGCTGTTCAACGAACTGGCCGAACTGGTACCACGCGACGGAGCCATCGCCAACATCATGGATGTGGGCTGCGGGTACGGGGTGCCGGCCTGCTGGATGGCCGAGCGCTACCCCACGGCCACCATCCACGGGTTCGAACCCCGGCAGGAGCGGGTGCGGGTGGCGTCCCTGGCGCTTGGCAGCCGCGGGCATATCCGGGCCGGATCGGCTCCCGACCTGCCGCCCATGGATGTGCTGGTGGATCTGGCAACCATGCTGGACATGAGCCATTATTTGCAGGACTGGGAACTGGAAAAAACCCTGGTGTGCATCCACGAACGCCTGCTGCCCGGCGGACGGCTGATCCTGCGGTCGGTGCTGCCCCGTTCGGCCCGGCCCCACTGGACCTGGTACCTGGAGCATTTCAGAATCAAAAGAAAGGGGATGACCGTCTGCTACCGCAATTCAAGGGAACTGGCAGCCATGCTGCAACGATGCGGCTTCGAGGTGACGGGCAACCGGCTTTCCGGAAAGAGGGAGGACATGGTGTGGCATGTGGCCAAACCAAAGTGATGGTTCCGTAAAAACGCCGATATCTTCGTTACGCTTCATCCTTCGTCACTGCGGAGTATAATCGATACACCTCATTCCTCAGGATTCGCAAGCCTTGATCTCGGCGCTTTTACAAAACCATCCGGAATGGGATTTTTAACAGTCCATCAGGGGTTATCTATAAGAAAAAGGCAGGCTGTTTGAAAAATACACCGAAATCGATCCGCTTGTCCCCCGCCGAACGCTGCGGCGTGATCGCCTTTGCGCTGGCGATCCTACTGGGCGCCGTCGATCTGCGCCTGGCAACGGTGCCGCTGACCTTGCTGGTGATGCTATGCGTTATCGCCCCTTTTTTGCCCCGGTCCGGTTTTTTCTTTCCCGTGGTCAGCCGCGGCACCACCGGCAAGAACAGGGTGGCCATCACCTTCGACGACGGCCCGGACCCGGCCACCACGCCCCACCTGCTGGATCTACTGGAAAAATACCGTGTTCCGGCCGCCTTTTTCGTCACCGGCCGGCGGGCCGCCGTTTACCCCGACCTGGTGCGGGCCATCGTCGAACGGGACCACGAGGTGGGCAACCACTCCTTTCACCACAACAAATATGGGATGTTCTGGCAGCCGGGTCTGCTGGATCACGAAATCGTTGCCACCCAGCATGCGCTGGCGCCGATGGGCATCGTCCCACTGGCGTTTCGCCCGCCCATCGGAATCACCACCCCGGCCATGGGCAAGGTGCTGGCGGTCCGCAACCTCTTTGCCGTCAACTTCAGTTGCCGGGCCTTCGATGCCGGCAATCGCCGCATCGGACGCCTGTCCCGCAAAATTCTCGATACCGTCCAACCGGACGACATCGTGCTCCTGCACGATTCAATGCCCACTGAAAGCCGAAGTATCGAACCCTGGCTCAACGAAGTCGAAGCCATCCTCAAAGGGCTTTCGGAAAAAAGGCTGACCGCCGTTCCCCTCTCTTGCCTGATCGACCGGCCGGTGATGCGCCGAAAGGATGACACGCCATTTATAAAGTAAGCGATGATCGAGTCTACCGCAAATTCAAGGCAGCCGCGGCGGCGTCATAGAATGAAGATGGAGCCCAAATGAACAACTGGTTCACAATCAATCAAATCGACCAGGAAACTTATAGTATTAGCGAATACCGACACTGGGAAGAAACGCATTGTTACCTCTTGAATGGCTCTGAACGCAGTTTGCTGATCGATACCGGACTTGGAATTTGTAATATCCATGATGAAGTCATCAGGCTGACGGAAAAGCCGATTACCGCTGTTGCCACGCACATTCATTGGGATCATATTGGCGGCCATGCATTTTTCTCGGACTTTTATGCTCATGAGGCCGAACTGAACTGGCTCAATGGAGAATTCCCTCTGACAATGGAGCAGATTAAAGGCATGGTCGTTGACCGCTGTGACTTGCCGGAAGGTTATGATGTGAGCAAATATGAATTCTTCCAGGGCAACCCGACAAGGGTACTGAAGGATAATGAAGTCATTACTATTGGAGACCGCATTGTTCAAATACTGCATACTCCCGGCCATTCGCCGGGGCATATGTGTTTTTGGGAAAAAGAACGCGGTTATCTTTTCACCGGTGATCTGGTTTACAAAGACACGCTATTTGCCTACTTCCCGTCAACCGATCCAATGGCGTACCTCAGTTCTCTAGAGCGGGTATCGGCGCTGCCGGTGAAGCATGTGTTCCCTGCCCACCACTCGCTGAATATTCAGCCTGAGATCCTGGGCAGAATGCGTGACGCTTTTCGGCAGTTGCAGGATGAAGGCAAATTGCACCATGGCAGCGGAACATTTGACTTCGGCGACTGGTCTGTATGGCTATAATATGTCCAAATCATCAAGCTTGACACGCTTCACGCTTTCCTGAGATATTCGATTTTTTCTCTTTTTCTTTTTTAAATTCCTTAAGCTCTGCCCAAAAGGAGTCTTGATGATGACCAATCCGCTACACCGTTTGATGAACCCGTCTTCCATTGCCACCTTAGGGGCGGGCAACAACTTCATGAAAATGGGAACCCTGCAGGCCCTGAGCATTCTCAAGGACGGGTACACGGGAAAGTTCTACCCCGTTCACCCCAGAGAAAAAGAGGTGATGGGCCACAAGGCCTACGCCTCTGTGGCTGAACTTCCCGAGCCGCCGGATCTGGCGTTTCTCGTCGTTCCTTCGAGCCAGGTGGTCCCTATCATGGAGGAGCTGGGAGAAAAGGGAACCAAAAGCGCCATTATCATCACCGCAGGATTCGGCGAAACCGGTGAGGACGGGCAGAAGATACAGGACCGGCTCAATGAAATTTCCAGGCAATACGGAATCCGGTTTCTCGGCCCCAACTGCATGGGCATCGTCAACAGCGAGATCGCCCTGAACACCACGGTCATGCCCTACCCGTTAGTAAAAGGCTCATTCGGATTCGCCTCCCAGAGCGGCACCTATCTTACCCAGACCATTCCCTATCTGAAAAAGCGGGGGATTCGGTTCAGCAAGGCCATCAGCGTGGGAAACAGCGCCAACATCGATATCACCGATGCCCTCGAATACCTGGGGGAGGACGAACAGACCAGGGCCATCTCCCTTTACATCGAAAGCATCAAGGATGTCCGGCGCTTTATTGACGTGGCCCGCAGGATCACTCCTCACAAGCCGGTGCTGGCCCAGTATGTGGGCGGCTCCGGTGCGGGTGCAAGGTCTGCTTTGAGCCATACGGGCTCCATGGCAGCGCCGGACCACCTTTACGAGGGAATGTTCCGCCAGGCGGGAGTCATACGCGTCCAGTCCATTGAAGAACTCTACGGGTACGGTAACATGCTCGCCCAGCAGCCCGCGTTGAAAGGCCGACGGATCGGCATCCTGACCAATTCGGGCGGACCCGGTTCGGCCATGGCCAACGCCTTGGAAAAAGCCGGACTGGATGTTCCCAGGTTTTCGGAAGCGCTCCAGTCCAGGATCCGGCCCCTTGTGTACGACCACGCCCCCTGCGGCAACCCCGTGGACCTGACCTTTCATCTGGATATCGACACGCTTACCCAGAAGATTCCCGCCATCATCCTGGAAAGCGGTGAGGTGGACGGCCTGGTGATTCACGGCGCCCTGCGGAAAGGATATCTGATTGAAATCTGCGATCATATCAAAGAAGCGTTGAACAATGCCCCTGTGGAGGCATTATTGAAAGATTTCCAGGTGATTCCGGAGCAGAGCCTCGACCTTGTGTCCACCTACAAAAAACCGGTCGGCATCTCCAGCTTCTACGACCGGGATGACGATTATACCGCCGCCTATCAGGACCACGGCATACCGGTGTTCGATTCTCCGGAAAAAACAGCCGGCGCCATGGGTGCCCTTTATTGTCATTTCAAAATTCGTCAGCGTCCGCCATGGCGTTTCCCGGCCGTTCCAACGCCCCCGGCCGCGGCCCGGGATCTGATCCGGGAATGCCAAGCCCATGGGCAGGGCAATCTTGACGAATACCAGTCCAAATGTTTTCTGAAAGCCTGGGGGCTGCCGGTTAGTGAAGAAACCCTGGTCCGCAGCAGCGACGAAGCGATGCAAGCCGCCGACACCCTTGGGTATCCCATCGTGCTTAAGGCCAGTTCCCCGGATATTCGCCATAAAACCGGCAAGGGATTCATCCATCTGGATCTGGATTCGGACGATGCGGTGGCCGATGCCTATGAGAAGATCCAAAGGTCCGCCGGCAAACAGGTTCCCGTATTGGTTGGCCGGATGATGAAGGGCGAACGGGAGTTCGTCGCCGGCATCGTGGACCACCAGGAGTTCGGCCCCTCGGTCATGTTCGGGTTCGGGGGGATTTTTACCGAGGCGTTGGACGATGTGGTTTTCAGACCGGCCCCGCTCAGCATTGAAGATGCCAAAGAGATGATCGTGGACATTCGGTCGAAAAAGTTGCTGGAAGAATTCCGGGGCATGCCCGCAGTGAATACGAAGACCCTGGCCGAAATCATTCACAGACTGAGCCTGATCCCCCTGGCGCATCCCGAAATCGGAGAAATCGACGTCAACCCGTTAATCGTGGAAAAGGACAACCCGGTTGCAGTGGATGCTTTGATAGTGCTCAACCCGTAGGTCTTTGGCGCTTCAACCCGATTGTTGGCCTTAGTAAACCTGTTTTAAAATGGGGGTGCCCATTAAATAGGGCATATCACAGATGATTATATATTTTGGTATGTCTATTTTATTTGTAATCAAAATATTTTCCCCAAAATAAAGCCTATGATAGCGCCGATTATCCCTATTAAAGCACCAACATATGTTGCGGTAGCCTGTACGCTTGCAATTTTTCGCGTCAATTCGTGGCTATAAAGAATATATGCTGGGGAATCCTTCTCACATTCAGAAAGGCGTATAGCAAGTTGGGCAGGGGTCATTTTGTGTCGATCTTTCTCACTTTCAATTATGCCATTAAAACCTTCTAACTCTTCTTGTTCGTTTTTCTTGCTTTTGGCGTTGTGCATTTTCCGACCTTCAGAAATTTAACGCTAAAGTCAGGTGGCAGCCTATGTTCCCATCAATTTAAAAATATCTGATAAAATTCAATTGATAGAGGACTCGCTAAGCTGCCTATTCCTTGGCTGTCGCCTGAACTACCATGTTATAATCAATTTTGTTACTATTTTAAGTTGTGAGTAAAATTAAAAAACAATAACCATATCAACCCAGCAAAATATAAAAACATTCCCAATATAATCAAACCCGCTCGAAGTTTTGATTTAGTAGCCTCATTTGACATGTCTTTTATCTCGATGTCAGGATTAAGGTTGCTCATCAAAGATTTAAACTCGCCTTGCTTTTCAATAAAAGGCCATAAAATTAAACTTCGCTTTTTAAGCACAACCCGTATACCTCTCAGCCAGTCTTGAACGGATAAGATATCGTTAGGTTGCACTTGAATCTTTCTAAATATTCCTCGAAAAATAATTGTTTGTGCGTCAATTACCTCAATTCGATAAATTTTAAAAAGAATTAAGATCCAAATTAGAAGGATAGAAGGAATAGCAATTATCTTCTGCTCAAATGATTTCGCTGGATCAAAAGCCTCATAAGTTAGGAAAGCTAAACCTATAGGTAAAATTATAATGGAGCTATCATAAAGATTGAAATATTTGATCGCTGTTCCCTGCTTTACTTTACCATATAATGCGGTGTTTTTTGATCCTTTAATCGATTTTTTAAACCAATTAACTGTTGGAGTTACGGTTTTATCGTACGTAAGTGCTATGAAAACTAAAAAAGTAAATGGCAAAATAAAATATAATATTTCCATAATTAGAGAACTCTTGAGATTATAACGCGCCGGTCACCGGCGGCGGCAGTTTGCCGTCCTGTGGACTGGCTGGTTGGGAGATTATTCCCCATCTATTTGGAATCAATTTCCATTGTTCGTACCCCGAATAAAAAGGCCAATTCCAATTAAAACAATTGAAATCCACATTAGTATTGGAAATCCAAATCCTTTTATACTGACAAGGGCATTGTTCAGAATCGGATTATGATATGTATATGATCCAGTGAATGTTGCTTTGATCAAAGATATTAGGCTGAATTCGCGTGAACCAATTTTTAATGCACATAATACAATATTTGCGATAACTCCAACTGAACCCACAATGGTTAATATTCGCTTAACCTTTGAAATTTCCATCGCATATCTCCTCATTTGTTAATTATTCGTGCTCCTTGGGATCGGCACCATAACTATTGTCGCCATATGTTCCTTCCGTACAGGCGAGTATTAAGTTGTAAATTGGCACCAAAATAAAAATCCCGCTGTGTTCTGTGTCATGCATGCGCCTAATATATACATTTAACCAAGGTATAATCGTTATAAGTATAAATATCCCACCCAACATACCATCTCCATTTCTCGAGCCTTCAATGTAGCAAAGAATGAACAGGATAATGGTGTTCACCAGTGTGAATATCCAGAACTCTTTTCTCCGTGCTCTTCCGATACGAGTGCGATATTTCTTAAATGGGGCGAAATACCATTCTATGAATGAATGCTCCACTGCATTTAATACCTCGCCGTTATTTTGCATATGTTTCCTTTCTCACTTGTGTGTTTTTGATTATTTCGTTCGCCAACGGGCCGCGAGATGAGCGGCAGGTTCTCCGTCTAATGTGGCGCGAGAGCGACACGATTAGGCGGAGGTTCTGCCCGCTCCATGGAGTTGATAGGCGGCGCTTCGCGCCGCATTGCAGTTCCATGGCGTAGCATCTCGCGGCCCGATAAGCGGCGCGCAGCGCCGCTTATCGCCGCAAATCAGCCGCGCGGTTTTTGCGTCGGCTGAATTTGCATGGTTAGGTATTCTTTCAATTTTAGCCTCTTATGATCTTGTCTCGTGCCGAAAGCTTAAAATCAATCTTGGTTATTCGCTTTAAATGGTACGGCAAGCCTTCACCATAATATCTCGAGTTTTTTCCATTGAATCCATAGCTATCGTACACTTGGCCGTCCTCATTGAATGCTTTTAATAATTTTTCAACTTGGCTTTCGGTGAGTCTTTCTATAAACGGCAATAATTCGGAAAGCTTGTTACTGCTGTCATAATTGGGGCATTCTTGAATGGCATTTATGTATGCATTTAGCATCGGCTCCTTCTTTATTAGGATTTTAGCAATTTCAAAAGGAGCTTTATCCCATGTGCTTGTTAGGGCTTGAAATTTACCGATAAAGCCATATGGATCTTTTCCCAATTTCACTGAAATGATAGGAATACCCTTACCAAAAGCAAATCCAACTTCCTGGTCTGTCCAAAGGCTGTCATGAAATCCATCTGTCAACAATGCAATAAATGAATCCATAGTATGGAGAGCATTTTCAATCTCGTTTTGCCATTCTGTTGTGGGGTGAATATCCTCATGTGCCACAAAGCAAGAAATGCCGTAAAGTTTCAGTTTGTCTTTTAACCCCGCCGTCTCCTTTTTCACTTCTGATTTGTGACTAAGAAAAACACGAAAGCAATTTTTATCCCATATCCTGCTTGCCACAGGATCCGGAATGACCTTATTATGCGTGATCAACAGTCCTGAATCTTTTCGCCAATCGTGGTCTTCAGGAACCTCCATCTCAAAGAATACTTCTTCAACAAATTCATTTTGTATATCGTGAATCTTATTGAGACCCTCTCTTATTTCTGATTGCAAATCGGCTTTTTCATTTACGGTTTTCAGATAAATCGATTCAGGCATCGCCAAATAGAGAGCATGTCCATGTGTGCCACCATTCCAATTATCATAACTCCATCCAGCGTGTAACCTTGGCCTTGAATTGACAATGATTTCCTGTAATTGTCTTTTGTCTTCTTTGCCGTAAAATTTCGAAAGTGTTGCTAAATATCGGTCAATCTTTGGGGGGAGTTCGAATTTATCTTCTTGACCGTTCATAATTGAGCACCTTGATTTCTTATATGATACCTAACGGGCCGCGAGATGAGCGGCAGGTTCTCCGCCTAATGTGGCGCGATACCGACACGATTAGGCGGAGGTTCTGTCCGCTCCATGGAGTTGATAGGCGGCGCTTCGCGCCGCATAGCAGCTCCATGGCGAAGCATCTCGCGGCCCGATAAGCGGCGCGCAGCGCCGCTTATCGGGCTGATCAGGCGGCCCGGCTTTTGGGGCTCGCCTGTATTAGTGTGTTATATTTTCTTGCTTTTTAACCATGTTCAGAAAAGTATGGCCATATGGCAAAAGCGTTAGATATTTTGATCTCCAACGGTTCAACCAGTTATTTCCTGTCCCACTTCCGCCGATCGAATGGTCGCCGCTATACCCCATGTTATCAGTCTCAGCTATCAGGCCCCTTGCTTCTAATTTTGATAAAGACATAATAACTTTCGATGCATAATCACGTTGATTTGATCTGACAATATCAATTAAATCCACACCACGGAGAGTTTTAACATTTTTAAATTGTAGCAATAAATTAATATCTTCTTCTGTTATTGTATCGAGAATGTCTATAAACGTGAATTTTGTCTCATAGGACAAATCATATCCAATGGCTATCGATTCTGCCAATAACTGGATAAAAGATTTACGCTTTTGTTCAGATTGTTCAGATCTTATTTTTTGGAATGTTTTCTCTATTAATGAAGGTACTTCGCCAGAATGCAAGATATAATCTTCTGCCTTTATTATTCTATCCTCAATCTTTCCGATTTGGTCTTTAAAATGATTGAAGGATTCCTCAATACGTTTAAATTGAACATGGCTTTCATATTCATTCCACGCTTGAGCTATACTGGAAGCCACAGGGAAGGAAGCTGCGACAGATCGTAACCCAGTTTTAATAACAGATTCCAATGATTTTTTTGTTTCCATAATTTTCACCCAATAAAATTAGATGATAATTTTGAAATATAACGTTGTGGTTCACAGGCCGCGAGGTACGAGCGGTCGTTTGTGAAACCGCAGGTTATAAGCTGCTCTATGTAATTGTCCAGCAGCACCACTGACTAAACCAACAATTGAAGGCAAGGTAGTTTTTTCAATCCACCTGTATATTATCATTGATACCGTGAATTGCGTGTTGGCCATCGGCAACACAACAACCATTAAAATGTTACATGCTACAAACGGGACCAAAGAGCCCAAAAGACTTCCCTTTCCATGGGACATCCATCCTGCGATATAGCTTGGAACAACCAACAATGTAGCTGAAATAAAAACTGAGGATATATTGAGCAAAATGTTATCAATCGTCGCTGAATCTTGCGAAGCAATAATTGTTTGTAAGGTGACCTTTATCTGATAGGTTACGAAATAAATTATCAGACTGATAGCGAAAGCTTGTAATAGCGATTTCAGTTTTTCTTCTCCTCGCGTATAACGCTGCTAATCAGCCACGCGGCTTTTTGCGTCGGCTGAATTAGCCTTGTTAGCTTCATTTGATTTATTTACATTTTCCGCATCTTCTTTGACTTCATTAATTGATTTCATGTTTGACAAATTGCTGATGTAACTTTTTAATAAAGTTTGCATCAAGTACATCGTCGATCTGTAATTATTGTTCGATAGTTTATTAATGATCAGGGAATAATCTTTCTTAAATTCGCTGTGTGAAAACTCATTGTTAATTTTAAAATATTCGTTAGCACGATTTGACAGAAGCTCACTGAAACTTTCTTTATATTTTTTTTTCAGAAAATAAAATTTTCCATTGTTGTTCAAACTCTATATTGTTTTTCTTAAGCTCATATTCCAGCAATTGTATTTTTTCATAGCTTTGTTTTCTTAATTCTATTTCTTTCAATTTTTCAGCTGTTAATTCCGACAAGCTGATATCTTTTTGTTGATTTGCATCTTCTAATTCTTTAATAAGCCGGTTTTTTCTCGCATCTAGTTTCGCACCAATCTCTTGGAATTCATCAAACAATGTTCGATAGTCTTTGCGCCATTCCTGCATTTCTCCAGCACGTTCTCTTACAACAGCAAGAACTTTATCCTGCTCTTTTGTGATTTCGGTGAGAGTATTTATGCGTTGATTTAGGCCTTTAAATAAATAATAAATGAAAAAGCCAACACCACCCAAACCTATCAGATTAAGGACTGAAACAATTTCTTTCATTTAATTGTACCTGTTATGAGATTGGTACCCTATCATTAAGCTAACGTCGCTCTTCAGCGGGCGCGGCCTTTTGCGATCCGCTGCAAGAGCCTGGTTATGCATTTTTAGGCTACCTTTACTTCCTTGAAACCCATTCCAGTAACGCCACCTAATCTAATTTTGTTCCTAAAGTCTTCAGTAACAAGAATCTCGATTCCATCTTTAGTGCGAAATATTTCGGGACCTTTGGGAATGAGGGTTTTATCGTACGTTTTTGGCCCATCAAATTTCACGAAACCATCCTCGTCTAAGTGGAACTTAGTTAAACCTCGATGAAAGCATGAGAAAGATTCCGTGAAGTTAACAGTGTAGTAGCCCTTCACCTCCGTCCCATCCTCTTTTATCAGAACAGATTGATAGGCATCGAACTTAGAATTTGCAGCCTTTAAAATATTGAAAGCTCTGTATGAAATCAAGAATTGGTCAGCATTTGTACATGGAAAGTCTTCAATATCAGCCTTCCCGTCGACGTGGTAGATAATGGGCTCTAAAATTTCCTTTTCAAATGGATGACCTAATGACCAACAGAGATAGAACCAGTCTGAATCAACAATAGGGGTGCAGACAACAAAATTGGTTGCTTCACCATCGGAGTATCCAATTTCAAATAATCTCATTTCTCACCATTGCTGCATCTCGTGGTAGGAACGCCGGTCACCCGACGCCCCCCACACAGACCCGGACGTGCGGTTTTCTCGCATCCGGTTCTTCGGTTGGACTCGCTTCCGCGCGGATCTTCACAGTTGCCCGTTATAAGAT